>Ga0180437_10000187_pt1 | contig 130523 bp, 110 predicted proteins | sample SS_ome_4_FD_132410 | JGI IMG/M metagenome (GOLD analysis project Ga0180437, IMG submission 132410) | Hypersaline lake sediment archaeal communities from the Salton Sea, California, USA - SS_3_D_1 metaG | ecosystem: Environmental > Aquatic > Non-marine Saline and Alkaline > Hypersaline >...
CGAAGATATCGCCCTTCTCCTTACAGAGGGAAAAAAACCCTGGTCCTTCTCCGTTCTGGAGTCCAAAGGCAACTTGCCTCCGCCCAAAGCGTTGGTAACATTCGAGAGCCGTCTGTTCGATGAACTCAAAAACAGGGAATACCTGTCCTCTTTCTCGCTGGTCGAGAAAAAGGACCTCCAGAGACGATTCGATAAGCTTGCATCCCGGGGGTTTTATCACATTCTTTCCCTAAAGGTCGAAAATAAACTTATCGGATGCCTCGGGATGGGGAAAAAACGGGATGACACTTTTCTGAGCAGCGAAGACTGGGAATTGCTGAGAACCATCTCATCCCCCGTGGCTCTCGCTCTGGAAAATGCCTATCTGTATGATCAGGTTAATCTGAGAGCTCACGAACTGGAAAGGCTTAAAGATTACAGCGAAAATATTATCGAAAGCCTTACAGTCGGCGTGGCGGTGCTCGATCAAGACGGAAAGGTGATCGGATGGAACCGCGTTCTTGAAAAGTCCTTCGGCAAAAGGGAAGAAACGGTCAAAGGGAAGAGCCTGGTGGAAGTTCTCGGAGAAAACAATTTTGCAGCCCTTTTTCCGCCCGATACCCAACAGGGTTTCCGTTTGTTGAGCGAAATAACGATGGAAATGCCGGACGGAGGAAAAAAGATCTTCGATATCACCAAAACGCCTCTTTTGGACAACAAAATGGACCCCTATGGCACCGTGATCGTTTTTGAGGACATCACCGATAAAATCACGATGCAACAGCAACTTCTCACTTCTGAAAAGCTGGCTTCTATCGGACTGCTCTCCGCCGGCGTGGCCCACGAAATCAACACTCCCCTGACGGGAATCTCCAGTTATGTGCAAATTCTCCAGAAGAAACTCTCCGCTTCCTCTCACTCTCAAGTTTTGGAAAAAATCGAGGCTCAAACCGACAGGGTGGCAAAAATCGTAAAAAACCTGTTGAACTTCGCAAGGAATCCCTCTGAATCGGCTTTTCAAAAAGTCGATCTCAGTGAAAACTTGCAGGAAATCATTTCCCTTATCGATTACAAATTGAAGAACATGAATATCGATCTCAATCTGGACATTAGGCCGATTAAACCCATATGGGCCCAAGGAGAAAGAATCCAGCAGGTCTTCATCAACATCATCCTCAATGCGATGGACGCCATGCCCGATGGAGGCACGCTGACGATCGCACTCTCTCAAACAGACAATCAGGCCATTGTCGTCATCGAGGACACAGGAACAGGCATAAAAAGCCAGCATCTTCCCCACATTTTCGATCCTTTCTTCACGACAAAGGGAATCGGAAAAGGAACAGGCCTGGGGCTTTCCATCAGTTATGCCATCATAAAGGAACACGAGGGCAGAATCGCGGTCGAGAGCGAGACCGATAAAGGCACCCGGTTTACCATATATATCCCGACGGATCTAAACCAAAAAAGATTCGAACAAAACACATCCATCTTGAAAGAGACAAAATGAGCCAACACGGATTGATACATATCATCGACGACGAACCGATCATCCATGAGGTACTGGGGGACCTTTTAACCACCGAGGGTTATAAAGTGGAAAGCTCCCTCGACGGGGAAGAAGCATTGGAAAAGTATTCTCCGGATATCTATGATCTTATCCTTCTCGATCTTCTAATGCCCGGGATGAACGGGATTGAGGTTTTAAAAAAAATAAAAAAGATCGATCCCCAAGCCGTTATCATCATCATCACGGCCTATGCCTCTGTGGAATCGGCCATCGCCGCCATGAAAATCGGGGCTTTCGATTACATCCAAAAGCCATTCAAACACGACGAGCTGCTTCTCACCATAGAGCGGGCCAGGGCACATAAGAAGCTCCAGGATGAAAATATCCGGCTAAAGGATGAACTCAAGAAAAAATTCAGCTTCGAAAACATCATCGGCAAAAGCAAAGTGATGTATAACGTCTTCGATGTCGTCAAAGCTTCGGCCCCTACACGGAGCACGATTCTATTGCAGGGAGAAAGCGGGACCGGAAAGGAACTGGTGGCCAGAGCCATCCACTTGAACAGCGATCGGGCAAACGCTCCTTTTATCATAGTCAACAGCGGCTCTCTGCCTCCCGAGCTGTTGGAAAGCAATCTTTTTGGCCACTTGAAAGGGGCATTCACAGGAGCCGTCAGCGACAAAAAAGGGCTCTTCGAAGCGGCGGACAAGGGCTCTATATTTTTCGATGAAATTTCCTCCCTCAACATGGAAACCCAGGCTAAATTGCTTCGTGTCATGCAGGGTCAGGAATTCATGCGGCTGGGGGGAACAACGACGGTCAAAGTCAACGTCCGCGTTATCGCCGCAACCAATACGGATCTGGAAGATTTGATCAAAGAAAAAAAATTCCGGCAGGACCTGTACTTCCGTCTCAATGTCATAAAGATCGAACTCCCGCCTCTAAGAGAACGGAAAGAAGACATTCCGCTCCTGGTAAAACATTTCCTGGACATCTACAGCAAGGAAAACAAAAAAGACATTATTGGTATCAGCGATGATGTCATGGAAGTCTTCGCAAATTACGACTGGCCGGGAAATATCCGTGAATTGGAAAATCTGATTGAACGGGCCGTCGTCCTGACCAAAACAAAACTGATCACGCGGAATAACCTGCCCCCTTTCTTGTATGAAAGCGGAAAAAAAGCAGAAAACATCCACATGCCTTCCACGAATTACGGAACTTTAAAAGAACAGACTCAGCTGTTCCAAAAAAACTGGATCATAAATGCCTTGAGAAAGACGAACGGCATCCAGAAAAAAGCAGCAGAGGTTTTGGGAGTCAAGCCCACCACGCTTAACGAGATGATCAAAAGATTCGACATAGACATCAATAATCTCGAGGATTAAATTGACGGGCAAAATATTTCCGGATCACCGAAACCTTCCGGGAACGGTATTGTCGGGATTGATGCGGATATTCTTTGGTTTGAACGGAAGGCTGAATTCGGCGGTGCTTTCCTTTTTATCGACAACAATCATTTTCCGGATCGTATTTCCATTCTGATTCCATTCCACCCACAAAGGAAAAATGAATGGATCGGTCTGCTGGACAATGTGAAATTTCAAGAGGAACCCATTCTCATGGCGCTCGATACGAGAAGAGACCTTAATTTCCGGAAGCGTATAGGAATTGAACCAATTTTCAAAAAATGGCCTTAAATCCTGACCCGAAATTTCAGAAAGGGTGACAACGAAGTCATTGGTCCTTGCGGCCCTGTATTTGAATCGGTCGAAAAACGTTTCCAGCCCCTGAAAAAACACTTCTTCGCCAACCATGTCTTTCAACATATTGAGGACTAAGGACGTTTTGTTATAAATGATCGATTGAAAAGCATAAAAGTCAAAATGACTTATTCGCGAACCGAATATAATCGGTCCCCACTTCGCTTTTTTCTCCGTCCATGCAGACATTTTCCTCAAGATCGCCGAAAAAGCTGATTTTCCATATTTCTCCTTCAAATACAGCATGGTCGCAAACTGGGCCAATCCTTCGCTTATCCACTGGTCATGATATCTGTCCCAGGTAACACCCTGGCCCCACCACTGATGGGCGATCTCGTGGGCAAGATAGTACTCGTCCCATCGAGTCAGATTTACAGGACTGTTGGCTCTTTCTAGGCGTACTCCCTCGATTCGAGGAAGTTGATTCAACACGACAAAAGATGCCGGGCTATTGCCGCCGCTCTCTTGCCAGATTCTATAAATTACGCTGAGGCTTTCATAGGGGTAAGGGCCGAATTTGTTCTCATAAAACCGTAAAATTCTCTTGGTTTCTTCAAAATAATCCAATTTTGGCAAAATCACATCCTGAGTCCTGTAAAAATCGAGAGGATAAGGTTCCATCCCTCCCTCTTTCCTCTGCAACTTCCCGACGATGAAAGACATATACTTTATGGGTTTCCGGGATAAAAAAATGTTGACCTTTCGCCCGACCTCATCCGATTCTTCCGCCCCTTTCAACTTTTGTGCCTGCGATTGTTCGACACGCATTCCGTTCGCGACAACAGAAAAATCGGAGGGAACGCCTATCTTGACTCGAGCCGTGAAATAATCCCCATCCGGCGGCACAGGGTACCATTGGGCATTCAGGCTGTACAAATAGGTTTCGGACCGGGGGGGTATATAAAGATACAAGTCATCGACCTGACCGGAAGAGACCGTATCCTCGACAACGCGGGCAGGCAGGATCTTGCCGCGGTAATAGACTGCCAATTTCACGGTTTGATCCAGCGGAACCGGATTGAGGAAATAGACATAAAGGTTTTTTCGAAGTTTATCCTTGGTGAAAAACAGCTCGCTTTCGTTTTCATCCGTAATACGAAGTATTTCAAGACTCGGATTCAATTTGAGCTTCACTTTGTCCAAAGCTCCGGTCTTCGAGAGGATGTCGATCTCTGCCTTTCCGGAAATGTAGGTGCCGGCGGGATCGAAATCGATATCCATGTCGTAATTCTGGACATCGAATTTCTCTCCGAAGGAGATAAAAAATCTTTTTTCCCCCTCCTTGGATTGAGGGGAATAGATGTTCAAAAACCTCTCTCGTTCCCATTGGAAAAGGGTTACTTCTTCCTCGGAAAAGGGAGAGAAAATATAGGTGAATTTGCCGGTTTTTCTCCCCTCGAATTCAATAACGGATTCCTCTTCTTGTGGAATAACGGAAAGCAGCCTGCCATCGAGTGAGTTTTCGACGGCAAAGGACCTCGGATAATGCTTGACGAATAATGAATAGGCCCGGTTTTTTTCCGATTGCTCCACAGGCATTGGAACGCCCTGACTTTTTTCGATCCGGACATTGCTTTCGAACAAGGAATTCGAGCAGCGCAAAAAAACATATTCGAGACGATCTTGCAGGAAGCCCTTGCCGAACACCAACTGGAGTTGATGCCGTTCTCTCGCTAATGAAGGAGAGAATCGCACTCGCCCTTCTCCGATGACCAAAAGGCCTGTTTCCACCTCTGGAATATTGTCATAAAAAACGACCGGATCCTGAAACGTTATCTGGATATCCGCGTGCTTGATCTCGACGCGGCTCACCCTTTCCTCTATGCCGGAAGGGATCTGAATTTTATACAGATTTCGAACATCCCGCGTGATTCCTTTTTCTGCTATTTGCCACTGACCCGATGAATTTTCTAGGTCCAGACGCCACACTTCGATTTCGACAGAATGGGAGTTCTCGAACATAACATTGACATAGGTCCGGATCCCATTTCCGGTATCGATCTGCTTTTTCGTTCGGAAGACGCGCACGCTCTCGAATCGGGACCGTTCGAATTTATCCCTGAGGGCTTTTTCCTCCCGTTCCCTTATTTCAGGAGCCAAAACATTCAGGAAGGCTGTAAGATCCTTCTGTTCGAGCGACCTTTCGACCTTTTCCAGAAGGCCAAGGACACCCTGATCCCCAGAAGAATAAGACAGGACCACGGAAAAAACGCAAAAAAATAAAAACGGCCTGATTAACCTAATTTTGTCCGCCTATCCATTAAAGTAAAGCCCATCGCACTCTATCATGGGAGAGGATTAACAGGCAATTTTTGTGCCAAGCCGTTTCCTTCGGGCTTTTGATCGTTTAACGGAAGAGGCGGGAGGTCGGGACATGGAGAAGTTCCGTGAGACAGGTCAAGATGTAAAGAAACTTTACTATATTTTATTCCCCACCGACATCCTCTTCCCAGGTTACAAAGCTGTGGTAAAACTGCTGGTCCCCTTCTTCCAGTCCCCGCGTGATCTCCGTGATATGGGCAGAAGTCGCACCGAATGCTTCTAAGGCATAATTCAGGCCTTTTTCGGGATCGACGCTTTCGCCGCACGTGTAAAAATCCATGGCTCCATACCTGAATTCCGGCCATGTATGGGAGGAAATATGCGATTCGGAGATCACGACCACACCGCTAACCCCATGAGGAGGAAACTTGCTGAATGATACGGACCAGACCTGGGCGCCGGCGATCTCCGCGGCTTTCACTAAAATCTGCTGGACTTTTTCAACACTGGATATGATCTTTGGATCGCATCCCGATGCCTCTACGATATAATGATGGCCAATAGCCTGGTGTATTTTTTCCGACATCATTCACTCCTTTTATTAGAAAAGACAGGATTAATTATGGCAGAACTGTTTCCCCTGTCAAGAAAAAAACCTTACACGAGAATCCTTCGTTCCTCTTTCACTACGTTCAGGACGATATGCGTGACCGTCCTGTCCACATTTTCCAGAGAAAGCAGGCTCTTGACGAAATCATTCAAATCCTGACGGTCTTTGAAATACCCGATGATCATCGAGTCCCACTCGCCGGTTATATCATAGATGGATACAACCCTCGTATCCGTAGCGATCTTTTCCTGCGTCTCTAAAAGCCTTCCTCTTGAGATGCGCAGTGCGATTATCGCGATGAGATTCAACCCGAAATATTCCGGTTCGACCACGGGGATATATCCCCGGATATATCCTGATTCTTCCAATTTTTTTACCCGACTGATCACGGCAGTGACCGATGTCTCCACGTCCTTGGCTACATCACGGAAGCTTTTGCGGGCATTTTGGTTGAGCACACGAACGATTTTTCGATCCAGGTCATCTATCATCCCAGCCTCCATACAAATGTCATGCAATTGTAATGATATCGATATAATTATAACATAATAATATAATTCCGTTGACAATTGTTTTTTATTTCGCATAAAATTAATATCATTTAAATAACATGGAAATCCCGTCGATCGATTTGAGGGAAAACATGAAATCGAAGCCAGCTAAAACAGACTAGCAGGAGAGGTCATGACACCGGAATCGAAAAAAACGCTGAAAAGATACGGATTTGAAACCCAGGAAGACGTTTTAAATGCGGTCGACGATCCTTCTAACAAAATCGAGTTTGTGCGGATCGTATTTTCGGATATCCTGGGCAGACCGATGGATTTTTCAATCCCGGGCCGCAAATTGAAAGAGGCATTCCTCACCGGGAAAAGATTCGATGGCTCATCGGTGGAAGGCTTTGTGCGGACAGAGGAAAGCGATCTTGTTATCAAGCCGGATCCCAAAACTTTCCGCGTCCTCCCCTGGGAATATGCGGGCTTCGGTAACAACACCACATGGAGAGAGGGGATCGTGTTTGGGAACATTTATGACTCCGAGGGAAATCCCTATGAGGGAGATTCCCGTTATGTTCTCCTGAAAGTGATGAATCACGGCAAAGACGATTTGGGTATAGATGAATTTCGAGTCCGGCCCGAGATGGAATTCTTCCTCTTCCCTAACTCGCGCGAATCCCGGCCTCTCGATGAGGGCGGGTATTTCTTTTCCGGAAGCCACGGAGAGATCCGCAAGGAGGTCCAATTTCTTCTTAAAAAGATCGGGATCGAATCGGAATCCGATCATCATGAGGTCGCCCATGGGCAGCATGAAATCGACCTCGATTATCTCGATGCCGTAGAAATGGCCGACACTTGCATGATCTTGCGGTATGCGATCAAAAAAGTTGCGCGGATGCACGGCCTTTACGCGACATTCATGCCCAAACCGCTCAACGGACAGAATGGAAGCGGGATGCATATCCATCAATCATTGTGGAAAGGTGAGGAAAATCTATTTTTCGACAAAAAAAGTCCCTATCGTCTTTCGAAGACAGCCTGTCACTATATCGCAGGAATCATGGCCCATTCCAGAGAAATTTCAGCCATCCTCAACCAATGGACAAATTCCTACAAACGTCTGATCGAAGGGTATGAAGCGCCTGTGCATGTGGCATGGGGACAGAAAAACAGATCCGCTTTTATCAGAGTTCCCGAGTTCCAGCCGGGAAAGGAACAGGAAATCGGGATCGAGCTCCGTTCTCCCGACCCGGCCTGCAATCTCTACCTGGCATTCGCCTGCATGTTCATGACCGGATTCAAGGGCATCCGCAAGGAATACACGCTCCCGGACCCGGTCGAGGAGAACATCTACAATATCGACATTTCCAAGCAAAAGAGACTGGAGATAAAAACACTTCCCCGAAACCTCGATGAAGCCATCGAGGTCATGAGCAAAAGCAAACTTGTCAGGCAAATACTCGGCGGGCATATCTTTGAGAAATTCCTGGCAAATAAGAGGTGGGAAATCGATGAATACAGAAGCAACGTGTCCAAGGAATACGACAAGCAGGTAAGCGAATTCGAAGTCCAAAAATACCTCCCTTTTTTGTGATCCTTCAGAAAAAGCCCTTCGGAACAGGAATATTCGCGACAAAAAAGATTCGCGCTTTACGCAATGGGGCTGATATGCTATAAATGACCTCTGGTGCAATATGACTATTATCGAAGGAATTATCAGCCTGTTCGTGGTGCTTTTTGCTATCACGGTTCATGAAGCCTCACATGGTTTAGCCGCGCTAAAAAAGGGAGACCCCACTGCCTATCAATTGGGACGGATCACGCTGAACCCGATCCGCCATATCGATCCGGTCGGAACGATTCTTCTCCCATTGATCCTGATTATCATGGGTGCCCCCCCTTTCGGATGGGCCAAACCAGTCCCCGTCAATCCGCTCAACCTGAAAAATCCCCGTAAGGATAATCTCATTATTTCGATCGCAGGTCCCGCATCGAATATCTCTGTCGCTTTGATCGCTTTCGTTATATTGAAAATCCTGATGGCTCTCGATCCCAGGCTTTTCTACGCGGGAGGAGGGATTTCGAGCCTGTTATCTCCTTTAGTTACCATCGTTTACTATACGATCGTGATAAACGTCATACTGGCTTTTTTCAATCTCATTCCCATTCCTCCGCTCGATGGAAGCGGCGTGGTTATGGGATTGATTTCCGAAGAAGCCGCACAAAAATACGAACAAATCCGTCCTTACGGCTTTTTTATCCTGATCCTGTTGATCATGACAGGATTCATCGGGAGAATACTGGGAGTCGTCCTCCGGATCGTGAACGCGTTAATCTATTAGGAACTGTCATGAGCGAAAAAAAGAAAAAAGTCGTGCTGAGCGGGATGAGGCCCACCGGTCCCCTTCATCTCGGACACCTGGCAGGTGCCCTCAAGAACTGGATCAGGCTCCAGGATGAATACGACTGTTACTACACCATCGTGACCTGGCATGCATTCAGCTCCGAATACCAAAATTCCCGTGTTATCCGTGACTTTACGTTCGAATACGCTGTCGGATGGCTGAGCGTCGGACTCGATCCGGCAAAAAGCAAAATATTTATCCAATCCGAGGTCAAGGAACACGCCGAACTCCATCTTCTGCTGTCCATGATCATTCCCCTGCCCTGGCTGCAAAGGGTTCCGACATTCAAGGAAATGAAAAGGGAAATCACGGATAAAGACCTGAATACGTACGGTTTCTTGGGCTATCCCGTGCTTCAAACAGCCGACATCATCCTGTACAAGGGAAATGCCGTTCCGGTCGGAGAAGATCAGGCCTATCATGTCGAACTGGCCCGTGAGATCACCCGGCGTTTCAACCGGCTGTACGGCGACATTTTCCCAGAACCCCAGATACTGCTCACGGAGGTCCCAAGATTAGCCGGCACGGATGGACGGAAAATGAGCAATTCTCTCCACAACGCCATCTATCTTTCCGATGCGCCTGACGTGATCCGCCAAAAGATCGCGCCGATGGTAACAGACACGCGCCGGAAAAGAAAATCCGACCCGGGAATCCCAGAAGACTGCCCTGTATTCACGCTGCACAAGGCCTTTGTGGAAGCAAAAAAAAGGGGGGAGCTTGCCCAGGGCTGCCGATCGGCACGGATCGGCTGCCTGGACTGCAAGAATGTCGTTATCGACACTTTGACCGAAATCCTGGCCCCTATCCAGGAGAGGATGAATGAATTCAAGAACGATCCCCAGCTTGTATGGAATATCATAGAAGAAGGAAACAGGAAAGCGAGAAAAACGGCCCAGAAAACAATGGAAGAAGTCAGAGAAGCCATAGGTCTTTGATCGCGGGTCTATGAACACAGATGGAAGAGGCGCGAGATTATCAGGTTAACTTGGGGGTTTTTCAAGGGCCTCTCGATCTCCTTCTTTTTCTAATCCGGAAGAAAAAGATCGATATCCACGACATCCCGATAGCCACGATCACAGGAGAGTACTTGATCCACCTCGAGAAAAAAGAAACGATCAACCTGGAACGCGAAGGGGAATTCCTATTGATGGCTTCCCTGTTGATTTATATCAAATCGCAAATGCTGCTTCCCAGAGAAAGCGAATGGGAAGACGAAGATGATCCGCGAAAAATCCTGGTCGAGCGGCTTTTGGATTTCCAGAAGATAAAGGCAGCCAGCTCCCTGCTGAAGGAAAAAGAGGACCAGCAGACAAAACTCTGGAAGCGGACCATCCATCCCCCCCTGCCCGAAGTGGATGAAGCGGACATGGTCGAAGTGTCCCTATTCGAACTGGCAGAAGCGTTCCTCACCTTGATGAAAAGAAAAGAAAAGGATGATTTTCGCCTGATTCACGGCAAAGAATACTCGCTGGAAGAAAAAATGAAGGAAATCATCGACCGGTTGAAGCAAGACGGGTATCTCGACTTTTGCGAATATTTCTATGGTCAAGAAAGCATCGAAGAGGCTCTCATTTCATTTTTTTGCCTGCTTGAACTGATCAAGGCCCACATCGTCATCGCTGTACAGGAAACCCTTTTTCACCCGATCAAGGTATGGCCCGCACAAGGGGCAAGAACATGAAAACCCGGGTCAAGGATGTCATCGAATCGCTGATCTTTGTCTCCCTGGAACCTTTGAATCTGGAAAAAATCAAAAGTGTGTGCACGGAATTCTCGAATGCGGAAATCGAACACGCTATCCAAGAACTCATCGCGAGCTATGCATCCAATGAAAGAGGGCTCCAGATTATCCAGGCTGCTGGAGGTTACCTGTTTGCCACAAAATCCGAGCACGACCAGTGGATCCGGCGCCTTCTCAACCTGGAGCAAAAAAACAGGCTTTCGCGTGCATCGCTGGAAACCCTGGCCACAGTCGCTTACCACCAGCCCGTGACCCTTGCCGAGATATCGGCGCTGCGCGGCGTGGATGCCACATACTCATTAAAATCACTGCTTCAGAAAAAACTGGTCAAGATTACCGGAAGGAAAAAAAGCCCGGGAAGGCCCCTCATCTACAGGACCACGGAAAAGTTTCTGACCTATTTCGGCCTGAACGACATCAAGGATCTCCCCTCCGAAGAGGAAATATTGAAAATCCTGGACGAGGAACAGGCTAACGATGAATAGAAAGCCGCACTCTGCCAGGGATTTTTTTTTGTTTGCCTTTTCTCTCCCCCTCCTATTATTCCTGTTTTCCTGTCAGCACCGGGTTCTTGAAATTCCCGGACCTGCCGGAGACCACCATCACCCTCATAATTACACCGGAAAAAAAGGGATGGTCGTGGCCGCCCATCCCAGGGCCGTGGAGGCCGGCTTGGACACGCTTAAAAGAGGGGGAAATGCCGTGGACGCCGCTATCGCCACCGCCTTCGCTTTGAACGCCGCCGAGCCTTTTGCCTCCGGAATAGGGGGCGGAGGATTCATGGTCATTTATTTGGCCGGGGAAGATAGGATCACCGTGATCAATTTTCGAGAGAAGGCACCGGCAAGAGCCCACGCGGATATGTTTTCGGAAAACGGGAAAATCCAGGAAGCCTGGAAAAAATCTCATGGTCTCGCGGTCGCTGTTCCCGGATCCCTTGCCGGTTGGGCTTATGCGCTGGAAAAATACGGCACGTGGAAGATGACAGACGCGGCCAAACCGGGCATACGGATCGCAGAGCAGGGTTTCCCGGTTAGCGAGACGTTCAGCCGGATAAATAAAGACGAATACGAAAAAATTCTTCAGAATGGGGGGGAGTCGAGCGCCTATCTCAACGACGGATTCCCGTATGAGCCCGGCGATATTTACCGGAATCCGGACCTGGCCAAAACATTCGCTCGGCTTGTTTCCCGCGGATGGAGGGATTTTTACGAGGGAGAGATCGCCAGAGAGATAGTCAGGGCGGTTGAACGCCACGGCGGGATCATGAGCCTGGAGGATCTTGCCCTCTATTCTCCTGTCGAACAGCCTCCTCTTGAAGGAACATACAAAGACTATACGGTGTACACCATCCGGCCACCGGGCTCCGGGGGACTGCACATCATTCAACTGCTCAACATCATTGCAAATTGGCCCGTGAAGGAGTGGGGCTTCAACTCGCCCCGGTACGTCCATCAGCTGAGCGAAGCCTTTCGATTCGTCTTCGCAGACCGGGCCCGCTATCTCGGAGACCCGGACTTCAATCATGTTCCCGTCAAAGAACTTCTTTCCAGAGACTATGCAAAGAGGATCGTGGATTCGATACTTCCCGGGCAGTGCCGAGGCAACTATCCTTTTGGAATTTTCGATAAAAATCAGATCGCAAAGGAGAATACGACCCACCTGTGTGTTGCCGACAGCCAGGGAAACATCGTCAGTCTGACACAGTCGATAAACGATTTCTTCGGTTCTGGCATCGTGCCGGAAGGGGATGGTTTTCTTTTGAACAACGAAATGGCCGATTTTTCGTCACAGCCGCACTCGGTCAATTCCCCCGGCCCGAACAAAAGACCGGTCAGTTCGATGGGCCCCCTTATTCTTTTTAAAAAAGATCGGCCGTTTCTCGTTCTCGGTTCCCCCGGAGGAACGAGAATCTTCACCTCTCTCACCCAGATCATCATCAATATCCTGGAATTCGGGATGTCTCTGGATGAAGCTATCGAAGCGCCCCGCTTTTTTACCTATTCGTCCGAAGGGGTAGCAAAAAGCCTTTTTGTCGAGTCGCGCATCTCTCCCCGGATCCTTCGGTCCCTAGATAAGATGGGGCATATCCTCGAGGTCCGGGAAGCATTCGACACATATTTCGGCGGAGCCCAGGCAATTATGATCGACAGAGAAAAAAACCAACTGATCGGGGGCGCCGATTCCCGGAGGGATGGTTCCGGGGCAGGATATTGATATTCCTGATCCGGAATGAAAGGAATAAAATGATCAAGAAAGCGATGAAACCGGCTATCCTGGGTCTGGCGGTCTCGATCTGCTTTTTCACGGCCCGCAGCAGGGAATCCTTTCCCCGGTTCGAAGAGCCCATCCTCATCACATCGGCCGGACAAAGCGCAGATGTCCAGATAGGAAACGTGCTGGCCAAGCGCGCCGGCCTAACCGCCACCCTCTCCAAAAACGCGACTCAAAAAGAGCTGGGGGATAAAAAAACCCTCATTTTAGTTATCGGCGTAAGCATGAAAGGCCTGGGTGCCGCCGGTCTGGATCTCGACCAGGAAAAGAGCAGAGTGAGCGCACTGATCGATGAGGCGAAAAATAAAGGAATCGCCCTTCTGTGTCTCCATCTGGGAGGAGAAGCGAGAAGAGGGGATCTTTCTGACCGGATGATCCAAACCTTTCTTCCCGAAGCCCATATGGTTATCGTCGTGAAATCCGGCAATACGGACGGCCTATTCACCAGAATCTGTGAGGACAAAAATATTCCTCTTTGCGAAGTGGACAGGACCGCAGACGTTCAAAAGCCGTTGGAGGATATCTTTTCCCGGGACTGAATCGACCCGGACCATTTTTTAAAACATGCTTTTGAAGCGTTGCCTTTCGATATAAACCGATCGACGGATAAACATGCCGGAAGCGCTCATTCTACTCTCGATGGTGGGGATATTTGCGCTCCTCGCCATGGTATTCAAGCTTCCTATCGGCATCTCCCTGGCAAGCGCAGCCATTTCCGGCGCTCTCCTCGGAGGGGAGGGCCTCGCTCTCCGCCATCTCGTCGAGGGAGCATTCGGGTATTTCGAAACCATCCTGATCATCCTATCTGCGATGATATTCATGAAAGTCCTTCAAGGCTCCGGCATTCTGGATTCGGTCACAGCCGTTCTGTTGAAGACCTTCTACAGGAAAAAAATTTCTCTTTTGCTCACGGTCATGGTTTTGATCATGTTTCCGGGAATGATCACGGGGTCTTCGACTGCCGCAGTCCTCACCACCGGTGTTCTGATCGCTCCTGTTTTGATTCGGTTGGGCTTGTCGAAAGTCAAGGCCGCCGCCCTTATCGCCATGGGGGCTATTCTCGGGATGATCGCCCCGCCGGTGAATATTCTGGTCATGATTATGGGATCCGGAGTGGACATGCCCTACGTGGGCTTGACGCTCCCTCTTCTGATTATCGTCGTGCCCCTCGCCGTCATCTTTTCGCTCTGGCTGGGATACAAGGATATCAAGATCATCGGCTATGACGAGTTGGAATCCATCCTCCCCGAATCGGTTTTTTCTTCATACGGTTTTCGTCTGTACCTGCCCTTATTTGCTGTTCTTGCCTTGCTGCTGGGCCAGAACTTGCTGGATGAGGTTTTCCCCGATATCGGAATTCCGGCGATATTCCTTTTTGGGAGTATTGTCGGCAAGTACTGCGGCCGCCCTCTCCGTTTTCTCAAAATCACCCAGGAGGCCGTCAAAGAAGCCATGCCAATCCTCTCCATTCTGGTCGGGGTTGGCATGTTCATCCAGATTATGACGCTGACAGGTGGCCGAGGTTGGGCAGTCATATCATTCCTTTCCCTGCCTCCCGTGCTTCTGTATCTTGGGATTGGGATCAGCATGCCTCTGTTCGGCGCTGTGTCTGCCTACGGGTCTGCTTCCATACTGGGAGTGCCGTTTATCCTCGCACTGATCAACAAAAACGCTATCATAACAGCAGCCGCTCTTTCTGCCATTGCCGGCCTGGGAGATCTGATGCCACCCACGGCGTTGGCCGGGATGTTCGCAGCACAAGTGGTCGGAGAAAAAAACTATTTCCTGGTTCTTCGTCACTGCATCGTCCCCGCCTTTTTCGAGCTATCCGTCGGCATCGGCGTTCTGCTACTTGCCCCGATTCTGGATAAAATTATATAGATAAAAATATCAACCTGTATTATTAACGAGTCAAGGCCCTCCACCCCGCCCCGGTACTAAAGGAAGGACATAAGGAGGCCTGAGAGGAAAGGGCGTGAAACACGACATTATGGCTTTTTGAAAAAAGATGTGTTACAGCCATGTTTTTTGTAATATAAATAATTCAGGAAACGTTAGCCAATGATGAAGATCATTTATCATATCATCGTTTTTTATTTGACAATCCATCTCATTTGGTTTGTCATCCGTGAAAAAAAAATCCAGGACCAGGCGAGCGGGGTGATCGTGCTTATCCTTTTTCTGCTTCGCCTTTTGCTGATCAAATGAACACACACAGGACACAAACAAAGTCATGCCCGCATGCAAAGAAATCCTCCATTCCAATGCAGCGTTTCAAAGCCATTTTTTTCCTCGTCTCGACGGCATTGGTCTGTTACTTTTCGGGGCAGGATTTTCGGAACATGCATGAAGAAGAACCCCTTTATCCCAGTCCTGGCCTGACTGAAGAGAAAAAACTGAGTGGTTACTTCCCCGGGTTGAAAAACACTCCCGGAGATACATCCGTTTATGTTTTTGAGGGACAGACAAAGGGGGGAACTCTGCTCATTCTCGGAGGAACGCATCCGAATGAACCGGCCGGATTCATCACGGCCGTGCTTCTCCTGGAAAATTTGGAAGTCAAACAGGGGAGAATCATCGTCGTTCCCAGAGCCAACGCCAGCGGATTCACCCACAGCGATCCTCAGGAGGGGAATCCCCAGAGATATTCATTCGCCACCCCCAGAGGCAGGAGATGGTTCCGTTATGGCTCGCGACTGACAAATCCCGTCCACCAATGGCCTGACCCGGTCATGTTTGTCAATCCCTCAGGGCAAAAACTGGCAGGAACGGAAAGTCGAAACCTGAACCGGTGTTACCCCGGAAGAAGGACAGGATATCTGACTGAAAAAATCGCTTACGGGATTATGGAACTCATTGGCGAGGAAGGGATCGACCTGGCCGTCGACCTCCATGAGGCCGCCCCGGAATACCCGGTTATCAATGCCATGGTCTTTCATGAAAATAGTGCCGAACTGGCAGCCGTAGCGACATTGGCCCTTCAGATGGAGGATATGGAAATCGCGCTGGAAGCATCCCCCTCAAATCTTCGAGGCCTGAGCCACCGGGAATGGGGAGATTTTGCCGGAACGCGGGCCATTCTCCTTGAAACGGCCAACATTTCCCATGGACGGCTTAAAGGAAAACCCTCGGCATCCTTGATCATCGAGGGAAAAGATAAGAATTACCTGAAGGCAGCAGAGCTCGGACGCTTATTTGTCCCTCTCGATAAGGAGGGTATTCCTCTCAAACATAGGGTCGCCCGCCACCTGGCATCTTTAAGCGCGCTCGTTTCCGGCCTTCGAGAGCTTGATCCTGAACTTTCCCTATGGATCGAAAATATCCCCTCCGCAGCAGACATCGAACAGGCAGGAATAGCTCCTTTTCTCAGCCCTCGAAGATAAGCACAAAAGCTCTCTTGCTTTGTTCGGACCAGCAAGGGAACAGAATCTGAGGGGGTAAAGATCCGGTTTCAACTTGATGCGTTCCGGGCTGCCGTGAAGGGTGCACCGGACTTTCCGGATAGCAAGAATCACTTTTAGGTCAAACCTGCGCTATATGGAAGAGAACCGGCTTAAGTCCAGATTTTACCTATATTTAGGATTGACAGCGAGCCGCAAAATAATATAGTATAGGAATTCTATCTTGAAAAAATGGAAGTTATCATCGCAAAAAATTCAGGCCTGTGTTACGGAGTCAAAAGGGCACTCCGTTTGGCCAGGAATACAAGAAAACGGAAAACGGAAAAGGTCTTTACCTTTGGCGATTTGATCCATAATCCGCAAGTGATTTCAGATCTGGAAAAAATGGGGATCCACGCGGCCGACGATCTCGAGCAGATCGCAGAAGGAACGGTTATCATCCGGAGCCACGGAGTCTCTCCAAAAATATACGAGGCCCTCGATAAAAAAAAGATCGAGATCGTGGATGCGACATGCCCCATCGTGAAAAAAATACAAAAACTGGTCGCAGCCCTGGCAGACAAAGAAGAAGAGATCATCATCGTGGGCAATAAAAAGCATCCCGAGATAAAAGGATTGATCGGGTATTCCAGAGAAAAAGGGATTATCATTGAAAACGATAACCAGGCCAGAAACCTTCCAGCGAAAAAACGGAGAGCTGTTCTCGCCCAATCTACTCAGGATCTGTTCCTGTTTACCGCCGTTGTTTCGGCCCTCATCGAGAGAACAGAAGAACTGAGCGTGTACAATACCATATGTCAATCTACGCAAACCCGCCAGAAATCCGCCTCTGAACTGGCCTCGTGTGTCGACACCCTGTTCATAATCGGTGGAAAAAACAGCTCCAACACGAAAAAACTCTATCAGATATCAAAAAGAATATTGCCCCACACATACTTGATCGAAAAGGCGGATCAAATCACTCCTGTCATGGTGAAAAATGCGAAAAAAATAGGTCTTTCCGGAGGTGCTTCCACCCCTCCTGAGGCTATTCAAGAAGCTGTGGCCAAGATAAAATCCAGCCATAAGCACCAAATTAAATCGGAAAAGAGGGTTCAATGTCAGAGTTAAACAAAAATTCAAAAAAAGAAGACAAGATCTCGGCCGAGGATTATGCTGACCTCCTCGATAAATACCAGTTCAACGCCAAAGAACTTTCTCCTGGAAAGCTTCTCTCAGGCAAAGTGATCAAAGTCACATCAAGTCATGTTCTCGTCGACGTGGGATTCAAGTCAGAGGGAATCATCCCGATCGAAGATTTCACCGATCATCAAGATCCGAAAACACTCCAGCCCGGAGATGATGTCGAAGCCGTTCTGGAAAAAAGCAATCTCAAAGAGGGATATCTCATTCTCTCAAAAAAGAAAGCCATTGCGATCAAAGCGCTGAATAATCTGGAGAAAGCTCATCAACATAACAGTTGGATCGTTGGAAAAATAACGGAAAAAATCAAAAACGGATACAATGTCAATGTGGGGATCCTGGCTTTCCTTCCCGATTCCCATGCCGATGTGAAAGTGGTAAAAGATCCGGGCAAGCTTATCGGCAATTTATACAAATTCAAGGTCATAAAATTCGACAGGAAAACGGAAAATGCCGTTTTGTCCCGCAAACTCTATCTCCAGGACGAGAGGGAGAAAAAGAAGAGACGGGTGTTCGATCAGCTGAGTTCCGGGAAAAAGGTGAAAGGACAGGTCAAGTCCCTAACGAACTTCGGTGCCTTTATCGACCTGGGCGGGATCGAGGGTCTCCTTCACATTTCGGATATGTCCTGGGGGAAGATCAATCATCCTTCAGAGATGTTCGAGACCGGCCAGGAAATCGAAGCGATCGTGCTCGGTTTCGACGAAAAGGAGGAAAAAATTTCATTGGGCTTTAAACAGCTCAGCACCGATCCTTGGGAAAACATCGAAGTGAGATACCGGGCGGGGCAAAAAATTGACGGGAAGGTCGTGAGCCTGACCGATTTCGGAGCTTTTGTCGAGCTGGAGCCTGGAGTGGAAGGCCTGGTTCATATATCGGATCTATCCTGGTCCCGCAAGCCTGTCCACCCAAAAAAAATTCTATCTCCCGGAGAAGAAGTCACCGTTACAATCTTGGCGATAAACCCTGATACCAAACGGATCTCCCTGGGTCTCAAGCAGATCACTCCCCATCCGTTAGAGTCCTTCAGGCAGGCATACAGCCCGGGATCCCGGGTAAAAGGCACGATAACCAGCATCACAGACTTCGGCGCCTTCATGGAGGTGGAAAAGGGCATCGAAGGACTCATACATATCTCTGACATGAGCTGGAAAAAAATCAAACATCCTTCCGATCTTTTTAAGGTAGGAGAGGAATACGAAGCCATCATCCTGAATATCGACGTGGACAAACAAAAACTCTCCTTGGGCATCAAACAACTGGAAGGAGACATCTGGGAGGATTTTTTCACACGCCAGAAGGTTGGCGATCTCGTCAATGTGAGGATCGTTCGCCTGGCTAACTTCGGCGTATTCGTCGAAATTACTCCCGGTATCGAAGGGGTCGTCTTTCTTTCCGAACTGGATGACAGCAAGATCGACAATCCGGCCGACGCCTTCAAGGTCGGGGACGAAAAGTTGGCAAAAATAATAAAGCTGAATCAAGAGGAAAAAAAGATCTCTCTAAGTTTCAGACAAGCTCAGATGGAAGTGCAAAAAATGGAATATCAGAAATACGTCCGAAGCCAGGATGACCGGCTTACCCTTGGCGATCTGATGAAAGATAAGCTGAAAAACTTAGAGGCACCTAAAAAGAAAACCAAAAAAACAACGAAAAAAAAGGAGGAAAAGGATGATAAAAGCTGATTTAATCAACAAGATCGCAAAAGAAATGAGCATTTCGAAACAGGAAGCAGAAACAGGAGTCAATCTTTTCTTTCAAACGATGAAGGATGCCTTACAGCGGGGCGAAGAAATTGAACTCAGGGGATTTGGCAGTTTCCGTTTTCGCACTCGAGGCGCCCGATCGGGAAGAAACCCGCGTACAGGGAGGCCTGTTCAGGTTCCTCCGAAAAAAGTCCTGTATTTCAAACCGAGCAAATTGATAAAAAACATGATTAACAGGTAATGGAATACATCGCTGCGCCGTGGAGAGAGGGGTATGTTAAAAAAGTATTCAAAATGAAAGAATGTATCTTCTGCCACGCGTTGAAACAGAAAAACGACAGGCAATGTTTAATCTTGCACCGAGGGGATCACAATTTTATCCTGCTGAATAAATACCCGTACACGCCAGGTCATTTGATGATTGCTCCGTATGCTCATCTCGCTTCCATCGAGCTGGCTGATAAAAAATCCGCCGAAGAAATGATCGAGCTGCTCACGAAATGCTTGCGGATCTTGAGAGAGCAATACAAACCCCAGGGTTTCAATACAGGGATGAACATCGGTCACAGCGCGGGAGCGGGCGTTGCGGATCACTATCATCTCCACATCATTCCAAGATGGATAGGCGATTCCAATTTTATGCCCTTGATCGGGAAGACAAAGGTTGTGCTGGAAGATCTCCATACGACTTACGATCGACTTCTCTCCCATTTCAAAGAACAGGGAAAAGAATGAATTTCGAACTCACGGAAGATCAGATTTTGATCAGGGAGATGATCAGAGACTTTGCGAGGAACGAGATCGAGCCTCAAAAAAAATCTCTCGAGAACTCGCATCAATTTCCGGTTGGGCTGATCAAGAGACTCGGAGACCTTGGGATCATGGGAATGTCCATTCCCCCGGAATACGAGGGGATCAAGACCGATACGCTTTCGCTTATAATCGCGCTGGAAGAAATGAGCCGGGTTCTTCCTTCCTTATCGGTGATCGTCAGCGTCCACTGCTCCCTTTTCTCCTATGCCATCCTGAAATTCGGCAATGAAAGGCAGAAAAATAAATACCTGCCCAAAGCCGCTAAAGGAGAGCTGCTCGGGGCGTTCGCCCTTACCGAGCCTGGAGCTGGTTCGGATATCCAGGGATTGAACACAAGGGCGAAAAAAAAGGGCGACCATTATATCCTGAACGGAACGAAGGCTTGGGTGACCACGGGAAGCGATGCGCTGGCATACATTCTTTTTGCCAATACGGGAACCCGGAAGGACGAAAAAAAATTGAGCGCTTTTATCGTCGATAAGGAATCCCCAGGCCTGCGTGTCGCGAAAATCGAAGAAAAAATGGGCCTGCATGCTTCCGTTACTGCAGAGGTCGTGCTGGAAAATTGTCAGGTTCCGGCGGAAAATCTTCTTGGAGAGGAAGGCAAAGGGGCCAAAATCGCGCTGCATTGCCTGGACGGTTCCCGCATAGGGATCGCCGCACAGTCTGTAGGGCTTTCCCAGAGAGCACTCGATGAAGCCGTCAAGTATGCCAAACAAAGAGAGGCTTTTGGCAAACATATTGCCGATCTCCAGGCTATCCAATTCATGATTGCGGATATGGCTACACTGCTGGACTGCGCTCGGTTGCTCACATACAGGGCTTCCACTCTCCTGGACAAAGAATTGCCCATTTCCAAGGAAGCCTCCATGGCTAAACTCTTTGCCTCGGAAGCAGCCAACAGGATCGCCTATTCCGCGCTCCAGATACACGGAGGGTATGGATATTCCAAAGAATTTCCGGTCGAACAATTATACAGAGACGCTCGTGTCCTCACAATTTACGAGGGGACTTCCGAAATACAAAGGCTCGTTATCTCTCGAAATTTGCTGCGAGAATAATTGCCTTGAAAATCAGGCTCACCAAGGGAAAAATGATCCTTGACTTGGCAGAAGAGTCAGAGGTTGTGAGTGAAAACGCAATAGAGGTGAAACCATGTTAAAATCAATGAGAAAAAACCTGAAATCTCTTGCCCCCACTTTATGGTTTGTCATAATCGCCTTCATCATTTCCATTTTTGCCGTTTGGGGCGGGGCTGGCCGCCTCGGAGAAGGCGGAGGTGCAGATACGCTGGCAACTGTGGGAAAAGAGAAAATCGCCGTGAGTCTTTATCGACAGACTTTGATTCAAAGGATCGAGGCCATGCGCAGGGAGTTCCGGGAACTCGACAGCCGGTTCATCCAGCAGCTCAACATTCCCCAGCAAATACTGAATCAGCTCATCCAGCAATCCCTTCTGACACAGCTATCCAAAGAGATGGGGATAGACGCCACAGACGGAGAAATCCGGGCAAAAATCATGAGTTATCCGGTCTTCCAAAAAGACGGGCAATTTGTCGGATTCGCCCAATACCAGAAAATTCTGGATTGGAACCGCATCCCTCTCCCAGAGTTCGAAAAAGGATTGCGGCAGGAAATCATCATAGAAAAAGTCATCGATGTTCTAACCGCCGGTGTAACCGTAACAGACGAAGAATTATGGGAAAATTATAAGAACAACAACGACACGGCCAGAATCGAATTCGTCACTCTGGAATTGGAAAAAATCGAACTGAACCAACCCCCCGATCCCGAAGAACTTGAGAAACACTTCGAAGAAAACAGGGACACGTACAAAATCCCGGAAAAAAGGGAAGCCGATTATTACTTCGTAAAAACCGAAGACTTGAAAGCGGAAGTCGAATTGTCCGAAACAGAAATCGAAGATTATTACAATGAAAATCTGGCTCGTTTCAAAGAGCCCGAAAAAATAAAGGCGAGCCGGATTTATCTTCCTTTCGCAGAAAAGGACAGAGCACTCGTGCTGGATCAAGCCAGAGACCTGCTCGATCGAATAAATAAAGGCGAGGACTTCGGAGAATTGGCCAGAACCCATTCGAAAGATGAGAAAGCGCAAGACTCTGGAGACTGGGGTCTGTACGAATGGAAAAGTCTATCTCAAACCGAACAGGATGAGATCGGCAGATTATCTCAGGGCGAGGTTTCTGATGTCCTCGAGATCCCTGAAGGAGCGGCCATCCTCAAAGTGACGGAAAAGGAACCCGAAACCACCCAGCCGCTCGAGACCGCAAGGGAGAGAATCACCAACATTCTCAAAGACGAAAAAGCACGCCAGATGGCCGAAGAGAAAATCGCGCAACTGGAAAGAGCCGCAAAAAAAGAAAACAGCCTGGATGTTGCGGCGCAAACGCTGGGGTTAAAAATCCGCAGCTCGGGCCTTCTCGAAGAAAACGATCCTATAGACGAAATCGATCCCTCCGGCTCTATCAGCATGACGCTTTTCAACTTGGAATTGAAAGAAATCTCTTCCCCGATTTACACCTACCAGGGCATCGGCCTGGCCCAACTGATGAGGATCGAGGCCTCTCGCCCGGCAGAATTGGAGGAGGTTAAAGAGAAGGTCACCGAAGATTTTTCAGCGTTGAAAAAGAAGGACCTGGCCGTCGAGCGGCTGATAAAACTAAAGCAGGATCTCAGCAGAAAGAGCCTGGAAGATCTTGCGGATGAGCATTCACTGGAATACAAGACCCTCGAAGAACACAAAAGAGGGCAGTACATCGGCGTTATCGGTGAAAACAGGAAGATCGACGAGCTTGCATTCTCGCTTCCGCTCGAGGAGCCTAGCGATCCGGTGGAGTATGAATCCGGATATGCTCTTCTGCGAGTGCTCGATAGGAAAGAGGTGACAAGAGAAGAGTTTGAAGGGGAAAAGGAGAGCGAAAGGCAAAATTATCTGGAACAGAAAAAAAATAAATTCTTTTCCTCTTATCTTGCCCAACTCCAGGAAGAGAAGGAAGTCAGAATCCAATATGATCTGTTCCTGAGAACGAATTCGGATATTTTATCCCGTTTTGGGGGAGAACAGGAATAGCAGGGACCCGGTCAGAGTTTTACCAGCTCCATAAAGAGTTCTTTCACCTTACGCTCCATAGCTTCCCGGAACTTTTCCACACTTGTGGCGAAGTCATCGGCCATGTAATCCGCAATATACATCGGTTCCCCGATATTGACCTTGATCTTTCCGGGGATGAACACAGGGGATTGTGTGCCGAAGAAAGCCATGGGAGTTACGGCTACGGGGATTTTTTCTTCTGTATAGAGATTGTATGAGAGGATCGAAGGTCCCTTCCGGAAAGGACTGACGTAGGGATTGGGATCGTTTTTACCGATTTTCCCATTCCCCTGAAGAGCGATGATGGCCCTGCCTTTCTTCAAATATTCCTGGCATTTTTCGATAGCCAGTTTTTTTCGTCTTGTTAGGTCCACAGGGATGGTCCCAGCTCTTGGCAAAGCAGAGGACACGAAATTGATCAGTCGCGATGTTATGGGCTGCAAGGCAAGATTCAAGAAATATCCGACGGTTTTCAAATGCATTTGAAAATGTTCTCTGACGAGAATCGAAAGTTCCTCTTTGTTGAAAATCATTCTATTGGCTGTGAAAAAGATCGGGCGGGAAACGATCTTCCAGATGATCGCGCCATCCTTGAAAGTCCCGCAATGGTTTCCCACGATTATGTTCGGCCCCTCGTGCACGATGTTACTCGTTCCCCTCACCTCGACTTTTTTCCCGAGGAGCAGAAAATCACACAGCTTTTCAATCTGGGGCCTAATTTTTTTCAATTCCGCTTCTATGCTGGCCATTTTTTTTTATTATATCACAATGGGTACCGATAGGAATAACTCTCCCCCAAAAAAGAAAGCATCGCTATTTCCGTGATCCAAAAGGCTTTATCTGGACTTTTAGGACTGGCTAAAGCTTCAAGGTCGCTTCAACCATCCCAAAAAGCCCCATTCATCACGGAAATGGGGATGCTTCCCCCGTGCCGGTTATACTTGAAAGTCAGGATGATCCATGATAATTTAGCAGGATAAAGAAAAACTTTTCAAGGATTTTGCGATGACAACAGAGGGCATGGTCACTCTAATCCGAGGAGGAGAAATATTCTCTCCATCTCCCATGGGAAAAAAGGACATCCTGGTACTTGGATCGAAGATCGGCGCCATCTGCAATCCTGGAGAAATCCGGATATCAGGCCTTCCCGTTCTGGAAGAAAATGCATCCGACAAAATTGTGATTCCTGGATTTATCGACAGCCATGTTCATATTCTCGGAGGAGGAGGAGAAGGCGGGCCGGCAACCCGGGCTCCGGAAATCACCATAGAGGAAATCGTATCCAGCGGGGTGACCACGGTAATAGGCTGCCTGGGCACAGATGGAACCACCCGCCACATGGAATCGCTCCTGGCAAAGGCCAAAGGATTGGAACTGGAGGGCATAACCTCCTACATATTTGCTGGATCCTATCAAATACCCGTTATTACCATCACCGGGAGCGTGCGTTCGGATATTCTAATGATCGAAAAAATCATCGGAGCAGGAGAGATCGCCGTTTCCGATCACCGCTCCTCCCAGCCGACCTTCGAAGAATTCGCCAGGCTTACTGCCGAATGCCGAGTGGGCGGGATGCTAGGCAGAAAGGCAGGCGTCCTCCACTGCCACCTCGGTGACGGACCGCGGAAGATGGAATACTTTTTCAGGTTGATAGAGGAGACGGAAATCCCGATAACCCAGGTCATCCCAACTCATGTCAACCGCAATCCCGAACTCCTCGACGAGGCCATCCGGTTCATCCTTCTAGGAGGATACATGGATCTTACGGCAGGAGCGGATCCGGATTCCGACGAAGAACATATCAGCATAGCCACGGCGATCAAAATTTGCCGGAGAAAAAGCGCTCCTCTGGATCGCATAACCGTCAGTTCGGACAGCAACGGCAGCATGCCCGTATTCGATGATCGCGGCATACTGGTCGGATTGACCATTGCCACACAGAAAAGCCTGTGGGAAAATTTCCGCTTTCTCAATAATGAAGGAATATTAAATCTGGAAGAAAGCATCCCGCTTTTTTCCACGACTCCCGCAGTCTTCTACAAACTGGACCAAAAGGGAGAAATCAAACCGGGAAAGGATGCAGATCTGCTTCTGCTGGATAAGGACTTGAATCTGACCGCCTCTTTTGCCATGGGAAAGAAAATGATGGCCGGCGGCACGCTTTGCGTCAAAGGGACGTTTTCCTGATATGAATAAAAATCCTAGCGAAAAACCACAGCCTCAGAAAAAACCGAACCTGACCGTAGCCCTGATTCCGATTATCGCCATGGGCCTGCTCCTTGGCGTCGGGTACGGCATATACAAGATTCCTCCCCAGGTGCTCCTGATCTCGGCTGCCTTTATCACCGGATGCCTGGGTCTTTTGCTGCACTTCAGCTGGCAAGAAATGGAGCGGGGAATCGTGGACAGCATCCACAAGGCCATGCCTGCGATCCTGATCATGCTGTGCGTGGGTATCCTGATCGGCGCCTGGATCGCGAGCGGCACCATCCCGATGGTCATCTATTACGGCCTGAAACTGATATCTCCCAAATATTTCCTGGTTACAGCCTGTTTTGTCTGTTCAATCACCTCGATCACGACAGGGACATCCTGGGGAACGATAGGAACCCTTGGGGTCGCATTTATCGGGATCGCCATGGGCCTGGGTATTCCCCTCGGGCCCGCAGCCGGAGCCATCGTTGCCGGGGCTTATTTCGGCGACAAAATGTCTCCTTTCTCCGATGTCACCAATTTGGCCCCAGTCGCTGCGGGTTCGAACCTGTTCGACCATATCAAGCACATGCTCTGGTCCGCTACCCCCGCCTGGCTGATAGGTCTATTCATATATTTCCTGGTCGGACTTAAATACGGAGCGGATACGGTCGAATCCGAAACCATGGCGATTATCACCCAAACCCTCGAAGGGAATTTCAATTTCAACATCTGGCTTCTTCTTCCCATGGCAATCGTTTTTTATTTTGCCGCCACCAAAAAACCCACTATTCCGGGGATGCTGCTTTCCTCTTTCGTTGCGGGAATCCTGGCCGTTATCTTCCAGAAAGCCTCTATTCCGGAAATCGCGACAGCTTTAAATACCGGCTATCAAGCGAATACCGGAGTGGAACAGGTCGATAGGCTGATAAGCCGAGGAGGAATGATGAGCATGATGGAAACACAGCTCGTCGCTTTTACCGCATTCAGCTTCGGCGGCATCATGCAGCGCACAGGACTTTTATCCGTTATTCTGGAAAAAGTCATGAAATTTGCCGACAGGGTTTGGAGCATCGTATTAACCACGATCGCCACGTCCATAGTCACTGCCCTCGTTACAGGCAGCAGCTACTTGTCCATGATCATCCCGGGAGAATTGCTTTCCCCGGTCTACAAGAAGAAAAACCTCGCTGCCAAAAACCTTTCCCGGATTATCGAAGAAAGCGGGGCTATCATCGTCCCCTTGATTCCCTGGAGCATGGCCGGCGTCTACATAACCGGCACTATCGGGGTCTCGACTTTTTCCTATCTTCCCTGGGCCATAATGAATTACACTGCGGTGATAATCTTAGCCTTATTCGGATTCACAAAATTCACGATGGCACCGAAGATCAGGGACGACGAAACCCAAATCGGAAGCTGATCCCCTCGTTTTCCAATGTTGGATTATTCGGAGTCCTTTTCGTCGATGTTGGATAGCGCTTTTTCAAATATCTCGCGTGCTTTCTCTTTTCTCTCTTTTTGCAGCTCCGAGGTGGCTTCGAACTTTCTTTCGAATCCCTCCCTCTTTTTCTTCTCCTGCACCAAGAGCTCGTCTAAAGAACCCTTTTTGCGCTTACCCGTTTCCGTTCTGATGACCTGCTGCATGACAGGATCGATCCAGAGGACCTTATGGCATCCTGGGCACTGTATTTGAAAGATTTTGGATTTTTCTTTTGCCATTGTACCGAATGGATAATGTAGCAGAAAACGATTCATCAGACAAGCCACCTGGATTATTCATAAAAAATGCCGATTCCATGCTTCAATATAATAAAATCTATGAATCCCTTGCTAATATCCAGATTTTATGGACCTTAAGTTGGGGCGGGGCGGGTTGGCTTTAACCCTCCGGGCAGGCCAATCTCACCACATCGGCTTCGTTGCGGCCCATTCGCGGTAGTTCACTACAGCTTCATTGGCCACGTCCTTGCCGCTGCAGCAATCTTGACCTGTGAATCATCCAGGACCCTGGATTATTCATAACATTCTCCGAAATTTCCGATTCGTTCCGTTTTCTGACCTGATAAAATGCCGTGCTTTTTCATCAGCTTGAACAGACCTTGCCTGCTCAATCCGATCTCTTCTGCCGTTCGCGTCCTGTTGTAATCGCTCCTGGCTAGTGCTTCGTGCAGAAATTTCTTTTCGAACTCGGCTTTGGCTCGAAAATAATCATGCACTTGGCCTTCGGTCCCCTCTCTTTTTTGATGGATTTTTCCTGAGAGATACTCCTCCCGGATCAAGTCGCGATCCCAACACAGAATCAAACACCTCTGGATCTCATTCTGCAACTCTCTCACATTCCCCGGCCATGAATAACCCAGCAGGAGCTGGATGGCCCCGGGTGAAAAGTGGATCCTAGCCCGATTTAATTCACAACAGTACCTATCGACAAAATGGTTCACCAGGATCAAGAGATCCTCTTTTCTTTCCCTCAACGGAGGAATGTGCACGGAAACGATATTCAGGCGGTAATACAGATCTTCCCGGAAACGCCTTTCCTCGACTTCTTCGTCGATATCTTTATTCGTTGCGGAAATGAACCGGACATCGATGGAACGCATACGCGTTTCTCCGACTCGCCTGATCTCTTTTTCCTGGACTGCCCTGAGGAGCTTCGCCTGAAGAGGAGGAGAAAGATCCCCGATTTCATCCATAAAAAAAGTACCTTGATCAGCTTCTTCGATGAGCCCCGGTTTCTCTTTCACGGCACCTGTAAAGGCCCCTCGTGCATACCCGAACAACTCGCTCTCCAAAAGGTGATCCGGAATGGCACCGCAGTTGATGGCAATGAACTTGCGCTTTTTTCGCGCTCCGGAATTATGGATGGTTCTCGCGACAACCTCTTTCCCAGTTCCGCTCTCGCCTGAAATGAAAACCGGGGCGTCGTTGTTCTTCACTCGATCGATAAAGTGCAAAATGCGAAAAAAATCAGGACCTTTCCCCACAAGACAAGAGGAATTATGTCCTGCCGGTTGAGTCAGGCTCTCCCTGTTCGCGTTCCGCTTCAATACGACCTGGACCGGTCGGGCAAATGCCGCCAAAATCTCCAAATCCCGGGTGGAATACACTCCGCCCGAAGACTCCCTTTTCAAATAGATGCCGCCGATCGGTTTGCCCTTATCCAGGAGCGGAAAACAGACGATATTATCGTGAATCCCTTTTTGCCGGTCGGGCGCGATCAAGGGTTGCCTATTATCCAGGGCTTCTCTGATCATCTCGCCACAAAATTCTTCCCCTTTCTGGGAGACGATGTGTGTTTGCAATCGAATTATGCGGTTTTTTCGATCCACCAGAAAGAACGCGCCATACCTGGAAGGGATTTCCTGTATGATCGCATCCAAAATTTTTTCCAGTGTGGACATGTTTATTCCATTCACTCGTCCGACCATACTGATAACGATCCGAGTATTCATCTTTTCTCACGGAAAATGCGGGATGATGTGTTGCAGGTCCGGAATAAACAGGGATCGGGCAAAAGACCTATCGAAGGAATCGAAGGGCTAATTGGATGTTCGTTCTACGATGTCTTGAATCCTGGTCGTCACATCGCCGTATTCAGAATTCCATTCCACGATTTCACCGAACAACCGCAATGCTTTGTCAAAGTCTTCTTGCGCTTCATACAAGGCAGCAATTTCGTATTTTAGAACAAAGGCCTGCACAGAGTCTGTCTCCGTAAGGCCCAGGGCTTTTTCATACCATTTGATGGCTTCGCTCAAGTCTTGCTTGCGTTTGTGACACTCTCCCAGGTTCGTAAAACTTTCCATTTCCCATCTTTCATCCTGGGATGCCAGCATAAATTCTTTGATGGCCTCATCAAGGAGGTCTTGTTCCAGGTAGGCAATTCCCAAATTGTATCTTGCCTCCAAATCCGCTGTTCCAATTTTCTTATCCACTTTGATATTGAAATCTGCGACGATGGCGGATAATTCTTTTTCGACGACCGTGGTATCGCCCCTAGTTTGCTGGTAAAAAATGTGTTTGATCGCTTTTAGCTCCTCTTCCAACTGACGTGACAGGTCGAAGTATTTTTTTTCGCTCGTTTCTTTGGAAACAAGAGGAACAATATCCGTATCGGCAAACAACTCGGCAGAGGTAAGCTTTTCGCTTCCTTCGAACGATTCCGTATCTCTATCAGCCGGCTTCTCCAGATGTTCGGCGATTTCTTCCTCTTTCATTTGGGAAGCGATGGCGCCAAGTTCTTTTATTTTTTGGGCGATTCGCAAATCATCCGGAAACCTCAGCTTTAGCTCTTCCAGGACTTTTTTAGCATTTCTGATCAATCCTTGTTGAATAAACCGGTCGGCTTCTTCCAGATTTTTTTCGATCATCTCATCCGGGACTTCCTCGGCTTCTTCAGGCTCAGGCGTTTCTGGCTCGAATTTTTCAGGCTCGACCGGCACTTCGGTCTCATCCGGGGGAGCGGATTCGGCCTCGAGAGATTTTTCCTCAACGGCTATCTCCACTGGTTCGGCTTCTTCCGCAGGAGCTTCACCGTCGTCTTCTATGACAGGCTTCTCGATCTTCTCCTCGAGACGGAGATCAGGGATTTCCTCCTGGAGAGATTTTGTTTTTTCCTCCATTTTTCTCTTTTGGTATTCCTTCATGAGCCGCCGTGCAACGATTTCTAAACTCTTTTTCTGTTCTTTTTCCCTATAAATGTCAGCAAGCCTCTCCAAAGTAGGAACGTGGTCTTTGTTATTTGTCAGAATCAGTCCGAGAAGGCCGATGGCTTTGTCTTCTTTTTGTTTCTTGATGAGCGCATCAACAAGAGGCTCATAAAGCTCGAATGCCTTGTCATATTTTTCGTTATGGATGAGGATCCGGCCGAGCCTAACTCTCGCTTCGACATCCTTGGGCTGGATAGAGAGGATTTTCTTGAAAACATCTTCTGCTTTTTTAAATTCGTTGTTTTCAAAACACAGGTTCCCCAATAGAGACAAAGCCTTTAAGTTCTCTTTATCTTTTTTCAGGATCTCATTGACAAGCTTCAGCGCTTCTTTCTTTTTCTTTTCCTGTTTGTAGAGGACGATCAAGTTTTCCAGGGTTCTGGGATGCTCCTTGTCCAGAGACCTCGCTTTTTGGAGAATTTCTCCGGTCTCTTTCAGAGCATTCCTCCGCATTTTGTATTCGGCGGCTTCGTTCAGTTCTTCCACAGCCTGATCGACCCTTTTTTGTTCGATCAGCAGCTCTGCCAGATTCAACCGGGCCGCCACATCGTCGCTATCCAACTTCAATAATTTTTTGTATGTCTCGATAGCCTCTTCCGGTTCGTTATTCTTCTTGAGTTTCCCGGCCAGGCTAGAATACTCTGCCCGTGCTTCGCTTATGAACCCTCGATCGCAATAAAGATCTGCCAACTTTTTAAGCGACGGGAGGTCGTCCGGAGCAAGCCGACTAATTCTCTTGTAAATGGCGATGGATTTAGTAAAAATTCCCCTTTTTTCAAAATGGGCCGCTATTTTTTTGAACTCGGAGACGGCTTTGTCCTTTTTTTTCGCCTTGATATACAAATCCCCGATGACATTCCAAATCTGCACATCTTGCTCATCTCCCGTCAATAACTTTTGATACTCGAGGATGGCTTCCTCATACTTTTCTTTTTTGACGTATTTTCCGGCTAGAGATTCGATTCGGGATCTATCATCTTTTTGGCTCATTGTTTTTCCCGAATCATCGGACGGAAAGAACTCCTGTGAAACTCTGTCGGGCCTTTTTCATCGATGGCCCGAAAATGTCCCCTTGTTCCATACCCTTTGTGTTTCGTGAAATCGTACCCCTCATAAACATTATCCAGGTTGGCCATCATGCTGTCCCGAAGAACTTTAGCGATTATTGAGGCGGCAGCGATGGAAACACTCTTGTTATCCCCATGGCTCAATCCCATCTGCTCATGACGCACGCCGGGCAGACGGAATCCGTCTACGAGAAGAAAATCAGGAAAAAAGGGCATCTGCCCGATCGCTCGCCTCATGGCTTCAAAAGAAGCCCAATGGATATTTTCCCTGTCGATCTCTTTGTTCGTCGTCATCCCTATTCCGACCGCTTTTGCCGAAGACAAGATAGCTTTAGCCAAAATCCGCCGTTTCCTTGGCGTGAGAAGCTTGGAATCGTCGATCTCGGAAACCCATCCCTCTTTTTTATTTTGAATAAAAACGTCCGAAAACATCACGGCGGCAGCCACGACTGGACCGAAAAGAGCCCCTCTTCCAGCTTCATCGATACCTGTGATGTTCCGATAACCTTTTTCGAGCAAATTCTCTTCTATACGAAAATCGGCCACCTAGGGACCACCTGTCTTATTAAACCACATCCCGCTTATTTAGTCGAATCTTTCGTTCATAAATGGGGACATCATATTGCCTTGGAAGGGATAACGCATCCCTCTGCGGAACGTCCCATTGGTTCTGGTTATCTCGCTTCTTTGAGTCTGGCGGCTTTTCCCTTTAAATTCCGGAGATAATACAACTTGGCACGCCTGACTTTTCCCTTTCTCACAACTTCGATCTTTTTTATCATCTTGGAATGAAGCGGAAACACCCTTTCCACACCCACTCCGAAAGAGATCTTTCGGACGGTAAAGGTGGCGCTAATTCCTGTTCGTCTTTTGGCGATCACATCGCCGCGAAAGATCTGGATCCTTTCCTTTTCCCCTTCACGAATGATCACATGCACTTTAACGGTATCGCCGACTTTGAATGGTTCCAGATCTTTATTTAATTGCTCTTCTTGGACCTTATTCATAAGATTCATTTTGATTTCCTTCCTTTACGTATTTCTTCCAATCTCATTTTATCTTCGGAAGATAACTTTTCTTGTTCGATCAGGTCGGGTCTTAAATGCCAGGTTTTTTCCAGGGCCTTTCTCTTCCTCCAGTCTCGAATTTTTCCATGATCCCCAGAAAATAAAACATCCGGGACGGTCATTCCTTTAAAATCCCGCGGCCGAGTGTATTGGGGATAATCATAAAGTCCTTCGATAAACGATTCCTGATTAACAGATTGGGCCTTTCCCACAACACCTGGGACAAACCGAGATACTGCATCTATGATTATCCAGGCAGCAGGTTCCCCGCCTGTGAGCACATAATCACCTACCGATATTTCTTCTGTCGCCAGATGTTCCATAACTCTCTCATCCACTCCTTCATACCGACCGCATATCAGGATCAGCCTCTTCAACCGGGCCAGTTCCATAGCAAGGCGATGGTCCAGCCTCCTGCCCTGAGGAGACAGCAAGTAGGTCGGAATTTCCTCCCCGCCGCGAATTTTCTCGACGGCCCCAAATATGGGCTCCGGCTTGAGAACCATGCCCTGTCCTCCGCCGAAGGGGCGGTCATCCACCTGCTTGTGCTTCGACTTCGAAAAATCTCTCAAGTCGTGGACTTCGACTTCTATCAATCCGGCATCGATGGCTTTTTTTACGACACCTCCTGAAAACAGGCTCCCGAACATATCGGGAAAGATTGTAATTATATCAAATCTCATTCAAGTCCAAAAGGCCTTCAGGGGGATCGATCACGATCTCCCTTTTTTCCAAATCCACGGAAATACAGATAGATTCCGTAAAAGGAATGTATATCTTCCGTTTTTCCTTTCCGACGATCAAAAGGTCGTTCTCGGCAATAAAAAGAATATCTTCGACCGACCCGAGCACATCCCCGCTTACCGTGACGACAGAACAACCGTGAAGTTGGAACAGGTAGTACCGACCTTTGCCTGCAGGCTGGAGATCTTCCTCTGGGATCATAATCTCCTGGCCTGAGAGATCCCGAGCGGTGTCTAAAGTATCGACCCCCTTTAATTTGATAATGCAGAATTCCCGGAATGGCCGAATAGATTCGACCTCGAACTCTTTCAGGTCCCCCGAGACCCTAAAAAATACCCTTGAAAAAAAAAGGCTTCAGGAAACGTTCGGAAAAAAGCTTGCTCCTGAGCTCCCCTCTCCTTCCCTGGGTTCTGACAATTCGACCTATGATTACCAATTTATCCTTTTTCAATGATCTCGAGATTAAATCTCCTTTTCAGCTTCATTCCTGCTGCACCAAGGATAACTCTGATAGCTCTGGCTGTTCGTCCTTGTTTTCCGATGACTTTTCCCAAATCTTCCGGAGCAACTTTTAGTTCCAAAATCGTTGTCTGTTCCCCTTCAAGCTGGGAAACGTGAACTTTGTCCGGATTGTCAACTAAGGATTTTGCGATCAATTCTACGAGTTCTTGCACAGTAACCTCCTTTTAGTTTAGTTATTGGGTTGTTTCGCTGACTTGGAAACTTTATGCAATAGAGATAGAACTGTGTTGGAAGCTTGAGCTCCTCTTTCCAACCAGTATTTGGCTCTTTCTATATCCAATTTGATGTCCGGAGGTTCTTTCATCGGATCATAGTATCCGAGAATTTCTTTAGCTCTGCTCTCGCGCGCCAATCGTGAATCGGTCACGACAATCCTGTAAAAGGGCTTCTTTTTTGCGCCCAACCGTGTAAGTCGTATTGCTACCATTTTTTCGACACTTCCCTATTTTAATAGTAAATAAGATATTATCAAAAATATCGAGCATAAGTCAACTTTTTTCAGGTCCCGAGTCTGGATTACCCAAGCATATTAATAAATTCCTATTAACGCTTGACTCTGAACAACCACAGGATTATGATGCCTCTCTCACTTTCATCCGCTTCTTTTAAATAGACCCGGAGGAGGTTCCTATTGGGAAAAAAGAAGATTATAACACATTCCATCGCTATATCTGGACTGATTTTGTTTTTCCTGTTCATTTCAAGCAACAGCTTGTTGAATGCCCAAACGCAAAAAAGAAAAGGTTCGATCAACGTGTCTCTGGGTACAGCTAAAAGCAATGATAAAGAAACAGGGAACTTCGGCCTGCTAAAAAGCCTTGATCGGAACGTTCTTTCGGGCTGGGCATCCGGGGGTATCAACTTCGGGATCATCAAGAACGAGATCCTGCTGATGGGAAACATCAGCCTCAAAATTCCGCTCAAACGTATCGAACCCTTTGTAACAGCGGGTTACGGAATAATTATCGAAAGATTCAGCCCGGCCACCAATTATGGCGGGGGGATAAGGATTCAACTGGGGAAAAAAATCGGCATCATTGCCGAATACAGAAAACTTCATTTTAGCTACAAAGAGCAAAGGAATAACATAACAAATTCCGTTGAGGTAGACTATATCGGGGCGGGCCTTATGTATTTCTACTAGGAAGACCGGACCATCAGCGGGATGGAGGAAGATTGGATAGAAGTTTCTGGAACTGTGATTTTTTCATCATTTTTTTCATTTCGAAAAATTGCTTCAGCAGTTGATTGACCTCTCCAACAGGCCTGCCGCTTCCCCTTGCAATGCGGGCCCGCCGGCTGCCCGTGATGATCTTGGGATTCTCCCTTTCCTTTCCGGTCATGGAGTTGATGATAGCCTCGAAATACACGATCTTTTTGTCATCGATACTCAGATTGGAAACGTTTTTGAACATCCCGCCCGAGGGCAGCATGTGGAGAAACTGGGATAAGGATCCCATTTTTTTCAGCTGAACCAGCTGTTTCTTGAAATCTTCGAGAGAAAATTCTTGTCTGCGGAGCTTTCGCGCAAGCTCTTCGGCATCCTTCATGTCCGCTTCTTTCTCGGCCTTTTCGATCAGGGTTAGCATGTCTCCCATGCCCAGGATGCGAGAAGCCATCCGGTCGGGATGAAACGCATCCAGCTTGTCGAACTTTTCCCCGACTCCGACAAACTTGATGGGCTTTTCTGTTACGGAAACCATGGAGAGGGCTGCCCCGCCGCGGGCATCCCCGTCCAGTTTTGTCAGGATGATGGATGTCAACCCGATCTTCTCTTCGAATAGCTGAGCGCTCTTTACCGCATCCTGCCCGGTCATGGAATCGCCGACAAAGATGACCTCATTGGGCTCGAGGATATCCTTGACCATCCGGAGCTCTTTCATCAGCTCTTCGTCCACATGGAGCCGGCCCGCCGTATCCACGATCAACGGATCATAACTCCGGTTTTTTGCATGTTGGAGGATTTCTTTGAGGGCCTTTTTCGGGGAAGACACCTGTTCTCTGGATAATTCAAAAAACGGGAGATTGAGCTGGGAGGCGATCATCTTCAACTGGTCCTGGGCTGCGGGCCGCTTGAGATCGAAGGACACGAGAAGGGGATTTTTTTTCAGGTCGCGGACCCAATTCCCCAGTTTCCCGCAAGTCGTGGTCTTCCCCGAACCTTGAAGACCGACGAGCATGAACACCGAGGGGGGCGGACTCCCGAATTCCAGTTTTTTGGCCTCATGCCCCAGGATGGATGTCAGTTCATCCCGGACGATTTTTATGACCTGCTGGGCCGGGGTGAGGCTGTCAAGGACCTTTTGATCCAAGGATCTTTCCTTGATCTTTGCCTCGAAGTCCTTGACGACTTTGTAATTGACATCGGCTTCAAGCAAAGCCATCCGCAGCATCTTCAAGGCTTCGGCCATGTTCCGCTCGGTGATCTTTCCTTCCCCGCGGAGGAACTTCATGACTTTTTGCAGGCGGCCGGATAATTGATCGAGCATTTTTTCTCTCTAAAAACGCTTCTTTATGCTAAGCGATATTTATTTTTCAGTCAACACGCAAACACAATGGAATGAGATTCACAGGACACTTGTCCTTAAAATGAGCCATGAAAAACCATTCCTATCCGATCCTCAGTCTGGTATGATTTGGCATGATGCTTGCAGGTTGAATAATGGGGGAGAAAAATATGAAAAAATTTCTTTCGAAAAATCCGGGGACTATACCGATCATCGGTTTCTGGCTGGTGATATTTTCTGCATTTATCGCTTATCCCTTTTCTGCGGAAAAAACATCCCAGGAAGAGGTCACGGTCGTGGCCGTCGAGGTCCCTGTCCGGGTTCTTCAGAAGGGCAAGTTCGTGAAGGATCTGACTAAAGACGATTTCGAGATTTATGAAAACGGGGTCCTCCAGCCGATCACGGGCTTCGAAGTCCGGTCCCGGCGAATATCCATTCCTGTCGGCACATCCGCAGAAGAACTGAGGGTTAGGCCGGGAAAGCGGCTCTTCCTTCTCATTTTCAACATTTTCGATTACCAGGACTCTGTGGGGGAAGCCGTCGACTTTTTCTTCGCCAACACGTTCCGGAAAGGGGACCGGATCATCGTCATTACCGAAGGGAATCTTTTTCCCATCGAGACAGGAAAAGGCGCGGCCAAAGTCGCTCAGGACATCAAAGACACGCTGAAAAAATTCAAGGTCATCTCGACCATGCAGATTTCCCGCGCCTACCAAGGCCTGAGGAGCGAAGGCGACCGGCTTATGCTCGCTTTGCAGGGACCCAGCCCGATGCCTTGGGACCAGGCCGTCACTACATTCTACAGGAACTACGAGAGAATCTGGCTGGAATACAAAAGGCAGTTTATCACGCCGGACCTCGAACTCTACCGGAGCATGATCAAAAGGATCAAAGCCGAAGAAGGAGAGAAGTGGGCGTTGTGCTTCCAGCAGCGGGAGATGTTTCCCGAACTCAAGAATGAGGGGAGACTGGAAAGGATCATCAGGGAGCTGGTGGATACGCCGAGCGAGGATTCTCTGATAACGACCCAGCAACGCAATGTCCGGAGCATGCAGATGCAGCTTCAGCGGCTCTTCGATGTATCGGGGGACATGCCGACCGAAACGTTGAAAAACCTCTTCATGGAAGCCAACATCACCTTCCATCTCCTTCTCCTGAAATCCTTAAGGCCATTGGTGGAACAAGATTTTGAGCTGAGAGAGGTCGGGACGGACTATGAGGATTGCTTCCGGCAGATCAGTGTTTCCACCGGAGGGCACACGGTCTTTTCCAACAATGTCACAGAGGCCATGACCGCAGCCTCCCAAACTGAAGACTATTATTACCTCCTGGTCTATTCTCCGAAAGAAGATCCGTCACAAAAGCCGTTGAATATCGACGTCAAAGTGAAACAGAGGGGCGTCGATGTCATCCACCTCAAGGAGTTTCTCCAGGAAAAAATCCCTCCCATTGCCATCGCCAATTTCGACTCAAGCCGCAAAACCATCAAATTCTCCCTCATCGATTACCAGAGGGTCAAGATGGAAGGAAAGATGTCCGGAGTGGCACAGGTAAAAATCATGATTTTCGACAACGATTCCAACAAGGTTTTCGAGGATACCAAGGTTCTCCAGCTCATCAAAGACCAGACCCACATTTCCATTCCCTTCAGCCAGCTCAAATCCGGCGCCTACTTCATCATCATCCAGGTGATCGACCGGATCACCAACAGAGTGGACGTTTTCTCCAGGCAGATCAGACTCTAGGCTTTCCCTTTCTCCGCCTCTTGACATTTATCCCCATTGTGATTAAGGTATACCTACTTTTTCACGACCTATTGAGGTGAAAGCGATGAAATCCAAAATCGATTACAAAGAAATCCTCAAGCTCATCGATTTGCTGGAAGAGAGGAATCTTTCTGTTTTCGAGCTGGAAGTCGAAGGATTCAAAATAAAAATCGGCCGGGCCCAATCCCAGACTGTCAACACGGAATCGGCAGGATTCCCTTCCCTGCCCCCAAAAGCCAAAACTGATCCGGGGGCTGTCGAACCGGAAGCTCCTGAACATAAAAACGACCTTCACTACATCACATCCCCGATGGTCGGGACTTTTTACAGGGCACCGGATCCCTCGTCCCCTCCCTTCATCGAGATCGGTGAACCTGTCAAGAAAAACCAAACCCTCTGTATCATAGAAGCCATGAAACTGATGAATGAGATCGAATCGGATGTCGACGGCATTCTGGAAGACATCTATATCCAGAACGGCAAGCCTGTGGAATACGGTAAAAAGCTGTTCGCCATCAAACCGGACAAGTAATTGCGCATGTTTTCAAAAATACTCGTCGCTAACAGAGGGGAAATCGCTCTTCGCGTCATCCGCTCGGCCAAAGAGCTGGGCATCAAAACCGTTGCCGTCTATTCCGAACCGGACAAGAGCTCGCTGCACACCATCCTCGCTGACGAGAGCATCTGCATCGGACCGGGTAAAGCTGCGGAAAGCTACCTGAGCATTCCGAATATCATGAGCGCCGCGGAAATAACCAATTCCGACGCCATCCATCCGGGCTATGGCTTCCTCGCAGAAAATCCCCGCCTGCCTGAAATCTGCGAATCCTCTGGCATCACATTCATAGGTCCTCCCGCATACATCATGCGTATGATGGGCGACAAGAACAAGGCCCGCCAGGCCATGAAGAGAGCCAAACTGCCGATTATCCCCGGGAGCGACCGGGTCATCGATGACTTTAACGAAGCCAGCACAGTGGCAAAAAAGATCGGCTATCCGGTGATTCTCAAGGCAGCATCCGGCGGCGGCGGCAAAGGAATGAGGATCGTTCGGTCCCCGTCAAAGCTGGAAGAACAGTTCTCGGTCGCTCAAAGCGAGGCCAAAGCGGCATTCGGCGATCCTTCTCTCTATCTCGAAAAATACTTCGAAGCGGCGAGACACATCGAAATCCAGGTCATCGGCGATAAAGATGGAAACGTGGTGGCCTTCGCCGAGAGGGAGTGTTCCATCCAGCGTAAGCATCAGAAGTTAGTGGAGGAAACCCCGTCTCCTTTTGTGGACGAACGATTCCGGAGAAAAATAACGAAGGCGGTCGAAGAAGCGGCCCACACTATCGGATACCAAAGCCTGGGCACTTTCGAATTCCTGGTGGATGAAAAAAAGAGGTTCTATTTCATGGAGGCCAACACGCGCGTCCAGGTCGAACACCCTGTGACGGAAATGGTCTACGGCATCGATCTGATCAAGGAACAGATCGAAATAGCCGCAGGAAAAAAATTATCCTTATCCCACGAGATCGGAATGACAGGGCACAGTATTGAATGCCGCATCAATGCGGAAGATGCCAAAACCTTTCTTCCCTCTCCGGGCAGGATCGACTTCCTGGTGGTGCCCGGTGGCCAGGGTGTCCGTGTCGATACGGCCGCATACTGCGGCTGGAACATCCCTCCCTACTACGACTCCCTTCTCGCCAAAGTGGTCGTTATCGCGCCCAGTCGGCGAGAAGCCATCATCAAAATGCGGACAGCACTGGAAATGACCACTGTTGTCGGCATCCAAACGAACATTCCCCTCCATCTCGGACTGCTGTCCAACTCGAATTTTGTCAAAGGGGATTATGACACGCAGTTTATGGAAAAACACATCTTAAAGGGCGGAAGACCCAACTCAAAGAAGTGACCCGGCCCGCTCCTGCCGGTAAGAATAGATCAGGACATGGAACACGCCGTCATTGTCGACGACCAGATTCTCGTTGACGCCCAAGTACAGACGCCCATCCATCGGAATGGTGACCCTGCTGGCTGAACCGATGTAAAAGATCTCTTCCCGCTCGTTCCGGATCTCTTCTCCCGTCTCCTCGTCGATTTCCAGAGATATCAGGAAATACACTTTCCCGATCAGGGCCCCTATATTCTGGTTCTGAAGAGGCTGTTGAAGCGATTGATAGTTGTATCCGTCCGGGCCGCAGTATGTCACAGGGTTCCCTTTTTGGAGAGAAATCTGGCCGACGGCCCGGAAAATGATCTGCTGGCCTTCGACGACATCCAAGCCGGTATCCGTCCAATCCACGTTGCTCAAAACGGAAATCTCCAGCCCTTCCTGTCTTCCCTTGGCCCGGACATCAAAGCCCTTCGCTTGCAGGAAAAAACCGAAAAGAATGACAGGGATCCAAATACAGGACAATGCGAGCGCCGTCTTTTTTTCTCTCATCTTCGCACCTCCGGCTTTTCCGCCAAACGCAGAACGTCCAACATCTGTCCATGGATCCGGCCGTTCGTTCCCAGAGTCTCATGGCTGTGGATGTGAAATTTCCGGTTCGCAAAATCGGTGAGATGACCGCCAGCCTCCTGGACGATGAGCGAAGCCGCCGCCACATCCCAGGGTTTCAGCTTGAGCTCCCAAAACCCGTCAAACCGTCCGCAGGCAACATAACAAAGGTCCAGGGCAGCTGACCCGCACCGCCGGATGGCCTGGGCCCTTATCACGAAATTATTGAAATGAGCGATGTTGTTGACATCGCTGATGCGAAGGTCATAGGGAAATCCTGTCGCAAGAAGGCTCTTATCCAAATCATCGGTACCCGATACTTTGATCGTATTGCCGTTCAAGAATGCTCCTCCCCCTTTTATGCCGGAAAAAGTTTCATCCCTCATCGGGTCATAAACCACGCCACAGATTATCTCTCCTTTGAATTCCAGAGCGATCGAAACACTGAAAAAAGGAAATCCGTGGGCATAGTTGGTCGTGCCGTCCAGGGGATCGAATATCCAGCGAAAATCATTCCCCATCTTTCGGACAAGGCCTTCTTCAGCGACAAAATCATGGTCGGAAAAATGTTCGGAGAGCCGATGGAATATCATATCCTGAGATCTGTTGTCGAAATTCGTGACAAGATCGACTTCCCCTTTGTAGACGATCTCGCGAGAAGCGTTCAGGTTCTCTCTGAGCATCAGGCCGGCTTCCCGTGCCGCATCCACAGCAACCTTGAGATAAACCTCTGTTTCCATGGCCCTTTCATATTAACAACTCTCTCCTGTTTGGGCAAGAATAACCCTCCTTTTTCCTCCCTTCCCCCGCACCATGCGAAGCACCGTTCAGGGAGGAGGCGCCTCTATTTCCGCGTATGGGGCTTTTTGGGATTGTTGAAGCGACCTTGATGCTTTAGCCAGTCCTTCCGTTCTTCGAGGGAATCTGACGCAAAAAGGGCGGAAGACGGGGGTGCTGTATTGAGCACGACTTTGCCGAGAAATACGGGTTGTAAGCAAGCACGGGAACAGAAGACAAGGAGAAAAGAAGGGTGTTGAGGTGCGCAGTTCACCACCGCCGAGAAGGACGGCAAAGGAATGGCGTTAACAAGCTTCACGGGAGCAAAACCATTCCTAAAAGCCCGTATGAGCCATGTCGATCACGGAGATAGAGAAGCTTACGTTCAGGGAAAAGCTTTTGCCTTTTCCCCCATACTATACTATGATAGGGAACGCACGGCGGGATATTCGATGGCTGAAAACAAAGGATTCTTTCAGAGGCGAAAAAAGCCCATCCTCTTTCTTCTGGTCATCGGCGTGATCGCTGTCATCATTTTCTTCAACCTCCAGTCCCAGAGGGAAAAAAGCATTAGGGTTACGGTGGAAAAAGTCCACAAGGAGGACCTGGTTTCCGCGATTTCGGCCTCCGGTGAGGTCAAGCCCAAAAAAAACGTCAATATCAGCTCCCAGATTGCGGGAAGAATTATCAAAATATGGGTGGAGGAGGGACAACAAGTCAAGGAAGGCGATATTCTCCTCAAACTGGAATCCACGCAATATGAAGCCAATGCCGACAGGGATAAGGCCCAAATTCAATCATTGAGAGCCGATCTGATCCGGGCGGAAGCCGTGAAGAACAGAGATGAAGGTTTTTACGAACGGCAGAAAAAGCTTTTCGATGCCGAGTTGATATCGACGGAAACGCTGGAATCGGCCAAGGCGAACTTCGAGATATCCAAAGCGAACTACGATGCCATCGTTTTCCAGATCAGGCAGGCACAGGCTTCGCTCCAAAGCACGTTGGATATCCTGAAAAAGACAGAGTATTACGCTCCGATAGAGGGGATCATCACCAGCCTCCGGGTGGAAGAAGGAGAAACTGCGCTGGTGGGAACGATGAATAATCCAGGGACGGTCCTGATGACCATCGCAGATCTCTCGGTTATGGAAGTCGAGGTCGAAGTCGACGAAACGGATATCGTGGGGGTCAAGATCGGCCAACCATCGGATGTCAAGATCGATGCGTACCCGGATGAGACCATCTCCGGCACCGTCACGGAAATCGGAAGCTCTGCCCTCCAGACGATTTCCGCGGCGGATGAATCCAGGGACTTCAAAGTGATCGTCACGTTGGAGAATCCCCCGCCTGACCTCAAGCCCGGACTTTCCGCATCTGCCGATATCGTCATCGCAGAAAAAGAGGGAGTCCTTGCCGTGCCGATCTCCGCCCTCGTCCTGAGAGAAAAAAGTCCAGATAATCCCAATACCGAAAGAGACCAGGAAGAGGGCGTGTATATCGTCCAAGATAGCAGAGTGAAATTTGTTCCGATAAAAAAGGGAATCATGGGAGAATTGATGATCGAGATCCAGTCCGGACTGGAAGAAGGGCAAGACGTCGTCGTGGGCCCTTACAGCGCTCTCCGGATGTTGAAAGACGGGATCCTTATCAAAGCCGAAGAAAAAAGAGAAGAATGACCATTCCCCCTGATGACATCATCATCGCGGCTGAAAACCTGTGGAAAATCTATCAGATGGGAAAGCAAGAAGTCCGGGCTCTCTGCGGGGTATCCTTTTCTGTCAAGCGGAATGAACTGCTGGCCATTATGGGGCCATCGGGATCGGGCAAATCGACCTTGATGAATCTTATCGGCTGCCTGGATTCTCCGACCAAAGGAAATTATTATCTCAACGGAAGGCTGGTCAGCGAACTGAGCGAAAATGAGCTGGCTTTTATTCGCAATCGAGAGATCGGGTTCGTCTTTCAGGTCTTCAACCTGCTCCCCCGGGCGACGACATTCCACAATGTCGAACTTCCTCTCATCTACAAAGGGACCAGCAAAAAAGAACGGACGGAAAAAACCCACAAAGCCCTGGAAATGGTGGAAATGAACCACCGGAAAAACCACCGACCCCCCGAGCTCTCCGGAGGAGAAAGACAGCGCGTGGCCATCGCCCGTGCTCTGGTCAACGATCCGGCTCTCCTGTTGGCCGATGAACCCACTGGAAATTTGGACTCCAAAACGGGACATGAGATCCTGAATCTTTTCCATAAAATCCACGCGCAGGGGAACACCATCATCATGGTCACACATGATGAAAACATCGCCCGGCAGGCCCAGAGGATCATTTTTATACGGGATGGTAAGATCGAAAGGGTGGAAAAAAGGAAAGAACGAAATGATATTATTTAGCCGTCTTATAGGTGTTTTCTTCAATCCAAAAGATACATTCAAACACCTGACCGAAAAACCCGTTTGGGTGGACATGCTCATTGTCCTCCTCATTTGCGTTACGATATACGCAGCCGTTATCGCTCCCTACATACCCAACGACCAGATCAAACTCTTGGAAAGCGACGCAGAGCGCAGGGCAGAGATGGGGGAAGACGCCTTTAACAGGCGGATGGAATTCTGGAAAGCCCCCCCCCTTATGGTAACCATCACAGGTATCATTATGCAGCCTGTTTCCCTTCTTGTCGGATTTTTGATACAAAGTCTGGTCATTCTTGGGCTGGGCCGACTGACTTCCATGGAGGGAAAATATATCCAGGTCTTTTCTTCCTTTATACATGCCAATGCCATCAATCTGGTCTTGGGCAATGCCCTGCGGGCCTTTTTGATCCTCAGTCGCGGATCCGTTTTTCAAACTTCGACCAGCCTGGCCATCTTTTTTCCGAGGCTGGAAACCATGTCTCCGGCATACCTTGTGCTCACACAGGTGGACTTCTTCCAGATCTGGATGCTCGGCATTTTCGGCTTCGCCCTGGCAGAAATCTTCAAGATCGGATTGAAAAAAGCTCTTCTCCTCTCCTACGGCTTCTGGCTGATGAGAGGACTGTTTTTCATCGCTCTCGGGTTGCTGGGAATGAAACTCGGCAGCTAGCAATCCTTCCCCAGGAACAGGCTGACGTTTCAACTTGCCGGAGGAAACATCTCTATTTTCGATAAATGGGGCTTTTTGGGATGGTTGAAGCGACCTTGAAGGTTTAGCCATGATTACTATTCTTCGAGGGAATCTGACGAAGTCAGACGGTTGCGGCTGTATTGAGCACGACTTTGCTGAAGGATTCAAGGTGCGGGCAGGCGCCGGAACAGAGGATAGGGTGAATAGGTTGGAGTTATCATGCGCAGTTCCGAACCGCCGAGAAGAATGGTAAAGGGATGGCGTTAATAAGCTTCACGGGAGTAAAACCATTCCTAAAAGCCCATATAAGCCTTTTGATCATGGAAATGAGGATGCTTCCGACTGCCCCATTGACATCGCACGACAGGATTAATAAAGTATGCGTATGGATTCCTTTCCCCAAATTCTATTCTCCGTTTGGCAGGCTAAAATCACGGGCCGTATTCTCATGAAAAACGAGACTTTGGAGAAGGAACTCGCTTTCAAAGACGGCACTCTGGTCATCGAGAAGGGCATGTTTGACGAAGAGGCCTTCCGCGGATACCTTGTGGGACGGAAAATCCTGGATGCTCCATCGGCAAAAAAATGCGAGGCCAGGGCAAAAAAAATGAAAACGACCCTTATGGCTGCCATCCTCGACTGCGATCTCCTTTCCCCGCAGCCTCTATGGAATTACATGGAGGCCTTTTCCAAACACAACTTGTTCCCTCTCTTTGATCTCACGCCTTTGGACTCATCCCTCGTTTCGGAAAAAGCACCATCCGCAACCGCTATTCTCCTAACGGTCTCCACACTTGGCCTGATCCAGGAAGGCATCTACCGGATGAAGAATATCGAACTGATCGATTCCCTTCTTCCAAAAGACGAAGATTTTCAAAAGCTCACCCCCGACCATCTGGATCAGATACTCCTTCAGCCTTATGAGGAACAGCTCATCAATGCCGCGGGTGAAAAAAATGACCTCCAAAATCTCATTTCCTCAGGCGCTCTAGGGGAAAATTTCACAAAAAAAGCCCTTTTCACTTTATTTTGTCTGGGCTTGCTGGGACCTTCCTTGGTGGCGACACCAAATAAACCCCTTCAGGAGATTTCTGCGGCAGAACTGCAAAAAATCCTGATCACCTTCAATGCCAAGTGTTCCTACATCTATAAATCGGTCTCCAAGGAATTGGGCCCGGTCGCTTTGAATCTGATGGAAAAATCCATCGAAGATATAAAACCCAGTCTTTCACGACATTTCCGGAAAATCCGACTGGATGCAAGCGGGAAGATCGATCTTCAACCGGTCCTCAAAGCCAACATCATCCTTTCGGATCGAGAAACCATTCAAACGATCATCAAATCCTTGAATGAAATCCTTTCGGCAGAGATTTTGGCTGTAAAAAAAACTCTGGGGAGCGAGTTCGAATCGGCCCTGACAAAAAGCCTGGAGAAAATCGGTGGCTGAATTGAAGAGAAAGCAGGTGCTGGCCCTTCTTTTTTTTGCCACGCTGATCATAATCCTTTTTCTGGTCAAAATTGCGATCTGAAGCAAAAAACCTCGTCATCGTCCTGGGCCCCACGGCTGTCGGCAAAAGCGCTACGGCCATCCTGCTGGCCAAACGATTCCAGGGGGAGATCATCAATTGTGACTCGATGCAGGTTTACAAAGGATTTGATATCGGAACGGATAAAATCCCGCTCAGCCAAAGATATGACATTCCTCATCACCTGATCGATATCGCCGATCCGTCCATACAATTCACGGCCGCTGAGTTCGTCAAGCAAGCCTTGGCGGCTGCCGCCTCGATCCACGCAAAGAAAAAACTGCCTATAATCGCAGGGGGAACAGGCCTTTATCTCAAAGCCCTTCTGGATGGGCTTTTTCCTGAAGAAATCAAGGATCCAACGATCCGGCGCGACCTGGAACGGCAGGCCAGGGACAAGGGCCTGGAATATTTAAGAGACCGGCTATTGCAGGTCGATCCAATCTACGCAAACAAGCTCGGCAGGAGGGACAAGATTCGTATCATACGGGGGCTGGAGGTTTTTATCGCCACCGGAAAGCCCATTTCTGTACACTTCCAAAACACACGGTCTCCTGTCGGAGATTTTCATATCCTCAAAATTGGATTAAAATTGGATAGGCCCTTGATTTATGGAAAAATCGAAGCCAGGGTGGACCGGATGTTCGAAAGAGGAATCGTAGAAGAAACTCAATCCCTTCTTGCAGAAGGCGTTCAGCCGGACTCCCCGCCATTCCGAGCCCTGGGATACAGACAGGTCATGAATCACCTGAAAGGGGAACTTTCCCTGGAGGAGGCGATCGATCTGACAAAAATGGAAACCCGAAACTATGCCAAAAGACAGATGACCTGGTTTCGGAAGATGCCGGGCATCCGCTGGTTTCCCGCAGAGGATTTTCCCTCGATTTCCGATTATGTAAAGATCCATCTGAAGTAAAAATGGAAAAAACGATCCTCGTCCACTTAGCCACGAGCAAACAGGAACGGGCCGAGGCAGAAGAAGCCATCAAGGAACTCCGAGGACTGGCTCGGACTGCCGGCGCTGATATCATCCGGGAGATATTTCAATTCCGGCCTGAGATTTCCCCCAAATATTTCATCGGAGAAGGGAAGGTCGAGGAAATCAGGCGCGTAAAAGAGGAAACCCAGGCAGACCTCATCATTTTCGACCACAATCTCTCTCCGATTCAACAGAGAAGTCTGGAAGATGCGATCCCCGGAAAGATCATCGATAGAACACAACTCATTCTGGACATTTTCGCCCAGCGCGCCCACAGCAAGGAGGGCATACTTCAGGTCGAGCTCGCTCAACTGAGCTACCGGCTCCCTCGTCTGTCAGGACGGGGAAAGGCCCTGTCTCGATTGGGGGGAGGGATCGGGACGCGAGGCCCGGGAGAGAAAAAGCTGGAAGAAGATCGCAGGCGCATTAAACACCGGATCTCCCTGATCAAAAAAGAAATTATTGGGGTCCAAAAACGGCGCGCCCAACAGAGAAGAAGCCGCCGGAGGGGACCGATTCCCCTGGTGTCACTTGTGGGATATACCAATGCAGGAAAGTCCACCCTGTTCAATCGGCTTTCTAAGGAAAGCATGTTCACTTCTCCCCAGCTTTTCGCGACCCTCGATCCCGTTCTCCGCCGTGTTAGTCTGCCCGGCGGACTTTATTTTTTCCTCTCCGATACCGTGGGATTCATAAAAAGACTGCCGGTCGAGCTCATCGAATCCTTCAAAGCCACCCTGGAAGAGATCAAAGAGTCAGACTGCATCCTTCACGTTATCGACACGCATTCCTCACAGTGCTTCGACCAAATCGAAGCCGTAGAAAACATTCTTTTCGACTTGGGGATAAAAGACATTCCGGTTTTAAAAGTCTTCAACAAGATGGACCTGCTGCCGAAACAGGCGGAACATCCGGAAAAAAACAGCGTATCTCCCGCCACATCTGTTTATCTATCTGCAAAAACGGGGGAAGGAGTCGAAGAACTCCGGGAAAAACTCCGTTCATATCTGTTTCGAAACATGAATTGCTATTATCTGAGCATTCCGAAAACAAAAAAAAATATCATTTCCTCTTTTTCAAAATGGTCGATTGTGCTAAAAAGGAGAGAAAACCGCGAAAACATTGAGATGAAAATAATGGCTGACCCAAAGCTCGTTATAAATTTTGCGCCTTACATCAAGAGAGGAGGAACGAATTGGTGAGAAAAGCATACGCCTTTTGTTTTCTGATTATATTACTTCTGGGAGCATGCGCAACATACCAACCTCCTTCTATCAGTCTCTACGTCGACAACCTTCCCCAATCCATCGTGACCGAGCTGTCTCTTGACGAGAGAATCGTCATAGAAGAGGCATGGAGGAGCTTGAAACAGGGGAATGGTATCAAGGCCCGCAAAACTCTCATGCGGCTGGATGAACAGAGCCCTTTCTACTATGTGGGGATGGGATACGCTTACTTCATGATGAACGATATCGCCCTGGCAGAAGATTTTTTCAAAGCGGCCCTGCGCTATTCCCCGGAGATGAATATCATCCACTTGGGCTTAGGACAGATTTATCACAAAACAGGACGGGATGACCTGGCGTTCGCAGAATTCCGGGAAATCATAAAAGAAGAGCCGGATCACATCTGGGTGAAAACTCAATACGAAAGCATTAAAAGTCAAAAGACACAGGAATCTCTGGATACGGGAAAAGCTTACAGAGAAGCGGGAGATACCGAGCGCGGAAAGGAAGCCTTCCTGCGGGCCCTGTATTATTCTCCCGAGAACACGGATGCCCATCTTGCTCTGGCGGATATTTTCCAGAAGGAAGGCAACCTGGAAAGCGCGATCGTTCACCTCGGTGCGGCCAGCACGAACGAACCTGAAAACACCGACGTTCTCAAAAACTACGCCGAGGTTCTGTTCACGGCCAATGAGAACAAACTGAGCTTCGAGATTTATGAGAGATTGGCGGCAGCGGAACCGGAAAACCAGGAGTTCTCACAGAAAATCGATATTTTGAAAAACCGCCTCGGAATATTCGAGCTCCCCAGTCAGTACAATGCGATCTCTGCCACGGAAGCCGTATCGAAGGAAGAAATGGCTGCACTTCTGGCGGTCAAGTTCAAGGATATCCTGGAGAAATCGACGAGAAAGCCGCCGATAATCATCGATATCGCGACTTCCTGGGCAGATGACTTCATTCTCCAAATGACGTCCCTGGGGCTGCTGGACATATACCCCAATCATACCTTCCGCCCAAAAAAGATTTTAACCAGGGCGGAAATGGCCGAAATCCTTCTTCGGCTCGTCAACCACCTTCAGGACAGAGGTTACAGATTCATTCAGCAGATCCCCCCGGAAAATATCCAGATAACGGATGTTTCTGCTGACAATTATTATTATCAACCGATAATCCAGATCGTCTCTTACGATATCATGGGACTGTCACCGGACAAGACATTCGAGCCGGATCTTCCCGTATCCGGTCAGGACTCTATCCGACTCCTCGATATTATTCTGGGACAGATCGAGTAGAACCAACAGCGGATGAACAAAACAGCGGATGAACGTTTTTGGACCGTGCCCAATTTTTTCAGCATGCTCCGCATATTTTTAATACCTCTTTTTCTATATTTGATGATCCAAAACAAAGTCCTGGAGGCTCTGATCGTTTTTTGTCTTGCAAGCACAACGGACATTCTGGACGGAATGACTGCCCGCATCTGGCATCAAAAGACCAAAATCGGCGGGCTGCTCGATCCTGCCGCAGACAAGCTTTTAATGACTGCGGCCATCGTCATCCTGAGTTTCCCCTCGGTCAGCCACCCCAATGCCATCCCCCTTTGGCTCACATTTACCATCATAGGGCGTGACATCGCCATCGTGACCGCGGCATGGATCATGTACAAGCTCAGGGGACAAAAAAAATTCCCCCCGAGTCTAACAGGAAAAGTCAGCACTGTCTGTCAGATGGGAACCATCCTGGCCGTTCTGCTGTTGAATGTTTTAGACAGGACTCCCGCTATTCTGACGTGGCTTTTTATCCTCACTTTCGTTCTGACCGTCATCTCTGGTTTCGGCTATGGGATGCGGGGTTTCCGCTCTCGTTCAGGGACAAAGCCCTAGCCGGTTTCTACAGGCTTCTGTCGATAAACCCTATCCGCAGAGTTTTCCAGAGGATCTTCATGTCGAGACCAAGCGACCAGTTTTGAATGTAGTAGAAGTCATATTCAAGTCTCTTATCGATCGGGGTATCCTGCCTTAAACCGTGGACCTGAGCCCAACCGGTGATCCCGGACTTCACTTTGTGCCGGAGCATGTACTTGGGGATTTTCTCCCGAAATTCTTTAACAAAAACGGGACGCTCGGGCCGGGGACCCACAAGACTCATCTCTCCCCTGAGGACATTGACAAGCTGGGGAATTTCATCCAGGCTCAATTTCCGCAACAGTCTGCCGATTTTCGTTATCCGGGGGTCGTCTTGAGAGCACATGACCGGGCCAGTCTCCGATTCGGCATCGGAGACCATGGTCCGAAACTTGTGCATGATAAATCTTTTCCCGTCAAGGCCCATTCTTTCCTGATGATACAACACAGGCCCCTTGGATGTGAGCTTTATCAAAAGGGCGATCAGGAGCAGCAACGGCGAGAACACCAGCAAAATGACCAAAGATACGGCTGTATCCATGATCTTTTTTGCCAAGAGCATCATGCCCCGCAATGGGGGTTCATCCACGCTGATAACAGGGAAACCGTCGAGATCTTCGACACGGGCTTTGAGCGTCAGGAGCTGAAATAGATCCGGAATCAACCGGACATTCACCACATATTTATTGACCACCTTGAGAGTCTCGAGGATTTTGCCGTAATTATTCAGATCCAAGGCCACATAAACATCGGAAATATCTCCTTTCTCCAGAACCGGCTCTAAGTCACTCAGCGGGCCGAGGACAGGGAGGCCACCGTCGACGTCCACCATATCTCCTTTACTCCGATCGTCGTCCAGAAATCCTTTCACGACAAATCCAAGATCTTTATACTGCGCCAGTTTTTCGGCAACCGATTTTCCCATGTCTCCGGCACCGACCACAAGAACGCTCTTCAAATTCATCCCCTTGGCATATCGTTTTTTCATAAAGAAAAAGATCTGATTCCGGAAGAAAGAAACCATCAACACGACAACGACAAAATACACCCCGAGGAAACCGTGCGAAAGTTTGAAGGTCACGCGGAAGAGCGGAGCCGCTCCCTGACTGTAAGTATTCAAATAGGAAAGAATTGCCTGGATGATCAAAATCGTCAGGACCGAATTCAAGGTGACAAGGAAAAAATCATCGATCTTCGTTCGCTTGAGCCTTGTCCTGTAAAATCCCTGGAGGAAAAAGATCAAAAGATGAATGGCCAGAAAAAGCGGGAAAACCAGCGCATAGGACTTAAGCGGCGGAATCCCTTTCTCCGGGTTGACCGGGATGATGTACATATAAAACCGAAATCCATAAGAATAGAAATAGGATATCAGAATTCCCAGAAAATCGCTTAGAAGGAACCAGCCGATCAAACCGCTGCGCTGACGTCTAATCATTTTTCACCCTGGAATTCGTTCCACTTCTCACGCAAAAGCGCCTCAGTTTTTTGTTTGAATAAATCCCGAGAAAATGTCAAGGCATTCGCTCTGATGGTCGACTTATTAAAAGCGATGCTCTGAAATTTGTCAAGTGCACCCTGAAGACTCTCCGGGGTGGAGTCCGGGAAAAAAAGGCCGGTTTCCTGAGGGATGATGGTCTCTGTAGCCCCCCCTCTCCCGTAAGCGATCACGGGAGTTCCGCAGGCCTGGGCTTCGACTGAATTGATGCCGAAATCTTCTTCACCGGGCATCAAAAGGGCTTTCGCTTCCTGGTAGGCCTCGAGAAGATCCCGGGAAGGTAGAAAGCCCAGGAATTCTATATTTTTGTAAGCCATTTTTTTTAGCTTCTTGTAATCGGGGCCCATGCCCACGATCTTCAAATTTAATCCGTTTTTGTTGAATGCCTGAATCGCCAGATCGAGTTTTTTGTACGGCACCAATGCGGAAACCAGTAAAAAATAACTGCCGCTTCCGTTTCCCGGCTGGAAAAATTCGGTATCCACCGGAGGATGGACGACCTCGGCTTCTCTCCGGTAATACCTGTAGATTCTCCGGGCGACCGTATGCGAGTTGGCCAGGAAATGGTCCACCCGCGAATTGCTTGCAACGTCCCACTGCCGCAGACGGTGGATCACCGGAGGAATGAGCCGGCGGGAGATAAATCCCAATTTATCCGGAGAAAAGTAGGCAAAGTACTGGTTCCAGGCATACCGGATAGGCGAATGGATATAGCTGACATGCAGGGCGTCCGGCCGGGGAATGGCACCCTTAGCCACACAGTGGGAAGAGGAGATGATGAAGTCGAAATCCTGAAGATCGAAAAGCTCCACAGCCAAAGGAAAAAAATGCAGGTACCAGCGGTATCGTTTTCTCAAAAAAGGCATTTTTTGAAGAAAGCTTGTATGTATGCTCCTTTTTTCGATTAGTTCGGCTTGACTCCCGGGAAAATGAAACAGAGTATAGATCGGAGCCTCCGGGAAGAGCTCCGCGAAAACCTCCAGAACTTTTTCTCCTCCACGTTGACCTGTCAGCCAGTCGTGCACAAGAGCGACATTAGCCTTCTTCATCGGGGTGATTATAAAAAGGGGGCGTTTATTTGTCAATCAGTACGGATATATACTCTCCGATCGTTTTCCCCCAACGGAACCTTTGGCAGTGATCAAAACCCTTCGTTTCATAATCGCCCTTTTTTCCCTCGTTTTCAATGAAAAGGGTGATCTTCTCAGCCAGATCTTCCGCGGAATCGGGGGAAAAAAAGAGGGCGTTATCTCCCAGAGTTTCCCTGAGACTTCCTCCTGGACTGCTGATAACCGCCTTTTTTCGGGCCATGGCCTCCAGCGGCGGGAACCCGAATCCCTCATATAAGGAGGGAAATACAAAGAATTCCGCTGCGGCTTTTTTGAACGCCCGGTCGGGTTCCACACCGGCAAGGACCAGCCGAATATCCGGAAAGCGGTCTTTTATAAGGGAAAACGCTTCGATCAACACCCCCAGGTTCTTATGGGGCTTCAAGTTTCCCGTATACAGGATTTAGGGGATCTTTTGCCCCAATGCCGATTCTCCTCTTTTTTCATGGCCGCCTTGCCCGAGACTTTCCCGAATGATCCCTTCGGTCTTTTCCATCTGTCTCTCGATGGTATATTTTTCCCGGACAAGATGGGAGCCTTTTTCCGCGATCCTTCGCGCCAGTTGCGGATTTTCGCGGATCGACCGGATGGCCTCCGCCAGAACCGGCGGATCAGGGGAATCGACCAGGAACCCGTTCTCACCGGCTTCGACAATCTCTGCCGCGGCCCCTTTTCTTACGACTAGAACCGGGACTTGGACCGATATGGCCTCAACCGCCACCCGCCCGAAGGACTCCACGCTGGAAGGGATCACCAGCAGATCCATCAGGGATAGGATTCCTGAAATATCCGGTTGATATCCCGCAAAAATCACATGCTTTTCCAGATTTCGTGTCGATACGAACCTTTTGATCCTGTCGAAATACCGCCTGTTTCCGACATCGCCCACAATAAGAAGCTTTATACCGGGACAGTCTTTTTGGAGCAGGTCTATGGATTCAACCATTTTGTCCTGCCCTTTTTCCGGATATATCTTTCCGACTGTTCCGATAACATAATCCTCCTTGGAGAGCCCGAACTTCTGGCGTAACATCTCCTTCAAGCCGCGTTCCCCGAGACTCCATTTGAAACCCATAGGCACGAGGCAGACCTTTTCCTTGTTTCGGAACGGCTGCCCCGCTGCTTCGGAATACACGATGATTCTCGTGGATAAGGCCGATAACAGAGAAAGCAAAGCCCGCTTCCCGAACAGATACCCCAGCGGCGCATCCTCTCTGCCAAGGATCTCGTGTATGCTCCATACATGAGGCACCTTATGCCATCTCGCTGCCAAAGCCCCGCAGAAGTTAACCGCGGAATTGGAATAGACAAGATCGATGTTCTTTTGCTTGATGAGGCGCGCAATGCGGAAAATGCATTTGATGTTCCACAACCAGGAAAAGGGTTGTTTCCAAATCCTGGCCTTTTCTGTGAGCCACCATTTAGACGGCACCACAAACGTTTCCACGGCGAGCTTTTTTGCTTGGTCAAGGAAGGGGCCTCTGCGCGGCAGCACGAGAAAAGGCTGGAATTCTTTCCGGCTCAGGCTCGTCAAAACCTGCAGAAGCACCCGTTCAGCCCCGTACAGCTCGGAAGAATGGGAAAGAAAAAGGATTTTTTTTCTCATTCCCGCATCACAGCCTGATAAAATTCCAGAGCTCCTGAGGCAGCCGTTTCCCAACGGAAAAAGCGAACTCTCTCTTGTCCGGCAGCTACGAGTTTTTCCCTTAACGTCCGGTCCTTCAGGACATCGATGATTTTTGCCGCTATTTCTTCGGGATCATCCGGATCGGCGTAAACCGCCGCATCCTGGGCGATCTCGGGAAGGGCGGATTTTCCGGAGGTCACGATCGGCAATCTGCAGGCCATGGCCTCGAGGAGGGGAATCCCGAAGCCTTCCCAAAGGGATGGAAACACGAACACAGAAGCCAGCCTGTAGACATTTTTCAGCTCTGAGGCATCCATGTACCCTAATATTTTCACCCAGGAGTCCAGGTCGAGTTTCCGGATGCCGCTCCGGACATTTTCGCTGTCTCGTCCTTTTCGGCCGACCAGGACAAGAGGAATTTTCAGATATCTGTCATGGACGATCCTCAAGGCTTTGAGAAGGGCGGGCAGGTTTTTTCGCGGTTCGAAGGCCCCTACAAAAAGCAAAAAATCCGGGGGGAGGTCAAAATTCGTCTTGATCCGCTCCAGCTCATGGCTGTCGATCCGCTCCCAATTTTCCAGGTCTATTCCAGGGCTGAGGACCCTAATCCTTTTCCGGTCGACAAGCCCCCTTTGGATCAACTGATCCTCCGTGAAACGGGATATTGTCACAACGCCATCGGCATTCCGCACAGAATCCTCGAATCTCCGCAAAAAATTCCGCCTTGCGTCCTTATCCGTCAATCTGGGGTGTTCCCAAAAAAACAGGTCATACACCGTGACGATCTTTTTTCCCCTCGTGGGTAAGGGAAGAGGGGTGGGGGAGTGCGTCAAGTCCAGTCCTGTTTTAAAAAAAATGTCCATAGCCGGCCATCCCAGCTTGTACCAGGCGAAATTGATGACCTTCACAGGATAACGCACATCCAAAAATTTCATGCGGGAAAAGGCCGGGATTTTTTCGGCTTGGAACCGGTCCTTCCACGAGGAGCTGAATAAAAAATATTCGTTGGTCCGGTCGATTTCAGCCAGCGAGAAAAGGAGATTCTTGAAATAGATCCCGACACCTGTTTCTTCTCGGAGAAAGGGCCGCATATCAAACCCGATTCGCATTTTGAGGTAATTTATGCCCATATAAAAGAAAAGTCAAGAGAAGGCAAATTTCTCCGGCAACTAGCACTTGCTTCTTTCCGATGGCGGTGATATCATCTCCGTGCCAAAAGGAGTTTGATATGAAATTGATGGATAAAATTGCCGATAGAATCGATTCCTTCCGAGACGAAATGGTCGATATGCAGATCCAACTCTGTTCTTTCCCTGCCATCTCTCCGGCAAGCGGAGGGGAGGGAGAGGTTAAAAAGGCCGAGTGTTTGCTCAAACATATCAAAGCCAACGGATTCAGCGACATCTCGGTCATCAAGGCCCCTGATCTGGATGCTCCATCCGGCTATCGCCCGAACATCCTCGCTGTTTACAAGGGAAAAAGCTCGGCCAAAACCATATGGATCATGACGCACATGGACGTGGTCCCTCCCGGAGAACTGGAACTTTGGAACGGCAATCCCTTCAAAGCATGGGTTGAAGAGGGAAAGATCTACGGACGCGGCGCAGAGGACAATCAGCAAGACATGGTAGCGTCCCTGTATGCTCTCAAAGCGTTTTTGGCCGAAGGGATCACCCCCGAATACGATATCGGGATAGCACTCGTAGCCGACGAGGAGACCGGAAGCGGTACAGGAATCGATTATGTCCTGCAAAAGTCCAATCCCTTCCGTAAGCAGGATTTGATCATCGTCCCGGATGCCGGCAATAAGGATGGGACGATGATCGAAGTGGCCGAAAAAGGCATCCTTTGGCTAAAGTTCAAGACCCTCGGCATCCAGGCCCACGGATCGACGCCCGATAAAGGGGTGAACAGCTTCAGAGCCGCATCTTTCCTCGTAACCGAACTGGACAGCCTCTACAAGATCTACCCCGACCGGGATCCTCTTTTCGATCCCCCCATCTCGACTTTCGAGCCCACAAAAAAAGAACCCAATGTTCCCAATGTCAACACCATACCCGGTGAGGATATTTTCTATATGGACAGCCGGATACTCCCGAAAATCAGGCTGGATGATGTAAAAAAGAAAATTCGCGAGATCGCCGCAAAAATCGAAAAGAAATTTCAAGTGGCTATCTCGGTGGAATACGTCCAGGAAGCACCGGCCGCCCCCCCGACCTCGCCGGATGCTCCGGTAGTTCACGCTTTGCAGAAAGCCATAAAGGCCATCTACAATCAAGAAGGAAAACCCATAGGTATCGGCGGCGGAACCGTGGCTGCCCTTTTCCGGAGAGCGAATTTCGACGCGGCCTGTTGGTCCAAAATCGAGGAAACCGCCCATCAGCCCAACGAATATTGCGTGATCGACAATATGATGGGAGATGCCAAGATCTTCGCTCATATTTTTCTGCAAAAGTAGCCTGAATTATTCTTAAAAAATGCCGATGCCTTACTTACTAAAGAAGTATCAGGAAGACAGCCTGATATTACTGAAAAACAATTCTCTCCATACATCGGCTTTTTTTGCTCTAAGGGCGAACGGACAAGGCGATAGCAACAGGATAATCCTGCAGGAGGCATGAAAAATGACAAACTACCTTTTGGTAATGACAACCGTTCCGGACCCTGAAGTCGGTCAGATCATCGCTGAAAAAGTCATAGAAGAACGCCTGGCCGCATGTGTGACACAATCCTCAGCCGGCCAATCTCTATATTGGTGGCAAGAAAAGATCACCCAAGATCAAGAATGCATCCTTTTTATCAAAACGACTAAAGAAGCATACCTCAGACTCGAAAAAACGATCCTTCAAATACATCCCTACGATGTTCCTGAAATAATCGCGCTTCCTATCGCCGCAGGAAGCAAGGAATATCTGAAGTGGATAGACAGAGAGACCCGGACATAATCCTGCTCAACGGTATTTCTTGAAAAGTCTTTGTGCAGCTTTTATGGTATTCATGTGAATCTCTACCGTGTCGATGACATCGTAGGCATACCCCCCAGCCAAAAGGACAACGATAGGGATTTTCAAACGCAGAGCTCCCTTGATGACGATCTCATCTCTTTCTATAAGCCCTTCGAAGGTTATCTTTAATCCACCCAACTGATCTTTCTCGTACGGATCGGCCCCCGCCAGGTAAAACACCATGTCCGGTTTGAAAACCCTATAAAGGCGGGGAATATGCGTTTTCAATGCGGCAAGATATTTGCTATCGCCATCATCCGACCAAAACCCCACATCGAGAGTGCTTTTTTCTTTTTTTGCCGGGTAGATATCCATCTGGTGCATCGAAAACGTATACACAGATTCGTCCTGGGCAAATATCTCTGCTGTCCCGTTTCCCTGATGGACGTCACAATCGACGACCATTCCTTTTTGGACTCCTCCAATTTTCTGCATCTGCCGGATCGCTACCGCCACATCATTCAGGATACAGAATCCTTCTCCATGGTCCTGGAAGGCGTGGTGGAACCCCCCTCCAATATGCACGGCCAATCCATCTTGTACGGCAAGTTGTGTCGCTCTGACGGTTCCTCCGACCATGAGCTGGGAAAAATCCAGGAGTTCGGCCGAATAGGGCAATTCCAGAGTCATGATCTCTGCCGGAGAAAGACGCCCTGTTTTCAATTTTTTCAGATATTTGAGGGAATGAACCAGGAGCAGGTCATCATCCAACGCAGGTTCCGGGAATTCAAAATTCTCTTTCCTGGCTCCTTTGCGCAGCAGCCTTTCATAAATCAGGCGGTATTTATTGGCGGGGAACACATGATTCCCGAGATTCACCATCCAGTAGGCATCGCTGTACACAAAGCGAAAGGGATATTTCTTTGCTCTGATACGGCTTAAAAATCCAGGTATAGCCATAGATATCTACTCATACCAAAAAAATCCGGCTGAAACAACACCAGGAAATATTCAATCACATCTTGAAGTTTTCCGCAAAATATTTTAGTTTGTATTTTCATGCCGATTTTAAACATAATGCAAGCCGAAAGGAACTTTCAATGGGATTAAAAAAATTCGTTATCAACCTTGCCCCCACTCCTCTCGTCAAAATCTTTGCGAGCCCTTACGTGGCCGGAGACAGCATCGAAAAGGCCACGAGCACAGCCCGGAATTTCTGGGAGCAAAGACACGTGGGCTCCACCATCGATCTGCTCGGTGAAGAGCTGGATGATGATGCCGAAGTCCAGTACTCGGCGGGTGTTTATGAAAAACTCATCGAGGCCCTGGGACAGCAGGAGTACGCCACGGTATCCCTGAAACCCACTCAACTGGGAAGCCATCGGGGAACGGAACACTGCGGGAAAATCATCGAAGGGATCGTCGCTAAGGCCGAAAAATACGGCATCAAGGTCACTCTGGACATGGAGGACCACAATTTTACGGACATGACCCTGGATATCTTCAAGAACATAAAAAAGGACCATCCCACATTCGGGACCGTTCTCCAATCACGCTTGTTTCGCACCGATGACGACTTGAAAGCCCTCGAAGGCTTGAATGCCCGCATCCGCATATGCATCGGGATTTATAACGAACCCAAAGAGATCGCCATCCAGAACAAGCCCGCCATGAAGAAAAAAATGCTCGAGCACATAGAGGTTTTATTCAAGGAAGGCCATTATCCCGAGATCGCCACCCACGACCAAGCCCTGATCAACGAATCCATTGAAATTGCCGAAAAGTTGAACATAAAAAAGGACCAATACGAAGTGCAGATGCTGATGGGCGTTCCGATGAACACATTTCAGGACCAGCTAATCCAAAACGGCATTCTGGTCCGCCTTTATGTCCCGTTTGCGGAAAAGTGGAAGTACGCCACAGCCTATTGCAAGAGGCGCCTGGCGGCCAATCCTGCTATGGCGATTTACATCGTGAAAAACATCCTTCAGAAAATATCGGGCAAACGCTGAGTTCTCAGTTTTCTTTTTTTTCTCTCAACACAACCTGAGCCGCAGCCAAGCGGGCGATCGGAATCTGATAGGCCGAACAGCTTACATAATTCAGTCCGATCCCATGGCAGAAATAGATGGATCGCGGATCGCCTCCATGGACACCACAAATCCCCACTTTGAGGTCAGGTCGGGTTTGCCGGCCCCTTTCCACAGCCCATTTCATCAACTCTCCCACGCCGGAAATATCGACGGTCTCGAATGGATTGTCCTTCCAGATACCGTGGGCCAAGTAATACGCCATGAACTCTGCCCCGTCATCCCGGGACACTCCGTAGGTCGTCTGCGTGAGATCGTTCGTTCCGAAAGAAAAGAATTCCGCATCTTCGGCAACCTCGGCAGCCGTTATGGCGGCGCGGGGGATTTCGATCATGGTTCCCACAGAATAGGGAATCCGGACACCGTGTTTTTCCATCAATCCTTCCGCGACCCTGACAACGATATTCTTCTGGTCTGCGAGTTCTTCCCGGGTTCCGATCAACGGGATCATGATCTCCGGGTAGACCTCTTCCCCTTCTTTAGTCAGTTGAATAACAGCCTCGATGATGGCCGAGGCCTGCATTTCGATAACCTCGGGATAGGTAACACCCAGACGACATCCCCTGTGTCCGAGCATCGGGTTGAATTCCGATAACGCCTTGACCCGCTCCAGCAGATTTTCCAACTCCTGGATCTTTTCCTTCTGTTCGCTTTGCGTAGCCTTCATCACGGCCAATTCCACCATCAGATCTTCCCTGCGAGGCAGGAACTCATGCAACGGCGGATCCAGCGTGCGGATCGTGACGGGACGGCTTCCCATAGCTTTGAAAAGCCCGTAGAAATCCTCTTTCTGGAAAGGCAGAAGCTTATTAATGGCTTCCTTGCGGGCCTCTTTTGTCTCAGACAGGATCATCTCCTTGATAAATGGGAGGCGCTCCCTGTCGAAAAACATGTGTTCGGTCCTGGCCAGACCGATACCTTCTGCCCCGAATGCGACCGCTGTCCGGGCATCCTCGGGGGTATCGGCGTTGGCTCTCACCCTCAACCTTCTCACCTCGTCGGCCCATGAGAGGAATTTGACAAATTGGCGATAAATCGGCGACTCATCGGGGCTCTTTTCCCCGCGGATAACCTGCATTATCTCAGATGGTTGTGTGGGAATTTCTCCCTCCAGGACTTCTCCCAGTGTGCCTTCGATGGAAATCCAATCACCTTCGGAAAAGGATTTATCCCCGACGCTGAAAAATCTCCGCTCCTCATTCAGGTTGATATCTCCGCATCCCACCACAGCCGGTTTTCCCATCTGACGCCCGACGACCGCCGCGTGGGAGGTCATGCCGCCGGTAGCCGTAAGGATCCCCTGTGCCGCGCTCATCCCGTGGATGTCATCCGGTGAGGTTTCATCCCTGACGAGAATCACTCTTTTCCCCGCCTGTTTACCGGCTACAGCCTCGTCAGCCGTAAAAACGACCATTCCCGCTGCCGCCCCCGGAGAAGCGGCCAGGCCTTTGGCCAGCAGAGGATGATGTTCTTTTTCTTTTGGGTCGAACACGGGATGGAGTAATTGATTCAGGGCGTCGGGCTCGACCATCATCAAGGCTCCCTCCTTATCCACCAGGCCCTCTTCGACCATGTCCACGGCGATCCTGACAGCGGCTGGACCCGTTCTCTTCCCGCTGCGGGTCTGCAGCATGTATAGGGTATCATCCTGGATGGTAAACTCAAAGTCCTGCATATCGCTGTAGTGTTTTTCCAGCATATCCGTGTAATGTTTCAATTCCTTGAAACTCTCGGGCATCTGCCCCTCCAAGGATTTGATCGGAGACGGCGTTCGGATACCGGCCACGACATCTTCTCCCTGGGCATTGACGATGTACTCACCGAACAATTCCTTCTCACCCGTTGCCGGATTGCGTGTGAATCCCACTCCTGTGGCCGAATTATCTCCCGTGTTTCCGAACACCATCAACTGGACATTGACAGCGGTTCCCAGGTCGTCCGGGATGTGGTTCAACCGGCGATATGTCCTGGCCCTGGGATTTTTCCAAGATTTGAAGACAGCGGAAATAGCCAGGGAAAGCTGCTCGCTGACATCCTGGGGAAAGTCCCTGCCGGCTTCTTGCTTTATCAACGCTTTGTACTCGGATACGATCTCCTCCAGAGAATCCTCGGATATATCGATATCGTTGACGATCCCCTTTTCCTGTTTTTTCCGCTTCAGGATATCTTCGAATTTTTTCTTCGGGATTTCCATCACGACATCCCCGAACATGTGGATCAACCGCCTGTAGCAATCCCACGCAAACCTTCTGTTTCCCGTTCTCTTCACCAGGCCTTCGATCGTCTGGTCGTTGAGGCCGAGGTTCAACACCGTATCCATCATTCCCGGCATGGAAAATTTGGCCCCGGAACGAACAGACACCAGAAGGGGATTATCCTTGTCTCCGAACCCCTGGTTGGTGACGTCCTCCAATTTTTTCAAATGCTGTAAAATTTCCTCTTCGACAGCGGAAGGAATTTTGTCCCCTTCCCTGGTAAACAGGTTACAGACTTCTGTCGAAACGGTGAATCCCGCAGGCACGGGCAATCCGATGCCCGACATCTCGGCCAGGTTCGCTCCTTTTCCGCCGAGAAGGTCTTTCATTTCTCTGTTGCCTTCTGCGCTGCCTCCTCCGAAAAAGTACACATATTTTTTATCCACTCTTCAACTCCTTAGTATTGACTATCGTATAACCAAAAAACTATACACACAACGCACCGAAATTTCAAGGGAAAGGCAAGGGCTAGCCACTAAGATGGCGTGACAGGAATCCTTTTCGAGCAGAACTGAATTTTTCAGGAAAGTTTCAAATATTCCGCCAGTCCTGTTTTGAAGACCGTAATGGCCCTCTTGAGATCTTCCTCCTTGAGAACATAGGCGATCCTGACCTCATCGGAACCCTTACCCGGGGTGCAGTAAAAACCCTGCGCTGGAGCAACCATGACCGTTTCGCTGTCCAAGTGGAAATCCGTGAGCATCCAGCGCACGAAATGTTCGCAGTCCCGGATCGGGAGCCTTACGATATAATAAAACGCTCCTTGGGGCTTCCTTATGACGATCCCCGGGATGTCCTTCAGCCCATCGAAAAGAACATCTCTTCGCAGCTGGTATTCTTCCTTGACGGGGTCGAAATAGTCCCTTCCCATCCGGTAGGCCGCCAGGGCCATCTTCTGTTCGAGCGTCGGGGGGCATAAGCGGGCCTGGGCAAATTTGAGAACGGATTGGGAGACCTGCTCGTTCCGCGTGACCACCGCTCCGATCCTCGCTCCGCAGCAGCTGAAGCGCTTGGATATGCTGTCCACCACGATCGCCCGGTCCCGGACCTCCTCGTACTCCAAGATGCTCTTGTGGACCGCCCCGTCGTACACGAATTCCTTGTAGACTTCGTCAGCAACGATGAACAGGTCGTGTTCGAGGGCCAGGGAAACGACCCTTTCCAATTCATCCGGTGTGTAAACCGTTCCGGTAGGATTGCTCGGGGAATTCAACAGGATAGCCCTGGTTCTAGGCGTAATTCTTGCCGCAATGTCCTCGACGGGGGGAAGTCTGAAACCGTCTTCGACATTCAGGGTCAGGGGAACGATTTTCACGCCTGCACAGGCGGCGAATCCGTTATAATTGGTGTAAAAGGGCTCGGGAACGATGATCTCTCCGCCGGGATCGGAAACGACGCTGAAGGCAAAATGAATGGCTTCCGAACCGCCCACGGTGATGATGATATTTTCGGCATCCAGAGGAATGTTATAGCTACTGAAATAATCGGCGATGGCCTGCCGCAATTCCAGAAATCCCTGAGCCGGCCCATAACTGAGAACCTCTTCGTCGAAATTTTTGCAGGCATCCCAGACGGGTTGGGGCGTCGGGATATCGGGCTGCCCGATATTTAGAAAATACACATGAATCCCCTTTTCTATTGCCCGGTCGGCAAAGGGCTTCAATTTCCTGATCGGAGATTCCTGGATTTCTATTCCCCGTCTTGAAATATCCATCGATGATTCCTCCAGAAATGAATGAAATATTAAATTTGATTATTCCAGAATATCCCCGTTATGTCAAAAGAAACGATGCCTCTGACATCACACACTCCCTGCTGTTGAAATTGTCACGGTATTCTGATATTTTTGTCGTGGCAAAAACACCGCCCGAATGCATAAAGAGTCAAAGGCCGTTATCGTCCACAAAAGAACCTGGGGAGAATACTGTCTTCTCGGTTTCAAAGCAGATAGGATAGCCGCAGAAGCGCATCCCGGCCAGTTCGTCATGATCCGCCCGGGGGATGGCATCTATCCTCTGCTCCGGAGACCGATCAGCATCCATGACGCCCGTGACGCCGTGGTCGAGATATATTTCCAGCAAGCAGGTATCGGGACTGCGATATTAGGCCAAAAGGAACAAGGGGATTCTTTAGACGTCATCGGACCGCTGGGAAAAGGATTTCATCTGGAGTTAACTGCAGGGGGAAAAAATGTCGCTCTCATCGGAGGCGGCAGGGGAATTGCGCCGCTCTATTTCCTTGCCCAGAGGCTTCGCGGTCTCGAAATAAATCCTCTCATTTTTTATGGAGGGAAGACGCAGGCCGACATCCCTGTTGAAAGGAGATTTGCGAAGGACAATTTCGAGGTGCGCCTCTCGACCGATGACGGGTCTGCGGGTTTCAAAGGTCTGGTCACCGACCTTTTCCGGGCTTCGCTCCAGGAGTTTTCCCCATCGAAGATCTTTGCCTGCGGACCGGAGGCTATGATGGCAAAAATCGCCCGAATCGCCAAGGAGAGAAACATCGCCGCTGAGTTTTCTCTGGAAGCCATCATGGGATGCGGATTCGGCGCGTGCTGGGGATGTGTGAGGAAAATCAGAACAGGCAACAAGGAAGAGTGGGCGAAAATCTGCGAGGAGGGTCCGGTCTTTGTCCGTGATCGGATCGTCTGGGAAGAAGGAGAGAGATGTCTTTGATAGACATGTCGATCGACATGGGATTTCTCAGGCTGAAAAATCCCGTGCTCACCGCCAGCGGAACGTTCGGTTATGGTATCGAGTTCACTCCCTTTGTGGATTTGAACAAGCTGGGCGGATTCGTGGTCAAAGGACTCTATTTCAATCCCCGGGCCGGCAATCCCCCCCCGAGGTTAGTGGAGACTGCCGGCGGATTGATAAACGCCATCGGCCTTCAGGGGATCGGCGTAAAAAGGTTTTCAGAAGAAATTCTTCCCCGGCTTCAGGAATTCGACACCGCCCTTATCGTCAATGTCTGCGGGGAGGATGATGAGGAGTATGCGAGGGTCGTGGAATATCTGGACAAACATGCAGGGATTGCCGCCTATGAACTGAACATTTCCTGTCCCAACACAAAAAGAGACGGACGGTGTCCGGCCCTAAGCCCGGACACAACCCATACCCTCGTCAAATTGGTGAAAAGGACAAGCACCCGCCCGGTGATCACCAAGCTTTCTCCGAACGTCACCGACATCGTCGAAATCGCGTTGAGTGCCCAGGAGGCGGGCTCGGACGGCCTTGCCCTGGCCAACACTTTCTTGGCCATGGCCATCGATGTGGACAAACAGGCGCCAAAACTGGCCAATGTTTTCGGCGGGCTCAGCGGGCCGGCTATCAAGCCTCTGACCCTCCGTATGGTTTATCAGGTGGCCCAGCGTGTCCATATCCCGATCGTAGGGATCGGGGGAATCGTGACTGCTGACGATGCCCTCGAATACATGATCGCCGGTGCGAGGGCTGTAGAAGTGGGAACGGCAAATTTCGTCGATCCGGAATCGACGTTGAAAATCATCTTGGGAATGGAAGTTTACTGCCGAAAAAAAGGGATCGGAAACATAGAAAAAATCATCGGAACTCTGAAAGTATAAGCGGCGCCATCAATAGAACCGGATCGAACGCGCAACAGCCGCTGGACACATCAGAAATCCGGAGAGGACAACAGCGATATGACAAGCAAAAATCCATTGGCCGGAAAAATCATCATCGCCCTGGATACCCGCACAAAACACGAAGCCCTGTCCCTCGTTCATAAACTCCCGGGAGCGGATATCTTCAAAGTGGGGCTCACGCTTTTTGCTTCCACAGGACCCGCACTGCTCGAGGAGATCCAAAATCAGGGAAAAAAGATTTTTCTGGACCTCAAGCTGCATGACATTCCCAACCAGATCGCAGGCGCTGTCAAAGCGGGAGTCGGGCTGGGGGTTCACATGATGACCCTACATGCCTCAGGAGGCAGGGAAATGATGGCTAGGGCAGCCGAGGCTGCAGAACAGGAATCCCAGCAAAAAAAGACGGGAAAGCCCCTGCTTCTTGCCGTCACCGTTCTGACCAGTCTCAAAGGAGAACAGCTCAAAGAGATAGGGATGGATGAAAGGGTATACGAACAGGTCCTGAGACTGGCCAGATTGGCCAGAGGAAGCGGCATGGACGGAGTGGTTTGTTCCCCCCAGGAAATCGATCTCATCAAAAAAGAATTCGGCAATGATTTTTTGGTGGTCTCACCGGGGATCAGACCCGAATGGGCAGCGGCGCAGGATCAAAAGCGGATCCTGACCCCGGGCGAAGCGATCGCAAAAGGGGTGGATTATATGGTGATCGGGCGGCCGATAACAGAAGCCCGCATTCCGGAAGAAGCCTTCCTCAAGATCGTCGAAGAATTAGATTGTGCCGTAAACTCCTCCGACAGTAAAAATCGCTCCTAGCAGGACCATCACGATCACCCATAATATTGCGACCACGACAAGGCTTACAATCAGATAGGAAAGGATTTTTTCTTTCGGAGTATCCATCATAGGACAGGCAAAGCCTAGATAAAGCACATAAATGCCGTACAGGCTCGCCAGAATGACCAGGACGCCCAAAAAAGGAATGATATGGAGTACACCGGCTACCCATGCAGGAGTCATGCTGTAGACAGCCAGTTTCATGGCGGCCGTTGCATCAGATTTCGATGAAAATGTCGGAGCGAGAGCATTGATGACGATCCCGAAGACATAGGCCGCGACGAGAGAAAGGACGAAGTAAAGGACCGCGTAAAAAAAGCCCGATACGATTCCCATCCTGTACCATCCCACAAACGGGATTCTGCGTCCCACAATGCTCAACCCGATAAACTGGGCAATTGCCGGAATCGCTAATAAGATCACGGCATAGGAAGTGAATAGTTCCGCAATCGTGATCTTTTCCTCTTTTATCTTGACCCATTCCTCTTTAGGCTTCAGAATGATCTGCTGAGCGCGGCTGACAATATCCATCTGCATCCTCCTCCTCGTTGGATGTCAAAACTATATAATTTTTAATTTCCGTTGTCAAATGAATTTAGAGGCGGGATGGAGGCGCGGGTCGGATTCGAACCGACGAATCGAGGTTTTGCAGACCTCTCCCTTAGCCACTTGGGTACCGCGCCTTACACACTCGCAAGTCTCTCCCTCGTTCCTTCCTAACTGGCTGCATTCGAAGGAGTTACCGAGTTAGTGGCAACACCTTCGTCAGCCCGTTCGACACTGTCAGCCATTGTACCGGAACAGGGCTTAAATGTCCAGCCAAAGAATCGACCGGCCCGGCATCCTCTTGATTTCGAGAGTGTCTTGGATCTAGAGTCTCACAGCCTGCCCATAACCGGGCACTGGGCATTTTTGCAAAATTCGTGGAACTCCCCCAATGCGATCCCTTCCCGGATCGCCTTTTGGCATTTTCCGTTCCATAATTCCGCAAAGGACGATTTTTCCAGGCTGCCTATCGCCCCTGTTTGATAGCAGCAATCTATCAGGAAGCCATCGGAATTGATCTGTATGTAGGCCACGGCATGATGCAAACAGGCACATTCTCCGGAATTGGGGGTTCGGAGGGAATGTCGGCAAAAGGAAATTCGAAATGGCTGTTGAACAATGGCACATCATAAAAAACCACGGGCATACCCAAGTCTTTTGCACATTTCAATGCGGCAGTGATCTCTCTGTCATGTTCGTCAGGCGCCAGGTGGCAGTGTTCCTTGCTGTAATCGAACCAACCGGTCCGCCAGTCATACTCCGGCCCCTCGTTCATATGATAGAAATGCACTGAGTCTGCCTGCAATTCTTTGCCCATTTCGACAAAACGCACCGCCTCGGTGACATTCGATCGCATGAGGCACATGCTTATGTCTATGTGCGGGGTCGACTATCCTTTCCTTGCCTAAAGGGCCACGATTTCTCTAATCCCATGCTTCACCTTAGCCAGGTCATCGTGTCTTATTTTCGTATACATATCCGGCCGTGGCCGCATCGATGGAGATGTTGATCTTCGTGATGTGATCGCAAATTTTCTCCACATAACGGTCGATCAACAATCCATTCGTGGTGATCCGTGTCATAGCACCGGGATTGGCAAGCTTTGCTATGTCAAACAGGCGGGGATAGATAAGGGGCTCCCCGACTCCATGAAGGATGAGAGTCGAAGCACTATCGGCGAGATAGCCTGCTCTCAACAATACCCGCCAGGACAAATCCGTATTTTGGGCTTCCTTGTTCCGAAGGCACATCACACACGGCGGATTCATATTGCATTTCGATGTCGTTCCGAAATTGACGACCACGGGCAGAGATTCCAATTGGATTTCTCCGGCCATAAGCTCTGAATTATTCACACTCAAATTGACCGCAGCTTTCCCCGGATTGTAGCTTTTGTACTCCTCCCACAAACTTCTCAGCTTTCTTTCGCTGTTTTTCACAGCCGAGAAATGCCTGCGAAAAATCTGTTTGGCTTTTTTCATTTTTCTTTCTTTTCTTCGAAAGATAGGTTATGCGCGCGACCGGCAATGTCAACCGGTATGCCGTGTCAAGCAAAATCACGCTGATGATCAAGGAAAAGGGATATCTCCAATAAGACCGATCAAAAAGTGGGGGAATATCTGGAGCGGACGATGGGATTTGAACCCACGACCTTCTGCTTGGCAAGCAGACGTTCTACCACTGAACTACGCCCGCTCTCTATAGCCTTAAAACGAAGGCTCTGAGGCTAAACTACCAAACTCCATGAATTCTGTCAATAAAGGAACCGCCCCCTCCCAGAAACCGGTCACTGCTGCATGCCCGGTCTTTTCGGATTTGTGAATTTGAAATTATCAGGATGCCTGTCTTTAATGATTCCGTGTCTGGATCATGTCGCCGATCATCAACGCGTCTTTGCAGGAAAGGATCTTTACCGTACAGGATTGCTTTTGGGTGTCGATAACCACCATGTTTCCAAAGACATAAAGAGGCGCTCCCTCGTAAAGCTTCCTGTATACGACAAGCTGCTGGCCTAACTGGATGCCATCGACCTCTCCCAGGTTCAGCAAGGCCCAAGCCCCTGAACCTGCCTGGACAAAATCATCCTTCAAATAGAGGATATTTCCTTTAAGGCCGTTGTTTTCATAAGGGGGCACATTGTAACCCAGATCTTTTCCCATCCGCCCTTCTTTTTCTTCGAAGGGGACCAGGTAATTTCCGACCATAACAGGACCGCACGCTTTTTCGACACGGGCGGCTGCCGTGTTTTCTTCAAGAGCCACGACACGCACTCTGCCTCTCTGATGGACAAGAGGGCCGTATCCGGGGATCGGCTGTCCCACTTCCAGCGCCATGAACACCTGCCCCTCTTCGACCCCGTCGTTCCGTCCCTTGTCGATGTAAACGATGTCGCCGTTGTTGAACTGAACCCTTTCGTAAGCCCTTTCGGCTCCGAAGATCTTCGTATCCGGTTCGTCGCCATCCAGTATATAAAAAGAGCAGTAGAGATCCGTTTCGGTCAGAAGGTCATAAATCTCCTGATATATCTTCGCTTTTTCGACCTCGTATAACTCTTCCGGCTCCTGTTCCTGTTCTGGCTCCAGCGCATCGGCATATTCCGTTTCTCCCGCAGCACCCGGGAATGCCATTTCTACCCGCTGGAGCGAAATGTTTCCGCAGGCTTTAGGCATGATGAACTCGTAATTTTTATCCCCGTTTGCGACGGTAAAGGAATAGACAGCCAGGGGACCGTTCCCGGCCCATTCCAGGTCGTGGAGGACTTTGACCTCTCCACCGGAGCGAAATAGCATCCAGACCATCTTTTCTCCGACGGCCAATTCTTTTTCCACGAAGGCGGACTGCTTTATCTGCTCGATTAAAGGGAGGGAGAGATCGCTGTATCCCGCCAGATTGAATCCGTTCTGGATATCCCCGGTGAAATTATTAACAATGTTCTGCATGATCTCTTCGCTCGGCATATCGTTTTTGATGTTTACCAGCTTGTATCTTCCGATATTTTTGAGCTTCTTGGTTTCTGCAAAAGCTCCAAGAGAGAATAGAACAAAAACGCCGATAACGAAAAATACCAGTTTCTTGTTATTCATCCCAGCCTCCTTATTTTAACCGGATGGATACCTTCATCCAAGATAATGCGTCAAATCGATAAAATGTCTCTCTCCCTGTTCCGATGCCTATATCCGTCGATCCTTAAATTTGCCCCTATTATATTCACCGTTTCCTGCCCTGTCAACAGCATTCGCTTATTTCCCAAACCGTCCGGCCCGTCTCCACCTTTCAAAACAGAGACGTAAAACGGTGCTCAGGCATCTCATTCATTTAAGTCGGGTGGCAAAAGAATAGATTGAACACAAATCACCGAAACACAAAGTTCGCGTGAAGTGACATTTCTCCGCATCCGGCGGCGTCTATATCCATGGAGGTCAAAAATGTCGAAAACATCCGAGAATCAGCCGTATTCTTATCTGGAAAACCTGGAATGCTGGCAGCAGGCAAAAAAACTCGCCGTGGATATGTATCAATTTTCCACGGACGGAAACTTCGATCATGATTTCGCTCTGCGCGATCAATTGAGGAGATCCGCTGTTGCGATAGCTTCTCAGATCGCATGCGGAAAGGAGCGGGGCAGTGCGAACGAGTTCATCCACTTTTTGGGTGCTGCCAAAGCTTCGGCTGCAGAGCTTCGCACCCAGCTCGCCATATCGAGAGAAATCGGATTCCTGTCCGAGGGAGATTTTCTGGATTTCGAAGACAAAATCAACAGAATCTCCGCCATGATCGGAGGATTGATCCGTGCCATAAGGAAGCGCAAGGAAAGTCAAAAATAGACAAGACCGATCGATTCCGATACAATGAACGCGTATGAAAGAGCCCTGAATGGCGAAAAAAACGAAGGTGGCCCTTCTATTCGGCGGTCGGTCGGCCGAACACGAAATTTCTCTAATTTCCGCCTCATCGATCTACAAAAATCTGGACCGACAAAAATACGGAATATCCTGCATCTATATCAACAAAAAAGGATTTTGGAAGATCGTCGAAGCCCCCTCTCTATCCCCGCACGACCTGGAGGGGGACCCGTTTTCGAGTTTTTTGCCCTGGGGGAACGAATTCGCCTCTGAGCCTATCGAAGCGGATATTTATTTTCCCGTGCTTCACGGGCCTTACGGAGAGGACGGCACGATCCAGGGTCTTTTCGAAATGGCCGATGTCCCCTACGTGGGAGCTGCGGTTCTTGCCTCCGCGGTCGGTATGGACAAAGCCATATCCAAGCGTCTCTTTCGAGAAAACAATTTGCCCGTAGTCAAGCATCTCTCTATATCCGAAATCCGCTGGAAAGAACGGCCAACCGAAATTCTGGATCAGGTCAACCAGGAATTCTCTCCGCCCTTTTTCGTGAAACCCGCCAACCTGGGCTCGAGCGTGGGGATCACCAAGGTCATGGATCTCGAAGAAATCCGAGGCGCGCTTCTGACTGCCTTCCAATACGATGGAAAAATACTGATCGAGGAGGGCATAGAAGGACGGGAGATCGAATGCAGCGTTCTGGGAGATGCCCATCCCGAGGCTTCCCTGCCAGGAGAGATCATTCCCTACAGGGATTTCTACGACTACAAGGACAAATACATCGAAGGCAAGACAAAATTCAATATCCCGGCAGACCTGCCATCGAGCGTCACCCGGCGGATCCAGGACATCGCCGTCGCTGCTTTTCGTGCGATCGATTGTTCGGGGATGGCCCGGGTAGATTTTTTCCTCAAGCAGGAAACGGAAAAGATATTCCTGAATGAAATCAACACCATTCCGGGATTTACGGAAATCAGCATGTACCCAAAATTATGGGAGGTGAGCGGGCTTCCCTATCGTGAACTTCTGGATAGATTGATCGCTATAGGACTGGAACGACACCAGAACAAAAAAAGGAAAGGAGTGTCATTCAGTCCGTGAGAGTCCTGGGAATCGACTATGGAGACAGGAAGATCGGTTTGGCCGTCAGTGACATGCTGGGGATTACGGCTCAGCCCCTGGCCAGCTACAGACGCGGGACAGAAAAAGAGGATAAAAAATATTTCAAAAATTTGATCGCAGACCACGAGATCACCGAAATCATCATCGGCCTCCCTCTAAGGATGGATGGGAGTTCGGGCACACGGGCTGAAAAAACCCGGGAGTTCGCCCAATGGCTGGAGCGGTTTCTGAATCTTCCGATCCATTTTTGGGATGAGCGGCTGACCACCAAACAGGCCAACAGAATCCTCAGCCAGGGAAAACTCAGTCCGAGGGCCAAAAAAAGCGTCGAGGATCAGGTTTCTGCCGTGATCATCCTTTCCACCTACCTGGAAAGCAAAAGGGCAAAACCGGATGCTGATTAAAATCGTCAAGACAGGTTTGATAGCTGTTCTCTTGTCCCTTCTTCTCTTTATAACATGGTTTTCTTTAGAATTTTATCGCCCTGCAAAAACGCCGCCCCGTTCTTTCGTATTCGAGGTGGAACGGGGACAATCCGCCAAAGAAATCGCTCATAATCTGAAGAAAAATGGGATTATCAAAAAAACTTGGCCGATCCTGCTGGGATACAGATTTTTCTTTGGCGCCCAGAGTCTGAAGGCAGGAGAATATTCGCTCGAAATACCCACCTCACCGAAGAACATCCTTCATATCCTGACAGAAGGAAGCGTCTACCTCTATCCCATAACGATCCCCGAAGGCTTGATCATCGCAGAAATCGCTGAGCTTTTGGATTCCGAGGGATTTGCGGCCAAACAGGATTTTTTGGCGGCTGCAGAGGATGCATCGCTCGTTTCATCCCTGGATAAAAAGGCTGCAGATTGTGAAGGATATCTTTTTCCGGAAACCTATCACTTTGCCAAAGGCACGACTGCGAAGGAAATCGCAGCGGCCATGGTTCATCAGTTCCAAAGGATTTTTGCACAGGAATGGACAGACCGGGCCGAAGAACTCGGGATGTCCACCAGGGATGTGGTGATATTGGCCTCCCTCATAGAAAAGGAAACCTCCCTCAGCGGCGAAAAAAACCTCGTCTCTGCGGTTTTTCACAACCGTTTGAGTATGGGCATGAAGCTGGATTGCGATCCCACGATCATTTATGCCCTCAAGCGCGAAGGGAGATTCAACGGCCGCCTGCGAACCGCCGACCTAAAATACGATACCCCGTTCAACACCTACCTCTATTCCGGATTGCCTCCAGGTCCGATCGCAAACCCGGGGAAATCCTCTCTCGAGGCAGCTTTGTACCCCGCAGACGAAAAATTCCTTTATTTCGTTTCTAAAAACGACGGGAGCCACCACTTCAGCCTGACATTCCAAGAACACCAGAATGCGGTCAATATATACCAGCGACGCTAGCGATCTTCTATCATCCCCCGTGTTCTTATCCGATATTAAGAAGGGATTGCAAAAACGAACGGCGGCTGCCGACTAAACAGAAGGGTAAGGCATACATCCTTGGAATAGAGGGGTTTTCCTTCATAACCTGCGACCAGAATTATGTAGAAATAAATCCTCAGTTTTGATATAGTATTTGATTGGTAAAGACCAGCGATAATATCTACGGAGCACAAACCAAAAGAAGAGAAACCCACGAGGTTGATCTCGAGGAGGAAACATGAAAACAAAAACTTTTTTCATCGCCGGATTGATATCAGGGATCCTTCTGTGCGTGTTCTCGGCACCTCTCTCCTTCTCTCAGGAAGAGCAAAGAACAGCGGTTATCATACCCCCACAGGTCAAGGCGGTTTTCCAGGAAGGAATGCAATCCCGGGAAGCCCGGCTCGACATACCTTTTGAAATCATGAGAAGCCTGTACCTTCCAGCGCAGCAAAATCTGCATGCCGTTATATTTTTCAAGGTTAAAAACGTCGATCTCGGATTCGCTCCCCCCGCAGATGTATCTCAACCGGAAGCCCAGGAAGAAGCCGCACCTCCTGCCAACCTCATCGCTCAAAATTATGCATTTCTGCAGTTCAATAAACTGGAAAACGACATGGCCGGAGAACTGGTCAAAGAAGTCTATATCCCCATACGTGTCGAAAAAGAGAGCGCATCCTATGATCCCGAAGGGGTAGGGACATACACGACAGGCTATCCCCTCCCTCCAGGAAATTACCTTTTATCCATGGCCCTGACTTCCCAGGATTTTCAAAAAATCGGGTCACAATACTTCGAAATCAGCCTTCCCGACCCCCTTGCTTTCACGGACACCATCGACACAACACCCATTATTTTTGCAAAAAATATACGTCAGGTCGCAACTCCCGAAACACAAGCTGAAATCCACGAAGACTTTTTCACCTATTCCATCCTCCAGATCGAGCCCAACGTGGAACACATTTTCGCTCCTAAGGACAACCTGGATATTCTTTTCTTTATTTTCGGCGCCCAGGCAAATGCCCAAGCACAATCGGATATCGACATCCACTACGAAGTGTATCAGGGAGAGGAACTGGTCATCAATTTTGCAGCACAGAAATATACAGCCCCGCTGATCAGCCAAGAACTTCCGATGAAAAAAACCGTCGTTGTCCGGACGACAAAAGGCACCGAGACGAGCGAGGAAAGACAACAAAGAGACTTGGAAGCCGGAAGTTACACGCTAGCGATCACGATCACAGACAACATCTCGACAAAAACCGTCAAAAAGACGATCAATTTCGAGGTAACCGGCTGATCGTCAGGTTTTATTTCAAATCCGTATAAAGACCGGGGATCTTTTTTCCCTTCAACAGATCGTTAAAGACAAGGACATCCCCTTCGATGACCTGTTTCAGGCGATCCTGATAACCGGCCAGTTGTTTCGTGAACATTGCGTGCACCTCGATCTGCTGAGAGGTTGGCGGAAAATCGGATTTGGCGATATCGCTCGCCAGAAAACCCAGCTTGACATAAAACTTATCCGGCCATCGGAGGCTGTCTCCCTCGCCGGAAATCTCCATCGAAAACAATTCGCCCTCTATCTCGATGAATTTCCGATCGAGCTCACCGGCGGCTTTTAATACCGGTTCGATCCCTTCCTTTTCCTTCAGCATGTTTTTCAGGTCGCAGATCTGCTTCCGTATCCACTCGATCCGGTTGATCATGTCCGCTACGGCATCGATATTTCCATAGATCGCTGACAGGACTTTCGTTTGGGATTGTATGTCCGCAACGGTTCCGGCAGAATGGGGGTCTTTTTTCACTGTGAGTTTCCGGGAATATTCATTATCTCCTACCGTTAGCTTCACCGTGTACTCGCCAGGAGGTGCAAGGAGCCCGCTCCTGCGGCTCCCTCTGGGAAAGGACCGCCATCCCTTATCTCCCAGCTTGACATGGTCCTGTCCGATAGGTTTTGTCCTCAGTCTGATCATTTTGGTCCTGTCGTATCTCAGATCCCACCAGATGCGATTGATGCCGGCCTGCTTGGGAACTTTGAACAGGCGTGAAGGTTGTGTGTCCCTGTCATCCTGCTCAAGGTCTTCCGGTTTTTCCGTTTTCAGGGTTCTAACCACCGTCCCCTTTTCATCCAGGATGGTGATCATCACATCTTCTTTCGGCTCGGACTTCAAAAAATAAGTGAGGCTGGCCCCGTAAGATGGATTCTCCCCGGAACAGGGATCGTTGGGTACCCCCGAAGGTCCGGCCACATCACGAAAACGGTAGGCAGGCCGGGGAGAAAACAGATAAGCCTCAGCCCCCAGGACCTCCGGGGTCAGCTGCTGAAGCGGCGTGATATCATCCAGGATCCAGAATCCCCTTCCGTAGGTTCCCACCACCAGATCGTTGAAATGCTCCTGGATCGTCAACCAGTGAACCGGGGCGTGCGGAAGGTTGGTCTGGAAAGGGATCCAGTTCTTTCCGTCGTCAAATGAGACATAAAGGGCGTTTTCCGTTCCGAGATACAGAAGGCCCTTCCGGGCCGGGTCTTCACGGACACAATGGGCAAAGCTGAGAATCCCCTTGGGGATTCCTGTGCTGATGCGTTCCCATTTATTTCCGTAATCGTTCGTTTTATAAACATAGGGATCGAAATCGTTCACCTGGTGAAAATCGACCGTAATATAGCAGGTTCCCGCGTCAAAACGGGAAGGTTCGATGTTGCTTATCGTTCCCCATTCCGGCATGCCGGGGATGTTCTTCGTGACATCCGTCCAGGTCTCACCCCCGTTGCGAGTCACATGGACCAGCCCGTCATTGGTCCCGGCCCAGATCAATCCCTCCTCCAGCGGCGATTCCGCGATGGCAAAAACACAGCAGCAGTAGAGCGGACTGGCATCGTCCTGGGTGATCCCGCCCGTTCTCTCCTGTTTGGATTTGTCATCGGTGGAAAGGTCCGGACTGATGATCGTCCAGGAGTGTCCGCCGTCGGTCGTCATGTGCACATACTGGCTTCCCACATAGACCCGGTTGTGGTCATGAGGGGAGATGGCGATGGGAAAAGTCCACTGAAAGCGGTATTTGGCATCCTTTGCTGCCCAACCCTGGATGCTCTCCGGCCAGACGGTTACCCCCCGGCTCTGCTTTGTCCGCATGTCGAACACATCCAGCATGCCGTCGTAGTTCCCCGACCATATGATGTTGTTGTCTACGGGATCGGGAACGGCAAACCCGCTCTCGAATCCCCCCACCGGGTGCCACAAGCCCCGCGGAATTCCCCCGCGGCCCTGGCGGCTGTTGCTGGGACCTCCGTAGGATGTTCCGTCCTGCCGGTTCCCGTAAACATAATAAGGGATCCTATCGTCCACATACACATGGTACATCTGGGCGATCGGGAGCTGGATGCCGTGCCAGGATTTTCCGCGGTTGGTGGAGATGCTGACACCCTGGTCGTTCCCGACGATCATACGTTCCGGATCCGCAGGATCGATCCACATGTCGTGATGGTCGCCGCCTGAGGGATTGAACCTTTTGATGTTCGCCCCCCCGTCCAGGGTCATATGGAAACGGGTAGCCGGGAAGTACACCTCATCGGGGTCATCCGGCGCCACCACGCAGCGGGTGTAGTAAAGAGGCCTGTTGAGAAGGGCCCGGTCATGATTGGCCTGACGCCAGGTCTCACCCCCGTCATCCGACCTCCAAAGCCCCTCGTCATTGTGCTCGATAAGGGCATAAACCCGGTCGGAATCGGAAGGAGCCACAGCCACAGCAATTTTTCCGATATCCCCCTCCGGCAGCCCTTTTCCCGACAACCTTTTCCACTTGGCGCCGCCATCGACTGATTTATGCAGGCTCCCGCCCGGGCCGCCGCTCCACTTCCCCCATGTCCTGATCAGCATGGGCCACATACCGGCAAAGAGGATGCGCGGGTTGTTGGGATCCATGGCGATGTCGGAACACCCTGTGTTTTCGTCCACAAAAAGCACCTTTTTCCAGGTTTCACCGCCATCGGTCGTCCGGAAAACACCCCTATCTTCCTGAGGACCGTAACAATGCCCCATGGATGCAACGAAAACGATATCCGGATTTCGCGGATCGATCACGACCCGGCCGATCCGGCCCGTTTTTTCCAGCCCCATGCATTTCCAGTTTTTCCCGGCATCTGTTGATTTGTATATGCCGTTTCCATGGGAAACGTTGCTGCGGATGAAGGCCTCCCCGGTTCCTGCCCAGATGATGTTTGGGTCCGAGGGGGCGATCGCGAGGGAGCCGATGGAAGAGACAGGCTGCTTGTCGAAGATCGGCTTCCAGTTGATGCCGCCGTCCTCTGACTTGAAAATCCCTCCCGAAGCGGCACCGGCATAACAAACATTGGGATTCCCGGGAACCCCGACAACAGCGCTGACCCTGTTCCCGATCGGGCCGATGTGCCGGTACTTGAGCGGCTTGAAGAGCTCCGGTTTCACCTCCTGCCCGGTGGTAGGCATGGGATGGATGAAAAAGACGAGACCAGCGACGATAAATGCCAGCGCGCCTGTTTTTAAATTTCTTTTTCTTTTGATCACGCTTAACCTCCTTTTTTGCTTGAAAATATTTTTGCTATTGATGGACTTTTAAAGAAACAAATTGGCAGGACTTTTTTCAACTTTTCCAGTTTTCCTCAGCAGAAAGCCGAGGTTATTCTCATATCACAGAAAAATTCTCCGGTCAATCGGCGATTTTCGTGTGTCTCCTGAGAAAGGCAGGAGAATCAGCGGGTGGCTTCGGCGATCAGGCGATCGAGGCGGCCCCGGTCGTTCGGAGAAAGCCGGCTGTAAAATCTTTTTTTGCACACCTCGAGTATTTGCAAGGCCCCGGCTTTGTTCCCGGTTTCCAGGTAGGTGATTCCCAGGTTGAAATACACATCCACAAAATCGGGCTGAAGTTCTATCGCTTTTTTCCAATCCCGGATCGCTTCGTCAGGCCGGTTGGTGAACTTGAATGCGGAAGCTCTGCCGTTGTACGCGGAGGCTAATCGGGGATCGTTTTGGATGGCCTGGTCGAAGGCTGCGATCGCTTTAGGCACAAGATCCGCATCCTTTCGCTCCAGGAAGGACCGCAAATACAGGGTCCCCAGATTGTTGAAAGCCGATGCGAACTGCGCGTTCAACCGCACGGCATGCTCGTAGGCCTCCACCGCTTTCGGATAATCCTTTTCCCGATAATATGCGATCCCCAGATTATTCCAGGCCTCGGCATCGGAATCATCCTTTGTGACCGCTTCCAGTAAAACTTCCCTGGCCCGATCGATCCTGTTGGCCTCAATATAAATGATCCCGATCCTGGCGAGAATCCCGGCATAGCCCGGGTCTCCCTTGACCGCCCGGTCATCGAAAATTTCCCGACAGATAGTCAAAGCCCTATCTTGCCGGCCGTTTTTGACTAACGATTGCGCAAAGCTCAGCTTCAACTGCGCGTTGTTCGGTTCCAGATCCAGTGCTTTTTGGAAATACTCAAGGGCCTTCCGGTCATTCCCCCGGGCCTCCTCGATCCGTCCGAGCAGAATGAACCCGCTGGAAGATTTGTCATCCATGCGGGTGATCTCGAGCCCCAGCGCTTCGGCTTCCTCCCACTGCCCCTCCTGGAAAAGCTTGAAGGCCAGGGTGGTCCTGAACCGCTCGTTTGCGGGGAATGTGTCCACGGCCTCCCGCCAAATCTGGATAACAGCTTCGGAATCGGACTTCATTTCGAAAATTTTGGCCATCAGCTCATAGTAAGGCAAAAAAGCGATGTCCGTATTCTGGGCGGCGATCTTCTTCAGTTCTGCCTCGGCCACGTCCAAGCGTCCTTCCTCGATCAAATTGTTGGCATCATTGAAATTATTCAGCCAGACGATTCCCTTTTTCGGATCCAAAAACCGGCCGGCACCCGGGGAAGAGGAAGAAATATATCCCAGGCTTTCCAGCCGCCTCCGGTCCTCCGTCGTCAATTCCCGCCTCGCATTTCCGCCGGATACGGCATATTCCAGCATGATTTTTTTCAGCTTTTCGTCCATTGCCCGGACAATCCCAGTTTTTGCAGAAACGAGGTTGATCCTCTCTCCGATGTCATTTTCCAGGTCATACAACTCCGGTTCCGGCAGAGAGATATATTTATAAGGCCCGTCGATAATTCCCGCAAGCGGGGCCCAGCCCAGAGATTCTTTTCCATACATGCTCTCGATATAATAGGGCCGATCCGCTCTCTCCTTTTTCCCGGCAATCATCCTCGATAAACTTTGTCCATGGAGAGACGGCACGGAATCCAATCCGAATATCTCGAGCAGTGTCGGCATTATGTCGATCAGGCAGACACGATCCTCCACCACCGACCCTTTTGGAAACAGGCGGGGATTCGAAAAAATCAAAGGAATCTTGAGGTTTTCCTCATAACAAAAAACCGAATGCCCGTATTCCCCGTGTTCCCCGAAAGCCTCCCCATGGTCCCCGACGACGACGATGAGGGTGTCGTCGAGCACGTTTTCTCCCGCCAAGTCTTCGAGAATTTTTCCGACATGAAAATCTGTGAATGCAACCTCCCCGTCATAAAGGTCCATGGGGCTATCGCCGCTGCCTCGAAACTCTTCCGGCGGATCGTAGGGCAAATGGGGGTCATAAAAATGCACCCAGGCAAAAAATTTCTTTTTTCCGCGATTTTCGAACCACTGATGAAATTTGGCATACACCGCATCGGCCGGGATCTCAGAATAAAAATTTCGCAGCAGCTCATCGGCATTCAGGGAGTCATCATAAACGGAAAATCCCTGATTCAGGCCGAACTTGGCCATCAAAACGAAGGATGCGATGACCGCGTAGGTGTCATATCCCGCGCGTATCATCGTTTCCGCAAGGGTCGTTTCCGCTTCGCCGAGAAAAAACGTCCCGTTATCCCTCACGCGGTGGCCCAAAGGATATCGCCCGGTGAACAGCGAACAATGGGCCGGGAGGGTCAGCGGGACCGGGGAATAACAATCGGTGAACATGATCCCGTTTTTGGCCAGATCATCCAGGTTGGGTGTTCTGGCCGCAGAGTACCCATATGCGCCGATCCGGTCCGCTCTCATGGTATCGAGGGTGATGACCAGAAGGTTCATTTCCCCGGCATCTATCTGGGTTACCCGGGGGCCCGCCTCAGTTGCGGCTGCCAAAAAGGCCGCCGCCAAAATCAAGCCCGACGGAATAAAGAGTTTTCTCAGCATGCCGTTAGCTCTACCGGTGTATGGAATCTCCAGCGAATACGCTTATTGCCCTTTTGCCAGACGGACCGAAGTCCAAAAGGAATATTTTTTGGTCATTTTCCGCAAAGCGGTCAGATCGGCTGGGGCAGCCCCGTCGAATCCCACACCCTGCGTACCACCCCCGCCTCTTCCACCTTCGGAGATCCCGATGGCCCCTCCTCCCATGGAAGCATCTCCCTTCATGTAGGCTTTTCTCATCTCATCGGTCAGACCGCCCCATTCAAAGCCGACGCTCACCGTCTCGCCAGATTTTGCAGCGCTGCCCGGTCCAGTTCCGGCCAGAATCGCAAGGGGCACCCTGAACTCGTAGGTGACGGACTCCTGAGCGACGGAAACATTGAAGGCCGCTCCTTTAACCGCATCGGCATCCTCTTGCTGTTCCAAAGGATTTCCTTTTTTATCCACAGCCTCGGCCTGGCTAATGAAATAAAACGCATTTGCCCTCACGGCTTCTTTTTGTTCGTCGCTGATCGCTCCCTGCTGTTTCTCGAGGATAGCGATATATTCATCCGCAGTGATCTTTTTTTTGGTAAACTTGATGCCTGCGTTTTTATTCTTCCCTGCCTCGGAATCCATCCAAAAGGTCATGCCGGTGATCTCGATCGAGCTGAGATATTTGACATCGTTGAATTTGAAAAAAACGAACAGGGTATCGGAATCGTTCCGGAAAGCATATTCCACCTTGACCTTTTTTTCCATATGGAAAGGATCGCCTTCCCAGTCATTAGGAAGGCCATCGATCGTAAGCGGAGAGGCCGCCCATGTGCTATCGACGGGTTGGTCCTTCGCATAACCGACATAAACAGCAGATATCATCATAACGGCCATGACGGCAACTGTTCCCATAGCGTTTTTTTTCATACTCGCCTCCTCATTTTTTCTTTTTCACAAAACTTTGCCAGGTCCCTTTTCGATCGCCTGGATCAAGGCTTTGATATCTTCTTGATCGGGATTCAGCCGCATGGACGAGCGGAGAACTTCCAGGGCTCTCCCTTCGTCGCCGGTCTTATAAAAGCAATAGCCGAGCGAATTCAGGAGTCTGATATCGCTGTCGTAGATCTTGTTTCCCTCCAGGAAATTTTCGATGGCGATAAAATACTTTTCCATCCCCATATAGGCTTTCCCTTTGAAAAGGAAATACTCGAATCGCGATTCCTCGGCATCTTTTAGATTCTCTATCAAGGCCAGGCTTTGATCGAACTTTTTGTATTTTTGAAGGAATTGGACGTATTCGATTATTCCCGGGTGATAATCCAGATTGAGAGAGTAGGCTTTTTCATAAAAAGACTCGGCTTTTGCCGGCATGCCGGCCCGCTCGTACTGGTTGGCCAGAGAATAAACGAATAAATAATAATTGGAAAGCGGAAAAGACTTGGTTATGGTCACAGGATGGGGAACGCTCTCGGCAGGAGAGATGATGAAATTTGCGGTTTTTTCATCCGCTATCGCCCCCTCTCCATCCTTCATCGTCAGTTTCAGCTCATAATAATCGGGCGAAAGATCCCTGGCCGCAAAGGAATAGTCGATGCCCATGATTTCATGGAAAGGATAGTCTTTCAAATCCAAGCCCAAAACCTTGCTTGAAGGAGCATTTTCCCTGAGGCCTGTCAAATTCACCTCGATCTTTCCCTTTTCCCAGAGATCTTTCGTCACATTCATGATGGGCACGAAGAAAGCGACATCTTCAGAAAGAGAAAATGTGCTTTTGGGGTCCACAAGCAGCTGTTTATCCACGACCTTGAAGGGGACATGGAGATGAGCCGGATAGTCCTGGAGTCCGTAACCGACAATGGGCCAACCGAGCTTCGGAGGGCCCGTGTGTTCCGGGACCACGACTTCCCCTTCGAAAACACTGAACTCCTTACCGACGGAATTTTGGATCAGAATACTGACCTGATACGTGCCCTCGATAAGTGGGAAAGAGTCGAGGATGGAAATGCCCTTCCCCTTGATCAGATCCACCCTTTCGGGGTCGAAATAAAAGGGAAAATCCTTGGAATATTGATAGATCAGGATTTCTTGTTTGCGTACGCTGACATTGAGATCGTAGTTGCAGTAATACTGGTCTTTCGGATCGAAATAATCGATGGAGACGCGAGAGGGGCTGATGGAAAAGTGCAAAAAATTGATGCTCAGGATAGGGTCTTGAATCAAAGCGATATCCGTCTGGCTTTCCACGTAGTTCGTCAGGTAGTCTGTGGTGACCACACCCTTGTAGTTGAGGAAATGCGTGGCATAGGTGGGATTGATATTTTTTCTGGGCGAGTTATAGATATCCGCCAGGATGATGTTATCCCGGGGGGAAGGGATATAGTTATACGACCGCTGACCGGGGATCATCGATATGGAAGGGCCGGCCAGCGTAGGGGCCAGTTCCAAGATTTTTTGGTAGAGCTGCTGGTGGTTGGTCAGATCCAGGTCTCTTTTGTCGATGATCAAGGCCCCCGGCCCATCCGAAGTAGAGGAGTACAGCTTGTATTCTCCTGCTCCCGACCTCTGAAAAAACACGAGGTTGAACTGAGTGGGGAGGCCTTTCGATCTATCCCCGTAATAGGTCCAGACTTCTGCGGGATAGATCCCGCTTGTTTCGAATATCTCCTTGCTTGCAGGTTCCCCCAGGATGATGTACATGCGTCCCTGGTCGGTCATCCACCCTTCCCGGGGGGTGTTCCGGCCGTAGCGCTGGTTGGCATGGATAAAGCGGCGCAAATGCTCATCCTTGTACTCGTTCTGGGGAGTGCCGGGCGTTGGATCCCTCTGTTTCCAAAAAGTATCGACAAAAAGGTCCCGTTCCCTGTCATTCTCCAACCGCATAAAAACATCCCTCTCTTCGGGACGGATGATGTAGCTGACCTGCTTCAGCCACTCCTGATGTCTTTCCGAAAGGTCCTTTTCCTTCAGTTTTTGGCCAGGAAAAAGCAGGGAACTCAAAAAAACGAAAAGAAGAAGCACACGGATGGGATTATATTTCATCGGACTTTATCCTGAAAATTTTCCTGACTTTTCCGACATTCGGGCGGATGATGACCACCACATCGAGATAGTACTCGCCGGACTTCAAATCGTAGGGAAATGTCAGAACGATCCTTTCCATCTCCAGTGCCTCTTCTTCGGTCGTTTCATAGCTCATTTCTCTGGTAAACCGATCCTTTTCCGGTTTTTTATTTGAATAGACAAAAAATTCAAAGGCAAAATCGGCTTTGAGCTTTTCGGCATCGGCCTCGAAGGACAGGGACTCGACCGGGATCGAAAGGATGATCTCCTTCGACACGGCATCGTAATCCGCATCGAATTCGGCGAAGACCCTTCCGATATCCTCCGACTCGTCGAAGATCTGCCCGAATTTGGCTTTTTCGATGACATCCAGCAATCCCCCCGCTGCCCCGGACTGCCGGCCGAGGGAATATCGCCCGTCACCCGTTTTATCGACAAATTCTATACCCAACCGGTACCGGTAATAGCCCCACCAGATCAATCCCTTGACATTGGGATCATTGATAAACGGGCGCTGGTCGATCTTGTCCGGAGGCCCCAGATAGATATAGATCCTTCCTCTGTCCGTTTTCCATCCCGGGATACCTTCGATGAAGCGTTTGTTCACGAACTCGATCCGGTTGTAGAATTCCTCTTTAAACTCATTTTCCTCGGTACTGGGATCAGGATCCCTTTTGGCCCAGAAATCTTCGATGAACTCCTCCCGGGATTCCCTGTCCGGCAGCAGACGGAAAATGTCTTTTTCCGGATTGGTCATGATCAGCCTTGCGTATTCGAAAAAATCTTTGCTTGCCGGGTCCAACGCAACCCGCATTCCCGGTCCACAGCTTGAAGTGGCCAGGATCAAAAGCCCGATCCAGAGCACCGACGCGCAAAATAATCCTCTTTGTTTCATAACTCCCTCTTGCATTTTTGGATCAAAGCATCCACCCTTTCTTTATCCCTTGAAGAAAGCGACTGATAAAAGTCTTTTTTGTAAGTCTCGAAATATTCTAACGCTCTGGTTAAGTTCCCTCTTTCGAAATAAACCAACCCCAAATTGATGAGGGGATAGCCCACATCGGGCCTCAGCTCATAGGCTTTTTCCCAGCATTTCACCGCTTCGTCTACCTGGCCATTCTCCTTATAGGCAACGCCGAGACTGTTATAGGCCGCGGCAAATTCCGGTTCGAAATTGAGGGCTTTTTCGAAATTCCGGATAGACCTTGCCAAATCTTCCCTGTCTTTTGTCTTAAGAAATCTGGAAAGGAAGACCGTGGCTAGGCTTCGGTAAGCAAAGGCGAACTCATCGTCGACCGAGAGCGAAAATTCGAGGGCCTGGATGGCTTTCGCGTATTCGCCTTTGCTCGAATAGGCCAATCCGAGATAATTCCAGATCTCGGGGTCGTTTTCCATCTGGGGAAGCTGAAGGCTTTCCACCGTTGCGATAACCTCATCGTTACGCCCTGCAAGGTTCAGATAGCTGATATAAGTGATGATCACGCCGTAATTGGAAGGGAGGTTCCCGAGCGCCAGTTCCAGGACCTCGAGAGCCTCTCTCAATTTTCCCTGCTCCTTGTACATTTTGGCAAGATGGGTGTAAGCGATATCCACATCCTGTCTTTCGCTGACGACCTGCTTCGCCAGATCAAAACCTTCCGATATTTTCCCTTCTTGATAAAGCTCCCAGGCTCGCACGGCTTTATTGTGGAAAGGGAGCAGTGCTTTCACATCATCTTCGGGTCCATAGTTCTTTTTTGCCGCTATTTGAGGGCTCGATACATATCCCAGGCTTCTCAGGCGTTCCAGGGATTTTTGGTCTGTGCGGTGTCTGGCTTTTTCATTCTCGGGATGGGAGTATTGCACGGTGATGTCGTTAAGCCCTTTTCTATACACATCGAGCCTTTGTCCTTCGGCCAAATTATGCACTTCCTCAAAATCCATCCTCAAGTCATACAATTCGGGAATCGGAGACTGGACATATTTCACTCCATCCCGGATGTATCCTTTTATGGGAGCCCATCCCCTGCTGTAGTAGGGATAAAGCGATTCAAAATATATGGTCCTGTCGGATTGCTTTCCTCCCTCTGACCCGGATAGAAGCGAGATCCCCTGGAGAACATCGGGTTTTTCGAGGCGAAGGATATCGCAAACCGTAGGGAAAATATCGATGTGGCTGACATACCGGTCCACCCGGGATGTCTCTGAACCGGGATAGGCCAGGATAAGGGGTATCCAGATCGTCGTGTTGTTAGCCAGATAGCCATGGGTCATTTCTCCGTGTTGGCCCAACGACTCCCCGTGATCTCCTGTGAAGATGATGAGCGTCTTTGCAAGCATCCCATTCTTTTCCAGGTGGTCCAGGAGCCTTCCCAACTCGCGGTCCACATACGCCACTTCACCATCGTAAAGCCTGTCTTCGAATTGCGCCAGGAAAGGCTCGGGGGGTTCATAGGGATCGTGCGGATCGAAACAGTGAACCCAGCAAAACCAGGCGGATTCCTGGCCTTCAAGCCACTCGATGGCCCTGCCGATGACTTCTTCCGCTTTCCTTTCACCGGCGGAAAACTTCATGAATTTCACTCTTTCATAACCTTCGTCGTAGACATCGAAGCCTTGGGCGAGCCCGAACCGGGAATGGAGGGGGTACCCCCCGATAAAGGCGCCTGTCGAATAGCCGCTTTCTTTTAAAAGCTCGGCGAGCGTTAAAAATTCATTCCTGACGACAAAATTGGTGTTTTCGCGGACGCCGTGATAAAGAGGAGTCAAGCCCAAAAGCATATTGGTGTGCGCCGGAAGGGTTGTCGGGTTGTGGGAAAAAGCCCTGCTGAACACGATCCCTTTTTTCGCAAGACGATCCATGTTGGGAGTTTGGATGTGCCGGGAATCGTAGCAACTCACCCGGTCCGCCCTCAACGTATCGATGGTGATGAGGAGGACGTTCATCTCCGCCTTTTGTGCCGGCCTTTCGGACCCGAATACCGGGGAACGAAGACACGCGCTGATGAAAAAAAGGAAAAGGAATAGGGAAAAAATGAATCGGCTTTTCCTTACCATATTGACTTTCTCATGGTACACGATACAATTTACCGGACTTAGAACCGCCATCCGCTATTTTTGCCGGCAGCTCTTTATCATAGCATCGAGATCTTCTCTCTCTTTTTGCGAGAGGCGCTGATACTCTTTTTGCTTGTATTTGCTCAGATATTCCAATGCTTTGGTTTTATCGCCTTTGCGCAGGTAGGACAGGCCAAGATTATACAGGGAAAATCCCAAATCGGGATTGATTCCTACTGCTTTTTCCCAGGAGCGTATCGCCTCCTCTATGTCCCCCGCCTGGCTGAAAGCCGCGCCCAGGCCGTTGTAGGCCGAAGCGTAGCCGGGATCCAAACGGATGGCTTCCTCGAAATTCCGGATAGCCCGGTCCAGATCGTTCCGGTCTTTTCCGGCCAGAAACTTCGAAAGAAAGACCGATCCCGTGTTGTTGAATGCAATGGAATAATTGTGGTCGAGGGCTAAGCTTTTGTCGAAAGCGTCCAGCGCCTCATCCAAATCCCCTTTTCGCCAATAAGCCACTCCCAGATAATTCCACAGATCCGGATCATAGTCGATCAGTTTGAGCCCTTCCCCGAGGATCTGGATGGCCGCCTCGTACTCGCGCACTTCGGTCAGGAAAATGCCGAAGGTGGTGATCACTTTGTAGCTCGTAGGACAGTTGCGGTATCCTTCTCTGAGGATATCCACTGCTTTCCTGTAATCTCTCTTTGCCTTGTACAGGGTAGCCAGATAGGCATAAGCTTGATCGAAATCTTTCCGTTCCCGGACGATTTTCTCGAGGATTTCTATCCCCTCGTCGACATTCCCCTTATGATAGGCCCCCATGGCTTGCTGAAGCTGGTTCTGATAGGGAAGAAGGACTTTCAGATCATCCTCGCGTGTGAAGGTCTCTTTGTGCGAAGCCTGAGGGCTGGAAAGATAGCCCAGGCTTTTAAGCCTCTCTAAGGTGTCCCTATCGGCTTTTTTTGCCGCAGAGGCCTTCCCGGAATAGGACAGTTTATCCAAAAGTTCTGCCAATTTTTTTTTGTACGGGTCCAGGTTTTTCCTCTCCGCCTGGTTATCCGTTTCGTCAAAATCTGCTGCGAGGTCATACAGCTCCGGAATCGGCGAATCCGAAAACTTGGCATCCTCCTGAATGACTCCGGTCAGAGGAGCCCATCCCCGGTTGTAATAAGGATAAAGGGTTTCAAAATAGATAGATCTTGCTTTCAGACTGCCGATTTTTTTCCCTTCCAACGCCGGCTCCAGGGAAATTCCCTGGAGAAAATCGGGCTTCTCTACTCCCAGCACGTCGCACACGGTCGGGAAGATGTCCACATGACTCACCTTCTGGTCGTTGACGGCCGGTTTCATGCCAGGGGACGCCACGATAAGAGGTACCCAGATTGTGCTGTTATAAGCAAAGTAGCCATGGGTCGATTCTCCGTGTTGGCCCAAGGATTCTCCGTGGTCTCCGGTAAATACGATGAGCGTGTTGTCTTCCCATCCCTTTTTTTTCAATCCGGCAAAAAGCTTGCCCAGTTCATGATCCACATAGGCCACCTCCCCGTTGTAAGGGGCATCTGCGTACTCGGTCTTGAACGGCTCGGGAGGATCGTACTGCTGGTGGGGATCGAAACAATGGATCCAGAGAAACCAGGGATCGCGCTGGTTTTCGAGCCAGTCCAAAGCCTTTTGGACGACAATTTCTGCCGGACGTTCCACATAAGAGAATTCCTGGTAGTTTTTGCTCCCGTAATTGTCGTCATAAACATCGAATCCCTGAGTGAGCCCGAACCGGGAATCCAAAGGGAAGGCGCCGACAAAGGCCCCGGTGGCATAGCCGGCATTTTTTAGATGCTCTGCCAGGGTCAGGAACTCATCCCGGACGATGAAATTCTGGTTGTCATGGACGCCATGGTAGAGGGGGGTCGTTCCCAAAAGTATGTTCGTGTGCGAGGGAAGAGTCGTAGGCGTATGGGCGAAAGCCTTTAAAAACAGGGTTCCTCTCTTGGCCAGGCTGTCGATATTAGGAGTCCGGCTGTGCTCTTCGCTGTAACAGCTCAACCTGTCCGGCCTCAGCGTGTCTATGGTAATCAGCAGAAAATTCAGCGTTGAATTCCCGGCCTTCGCCAGAACAGAAACGGGATTGAGGGCACTGAAAAAACATCCGAGAAAAAAGGCAAGAATGAATACGTATTTCGTTCGTTTCATTTTACGATGATCGAATCGTTTTATTTTTTCTTCAGGAACTCGATAAAATTCCGGACCTGGTCCGCTCTCCCGGAATCGGAATCGTATTTCAGATAGCCGGAAAAAACATCGATCGCTTCTTGGTTGTTCCCCAAAGTCAGATTGACCAGGCCCAGCTGGTAGAGAGCATCCAGGAAATCGCCTTTGAGCTCGACGGCTTTCCGGTAGTATCTGAGCGCGTCCTGGTGCTTTCCCTGGGTATAAAAATTGGAGCCGATGTTATAGAGAACCATGGGATCTGAGATCTTTTCAAAATCGATCTTGTTGTACCACTCCAATGCCTTCTCATTCTGATCTCGGTTGGCATAGGTATTCCCGACTCCCAATATCGACTCCGTATCGCCCGGGTCATGCTCCAGAACTTTGAGATAAAATTCCTCTGCCAGTTCGTAATTTTCCATCTGGAAGTAACAATTCCCGATGTTCCTGTAAAGCATGTGGGTTTCCGGGACTTTTTCGAGTATCTTTTGGTAGGACTGAATGGCCTCTTCGTATTTCCCCTGTTCGAACAGCGTGTTCCCATTGTGCAGCTCCTCTTTCAATTCGTCTGTCACCACAAGGCCTTCTACTTTTTGAAGCGTTATCTCTATATCGGGATTTTTGCCGAATTCGCTGATGTTGGCATTGATCTTTTTCGGCATATACCCGGCCTTTTCGAAGTCGATATCATAGGGCCCTCCCCGGATGTAGTTCGCTCTCCATTCTCCATCCTTATCCGTCGTGACCTCAAAACCGGAGGCCCCTCTCTCGCAGTACAGCTTGACCGTGACCCCTTCGATAGGATTTCCCTCCGGATCGGTGACAAGGCCTTTTAGCCTGCCTTTGCCTTTATATCCCTGGCTGAATGCAAGGGAACAGCCGATAAAAACCAAAATCAACGATAAAACGGCGATCTTTTTCATTCGTTTCTCCCTCCCTATTCTAGCACCCGAGGGGATAAAAAAAAAGCCCCTCCTCCGTCAAGAAGGAGGGGCTTTGAACTCGTGTTTCGAAGTACTGCTTAGAAGTCGAACCTCACGCCGAACCGGAAAACTCTGGGATTGAGGATCTTGTTGACCGTACCGAATCTATCGGACGTGATGAGCTGGTCTCTGTTCAACTCGAGGTTGCTGTTGAGAGCATTGAAAGCATCAGCTGAGATGATGACGCGGGATCTCTCCCCGACCTGGAAGACTTTCTCCAGCCTGAAATCGAGCTCGTAGAATGAAGGAAGGCGGTAATCACCCCGCGTACCTTCATAGAATTCTTGTCGCTCATAGCCTGGCCGATAGGCAGTCACATAGTTATCGAGGACATATCCTTCGCGCGCCCGGAACACCCAGCTGGCATTGATCCCCAACGGGAATTGATAAAGGCCCGAGATCTTGAACTGCCACCTGGAGTTCATCCAGGAGTTGACACCTCCGTCATAATAGGGGATGTTGTGGGGATCCGTATAGTCTCCCTCGTAGTGCCGCTTCCAGTCCGAATAGGTGAACGAGGCATCCAACATCCATTTGTTGGAGAGCCGTTTGATCAGAACGATCTGCGCGGCGATGTACTTGGTGTTGTAATTGGGATAGTTCGTCCTGTAATCGTAGTAGAAACCCTCATAACGTCCCCAGATGGTCTGCCCAGTATACGGCTCTACACCGGCGTCGTAGTAGTTGGCCGTTGTCTCCAGGGTCCCGTCAAGCAGCATATTCCGGTTCCAGATGTCATGATGAGACTTTTTGTAGAAGAATTCTGCCCGAGCGGCAAAGTCGGCAAAAAGTTCCCTTTCTAAGGATATGCTGAGCTCGTCAAGCAGCGGCGAGCTAAAATCCGGGTCAATCATGTTTGCAGGAGCGATATCCGTCGGATTGTCCACGTTGGTTCCCCAGGCCCAGAGGATCGTATCCACAGTTGGCGTCACCAGATTCCCGTCCGCATCCTCTCCGAAGAGCTCGTTATTGGTCACAAGGCTGTCACCGTTCAAGTCCTGCCAGTAAACGCCGATTCCTGACCATCCCATCGGGTTGAGGAAATTGGCCATGCCGAAGCCTTCCTGCGAACCGTACCGCGCCAGGTTGATCTTGAAGACTGTTTTGCCGTCTCCGGTGATGTCGTAGATCAAGCTTAACCGGGGAGACCAGGTCGACCAGCTTTGGCCTGGATCGAGATTGGAAATCTCGAGCGCAGGCAGGAGATCGGACAGGAAAGGACTGGCAGGCACAGCCTGGTCCTTGACCCTGGACGTCTCATTGTCGTATCGGAGCCCCAGGTTGACGCTCAGCTTTCCGAAGGTCACGGTGTCCTGGATAAACAGGGAGTACCTGCGCATCCAGTAATTGATGTTCACGTCTCTCCGGACATCTCCCTCCCAGTATTCTCCGTTGGGGAAGTAATCATCCGGTCCATAGTAGTAGAGGTAGATGTTCCCCTGGTAGTAATCGTAACTGGTCACCGTGGAAATCAGGTAGTCCACGCCGAATTTAATCTCGTGGTCTCCGCCCAGGACTTCTTCGGCAAAATAGCTTCCTGTCAGGTTGACATTGGTGCTCGTCCGGGTGGTCCCGTAATCATCCAGGGCGCCGTAGACATAGTAGGTGGGATAATAGGATATGGTCAGGGGCTTTCCCAAAGTCTCTTCATACGGGTGCAGGTAAAAGGCCATGTCGATGTACAAGGCTTTGGCATTGAGGTAGAGATCCCCGAACATCTGCTCCAGTTCGCCCTTGAAGATATATCCCGGGCCATCCTGGTTCCAGCGGAGGTCAGGAGCGCACGATCCCAGCTCGAACCAATCGTTCCTGCCGTACTTGAGCTTGTTGTCGTACTCGAAGAACACTTCCGCTCTGGTGCTGCTCGTAACCTGCAAATTGAGCTTGGCATATCCGGACATCAGCCAGGTCGAGTCCGTTGTGGCATCGATATTCCGGGCATTGATATCCTGGATTCCGTAAGAACCGTAAAACCACGCCTTGTCTCTGACGATCGGTCCACCGAAGTTGGCGCCGTAAAGGTAGACACGCGAGACTCCAGGATTATAGGTGGGATACAAATCTTCCAGCTCGGGGGTCCCGTTGTAGGACTGCCAGGCTTCCTCCGAAACATCCAGATAAAAGTTGCCGGAGAAATTGTTGCCGCCGCGGCGGCTGACGAAGTTGAGCTGCACACCCCCGGTCTGCGATTTCACATCGTTGTTTCCGTAGTTGATCTGCAGTTCCTCATAGCTCGACAGGTTCAAATAGGACGGGGCAGCTCCCAAAGCGGAGTTGTCCGTGATGTTGGCTCCGTCGATGTTCCAGGTCTGGTCATTTGCGATGCTTCCGTGCCCGGTATAATCGGACTGCTGCCCGGCTTCGTTTCCGCCCACGTCTTCCTTGCTGATCAGCATTCCGGGCACGAGCGACATGATCACCCACGGGTTCCGGGCCGTGGGCAGGCTCATGATCATCTCTTCGGTAATGTTAACACCCACCTGTGTTCTCTTGGTATCGATAACGGGGGTTTGCCCGATGACTGTGATTTCCTCCTCTAGAGCTGTTTGCTCCATCGTGATGTTCAATGTTACATCACGCCCGAAAGAAACACTGAGTCGTTCTCGTGTGACTGTCTTGAATCCGGTGAGTTCGAATTTCAACATGTAGTCATCGCCACCGGGAAGACTCAAGAACCGGAAGTTTCCGGCCTCAGAGCTAATCGTGCTCATCATCGCAATCCTGCTGCCGGTCAAAGTCACGCTCACCCCGGGAAGAGGAGTCCCGCCTTCATCCACAACTTTACCGTTGATGGCACCCAGATCCTGGGCGGCCACAAAAACACCGACAAGAAGCAGAACGGCTACAAAGGTAAATACTTTTTTCAAATCTTCCTCCTTATCCCCTAAAAAAGGGGTAAGATCCGTTAATTCCCTGGAGCGAATACCTTCACTCCACCCAAAGCATTTTTTATTTTTTCGTCTTGTTTTTGTATCGTCACCCCCTTTAGATTATTCTTTTTTTTCATTTAGGAATTAATTGAGCAAATTTCATGCCAAAAACAGAAATCTTGCCGCTTTTTCTCCGATCCGGCTAACTACAGCCATATGAGTTATTTAAACCCCATTTTTGAACTGCCCTTCTTCTGCTCAAAAAAACGACGGAAGCTTGCATTCAATAAATTGTATCAAATACCAAAAAAAAGTTCAATTTATTGAATTTTTTTTTGGCGATTATCCCCAGCCTCAATCTCTTTCGATTTCTGCGATAAGCTTTTTCACCCCATCCTGTTCGGGATTCAGCCGCAGGGATGCCTTAAGGACATCCAGGGCTTTTTTTGTTTGGGCGCTTCTGTAGTAGCAGTAACCTAGAGAATTGAGCAGGGTCGTATCGCTGTTGTAGATCTTGTTTCCTTCCTCAAAATTTTCGATGGCGCGAACGAACCGCTCCATTCCCATATACGTCTTTCCCTTTATCAAGAAATAATCGAACAGAAGATCTTCTTTGACCCTGATTTTATCGATCAGATCCAGGCATTCGGAAAACTTCCGGATTTCGTTAAGGAATTGGGCATACTCCAAAAGCCCTTTCTCGTAGCCAGGATTCATCTCGAAAGCCCTTCTATAGAGATCCTCAGCCCTCTCGAGCCGGCCTGTTCTGTGGAATTGGGAAGCCAGCATATAAAAATAGACATAGCTGTGAGCGAGAGGAATTCCTCTGGCATAAGCCGTCGGGTGCGCCACCGCTTGTGTGGGAGAAACGATGAAATGGGCAGAAGCGCTGTCGATGATCTCCCCGGCGTCATCGATCAACCGCAGATGGATATCGTAGTAATCCGGAGAAAGTTGCTTCACCGGGAGCATGTATGTCAGTTTCTGTATATACCCGTAGGGAGAATCTTTCAGCAGCAAAGTCAAATCTTTCACGATGGGATGGGACTCCCTCAAGCCCTGAATTCGAATGACGGTTCTTCCCTTCTCCCAAAGTTCCCGATCCACATTTTTCACGAGGAACATAATGGACAGAGAATCGGTAACGCCGAAAGTTTTTTTCGGATCCATGGCCAGCTTGCTTTCCTGGGCTTTGAAAGGGATGTGAACATCCCTGCCGTAACTCTGAAACCGGCAGCCCAGAAATGGCCCCATAAGGGATGTTTCGTCCGAATCCTCGGGAACTTCGATCTCTCTCTCGAATGTCGTGAATTCCCTGCCGACGGAGTTCATCAAAAGAACCCTCAGCTTGTATTTTCCTTCCGCAACCGGAAAAGTATCCTCGATGCCCATTCCGCTTGCCGTTATCTTATCGAGATCTTCCTTTGAAAAATAAAACGGGAACTCCTTGGAATACTGAAAAACCGTATCGTCGCCCTCGCTCATGTTGACATTCAACGTGAAGCTGCAAAAAAACTGGTCCTTGGGTTCGTAGTAATCCACAGAGATCTTCTTCGGCACGACCAGGAAATGCAGAAAATTCAGCCCGATCACCGGATCCGCCATGAGGGCCGCCTCGGCATCGCTTTCGATGTAGTTGGTAAGGTAATCCGTGCTGACGAGTCCTCTGAAGTTCAGGAAATGCGTGGCATAAACCGGGTTGACATCTTCGCCGGGCGACTCCAGGATGTCGGCAATGATGATATTGTTCCGGGGTGAAGGCTGGTAGTTGAAAGGGACTTCACCGGGAATCATGCTGAGGGAAACCAGGGCCAGTGTAGGGGCCAGATCGTAAAGCTTCTCATATGTTTCTTCATAGGCGAAAGGATCGAGGTTCCTCCCCTCGATCATCAGCGCCGCCGGCCCATCGGAAAGAGGGTCATACAGTTTGTATTCCCCAGCCCCGCTCTTTTTAAAGAAAACGATGCCGAAATGAGCCGGGAGTCCCTTCTCCTTTTCCCCGTAATAGTACCAGACCTGGGTTGGGTAAAGGCCTTTCTGGTTCTCGAAGCGCTCGATGCTCACGGGGGGACCCAGGATGATGTGGAATCTCCCCATATCGGTCATCCACCCCTCACGGGGTGAACCCCGCCTGTAATATTCATTGGCATAGTCGAATCTTTTGATGTGTTCCTCTCTGTACTCATTTTCCGGAGTGCCGGGTGTCGGATCCCTCTGCTTCCAGAAAGTCTGGATAAAAACATCTCTTTCCCGGTCATCCTTGAGAAGCAGGAAAACATCCTTTTCTTCCGGGCGGATGATATAGCCGACAAGATCGAGCCAGTCCCTGTATTTCGGAGCGAGGTCTTTTTCTTTGATCTGGCTGCCGGGCGATAAAGAAGAAAACACCAGCAGAGCGAGAATAAGCGTGGTTCTTTCGAGCCTGCGAATCATCCTGAGAAACGTTCTTTTGTCAGACTTTGATGTCGAAAATTTTCCTTACTTTGCCGACATCCGGTTTTACCGTTATGATCACATCGAAAAAATATTTGCCCGGGTTTAAATCCTTGGGTATCGTGAAGACGATATCTTTCCTGTTCAAGATCTCTTCTTCGGAAGCTTCAAAATGTTCCGCATGCTGCATCCGATCCTTTGTGCCCGACTCTTCCTGGTAGATAAAAATTTCGAAATCCAGATCTAGCTGGAGAAGGCTTTCCTCCGCATCGAAAACCAGGGCCTCTGTGGGAATCGAAATCACGACTTCCTTGCCTTGTTTGTCATACTTGAGGTCGAAATTCATGAATTTTTCGGTCATGCTGTCCTGTTGAGGGATATATCCCAACCGGGCTTTCTCGATGGCATAGGAGAAATCCCCGATAAGTCCCCCGCCCAGCTCTGCCGGAGTCGGTTCGATGTTGTACTGGCCATCCCCCCGCCGATCGAAAAAATACACGGCAAATCCGTATCGATAATAAACCCACAATATCCATCCCCTCAATCCCGGCATGTTGGTCATCGGACTACCGTCCATTCTATCCGGGGCGCCGAAATAGATGTACATTCTTCCTCTGTCGGTTTTCCAACCTGGAGGCCCTTCGAAAAAATGTTCGTTGGCGTATTCGATCCGCCGGAAAAACTCCTCCCTGAATTCATTCTCTTCCGTTTCACTATCAGGATCTCGTTTTAACCAGAAATCGGTTATAAATTCCTCTCTCGATTCCTTATCGGGAAGATGCCGGAATATTCTGTTCTCCTGTCTTGTCATAATCAAACGGGCCGTTTCATAAAAATCTCTGCTCGTCGGATCCAGTTCGATCTTAGGACTCCCTCCACAGCTCATCAAGCCGAACACGAACGGAAGAAGACTGATATTCGCAACGGTTTTTAGGAAGCTTTTATTATTTCTCACAATGCTCTCCTTCGGGAAAATTGTTTGCCGCAACATGTCGTCAAGCAGGTCATGAAATTCCGGCACCACCAATCGCAGATAGGCATCCGGAAATTGACAACGTTGCAATTTATTTTAGCACTTTTGGGGTCCGATAAAAAGCCCATCCCCTTCTCTTGCCTCTTTTCGACTGCCGGATTCCAGAACTCATCCGGCATCGCACAATCGAGGACAAATCCGAGAATTGGAGACAAACGATGTTAATTTTCCGTTCATCAAAGTATTTTCTTGAAAAGTCGCCGTTTATTTTTATAAACTTGAAACAATCCAAAATGAAGTATGTGGCCGACCTCCATATCCACTCCAAATTTTCCAGGGCTACATCTCGCGAAACATCGTTCGATTCACTCGCCTACTGGGCTAAAATCAAGGGAATATCCGTTCTTGCTACGGGAGATTTCACCCATCCGGAATGGCTTTTTCTCGCAAAAGAAAAACTGGAACCTGCAGGAAACGGGTTTTTCCGCGTCAAAAACATCCTCCCGCCGGAAAACGGGTATCTGCAGAACACGGAGGTATCCAAAGAAGATGTTTTTTTTCTTTTAACGGCAGAGATCAGCTTCATCTATTCCAAAAAAGGGAAGGTCCGAAAGATACATATACTGGTGCTGGCGCCGGATTTCGAATCCGTAGACAAGCTGAACAGCAAACTTGCCTGTATCGGAAATCTGCGATCGGATGGCCGGCCTATCCTGGGCTATGATGCAAAAGAATTCGTGAAAATCGTTGCGAACACATGCCCGCGCTGTGTCGTCATACCGGCACATATCTGGACCCCCTGGTTTTCTTTGTTCGGAGCCAACTCCGGATTCGATACCATCGAAGAATGTTTCGAAGAAACGACGCCGTTTATCTTCGCCCTGGAGACCGGCCTTTCGTCCGACCCATCGATGAACTGGCGGCTTTCTTCTCTCGATAACTACACACTGGTATCCAACTCCGATGCCCACTCCCCGTCGAAGATCGGCAGAGAAGCCAATGTTTTCGACACGGAACCCAGCTACGATGCCATGGTGGATGCCATCAAGAGCAAGGATCCGGAAAAGTTCCTGCATACAGTGGAATTTTTTCCGGAAGAAGGCAAATACCATTATGACGGGCATCGCAAATGCAACGTGATTTTCTCTCCTCAAGAAACCATTCAGCACAAACACGTCTGCCCCCGCTGCGGAAAAAAACTGACCATAGGAGTCATGCATCGTGTGGAAAGCCTTGCCGACAGAGAAAAAGGAGATTACTCCCCAAACCGAATTCCCTATATAAATCTCATCCCTCTGAACGAGATCGTCGCTCAGGCGCTCTCTAAAACATCCGAGTGCAAAAGCGTCTGGGATCTTTACTTCAAATTCATTCACGAATTCGGCAACGAACACGAGATACTCACTAAGGTTCCTATCCAGGATATGGCCCGTCTTTCTCCTGAACAAGTGAGCATTGCCGTAGACCGTATGAGAAAAGGCCGGGTTAAAATCATTCCCGGCCATGACGGGGAGTTCGGAAAGATCCGGCTGTTCGACGACGATACGGTCGAAGAAGAAGCACAGGGTCAGTTAAAGCTCTTTTAATGAAACTCTATCTCAAAGACCGTGATTTCAGCGAACATATACGCCTCTCCCTCCTCTCCGTGATCGTAGGGCTCACAGCAGGATTCGCTTCCGTCCTTTTCAAATATATGATCCATTTTTTCCAAAACCAGTTTTGGAGAGCACCCAGTATCATCGAAGCAGCCGCCTCCCAGCCATGGTTTCTCACCATCCTGATCCCCGCCGCAGGGGGGCTGCTCTTGGCCCCTCTCATCTATTACGGAGCCAAAGAAGCCAAGGGCCACGGGGTTCCCGAAATCATGGAATCTCTTATTTTTCGAGGCGGGAGGGTCCGGAACAGGGTATCGGTCATAAAGGCTCTCGCCTCTTCCATTTGTATCGGCTCGGGAGGCTCGACCGGCCGTGAAGGCCCTATCGTCCAAATCTCTGCCAGCATCGCCTCGTCGATCGGGCAGTTGTTCCGCATCAACGAGCGGGCCACGCGTACCCTGGTAGCCGCAGGAGCAGGGGCGGGGATCGGAGCGACTTTCAATGCCCCTATCGCCGGGACCCTTTTTGCCGTTGAGGTTTTACTGGGCGAGTTCGGCGTCTATTCTTTCAGCCCTATCATCATCGCGTCTGTCATAGCAACCCTTATTTCACGTTTGATACTGGGCGATTTCGCCGCATTCACCGTACCGAAGTACACTCTCAGCAGCGTTTGGGAAATCGGCCCCTATCTCCTTCTTGGAATTCTCAGCGGGCTCGTCGCCATATTATTCATCAAAGTGCTCTATTTTCTAGAGGACAGGTTCGATGGACTCCGCATTCATCCCCTTCTCAAGCCCGCACTGGGGGGGATTTTTGTGGGAATCGTGGGATTGAATCTGCCCCAGGTTTTTGGCGTAGGATACGAAGGCATAGACGCCTGCCTCCAAAACCAGATTGGCTTTTGGATGGCTTTTCTCCTCATCTTTGCAAAAATCTTCAGCACATCGATGACTCTCGGCTCGGGAGGGTCCGGGGGCATTTTTGCGCCCTCCCTTTTTCTTGGGGCCACGACGGGCAGTATGATCGGTTCTTTTTTTCACTCGGCCTTTCCCGGAGCTGTTTCATCACCGGGAGCCTTTTCTCTGGTCGGCATGGGTGCTGTTGTGGCAGCGGCGACTCACGCACCGATAACGGCCATTATCATGATTTTCGAAATGACCAATGATTACAAAATCATTCTCCCATTGATGTTTTCCTGCATCATCGCTTCCTTTATGACTGTCGGCGTTCACAAAGAATCCATCTACACCATGAAACTCAAGCGACAGGGCATCATTTTCAGAGAGGGAAGAGAAGAACATATCCTCAAGTCTCTTCCCGTCAAAGATTTTCTCAGTCATGACTACCAGCTTTTTATCAACACGGAACGTGTCGGCAAAATCATCGATCAAGCGATCGGGAGCAAACATCATTCCTTCCAGATCGTGGACCCGGAAAACAACTACGTCGGTTGTTTTGCGCTCAATCAATTGAAAAGCATTATGGAAGAAAAAGACATTGCCGATTCCTTCGTTATCGCTCAAGACCTGGCCGTCACAGACATCAAGCTCAATTTCGAAGACAACCTGGAAAAAGCCATGAAAATATTCGGCAGAACCGACGCCGCGGAGATCGCCGTTCTTCAAGAAGGAAAATTTGCCGGAGTCGTAAAGAGGAAAGATGTCATCGAAGCCTACAATCACGAGGTCCAAAAACGGGAGGCCGCAGCAGGTCTTGTGCAAAAGCTGAAATTCACCGCTCTTACGAAATCCTACGATTTCGGCTCGGGATACAAGATTATGGAAATGGACGCCCCCCCCATCTTTTGGAATAAAAGCTTGAAGGAGCTGAATTTAAAAGCCATTCATCGGATCGATGTGCTCATGATCAAAAGAAAATTCCCGCCTCAAACCATAAGCATTCCTTCGGCGGCCGAAATGATCAGAAAGGGGGACCGCCTCATCATAGCCGGTCTGGAAGAGAATATCAAAGATATCATCGGCAATAAAAAGCAGCACCCGGATACGTAGCTCCTGGCCGCGATCGCGGCCGTGATTCTTGACAAGGCGAGGCCGGAAATATATATTTAGTTGTTGAAGCGGAGGAGATCATGGAAATCGAAATGAAGATAAAAGGCCTGGTTGTCGATCCCCTTTCCAAAATGCCCATCGTTGTCCTGGAAGACCTGAAAAGCGAACGCATCCTTCCTATCTGGATCGGGGTGTTCGAAGCGAACGCCATCGCTCTCAAAATCGAGAATATCGCTACGCCGAGGCCCATGACCCACGATCTTCTAAAGACCTTTTTGGAAAAAACCGGAATCGACATCCAGAGGATCGTTGTCAACGATGTGCGGGACAACACCTTCTACGCCATGATTCACTGCCTTCATAAAGGGAATTCTGTCATCATCGATTCCCGCCCCTCGGACGCCATCGCTCTGGCCCTCCGCGTCGAAGCCCCTATTTTTGTCGAAGAATCCGTTGTCAGCAAAGCCCACAGTCTGAAATTCGACGAAAACCTGGAAGACTCGGAAAAATTGAAAAAGTGGCTGGAAAACCTCCAGCCCGAAGACTTCGGCAAATACAAAATGTAGCCAACCCGCTCTGCCGCCGACCCACCCCACAAGTACATAAAGGTCAAATTTTGGCTAAAGGATAGGTTATCGGAGTGGGGAAGCGGCCCATGAGTTGTATTTGTATACTACGAATGGGCTGCGACGAAGCCGATGCACCGAGATCGGCTCTTCATTAAACAGCCAATAAAAGTTGCCCCGGATTTTTTGCGCGCTGTGATTGGGGCAGACCCTCCACCCCGCCCTAGTATTAAAGGAACGCTATCGGAGTGATGATGCAGCCAGGAATAATATTAATAGTTGGTATAAAGAACCCTGGATTATTTAAATTTCGAGATTGGTGTAGCGGCAAGGAAGCGGCCCATGAGTTGTATTTGTATACTACGAATGGGCTGCGACGAAGCCGATGCACCGAGATCGGCTTTTAAATAATCCAGGGTTAGGTTTTGAGGGTAGAGATGAGGTATAGCCCCACCGCTCCAAAAATCAACGTGGGCCCCCAAGCCGCAAGAAAGGGACTCAAATAATTCACATAGCCAAAGCTTCTGAAGATCGCGATGGCTCCCCAATAGACCATAGCAATGGCCATGCTCAGACCTATCCCGACAAGGGTTCCCCTTTTTCCCATCTTGAAAGCAAAGGGAATCCCCAGAAGCGTCATGATGAAGCCGGCAAGAGGAAAGGTTAATTTGAAGTTCAAGTCGACCTTGAATTTCAGCGTCTCGAAACCTTTTTCTTCTATCTCCAATATATAGTCCTGAAGTTCCCTGTAGCTCATCTGACCGGGTTCTTTCCAATCTTTTAAAAAATATTCTCTGTCCTCCACCCGGGACAAAGTTGCATTATCGAGCCTATCGAAGCCGACCAAACGGGATCGGGAAAACTCCCAGGTCCATGCCTCCGATAGAATCAGTTCCCCTTTTTCCAGCAGGCCCTTTTCGGAAAATATCCTTTTTTCCAGAGACCAGGAATCGGGCTCTATCTCGAAGACCGAAATCTGACTGAATACAGAAGCATTCTGGTCGAAATACCGGTAATAATAGATCCTGTCTTTTTCTCTGCTTAAAACCCACCGCCGGTCCAGATGTCCATAGCTCCGGGCAGGCAAATCCAGCAGCTCGTTCCAAACCTGCTCGGCCCGCCTGTTCGAGAACGGAAGAATGTTTTCCTGAACGTAAAAAGAACAAAAACTGACAAGCCCGGCCAACACAAGAACGGGCACCAAAATCCTGTAAAGACTGATCCCGCATGCCTTCATGGCCGTAATTTCGTTGAATTTGGCCAAAAGCCCGTAGGAAAGGAGGGTGGCTGTCAATACCGTGACCGGAAAAATATATTGCACGGACTCCGGGATCTTATACCAGATAAAGGAAAAAAGAAGACTTATGGGCTTGTTGTGTTCGTACACGCTGTCTATCCTTTCGAAAAAATTGACGATGGCATAGACAGAAACCATACTGATGAACACGAATGCGAATATGGACAGGTATTTCCTCATGATATAGCGGTCGATGATATTGGGAAACGGAATGGAAAAGCGAGGGAGGCTCGGGGAAAGTCGCGTCGCTTTCGGCACAGCGCTGTCTTTATCCTTTTTCTTGAAGAGAGAGAGAAAGGAAAGAGGTGCGCTTTCTCTCACCGACAGGACAAAGGCATAAACACCGATAGCGAGGAAAAGAATATTCGGCATCCACATTCCCATAAAAGGAGAAATGCGCCCCTCCATAGCGACCTGCTCTCCTGCTGTTATCAGGATGTAATAGACGAGGATAATTCCTATGCTGAGAGTAAATCCGCTGGTCCGTCCCCCCTTTTTGGTAAAGGCTCCGAGGGGAAGCCCCAGGAGGGCAAAGATAAAGCAGGCAAAGGGGAGAGCGATCTTTTTGTGAATCTCTATCCAATGGGAAATGGATTCCCTTTTTTTCAGTTGAAAAACGGCCATCTGCTTCTGCTCCGGTGTAAGTTCGCTCAATTCCTGTTTTATTTCACGGCTGTCCTTCCACAATTCTTTGATATCTTTTTCCCGGACCCTTTTTTTGGCGGACACAGCAGGAAATGCTCCCTCGACATCCAACTCCTCCTCGTAGTGGCCAAAAGATGTGATCCTGTAATTCTCCTTTTCGTTGATGGGGTAGGAATGGATCATCCCATCGAAAAGTTCGATCGTTGCCCTCCTTTCTTCGGGATAAAAATTCAATCTTCCTTCTCGGGAAAGAATCACTTTCGGCTCTTCCGGAGGCGTTGCAAAATAGACAAAAATATTCTTCCAGTCCATTTCGGGAGTGATATCCTGAATAAAAAGAACGGTGTTCGGAATAGAATCGTTAAATTCTCTGGGATTTATGCTGAACTGGACTCTTGATACCACCGATTCCGAGAAAGTCTGAACCCATTTGTAGTTCGCTCGCGGCGCAAGGAATAGGGTCAAAAACGACGTGGCAATGAATCCAAGAACGGAAAATACGAACACCGGCAGCAATAGCCTTTTGTAGCTGATACCCAATGTCTTGAAGGCGGTGATCTCCGCATCCGATGACAGGCGGCTCAATCCGGCAAGAATTCCCATCAGGACGGCCATCGGGACCGTGAAGGCAAGCACAGAAGGGATGAGATAAAAAAGCAAATTCAAGACTGTCCGGAAGGGCACTCCCCGGGCGATCATCAATTCGGACAACAATAGGATCTGGTTCATCAAGAGAACGAAGGAATAAACCACGAGTCCTATCAAAAAAGGGGGGATAATCTCCTTCAGGATATAGCGGTCGAATATTCTGAACACAACAGTATTTATACCACAGAATCCTCAATAAAAGAATTCGGGGCAATACGGGAGCGTGGAGCTTCGTCACCTCGACAACGGCCTCCGTATGTTTGGAGATGAATGGAAATAGGGTTATTTCCCAAAATAATTTTATCCAGAGAAAAAAAGGCTCCGGGCTTTGCCAAGCCCGGAGCCTGTTGAACTTCTGCGTGAACGATCAGTACGATCAGTACATATCACCGCCGGGAGGCATCGGCATTCTGGGTCCTTTGTCCTCCTCAGGAATATCAGAGATCAATCCTTCTGTAGTCAACAAGAGTCCAGCGATGCTGGATGCATTCTGCAGGGCAATACGGACGACCTTCATCGGATCCAAAACGCCGCCCTTTACCAAATCTTCATATTTCTCTGTCAGAGCATTGAATCCATGATCCTGTTCCATTTCCTTGACTTTCTCGACTACTATGGATCCTTCAAAGCCGGCATTGTTCGCGATCTGGCGGAGAGGCTCTTCGATCGCTCTCTTGACGATATTCACGCCGATCTGCATGTCGCCTTCGACCTTTAAAGCTTCAAGATTTTTCTGCGTTCTCAAAAGCGCGACCCCTCCGCCGGGCACGATTCCTTCCTCTACGGCTGCTTTGGTCGCATGCATGGCATCTTCCACGCGTGCTTTTTTCTCTTTGAGCTCGGTCTCGGTTGCGGCGCCGACTTTGATCAAAGCGACTCCCCCGACCATCTTCGCCAATCTTTCCTGCAATTTTTCTCTGTCATAATCAGAGGTTGTCTCTTCGATCTGGTTGCGGATCTGCTTGATGCGGGCCTGGACCTCAGCCTGGTCTCCCCGTCCTTCAACGATGGTGGTGTTATCTTTGTCAATGACCACTTTTGCCGCATTTCCCAGCCAATCGATGGTCACGCTGTCGAGCTTGACGCCGATATCCTCTGTGATGACTTTTCCGCCGGTCAAAACGGCGATATCTTCGAGCATGGCTTTGCGCCTGTCGCCGAAACCGGGCGCTTTCACCGAAGCACAGGAAAAGGTACCCTTCAGCTTATTGACAACCAAGGTCGCCAGTGCTTCGCCTTCCACTTCTTCTGCGATAACCAAAAGCGGTTTGCCCATTTTGGCAACGTTCTCGAGCAAGGGCAGGAAATCTCTCAGATTGCTGATCTTTTTCTCATGGAGAAGAATGAGAGGCTCCTCCAAGACGCATTCCATCCGATCAGGGTCGGTGATGAAATAGGGTGACAAGTAGCCCCTGTCGAACTGCATGCCTTCCACGATATCCATGGTGGTATCCAGTCCTTTGGCTTCTTCCACCGTGATCACGCCATCCTTTCCGACTTTGTCCATGGCTTCCGCGATGATCTTTCCGATGGACTCGTCATTATTGGCAGAGATGGCACCCACCTGAGAAATCATATCGCCGCTGACATCCCGGCTGATCTTCTTTAAATTTTCGACTACGGTTTTGACGGCTTCGTCGATTCCTTTTTTGATCAGGTTGGGATTTGCCCCAGCCGTGACATATTTCAATCCCTCAGAATAAATGCTTTGTGCCAACACTGTGGCTGTAGTCGTGCCGTCTCCGGCAACATCGGAAGTCTTGGAAGCCACTTCCTTGACCAACTGCGCGCCCATGTTTTCCAATGGATCCTTCAGTTCGACTTCTTTGGCTACCGTGACTCCATCTTTTGTGCTTGTCGGAGAACCGAACTTCTTCTCGAGCACGACGTTTTTTCCCCTGGGACCCAGGGTTTCCTTAACAACATTGCTTAACGCATTGACTCCCTTTAACAGGGCCTGTCTGGCATCGTCACCAGTTGTGATTTGCTTTGCCATTTTTTCTCCTTTTCACCAAAATCAGGTGATTTTTGCAAGTATCTCTTCTTCGCGAAGGATCACATGCTCTTGGCCATCGATGGTTACTTCTGTGCCGCTGAACTTTCCGATCAGGACCTTGTCACCTTTTTTCACATCGAGCGGAACAACCTTTCCATCCTCGGATACACGTCCTTTTCCCACAGCGATAACTTCCGCTTCCTGGGGTTTTTCCTTTGCGGTATCAGGGATGATTATTCCGCCTTTTGTGGTCTCCTCTGCTTCCAGTCTCTTGACTAGAACTCTGTCGTGGAGAGGAATCACCTTCATTAGTACCTCCTATGATGATTTTTAGCAATTAAATTGCGAGAGTGCTAATATAAGAAAAAATTTATGTCTTGTCAAGAAAAAAGTGAAAAAACTAGCACTCTATCGTATGGAGTGCTAATATCCGGGGATTTTCTTGGCGTTTCATGCAGATTGTTAGTGGGATGCAGATTATGCTAATAGTCCAGTTTCCTGTGTTATTCACGGGCCGATCTCGCTGCAGCGGCGAAGAAGCGGCCTTAGAAGTCGTATTCGTATACTACGAAAAGGCTGCAATGAAGCCGATGCGGTGAGATTGGTTTGCCCGCAGGGGAAAAATTATCGATTCTATGGGGCTTTGGCTTTTTGAGTCTTGTGTGTTTTAGAGAGGGGGAAATCGATAATTTTTATAAATAAGCCAAAAGTTGGATTATTTACAAGCCAAGATTGCTGCAGCGGCGAAGAAGCGGCCTTAGAAGTCGTATTCGTATACTACGAAAAGGCTGCAATGAAGCCGATGCGGTGAGATTGGTTTGCCCGCAGGAGAAAAATTATCGATTCTATGGGGCTTTGGCTTTTTGAGTCTTGTGTGTTTTAGAGAGGGGGAAATCGATAATTTTTATAAATAAGCCAAAAGGGTTTATTTTATTTTCAATGTCTTACATAAATTATGCAGCGTGTTCCGATGAATTCCCAGAGCTTGAGCCATTTTCGTCTTATTCCCGTTGTACTTTTTAGCCGTCGTTTCGATATAGATCTTTTCGAATTCCTTGATCGCTTCCTTGATCGGCAGTTCTTTTTCCACCATCTCCTTGATCAGGATCACCATTCGATCATGGATAGAGGACATTCTAGACTCTCCTCTCTTTTTTCGCTCTCTCCCCCATTATCTCCGTATATGCTTCGGTGAATTTATCCTTTAATTCCTGAGGAATAAGGTTATACGCGGTATCTGCGATTTTTATGCAATACGGGGTCAACTGGGATTCCTCTAAAACCTGTGTATTGACAGGAAAAACGAGCATCCCGAAAACAACGACGCAGCAGATGAAAATGCCCTTGATCAACCCCAAACCTGCGCCCATGAAATGATTCAACGATTTCAAGGGCCCCCTGACAGCTTTGGCTAATAGAATATTTATCACCCATCCGACACACAATACGATAATAAATATCAGGAAAAAGCCCAGCAACTGGGCCAGGATATCGTTGCGCACAAACGCAAAAACCTTGGATCCGATAGGATAATATTTTATCGCGAGAATCAATCCGATCACTGCGGCTAGAATTCCTATGATCTGCCGGAGGAATCCCCTTATCGCACCGACAATGACGGTTATGGCAATGATCACAAGAAGAAGGATGTCTAACCAGTTAAACACCATCTACGGCCTCCTTTTCCTCAATTCCTCCACCATCCAGTACCCCCCCTGGCTCAAAGAACCAAAAGGAACGTGAGGTTTGATCGTTCCGTGAAAATCAGAACCCGCGGTGGGAACGAGATCGAACTCCTGGGCCATCCGGCCGTAGGATTCACTCTGCTTGGTTGAGTGGTAAGAGGTGAAAATTTCCAATCCCTGCAATCCATGCTCTTTTAAAACCGCAAGGTCTTTTTTCTTGACCTTTTGAAAATAAGCCCCGGGATGGGCAAGGACCGGAACCGCCCCAGTCTGGGAAACGATGCCGAGCACATCCAAAATTTTCAGATTTTGCCGCGGCACCGCAGCCGGCATTCCATCCATGAAATAATCCCTGTAGAAATAGTATGGGGCCAGCGGCCGTTTTTCGCCCTCCAGATATTTTTTCAATTTGGCGCTGTTCTCCTTTTCTGCCTTCCTGAGGATAATCTGGGCAATGGTCACACCCAAAGGAGGAAAGGGGCCTGCCTCCTTTTTGACCTCCTTCCATGTAATTGTGAAACCGAGTTCTTGAAGCTTTTCAATCCTGCCGCGGGCCTCTTTCTCCCGTCTCTCCACCACCTGGGAAACCAACCCGGATACGACTTTGCTCTTCCAATCGACGAACGGGAGAAGGAGGTGGAACTCCCTGTCTTCGAAAATCGTCGTTAGCTCCATACTGGGAATGATTTCCACGCCTGCTTCTTCTCCGAATCGGAGCGCGTCAGGGTAGGCCGCAACCGTATCGTGGTCTGCGATCGCAATCGCGCGCAGCTTTTTTTCTCTTGCGAGCTGCACGATTCGGAAAGGAGAGAAATCCCCATCGCTGCTCTTCGAGGAATGGATATGCAAGTCTACCGGAGATGTCATCACAACTCGCTTCTGCCGGTCAAAAGACGGAATATCTCCATGTATCTTTCGGAAGTCTGTCGAACGATCTCCGGAGGCAAAACCGGAGGCGGTGAATTTTTATCCCAGTCCGTGCTGTCGAGATAATCCCGGACAAATTGTTTGTCCAAGCTCGACTGAGATTTTCCAGGGCTATAGAGTTCCACCGGCCAAAATCTTGAAGAATCCGGCGTGAAGATCTCATCCACGAGGATGAGCTCGTCTTCGAAAAGACCGAACTCGAATTTCGTGTCTGCAATGATTATCCCCTTGGACAAAGCATGGAACGTCGCCTTTTTATAAAGTTCAAGACTGACGGCCATGATCTTTTGCGCAAGCTCTGAACCCACTATCCTCTGCATCTCCTTGAAGGAAATGTTGATATCGTGGCCCTCTTCGGCTTTGGTGGCCGGGGTGAAGATCGGCTCATCCAGTCTGTCGGCCTGCTGCATCCCCTCAGGAAGCTTTACGCCGCTCGTTATACCGGAATCCCGGTATTCCCGCCAACCCGAACCCGCGAGATATCCCCTTACCACACACTCGACCGGTAGAACTTCGGTTTTCCGAACAAGCATGGACCTCTTATCCAGCTTGTCTGCATGGTCGCGAAGAATATCCGGATATTCGTTTACGTCGGTCGCGATCACATGATTAGGGCAGATCAAACGTGTATGATCGAACCAGAACAGGGAAAGCTGCGTGAGGATCTTTCCCTTGTTCGGAATGAGGGAAGGAAGCACATAGTCATACGCAGAGATGCGATCCGAGACCACGATTAACAGGTTCTCTTCAACCTCATAAACCTCTCTGACTTTACCCTTTTTAAAAAGCTTTAAATCCGGAATAGTGATTTCAGAGTACGTTTTTTCCATTTGTTAATCCTCGCAAAGAAAATTATCCGATAAAGTTAGATAAAGGATAAAAAAAAAGGCACCAAAAAGCAACAAAAATGAACCGAAATGCGTCCCGATCAAAGATTGGCCCGTTCGTGTGCAATCCCGATGAAGCTCAGCATCCGGCCCTTCGTCCTTCTGGACCGCCTGTAGGAAAGGAAGTTTTCTTCGCAATAGGTACACCGGTCGACCACAAATATGTTGGATTCCGCAACTCCGCATTCTACAAGCTGGGATCTATTTGCCTCCGCTAGATCCAGATAATATTTTCCCGGGCGGCGGGGATGCGGGAGAAATGCATTTTCATTCAAGCCACTCTCAAGGAATTTCTGTTTAACATCCTCTCCGACTTCATAGCAGTCTTTTCCTATGCAGGGACCGAGAGCGATCCAAAGGGCATCGGGATCACACCCAAAGCGTTCCCCTAGGCTCCGGACGACTTTTTGAACCAACCTCTGGCTGATGCTTTTCCAGCCGCAGTGGACGGCCGCTACGGCCCTCCTCTCCCGGCTCGTTATCAACACAGGCAGGCAATCCGCTGTCTTGATGACGAGCAATAGACCCTGGCGGTCTGTCAGGAGGGCATCTCCCGCCAGCCTTTCCGCCGGAACATCATCCACGATATGAAGGGAGCCGGAGTGGATCTGGCGCAGAAAAACCGGTTTAAAATGCCGCAGCCGGGGATGCGCATCAAAATCGGACAGTTTCCAGTTCTTATCGCCGAAACCGTGGACAAGGAAGGATAGCGCATCCCATTCGGGGATGGTGAAGAATGCCTTCGATTCCGGGACCATGATGTTCTTTTATATATATTCCGAACGAAAAAAAAACAAGCCTGAATTATTCATAAAAAGTGCCGATGTCTGACTTTCTTCGAGATGCCAAAATTCCATATCTTTTTTTAAAGGCATCGGCCCTTTTTACCCTCCGGGCAGACCAATCTCACTGCATCAGCTTCGTCGCAACCCCTTCGCAGTATACTTATACAGCCTCATAGGCTTCTTCCTCGCCGCTACAGCAATCTTGTTCCGTGAATAACCCAGGACCCTGAATTATTCATAAAAAGTGCCGATGTCTAACTTTCTCGGTTCTCTTCCATTTTGTGTGGGAGACAAAGATAAAAAGACGGGTGGCGCGGCTGGAGGGGCCCCCCGCCCGCCCACAGCGGAAGGGTGCCCACTGGGGGATGGGTGGAGCGAGGACGGGCCGGGGGAGGAAGCCGTGACAGGACCCGTCATTATCCATTGGAAAAAACCCACACAAAATGGAAGAGAACCACTTTCTTCAAGATGCCACAATTCGGCAAATCAGACAAAATCTAAAAACAAAATAAAACACAAGCATTTGGATATCTCTAATAAACCATACGTAGGGGGGACGCGTTGGCCCTTCCGGACCAGGGAAGTAATCCGCTCATTAGCGAGGAAAAAATTGTGCTATAATCGAGACAGATGCCAGAAGAAAATTTTGTGTCCGCTTATTTGAAAACCTATGAACAAGGGCGTCTGGCTGACATCATACATAAAGCGAATCGCATGCTCGAAGAATGCTCAGTCTGTCCCCGCAACTGCGGTATCGACCGGACCCAAGATGAAACTGGTTTCTGCGAAGCCGGCTACCTTCCGGAAGTAAGCTCTTATTCGCCCCATTTCGGCGAAGAGCGCCCGCTTGTCGGGCGCCACGGATCGGGAACGATCTTTCTAACCCACTGCAATCTCGGCTGTCTCTTCTGCCAAAATTATGCGATCAGCCATGGAGGAGAAGGCCGGAAGGTCCCGATCCAGAAGCTCGCCAGGATAATGCTGGAACTCCAGCGATTGGGGTGCCACAACATCAATTTTGTCAGTCCGACCCACTTCGTTCCCCAAATTCTTGCAGCCCTTCCCCAAGCCATAGAAAAGGGCCTGACCATTCCCCTGGTATACAACACCGGAGGTTATGATTCAGTGGAAACTCTCCGTCTTCTGGATGGGATATTCGACATCTACATGCCCGATTTCAAATACGGCCTGGGAAAAGTTTCTCAAAAATATTCCCAGGCTGCCGACTATCCTCTTGTCGCTGAAATGGCCCTAGAGGAGATGTTTCGCCAGGTAGGAGACCTCGATATCGATGAAAGGGGAATCGCGACAAGGGGCCTGCTCGTTCGCCATCTCGTGCTGCCTGGAGGTCTTGCGGGGACACAGGCTGTCATGCGATTTCTCGCCAAAAAGATATCGCAGAACACCTATGTGAACATCATGGATCAATATTATCCCTGCGGCGACATCCCGCTGGATTCCCCCCTTCGCCGGAGGATTACATCCGAGGAATACCAGGATTCCATTGCCATTGCAAAAAAGGAAGGCATCACCCGGCTGGACATGAGAGAAAAACTTCGTCTCGTCTGGTTCTGATCGCACAAAGGGAAACATACGCCAGGCATTCGAGCAAAAGGAAAACCCGCCGCAGAACCTTAAAGGGAAGACGTTAGCGATTCAAGGACAAATTCGCGATAAGTTGTGATTATATCCCCTATGATGTCCTCTTTTTTCAATTTCAGCACTCCCCCGGGACCAGTGCCGTCCATAAAGGGAAACTGCCTTTCTTCCATGACCTCTCTTCTGTTCTTCCTGCCCCTTAGCCGCAAGGTCAATCTCAGTTCGACGGAGTTTTTCGGGAGGCAGATCGAATAATGGAAATTATCAATCCGGCTCCCGGGAAAGTTGATTTGAAACGTTATGGATTTCCCCCGGGCCCTTTTGGCTCCGGATCTTATCCCGAATCCCTTCAGCGCTTCCGACAAGCTTTCGAAAGCAGGCTCGGCAATGAACTCGCAAAATTGATCGAAATCATCCAGCGTTTCTTTTTTGCTCGTTTCTATAATGCTGTATTCTTCGAAAAAGCTCGACAGAGCTTTTTTCCAATCAGATCCCATATCCAAACCTCACTACAGCGAATCGCAACGTATATTACCACACTTGACTCGCCGTTTAAAAGGCAGAAATATGATGTTTATCCTTCCTTTTTAACAAGCTCGGCGAATCGAGAACCGAATTCTTCCGCTTTTTTAATATCATCGTCCGAGGGTGCTCCAAGGAATTCAAAGGTATCTGCGAGATCCCATTTCAAGGGCTCGATGATCTTCTTCATCTCTTTCAATGCACCGCCGCTCCAACCATAGCTTCCGAAGTAGGCGGATTTCTTATTCACTATCCGCTTTCTTACCGCCATATTCAGCACATCGGCCATCGGAGGGAAAAGGGCCACTTCATAGGTGGGAGCCCCGATCATGACCCCCGTTTTTGTCCAGAGAGAGGGCAAGATGTAACTCACATGCGTGCGGGCTGCATCGAAAATCTCCACGGACACACCTGCACGGGATATCCCCTGAGCCACAGCATTCATCACCACATCGGTATTCCCGTACATCGATCCATAAACAAGGGTTACTCCTGGCTCGCTTTTGCCCGAGGCATGCTCTGCCCATTTTTTATACAACTGGACGATTCGGGAAGTGTTCTTCCTCCAGATCAGACCATGGGAAGGGGCGATAACATCCACAGGAATATCCGCCAATTTTTCGATGGCGGACAAAACTCTTGCACTGTAGTTCGCTACGATATTGACGTAATAGCGGAGAGCTTCCTTCTCGTAGAAAGCGAGGTTCTCGCACTTGTCGTCGAAGATCGCACTCTGGATAGCCCCATATCCGCCGAACGCGTCGCAGGAAAAGAGAATCCGGTCCGAGGGCTCATAGGTCATCATCGTCTCAGGCCAATGCAGAAATGGCGTCACAAAGAATTTAAGCGTCCGCTTTCCCAAAGACAGCGTGTCGCCATCACTCACGACTTCGACATTCGTCCTGATAGAAAAAAAATCATCCAGCATTTTTTTCGTCTTGGCTGTTCCGATCAAAGTAACATCCGGAGATATCCGTCTCAATGTCCGCAAGAGCCCGGAATGATCCGGTTCCATGTGGTTAATGATGACATAGTCAATTTTCGAAACATCTGTAATTTCATCGATTTGGGCGAAATACTCGTCACCTTTGAAGGATTTCATCAAATCGATAACTGCCTTTTTTTCATCGCTGATCAGATAGGAATTATAGGAAACACCCTCTTTTGCAATCGGCCATAGGCCCTCAAAAAGATCCGTGATCTTGTCGTTGACACCAATCCATAATATATCAGGTTTTATCTGAACAGCCGGCATCGCATATCTCCTAAAGTGAATTGACGTGCTATTTTATCAAAAAAAAATAGAACCGTCCCCTTTTATAAGCAAGGTATTTGTGCTAAAAGTATGGGAAACATTGCTCCTGGATAGGTTTTAAGGGAGACTAAAATGGAAAGTCCGGACATTTCGCAAAGAGGCAGTTGGGGATCGAAGATCGCTTTCATCTTCGCGGCTTCCGGTTCTGCTATAGGATTGGGAAGCATCTGGCGTTTTCCGCTGATGGTCGGATTGAACGGCGGGGCGATCTTCGTTCTTGTTTATATCGTGGCCGTGATATTGATCGGATTCACAGTGATGCTGGCCGAATTTACGATCGGACGGCACACGGAAAAAAACCCCGTGGGCGCCTATGAAGCCATCAAACCCCGTACCCCCTGGAAATTAGCCGGGTACATGGGTGTTTTCGGATGTGCCTGCATCCTGTCCTATTATGGCATAATCGCCGGTTGGGCCTTCGGATATTTTTATAAGACGATAGGGGGAGTCTTCAAGGGAGAGATTTCCTGGCAGGCATCGGATGCCATATTCCAAAATTTCGCGGCCAGACCCATCGAAATCATTTTCTGCCTGCTCGTGATCATAGGATTGACAACCTTTGTCATCTCAAAAGGAGTGAAGGCCGGAATCGAACGCTGGTCGAAAATTTTGATGCCCATACTTTTCGGACTGATCATTTTGCTGGCAGTCCGGGCGGTGACTCTTCCGGGAGCCGGAACAGGACTCGCTTTTTATCTCAAGCCGGACTTTTCCAAACTCACGAGCAAGGTTATCTTTTTCGGCATAGGGCAGGCTTTTTTCTCCCTGAGCATCGGGGTCGGCACTATGATCACTTATGCCAGCTACCTTTCCAAAAAAGACAATCTCGTCTCCTCCGCCGGCTGGGTGTGCTTTTCCACAACTCTGGTTGCCCTTCTGACGGGATTCATCATCTTCCCGACTTTATTCGCAACACCGGGAATCACGCCGGATAAATTCGTTGTCGACTCCGGGTTGATGTTTCAGGTCTTCCCTATTATTATCTCGAAAATTCCCGGGGGATACATTTTTGGGATACTGTTTTTCTTCCTCATCCTGGTTGCAGCCCTGACCTCGACGATATCCATGCTGGAAGTGCCTGTCGCCTATTTCGTCGACGAGCGGAAATGGTCGCGCCACAAAGCGGCTGTTTCGGTCGGGCTGTTTTGTTTCCTGCTAGGCATTCCTTCAGGGCTATCCGCTGGGGGAATGGCCTTCTTCACCCGATTGAATTTTTTGAGAAACATGGACATCGTATTCGGGAATATCGTGCTGGCTTTAGGAGGCCTGATCATCTGCATTTTTGTCAGCTACATCTGGAGAATCAAAAACGCTCTCAAAGAAATCTCTTTTGGCAACACGCGGTTTAGACTCAGGCCCGTTTGGGTATTCAATATAAAATTCTTAGCCCCGGTGGTCATCATCCTTATTCTCATCTTCATCCGCACCCTGACCGGATAACCCCGCCGAATTTTATGAATAATTCAGGTCCCTCCTGGATTATTTACGAGGCGATATTGCTGCAGCGGCAAGGAAGTGACCCGCGAAGCTGTATTTGTATACCGCGAGTGGGTTGCGACGATGCCGATGTAGTGAGATCGGCTCGCCCGTAGGGTAAAAATTGTCGATTTTGTAGTTTTTTTGATTTTTGTAGATTCAATGGTTTTATCGAAAAATGGAATCGGCAATTTTTATAAATAATTCAGGTCCCTCCTGGATTATTTACGAGGCGATATTGCTGCAGCGGCAAGGAAGTGACCCGCGAAGCTGTATTTGTATACCGCGAGTGGGCTGCGATGAAGTCAATGCGGCAAGATTGATTCGCCCGAAGGGTAAAAAGTCGATGTTTTTTTATTTTATATCTGCAATTTTTTTTCTTTGAAAAGGAAATTGACATCGACTTTTTATAAATAATCCAGGAATATTTCTTTTACAATGGTCGAGTAATATGGTAATTAATACTGGATAAAAATGGAAAATCAAGATTTGAGTCAGCGAGGAGCGTGGGGTTCCAAACTCGCTTTCGTGTTCGCAGCCGCAGGCTCTGCCATCGGATTGGGAAACATCTGGCGTTTTCCCATGGTAGTCGGTCAGAACGGCGGTGCGCTTTTTGTCCTGGTCTATATCATAGCCGTCGCTTTTATCGGTTTTTCGGTGATGCTTGCCGAACTCATCATCGGCCGGTATTCCCGTAAAAATCCGGCGGGTGCCTTCGAATTTATCAAACCGGGAAGCCTATGGAAGCTCATCGGATACTTCGGGATATTGACGGCTGTGTGCATCCTTTCGTACTATGCCGTGATCGCCGGCTGGTCAACAGGATATCTGGTAAAAATGGCAACCGGTTCCTTCAGCACCGACATCACGAGCGAACTGTCCGACAAGATATTCACCGAATTCAGTGCCGATCCCTTTCAGGCAATCCTGTTTTTCCTCGTCATGATAGCCCTCACCATGCTTATCGTTTCCAAAGGAATCAAGGGCGGCATCGAAAAGTGGACAAAAATTTTGATGCCCATCCTTTTTGTGCTGATCGTATTTCTTGCCATAAGAGCCCTGACTCTGCCCGGAGCAAGAGAAGGGATCTCATTCTATCTGAAACCGGATTTTTCTCAACTGAGTGGAAAGCTAGTGCTTTTTGCCCTGGGACAGGCTTTTTTTTCCTTGAGCCTGGGGATGGGAATCATGGTGACCTACGGAAGCTATATTTCAAAATCCGAAAACCTCGTCTCTTCGGCAGGGTGGGTGTGCTTCTTCGATTCCCTCATCGCCTTTTTCGCAGGCATCATTATTTTCCCTACCCTATTTGCCATTCCAGGAATATCGCCGACCGCCGGTCCCGGGCTCGTTTTCAAGGTGCTGCCTCTAATCTTTTCCCAGATACCGGGCGGAATCCTTTTCGGGTCTCTCTTCTTCATTCTGTTCTCTATAGCCGCCCTGACCTCGACCATATCCCTTCTCGAAGTTCCGGTTGCTTATTTCGTGGATGAGCGGAACTGGTCACGAAAAAAAGCAGCCATTCTAGTCAGTTTCTTCATCTTTGTGTTGGGAATTCCATCGGCTCTTTCTTCGGGTGGAATGGCCTTCTTCACGAAAATCGATTTCATGGGCAAAATGGATTTCGTCTTTCTCTCCCTTTTCCTTCCTATCGGAGCCCTCTTGATCTGTATTTTTTTGGGGTACGTTTGGGGGGCAAAAAACGCAGTCCAAGAAGTTCTCTCCGGCAATCCCAAGTTCAAGCTGCGGTCCCTATGGTCCCTTTCGATCAAGTTTTTATCGCCAATTGCGATACTCGTCATTCTTTACTTTATTAAGACCATCGCTGAATAGAGGAAATCATGAAGAAAAGAGCAATTATCGTCCTTTCCTTGGTCCTGTTGTTTTTTGGATACGCTTCCCTGAACGCTGCGGAAATAAAGGGAAAAGTCAGGCATTCCCCGTCTGGAGATCCTTATCCTCACGGGAATATGCTCCTGATGCCGATAGGAGAAGAATTCTTCACAAAAGCCGAAATCGACGAAGAAGGCCGTTATTCCTTTCCAGACCTAGCCCCGGGCAGATATCTCCTGAAGATGGACCTCTACAGCCTCAATCCCTTCGAAACAGAGATCCTCATTGAAGACGAATCCGAAACGATCATGGCTGACGTCGATCTCACGTTGACCTTTTTGGACAAAGCCCTCGTATTCACGAAAGAAGCCAGCGATTTCATCTGGTTCCCGTTGATGGTGGCGTTCCTTTTAACTATCGGGGTGGTTCTGACAATTTTCACTCGCCTGATACAGGTACGAAGGCTTTTGCTTTCCCTGAAAATGGTCCTGCAGGGAGCCCTTCATAAGGACAAATCTGAAAAAGAAGAGGGGGATATTTCTCCCTATGCCGCCTTGATGACAGCGCTGGCGGCCACTGTCGGGAACGGAAATCTGGCGGGCGTGGCCACGGCCATCGCGACCGGAGGCCCGGGAGCCCCTGTCTGGATGTGGATCGCCGGTTTTTTCGGGATGGCCACCAAATATGCCGAGGGATTCCTCGGTGTTAAGTTCCGGATAAAAAACGAGCGGGGGGAAATGTCCGGCGGGCCGATGTATTACGCCCGGCATGGCATCAAAAACCAAACGCTCGCCAAATTCATGGGGATGTTCTTCGCCATCTGCGGAACCATCGCCTGCCTGTTCGGCACGGGTAACATGGCCCAGTCCAATTCCATGGCCCTGGCATTCAACGACCAGTTCAGCGTTCCCTTCTGGTTATCCGGGTTGGTGATCACGACCCTCGTTGGCGCGGTGATCCTCGGAGGGATCAAGCGGATCGGAAGCGTGTCCGAACGCCTGGTGCCGACCATGATCATCCTTTATTTCTGCGGGGCCCTGGTGATCATCTTTGCCAATATTACCAATCTTCCTCAAGCGTTCTCTGTTATTTTCAAATCGGCCTTTTCCATCAAAGCGGTGGGTGGCGCCATGGTCGGGACCTCGGTGAGAATGGCCATCAGTATCGGCGTGCGTCGGGGACTGCTCTCTAACGAGTCCGGGTTGGGGTCGGCGGCCATCGCCCAGTCGGCCTCTAAATCCTCGGACCCTTCCAAGAACGGTTTGATCGCCATGACCGGAACCTTCATCGATACGCTCGTCGTCAACACCTTGACGACCTTGACCATCGTGATCACCGGGATGTACATGAAAACCGCCGCGTTCGGTTCTCCGGAGAACCTGACATCCACCGAGCTTACGGCAGCGGCATTCGACTCCGTCATTCCCTTCGGAGGTTACATCATCGCACTGAGCTCTTTTCTTTTCGGGTACTCCACCTTGCTTGGCTGGTGTTACTACGGGGAAAAATGCCTGGAATACATATTCGGTGTGAGAATCATCTTTCCTTTCCGGATCGCTTTCATCGGGCTGCTTTTCGTCGGTTCGATCATCCAGGGCGTACATCTGAATATCGTCTGGTACATAGGAGACATGGCCAACGCCTTCATGGCCTTCCCGAATCTGGTCTCTCTCGTCATACTGGCCGGATTAGTCGGAAGAGTCACCACCAAATATTTTTATAAAAAGGATTAGCGAAACGGCATTTGCAATGCCCAAAAGAAAAGATCTCCGGATCTTGGCACTCAAGCTCCTCTTCAGCTTTTCTATCCTCGCATTCCTTCTTGTCACAAAAGTCCGGATAAGAGACATTCCCCAAGCCCTCGAAAATATCGACTTATTTTGGCTGGTTTTGTCCTTCTCTCTTCATGCTTTGGGACTTCTGATCAGCGCCTACAGGTGGCAAATTCTGATCCGGGCGCAGGGGGACGATGTCCCTCTGGGCTTCCTGGCAAAATCCTACCTGGTGGGCAATTTTTTCAACCTTTTCCTGCCCACCCGATTCGGCGGTGATGTAGTCCGGATCTGGGATGGATCCCGGTATTCGCAATCTCTCCTGAAATCGTCGGCAATTGTGGTCGTGGAGCGCTTTACGGGAGTCATCATCCTCCTCCTTTTCGCGTTTGGTGCCTCTCTGTCCCGTCTCGATATGGCCCGGCGTCTGCCTTTTATCTGGTTATCGCTTCTTGTCGGATTCTTGGGCCTGTCAATGGCTTTCCTCTTTTTCACGCCTGTATTTCGACTTCTCCTCGAAAAAATCCCGGAAAAGGGCGCGCTGCATAAACTCAAAGCCAAAATTCTGGAATTTCGGCGCGTGGTCCTCGTATACAGAAAGAAAAAGAACGCTTTTTATCTGGCGCTTCTCTGGGCATTTCTTCTTCAGGTCAATGTCGTTGTGCACTATTACCTGGCTGGGAAAGCTTTCCACCTGGGAATTCCCTTGCTCGACTATTTCATATTTATCCCGATCATCCTTCTCATCCTGACTATCCCGGTCACGATCGGCGGACTGGGCCTCAGGGAGATGTTATACATGAGGATTTTTGCCATCTACGGTATCGCCGGATATGTGGCCTTCTCTTTTTCCATTATCGTCGATTTCGCCTTCACCTTGATCATCGGCATTATCGGCGGCATCATCTTCGTCACCCGAAAGTAGAGTTTTCATTCTCTGTCCCGGTTTCGACTAAATCCAAGGAGCTGCCTGCTCATGTGCAAGCTTTGTGGATTTAAAATCATGAATTAGATAAAATAATCAGAGGATGAGATACTTCTGTGCTCACAAATTTTTTTTCGTCCTCTGTCTTTCGATCTCGGCTTTTCTCTTTGAATCCGGACAGGCCGCTCCCTTTCAGCAAGAACTGTCAGAATATGAAAAAAGACTGATCGAAATCACCGAACAGATCACGGATATCCGAAAAAAAATCGGGCAGGAAGAAAAGAGAAAAACATCGGTCCTTTCCCGTTTGAACAGGATCGGTCTCAACAAAACTTTGATAAAAAAGGAGATCTCCCTCTATAACACACAGATGCGAAAGGCCGATAGGGATCTGGAATCTTATCAAAAAAATATCCCGATTCTCGAGGAAAAACTCCAAAATGAAAAAAAGTCTATCGAGAAAATTTTGATCACTCTGTATAAATTCGGCAAATTTTCCTATTTCGACTTTATGCTTCAGGTCGAAGACATAAGCAAACTCATTTCCGAAAGCAAAAACCTTTCGTTATTGGCTCAATCCCAGGACAAGATTATTTCCGATTACCTGGCAACCCTGACCGAACTCCAGTCTTCCAGAGAGAATCTGGAAACAAAAAAGAAAGAGATCGCCGAATTGATCCAGAAGGCTAAGCAAAAACAGGAGGATTATTCCGCCCAGGAAAAAAAATATCAATCCCTGATTCGAGAGATCGAACAGAATGAAGAAACGCACGTAAAAGCTCTGGAGGAGCTCAAGGATAGAGCGGAACAACTGCAGAGCCTGATCAAGAAACTGGAAAGAGAGGAAATATCCCTCCCCTATACCCTTGTCCCTCTTTACGAGAAAAAAGGAGCCCTTCCCTGGCCTCTTGTGGGAAAGGTCGTCACAAATTTCGGACCCAGCCGTCATCGCCGCTTCAATACCGTAACCCAAAATAACGGAATCGAAATCTCTCCACAGAAAGACACGGTCGTCAAGGCCGTCCATGCAGGGCGTGTGGCATACTCCGATTATTTCGAGGGGTATGGATATCTCGTGATCCTCGATCATGGGATGAGCTATTATTCTCTTTACGGGCATCTCGGTTCGGAATTCCTGGTGAAAAAGGGAGATTTTGTCAAAGAAGAACAGCCGATCGCAACGGTTGGTGAGTTCGGATCCTTGAAGGAAGAAACCCTTTATTTTGAAATCCGGTACAAAACCGATCCCGTCAATCCCTTGCAATGGCTAAAAAGAAGATGATAAAATCAATATCTGTAATTTAGTGACATGGCTATGAAAAACAAAAAAATCGTTCTGCTGACCCTACTGATATCGGTTTTGTTCATTCTATTCATCCCGAAAAAATTCCTGCCCAACATTTCCCAAAAATCATCTTCGGATAAAAACCTCATTCTTTTGAAAAGCGTCGCCGATCTGATAAGGGACTATTATGTCGAAGAGCCCAATGCGCTGAAAACGATGAAAGGCGCAATACGGGGACTGATCGGATCGCTCGATCCCCTCTCTTCTTATCTCGATGCTCCGTCTCTTCAAAAACTCCGGAGTTCCGGCTCGGCCGGGCTTAAGGAAACAGGTATCGTTGTCTATAAAAAGTTCGGAACTTATCCGGTCGTAATCGGGGTCAAGGAAAATTCTCCTGCCGCGGACGCAGGCATAAACGTGGGCGACACACTCAGCGAAATGGACGGTCAACCGCTCCTGGAACTCAGCATGGTGGAAGCCAATCTCTATCTGAAGGATATGGAAGAAAAACCGGTCGACCTGACAATCCTCCGTGCAGAAGATTCCGAAGAATTATCCCTTCAGAGAAAACCCCTTCATGACAAGCCTTTTACCTATACCTCACAAAAAAACACAAGCGGTATCCTCAAAATTCATGACTTTTCCCCATTATTCAGCACGCGATTCAAGGAAGAGCTTCTCCCTTCATTAATCACCAAAAAAGAGGCGTTGATCCTCGACTTGAGAAACTGCTCCGAAGGCAAAGTCGACGAGGCGGTTAAATTCATCAATCATTTTCTCCAATCGGACGAAATAGGATATTTCCAGGACAAAAACGGAAAAAAAGAATACCTGTCCTGCCCAGAAATCCCAGCGCTGAAAGAAATGCCCTTGATCCTGTGGACAAACAATGCAACGATCGGCCCTGCAGAGGCTGTGACAGGTGTCCTCAAAGATTTTAACAGAGCGAAGATCGTGGGACTGAAAACACCGGGTCTTTTGGTAAAACAAGATATTTTTTCCCTTGAAGACGGAAGCGCCCTGCTTTTGACATCCCATATTTTTTTCCTCAGGAAAGAGAAAGAACTGTGGCTCAAAGGCATCGATCCGGATATTGAAATCCAGGAAGAACATCCCAGCTCTGAAACCTATCTCAAAGCAACTTACGATATCCTGCCGAAGATATAGTTTATGACGACAAACGATCCGTCAAAGGGAAGCCCGAAAACTCCGTGGACCATCTATGTTATTTTTTCTTTTCTCGCGCTGTTTGCAGCCATGGGCCTGGATTACATCAACTGGACAAGGGGGGAAAAATCCCTTGTTTTTTCAAACCTTATCGGCGCAAAAGAGGTCGAGAAACCAGAAATCCCGCTCCTTCGAGTCGTCCTCGACCGGATCTCCATGGAGGGAATCCCCGGCGAGTCCATCTCCCGATTCAAGGACCCGACAGGAACAGTCCATCTGAAAATCGATGTGTCCCTGCCCGAATACGCCAGTATCGAACCTCTGTTGAGACAAGACTTTCAGATGGCCAACGCCACGATCGCCAAGGTGGAGGAACAGGAAGACGACGAAAGGAAATATTTTCTCTGGGAAATCGCAAGGCTCGAGAAGGAAAAAATCGCTGTCCTGTTCTCATGCAGAAAGGAGATCCCAAAAGTCCCGGAGAAGCCGCCGCGTGTAGAACCCGCTAATAAAGTCGCTCTGATAATGGACGATATGGGCTACAGCCTGGATGCGATCTACGACATTCTCAGCCTTGAAGAACCGATTACCGTTGCGGTCATTCCTTTCAGCCCGCTCGGCATACAAACCGCCCGCCTGGCACATCAAAACAACCTGGAGATTCTTCTGCATCTTCCCCTGGAATCCATCAACAGCGCGGAAGCGTACAACGGTATCGAAGGAATGATCCACACAGGTATGAGTGAACAGGAAATCATTGCGGTCCTGGAAAGAGATCTCGACGAGATCCCGCACATCAGCGGCGTGAACAATCACATGGGATCCAAGGTCACTCCGAATGAAGCGATTATGAATATCATCCTCGACCGGCTGAAGAGAAGAGATCTCTTTTTTGTCGATAGCCGCACAACAGGGGATACGGTGGCTTACGACCTGGCCCGCCTTCTCGGCATTCCTGCCGCTCAAAGACAGGTTTTTCTCGACAACGAGGCGGACGAAACCTTAATAAAGGATAAGCTCATCGAGCTGTTTACCCTGGCCCAAAGAACGGGAGAAGCCATCGGCATCTGTCATCCTTTACCTGAAACAATAAGAGTCCTGAAGAATTATTTCCAATTAGCGGAAACATTCGATGCAAAGCCCGTTTTTGTTTCGGAACTCCTGCGCTAGCAAGATCCTCAGCAATGATTTGCCAAATCTCATGACATCCATTATCATAAAATCGATGTGAGGAGGAATCCAATGAAAAAATTGCCGTTTATCCTGGCTGTCATCGCAATAGGTATTATCGTCCTTGCTATATCCCATTTCACAGGTCTGTTGAAAACCATGTCACATGAAGAGCTGGAAGGTTCGTTCGAACTTTTGGACATCGAGACAAAGTGGGTGGAAAAAACTTACCAGCCCTGGCCGCCGAAACTTGTGCTCGTTCCGGCTATTTCCTTCAAGATAAAAAACGTCTCGGACGCTCCCTTGAAATATGTCTATATTAACGCAAACTTCAAATTCAGAGACGATGTCGCAATCCTGGGAGACGGCTTCATCGAAGCCATCCGGGGAGAATCCCTCATGCCTGGAGATACCAGCGAGACCATTCTCCTCAAGAGCACTCATGGGATTGATGGACAAAACCTCGAGCATTTCAAGAGCAGCCCCTTTTTCCAGTCCAAGGTGGTCGATGTCAAGGTGTTCGCCAAATCTCAAGGCTCGCAGTACATTCCTGTTGGGGAATGGGAGATATCGAAAAATATCGATTTCAAGGAACCCGAAGTTTACGAAACGGAAGCGGAAAAGAAAAAAATTGACGATTCGTTGATCAACGATATTTGAGGGGATCGGGAATCAGGATTTTTATAAAGCTCCGTTTTTTCAGTTCTTCCAAATAATCCCTGATCTTCACCTGCTGTTCTTGCAGGAACAGCGCGTTTTCTACGTCTTTCTTGACCTCATCGAAGGTTTTTAGCCTGCTTTCCGTTTTTTCTTCGAGCTTTATCAAAAACCATCCGGATGGGATTTCGATCCAGGACGTTAAGCTTCCTTCTTCCAGGTTCTCGACGGCTTGCTCTAATGTTTTGTCCATGTCTCCCTTTTTGTATGTTCCGATGTCTCCCTGATTATCCTTTTCCGGACCTTCCGAATATTCCTCAGCGAGGTTCTCCAGTTCCCCCCCCTCCGCAAGTTTCCTGTCGATCTCGGCCATCTTTGCCCTTGCCTCTTCCTCGCTCTTATCTCCCGAAGAAACATAGATGGCTTTCAGCTTGTACTCCGGAGGCTCTGTAAATTCATCCGGATGGAGATCGTAGTAATTGATGACGTCTGTCTCATCGATCACGATGCTACGTCCGACTTCGCTAAATATCAGGGCTTGTTGGAGAATGTTTTTTTCTTGCTGGTCGATCCAGTTTTCATAGTTTATGCCTTGCTGGGTCATCGCACGCTTGAATTCCTCATCCGATCCTATTTCATATTGAGCTTTGATGTTATCGATCATCGTTCTGATCTGGTCGTCGACATTGGCGGTGCTTCTTATATCCTTTCTGATCGCTTCCTGCAGGAGTAACCGCTCCGTTATCATCCTTTCCAGCAGTCCCTGTTTTTCGATTTCATATTGTTGGGAGAACTCCTCTCCCCGGAGTTGGGAGCGAAGAAGTTCATATATCATATCGTGTTCATTCATATAATCCGATACGGTTATGATCTCATCGTTCACGATGGCCACAATGGCATCGACCACTTCCTGTCCATGGAGAAAACTCAAATTGCTCCATGCCAGCAATACAATAAGGAATATGCATTTTTTACTCATCTGAAATCCTTTGATACGGGAAATACAGGTTTTGTGTGTAGAATTCCCATACGAGGGAATTTTTCAAATTTTCTAGATGTCGAGCGATACGATCTTTGACTTTTTGGCTGAGAATTTTCACCTCGATCGAGGCCGCTGCCTGATCGGGAGAAATCAATTCGGGTTCGTACCGGGCATCAAGCCGAAATATGTGAAAACCATAGGATGATTCCAACACGGGGCTGACTTCGCCCTCTTTCAGGGCGAAAATAACTTTTTCCATCTCATCGGGAAGTTGCCCGATGGCAAACAATCCCATCTCTCCGCCCTTGGAGGCTTCCACGCCTATGGAATGAGCCGTTGCCAGGTTCTTGAAATCCTCCGGGTTGCCATCCTTCAGTCTCTCCATAACTTCCACCGCTTTTTCCTCGTTTGGAAGCAATATCTGACTTACTTTGACCCTTTCCGGGAGAAGAAATTCTCTTTTGTGTTCCGTATAATAGTCCTGGATCTCTTTCCCCTCGACTTCGACATCCCTAACAAGAAGATACGTGTATTTTTCCACCAGAAGTTGCTCGAACAGTAATTCGGTCCCGTTTTCGTCCAATGGCCAGATCTCCCCTCCGATCACGGAATCGCTGGAGTGTTTTGCCAAAAATTTCTTCTTTTCCTCCTGGGTCAGCACGACCTCCTGATTCTTCGCTTCCGCTAGAAGAAGCTTTTCTTCGACGAAGTCATCTGCCAGCCTGCTCAAAGACAAGTCAGAAAGATTTTCGAATTCATTTCCGAGACTGAACTGGAGATATCTTTTGAAATCCGAATTGAAATAGACCGAGTCTTGCACACGAAGGATGATGTAGTTCTTTTTAGGCTCCTGGGATCCCTCTTGGGAGGAGCTCTGGACAGACGAATCCCTGCCACAACCTGCAAAAAGCATCACAAAAAAAACAAAAAAAATCTTCGTTCGCCACATCTTTTTTCTTTGAATCATTCATAAAAGACATTGTGTCACTTATGAATAATCAAGGGAAAATTCAATTCATTATATTACATACCCGATAACTCCTTCAAGACAGAGATCGTTTCAATCATGGTTTTAGTCTCATCGGCAGAAAAAAGCGTGATATGCAGTACCCCTTCGGGTGTGATAGCCGCATTATATTTTTCATGCAGGACTGCCATGCGCGTTAGATCTGCAGTCGTAGAAGGAAAAAATTTGAACAGGATCTCATGCCCGACACGATCGATAGCTTTGAGCCGGATCCTCTGAGCGAGAAATTTTATCACGCCATAGCGCAAAAGATTCTGAACGGACAGGGGGAGGGGGCCAAATCTGTCCTTTATCTCGTTGCGTATTCTCTCTATGTACGCCACATCTTCCACAGAAGAAATCCGTTTGTACAGGTGCAATCGTAAATTTGTTTGGGGAATATAATCTTCGGGGATACGAATATTCACCTTCAGATTGATCGTGCTTTTCACCTCTTCTACCATTTCCCCTTTCTGTTCTCTGACTGTCTGCTCAAGCAGATGCATATAATAATCGAATCCGACCGCTTCCATACACCCGTGCTGTTGGGATCCTAAAAAATTACCGGCTCCCCTGATTTCCAAATCCTTTGCCGCAAGACGAAATCCCGATCCCAACTGAGAAAATTCTTGCAGAGCTTTCAACCTTTCTTTCGATAGTGGCGTGAGTTCCGAATATGGAGGAACGAGAAAATAAGCGAAGGCCTGCCGCGCGGATCTTCCCACCCTGCCGCGCAACTGGTACAACTGAGCCAATCCGAAACGGTCGGCCCGATTCACGATCAGCGTATTGACGAGGGGAATATCGATGCCGTTCTCGATGATCGTTGTGGACACCAGGATGTCGTATTTTTTTTCGATAAAATCGATCATCTTTCTCTCGAGCCCGGCCCCGGACATTTTCCCGTGGATAACCGCTAGCTTTGCTGAAGGTATCCAGCTCTGAATCATCTTCGCCATATCTTCGATATCGTCGATTCTGTTGTGAATGAAATAAACCTGTCCTCCCTGGGCCAATTCTTTTTTGACGGCGGAAATAATAAGCTCCTTTCTGAAAGGCGTGACAACCGTATGGATCGCCAACCTGTCCCGCGGAGGTGTTTCGATCAAGCTTATATCTCTCAATCCGGAAAGCGACAGATTCAGCGTCCTTGGAATGGGCGTCGCCGTCATGGTCAGGACATCGATATCGGCTTTGATCTGTTTTATCTTCTCCTTATGGGTAACCCCGAATCTCTGCTCCTCATCGACGATCAGCAAACCTAAATCGTGAAATCTCACATCGGCAGAGAGCAACCGGTGTGTCCCGACCACGATATCGACCAGGCCTGTTTTCAGATCGTCCAGGATCTTTTTCTGCTGCGTCTGCGACTGGAACCGGCTCAGGCTTTCCACCCGGACCGGGAAAAGCACCATCCGGTTGCGGAATGTATTCAGGTGCTGGCTGGCCAGCACTGTGGTCGGGCACAGGATAGCCACTTGTTTCCCATCCATAACAGCCTTGAAGGCCGCGCGGATGGCCACTTCTGTTTTTCCATAGCCCACATCTCCGCACAAAAGCCGGTCCATGGGAGAGGTCGTTTCCATGTCCCGGTAAATGTCCTTTATGGCCAGCAACTGGTCATCCGTTTCTTCATATTCGAAAGTCTCTTCGAAATCGGATTGCCAGATTCCCCCGGGGCTATATCGGTGCCCTTGGATCGCTTTTCTCTGTGCATACAGATGGAGAAGCTGTTTAGCCAATTTTTCGATGGCTTTTTTAGCCCGGGTTTTCGTGCGCTCCCAAGCCGGCGTTCCCAGTTTATTCAACAGAGGAGAAGCCGTCCCTAATCTGGTGTATTTCTGGACGAGATTCAGATCTTCTGCAGGAACGAAGAGCTTGTCGTCGTCCCGATAATGGATAGAGATGAATTCTCGGTCCTTATCGTCCACTTCCAATTTTATCAATCCTTTGAAAATCCCGATCCCGTAATCGGTGTGGACCACGTAATCTTCCACTTCCAGGTCCTGAAAATCGGACACGAACGGGCGAACACGCGGCCGGCTTACCAGAACTTTTTCTTCCGTGAATATGTCCGATTCGGAAAAATAGGTGATCCTCTCAGGAGGAAAACGGAACCCCCGCGGGATCTTTCCAAGGAGAAGAACGACAGAGTTATCCTCCGGAAAAAAACTTGGCGAGGTTAACTCTCGATGGGGAATCTTATTCTGTGCTAACAGGGTGGATAATTTCCGGCGAATCCCCTCTTGGGAAAAATAGATGAAGCATCTTTCCCGCTCGGTCTGACTCTTTTTCACATACTCCAAAAAAAATGGGATTTTATTGGCAAAACGCGGGACCGATTGAAAAGGGAAGGTGAAGACGTTTTTCCGGCCTTCCGATCCCAATGGGATAACCTTTATGGCTTCGCGTTTTATTCTTTCCCATTGTTCGGGAGGAAAAAACTCATCTGGCGGAAACGAGTTATTCGATTCGGTCCGGAGTGCCGCGAATTGCTCTTCGAGCCCGTCTTGGATCCTCTGCCATTCCTCTTCTGTTTCCTCGTAATCGTCGATAAGGAACAAAACATCATCATAAAACTGCGCAAAGGAAGCGGAATGTCCGGAATTGAACGTGGAAAGCGAGGAGGAAGAGCCAGGATAATCGCTCAAGCTGGGGATGAGTATTCGCGCGGCTTTTTGGAGGGACCTTTGGTTGGAAGGCTGGAATGTTCTGATGGAAACAACTTCATCTCCGCTGTATTCGATCCGGTACGGGTACTCCTCCCAAGGAGTGAACACATCCACGATCCCGCCTCGCCAGGCATATTCCCCATGGGAATTGACCAGATCCTGCTTGGCATACCCGAATTCCTCCAGGCGTTGGATCAGACTGTCCCGGCCGGTGGTACCCTTGGGCTCCACTTCACAAAAAAGCCGGCTTATCTCCTCAGGCCGGGGGACAGGCAGGAGAAGCCCGGGGAGGCAGGTGATGAGCAGGGGCGGAGGAAATTTTTGAAGCCTGTACAAGTAGCGCATCCGGGCCGACAGGGCATCGAGGGCTGGCTGAATCTCTTGATAGGGGCTATCGAATAGAGGCGGGAGCACGAACGGCTGTGCCTGGCTTCCCATCTGGGAGAGATAGAACCGGCATTCCTCGCCGATACGGGACAGAGACGATGTCGTCGACCGGATAAATATGATGGGTTTGTCCCACTCCCGGGCGAGGGCAGAAAGAAAATAGGATTTGCTCGAAGGAACGAGCCCGGATATCCCAAGCCCTTTTTTCCTGTCTCTAAGGGCAGCGAGAAGGCTTTTGAACTGTTCCGTATGTTTGAGAAAATCGAGGCTCATAAGATTCCTATTATACAGGATGAACACGCCGATAAAAGAATTTTGAAATATGGAAAATGAGAGGCTTTCCTGAAGGGACAACTATTGTACAATAAGAGCGATGGCAAAAACGAAAAAAAAGTATTGCTGCAAGAATCGTTTCGAACTCCGGTTTTATGAAGGATACAAGGGAAAAGAATCGCCGAGGTCGGTGATTATCGGCTGCCGGGAATTCAAAATCGACAGCATCCTCGACAGAAAACGGGTCCTCGATGCGAGGACGGCAAAATCATGCGAGGTTTTTACTTGCAAGATAGACGGACAAAAAGTGCGGCTCGTCATCCATGACTCGGGCGAGTTTGAAATTACCTATCTGTAAGCCTGCATACGCCACCGGGCGGACAAAACTTTCCAGCTTATTTTAGTAATCAGGTTTTTTCTCCCCTCGATGGAAAAAATCCTTGCGGGATATTTTTCGCAGGGCTTGCTAAAATCGTGCAGGAATAACTATAATTGACTTTCTTATCAAACCTGAGGAGATCATCGCATGAGAAGCAAATCCTTCGTGAAGATTTTTTCGATCTGTCTTTTTAGCTGCTTTTTCGCGATCTCTTCACTCCGGTGCCAACCAACCCAGCGCTTTTTCGACGATGTCCCGAAGAAATCCGAAAATGTCCGCCTCGCCATCCTCAATCCCACAAAAGGAAATATCCAGACTCTTGTGGAACTCAGGAAACTGAACCTCCTTTCGGTCCAGGATCTGACCGTTATCGGCCTTTTTCACGAAAACCAGACCCGCGACAGAGATGTGGCCAAGAGTTTCGCAGAGGCCACCAAGTTTGTCGAAGAAAACGGGCATGATTGGATCGAATTTCACAGACTCAGCGGTGACCTTCATCCCGAAATGTTGTTCCGGAAAAATCTTTTGAGCGAAGAACTGGAACAAATTTTTACCAGTTCGGATGGGATCATTTTGTTCGGGGGAGATGATATTCCTCCCGCCGTGTACGGAGAAAAAACCAGCCTTTTGACAGGCATCGGCACAGCCTACCGCAGCTATATAGAAACGAGCATCGTCTTTCATCTTCTCGGAGGCTGGCAAGACGAAAACTTCGAACCTTACCTAGAATCCCGAAAGGAATTCCCGATTCTCGGATTGTGTCTCGGATCGCAGAGTCTGAACGTGGGAACGGGAGGAACCCTATTTCAGGATATTCCATCCGAAGTCTACGGGAATGCATATGTCGAGGATATCATTGCCATGCCGAGAGAAACCTGGCACGAAAATCCTTACGCGGATCTCCTGCCGGAGGATTTTCGCGCTGCCAGCATGCACCGGATCGCGCTCCTGGCAGAAGGCAAGTTTATCCGGGATTGGGGATTTTCCAAAGAAGACAAGCCCCTGGTCTACAGTTCCCACCACCAAGCCGCCAAAAAGCTCGGGAAGGGGATCGAAGTCATTGCCACATCGCTGGATGGCAAGGTCGTCGAGGCCATTGCACACGGCAAGTATCCCAATGTTCTGGGAGTTCAGTTTCATCCCGAATCACTTAACGTTTGGGATGAGACGAGAAAATCCCGCTCAACCCCGGAAGACAAGATAAAGACCGCCCTTGCGGACGCCCTGAAAAACGATCCGGCGAGCCTCGCGTTCCATAAAAAACTCTGGGCATGGTTCAGCCAGAAACTGAAGGCCTCTCACGAACACCGTATACGGAGGGAAATATCTCGATTACCATGATACCATGGGGCTTGATGCCGGATTAGAGTGATGTGATGATGGATAGAACTATCTTGACAATTCTTTATAAATCTTATATTTTTAGTATTGTATACACGAATAAAAAAAGGAGGCCCAGATGAAAAGATACGCATTACCCAGAGTGGCTCATTGTTCGGAGGGCTGCCAACCGGGATCCTGGGCATGATGTAAAACTGCTCAATACGTATAAAGGAAAGAGAGAAAGCTCTTCATCCCCGCGAAGGGATGAAGAGCTTTTTTTTAAAAATCCTAACCAAGGCCCTTGATTTCTATTCATCCGGCCTTGCCACAGGCTCACCATTTGAGGCACGTTCACTTTTTTATCGTAAGATACACCTCACCGTAACCAATATATTCATCTCCATTGTCCATGGACACGACAACCATGACCTCATTGGATGCATGGGGCTTCAACCAGCCATCGAGATCCAGGAGATCTTCTAAACTGAACCTTAAAATCAAATTCCCCAGGCTATCCCGGGAGGGGCGGACGTTTTCGACAGAATCGCTGTCGTTGAAATAGACGAATATGCTATGACCATTGGCGGCATACAGGGAATATCTCACACTGGTATAAATCCGGACATCCCCCCACCGTTCGCTCTCGAGATTTATGATATTCGAGGACACATCGATGCTTATGGAATACACATCGTCCTCTCCTCCCAGGGCATAACTCATCGCCGACGCAATGAGAATGCCTGCGGCAACCAAAAAGACACACAGGAAGACATTCCGGATAATCTTAGTTAACCTCGCCCTCACAAATAACCTCCTTAGCATAAATTTGTGATTTTAGTCGAAATACATTGCGTGGCTGAGGAAAATAATTGGTAAGGAGGAGGGGTGGGAAATGGCTATAAACATCCAGAATAAGTGCTGAAGGACCTAAAACTTGGCGGGGCCGGATGCACGATAACAAACAAATCGCTGTCTGTGATGCTCGGCTATTCCTTTTAATCCCGTTTGAGGCGGCATTTTTCTGAGAATCAGGAGGACGATTCGGTCCGCTCTGCCGGATCCCTGCAACTCTCAGTCGAGTTCGGGAGGGATCCCTCCAAACAGAAGTCGACGGCTCTACTCAACCGGGACCGCGGCTGGTTTGGGGAATCCGAAGATGTCCTCCAGTATCCGGTCGAATTCCTCCTGCTTCCCCTCTGGCGGATCGACCTGCCTTACCGTCTCGAGGTTTTCGAGAAGTTCGGTCCGGTTGGCCTCGCTGGGGTCAGCCTTGTA
>Ga0180437_10000190_pt1 | contig 129116 bp, 145 predicted proteins | sample SS_ome_4_FD_132410 | JGI IMG/M metagenome (GOLD analysis project Ga0180437, IMG submission 132410) | Hypersaline lake sediment archaeal communities from the Salton Sea, California, USA - SS_3_D_1 metaG | ecosystem: Environmental > Aquatic > Non-marine Saline and Alkaline > Hypersaline >...
CAAATATCTTCTGAACCATAATAATCTCTTCTTCCCAATTCTTGGATCCAAGATATTTTTGGAACCAAGAGTATATTGTTGTCTTGATTTTTGGAATTGATCGTTTAATGTTTTTAAATGATCCGAGATGATCTCTAATAATTTGCTCAAACAATGCCTGCAAATCATTCCCAGCAATATTTAGTCGCGCCTTCTGGTCAGAATTAATCTTCCCTTCAATTTCATCAAAGCTTTTCCCCTCTATCTTCGCGTCTGATATAATCTCTTGCTGGTATTTCTTTAAGTCAACAATAATGCCTTTGGCTTTAAGAGCTTTTATATTTTGGTCAAAGTGGCTGGGGCTGCTTATTCCAGAAACTTCACATGCTATCTTTTCAAATACTGGATCGAAACTAGCAGTAATATCACCATAGTCAATTCTTGAACGATAATAAGAAAGCAATTTAATATTTTTATATGATTTTTTACGAATACCTTTAAGATGCTTGATGATATTCGGATTATAGACTTCTTTCTTAACGATAATACTTTGCACATTTGTATATATATGCCCAACATTTAACGTTTCGTTAGGATAATGCTTTAACTCTGGCATACGCAAGATTCTACCAACAGTTTGAATCTCAAATGTTTCGCTATGGGTCTCGCGGAACTTGACAAGAATATGAGCTCGCGGACAATCCCATCCGGTATCAACGGCTTGCTTAAATATTAAATATTCAATCTCATTATCTGGTTCAGCGATCCAATCCAGAGTCTCCGATTTCTGTTCAGCAAGCCATATAGCAAGCCTCCTATTCTTTTCGGTAATCCCCTTGCGGGAAAGGAAGGCTCTTATTGCTTCAATCTTATCTTTGCCAGCCTCAGCCGTGGGGATTTGGATAAGAACAAGAGGATTAATATCTGATCCAATTTCCTTATATATTTTTTTTAGTTCTAATCGCTTGTGAAATGCTGCATCTAGAACAACTTCTTGAGAATCTCTCTCACTACTTGCTATTTTACCCAGCTTCTCATTGATAATAATCTCTTTTTTTATAACCCCTTCTTCAATAACATCCTTTGGCTCAACAAAAACGAATCCGGCTAATCCTCTAGCTAAATCGCGAGGATCGGGCTGTATTTTTGGAGTTGCGCTCATCTCAAGAATAACATCAGCATTAATTTCATCCCTAAGTTCATTTGTCCGTTCAGCAGTAGCTCCAATGTGGCTTTCATCAATTATCAATATAATTTTTCGCTGCTCCCTCGTCTTTGCAAGTACTTCCCTGAAATTAATTTTCTCGCCGTCCTTCATTAATACGTTTTTCCAATCACCAGTTGCACGATCTTTTGTGCGCAACTTTTCCCAATTTGCTACAACAACCTCATTTTTAACTATCCGTTCCCTACCACCTGAAAAGTCCTCTTCGACTAGAGATACTCTTGGAGATCCAGCAAATATTCTTTCTAAACTATGCTTGCTCTGCAAATGCAATTCGCCTTTACCCACAGTTACCCAAACAAAACAGAGATCTTCCTCTGGCAACTCCTTTATGAGCATATCAATGAATTTAGCGGTCATCACGGTTTTACCGCTTCCCGTTGGGGCCTGAAATACACAGACTTTTTTCATCCCTTCTTTAGATAATAAATTTTTAAAAGCTACAATTAATTCATCAACCGCTTTTTCTTGATAAGGTTTCAAACTAATATTCATAAATTTCCTCGTAGATATCCAATATCTTCTGTGGAATGGGCTCTAAAGAAACATTTTCCCAACCTTGAAAATCATTTTTATCTAACCCCAACGGGTCAAGTGTAAAACAATAAAGGATTTTCTTGCCTTCTAATTTATCCAAATCCCTTTTTAGATTTCTTAGCTCACTGCGACTCAGAGAATAATATACAGCCAATATATCCCCATTGTTGCGGAAGATACGATAGTCATTAGTCCTTTTAATTTCGTTAAATTTCATTTCGCGAAGGCAAAGCATATCCGTGCATTCCTGAGTTATGCGGATTTTAAGATCGTCCTTATTAATAGTCTTTTTTACAAAAGAAGTTTGAAAATACTTGAGGTTGCTTTCTAAGCCCTTAATAGTCTTATTCTTTCGCTTATAACCTTTAATAACTTTATTTATCCTGGGATAACACACATCTTTACATATGCCATTCTCGTCATTTGTGCATAAGATAAACTGCATTAAACTATTATTTTTTTTATTCAATTCCAAGATTGCATGTCCCGTGGTTCCACTTCCAGCAAAAAAATCTAAAACAACAGCATCTTTTCTGTCCACCAGCAAAATATTTAAAACATCTCTAACAGAATATAATGATTTAGGATAATCAAACGCTTTTCTTTTGCCTAATATTCTTTGAAGTAAAACAGTTCCATGAGAGGAAGCATCATATGAAGGATCTATCCAAACGGTTTTTGGCTTTCGACCAGATTTTATCCTATCTTTCATGTAAACTGTATAAGATTGATTCCTGCCCTTTTTTATTACCATATCTCCCCTCTCAATAGCTTTCTGAAGGGAGGGGCGAGTTTGACGCCAAACCCGCTTTTTGCCAGTAGAATCAAGAGGCAAGATAGCTGCGTAACCCTTTTTCTTTTCTATACTAATTCTGTCTTCTTTCTCATTATAATAAATGGGATAATAAGAGTTTGGCCTTTCTGCAGGAGTAGACAACCCGCCACTACGCCTGAATGGTAACAATCGATATCTTGAAATATCATCTTTCAAATTAAACACCTGGGCTTGCTCTTCATTTAATGGAATATCGTGAATTGTTGCCAAGTCCGCATTTTTTGCGTAAAACAATGCATATTCATGTGAAGTAGCAAAAAACTTATTAGTTGTTCTACCTCGGGGATTCACTTCCATAACAAGTATTCCTATGCGATTATTTTCGCCAAATATCTCATCCGCAAGAAGGCCCAAAGTAAAAATCTCATAATCGTCTATTGTAATCACAAAAATGCCATCTTCTTTTAAAAGATTTTTTGCCAACCTTAATCTTTTTGACATAAAAGACAACCATTTGCTATGACGAAATGCATCATCTTTATTAACATAATTATTGTTATACTTCCATGTATTACTCCCGGTGTTATAGGGTGGATCAGCATAAATAACATCAATTTTTCCTTGATGAGTATAATTCAATACAGATAAAGCGTGATAGTTATCTCCTTCAATAAGAATATTAATGGGTAATGCAGGATTTGTTTTGATCTCCTTGTTTTTAACCTCTTTTAATACAGGAAGAGCATTTTGTGATTCTTTCTCAAAATGCTCTTTAGTTCTTTCCTCATCCCAGATCAAACCGTATTTTTTACGAGTTTCAAGTTTTTCAATCGTTTTTAGTAAATCTTCTTTTGATAATTTTGAATAATTATTTGCCATAAAGCCTTCTCTACTTATTTAATGTTGCATAAATCCCAGCAACAACCGCAGTAGCAGTTATAATTTTATACCAATTCTCTTCCCAAATATCCGGCTTTTTACTAACTTCAACGTTTATTATATCACCATAATTGATATCGCCAGTATAGTCTTTACCAGCCAGCGCCCTAGCCTCTTCGATCGACTTAGCTTCTTTCACATCCCAGGTGTTCTTTTTAATATCGTGCTGAATAATATAGATCGGCCGGGTAGTTAGATAAACTATTACCTTTGGCTTTTCTATATATTTGGCGAACTCCAAGTTTAAATATCTATCCAATTGATTTAAGGTCAGTCCAGAAACATTAATGCGCCCTATAACCGGTAAGGATATTGTTCCATCAGGCGTTACAACCTGCTTGGTGGTTAAATCCGGCTGGCCGATTATATTAATCTCTAGTTGATCATTAGGACCAAGAATGTATTCTGAAGCAAATGCCGAATGCCTAATGCCAAATGCCGAACTAAGGAATAATATTATTAATAAGATGCAAATAGTTTTTCTCATATATTTCCCTCCTATGATTTCTTGTTATCAGCATATTTCCAAAGCGCCTTGTCTACATCTCTAATGCTTAACCCATATTTTCTAGACAAACCAGCAATTATGCGCATATATCTATTGTAAAAATCAAAGTCATATTGGGCAGGCTGCTGCATTTCAGGATAACCTAATTTGCTCAGTGACCATAATACACGCCAATCTATGATCGGATATTTGTTCGGAAATGAAAAATGCAGAATCGTTGAAGCAACAGGATATTGTACCCCTTTGAGCAAGGTAAGAGCCTCTATCTTAAACCGATCATTTCTTGAGGCAAAGCTTTGAGCAGTTATATATTTAATATATTCTTCAGGGTTATTTGAATAGTTTCTTTTATTCCTTTTTGCCTTCCAATAACATATTTGCTCAAATTCATCTTTGGAAAGGAACATGTTGCCACGTTTAAACTTGTTTTTCAGGCGTTCCTTCATCTTTTCTTCAATTTCTTTATCAGAACCATGCCAGTATTGTTCATTATATTCATCAACCCATTTAAACAATATATCTTTGTTAAGTTTTGCCATAATTATTGCCTAATATATACATCCCCAGAAAAAACAAACTTCCTGGATTTTATTTTCAACTGAACTTCATCAATCTTTACATTGATCTCATCCAGCTTGCTTTTTAACTCAGCTATCTGCTGTTCTTGTTTTTCAACCTTCTCTTTGCCCAATAACATTTCCCTGCCAAGGGGGGTAAGCCCTTCGGCTTTTTCCAATTCATTGATTTGCGTCTGGACTTTGCTGCTTTCTGCCCTTAGCCTTGAAAGCTCTGCCATGTCTTTACGCTGTTGAATGTCAAATGATTCACCTAAAGCCAGCTTTTCAATCTGTTCTTTGGTAGCAAAATTAAGGACCAGGTCATCGCCCTTTTGATCTATGACTTTATAGGTACCAGGAAAAGAAGGAATTTTTACATCCATATCCTTAGGCAAACTCACAATGCCGGAAACCAAAGCCCCTTTGGGGATTTGAGACAAGAGATACTCCCGCGTTTTATCCTCAAATTCCCTGCGCTCTATCTTAATGGGATCAATAGTCCTTTTAACCCGAACATGAGAAGCCACAATATCAGCAGCCAGTTCATCGCTCAGCGTGTAGATGTTCCCTTTATAAAGGATTATAAGGCGCTGGCGGTCAACATCGAGAATCTCCCCTTCCCCTTCAACCGGCTCCTTGGTATCTCGAAATGTACCGCTAAATTCAAGGTAAGCATGGGTTTTTAAAGTTTTGAATTCTTCAATAGCTGAGCCGGGTGTAGCAAGAAGCCAGCGAAGAGAACTGGCTAGACCAAGCTTTGAAATGGGAAAGGCTAAAAACATCAAAGCCAGCAAAATGAAGAAGATAAGAACTTCTATCTTTGCACCGGATTCAGACCTGAATTTAGGATTTCTAGGTATAACGTCCCTTCCAGGATCAGGCCAAAACATCTGGGAGCCGCGGCGGTTAAACATGTCCAGAATAAGGTGGGACATATAGCTTATTGAAAAGGCAGCTATCCAGCGGATCGGCAGATTGGTCCAGCCCCAGGCCGAAATTTGAGGCAAGAGGCTAATTAACCCAATTATCACAGCAAACAGAACCGTAAAGATAGCCCACCCTACTAAAGAATGGGTGATTGTGCGGTGACCATATCTTCGTTCTATCGGAGCAGAGATGAAATAAAATATCTTGCCAATATAGGATTTTGGATGATCAATATCAGGAATGATCGCTCCCAGAATGGCAAAAAGGATAATAGTCCAATGCAAACTCCACTGGACGCCGAATACGGCCAGGATAACCAGGGTTAAAAATATTCCAAATACGCTATGGGTTGGGGCTAGCATTTTATACTCTCGGGTTTTATCTTATTCCCCTTCTTTGCCTCAGACATCAGATGCGCAATACCACCCTCTTTTATTGCAGCATCTAAGAGTGTATATGCATCATTACTATATCGTTGTACAAATCCTGCCTTGCTTACTCTGATCGGTTGATGATATTTAGGATTCCCCTTTAAAGAAAAGAGCTTGCCTAATTGCTTCATTTCGTATTGATTAATATTTAATTTATCCTGCAATTCTGTTGTAAGAAATGGGTATTTATCTTCTGGGTTGATATATCTAAACGCTAATGCGGTAGGAGCAGCCTGATCCAGGCGCACAGGGACGCCTTTCTTCTTGGAAACATGAATAGTTAAAGGAACTCCTTCAAACGCCTCAATATTCAAATTGCTAATAAAAGGCAATGCTTTTTTCCAATCTATGCCCTTTTTAAGTTTTCTCGCGATCGTCTTATCTTTAACCATAGACTTTTTGTCCTTTATCTCCCTCAAATTATTCTCGATTATTGTATACGGCCTTATCTTAGCTAATGCTTCCTCTTGCCGTCTTTTTCTAGGTACGAGAAGTTTTTTGGCTTCTTCTAAATCATCTTCGATTAAGAAATTTAAATCTTTGGGTGGCTTTGCTGTTATTGGAAGAATTCTATTGGGAAGATAGGTTTCCAGCTTAATTCCAAATATTGTTTTAAGTAGTTCTCGGAATATCGTAATAGCAGATAGCGAATAATAGTATAAAAGCCCCTCGCTCATTTCCAACAAATCATGTGCAGCTGCATCTCTAAAAGAATTGATGTTCTTTAATGTTATATGAGCATCTTCATCAATTAAATCTAATTGAGAAAAGCAGATATTTAAACATTTTTCAAATCCATAATTATATTTTTCAGTCTTTAATCGCAATTTGCCGGTTTTCTCAAGAACAATGGCCTTTAAGAGCATCTCAAATGCATGATTTAGTAATAATAAAACTGCTTCTTTACGAGCAATATCAGATGGCCGATTGAAAAATTCAACACTAACAATAAGCGAATTTATGCCAGAATCAACAAAAGATTTAACTTTCTTTTTCATATAAATTATCTCATCCTAAACACAAAAAATCTCATAACCAACATAAACGCCGTGCCAAACCCAGCAAGGATATATCCCTCAAAGCTATGAGTACCTAAGGCAATAAAGCGGAACATGATCGCCATGCCCCAAAGAACAACTATAGCCGCGGTCCAATCGCGATATCTGATCCCCGCTTCATGGTAAACCTCTCTGACCGCATCCCTGGTAACCACAGGCCGGTGGCTGACTTGATGGACCATATCAACAATGGCTAAAGGCAAGCGGTTTGATAAAGTCATGATCCTGGTTTCCAGCATTTCATAATCGCTGATAGAGAGGTTTTGAGTTAAATACCTGATCAGCTCTTTTGCGGCATCTTCGCTCAAGGGATTAAGATCGATCCGCTTGAACTTGTACCATATCTGCTTGAGCTTTGGTTTCATTTCATCAGTATCACCAAGGATAGAGAAACTGCCCAAAAGGGACAGGAAAACATCCGTATCTGAGGCTTTAAGGTTGTTCAGGTTATCTATAACAAGAATGGGAGGCTTAGCGCCCTTGCTCTTAACAATGAAATCAGCGATCTCCCCAGTTGAAGCGCGAGTTTTAATCTGCTTCTTCCAATCAGGATTTAACTTGTCACATATCTGAGTGAGCATGGTTTTAATTGGAGATGGGGAGGATATATAAACCGTGTTGGGCCCTAATATCTTGATCATGTGCCTCAGGATATGGGTCTTGCCAATGCCCATGGGGCCGATCAACAGGACTGATTCAAATTTATTAAGGCTGGACCTTATATCTTCAATAACGCCTTTTCTACCAAAAATAACCTCTTCCGGACTAGGGATAATTGGCCCTTTGATCTCTGTAACTGCTTTTACCGGCTTTGGCTTGGTTGGGAAGTATTTCGATATAAGCTTGGTGAACCAGGGGCGAGTATCCAGATGTTTAACCTCTTCCGGCTTGGGAATCTGTGGCTGGGGCGGTGGCTTTTTGGCTGCCTGGATGTACCGGTTGATGGATTCAGAGTCAGTTATGCCCAAAATGGCAATTGCCTTGTCTACTGATATCTCTTCAGTAAACAATCGGACAGCAAAGGTGTTGCGGAGTATCTGGGCATTGACCTTTTTCTCGATCCCTGCCCTTTGAGCAGACTTGCGAACGATCTGGTCTACACTTCGGTCAGATAATCCCTTTACCTTGCCCTTAGTGGTTATAAAAAAAGACGCGCAACGCGCGTCCGGCCGCTCTTTTGACCACTTGGCAAGGGCATCGAAGGCCTGGTCGTTTAACGTTATATCTCTTTTCCTGGCGCCAGGGACGGCGAGCATCTTCTTTTCCCAATTAATGGCGTCATTCTTGAGGTCAACCAGTTCTCTGAGAAATATCCCGGTGTTTAAAAAGAGGGTTACTATGGCACGGTCGCGGACATCATCAATGGCATTAAGCAAGGCATTGATCTCATTCACACTGAGATATTGGACATTATTTACCATGCAACGAAATTATGCACCCCTGGCATAAAAATGTCAATAATGCGGGATTTCCGGCTGATAATGCGGTTTATCCCCCTCTTTAGTGCGGAATAGCCGTTTATAAGGCATCTTGGCTTGTATCGGCATTTTATATAAATAATAAGGCCAATTGACCGGTCAGTATCCGCAAAACACTCACCCGGGTATGGCAGCTTTGAAGATAAAGTAAACGATGGACGAAAAGTCAGGGAACATTATTTGTCTTAAATATAAATCAATGAAGACCTGCTGTGCTGCGAGCTGGCGAGCAGCGCGCAGGTCGTACAAAGTGCTTTTAATTCGAGTGGGGCGGCGGGGTCTTAAAAAATGATGATGGAAATAATAATGTCTGCTTGCCCTGAGAGGAATCGAAGGGTTTTTCCGGAATGGGGCATGGGAGGCGGTGGCGGTGGGGCCTGTTCCCGGGTCTCGGCCTAGGCGTTTTTTTGCGGTATATACCAATAAAAACAACACTATGCTTAAGACCAAATACTGACCTCAAAGACTCACTTAATCTGTTTAATAAACGAGATCAGGAACAGTAGAATAAATTCTCCTTACCACCACTAGCCAATCAAATGCCACAAGGTAAACAACGAAGGGAAGAGCTTGCCCTGAACTTATCGAAGGGCTGACTCGCTTTTTTATTTATTCAAATAACACTTGTCTGCTTCTTTAAAATGGATGCTGTTAATAAAGGCTTGTATCTGCCCCTTAATAGTCTATTTGTTGCTGGATAGAACTCTTTCTCCTCCTTAAGATCACCCCCTTTAGCTGTTTTCTATTTATGAGGAATGTTTAAAGCATCTATTTATAAATAGAAAATACAGCAGGAACAAACAGCAGCAAGCTGCACAACGTGTGTACAATAATAGAATATAAAGGGATAATGCGGGATTCCCCGGGAAAGTCGCACCATTTCCCGAGCAAGATCGAGGGACTATATTTGACCTGTATAAACGAATTCTAGGACAATTTTTAGACGGTGATAGATGGCTCGCCAGACTTCAGCCGTAAGTTTTGATGAAGTATTTTTTCACCGGCTCTATTTATTGCCCGGCGCGGCCCGGATGATGCGCAGCACATAGAACGATATTATTGCCGCAAAAAAACACCAGACCGAAGTAAAGGCATGGAGATAAAACAAGGCCGAGACCGCCACGGAAACCGTCAGCATCAGGGCCATCGCCCGGAGGGGAGTAAAGGACGAGATATAGAGCGGGACAAATCCCAGGACAGCGTACAGAACATACAGCGCCAGATGAATGCGGGGATTAATGGCCGTGATGAAAGCGTTGTAAGAGATCGAATGGTTAACAATGGTCGGCTCCAGGGATCGACTGGTAAAGAGCAGCACAAAGTAAGAAGCCGCAAAAACGATTATTCCGACCGCCAGGAACCATCCCATCAAGGATTTGCGCCATCCCGGCGGTTCTATCCGGTAGACGGTCAAAGGTATCCAGACCTGCCCGAAGGAGAGCGCGAAGAAAAGGTAGCCGAAAGCGAAAAGAGTGGTTAGAAAGCGGTCCTGCGCCGCCAGCGCCAGCCATACTCCCCCTTCAAGGACCTGCTGGATCCCCAGGAAAAGCGGGATCAGTGCCAGCGGCAGAAAGGCTTTGTTTTTGACCCGCTTCACACTGCAGGCCCCGCTGCCGATGAGGGCGGAACCCAGGATAAAGCTGCCGGGCGCGCTGAAACACATGCTGATAGTATACCATCTGCGGGGCAGTCATTCCATTCATGCGTTAACCTGAAATCCCCGCCGATAATTGCCGAAAATATTGCATGAGCGTAGCGATAAGGAACAGCGTGCGGACCAAGCTGCCGCACATCATGACGGCCGCGCGTGAGGCGGAACAGAGGATCCGGCCCCATCCGAACCTCCATCTCAGGCATGGACGCAGTCTGGAGGTCCTTTTTCCCACCAGCGGCCCGCGCAACCCCTGGTATGAGGGCACCCCTATTCCGGACATCCTGAACCATCTGGACACACTCGATCTTGCCCCGAACCGGCACTTTGTGGACCTGGGATCCGGCGTTGGGAACGTATGTTTTGCCGCGGCCGCGGTCTTTGACCGGGTGACGGGGATCGAGCAGAAGCGCGAATTCCTGCTGGAGGCCGAACACATCCGCGTACAGTTCAACCTCTCCAGCGTGAGCTTCCACCACCAGGACTTTGTGCGTGTTCCCTTAAGGCCCTTTGACGTGATCTATTTTTACAAGCCCTTCGCGGATGATTTCGGCATGCACATGAGGAAGAAGTTATTGGAGACCGCTCACGGCACCTACATCATTTCACGCATGATCATGCCGCGGCTTTTGATCGACCGGGAGAACTTCGATTATCTGGCTCCGCTGGACAACTGGCGGCCGACCCCGGAAAATCCCGGCCTACCCTTCGCGGATTTCTATACTTTCATCCGCAAGTAGTGTCGAGATTTCGACATTAAGTTTAACCCTCAAAATTAGTTTTTATTGCTTTTACAATAAATTCCGCAAAAAATGCTGCTGGCAATAAACTTGCTGCTAAGCTTTGAAAGGAGGGATGCACTATGGAAGCTGGAAATAAGGATTTGGGGGTGGATGCCGGTATGGAAGCTGGAAAAAGGAAGCCGGAAGTTGGAAGGGGACCTATCAAGAGCTATCGGGACCTGGAAGTTTTTCAGATCACTTACGCGGCTTCGATCAAGATCTTAACCAGGGTGCTGCCGAAACTGCCGAAAGAAGAAAGATTCGACCTAGTTGACCAGCTCCGGAGATCCTGCAAGGCCATACCACGGCTGATCGCTGAAGGATACGCCAAGAAACATCAATATAAAGGTTTTCACAAGTATCTTGATGACGCCATGGCTGAATCCAATGAAACTGCAGTTAGTCTTTCTCAATGCAGGGACGCTTATCCTCGCCATGTTGATCCCCTACTCTGCGGCGAGCTGCTTGCTCTTTACGATCGTGCTGGGCGTCAACTGTATCGGCTGAGGGAGGCATGGCGAGACTTCAGAGGCCGGAAGTAGGGATTTGGGTGTGGAAGCCGGTATAGATGTTAGATATAGAAGCCGGAAATTAGATCCGGCATCCAGGACCATCTTCCGGCATCCATACCGGCATCTAAAACCAGATCCCAACATCTGGCATCCAGCTCCCGGCATCCATACTGGCATCAATGCCCAAATCCCAACTTCCGGTTTCAATTGTTTATTTTATCCAGCGTCATATTCATAGGCGTATCGATCTCGTTGAGCTGTTTATCCAGGACGCGGAGGTGGTCATCGTCCGGGGCGATGAAATTATAGATCTCTTCGGGCTTATCGTAATTGAGCTGCACGATCTCGCGGCCGCGATCCTTGATCCTCCGGTATTTGCCGGATGAAGTATGCGCCTGGTCGCCGTCGCGGGTAGCGAGGTAGGTTTCCTTCAGGAAGAAAGTTCCATTATTATATAGAGTCAGTTCGGTCTTAAGCCCCGAGCAATCCGCGCAGGGAAGGATGCCTTCATAGACTATTTTGGGCTGGACGCAGGAAGAGAGGAGGGAGACAAGGAACAATAAAGAAAGGATGCCGAGTTTTTTATACATCTTCACTCCCCCATTATTTTAACTAAAACCCTCTTCTTCCTCTGCCCATCAAACTCCCCATAGAATATCTGTTCCCACGGCCCAAAGTCCAGCTTCCCTTTAGTGATCGCCACGACTACTTCGCGTCCCATAATCGTTCGTTTAAGGTGCGCGTCAGCATTCGTCTCCCCGGTCTGATGATGCTTATAGTCCGGCTTTTCGGGAGCGAGCTCTTCCAGCCATTTCAGGAAGTCCTGCTTGAGGCCTGATTCTTCGTCGTTGATGAAGACAGAGGATGTGATGTGCATGGCGTTGACCAAAACCAATCCCTCTTTGACGCCGGACTTCCTGACCGCTTCCTCAACTTGATCAGTAATGTTCACGATCTCTTTTTGGTTTTTGGTATTCATCCAGAAGTAGTCGGTGTGGGTTTTCATGACTCAAATTCTACATCTCGACTACGCTCGATGCAAGCCCTTCGATTACTCTCAGGACAAGGCGCCCTTTTTCTATTCAAATCAAGAAGCGAGCAGAGGGATTAAGAGGGGCATCGGCCCCGGCCACGAGGCTAGTAAAATAACGCGCTTCGAGGCCGAAACCGTTAGACGATACCGCAAGGCAAAAGAGGACTCAGGGCTTTGAGGGTTTAAGCAATTCAGTCCGTGTACCAAACATCATTATAATATGCATCGGTATGATAATCGTAGCCGCCGATCAGCCATATTTTATCATTAAAAACCAAACAGGCCGCGCTGTCTCGCGATGGAAAGTCAGCTTCCGAAGTAACCTCTGTCCAATCCACCCCATCGTAAGAAAACCAAACATCATTTTTCGAATAGCCGTATTCCTGGCCGCCGATCACCCACAGCCGGCCATCGATCACAACACAACTATGCTTATCCCGCTTGGAAAAAGCCGCCTGGGTGGTGGCCGCGGTCCAGCTCACGCCGTCAGCCGAATGCCAGACATCGTTAAGCTTGCCCACGCCAGATCCGCCATACCCGCCGATCACCCACATCCTGCCGTCATGAACAACGCTTCCATGGTCTTCTCTGAGGCTGCCCAGATCCCACAACCACGTGGCCACCGCCTCACCCCAATTAACCCCGTCGGAGGAATAACAAACCTCGTTCGGGAACCCCCCGCCATAACCGGAGATCACCCACATCTTGCCATCGTGAACAACGCTGGTATGAGCGCCCCTCACGGTAAAGACCGCCTCCCCCGTCGCCAGCTGCCATTCTACGCCGTCAGCAGAATACCAGACATCATTCTTTGACCCGGCAGCGGTATGGCCGGCAATGACCCACATCTTATTATCATGCACCACGCTGGTATGATCGTACCGCCCCGAAAATGCCGCCTCGGCGGTCATAAGCGTCCAACTCACGCCGTCAGGTGAAGACCAAACATCGTTCAAATACGCTCCGCTGGAATTCATTCCGGCTATCACCCAGAGCTTGTTATCATAAACAACACCGGTGTGCCTGCGGCGCTGGCTGAAAGGCGCCGCGGCAGAGGCTTGTATCCAATTGTCCCCGGATATCAAGGTTGTGGTGGTGGTCGAAGTTGAGGTAGTGGTGGTAGAAGTGGTCGTGGTGGTCGAAGTGGTTGCGGTCTCCTGGACCTGGCTGCAACCGGCAAGAAGCATCGTGAGGAACAGTGATATGCCAACTAAATATCTTCTCATGCCCCAAATTCTACGCCCTTTTTCTTTTTAAAACAAGGGTTTGGGGGCTGGATGCTGGTCATGGATGCTGGATCCAATTTCCGGCTTCCACTTCTAACTTCCTAACCAGCTTCCTCACCCATAAACCTACGTCCCTGCCCTTTCAATCTCCGGGTTCTCCGGAAGAGCCGCGGCGTAGGCCTCCATCGCCTCCGCTTTCTCCGGATCCATGTGCATGCGCATTGAAACATAGGCCTCATGGGCCCGGATCATCTTTTCCAGGCGCTTTTTGTCAAAGATGAATGACTTAAGAGACTCCAGGTCGGACGCGCCCTTCATCAAAAATACTTTATGCTGGACCGCCCGAACGTAGGTTGCTCCAACTTCCTCCCCCACCCACGATATATAAAAGAGATCATCCCTGCCGGAAACCGCGTTTATCCCCATGGGGGTGCTGATCTCCAGCATGGCGTCCAGGGCCTCTTCCAATTCGCGCGCCCTGTAAGAATCTATCCCGAACTTGGCCAGCCAGCCCACGATACTCAGATCGGATTCGCCCCAGGCCGCGGTCCGGGTGGTAAAAATGCTGCGGAAAGGAATGCCCTCTTCGTAAACATTCCGCAGAAAAATATTTCCGAGCACGCTGGCGATCCCGGAACCCCGCCCGTCTTCCGGCACGCGGATCCGGTCGATCTCAGCTCCGGGAGCATCGAAATAAGTGGGACGCTGGCGCTGAATGCCCCACCGCATCTTGGGATTCAAGCTGTGGGGGATGACCTCTCCCCCCTTTGCTTCAGGATAGAGGACCAGATAACGGCCGACGCCGTAGTTGGCCGCTACCTCCTGGAACACCACACAACGCACATCCGGCTGTTTTCGCCCGCGGTCGATGACAACATGCGGCAAGCCGTGGAGGTTCTGGAACCGGTACGCGGGGCCGATGAATTTTCCCGGCTTCACGTTCTTCCAGTTCTTTAATGCGCTGAACCTGACTAACATGTTTTTCTCCCAAATGAACCGTATCTGCACCATATATTTGTCCTTAAGTTTTGGGAAATATTTCAGTTTTTTGAATTAAAAAAAGAGGGCTTAAGGCTTTGAGGGCTGGGGAGTCACCCTATCTCAACCACCTTTTCGCGGCTTTTTTGACCAAGAACGATCCGGACCTGGCGGCGCTTGACGCTGAAGTGATCGGCCAGACATTCGATGAGCGCCGCGTTGGCTTTGCCTTCGACCGGCGGCGCGGTGAGGTGGACTTTTAACCTGCCCTCCCCCTCTTCAACTACCTTGTTCTTCTTTGAGCGGGGAATGACCTTGACATTGAAACGCATGGTGGAAGAATTCTACGACATGCTAATTAAAAATGCAAAAACATCCCCTTGACACATCAGGCGCCACCATGTTAACATTTATATAATAAGTTAACATATGTTAAGCTGTTTAATTTAGGTTAACATTATATTTTGCTTTAATTATAGTAAAAAAGGGGGGTCGAATGAAAAAGAAGAAATACATTTCTATACCGGAATTAGCTAAATTACTAGGCATAAGCAGGATAGCAGTCTATAACAAGGTCAAAAAGGGCGAAATAAAAGCAGCAAAGATCGGCAGGAACTACGCCATACCCTACAGCTATGTTGAGAGCATCCTCGGCAAAACCCTGAAAGAGGAAGAGAAAAAGGAGATCGATAAAGCCGTAAAAAAAACCGTCAAGGATTATGGCGAGGTCTTAAAACTCCTGGGTAAAGAATAATGGAAAAGATCACGGTCAAAGAAGTTGAATATCTCTCTTTTCGCCTGGCCCGAGAAACAATGGCATTCAATGAACCGATCCCTGATTTTGCGACCCGCTATCCAAATATCCTGGAAAGTTGCCTGGCCACACCCTTCCAGACATTTGGAGGCAAGTCGCTCTATCTAACTTTCCTGTCAAAAGCAAGCATGCTTTTTTACCTAATGATCAAGAATCATCCGTTCCAGAATGGCAATAAAAGAATAGCCATGACAACCCTGTTCCTTTTTCTTCATAAAGAGAATAAATGGTTGAAAGTGGATGCGCAGGAACTCTATAATTTTACGATCTGGGTCGCTTCCAGTCCTCCGGAATTGAAAGATGAAACCATTAAAGCTGTCGAAAAATTCCTAAGATCACATGTCATTGGTCTAAAAGGAGGCACCTAATGGCAAACGAATTCTGTCCACAATGCAAAACATTGAAAAACATGACCATTTCAGCCACAAAGAAGAAAATTAAAAATAAAAAGGGGAAAGAAAAAGAGATCCTCATCTATTCTTATCACTGCGAAACCTGTGGTTCTTTCGTTAGAAGTGAAGAAAATATTGGTCTTACAGGATCTGGCCGGCTTCAGATGTTGAGGCAAGTTTTAAAAAGGCTCTGAAGGCTTAAGGCTTTTTATTATTTCTTCCGCGATAGCCTTTCCCTTCTCGACTGCAACGACCTGAACATCATCTCGTTTCTTGATCTTATCCGCCAACGGATTATCCGCCATCATGATCGTTCCCAACACGCGCTTGGGACTGTCCAGCGCCGCCAGAATGGCTTCCCGGACCTTCTCCGAGAAGAGCTCCATCTTCCCTATTTCATCAATGACTATAATGTCGGCGTTGTTCATGGCCTCCTGGATGGCGCGCAGACCGATCTCTTCGAGATTTTCAACGCTTACACCGTATTTGCTCACCCAGTGAGGGCCCCTGAAATCGATGTGGGAAAGGACCGCTTCGCGGCCGTCCAAAGAGGCGATCTTAAAACCCTTCCGAACCCCACCCTCGCGGATCTCGGAGGTGTGGAAACCGCCCGCTTTGACGCCCTTTAACTGCTTGAGGACGTCTTTAATTATCGTCGTTTTGCCGCAGCCGGGAGGACCAGAGAGTAAAATGTTCTTCATAGGAGGATTATGATCTTTTTACACTAAAACCAATTGGGGCCTAAGCGGAAGCTTCGTTCTCCTCCACAAACTTCTCGATCTCTTCAATGTTCTCCAGGATCATTTTGGCCTTGGCTACGCCAAAAGAAAAAGGAAATTTCTCATCCTCGCTTCTTTTCAACACCAGCACCGGCCTGCCTTTATATTCCGATCTTTCTGCGATCATTTTCTGAGCTCCCCTTTCGTAATAATAATATAAATCTGCGCCTTATTTTGCCCTCAGCTTCATCCTCATCTGGTATCGATCTTCTTCTCTCTTGATGACCCTATCGTTCTTCTTCTGGACCTCCGAGCGGCAAAAGGGGCAAAAAACACTTCCAACCGCGACGGCTCGGCCGCATTCGCACTTGAATTTGGAGTTATGCCTCGGTCCGCTCATAAGGACAATACTACGCTGATTGGAAGGGAAACGCAATAGGGAAAGGAACTAGGAAGCCGGCCCCCCCGGAATGTGGCAGTACGCGTCATAGATGTTCCAGAGGTAGATGCCGACCAGGCAGGCGGAAAGGACGATCCCGAGCTCGATCGAGGTGAGGACCGCGGGTAGAATGAATTTTTTCATGGCAATAGAATTCTACACGCTATTTAAAAAGCAGATAATTGATATTGACGTTGCTGTTAAGATTGTAGCCCACGCCTGCCGCCTCCAGGTCGTCCCAGGTCACGCCCAAACTACTCACATCCACCGAAGAAGCGGTGATGCCGATCTTTATCGGAGCAATATAGGTCGCGGGATTCTCGGGATAATCCCGGTAAAAGATGATGGACGGGCTGTCCCCCGCATAAGTGGTGGTCCCCTCCGCGCTGTCCGCTATCACCGCCCTGACCTCAGCTTCGGTCGCCTCCCTGAGCACGCCGTCCTTGCGGATCTTAAATTTATAATGAATGGTGGTGATCACGCCCGCTTCGTTGGTGACGAACTTGAGGATCGGACAAACGTACCCCTCCGTCGTGCCCACCGTGACAATGCGGGAACCATTGACGTTCCTGAGCGTATAAGTTGACCCGCCACTGACCTCGATGGTGTAGGTCCCGGAGGGAACGACCTCCGGCGTGACATAGGTGCCGGTACCGGTCGACGCGAGGCTGGCGAGCCAGCCGTAGCCGCCGGCCCCGCTTGCGATCGAACCCGTATTGCTGGTGTGGGGGGTCCCGTCCGAATTATAAACGGTCTCAGGGAAGGTGATCGTGATCGCCGTGCCCGCCGCCGGATTACCACTCCCCTCGTTCCCCCCCAGGTTGAACTGGTAACCATTGGGTGACGGATAATAGCTTTCGTCAAAAACGTTGAGCATGGCATTCAGGTCTCCGGCGGGGGGATTGAAAAGGACATAGAAATAATAGAACTTGTTTTCCAGGAAATCGAACACCCCGTTGCCGTCAATATCCACGTTGGTAAAAACGGTCATGGGATCGTCAACCGTGCCGTAGAGGTTGGCAGTAGCGGTATCCATGTTGACCTCGGTCAAGAGGTCGTTGAGCACAGCAGAAGGAACGGCTTCAACGCTTGCGGCGTTGATCTCCACCGTCCCCAGGTCGGTGGCGGTATCGGCCGGGTCCATGAGCGGGAGAGAATCCCAGCCCACCTGGTCCTGGCGCAGATAGCCCAGTAAAGTAATGGTCGAGCCGGTCTTATTGTAGAAGCCGATGGCGTAAGGCCAGCCGCTTACGATCTCCAGGGTGAAATTGCCCTCCCCATCCAGGGTGGCCGCATATTTGGAATTATCCGCGCCGATGGCGACAATGTCCGTCACGGTCGTGTCCGCCATGGCCTTCAGTCCGGAGGAAGTGACGGTCCCGACCTTCCCCGAGATAGTATAATTCGTGGTTGGTTCTCCATCCCCGCCTCCACCACCGGTCTGACCGCAGCCGTGAACAAGTAATGCAAAAGTCAAAAAGCAGAACGCAAAAATAACGCAATTTTGGATTTTTACTTTTGAGTTTTTCATTTTAACATCACCTCTCAAATATTCCAGCCAAATTCTACACCTCAACATGACCCAATGCAAGCTTTTGCAGGCGCGGACTTTATCGCCTTATCAGGATATAAATGCTATAATTAAAGTATGTATTACGCCGAAGTCTTCGAGCGCCTGCAAAAGGACGGCGTCCGCTATCTTGTCGTCGGCGGGATCGCCCTGGTCCTGCACGGGGTCGTCCGGCTCACCGGCGACCTGGACCTTATGATCGATCTTGAGGAAAATAATCTGGAAAAATTCCTGAAGGCGGTCGGGGCTCTCGGCTACCGGCCCAAATCACCGGTCAGGGCAGAAGACTTCGCCGACAAAGATATCCGGAAAAAATGGGTAAAAGAAAAGAACATGAAGGTCTTCTCCTTCATTCACGGCAAAGACGATTACAAGATCATCGATATTTTCCCGGAAAACCCCATTTCCTTTGCCGGGTCGTACAGCAAAAAGCAAATCGTGGAAGCCAGGGGCATCCGGATAAATGTCATCTCGGTTGAAGACCTGGTGGCCTTAAAGAAGATGTCCGCCCGGGAACAGGACCTCAAGGACATTGAAATGCTCAAGGAGCTGAAAGGTAAATGAAGCGAAAGAAGCAAACCGGCTCCCCCCGGGAGCTGAGTTTCAAGATCGACCGGGAAAGACTGCTTGAGTTCTCCCGGATTTCGCCCGCGGGGCGGCTGGACTGGCTGGAGGAAGCCAACCGTTTCATCGCTCAGGTCGATAACGGCAGGCTGCTGAAAAAATGGCTGGCGCAGCGCGGAGGCCGCACGGCAGCATAAATCAAACCTTTGAGATCCTGAACTTGCTGTATTCCCCGCTTGCCGGAACCCAGCGTTTAGTATAGTGCTCAATAAAAATATCCATGTATTCGTTGAGATCGTGAAGGAACTTCTTCAGTTCGTCCTCCTCGCCTTCCGCCACGATCCTCATCCGGTTTGCAGCTTCCTTGGAAACATGGCCGGTCAACTTGTGAGCGGAGGCGAAAAGCTCCGCCTGGTCGCGGAAATCGATCCCGGCGAAATTGCCGGTATAGGTAAGCTCTAAGCGCTTCTGAGCCATGGGGGAATTCTACGCTTTTCTTTGCCTTTTCACAAGGCGGGGGAAGGAAGGATCATTTCTTTTCCAGGATATCCCCGTTTTGGAGCGGACCGCCGGCAGGATCCATCTCTGGGGCGCCAAAATTCCCGGAATAGATCTGGTGCGTCTCCAGCTTCCAGCTGCCCGAGCCGGGAGCGGTTTGCTCCCAGTAGATCTTGTTCTCCGGATCAACAACATCATATCCCGGGAATACGGGGCGCCTTTTCGAACCCTCAGGCAAAAATTCAACCCTGACCTCCCCGCTCCCCATATCCCTCAGCATGACATAGGTCCCTTTCCCTTTCTCAAAATCCCCCTGCTCAATGCCATCCCCCATCCCCTGGATCCGCAGCTGGATCAGGAATTTGTATTCCCAGTGCGGGTTCTTTGCTTCGTTCTCTTTTTCCAGCCTGAAGGTGGCGATCTGGAATTCCATCGGAAGATAAAGATACGTCGTCCGGACCATGAAATGGTAGCGGACCTTCTTCTCGCCGCTCAAAGAGGAGCGAAAGATCGTATTCTTTTCTCCGTCAATATACCCTCTTTTATCAAGCTTTCTGCCGGCGAAGTTCTCAAACCGCTCCAAATAATTAAAACGGCGCAGTCTCTTGATCACCTCGCCGTCGCTTTCGGTCACGCGGTAGCTCTCCGCGCGTCTTTCCCCGACCGCGTCCGGGACCTTTAAAAACGTCTGGCGGAGCAGATGCGCGACTTTCTCCACTTCCGAAAGCCGTGAGAGGAGTATCCGGACGCCGAAAATATCATGCAGCTCGATAAGCAGCTTCTCGCTCGCCTCCCCATAATGACGCAGCAGCTTTTCACGGATCGAATACGTCGTCTTGACCCTTCCGGAAACCGACGCCCCTTCGGGCAGGAGCCCGGTGGCCCTTCCGACCTCACGGATAAGCCGCGCTACATTCGCCACGTGCTTTTCCGCCGCCTCACGGTCCAGGGCCATGAGACTTTCGAACCATTCCTGGATCATTAAGTGATCGAGCGGCTCAAAGGCCTTGAAATAGGCGTCCTTTATTTTCGCCGTGAGATAAGATACGTTCAGTTCCTCGACCACGGGCAGAACCTGCAGAAAATACTGCAATTTCAACAGCTCGCCGTCCCTTTCCAAGGGCGGGATGCCCTTTCCCCATTTCCGGGATTCCTTTGCCTCAGCCAGCCTTTTCTCCGCGAAGCGGGAGAGATGATATAAGGAGGAAGCCGCGTAGAGCGACCGCGCTTCCCGTGAACCAAGAATAGAACGGATCATGTTCACGTGGTTGATGATCTGTTCCCGGTCGATCTTTATTTTGCTGCCGGGGAATCCCATCAAAGAGATCCCCGCCCTTTCCGCCCGGAAGACTTGCTCAACCACCGCCTGGACCTCAGCGATCCCTGAAAGCAGGACCTTCCTTCTGATACCCAGCCGCACGCCGCAGGAGACCACATCCTGGAAAAAAGGGTTCGCCCGTTTGATCGTTATATACCCGGAGGCGCTTTTATCCGACAACGGATTGATATTGTGCCAGAACAGAGCGGCGCAAAGCGCTGTTTCCGACGCACCCCCTTTCGCCAGGTCTTCAGCCGCCGCCAGATTGGTATCTTCGGCCTTCCATTCATAGGTTTGGATGGCGTCCAGAAAAGCGGCCAGCGCCGGCGCTTTTTCTATCATTGCGGCATCGATCTTCCGGGTATGCAGGAATTCAATAAAATATTCTGCCGCGTTCCTGGGCCGGGGAGGGTCGACCAGCAGCGGCCTTTGGCTGCCGAAAAGGCGGTGGTAGGTGATATTCTCCGGAAGAACACCCGGCCCTTTCGCCTCTTCGGCGGAATAGATCACGCCCTCTTTTTCAAGACGCTTCGCATCCTCATGCGATACCAGCCTTCGGTTCAGGTTGCAGACGATGCCTTGTCTTCTTTTCAGGTCTTTTGGAGAAAGGATTATCCGGCGGGAAAACCTTCCAAAAGGAACCTCCACCTTGAATCTCGGAAAACCTGTTTTCGCCATCGCTATTTCCCCGTAAGATTATCCTCATTATTCCGGGAAAATTTCAGGTTTGATCTTTGGGGGTTTTAATTCAGTGGTTGGAAAGCGGCCTTAGTCAGGCTCAAGGTCGACCCTGCCGGGCCAGTATAATCCCACCTCATAACAGTAATCATCGTCCAGGTAGAAGCTCGCCATGATATGGTAGCGGTCATAGAGCCACATGTAGAAAATGGAGCCGGTCTTTGTCCGGTCCGGATCGCCCAGCAGGTCCCTGACCTGGGCTGCGCTCTTCTCCGGCCGGACGCCGTTCAACCCATCATTAATGACGGAAGAGATGACCGCCACCACCTCCTCGGACGGTTGATCGAACAGCACGGTCCGCCTGACAGGATAATAATCGTATACCAGATAAACATCCTGATAATAAATGGATCCCGGCTGGCCCAGGACCGAGATGACCTCATTGGTCGAGTCGCCCAGGCTCACCCCGAGAAATGTCGTCGCGGGCATGGTCGTGGACGTGGTCGTCGTGGTGGTTGTGGTGGGATGCTCATGGATCATGCAGCCGGAAAAGATGACCGCCAGGGCCAGGAACAATATAATATTTCTCATGACCGAATTCTACCCCCTGCCCCGGCCTTTTGCAAGGGAAAGTAGATCATTCGTAGCGCAGCGCCACGATGGGCAAAAGCTTGGCCGCGCGCCAGGCGGGCCACATGCCGAAGATGACCCCGACCATGACCGAAAAGGTGAAAGCCAGAACGATCGATCCCGGGGAAATGAAGATGTTCCAGTTGGCGATCTCCGACAACCCCCAGGAAAAGAGAGCGCCGAAACCGATGCCCACAACACCGCCGAAGAGACAGATGAGCACCGCCTCGACCAGGAACTGAATGAGAATATCCGAGCGCTGCGCCCCCAGGGCTTTTCGCAAACCGATCTCATGCGTGCGCTCCATCACCATGACCAGCATGATGTTCATGATCCCGATGCCGCCGACCAAAAGACTGACCGCCGCCACCGAGCCCAAAAGATAGGCGAGCGTGCCGATCAGGGCGCTGGCGGCCTCCTGGATCTCGGCCATGTTCATGACGTCAATGCTCTGGCGCTCGGATTCGGGCAGGCGGTGGAGGCGCATGAGCTCGTTCACGATCTGGTCGGAAACATACTGCATCTCCTCAGTTTTTCTGACCCGAACCTCAAAGTAATTAATATAATCTTCACCGGTCAGACGGAACATGGCGGTCTTGATCGGCATCATGACCTGGTCATCCAGGCTGCGCCAGCCCGCCGCGCCCTGCTCGGGAAGAAGGCCGATCACGTTGAAGCTCACGCGGTTGAGCCGGATCCACTGGCCGATGGGGTTCTCGTCGCCGAACAATTCCTGGGCCACGGTCCTTCCCAGGATCGCGACCTTGGCGCGGCTGTTGGCCTCCGCCGGCGTAAAAAAGCGCCCCGCCGCCAGCTCCACGTCCCGCAGCTTGGCATAGTCCACGCTGGTCCCGGTAATACTCGTGTTCCAGTTGCGGTTCTGAAAAACCGCCTGCGCCCGCCCCGACACATACGGCACCGCGTATTCCACCCCTTCGATCCTTTTCAATGCTTCCAGGTCGGCGAAAGTGAACCGTGTCGGGCCTTCAGTTCCCAGCGATATTCCCCTCGCGCGCCGGGGCGCCCGGACCATGAGAAGATTCGTGCCCAGGGAAGAAAGGGTCTCCTCCATGCTCCTCCGCGCGCCGGTGCCCAGGGCCAGCATGGTGATGACCGCGGCCACGCCGATCATGACCCCCAGGATCGACAATACTGAGCGCAGCTTGTTGTTGAGGATGGAAAGATACGCCTCATAACAGTAGTTCTTGAGCCCGGCCAGGCAGCAGAAGAGGCCTTTCTTCTCTGCGATCTTCAATTCAGGGACCGATACTTTTTTGGGCGGCGCTTTCCTTTCATCGTTCACGATCTTTCCATCATGCAGGGAAAGGATGCGCGTCGCCCAGGCCGCGATGTCGTGCTCATGCGTGACCATGATAATGGTGTTTCCCGCTTCATTCAGCTGCTTCAAGAGCTTCATGATCTCTTCGGAAGAACTGGAATCAAGATTGCCGGTGGGCTCGTCCGCCAGGATGACCAGGGGTTTGTTCGCCAGCGCCCTGCCTAAAGCGACTCTCCGCTGCTGGCCGCCGGAAAGCTCGTTCGGTCGATGCCGCAACCTATCCCCCAACCCGATCCTTTCTATGATCTCCATCGCCTGCTGCCTTTTGACCCCATTCCTTTCCCCCGAATAGATAAAAGGCAGCATGACATTGTCGGTCAGGTTCAGCTTGGGCAAAAGGTTAAAGGTCTGGAAGACAAAACCAAAGAAGCGGTTCCTCAGGCGCGCGTAGTCGCTCTCCTTAAGATGGGAAATGTTGTTACCCAGCAAATGGTATTCGCCGGAATCCGCCTTGTCCAGCAAACCCAGGATCGCAAGCAGGGTCGATTTGCCGGAGCCGGAGGGCCCCATGATCGCCACGAACTCGCCCGGCTCGATCGCAAGGTCAACTCCCTGCAGGGCGCGGACCGGGACCTTGCCCCCGATATAGTAGGTCTTTTTTATGTCTTTCAGCGCGATGAGCGGCATTACTCTCTTCTCTGCAGCGGATTCCTCGGCCCGCGGGGGCGGCGCTCAAATTTCGCCTGGAGGTCCTGGATCATCTTTACCGTGGGGACCACCACCTCATCTCCCTCGGATAATCCGCTCACGACCTCGATGTTGGCGCTGTTCTCCAGGCCGGTCTTGACCTGAAGCGATTCGGTTTTGCTGTTTTTCTGGATAAAAACATAGGACTTGTCGCTGATCTTCTTGACCGTGTTCAGGGGCAGGACCAGGATATCCTTCCTTTCCTGCAGCACAAAATTCACGGTGGCGCTCATCCCCGCGCGGAAGAACTTCGGCACCCGGCCGGGGGCGATGTCGACCTCGTAGATGTTGACGTTGCTCACGGTCTTGGATTCAAAGGCGACATGCTCCACTTTTCCGGGGATCGCCTGGCCGGGATAGGCGTCGAGCTCGATGTTCACGGCCTGGCCGATGCGGATGCTGCCGATATCGGTCTCGTCCACCTGGGCCTTGACGATAAGATAATCCGCCATGACCAGGATCGGGTCGCCGGAAGTTACGGTCTGGCCCGGCTCCACCGCCCGCTGGATGATGAAACCGTTAAGGGGCGCAACGATCGGGGTCGGCTTGTAAACGTCTTCCCATTTTTTGACTTCGGCTTCACCTTTTGCCCTCGCCGCATCCAGCAGTGCCGCCCGGTCAGAAGAGCTCATCCAGGCCAGGATCTGTCCTTTTTTAACGGACTGGCCCTCGCTCGCCAGCACCTCATCCACCCGCCCGGCGATGGGGGGCTTGATCTCGAGCCGGTTGCGCGGCTCAACAATTCCGGTGGAAGGGACTTCCGCCTTGATGCTCCCCAGCGTGACTTTGACCGTCTTGAGCGGCTCCTCCTGTTTGCCCGCGCAGGAGGACATGACCAGCGCCAGCACCAGCAGACAGGATAACTTTAGAATTTCGAATTTAGGATTTAGGATTTTCATTGCACATACCCTCCATAACTTTTATGCCAGGCCGCTTCCGAAAGCAGGGCTGACCTTTTGGAGGACAACAGCTGCTTCTGCGCCTGGATATAGGCGTTCTCGATGCGGTACCATTCATCATAGCCGGTCAATCCGTTCAGGTATTTCACGTTGGTGATCTTGGACCGCTCCTCCGCGGCCGCGAGTGAGATCCTCGATATCTCAAGGGAATCGAGCGCTCCCCGGAAGCTTTCGAAGCTCTCTTCCAAACTGTAGCGCAGGTCTTTTATGCCTTTATCGAATTCCTCCCGGGCCTGGTCCAGATCCGCGCCGGCGATGGCGCGGTCGGCGATATTGCCGCCGCCCGGGAAAAAGGGATAAGAGAGGTTGAAGCTCCAGGACTTGCTGTCCTCATCCGGGGGCCACTCTGATCCCTTTTTCCGAATATTTCCGCTCAGGGAAAGCGAGGGCAGGAATCCGGAGATGCTCGCCTTCTGGGAAAGCTCCGCTATTTCCAGCTGTTTTTTCGCCGTGACATAGGAAGGCGCGGTCTCAAGCAGCTCGTCAAAGACGGGTTCCGCCGGCGCCTCAAGCCCATCGGATCCCTCGACCTCTGCCACATCTGACAGCAAAAGCTGCGAGAGCTTCAAGCGGGCAAGCTTCAGGTCCCGTTCGGCGGAGGAAAGATCATATTTTGCCTGCGCCTCGTCCGCCTGCGTGGTCATGAGGTTTCCCTTGTCTTCCTTGCCGCTTTCATAGCGCAGCTGGATCAGGCGGCTGTTCTGCTCACGCTGCTTGAGGATCTTTTCTGAAAGTACGATATTCTCCTGGGCATAGAGCAGATCGATAAAGGCGGAGCGCAGGTCGTAGAGGACCGAAGCCCGGGCCGCCTGCAGGCCGGCCTTCTTATATTCCACGTTGGCATAGGCGCTTTGGATGCCGTAGATCCCTTCCGTCCCCTTGAACAGGTACTGGGTGGCGTTTACGCCGTAAGAATACGACTTGGAATCGGCGGAATTGGTGGAGTTCAAGGTCTCGGTCATGCCGGCGCTGGCCGAAAGCTGGGGAAGGAAAGCAGAAATGGCTTTGCGGTAGGACCACTCCGAGGATTCCAGGTCTTTTTGGGCGCTGATCAGGTCATGGCTCTTCTCCTCGGCCCTGGCCACGGCCTCCTCCCAGGTCAGCGCCAAAACTTGGCCGCTGAAAGCGACGATCAGGAAAAGAAAGAGAACGGTCCTTCTCAATAGAGTTGCCCCAGATTATACAATGCGTTCAGGTACTCGGGACTGCTCGTGTCCGGGACCGAACTGGCATCCAGGACCCCCTGCGCCTGCAGGCTCTGCAAAGAAGCCTGCTGGTTTGAAGTAAGGAACGAGAAATAATCCCCGCCGTCTTCCTTATCATCATTGTCAGATGTAGCGGAGACCAGATCATTGAGCATCTGGTTGAAATTCTGCTCCAGGGCGTATTTGATGGCGGCCGGGTCATCGATCTTAGATCGGTCCAGCGACCGCAGCGCGTTGATCTGAGCGGTGAGAGACTGAGCGTTATTGATGCCGTCCATTAAGGTTGACATGCCGCTTCACCCTTTCCCGGATATTATAGGTCAAACCGATAACCGATGCAACGTTAACGCTTGCCGCGCGGAGACCTCCGGTGACCCACCATATGCTTGAATTTTTCCCGCTGCTCCGGTGTCAGCATCTTCCGCAGCTCCAGCATGGAATCCATGCGCTTGATCTCCATCCGTGTGCGGACCTTGCTCAATTCCTGGATATGCCGATGAACAGCGTTCCGGTCCGGGGTGTCTTTCTGAAGCTCGGCTTTGAATTTTTCGCCGATCTCCTTTATCTGCTTTTGCGAAGCCTTCATCTCCTTCTTGGTCTCCTCTTCCACCGCCTCAAACTTTTTCTTCTGCCCCTCGGTCAGCTCCAGTCTCCGGGCGATCGTCTTGCGGGGCTTTTCCCGCCCCCACCATGCCTGCGCCTGCGAAGACAACCCCATCAGCATGCAAACCATCACGAGCAACACCAACCAGCTTTTACCTTTCATTTCTTTTCCCTCCTTGATTTCGATCACACCTGATTAGACAAGCAGGCGATCAAAAAAGTTCCATTCACTCGTTGAAGACATAGTCCAGGAGCGGGCCGTCAACACTTTCGTGTTCGAAAACATAGGACATCAGGACCCCGCCGCTCTCGGCCTGCCGGATCGGATAATAGTAATAACCCGCGAAGGCCAGGAACAAGACCACCAGACTGCCGGCCAGCGCCAGCCTCATTTCGGTTCGCCGGCGGGAAATACGCTCTTGAATGCGCTCAAACATCCGGTCATAGTCCGCCCTTCCCTGATTTTCCCTGATTTTCCCTGCTAATCCCTCATATTCCCTCATTCTTGTTCATCTCCTTCTTTACAATTTCGCGGGCGCGGTGAAGATTGGATTTTACCGTGCCTACCGGGAGATCGAGCGTTTGAGCGATCTCTTCCAGCTTCCTTTCTTCGACATCCGCCATGATCAGGATCATTCTCTGCTGCGGATTGAGTTTCCCCAGCAGTTTAGATAATTCCTTCCCCTCGTCGTGATCCTTGTCCTCGTCCTTTTCTTCAATAAACCTGAACCTGCTCAGAATGTCTTTCAATCCGCCATAACGCTTTTGTTTCTTCAGAAAATTAAGTGCGGTATTGGCGGTTATACGAAAGATCCAGGTCTGGATCCCCGATCTTCCCTCAAATCTATTCAATCCCTGATGGATCTTAAGAAAGACCTCCTGGAAGAGGTCCTCTCTGTCCTGCTGGGAAAAGACATACCTTGAGACCAGCTTCCAGACCATCTCTTTATGTGCGGCGTAGACCTGAGAAAAATCGTATTGCGCCATGGCTATGACCATAACCATTATATTAGACAAGCGGGAGAATTAAAAGGTTCCGGAAGGCTCCATTTGCCCATTCGTTCCGCTTTTGCTATAATCTGCTCCTGATAGGAGGTAAACGGATATGAACGATATGTTAGCTGACACCAAGCTCGCGATCGAATTGGAAAAGAAGGGATTTGATTTCTACACCCAGACCGCTGCCCGGACATCCAACCCGCTGGCGGCTTCGACCCTGACCGGCCTGGCGGAAAGGGAGATCCTGCACCTGAACAAGATCCGGGAATTTTACCAGAACCTGACCGGGGAGAAAAAGCTCAAGGACGACTGGCTCAAAGGGGTCGAGGTCCCTCCCCGCAAAGAAGATCTTTTGAGACCCATCCTGCAGAAGCTCAAAGATATCCTGAGCAAGCCGTTTGAGACCCAGAAAGACATCGAAGAAGCCTATCGGATCGCTGAAGGGTTTGAGCAGGACAGCTATAACCTCTACGACCGGATCTCAAAGGAAAGCAAAGACCAGATCGCCCAGAAATTCTACGCCGCCCTCGCCCAGGAAGAGCGCGACCATTTCGCCATCCTGGAAGAGACCCTGCAGTACCTCAACAATCCGGGCGACTGGTTCAAGAAAGAAGAGCGCTGGATCGTTGAAGGATAATGCGGGGCAGACACTAAAGGCTATGAAAGGGTTAAGATGGGTGAGGAGGGCTAGAAAGGGGTCAGGGCTTTTTAGGGGATTGGGAAGGCTTAGGGGTGGGAAGGGAACTTGAAGATTTCTGTTGGAGCGAAAAGATCAAACGGTTGAACAAATAAAGTGTCTTGACCGCCAGGTCATCGAATTCCCCCCAAAGATATTCCTGAATGAATTCATTGTAATAGGCTCTCCTTACCCAATCCTGAAGTTCAGCAAGGGATCTTTTTGAATAGAACAAGAATCTCAAATATTCCTTTATGGACCCGGAATAATAACCCTCCACGAAATTCGCGACCGCGGAGCTGCAAGCCCGGTCTATCTGGTCTCGCAACTGGAATTTATTTTTGGGAATCTGTTTTAATATCTTTTTTCTGACCGAAACCTCGATCCTGTCAAGGTTCTGCCAAACAATCATCTTCCTATGCCCAAAAGCCCTATCTTCTCCCATCCCTCCCATAAGCCCTCCTATGCCCTTAATGCCTTAACCCCTCATAAGCCTTCCCCACCCCTCCACACCCTTCCAAAGCCTTAGAAAACAAAGCAGCAATTTTATTGCCAAGAAAAAACAAAATAGACGAAAATTAATTTATGGGATAAGAGAGGGAAAAATACGCGTCAGCTCACTTTTGCAAATGTCGAATTTTCGACACCAAAAGATGTTATATTTCAATCCCCAGGAAATGCCTGACCGCCAGGCCGATCAGGAAGCTTAAAAAGGCCACCCCCAGGCTGATGACCACCATCTCCAGAAAACGTCTTCTGAATGAACACTCCCTGACCACGGCAAAATAGAAAGTGAAGACCAGGATCAGAAGGACCGCGCCGGCAAGAGCCACGAGCAAAGCCAAAAACGGGTTCCCCATCAGCAGAAAAGGCAGGATCAGGACCGTGACCGCCAGCACATACGCGATCCCGGTATAGACCGAAGCCTTTAAAGGATTCCTCTCGCTTCCCTCGGCCTTGGTGGAAAGATATTCCGAGGCCGCCATGGAAAGGGAAGCGGCAATACCGGTGATCAAGCCGGCGACACCGACCAGCCGGGCGTTCTGCAGGGCAAAAGTCAAACCCGCCAGGGTCCCGGTAAGCTCGACCAGGGCGTCATTCAGGCCGAGCACGATGGAACCGATATACTTGAGGCGCTCCTCATCGATCATGTTGATCAATTCTTTTTCATGCCCCTCTTCCTCGTCCCGGATCTTGATCGCCTCGGGAATCTGCGGACTGATCCTTTCATAGGCCTCCTGCGCGCCTTCTTCCCCGCTTTCCATGAGCTTGAGCCCAAAGGTCACGCCCAAGATCCGGGCGATCAACACATACCACCAAACCTTGAATCTATCCGGCCTGACCTCGACCCTGGTATACCCCATCCAGATCCCGTAATGGCGCAGCTCATCCTCCGAAATATCCTTCAAAACTTTCCGGTTATGCTCATTTTTCTCCAACGCGGAAAGTTTTTCGTATATGAAATGCTCGGTGATCTCGTTCTTCTGGAATCCCAGGATGGTGCTCTTAACTGCTTGATCCATGATTGTCCTCCTTGTTCTAAAATTATACACTTTGTTGACGCAGCTTGCCATTTGCTTATATACTCATACACAATGAACGTAAAAGCCATTGCGCTGCTCTCCGGCGGGCTGGACTCCGCCCTGGCCATAAAGCTTGTCCAGGAACAGGGCATCAAAGTGACCGGAGTTTATTTCACCTCCCCATTTTTCGCGCGCGAGCGGGAAGGAAAACCCTACCCCAAACTCATCGCGGAAAAGCTCGGGATCCCGTTCAAGACCATTGACCTCGGCATGGAATACTTAAAGGTCATCAAGCACCCGCGGCACGGCCACGGCACCGGCATCAATCCCTGCATCGACTGCAAGATCCATATGCTCAAAAAGGCAAAGAAGCTGATGAAGGAGCTGGGAGCGCAATTCATTGTCACCGGAGAAGTCCTCAACCAGCGCCCCATGTCCCAGCACTATCAAGCCTTGAAAAATATAGAAAAAGATTCCGGTCTTGAAGGGAAGATCCTCAGACCGCTCTCCGCCAAACACCTCCCGGCGACCGAAGCCGAGACCAAAGGCTGGGTGAACAGAGAAAAGCTCCTGCCGATCAAGGGGCGGGAAAGAAAGATCCAGCTTTCACTGGCAAAAAGATCTGGAATAGAAGAATACTCGACCCCCGCGGGCGGATGCCTTTTGACCCAGAAGGAATTCGCGGGAAAGCTCAGGGACCTCATCCATCACCAGAAAAGGATCGCGCTCAATGACGTCTATCTCTTAAAGGTCGGGCGGCACTTCCGTTACGGAAAGAACAAGATCATCGTGGGCAAGAACGAAAAAGAGAACCAGGAGATCCTTTCAAGAAAAAAAGCGGGCGATCTTGTCTTTGAAGTTCCCGGCTACGGGAGCCCCAACACCCTGCTTAACGGCCCCAAGGCCAAAAAAGCGGTAAGGCTCGCGGCCCGGCTGACCGCCCGGTATTCGGACTGCAAGAGCGACCGGATCCTGGTCAAATACGGAAAAGAAAAGCTCACCCATGACCTGATCGTGGAGCCGATCGCGCAGGAAGCGGATAAACTTAATCTGGCCAAGCGGTCCTAGACCCCCATTATCCACAGGCTCAGGGCCATGATCATCATCCCGCCCACAAACCCAACAATGCTCAAATGCTCATGCCCGCAGGCACGCGAGGTCGGGACCAGCTCATCGATGGAGATGAAGACCATGATCCCCGCCACCGCGGCCAGGATGTATCCGAGCACGACCTCGTTCAGGAACGGCATGAGGAAAAGCGCGGCAATGAGGGCCCCCAGGGGCTCGAACATGCCGGACAAGAACGACCACCAGAAGGCCTTCCTGCGGCTTCGGGTCGCGGCATAGACCGGGACCGAGACAGCTATTCCTTCCGGAATGTTATGCAGAGCGATGGCAATGGCGATCGCGATCCCGATCCGGATATTGTGCAAACTTCCGGCAAAGACCGCCAGGCCTTCAGGAAAATTATGGATGGCGATCCCCAGCGCCACGAACAACCCGGTACGGATCAAGTTAATGTTCCGATGTTTCATCTCCGGAAGGTTATGTTCCGCCATATAATCGTGAGGGATGGAAGCGTCGGCCGCAAACATCACCAGCAATCCGCCGAAAAAAGAAATGAGCGCGGGAGCAAAACCGACGGTCTCGATCCCGCTCTGGAGCAGTTCCACGAAAGCCACCAGGATCATTACCCCGGCGGAGAATCCCAGCGTGAGCGCCATGAAACGGTTCCCGGGTTTCTTGAACACGATCCCCAGGCAGCTGCCGATGCCGGTCGACAAACCCGCCAGGGCTGAAAGTAAGAGGGCCAATGCTACGTTCATAGATCGGAATTATAACACAAATTCAATGCGTGGAAAGGTAGCGAAAGGCTCCGAGCGAAGCCTTTGCCCCGTCACCCGCGGCGATGATGATCTGCTTTTCCGGGACACTGGTAACGTCCCCGGCGGCGTAAACCCCCGGCTCCGAGGTTTCCGCCAAGCAGTTGATGATGATCTCGTTCATTTTGTTCTTTTTCACAAGATCGATGAAGCCCGAATTCGGGATGAGCCCGATCTCGATAAAGATCCCTTCCACTTTAAGTTCGCGCGGCTTGCCCGCGATCTCAACCCTCATCCCCCTCACGAACTTATCTCCGCTGATCTCCAGGGTTTTGGCCTGGTTCAATATTTCAACTTTGCCCGAGGCTCCGACCCTTTCTTGCATGACCGCGTCCCCCCCCAGCTCAGCATTGATATTTACCAGATAAACCTTGGAGGCGATCTTCATCATCTGCAAAGTCGCGTCCAGCGCCGAGTTGCCTCCCCCGATCACCGCCACCTCCTTTCCGGCAAAAAGCGGGCCGTCGCAGGTGGCGCAGTAGGTGACACCGCGGTTCTTGAATTCGGCCTCGCCGGGAACATTTAAAAGGCGCGGTTTTTTCCCGGATGCGATAATTACCGTCTTCGCAGAAAGGGTCTCGCCTTTTGAAGTTTGGATCTTGAAGTTGGAAGTTTCTTTCACGACCTTGGTGACTTCAATCCCCTCCCGCAGATCGAACTTATGCTGCTCCAGGTGCTCCCTGAATTTCTGCGCCAGGTCCGGCCCGGTGATGAACTGGTAGCCGGTATAGTTCTCGATCTCTCCCGACCAGACGGTCTGCCCGCCGATATCCTGGGTAACCACGGAAAAATCCAGCTTTTTGCGCGCCGCATACACTGCCGCGGTGATGCCGGCCGGTCCCGCCCCGATGATGACCAGATCTTTCATAAATCCTCCTTATTCATTATTGTCAATCTTCTTTTAAATCCCATCTAGGAAAAATAATTATGTTTGATCACTAATTTTGTATATATTTCTTGACCGACCCCTCAAATACCGGACCGGGCCGGAATCCGGTGAGGCGCTCAACCTCCTTTCCATCCTTATAGACCACAATACACGGTATCCCGGTGACGCCCAGTTCCCCGGCCTTTTTCATGTTCTCCGAAGTGTTGACCTTGCAGAACTTGATGCCCGGGTACTTCTGGGCCATCCTCTCCAGCACCGGCGTCATCAACAGGCACGGCCCGCACCACGGCGCCCAGAAATCAACGAAAACAATCCCCTCGTTAGCTTCCACCTCTTTGGAAAAATCCATGTCCGATATCTCCTTGAGCATTTCTCTTCCTCCTTACATTTTTGCGAACATTTTCCTCACGAAATCATTTACTACCCGGTAACAGATCTCCACCCCCTTTCTTTCGCCCCGGACGATCCCCGCCGCCTTGAGCGCCTTCAGATGCTGAGAGACGGTCGGCTGCGGGACCCCCAGGCTCGAAACGATCTTGCTTACGTTGCAGGCCCGCTTCAAAAGCCCTTTGACAATGGCCAGACGGGCGGGATGCCCCAGGACCCTCAGGACCTCGGCCTGCTCTTGATTATATTCAAACATCTTTATATGCAAATATATCAATATAATCAATTTTGTCAAGCGATATTTTTAGATTGCCCGCCCCCCGCCGGAATTGCTAGAATAGGACCGTGACATTCAAGATCCGGCCGGCGGGCAAAAATGACCGGAAAGCGATCCTCAAGGTCCTAAAGGAGCTGGACCTCTTCTACCCCACTCTGTCCCTGGAGGGCTTCTGGGTCGCCGAGACAGACGGAAAAATCGTGGCAACATTGCAGCTGGCGGAACATGAGGATTTTATCTTCCTGGGATCGCTGGCGGTAGTAAAAGAGGAGCAGGGAAAAGGCGTCGGCCACGCCCTGCTTGAAAAAGTCCTGAGATCCTGCCGTAAGAACATCTATCTCTATACGATAATTCCTGATTTTTTTAAGAAATTCGGCTTCCGGATCACCGCTCCTGTTCCGGGGCTCCCTTCCAAGGACCGCTATGAATGCGAGTACTGCCATCCCGAAAAATGCGTGTGCATGGTGAGACCGCCGGATGTTTCCTGAATACCCGGAATTTAAATCCCTGGAACTGGAAGACCTGAGCCAGATCAGGCGTCTTCTCGCAGAAGCGGCCCCGAACATCTGCGAACTGTCCACTTCCAATCTTCTGATCTGGAAGGATTTTGACCATCCCCTGCTGACCATGATCCATAAAAATCTTTGCGCTTATATTTCCCCTCCGAATGAACCGCCCTATTTTCTCCAGCCCATCGGGAACCATAAATTGCCCGAAACAGTTGCTGTCTGCCTGGAATATGCCGGCAAAATGTCGCGCCTGAACGAGAATTTCATGTCTCACCTGGATCCCAAAAAATACCGCATCCTTTGCCTGCGCAACCAATTCGATTATATTTATGAGACCAAGACCCTGGCCGAACTCAAAGGCAGGAAATTTGACGGCAAACGCAATCATGTGAAAAGGTTCCGGGACCGTTTCCCGGATTACGAATATGTCCCTCTAGACGGGACCTTCAAAGCAAAGGCGCTGGACCTGTTCGAGGCCTGGTTCGATAAAAAGAAGGATTCGCGCTACTTCCCGAAATTAGCGCATATTTCACAGAGGGCGGCGGTGGAAAGGGCCTTTTCCTATTACGACCAGCTTGCTCTTTTGGGGGGAGCGATCCTCATTCAGAAACAAACGAAGGGGTTTATCCTGGGAAGCCGCCTGAACCCCGAAATGGCATCCGTGCATTTCCAGTACGGGGATCCATCCCTGCGCGGCATTTCGCAGGTCCTTCTCTGGGAAGCCTGCCAGAAAGATTTTTCGCCCTTTAAATATATCAATCTGGAGCAGGACCTGGGGATACCGGGATTAAGGAAGGCAAAACTCTCCTATTATCCTCTGCGGCTGGAAAAAAAATTCGAGATCACGCCTTTTCAAAAACGAAAAAAAGAAGCATGATCCCCAATTGCCCGACTTCTATGCCGTTTTCGAACGCCCCTCAATAAGCTTTATGAATTCACGGGTCGTCCCTTCCACATCCTCTGCCTGGGTAATGGCGGTGATCATGGCAATATGGCGCGCGCCCGCTTTGAGCACTTTTCTGATATTATCCAGCTTGATCCCTCCCATGACGGTGAATGGGATCCTTAGATGCGGGGCAATTTCCCTTATGCTTTGAACTCCCAGGAAAGTTTTTACTCCGGGTTTGGTCCGGGTGGGAAAGATCGGCCCAATGTTGACATAGGAGGCGCCCGCTTCCTGTGCAGCCAACGCTTCCTCAAGGTTGTGGGCCGAGGCGCCGATCAAGAGTTCGGGCGCGCGTTTCCTGGCCTCGGCGACCGACAGATCGGTCTTCCCCAGATGAACGCCGTCGGCGTTGTATCTGAGGGCCAGATCGACCGAGTCGTTGATCATCAAGAGCGCTCCGTACTTATCAGAGGTCTTCCGGAAGGCAGAAGCATAGCGCTCCGGATCGGCCTTATCGCGCAGCTGGACGATCTTCGCCCCGCCCTTTAAGACCGATTCAAGAACATCCAAAGGCGATCTGCCAGCGCAAAACTCGGGGGTAATAACCGGATAGATGTTCGTCTCCGCGAACTTTTTCTCTCTTTGAGTAAGGTTCACAGTTTTTTCAACAGGATCTCGGCGACCTTTTTGCCGGAAAGCAGCATCCCGCCGAAGATCGGGCCCATGCGCGGCGCACCAAAGACCGCGTTGGCCGCCATGCCGCAGACATAGACCCCGGGATAGACCTCTTTCGTGTTCTTCATGATGACTTCCTCCGCCATGTCCGCCCACATGCTCTTTTCTCCCATGATCCTGCCGGTCCTGGTCTTAAGCTTCACGTTCATCTTGTCCTGGAGGATGCGGGCAACCTCGGAGGGGTGTCCGCTGGCGTCGATCACGAACCTGGAACGGACGGTGAGCGGATCAACATGCAGGCCGGTGTGGTCCACCGGCGTCCAGTTGATCACCAGGCCGGTGACCCTTCCCTTCTGGAACATGACGTCGACCGCCGTGACCAGGTTAAAAAGAGTGACCCCGGCATGGACCGCTTTGTAACAGAGAGAGGAAACGGCTTCCACCGAATCCGCGGTAAAATATCCCTTCTCGGCCTCGCGGCAGCGGATCCCAAACTCGTCCAGGATCTTTTTGGCTTCCTTCTGGACCACGATCTCGTTGAACATCATCCCCCCGCCCCACATCCCTCCCCCCGGAGCTAATTTTTTCTCGAAGATCGCCACCTTTTTGCCGGCTTTTGCCAGGTAATAAGCGGCGACCAGAGAAGATGGCCCGGCGCCGACAATGGCTACATCCGTGGTGAGGTTATCGAGGAGTTTTTGCTGGAAATTGCTGATGATGGCCCTGGAGATCTGGATGTCGTCTAATTTCATTTTTTTCTCCCTTCGCAGGCATTATCCTGATCAGGTTTACCCCGAGCGACTCCGAGCCTGTCGAGGAGGAGTCGAGGGGTTCTTATGGGTCCCCCAGTTTCCCCTGAGGTTCTCAGCCCCGAGCGACTCCGAGCTTGTCGAGGAGGAGTCGAGGGGCTCCCCAAGTACGGAATAATAATAAACTAACAGCGGAAAGATGTCAATCGCCCCACCAATCTTGCGGAGGAGGACCCTGCAGGAGGCGCATCTCCTTGGGCCAGTAGAGGCAGTTCGGGAATTTTGCCAGCTGCCAGGAAACCCTCATTCTTTTGCGGAAATAGTTTCCGGCAAAGGAATTGAATTGAAAGACCCTGAATTCCGGGGCAACGTGGCGGGTCAAGGTTATCAGGAAAAGATGCAGGACCTCCGGGGGGATCGGACCGGCGGCGCCGCTGCTGGCGGATACCGCCCATACTTCTTTATCCCTCTGCGGAGCTGATCTGAAAAGAAAGGCAAAGACATGATGCTGCCACAGCCGCTTTGCCGTCGGCTCTTCAATGTTCCTTACTCGATCCAGGTCCACAGCTCCGGTCTCAGGATCGATGAGGCCTGGATCCCTTTGATCATCGATAAATATCCGGCAAGTCTGTTCATTTCCCAGAGGAAACTCTATTGCCGTCCCGCCAGGACCGGATCGCCGCGAAAAGAGCACCGGAGAAAGACTAAAACCCCAGACCCCCCTTTCAAACTCCCTCTCTCCGTAAAGAGAACCCTGGATGATCTGTTCTTTTTCGGACAAAACCCTCCGTCTGGTCAACCCGAGTCTCGCCGCCAGATCCATGTGCTGAAAATCTGATTTCTGTCCACCGACAAAGGGTTTTCCAAAGACGATCAAGGGCTCTGCATCCAGACACGGAAAAAAGCGCAAATCCGGAAGAACAAAGAGGCCTTTTATCATATCGATATGGCTTTTCAGGTCCGGAAGGCTCAATCCCGGCATTTTGCTTTCGGAAAGCCGGGTGGTGGTCGTCCCCATGCGGGAGGCGATCTTTTTCTGCACCCTGACGTGCCGGCAGCGCGGTTCGTATTTTAAATGTCTGCATCCGCCCACAAACTTGCTCATGGTGAACATATATCACATTAAAATGGCGAAAATTTCAGAAAAAAAGCGGATCCCGGAGCAGTTCGCCTAGCGAGTAAAATAACTAAAATATTTCCGAAAACGATCGGCTTTAGAATTCTCGATCCCGGCCGCCCTCCACACATCCGCGCCTTCCATGCATAAGTACACATAAACTTCTTTAGAATATGAGCGGATAAAGCCCTGCGTCCTGCCAAAGAGCTCTCTTCGTACGGGTTTGCTGTATCGCATCTTTCCGTCCTCTCCCGCCTCCATCCCCTCGAATATGATCCGGGAGCGGGGAAAGCGCGCTTGAATAATATCCTTGAGATCCGGATCATAACGCAGAGCCCCCAGGCTGATCCAGGCAATACGCTCCGGATCGATCTCTGAAAAGATCAGATCCACCACTTCTTTGTATTCATTTTCCCAGCCAGGATAGAAGATGATCGGGTCAAAGTGAAAAGCGACCGGATACCCTGCCTCCACGCATTTTTTGGCAGCCCGGATCCTTTCAGCTAAACTGACCGAACCCAACTCGTCAGACTCGACCAGTTTCTGCGGGTTAACCGACCAGGCAAAGACCGTCTTTCCCCTGTGGTCCAGATCCAGTAAATGGTCTACATTCGCGCTTTTAGTCTTGAGCTCCAGCAGGTGTTTATTCTGAGCAGCAAAAAGCTCGATCAATCTCCGGGAAAGCCCGGTCTCTTTGTCCAGCGCCAGGCTGTCGGAATACTCACCGGTCCCGATGCGCAGAGACACCTCAGCCGCCCTCATACAGTATGAGACCTGGGCGATGATATCTTCCTCATTATCATAGATCACGATCTCGTCTTTGCCGTAAAAGGTGTGGAGAAAGCAGTAGCTGCAGTTGTAAGGGCAGCCCAGGATATGGCTGATGACAACGTAATTGCAGGAAACGTGCCCCACCGCGCAGGGACAGGGCCGGACCACCGGCCTCTTCACCTTATCTATCCGCTTGATCTTCATAGGTTACAAAGACACGAAGCGATCGAATTCTGTATCCGCTCCTTCTCTCTGGCGGTGGTGCCAAGATAAAGCGGCCTGGTGAGAGGAAGATCGGTCACCACATAGTAAGCTTCGGCGGAAAGCTTTGCTTTTTTCGCGGCAGCAAAGAACGCTCGACTTTCAAAATCGACCCCTTTGACCCCCTTCTTGCGCAGGGCAATCATTTTCTTGCGGGTTTCTTCGTGGAGAGAGCTTACAGAATAAATGTCTTTGGCTTTAGTGGTATGGAACGTATCGCCGACCCTCAACCCCTTCGCCAATCCGCCCATGACGCCAATGAAAACAACTTCCCTGCAAGGTGTTTTTTTCAGCAGGACAACCGCGTCCGAGACCGCGGATTGGAGCATGGGGGCTTTCACAAAGGTCATGTTTTCCAGGTTCGCCACCAGATACCCCAGCATTGTCCTGTGATACTCCACTTTTCCAAGCCGCTTGGGATAAACAATGGGCGAGATCACGACCTTTTCCCGGATCGAGGAAAGATCTATTCCAAAGAACGCCTTGAAAAACTTGCGCCCGACCATTTTACACCCGCTTATATTTCCATAATCCGAGCTGGAACCAGAAAGTGTTCAGGACCGCGAGCACGACCTGGGCGATGAGGATCGCAAACCATACCCCGCGCACTCCCAGCGCCGGAATGCGGGAAAGATAGAAGGCAAGCGGCACCTGTATGATCCAGAGGGATATAAAGGTGAAGATCATGGTCGGGACCGTGTCCCCCGAACCGGAGATCGAGCGCCCCAGTATCACCCCTACTGCCACGAACAGGTTGCTCCAGGCGATGATCTGCAGAAAATCGGCGCCGATGCTCACCACCTCCGGCTGGCGGTTGAAGACCAGCATCAAATAAGGCGCGAAAAAGAAGAACATGGCCGAGGTCGCGACCATGAAGATCAGGTAATAGCCGACCGTGGTCCAGGCGGTGGCCACCGCCCGGTCCGGCTTGCCCGCTCCCAGGTTCTGGCCGACCAGCGTCCCCGAGGCCGCACCCAGAGCGAACCCCGGCATCATCGCGAACATGCTCAGCCGCAGGCCCACGCCGTAAGCCGCGATGGCGAAGGTCCCAAACCCCGCCACGATCGACACCAGCACCACTCCCATCAGGCCGCGCAGGCTCATCTGAACCGAGGCGGGCAGGCCGATCTTCAGGATCCGCCACATTCCATCCATGTCCATCTTGAAATTCTCGATCCGGACGTGGACGCGCGAGCGCCCGCGCAGCAGGACCTCCAGCGCCACCGCCGACCCGATCGCCTCGGCAATGACCGAGGCCAGCGCCGCTCCGTTGACCCCCATTTTGGGAAAGACCCCGATCCCAAAGATCAGGAGCGGATCAAGGATGATGTTGATCAAAATGGAAAATCCCAGGATCAGCATGGGAGTCACCGCATCGCCGGCCCCCTGCAGGATCGCCGCGATCAGGAACATGTAGAAGATCACGATGATCCCGAGAAAAGTGATCTGCAGGTATCCCGTTCCCAGAGAGACAACGTTCGCCTCCGCCCCCAGCAGCTTAAGCAGCCAGGGCGCAATGAAAAAACCGGCCGCGGCAAAAATGATCGAGCCGAAGAAACCCAAGATCAGGGACTGCATGGCGATATTGTCCGCCTCGGGGAATTTTTTCGATCCCACGAAGCGCGCCACCATGGCGGTGGTGCCGATGCCGATCCCGATCATCACGAACATCAGGATCATGAGGATCGCGCCGCTCATGGAGACCGCCGCCAGCGCCTCCGCTCCCAATCTCCCCACCCAGGCCATGTCCACCAGGTTGAAGGCGGTCTGCAGCAGGTTGCTGATGATCATGGGGACCGCGAGAATAAAGATCCCCCTGGTGATCGATATACTTGTCAGATCTCGCTCTTTTTGGAATCTTGAAAGAAATTTTTTAATCATGGGTTGACAACTATGATATAATATCACATAAGATGCGGATAATCATAGTGCTCCTAACCCTCATGGTTTTAACTGCAGCACAGGTGTCCGCGTTTCCTTCGAAAGAATTAAAAACTCTCTGGGACATTCCCCTCAGTCATGTCAATTCTCACACCGCCAAGGTCTACAACCGGGAAGGCATCCACGTAGAAGAGGTCTATTATCAAAGCCGGTCCTACCAGGGAGAACCGGTCAAGATCTTCGGCTATTTCTGCTTCCCCGCCGGCGCCCGGCACAAACTGCCGGCAATCCTTTTGGTCCACGGCGGCGGAGGCTCCGCTCATCTGGGAAGGACACTTGACTGGGCAAGGCGGGGCTACGCGGTCCTGACCATTGATCTCCCCGGGCGCGGCGACCAGCGCTGGTGCTCCCGTTCCACCGGGCCGGACATGGATGTCCCCAATCTGCTTTTGACCAAGACCAATCTCCAAGACAATTACCTGGTGCACGCGGTCGCCGCCGCACGCAACGGGATAACCTATCTCACCCAGCGGAAGGAAGTGGATCCGGAGCGGATCGGCATGGTCGGCCTTTCCTGGGGCGGAGTGATCACGCTCTTGACCAACGGCCAGGATAAACGCCTCAAGACCGCCATCAACGTTTTTGGCGCGGGCTATATCCCGGAAGGCTGCACCTGGCAGGACCGCTTCAACGTAAAGACCCATGAAGAGCTGGCCCGCTGGTATTCCTACCTTGATCCCAAGAATTTTTTAAAGACCCAGCATGCATCCATTCTCTTTATCACCGGCACCAATGATCACTGCTATTACCTGCCGACCTTCCAGAAATCCTATGACGAAGTGACCGTCCCCAAAAAACTGGTCCTGATCCCGAACTTAAGACACCGTTTTCTTCCCTACATGCAGAGGATCGCCTGGAACTGGCTGGACAACAAGTTAAAATACGGCGGAAGCTTTCCGGAAGCTAAACTTTTGCCGGTCTTTGAAAAAGGCGAAAGCAAACTGATCGTCCCGGTCATCGCCAACGCCGCCAGCTACGTCACCAAGGCGACCCTTTACTACACGCAGGGAGAACCGAGCCGCTGGACCAAGCGCTACTGGGAAAGCATAGACGGGCATTTTGAGGACGGGATCTATTACTTCGGGATCCCCAAAAGCCTGATCCGGCCCGAAATGATGTTCTACGTAAGCGTCAAAGACAACCATGGATCGGTGACCTCAACCCCGATCCGCTCCATCTTCAAGGTCAAGATGTTCCGCGGCGAAGAGACCTACGCGGTTTCCTCTCCCATCCAGCAGATCAACATTCACGAGCCGCCCCTGCAGCTGCTGGGCTTTATCAAGAATTTGGAATTCCCCAAAGTATTCTTTTCCAAGGAAACTAAGAGCTACCATCTGGTTCTGCCGGACCTTAAATCTTAAGCAGAGAGGATCTGGTGGATGGATTTTGCCGCCTGCTTGCCGTCCCCCATGGCGGAAATGACCGTGGCCGCACCGCGAACAATATCGCCGCCGGCGTAAACGTTCGGGATCGAAGTTAAACCTTCTCCGGTCACGATCACACCTCCCCACTTTTCGACTTTTAGCTCCGGGGTGCGGTGAGGGATCAGGGGATTGGGAGAGTTTCCGATGGCAACCACTACGGTGTCCAAAGGAACCTTAAATTCAGAACCTTCGATGGGAATCGGACGTCTTCTGCCTGAGGAATCCGGCTCTCCCAGCTCCATCTGTTGACATTCCGCTCCGCAAACCCAACCCTCTGCATTCGCATTGTACCTCAGTGGAAGAGTTAAGATATTAAAGACTACCCTCTCCTCCACTGCGCGCTTGATCTCCTCGATCCTAGCCGGCATCTCCTCCTGGGTCCGGCGATAAAGGATAAATACCTCTTCCGCGCCCATGCGTAATGAGACCCGGGCCGCGTCCATAGCGACGTTGCCGCCGCCGACGACCGCAACCCGTTTTCCGATCTTTATCGGCGTCAGGTATTCCGGGAACTTCCAGGCCTTCATCATGTTGACGCGGAAAAGATATTCATTGGCCGAATAAACGCCGTCCAGGTTCTCGCCCGGGATCTTCATGAACTTGGGAAGTCCGGCGCCGGAGCCGACAAAGACCGCTTTATATTCCTTTAACAACTCCTGAATGGTATAAACATTACCGATAAGCATATCGGTCTTGATCTCAACCCCCAAACTTTTTACATAGTCAATCTCAAGGTTGACGATCGCTTTGGGCATGCGGAACTCGGGGATGCCGTAGGTCAAGACCCCGCCGGTCACATGAAGGGACTCAAATATCGTCACCTGATAGCCAAGGCGAGCGAGATCCCCGGCGCAGGTCAGCCCTGCGGGACCGGAGCCTACCACGGCGATCTTGGGGCCGTCTACTTTCTTCTTACTACTTACTACTTTCGACTTACTAACTTTCTCCCTTTCCCAATCCGCCACAAACCTCTCAAGCGTTCCGATCGCTATCGGTTCGCCCTTCACTCCCAGGATACATTTGAGCTCACATTGATCTTCTTGGGGGCAGACCCGGCCGCAGATCGCGGGCAAGGCATTGGTCTCTTTGATCTTTCTGGCCGCCTGGTCAAATTTTCCTTCCGCGGCAAGTTTAAGGAATCCGGGAATATCAACTTCTACCGGACAGCCTCCGACACAAAGAGGTTTTTTGCACTGGATACAGCGCTTGGCCTCTTCCATCGCCTGTTCGGGGGTATATCCGAGCGGAACCTCCTCAAAATCCCGGATGCGCTCAGCAACCGGGCGTTCTTTCATATGTAAACGCGGTTTTTTCTCGGCCATAGCAGGAGATTATATCATTAAGCGGAAAGAATAAAAAGACCGGCTTACGCCTCGACCCCCCAGGGAAGCGTGTCCAGGGCCTGGATGGCATTGACCACCTCAAAAATGACCCCGTTAAAATAACTCTCATTTATCGGCGGCACGGAAAAGCGGTGATGCGGCCCCTTAAGTTCGCGGGCCCCGGAGCGGAATACGAACTCCAACCGCGGATCGATCTCTTCTTTTCTCACCTCGACCTCGATTTCTAAAAGATTAACGCCCCAATGGCTGTACAGGCTGGCGGTCATGATCCGGGGAACCAGGCCGATGCAGTATTTTTTATATTCAGGCGCGTTCAAAAAGACGTCGATCACCGCCTCAGTCGGGATCCGCAAGCGCAGCATTTCATTTTCCAGGGCGGGATTGATGATCTCCAACAGCTTAAGCGCTGTGGAAACGCTGATGTAGCCGATCATTTCATGGTCACCCTTGGCAGCATTGTGTCCCTTATGCAGCAGCTCCCCTACCAGCTTCTTGCCGGCAAATTTCCTCAGGAACCCAATAGTGAGCTTGAACAATTTGACCTCGCGGGGCAGCGTTATCACATGCTCGGGATTATTTTCGAGGACTCCGCCCAGCTCCCTATACTCTTTGGGATCCAGGGTGATGATCTCTTCGGCCGGCAACCGGAGCTGGCTTACGTCCGCCTCCGCCCGGGCGATGGTCCTCTGATCGACATGCTGGCGGGATTCGATGATCCGGCGGGCTTCCTCCGGGGGAAGCTTACCCTCATAATGGCCGATCACCGCGTCGATCTTATTTCCCTCTTCGAATTCGCCAACGATCGCCTGAGCCGGACTGATAACTCTTGTGTCCTTTCCCCGAGAGAGGAAATGTGTTTTACCAATGTTGCGCACCAGCTCCGCCGCCAGATCCGAGGGGGGCTTGCGTTTTGCCAGAATTTCTTCCGCCCGGGTGGTGGTCATCTTGGGCGGGGGATGCCCGATTATCCCCCGGAACCTCTCCCCTTTTTCGCGGTGCAGGATCACGGCGTTGATCAGACCCCGGGCGCGCACTTCCTTAATGTGCACCAGCCGGGTTCTGGGGCCGAATACCAAGCAGATGTTTGAAAGCTTCATGCCTTGTTATCGGCAGGGAGTTTAAAAAATTTCGCTTTTCAGGGGATTATTTGGAAAGCAATTTGCAGACGTGGTCAAACGCCCGTTTTTCAATATCCAGATAGGGTTTCAACCGATCTGATAGTTCTTTGAAATCCACCTCATGGCCGTCAAACTCCGGGCCTTCCACGCAGGCAAACTTGGTTTTTCCGCCCACCACCACCCGGCAGACCCCGCACATTCCGGTCGCGTCCAGCATGATAGGGTTAAGGGAAACCAGGGTCTTGATCCCGTGCGGCTTGGTCACATCGCAGCAAACCCTCATCATGGGGACCGGACCGACCGCCACCACCAGGTCGATCTTGAGACCGGAAGCGATCAAGTCCTTGAGTTCATCTGAGACAAAACCCTTTCGCCCGCAAGAACCGTCATCCGTGGTGATCTTAAGCTGCTCGCTCTCATCTGCCAGCTCTTTACGATAGATCAAGAGCTCTTCGCAACGAGCGCCAATAATGGTGATGACTTTATTCCCCGCTTTCTTCAAGGCCTTAACATAAGGATAGATCTCGGCGATCCCTACCCCGCCGCCAATGACCACGACCGTACCATATTTTTCTATGTGGGAAGGGACTCCCAGCGGTCCCAAAAGATGGGCGATCTCTTCTCCTTCTTTGAGGGAATCAAGAACCTTAGTGGTGGCGCCCACAACCTGGAAAATAATGGAAATGGAACCGGTTTTGGTATTGGTATCGGCGATCGTCAAAGGGATGCGCTCCGCGTTCTCAGTGGGAATCACCACCACGAACTGGCCAGGCTTGGCCGCCTTTGCGATGTGCGGGGCATCGACCACAATGCGGGAGACGTTCTCAGCAAGCTTTTGTTTTGAAATGATTTTTGCCATTTACGCGGCGGGGAGTGTAAAAGCGAACTTCGACCCCTTTCCCGGACCGTCCGAATCCGCCCAGATCTTGCCCCCGTGCGCTTCCACGAACCCCTTGGCAATGTAAAGCCCCAATCCCAGGCGGCGGCTCAGGCGGGCGTCCTCATCCTTGATGATATAGAACTTTTCGAAAAGTTTTCCCAGCTTTTTATGGGGGATACCAATCCCGTTGTCCTCTACCACGACCCGGATGAAATCCCTTTCCCGGTCGATGAAAATACGTATGTTCCCCCCCTCAGGCGTGTAGCGGACAGCGTTGGAGAGGAGATTGAAGAGAACACGCCTGATCATCGCCTTGTCCCCCTTGACCATGATGTCGTCCTGCGGAAGGATTACTTCCACCTTGACCTTCTTGCTGTCGAACTGCAGATGCATCTCCTGCACCAGTTCCGCGATCTGGGAGTTCACGGAAAATACCTCGTGGTCCAGCTTGAGCTTGTCAAAGGTAAGGCGGGTATAATCCAGGATGCTGTCGATCATCCCCTGGAGTATCTTGGCATGTTTCTTGATGATGACCAGAGCGGACCGCTGCTTATCATTGATCTCGCCCACGATCCCCTCCTGTAATACGTCTGCGTATCCCAGAACCGAGACCAGGGGAAGTTCCAGATCGTGGGTCACAATGGAGAGAAACTCGTCCTTGGCCTTGTCCAGTTTCTTCAGCTCTTCATTGGCTTTCTGCGTCTCGCCCAGAAGCCCCTCAATCTTCTCGGCCGCCTGCCGGCGCTCCTCCACCAGGTGTTTCTGCTCCTCGTTCAGGTCGCGCATGGAGCCCACCACGGTCCCGATCACCAGCAGGAGAAAGGAGGTCATGACCGAGCCGGTGGTGCGGATCAATGCATCCCAGCCCGGATGGGCAATGGTGTTCACCAGCAGGGTATTAAAGGGAAAGAAAAGGATACCGCTCAGAAAACCGGCGACCATGCCGAACTGCCAGGCGACCACGATCACCGGAAGCATGGAAAGGATGATGACGGTCTCTCCCCAGAGAGGATAAAGCAGGTAGCACACCGCCATATAGGCGATGACCGCCGCCAGGATATTCGAGATCTGAGAGCGAAGCTCCCGGTTCAATATCTCGCGCATTTCAAAAAATCAGCTCAATCTCAAAAAGGCGATGCCGCTCCCCACCCAGAACATGGCCACAAAGATGTCGATCGCCAGCCACCACTTGCCGAAGTTGCCGAGATCAAAGAACATCCCGCCAAAAACCGCGATCCCGAGGATAACCAGCAACCAACCCATAAATTTACCGCCTTTCACGCTTGAGCTCCCATCACCAATGCATTATATAATCTTTTCCGGACCCGTTCAAGAATAAGCTCTACCGCCAGGCCCGCATGACGTGGATGATCACGGTCCCCCAGACGGTCAAGATGACATTGCCGAAGGCAAAGGGCACGGCGTAGCCAAGGGCAGGGAAAGAACTCTCGGCTTCCTCTTTCACCACGTTCAGAGAAGGGGTTGCGGTTTCCGCTCCGGTCAGAGCTCCAAAAAGCAGGACGGGGTCCAGTTTCAGCACCCACCTCCCGAAAAGGAGACCAACCACAGCAGGCATGAGCGTCAGGATAATTCCGGCCAGGAATACCGCCCCACCGGTGGTCTGCAGAGCCTGGACCGCCTTGGGCCCGGCGGTCAAACCAACACAGGCAATGAAAAGATTCAACCCCAGATCGGTAAAGATCCACTGGGCGCCGGCCGGGATCTGGCCAAAGGTCGGATGAACCGACCGGAGCCAGCCGCAAGCCAAACCCGCCACCAGCACTCCGCCGCCGACCCCCAGGGTCACCGGTATGCCGGCGATGGGTATGGCGATGAGGCCGATGAGCGTGCCGACCATGCATCCCAGCGCGACCATGATCAGGTCGGTCGCCGCCGTCTGCCTCTCCGGATAGCCGAGATAATTGGCGAACTCATCCACGTCGCGGCTGGAACCAGCGATCTGCAGGAGGTCGCATTTATTAACGACCGTCCCTTTGGCCAGGGGTATTTCGTCGTCCTGGCGGACAAGTTTTCTCAAGAAGCATTTCTGGCCGTAAGTCTCGCTGATCTCGCCCAGCGTTTTTCCCACGACCTCTTTGTTCAGGACGCAAACGCTCAGGATCTCGCCCATGATATCGATCATGCCGCGATCGTCGATCTCTTCACCCAGCGCTTTTTCAGCCTCCAGAAAAGCCTGGCACTCGCCCGCCAGGGCGACCTCGTCGCCCGGCTCAAGCATCAGATCGGGAGAGGAATCCAGCAGCTGGTCCCCGCGCTTCACCTTCTCGACCACAACCTTGCCCGGCAGCATCTTTTCCAGGGCGGAAACATTCTTTCCGGAAACCTTGAGCCGGTAAGCGCGCAAATTAATGCTTTTGTACCAGGAAAAAAGCTCGGGCTTGCTCTCGAGCTCGGCTCCGCCGTCGGACATCTTTTTTTCCAGCTCCCTTGCCTCCGCCCGGAGATCGATCTTTAACAGGTGGGGAATGAATTTATAGAAAAGTATCAGGCCGACCACGCCGAAAATGTAGGTGATGGCATAAGCCACGGCCACGTTGTCGCGCCAGGCCGCCTTAACCGAGGCCGGGATCAGCAGCCCCTTGATCGCGCCGTCCGCGGTACCGATGACGGTGGACTGGGTCATGGCCCCGCCCAGCAGGCCCGCGGTCGTACCCGGATCGAAACCAAAGATTCTGCCCAGGAAAATGGCGGTCGCCAGGCCGGTGACGGCGACCACGAGCGCGACCCATATATAATGTAAGCCCTCTTTTCTGAGCGCGCCGAAGAACTGAGGACCGACCCGGTAGCCGATGGCAAAGATAAAGAGAGCGAAGCCGATGGACTGAAGGAGCTCGGGCACCTTTATATTCATCTGGCCCAGCGCCAGCGCCACCAAGAGCACACTGGCGGTGGATCCCAGCCCCATACCGAAAAACTTGAGCTTGCCGAGGTAATAGCCCAGTGCGATCGCCAAAAAGATCGGGACCTGGGGGTAATTCCGGCAAATGTCAACGACCAACTCCATTATTTGCCCCCCTTGAACCTTTCATGATATTCCTCGAGCAATTCGCTGATGGCTTTTCCGATCCGGGCGTAGGCCTCGTCCGGCAGATTCGCCAGAGAGACCCGGACCGACATGTTGGGGGCGTCAAACCCTCCGCCGTCCATCAACACTACCTGCTTTTCCTGAGCCAGGCGCCAGACAAAATCGATGGGCTCATGTTTTTTGAGCATGAATTCCTTGAACGTTTTCCCGTATCTCTGCTCCGCCAGCTTGGGGATATCGATGGTAGTGTAATAGCGCGCGTCCAGCTCGTGTTCCGGACAGGGAATGCCGACCGCTTTATAGAGTGTTTCAAACCTCTGTTTGACGATGGACTGGGCTTCCTTTTTATAATCGCCCTTCCGATCGATCAGGCAATAGAGAGAAAAAAGCACCATCTGGACCTGCTGGGGAGTCGACAACCCCGCGGTGTGGTGAAGAGCGACCGAGCGGCTGTCCGCCACCATACGGTCGATCAATTTCATGTTGTCCGGGTCAAGCGCCACGGTGGAATAGCGGTCGTGCAGCTCCTTGCGGTCCTTTTCCGGCAATTGCCCGATCATTCGGTCAAAGACATTCTTCTGGTGAAGACCAATAACCCCCAATCTCCAGCCCGTGGCCCCAAAATATTTAGAGAACGAATAGACCAGAACAGTATTGTAAGGCGCGATCGCGGCCAGGGACCTGAATTCATCCACAAAGGTCCCGTAGACATCATCGGTCAGCAGGATCAGATCCCTGCGCTTGGTCTTGACCAGCTCCGCGATCTTAGCCAGGGACATTTGGTGCATGGCCACCGAAGTCGGATTGGAGGGATGGACCAAAAAGAAGGCCTTGATCGCGGGATCCTCAAGTTTTGCGATCTCTTTCTCCGGATACTGCCAGTCATTATTCTCATCCTGGACGATATTGATCTCCACAAATTCATAGTCACTCAGCCGCGGGATCTCAATATAAGGCGTGAAAATAGGAACGCCCAGAGCGATCTTGTCGCCCTTATGGGTCAGCTTGTTCTCCATGAGCGAGGTAAAAATGTAATCCATGGCGGCGGTCCCGCCTTCGGTGGCAAAGAAATCGAATGTTCCGTCAGGCACCTTGCCCTTGAACATTTCCTGCTCAAGATAGGCATGGACAATCTGTTCACAAATGGAAAGCATCCGGTCCGGGGTCGGGTAATGGTCCCCCAGGATCGCATCCACCATTTCCAGCATGAAGTCATCGGGGTTGACCCTCATTTCCTCGGTGACGTAAGCGTAGGCATCTTTCAAGAATTTCACTTCCGGCAATTTCTCGTTCTTTTTTAGAAACCGCTCAAAACGCTTGGCGATCCCATCCTTTTCCGGCGGCCCGCCCAGGCGGGGACGGTGGGGTTTCCTTTCGGATTCCTCCACCGCAAAGATGCCGAGCTGAAAAAATCCTTTCCGGGGGACCATGGTCACCCAGTTGGGGTTGCCGCGGCCCGCATTCAGCATCATTTTTTCATCGTGGGACTCGGCCATGGAGATAAGCTTGTTCTTTAACTCGAAGGGGCTTAAGCCTTCATATTTTTTCTCTTCAGCACGACCCATATTTCTCTCCTTCCATATCAAAAATCCAATTTGACCTTGAGGATAAAAAGAGCGTCGTCGTCCTCGGTGGGATTATCCTCGTATTCATAGGCCGCCCCCACGGTCAACTGGGTCAGCTCGTTCTTTAAGGGAACAACGTCAAATCCCACCGCCATCTCCGTTTCCTTCCTTTCCCCCACCAGGACCCCTTCATAGATCTCGCTCTCAAAATAAGTGTAAGGGACGACATCCACCCCGCCCATGACCATGGGCCTCTTTATGGTCAATTTGCTCACGGAATAGGACCGGTCCGCGTCCAGCAGATCATCCTCGTTCTTTATCTCAAGTGATCCCTTAAGGCCGGCGGGAAGCGAGCCGGCCCAGGCGGACGACCCCAACACCAGGGTGACCACCAGCAGGAACAAGCAAGTTTTTGTCACGACCATTCCTCCTTTTAAGTTCAAGCTATTATAGCCCATCAGCGCGAGCCGGGGCAAGGAAACTTTTGCTGTTTGTTCTCGGCCGGAAATGATATAATATCCCAGCCATGCAGAAGATAAAATATGCAGCCCTTTTGCTGCCCCTTCTCATCCTCTGCGGATGCACCGCGCCGCTTGAGATCCACCGTTTTCAGCCTGCTCCCGGCCAGCCCGATCTAACCGTGATCACCAAGGCCAACGAAGATCATCTCCGCTACGCCGATCCGGACTATGTCGTGACCGCCGCCCTCTTTGAGGCCCAAAACGTATTTGTCCTCTCCCTGGAGATCAACAACCAGACCGATAGCCGGATCAATGCCCAGGATTATTCGGTCGCCCTCTGCGACGGGCGGGACCTGAAGCCGCTTTTGCAGTTCTCGCGCGAGGATATCATCAACTTCAAGCTTGCCTACGAATCCGGCCAGCCCATAAAGACCGGGGAGCCGGCAGTTGACGCCGCTTTGACCACGGTGCTCAAGCTCTTTCAGCCCTCTTCCCGCACCGAGACCCTAAAGAGCCTGGGCCAGGCGATCGAGGATTATTTTTCCTTCCGCCCGCTCTATCCCAGGGAAACACGGGAAGGGATCCTCTGCTACCACGCAGACTTCAGGCTGGAGTATCCGCTCTCCCTCGTGGTCAGGATAAAGGATAAAACCATCGTCCTCAAATGGCTGTCGGCCAAGGGAAAAGGACAAAAGACATGACCACCCGCCGCCTGGAGGCCTTGACCGACGGCATCTTTGCCATCGCCATGACCCTGCTGGTCCTGACCCTTGACCTCGGCGACATCGCGGACGGCCTCACGCAGGTCAAGCTCCATCAGCTTCTCCTGGCGCAGATCCCCAAATTCTACAACTATGCCTTGAGCTTTGTCCTGCTGGCGGTCTTCTGGATCCTGCACCACCAGCAGTTCCATTATATAAAGAAGACCGAGAACCGGCATCTCTGGATCAACATCTTCATTCTCATGTTCGTGGCGCTCATTCCCTTCTCCACTTCCCTGGTGGGCGATTATTCAAGCGACTGGATGGCGGAGCTCTTTTTCGGCGGCAACATCTTCATTCTGGGCGTGCTCTTCAGCCTGAACTGGCATTATTCCACCAAGGATTCGCGCCTGATCGAAGGAGAACTGGAAAAACACCGCATCCAGCTGGGGACGAGACGAGGGCTGGTCTCGCCCTTGGTCTCTCTGCTGGCGATACTCACGGCATTTCTCAATCCCTCCTACTCCCCTTACATTTATCTGCTCATCCCGGCGATCCTTTCCCTGCCCCCCTTCCGTAAGTGATCGAAAAAGGAGAAAAAAAATGAAACGAACATGCTGGGTTCTTTTAGGAATGGTCTTCCTCGCAGGCGCGGCCCTGGCCTGCACGGATTTCCAGGTGAAAGCCGAGGACGGCAGCGTGGTCATCGGCCGCTCCATGGAATTCGCCATCGATCTTAAATCCGAGGTCGTGGCCTTTCCCCGCGGGATTAATTACACAAGCGTGAATGAAAAGGGAGTTAAAGGCATTACCTGGACCTCAAAGTACGGCTTCCTGGCGGTGGACGCCTTCGGGGAACAGGAAGCGATCATGGACGGCATGAACGAAGCCGGGTTGTCAATTGAATTTCTCTGGTTCCCGGGCAGTCAATACCAGAAAGCAGTACCGGGAAAATTCATCGCGGTCTCAGATATGGCCAAATGGGTGCTGGGAAGTTTTGCCACGGTGGACGAGGTCAAGCAAGCGGTCAAGAAGGTGAAGGTCATCAGCGTATACATTGAAGAGCTGAACCAGGCGCCGGGGATGCACTGCGCGGTACACGACGCCCAAGGTAACAACATCGTGATCGAATTCATCGGCGGCGAGACCCGGGTCCAGGACAATCCCCTTGGGGTCATGACCAACCGGCCCAGCATCGACTGGCACCTTACCAACCTGCGCAATTATTTTTCCCTGGCGCCGGAAGACATCACCAGCCGCAAGCTGGGAGGGATCGAAATGGAATCCACCGGCGCGGGCAACGGCTGGCTGGGCCTGCCGGGCGATTGGACCCCGCCCTCGCGGTTCGTCAAGGTCGCCTACCTGATCCATACCGCAGAGCCGCCGAAGAACGCCCCAGCAGCCTTAAACTTCGCGCAGCACGTAATGAACACGGTTGACATCCCTTACGGGCTGGTAAAGGAGCACCTGGCGGGAAGAACGATCTACGGCTACACCCAGTGGGTGGTGTTCAAGGACCTGGGAAACCGCGTCCTCTACTATTATTCCTACCAGGACACCGCGCTCAAGAAAATCGAAATGAGAAAGCTGGACCTGCGCGCCGGCACCGGAATGAGATCCATCCCCATCGAAAGCCAAAGCGCGATCCTGGACGTGACCGGGCAGCTGCTTTAATTCAAAAAAAAGGCCCCGGTAAAACCGGGGCCTTCTTCGATCTATCTTAAAGACCGTTCAGAACGCGCTGCCGTAATCTTCACCGCGCGGTCTGCGCTCCCTGCGGGGCCGGTCGGACCTTTCGGTCTTGGGCCGGGCCTCGTTGCAGGTAACTTCGCGGTCGCCCCATTTATAGCCCTGCATGGCTTCAATGGCTTTTTGAGCGTCCGCGTCATCCATGTCAACGAAACCGAATCCGCGGGACCTGCCTGTGAATTTGTCGGAAACGACCCGGGCGGAAAGGACATTGCCGAACTCGGAAAACTTGTTCTTCAATTCCTCATCATTGACGGACCAGGGCAGATTCCCAACGAAAATGCTCTTCATGATATACCTTCTCCTTTCATAGATTTTTCTGCGGATAATGGACTGTGAGGCCATTGGGGCATCAACATGATCTAGGTGCAGACTCCTAATTTAATCTTAACCATTAACTTCGACCTTCAACGGCACTATTATGACATACCCCTGTCGAAATGTAAAGCATTTCTTTGATATTTTCTGCAAACAGTGTAAAATAGCCCCATGAGGAAGGGATTCACCCTGATCGCGGCAGTCTTCGTCGTTCTCGCCCTGGCTTTCCTGGCGATCACCTTCTCCACCTACATCTCTTCGCATTCAAGGCTGGCAGTGGTGAATTATATTTGCCAGGACGCGTTCTGCATCGCTGAATCCGGATTGGAATTATACCTCAAGGAACTCGGGCAGGACGATGACTGGTCCTCTCCCCCGCCCCCCCTGACAAGAGAATTTTCTGGAGGCATGTTTTCGGTGACGACCACAAATGAGAGCCGGCGCCGGATCACAGTGCTCTCCACCGGCATGATCACAATCGAGGGCAAGACCTACACCCGGACGGTCCGGGTCGCCGCCAACGCCGGAGGCCTGCAGTCCCTGGCCCAGGAATACATCGCTTATTACACTGGCGGCGGAAACAGCAGCTGGGTTACGTCGCTGGACAACAATGTCAATATGGGCGGCCATGTCCTGGTCAACAGCAGCCTGGAACTTAACCTGAACGATACCATCAGCGGCGACGCCTTCGCCGCGGGGGACATAACCGGCCCTACCTCCGGCATCACCGGGACAGTGGAGCCCTTCGCCCAGATGCCGGACGAGGTCCCGACCCTGGAAACAAGCTATTTCGACAGCCAGCTTGCGACCGCGGCAACCTACCCGCCGGGGGACAAGATCTACTCCGGCACCCAGAACCTTTCCGGCACGACCTATATCAACGGAAATGTCGAGATCGCCAATTCCGCCAATATCACCATCACCGGAGTCGCCACCCTGGTGGCCACCGGCAAGTTCGTTGTTAACAACCTGGCGACCGTGGGCGACAACCTCACCGTGATCATCGGCGGAAAGATCGATGTCAAGAATGACCTGACCGTCGGCACCATCGGCATCTGGTATTCGGGGGAAAACATAGAAGTGGGCAACAACGTGATCATCGGCGGCACGGATGATTATGAGGGCTCGCGCTTTGTCACGCCGGGCAACATCACGGTCAGGAACAACTGCCTCCTCGACGGGCTTTTCTACGCCAGCGGCCAGGTCAGCATCGGCAACAACCTGGATTATTCCGGCATGATCCTGACCGGTTATTTAAAAAACATCGGCGAGAACGCCATCCTGAATCTGGCACCGGACACGCTGGACTGGAACGCGATCGGGGAGATCGTTTACCGCGAGGAAGGCGAGATCGTGATCACCAGGTGGGACGAGGTCTACTGAACCTTCCTACTTCAACGCTTCCCTGAACATCGCCAGAAGCACGAGCAGATATCCGACTGACCGCAGGAGCAAAAAGAAAATAGTGTAGATCTGCTCCAGCCCCATCAGGTAGCCGATATTGGTCAAGCCGAAGACGCCAAAGGCGAATCCGACAAAAAGCGGCGACATGTTCTTTTTCGTCAGAGACGTCAATATCCCCAAAAAAAGAATTGTTACACAGAAGACCAGGTTCACGATATAGATGCTGTAAATATTGCCCATTCCGCTTCCCCCTTTCCTTACGGCAGATTCTAGCATCCGCGCCGCTTAAAATCCACCGCAATCGTGATTGGCCCGGCTCAACGGGACTGAAATTTCTCCGCTATTGCCCCGATAATATACTGACATGAGATCAGCCAAAACCAGAGGCAATCGATTCAAGCAATGCTGGCAATTGTCCAGAATAGTTGCTCAGGCGTTCCATATCGGAAAAAAGCTCAATCGGCTGCTGGACCTTCCCCGGAAAGCGAACATAACCTGGCCGGGAAAAGAGGGGGAACCCCAGATTTCCCTGGAAAACCTTAAGATCCACCAAGCCCTGGGGATCAAGTTATTGGAAATTGAGCAGGACCAGAGCCGGAAAAGGGCGTTCAAGATATATGATTATAAACTGGTAGCCAGGTACCCGCGAACGCAGGCCATCTCTTTTCTGGCGCAGGATGTTCTAAGATTATTCCTTGGAAAAAAACGGCCGGACCGGAGCCAGTCCGCCCAGGGTGAATGGCTGGATATGCAGGATGCGCTGCAGCGCGCCCGGACTGGATCCGTCTTTTCCACCGCACATACCCTGAGCTACCGCTGGATACCGGACGGCTGCCGAACTAGTCCCAACGCAGTCTTTGAGCACAGCGTCAAGGGACGGGGGAAATTAAGAACGCGATACCATCCTTTAAAAAGGATCAAAGCCTTTCTCTGGACCCGCCGGAACTATGACCTGCTGGTGCAGGCCGGCATAATGGTCGCTTAATCGCCTTAACCTCTCAACCGCCATCATGGGCCTTTTATAGCTTTCTTCCCAGTCCAGTATGCTATAATCTTCCCATGCCGGAACTAAAAAGCTTAAAGGATCACGATATCCTATACCGGCGCTGGGGGCCGGCGGCCCCAAAGGCAGTCCTTCTTCTGGTTTACGGGTTGGGAGCGCACACCGGCCGCTGGGAAAACCTGGCTAACTTTTTCTCACAAAAGGGTTTCGCTTCCTACGCCATCGAGCTCAAAGGCTACGGGGAAACCAAGGACCTTCCCCGCGGGCATGTTGACTCGCTTAATATCTACTATCGGGACATCCATCATCTGGCTGATTTCATCCGCAAAGAGAATCCCGGTAAAAAGATCTTCGTGATGGGTGAAAGCCTGGGCGGGCTCATCGCCTTCATCATGGCCCATCATTATCCGGACGATTTCGCCGGGATCATCGGGATCTCCCCCTATTTTAAAAGCAGCTTAAAGATCCCCTGGCTGGATTATCCCCGAGTTTTCCTTTCCCTGCTCTACAACCGGCGTAAGCAATTCCACATTCCCTTCAACGCCTCCATGCTGACCTCTGACCCGGCACCCCAAAAAGCCATAGACAGTGATCCCCGGGAGCTGCGCGTTGCTACTTCCGGATTGCTCTTCATGACCCTCCTGGAGCAGCTGCGCACCCGGCGCCTGGCTAAAAGCATAGAGATTCCAACCCTTTTCCTGCTCTCGGGAAAGGACCTGCTGGTAAACCCCAAGGAAAGCAAGGCAGTCTTTGCCCGCCTCAAAAGCCGGGACAAGAAACTGATCGAATATCCGGAGATGCTCCACGCTCTCTCAATCGAGGCAGGAAGAGAAAAGGTCTTCGCGGATATCGCCGCCTGGCTTGCGCAGAGGATCTGAGTCGGAGCGGCCCACCCCGCATTTACTATTCTCTGAAATTTTTCCACAGAGTGCACGAAATAATCATGGTGGACATGCATGGTAAAAGTACATAAGCCCGGCCCAAAAAACGGACCGAAATATCCGTCTTACGTCCGGAACATACGGAGAGACATCGAAACCCTTCCGCTTGGTTCCCGCATCAAACACATCCATACTTATGGAGCCGAAATTAAATCCGGCAAATATTTCTTCGCTAAAAGGATCATCGATTACGTGGTTGGCTCGGATCACAACCCCAAGGTCTTGGAGGCAGCCCGGAAGGCCCTGGCAAATATTTCGCCTGACAAACTGGGCAAGAACCCCTTCAGGGTCCTGGGTTTCGACAGAAAATCCCAGCCTTATGCTCTGGGAGCGCTGTTTGAGGCCCTGCCTCAGGCTATCGCGGCCCGGCTTTTCCTGGAAAAATATTCGCTGGACCAGAGGAGGTCCTTTTTTGAGGCGGCCGATAACGCGGGCCAGGCCCTTCTCAGTTTCAGCGCTCCGGACAGCGCCGCCGGCTTCTTAAAAGCCCTCCAGGAAAAAAAACCAAAGGAGACCGAAAAGATCATTCTGGAGATGCGGACCCGTAAGACCATCCAGGAATATAAGTATAAGCGATATGCCGTAGACGAAATTGAAAGGGAACTCGGCCTGCCGCCTGCCCCCTCCCCCGAAAGTAAGCCCATAGCAGAAAAAGAACAAAAAATAGCTCTGCCGAAAAAAGCCCCCAAACCAGCTGTGCCCCCCCCAAAGAAAACCAGAAAAAAAACATCCAAAAAGAAAATATCCGCAAAACCCAAACGGACGGATCTTCCCCATTATTTCATTGGCCGGCAGGAATGGATCAGCCGGCAGCCGGTTGAGGACCACATTAAAACCATCGAGAGACACGGGGACAGCATAAGAAAAGGATTCCGGTATGTTGTCCTTCAGATCATCGAATTAGTCATCGGCATGGATTTTGATCCGCAGATCGTGAGCGCAGCCAAGAAGGCCTTATCTTACATTGCCTCTTACCGGAAGACTTTACAGCCCTTTGAACAATTCGCTCTTACCTTAAAGCAGCCGCCGCCTTTCTTCCTGGGGGCGCTTTTTGAGCTGCTCCCTGAGCCGACCGCGCTCCAGGTCTTCAAGGACGAATTCCTGCGCGCGGGTGATTTCTATGAGATCGGTTATTTTAAGGCCGGCAAAAGCCTCCTGCGCTTCAGTTCCGCCCGGGAAGCCGCCCGATTCGTGCATGCCCTAAAGAAAGACACCCGCTCAGATCTGGCCAGGTTCCTCGGGCTCTGCCGGAGAAAAAAGCAGATCCGCAATTACTCCCGCCGCCGCTACGAGATGGATGAAATGCTGAAGCTGCTTGAAGAACTGGAATAAGACCCCTGCCCCCGTCCTACTTCAGATACTTGTCAAAGAATTCAGTCGACCTTTTCATGAAAGCCGGCCAATCTTTAATGAACTCATGTTTTTCGCCGGGGAACTTGTAATAGAGAACGGTCTTGCCTTCTTTTTTCAGCGCCGCGGCTAATTTATCAGACCATTCGATCGGAACGGAGTCGTCATCGGTACCGTGGAAGATCATGACGGGTGCTTTGACCTTCTCCAAATAAGTTTCAGCGGACATCTCGGCCCAGAATTTGGGATTAGCCTCCGGGGAACCGTAAAGGGTCAGGATCTCCTCCGCCCGCTTCCGGCTCTCTCTCATCCTGGCGTCAAAAACCCTCCTGGTTCTTCTCACCCCTCTTCCCAGCGACCAGCGCTCAAAATTGTCCCAGGCATTCATGCTGGTGGCGGCATAGAGCACGCAGGCCTTCACCAATTCCGGTTTGGCCACCAGGATATTCAGCGCAATCCCGCCGCCGCGGGAATGGCCGAGCATTCCGATATTCTCCTTATCAAAATAGAGCTTTTTGCTGTTCTTGATCGCCAGGATGCAGTTTATAACGTCCTCATCGTATCCGAAATTAAAGCGGGCGTTCTCGTCCGGGTCTTTATCCGAGAGGCCGTGGTTTCGATAGTCCGGATGAATAACGATATAGCCGTGGCGGGCAAAGTAATCCTGTTCGCGTTTCAGGCCCCGGCCAACAGTGTAAACACTGGGATTGATGTAGCCATGATTGGTGATGATGACCGGGAACGGACCTTTGCCTCTGGGCAAATTCATGATGCCCGAGATGGTGAGATCTCCGCTTTTATAAGTGACCAGGTAGCGGATATATTCCTTTTCCCGGGCCAGGATCTCTTTCACGCTGAAACCGCCGCCGTCGAGTTTTTCGGCGGCAAGCCGAGGCAGGGACGGCGGTTCTTCTTCGGCCCTTGAGCAGACCGGGAATAAAAGGTTGGCAAAGATCAGGAACAGCAAGATCAGTTTCATCGCAAGGCAATTTTAACACTTTTGCCGCTCGAGAGCCACTCAAGCGCGCGTAAGCCCCTTTTCCCGGGGAAAGTGAAATTTCGTGAATTTTATCCGATAAATATCCGAGGTGATGATAATGGCCGCATTGATCGCGATCAACGGAGCTAAAAAACCAGGGATCCTGAAGCGGGCGGCAAAACTTTTGCCGTTCAGGGGAAGGAAAAAGGTGACTCCCTATCTGGCCCAAAACCGGGAGATCTTTGTGGCCAGGGGCGGGATTTTTTCCGAAGGCCGCGTCAAACGGACGCGGATCTACGCCGCCCAGCTGGCGGCGCTCAAGATCCAGCAGATAAGCGTTGCCGAGAACACGAACGCGCGCTCGCTCCTGGACCGGATCGCGCGGGAAAAATCCGTTCCGCAAAGCGAAGCGGTCACTGTCGCCGACATCTCGACCCCGGCGGGACAGATCGCCTACGTCCTCCATCCACTCTCAAATCCATTCGAATCAACTACGATCTTTAACCGTGCTGACAAAGAGGTCAGGGAAGAGATCTTCAACCGGCTCCCTTCTGACAAAAAGATCAGGTATGTGACCGGTTCATTCATCAATTACAAGATCGACATCATTGCCCTCTTGACCCCGCAGGAAAAAGCCAAAGCTGTTGAGCAAATGGTCAAAAAACTGGACAACACCTGGGAGAGCTATGGAAAGTACTACATAACTGTCCTAACCTGGCTGGGCGCGGACAAGGACCCGAAAGTAGCGGAGCGCATCAAGGCTTTCGAACAAAGGCGCGAGGAAATCGCGGAGAAGCAAAAAGCTCTGGCTGAAGCCCGGGCCAGGCAGGCCGAAATTGAATCCGATAACGATGATGAAGGGCCTCCCGACGAGGGAGGGACCCCCCCTTATATAGCCGGAATACCCGGGGCTTACTGATCGCCGTTTCTGCCCAGGAGCCTTCTCAAGCTCTTTAGGTACTCCGGAGCCGCCATGGGGTCGTTATGCCCCCCTTTTTCAAGCAGAAGGAGTTCTTTGGGTTGATTCGCTCTTTCATACAGTGCCACCGCCATCTGATAGGGTATCATCTCATCCTGCCTGGAATGAACAATAAGCAGAGGGACTTGTATCTTGCTCATCCGGCCAAGCGAATCGAACCGGCTCCGGGGCCAGATGATGGGCCATCGGTATAAAGGGTTCACGCGCGGGGCCATGGCCGGAGCCGAAGTAAAAGCCCGCAGAAGAACGAGCCCGCCGATCTTTTCCCGCTCCGCCAGGTAGGTCGCCACCGCTCCTCCCAGGGAGCTTCCCATGATAATAATGTTGGATGGAGAGTAATTTTTCTCTTCCACCAGATAGCGATAGGCGGCCTCAGCATCTAGATACAGGTTCTTTTCGGAGGGCTGACCGCCACTCCGGCCGAAGCCATGGTAATCTATGGCAAAGATATTTGACGGCAAAGCGTGCAGCAGCCTGATCGTGTCCAGGCGGTGGCTCAGGTTGCCGCCGTTCCCGTGAAAGAGGAGGATTACCTTGGGAGAAGTCTCGTTCTTGACGAACCAGCCGTTGATCTTTACCCCGTCTGCGGTCGTAAGATAGACATCCTCATATTCCAGCCCCATCGACGCGGGATCGCCTCCCAAGACCCGCACGGGAAAATAGAGCGAGCGCGACTCCACCACCGGCTCAATGAAAAGGTTGACGATAAGGAGCCCAAGCACCACCATTAACAAATAGCGCGCTAATCTTTTCACTGGGTCTTGCGGTAAGCGCTATAGAGCCCGATCAGGACCAGCGGCAGGATGAGATCGGATATAATGATGTTAGGGCCGATGTTATAGGCCGCCAGGTTCCCGCTTTCCGCAAGACTCCGAACATGGCCGATCATGCAGCCCAGCAGAAAAACACTGTTGGCAATGATGGCCGCCAGCCAGAAGCTTCCCCGGATAAATAAACACAGGACCGCGACCAGCCCAAAGGCCATGTCCGCCACTCCGACCTCATACTGAAAAGGGCTGCCCGGCTCCCACCCGATCATTATGGCCGTGGCCGGCCCGTTGAAGACATGGAACGCACCCGCCACCAAGCTGCCTAGACCGACAGCAATCACCAGCAAATAAAGCAGAATGATCTCGATGATCTTCTTTGCGCTCCTTTGTCTCATGAGCAAAAGATGGACCACAATGACGACCAACGCGACCGCTAACATAAATAAAGCCATAAGTTTACCTCCCCTTTTTTCAGCGTACCCGGATCAGAAAGACCTTTTCTTTGGCGGGCGGCTTATTTACTTCCCAGGGACGGGCGTATTTCAGGGATATCTTGGCGGCGCCTTTTTTAAGGGCCAGGAAGGTCCAGTTCTCTACCCCGCTGGCGCCCACGCGCTTAGTGGTGGAAGGCGTATATTCCGCTTCCAGGAGCCGGATGATGTTTTCGTCATACGGCTCCGCCAGCTGCCAGCTGTAGCCGGTGGTGGGATTCGAATCCAAGCGGATGGTGAACTCTTTCCCCGCCCGGGCGCTTATCACGCACGTCCGGTCGCAGGAGGAAAGCAAAAAAAGAAGAGGAATCAAAAACAAGATCAAACGCTGGTTGGGTTTCATGCGGGATATTTTAGCATGTTAGTGAAAAAAAAGCGCGGGATCTTTTCCCGAGCCGGAGTATTTCTTTAGATATGAAAATACGGGCAGGGTGCCGTTCGCCCGCTCGATCTGCTTCTGGACCCAATAAGGTAATCCGCTCTTCCCGATCTTCATTCTCTTTTCCTCCCATCTCTCCTCGCCAATTTTATCGCAATTTTCGGCCGGGAATTTCAATTATCTTCCGCAAAGGCAACACCGCCCTTGATTTATAAAGAAATTAGTGGCAGAATAGCTGCAAACATCTAAAGGAGGCCCATCATGTTAAAAAGAAACATCCTCTCTTTGTCCCTTCTCGCTCTCGGAACGGTCCTGGTGTTCGGATGCGCCCAGCAGACGGATACGGACTCGAACGTGATCGACGCGCGCGACGGGGTCTACAGCTACCAGGGCACGCAGAGCCCGGGCGACGCCTGGAGCTGGACCATCACCCCCACCTATGTTATCGGAACGAATGAGACCACCGGCAAATACTACGCCGGCAGCTATACCGCCTATGCCAGCGGCTTCAATAAAATGGTGGTCTCGGAAAGCAACGACTCCGGCGTTCCCCTGGACGGCACCGCCACTGCTTACTTTCTGGAATATCCCAACACCATGCTCATCGTCAAACCAGCCGGCGACGATGACAATGTGATCGTCTGCGCGGCCCGCGCTGTCACCGCACCCCCTGCCGGGCAGTACAATTTCGTGAACATGCCCTGGGCAGGGTGGACCTCCTCTGACGACGCCTATGGAACGGTGGAGGTCGCGGTGAGCGCAGGATCCTACACCTTCAATGTCAGGACCTACAACCTGGCCGGAACCCTGACCCACACCACTCTGGAGGCCGGATTTACTTTCAGTGACGGCCGGCTCTCCAAGTCCGGCAACCCGCTCCAGGTCTTCATGACGCCTTCGGGCGTCTACCTGGGCGACAGCGGTCCGGGCAACGGCGGTTTTGGCGGCGCCGCCTACCAGAGCGTGGATGTGAGCGAGGCGGGGAGCAAGAACTACCGGGGAGTTCTCTTCGTCTATGATCCATTAACCGGGGATGGTGAGACCATGGCGATCGGCGCCGAGCCGCATCCGACCTTAAGCAATGCCCTGGCGGGGTTCAGCTATGACGATATTGAGACCGGGGCCCGGTCCACTGGCGGGGTAACGCTTGAATTCGGGGCGCAGGAGGTAAACGGGATCCTGACCGGGACCATGGATGACGGCGGACCTTTATCGAACTTCAAGATCGCGGTCGCACAGGTATCCGGCAAATATATTGTGCTCGGCATTGCCCTGGACCGATACGGTGATCCGCAGAATTTCCTGGTGGTGGAGCAGTAAAAGGCCGGTCGGAGCCTGAAATTTAGATCGAGATCCTTTTTAGGTCCCGCAGGCTGACAGTGGGAAAGTTCAAGAACTTGACCGCGTAGAACGAATTCGTCATGTAAACCTGAAGCCGCTCGCTGTATTCCAATCTCGCCCGGGCCAGGCCCAGCGCCATGTGCATCCTGCCCGGAAGCTTCGGAAAGACCCTGGAAGTAGCCGGGATCTGGGCGAAGAATTCAGTTTGGCCGCATCTGGGCGAAAACAAAAAATACATGGTACTTCTCCCCCTTCGGGGCTTATGGGTCGCGACCGGACAGCCCAGCGGCAGCCCGAAGTGAAGCGGATACCTGCCCTCCTGCCGGACCTTGGAGAAGGAAATCACCAGCGCCAGATCGGTCATCATGCCGGCCTCATCGCTTTCCATGATAGTTATTCCCGCATTTTTTGCGGGGAAGAGCGGATCAAACCTTTGCGGAGGGTAATTTTTCGCGGTCCAGGGAAAATCCACCAGCTCCTGCCCCACCGCATCAAACATGCCCTTCAACTCCAAGCTCTGCGGAACAAACATCCGGCCGTAGATATCCAGGGTCGGTTTTTCACATTTTGCATCCGGCACGACGTGTCTGACGCTGAGGCAGGAGATCAAAAACCTGGTTTCCGAGGAAAGGGAACCATGCAGGCCGGCCCGGCTCTGGGTCGGGCTGATAGTGACCCAATTTATCCCCCGGATGGTCCTTTTCTTTTCCCGGACCGCCATGTTCTGTTTCATGACCGTTTGCCCGGAAAGTTTTATCAGATTCAAGCGTCCCGTAAAATTCGGCATGACGTATTTTTATCGGACGCATTTCCAGGAAATTTCACTTCGATCGCCTTAAAAACTGAAATCAGCGGCCCATTTTAGCGAAGAATACCTGCCATGAAGCTCAACCTTTCCGCATTTAGCAGATTGAGGCCGGGCGCGGTCCGGCTCGCGAAATGGAAGAGCCCCTCTTTTCCGAAGAGGACGGAAGAGCCCATGCGGGCGGTCGTGCTTTTCGCCCGATATATGGGGATGAGATCCATTCCTGAAAAGACCATGGACCGGCTGCGCCATGATCCCTATTTCCGCTATTGTTTCTATCTGCTCAACATGCACGGCACGGTCTACGACAAAGATTCCCGGATCGGGAAAGAGTTCCGGGAGGGCATGCTCCGGCTGCTGTGCGACCCGGACTCAATGACAGACAAGGACCTCTATCTGGGGCTGCAGCAGTATCTGAACAATTTCATCGGATACCTGCCCGGCGGGTACCGGGTCGGCATGTTCAAGGAAATCGCCGAGACCTCCGCACGCTTCAAAAGGATATTTAAGGCGGTTGACGGGGTGCTGGAGGAAAAGGGGCTGACGGAAAAGGCGGCTGTTCTGCGCGCGGAAGGCAAGAAGGTTGAATTCCTCAAGCTCGCGCTTAATATCTTTAATGTGCTGGTGGAGCGCGACGGATTCGATCCCCGGGAGCTCTGGACGTAGGCTTAAAAACCCACCTCTTCGTGAAATGTTCAAAAAAAAGCCCCGGAGTTTCCCCCGGGGCTGATCGATCCTTTTATTGGATCTTAGAACGCGTAGCTGTAATCGCGGCTGCGTCCCTGTCTGGGAGCGCGTTCCGTCTTGGGCCGGGCTTCGTTGACGGTGATCTCGCGCTCGTCCCACTTATAACCGGTCATCCCGGCGATAGCTTTGGGTGCGTCAGCATCTTCCATATCAACAAATCCGAATCCTCTGGACTTGCCGGAGTACTTATCGGAAACGACCCTTGCCGAAAGGACCTTGCCGAACTCGGAAAACTTGGCTTCCAGATCAGCGTCCTTGACGGACCAGGGCAGATTGCCTACAAATATACTCTTCATGCAGTATTCTCCTTTGTCTGTATTTTTCTGCGATTAACGGAAATGTAGAGGCTCAAAATTGAGGCATCAACACGATCTATTTGCAGATTCTAAAGATCTAAACCATTAACTTCGACTCTTAACGTTGGCATTCTGACACATGTGTGGCAGTTTGTCAACCCTCTATTTAGTTATCGGCTCTTATTTGAAATAATTTCAATTTATTTGTGCCAAAGTTTTTGCCGCCTTCTTGAAAAATCCGCCCCTTTAATGTAACATAATGGGAGACGCACGCCTTTAAACCAAAAGGGAGGACAAAAACGTTGAGAAACTCCAAGGTCCGCATCGCGATCATCGCCCTCGCCTTGTTCCTGGTGACGTCCGTGGGGCTGTTCATAAGCTGCGGAAGACAGATCCAGGAAATGGCCCGCCCCGAGGCCTTGACCTTCGCCTCATCCGCTCCGGTGACCCCCACCCTGGAATGGCTGGTGCAGTTCGGGACCAACAACTCCGAATTTTCCTATGACGTTTGCGCGGATGATTCCGGCATCTTTGTGGCGGGCGAGATCGGCTGGGATTGCTTTCTGGAAAAATATGACTCGAGCGGAAACCAGCTTTGGGCCCGGCAGTTCGGCACCCCGCCCCGGGACTATGCCCGCGGCGTCTGCACGGATGGCTCCGGCGTCTATGTGGCGGGCTACACCGACGGCGCTTTCCCCGGACAGACCCCAGCCGGCGGCAGAGATCTTTTCCTGAGGAAATTTGACGCCGAGGGTAATGAACTCTGGACCCGGCAGTTCGGGTCTTCCACCTATGATTACGGCTTTGGGGTCGCCGCAGATAGCTCAGGGATCTATGTGGCGGGTTTCACTTTCGGCACCCTGCCCGGAGAGATCCCGAAGGGAAGCTACGACGCCTGTCTCATAAAATATGACGCGGATGGAAACCAGCTCTGGGCCCGGCAGTTCGGCACTTCCGGCTCCGACATGGCGCTGGCGGTCTGCGCGGACGATTCCGGCGTCTATGTCTCGGGCCACACCTACGGCACCCTGGGCGACCAATCCTTTGGCGGCATAGATGTTTTCGTCAGAAAATATGATGCGGATGGAAAAGATCTCTGGACCACGCAGCTGGGAACCTGGAGCACCGACTACAGCTACGCCATCGCGGCTGATGCTTCCGGGATCTATGCCGCGGGCTACACCTATTATTACGGGCCGGGCTCTTTTGGAGGCACCGATATGTACCTGAGCAAGTTGGACCGGGAAGGAGAGCTGCTCTGGACCCGCCAGTACGGCACTTCGCAAAATGAGTTCTGCCACGGCGTTTCCGCCTATGCTTCCCGGGTCTATGTGGGAGGCTATACCTACGGCGCCTTTCCCGGACAGGAACAAAAAGGTAACTTTGATGCCTTCCTTATAAGCTACGATGCGGATGGAAATCAGCTCTGGACCATCCAGTACGGCACCCCGGCCCAGGATGAGGGCCGGGCGGTCTGCGCGGTCTCATCCGCGGTCTACACCGCCGGCCACACTTACGGTGTTTTCCCCGGACAGATCCCAAAAGGATACCTTGACGGATTTCTGGCAAAATTCTCGGCCGGCCTCAAGGCAACGGTAGAGTTTGACCCGGATGTCCTGAACTTAAGCTCCAAGGGAAAATGGGTCACCGCCTACATCGAGTTCCCGGAGGGGTACTCAGTGAATGATATCGATGTGAGCACGGTCATGTTAAATGGAAAAATTTCGGCCGAGCTCAAGCCCACCGCGGCGGGGATGGTCAAGTTCGACCGCGCCGGCGTCCAGAGCATACTAGAGCCGGGAGAAGAAGTGGAGATCAAGATAACCGGCGAGTTCGCCGGCAAAGCCTTTGAGGGCACTGACACTATCCGGGTCATTTCAAAATAGCGAAACGACGGACGACGATCAGATCGGCGAAAGGCCCTTGATCCGCTTCAGGTCCCGCAGGGGAAAAGAAGGGAATTCCGCGATCGATTTGAACCTGAAGGCGGCAGCTAGATAAAGGCCCTGCTCGCTTCCGTGTTCCAGGTTCACGTACGCCATTCCCAGAGCGAAATCGACGCGGGAAGGCAAGGCGGAAAAGACCTCCACCGGAGCGGGAATAGTCAGATCATAATGACAGCAATTCCCCTCTCCCGAAAAATCCAGCGGGGTGCCGATATCAAAGGTTTTTTGATCACCTGACCGGCCAGCGGGAAAGCTCAGAAGCAGCGCCGCGTCAACGATATGGCCGGAAACCCCCGCCTCCACATAAAACATCCCCTTCCTGGTGGCGGACACATCCGCAATTAAAAGCGAGGGGTAGCTCTGGATCTCCCAGAACCTATCTCCCAGCTCCTCCATTTTGAGGATCTCGATCTTTCCCCGGGCGTGGAAATGGGGCGGCTCCACCGGCAGGGTCGGCTTGGAATAGGAGAAATGGAATTCTTCCAGGCGGGCAATATTTTTCGCCTCCCGCACATTCTGCCAGCTTATCCCCTTTTCTATCCCCAGCAGGCCTTCCCTTAGGAAATTCTGCTTCTGCACCTTCTGCTTACCCAGCTTGACCCAGCGCCACCTGCCGGGGCGTTCGATGATCTCTCCGATCTTTCCCATTTTTGCCGTCATATCAGATATTTATCGGCGGGTAGGCAGACAAATTTCAGGCAAAAGGGACTGGCACGGGGCGAATCGAGTGAAATCCATTAAAAAGACAAACGATAAAAATACATGAAGATCCAGGAAGCGAGAATTCCACATTATTTTAAAAAAGCACAGGCCGCCTATGGGCGGCTCTCGAGCAGGGAAAGGATCAAAACCGTCCGGGACGCCCGCTTTAAAATGTACGGCATTGGGCCCCTGGATGTCCTGCAGATCGTGATCGCCTCCAATTTCAACCGCCGGCTCGTGCAGGAAGCCCAGGAAACTTTCGAATACCTCTACGAGCAAAAATCCTGGTTCAGCCCTTTAACCTACGGGGATTTCGGTCTTTATAAAAACTTTTCTCCGCCTTTTTACCTGGGCGCGGCCTTTGAGCTCGCGCCCCGGGAAGCGGCGCTTCAACTCTTTGCGAAGGAATTTCTGTGGGGACCCTACTCAGACACAAGTACCTTCAAGGCAGGACATACTTTATTGCGCTTCGGCTCCGCGGAGGCGGGCGCCTCATTTGTCCGGGACCTTCTACCTACCTATCCGGACAAAACGCGCAGTCTTCTCTCCGCCATGGTCAACAACCGCATGATCCACGAATACAAATACCACCGCTACCCCTCCCGCGAACTGGTCAAACGAGTCGGTTGACTTCCCCCATAGCTGCGGTATAATCAGGACAAAAAGGGGGAACAAACATGAAAAGAAAACCGTGGATCATCCTTCTCATTGCAATAATCATTCTGGCATTGCTGGGCATCGGATACCATCTTTATAAACTCAGTGCGCTCAAGTCGGCGTTAAAACCGCTGGCCCTGCAGGATGAAGCGCTCTTCGAGGAACTGCTGGAGATCACCAAGTCCCTCCCCGCCATCACCCTGGGCGAGCTTTCCGCCATAACCCAGGAGAACATCGCGGCCAGGAATGAGATCATGGCAAAGGTCCGGGCCGTTCCCCCATATTTCTACAAAAAACAGATAGACCTGTTCCTCAAGTTAATGGAGATGGAGAACGAATACGCCCTCTCCCTGGTCTCGCTCAAGCGCGCCTGGCTGGAAGCCGGCGCCCAGCCCGAGGAGGAAGTGGTGACGGAGGTCGAAGAGATCCAGCGCGGGCCCAAGCAAAAACCCCTCTATCGGGAGAAGGTCTTCAAGCGGACCCTGATAAAGTTCAGGGGTTCGGTGGACAAAGCGCGGGCCGCCTCTCAGGCGCATCTGAGGATCAGCCAGAACATCCTGGCTTTCGAAAAGAGCAACGAGAAGGCGTTGTCCGCCATCATCCCCAAGAGGAACATCACCCCGCTCCTGGAGCAGTTGATCCGGGAAGAAGGGACCAGGGACTGGGGGCTGGGGATGTAATTTCCAAGGAGGAAAAGAAATGAAAGCCTCAGCCAAATTTCTTGTTGTCCTGCTCCTGATTTCCGGCTTGATCATATCCGGCTGCGCCGAGAAAAAAGAGAAACCTAAAGCGGCGGAGGAAAAGGTTTCTGCAAGCGAGGCCCAGGCTCCCTGGGACAATTACGGTTACGAAAAACTGGACCAATTCCACCTTCGCTATTTTTATGTCTTTGAGGAAGCCGTCGACAAGGCCCTAAAGGGCGAGAAGAGCTGGGAAGAAGCGATCAAAGACAACACCGGCATCGTGGAAGTCTGGTTCAGAAGTGACGGCGGCCTCTTCAGATTAGATCGATATATCGAGAAACTTGACGCTAAATGCAAAGCCTATGAAGGAGCTCCTCCGGATACAATTTCCTATAATGGCAAGACCTATTGGCTGCAGGAAAGACTAATCCAAAAAGAAAAACAATTCACCAGCTTTACTTTTCACTCCGGGGACCAGATCGGCTATGACGATCTGACCAAGCAGGCGATCGCCGAGACCTGCCGCTATGAAAAGTTTTCCAGCGGGAAAGACAAGGCGGTGGATCAGGGCACAGCCCTGAGCTGGATGATGATGGGTCACACCTCTCTTTGCGGCTTTGGCTTCTACTTAAATCAGGAGACCGGTGATGAGGAGATGGACAAAAGCTTAAAGGAGGCGGAAGAAGCGGCGCTTGAGCTCACTAAAATAATGAATCCGTCGGAATATAAAAAGACCATCGAGGGCTGGAAGGTCAGAATGAAGATCGCGGGCAGGACCGCAGCAAAAGAATATACCCCGCCAACACAAAAGCTGGGCGGCCTCTCGATGAGAGGATTTCAATTCATAGACTTAGAACTTGGAATTGGATTAGCAGGCTATCTCGAGGGATGCACCAAGAGCTACCTTTTCCCGGAGACTAAATTTGATGAGCCCAAGCTTGTTTACAAAGCTTTGCTGGTAGAGAAGACCGCCCCCCTGACCGTTTTTGAGAAATTCTAGAACGGGATCATCGACGAAGGATACTGAACAAACGCCTATTATTCCTTGAGGATTGACAGCACCCGCTGCCGGTTGCGCCGGATCCTGGCATTTTTCGGCTCCAGCACAAGGGCGCGTTCAAAAGCCAGCAGGGCCTTTTTTCCTTCTCCCCGCCGGGCATAGAGGACCCCGAGGTTGTTCCAGCGCGCGGCATCGCTGGGGGCCAGCTCAAGAAGCCGGCGCCGGACCGCGAGGGCCTCCTCTTCTTTTCCCTGCCGGGAGCGGGCGTGCCGCTCATTTACGTAGTGAGCGATGACACCGTGGTAATCCGTGTCAGGCTCCTCATCCGTCAGCTGGAAGATCAGGTTCACGGCATCCAGCATGTATTTTTTGCCCTCGATCTCCGCGATAACGTAGGCATGCTCGCCCGCGGATTTGAAATGCGCCCGTATACCCGCCGCGCGCAGGAGGGCGATCAGAAGGAAGCTGTATTCCAGGCAATGGGCGATCCGGGAACCCCTCTTTGCATCCATCAATTCCTTGGGAAGAAGGTCCCCGTGCCGCTGCCTCAGCGGCGCGGAAAAATCATCATTATGTGAAACGACCAAGCCTCCCTCCCCCACCCTGAGCCCGGAATAATAAATATCGGTGTGGAAGTCTATGCGCGTCCGGCTCACAAATTCGCAGTTGCTCTCGCAAACCTTAAATTCTTTTTTCTGGTAAATGACCGCCCTCAAAAGAAGGATTGCCTTGTTCATGTCGTTGGAAGGAGCATGCTGGTGGAAAAGCTTCTTCACGTAGGCCTTGATCTCCTCCTTTTCCTCAAAGGGGTCCTCCAGGCCGGCGCGGTGAAGCTCCTCGATAACAGAAAAATACCCTTGACGGTCGCTAAAGACCTCTTCGAATAGCTCCTCCGTCCGCGCAAAGCCGTCATCGTCGCGGTCAGCTTTCTTTGTCAGCTCATTATGATCCGACCGAAGCTCCATTCCCCTCCCGGGGTAAGGAAGCCCCAAACCGACGTATAACACCCGGCCCAGGTCCGTCATTTTATTTCTCCCTTTCATATTTCGCCGATTTTCTCCGGCGATTTCAAGGGAACTAAGAAGATCTCTGTCCGAGGAAAAAAGCAGAATTCTAAAGCACGAAATACGCCATGACCAGGATATAGACCCCGCCCGCCAGGATGAACAAGCCGATCAACTTTGAGGCGCCCACCATGTACTTTCGGCTGGGAAAGATGATCCGATTCGCGATGCGGGAAAGAATATCCAGCCAGTCAGGCAACAGCAAATAAAGCAGGCCAAAGATCCCGGCGACCACCCAGGCCAACCGCAAGACCATTAATGTCGGATAGCGGGAGCTGACATAGAGGATCACTCCCCCCGTCACCAGCAGTAATACCCCCACCATTTCCCGAAAGGGGGACAAGAGATCATCAATCGTGAAGACCACCCGGTCCAGCCGGTTGCAGAATTCGGTGAAGAAATTGGGGGCGATAAGCATGACAAACCCAAAGAGCACGCCGAGCCACCCAGAAAAAAGCAAATAACCCATTGACCCAAATCTTACCTTTGGCGCGGTGAAAAAGCAAGGCCGTTTTTTACGCTTGCTTTTGAAATCGGTCTTTGATACTATTCCGGCCATGAGAGCCGGGAGTCTGGCAATTTGCCTGGCACTTCTTTTTGTTCTGCCCACCCTCGCCCATCCACCGGCCGGGATCAGCGCCGGCTATGACAGCATCGAGCGAGTGCTCACGATCACGGTTTCCCACCGGGTGGCGGACGCACAGGATCATTTTATCAAGAACATCAAAGTGCTAGAGGCAGGCAAACTGCTTTTCGAGCAGAATTTTGACCGGCAGTTTGACCAGCAGGAGCAGGTCATGAAGGTCTATCTTCCCTGGCTGGAGGGGACCAACTGGCTAACGGTCGCAGCCGAATGCAGCAAGTTCGGCAGCAAACAGGAGGTCATAGGGGTCGAGGTCCTGCCCTACGCGGATATCTCCGCCGCCCGCCTGCAGCTATTGATGGAGGAAAACCCCGATCTAATCATCCTGGACGTTTCCCCCAATTATTTTGAAGGGCATATCCCGGACGCCCGCTATTATTACCTGCCGGAGCTCCGAAAGCGCATCGGCGAGCTGGATCCCTCCAAACCTTATCTGGTCTACGCCCGCAAAGCGGAGGCAAGCATTGATGCCTGCCTGATACTTGCCGAGCAGGGGTTCAGCCGGATCTACCGGCTGGAAGGCGGCTACGGCGCCTGGATCGAGGCCGGCTGCCGCATCGAGCAATAGGGATCAGGAATCGCCGTACCACTGCCCGATGAAATAGATCTTTGAATCGTCCGCGGAAAAGACCGCGTTGTGGCACAGGAACTCCGCCGGAAAATAATTCGGGGTGATGTTCCTGTTGTTCGAACCATCGGAATCCATCATGTAAAGATCGTACTTGCCCTCCCCGTCAATCGCCGCCACGATGAAGACCAGTTTCATTCCGTCGCACGACCAGTTGGCGAATCCCTGGGAATAACCGGTGGTGGTAAGCCGGCTCTCAGCGGTACCGGTGGCGGTGACGACAAAGATGTCATAGCCGCCATTGACCGAAGAAACATCCACCATTCTTTCGAAAGCGATGCGCCGGGCGCTGGGACAAGTCCTGGGATCGTAGTCCCCGATGGGAAGATTGGCGTCCCCCCACTCCCCCGCGTTGGGGGGGTCGGTAACCTGTTGAGGGTCGGTCCCGTCCGAACTCACGGTCCAGATCTGGTGGTCCCGGGTAAAGGCGATGCGGTCATTGCTGCCCCAGCAGATATCCGCGTCGTGGCCGCCGGAGTCATAGAGCAGCTGCTGTCCGCTCCCGTCCGCATTCATGACATAGAGATCCAGGGTGCCGTTTCGCTTGGAAAGGAAGGCGATCTTTGATCCGTTGGGAGAAAAGGAAGGATAGGTATCGAAATAACTGTTGTTGGTCAACCGGGTCGGGTTACTGCCGTCGACGCCGACGATATAGATCTCGGAGGTCGGGTCGAAGGCCTCGGTGGTCGTGCTTTTAAGGGAAAAGGCCAGCGTCGTGCCGGCAGGGTTCAGATGAAGGCCAACGACCTCCATGCTCGCCGAGCTGTAGATCAGCTCGATGTTCTCCGTGGAAAGCTCCAGCGAATAGATGCCCCACGCCCCTTCATGGGGAACGGTGGGCTGGCTGGAATCCGAGGTCTGCTGGGAACAGCCCCCCGCGAAGATAAAAAGCGCCAGGATCAAAGTGCATATCAGTTCTCTATTCATGGCCCACAAGATCATAAGGGGCTGAAACACGGGTTTCAGCCCCTTGGAACAATTTAAGCGTTTGGTCTTACTTCCAAACCGCTAAAAGCGCCCCTACAACCGCCAGGGCGACCAGATTATATCCGTTCCGGAGGAGAAAAAGCTTGAAGGACTTCTTTTCATAGAGCATTTCTCCCAGAAGCAGGGTCGCGATGAAACCGATCTCGACCATGATCCCGAGAAGGGCTCCATTGAGCATGGAGCCGGCTCCGGCGTAGCATACGACGTTGGAGCACACGAGCTGCGCCAGAACGTAAGCCACCACCAAAGAGCCCAGGAGAGACAATACCATGTCCTTGGCGCTGGCCTTCATTTCTTTTACACCGGCCAATTCCATCCAGGTCTTGGCGAACATGACGGGTGAATACCAGAGCATGCCGATGGCGAAATGAATGATACCCGCCACCAGGACTGCGAGCCAATTAACTGCTACCAATGCAGATCACCTCCTTTTGGGTGAATTCTACACTCTTATTTGATCTCCAGCAAGAACTTTCCGTTGGGATCGAACTTCTGGATGCGGTTGTTTTCGGTATCCGCGACATAGACGTTGCCGTCCTTATCGACAGCGATGCCTTCGGGTGAATCGAATTCACCCGCACCCGACCCTTGTTTGCCCCATTGCCTTATCAATCCGCCGCTGGGATTGAATTTTGAAACCCTCGGGCCGTATTTTTCCAGGACATAGACATGGCCCTTGCTGTCCACCGCGATGCTTTCTGCAAATCCAATTATATTTGTGTTCAGAAAAGAAACCCGGGGAGGGAACCAGCTGTTCACCTTGATCAGCTCTCCTCCCCATCTTTTCAGGAACTTCCCGTCCTTATTGAATTTCTGAACACACAGGTTCGGTTTTTCAAATTCCTTGGCCCGCGGCGCGTACGTATCCGTGACATAGATGTCGCCATTCCTTTGATCCACCGCGATCCCCCACGGCCAGATAAATTCCCCTTTTCCTTTTCCCTTTCCCCTTTTGCCTATTCCCATGACAAACTTGCCGTCTTTTGTAAACTTCTTAACCGGATAGTCTTTAAAATTGGTAACATAAATATTTCCATCCTTATCCACCGCGATATCTCTGGGGTAAAGGCTCTTTGCTTCTTCAGCGCTCATGACGCGGTAAGTGGCAATAGTGTGGCCATCATTAGGGTCGATGACGCCGATATAACCACGAGAACGCAAATAATTCTGGCCAATTGCGTAAATTATCCCATTAGGGCCAATAGCGATTTTTTCTGGATAAAATATCTTTGCAGCGATCTGGTTTAAATTCGGGGAAACGCCTAAGTATTTTGCATATTCTGAAACCTCTTCGGCAGATAGTTCGTGATCAACAATATATTTAACGGCCTTGCCCTTACGAAAAACTTCCTTGTATTGCCAAGAATAAGCAACCGTTTTTTCTCTATTGACACGCAGACGACTAACTTTCCTGTTTAAAATATGCAGATGTTTGCCTTGATAATCATATTTATAAATGTCACTTCCCCTCAAAGCATATACATTATTTTTTGAGTCTATCGCTATTCCTGATATTTTAGCGAACAAAGGCCCCGCCATAAAAACCACAAGAGAAACACTAACCAGATTTCTTGCCAAATATCTATTTATCAAAATTTGACTACCTCCATGCTCTTCTCACATAAAAACGCCGGCAAAACCGAACAATGTTCCGGGTCATCATATCCGCGTATGGGAAACATTGTATCCCTTCTTAATATACCAAAATCAAACCCTTCCTGCGCGGAGATCCTTTCCCAACCAAAGTATGCCAGCTCCGAGCAATAAAAAGACCAATTGTCAGGCGTGTATTGGCCTCCTCCGATGCAGAAAATAAGATCATTATCGATTTTAAAATGAAAAGGCAATTCATAGACCTTTCCCTTTTGTGTCTTTATAAGTGCTACAACTTTTTTCCGGATACCTTCGGAAGCAAGCTTAGGCACTTGTGTTGCATAATAGAACTTTTCATTGTCCCAGCTTCCTTTCAGGTCTCTCTCAATGACGCTGGGAATTGAAAGTCCACCTGGCCATACCGACTCTACTACGTTTCCGTCTCCGGCATAAATTCCAGAATGATTCGGCTCATACGGAATAAGATCGAATCCGCTACCACTTCGCGCATTGCCATCAAAGACAAAATCTCCCCTTCTCAGCACATAGGATTTTGACTTGGTGTCACTGATAAATTGATATGCACCTATAATTGTTTTAACAATTGATGTATCTTCGCTCCCTATAATAATCACAGGGATATCATTATTTCCTTCTATTAAAGTTAAATTCTTTGTGGTATTGAATTTTCCGTCAAAATCAACATCTATATTAACGCCTTTAATTTGTATGTTGGTGGGCGGCGAAATATTTCCTTTAGCTACTATATCCACCCCTGTCGGAAATACTCCTATATCCTCATGCCAAACAACCTGCCTATCCCTCGGGCTCAAAAGGATAAGATCCGGTTCGTCGCCGGTGCCTTTGTAAACCGTTACATCTCCGGATTCCACTTCACGATTGCTGGTGCCGCGGATAATGGCGTTGATCTTGTTCTCGCCGGGATCCAGCCGGACACTGTAATTGACAACGCTCCAGGAATCGCCGCTCCAGCTTAACCAATCAGTCAGTTCCCTAGTATTATTAACATAGATCTTGGGCGGATTGCCGGAAGTCCCTCCCCTCCCCTCGATCCGCACCAGACCGCCAGCTTTATCAACCCAGGAAATATCAACTATTTCCGGCTCGGGCAGGCGGGGCATGGGATAAACAACAAAATCCGCATAACTGTGCAAGACCTCCGCCTGTTCCTTGATTATTATCCCGGAAATTATCAATTTGCCGATAAAGGGAACGACCCTGATATACCATTTCTTGAACGCGATCGATGTCGGGGTCTCCGTGATGTCCGCCGCGCCCACCCCCCCGTAGGGATCGTCCAGCAGCGCCATGGCTGTTCCATCCGCCACATCCCAATCATAGCTGGAAGCAAAATTGATGTCGGAAGGATAAAAGAATGACCGGGCATTCTTATCATATGTGAACCCAGCCATCTCGTCCCCCATCGCGACCGTAACATGGACTTTATCCGGGCTGTTGACCACAGCCACATCCAAGGCGGGATTGATCCTGTCAACATATTGGGTTTTGTCAACCGTCAGATCCTTTGCTGCCGGTTCAAAACCCAAGCCGATCTCTAAAAAAGCCGCTCGTAAAACGCCCAACATCCTGTCCGTCATAATATATGCCATTTCGGGGTTATTGTTCCTGCCGTAAATTCGTTCCCCAAACTTCCCGCTCAGTTTTATTTGACCGGTAACTCGGTCATATTCGTAAACGATCCTCTCATCGTAATTATCAATGTGAGTGGTTACTCTTATGATGTTTTCGCCTGCTCCGGGAAGCTCAACCCTGACCGGGACCCCATCAACATTTACGGTGAGAATGGTCGCAAAATCCAGCCCCGCCACGGCGACCGGGCCGCGGTCGGGATCGTAAGTCGTGACCTTGTGAGGCATACGCACGCCGTCGGTGTAGAGGGCGTAAGCGGAAAAAGAAACCAGCCAGATCGCCAAACAGATAAATAATTTAAAAGGAGTTTTGAAATGGGGCAAGTTTGGCCTCCTGTGGCGCTAATTTTAGCATTGACCGCAAAAATAGGCAATTGATATAATACTCACAACAAAGGAGGTACGACATGATCAGCCTAAATGACATCTTTAAGGCCGCGATGCAGGTGGAGGCCATCGGCGAGGCCTTCTACCGGAAATACGCTGAGATATCCGATTCACCCGAGATCAAAAAGACCTTCGATTTCCTGGCGGGGCGGGAAAAGACACATTACCAGAAGTTCCAGGATTGGCTCTCAGTGCTGAAGCCAGAGGAGCTTGAGAAAGGGATCTCGCAAGATAACCGACCCTATCTATCCAAGACCATCAATGAATCCATTTTCAGCGAGGAGCGGAAGCCGGAGAATTTGCTTAAGAAAGTCAAGACCATGCGCGACGCCCTGGAAACCGCGCTGGAGCTGGAGAACGGCTCAATCGATTATTACGAAAAGATGAAACAGGAAGTGAGCCCCGAAGTCGGAAAGGAAATCGGCAAGATCATTGCCGAGGAAGAAACCCACGCCCAGACCATCACCGGGATGCTGGACAATATTCCCTAGTTCTTACTTGACCGCGAAGATGCGGACGAGGTCGGCGGAATCCTCCGCCCGGTCGCAGGTCTCCTCGATGGATTCGATCAGGTCATGCAGCAGGATCAGCGTGCCCGCATCCAGGTTGGATTTCAGGATGATCCCGGTGAGCTCCTTCTTCTGCTCATCCCCCTGCTCTTCCAGCAGCTCGACCTCGGTGCAGGTCGCGAGCACATGCTTCTTGTCCTTGGTCATCTCATCGATGGCGTCCCCCAGCCGGCGGACCGCCAGGTGCGCGGTCCTGACGAATTCGTAAAGCTTAACCGGGATGCCGTTGGGCAGGGTCTTGTCCAAAAACTCAAAGAGCCGGGCGGCGGCATTGGCGTGGTCCGCGATGGAATCCATGCGCTTGACAAAGTGGATCAGGTCCTCCCGGTCCGGAGGCAGCAGGATCCCCTCAGAAAGCTGGTCCAGCAGCTCCCGGCGGATCAAGTCCGCCTGCCTTTCGGCGGTGATCGTCTCCTTGATCGCCGCGTCCTTGGCCGCGAAGTCCCCTTTGACATAGGCGGCAAAGGCATTCTCGAGCTTGTCCACCGTCTCCTTCACCTTTTCCGTGTGCCTCTTGGTGATCTCCAGCACGTTCTTTTCCCTTTCCATCCCGATCCAGCTCAAAATATTCGCCATTCTTTACCCCTCCTTACCCGCTGGCCATTATATACCAGCGAACAATTTTATTAAAGTCATGATCAGGAGCGAAACGAACCCCGCCGCCAGGGGCGTGACCGCCCAGGCAAAAACTATGTCGCGGGCCAGCCGGATATCAAACACGCGCTTGCCCGTGACCAGGCCGACGCCGACCACCGCCCCCACGATGGAATGGGAAGTGGAAACCGGCAGCCCCACCATGGTGTAGATATAAACATTCAAGGCGGAGGCGAACTGCGCCACGATGGTCATGATCGGGATGAACCTCGTTATCTTGAAACCCACCGTCTCGATCACCTTGTAGCCCCAGGTCATCACGCCGACCATGATCGCAATCCCGCCGATCAGGGTCGCGACCAAAGGAGAGGCCAGGCCCGAGCCCGTGATCACTCCGGTGGCATTGGCCACGTCATTGCCCCCCCAGGAAAAGGCCAGATAGGCGCTCACCAGGAGGATGAGAAAGGTCATCACCCTATCCCGGATGCGGGAGGGGATCAGGCGGTAAAGGATGATCCGGAACGGATAGTAGCAGACAAAGGCGATGAGCGCCGAGCCGAAAGGCGTGGCGATCCAACCGATAAAAATATTGCAGAGCTTATCCCAGAACACCGGCGCGCCCACCGCCAGGCCCGCGCCCCCCACCGCTCCGACGATGGAATGCGAGGTCGAGACCGGGATCCTCAAGTAGGTGGCAAAGATCACCCAGAGCCCGGCGCCGAAGCAGGCGGCCAGGGCAATGTAAACAGCAATGGTGGGATCGATCTGGTCCAGGGGAACGATGCCTTTCCCCACGGTCTTAATGACATGATGACCGATGAGGAGTGCGCCCAAAAAACCGAAAATGGCGGTGACCAGGATCCCGACGCGGTAGGAGATCTTTCGGGAGCCGACGGCGGCCCCCACGCAGTTCGCCGCATCGTTCGCGCCGATGCTCCATCCGATAAAGACGCAGGCAAGAATGGTCGCTGCTGCAACAACTATCACGTTGATGATTCTTCAGTGCGAACTCGCTGGATCGTCAAACCCAAAGATATTACCACAGATCGGAGCAGCTATCAAACCGATGATCGCGTGATGACTTCTCCATTGACAGCCCCCAGTGCCGGTGGGAGAATAGAGCCGCAAAAGGAGGCAAGCCGTGAAAAAGATCATAACTTACGTGATCGTTGTTCTTCTTCTCAGTTCCATCGGTTATTACTTGATCATCAATTCAAAGTCCCTGGGCCTCAAACCCATGGCGGTCATGTTCTATCTGATGTGGTGTCCCGCTCTTTCGGGGATCATCACTTCTCTGGTCTATGAAAAAAGCATCAAAGGCATTGGCTGGGGGCCGGGCAAAGTTAAATGGCTGGGCCTGGCTTATCTTTTGCCCATCGCCTATGCCGCGATTGCTTACGCTGTCATCTGGCTTTTTGGCTGGGGGGCGATCAATCCGGCTTATCAATTCAATTTTGTGAAACTGGTGCTCTACGGCACGCTTTTCAATATCGCTTATGCCTTGGGCGAAGAGATCGGCTGGCGGGGATTCCTGGTGCCGCAGCTTTACAAGCATTTCAATTTTACCGCGACCTGTTTCATCACCGGCATCATCTGGTCGGTCTGGCATTTTCCCCTCATCATTTCCGGCATTTATCTGGCAAAGATGCCGATGGCAACGCAATTACTGCTTTTAGTTATAACGGTTACCGCCATGACCTTCCCCATCAGCTGGCTGCGGCTCAAGGCGGGCACGGTCTGGGTCGCGGCTCTCATGCACGGCAGCCACAACCTTTATATCCAGCGCTTATTCGACCCTTTGACCCTTGAGACCGGCCCTCTTTCCAAATACATGATCGGTGAATCAGGGATCGTGCTCTCCGTGATCTTTGTCATACTGGCGGTGGTCTTCTGGAATCTGCGCCATTTGCTGCCAAAGAATTTGAAGATCGAAGGGAGGCATATCGTTCATGAAAGTTAATTGGAAAGAGGTCTTTATTTACAGTTTCCTGGCTTACCTTTTCACCTGGATCTACTGGCTGAGCGCGTTGTGGACCAGGAACCCAAACCATCCCTTTTACGCCGTGCCTTTTATCGGCGAAGGTTTGGGGATGTTCGGCCCCATGCTGGCGGCGATGGCCATGCGGGCATTCATCAGCAGGGAAGGTTTCAAGGGCTCGCTGGGACTCATAAGGCCCGTAAAATTTTACCTCATCGCCTTCTTTGCTCCCCTCCTCTTTGTCCTGTTCCTGATCCTGTTCAACCAGGCGACCGGCATCGGCCGCTTTGAATGGACCTACTCTCTGCCGCTTTCCCAGACCTTCCTCATCTCCATCGGCCTGGTCTTTTTATTCATCCCCCTGGGGATCGGCGAGGAATACGGGTGGAGAGGCTATCTTTTGCCCCGGGTGCTGCCGGTGGGAGAGGTTAAAGGGACGATCGTCCTGGGGATCATCTGGGCGCTCTGGCATCTGCCGGTCTTAACCCTTCGGCCCGGACCGCTCTGGCTCAGCATCCCGCTCTTTACTTTAACCGTGACTTTGCTGGCCTTTCCTTTTACCTGGCTTTTCCGCGCGGCCGGGGCAAGTGTCTTAGTGGTCTCTCTTTTCCACACCTCGTTTGATGTCTGGGGAGATAATTTCACATCGGTCGTAGCCTATCCCGGACAGAACCAGCTCCTGGTCAACGCCGGGGGGCTTGTTTCCATGGCGATCATGGCGGTGATCGTGGTCCTAGCTTACACGGTGTTCAAGAGGAAAACTTAAAGCGTGCTGCATTCGCTGGTGGGATAACCAATCAGGTCCTTGGCCTTGCGGCCCAGGTCGTACATGAAGTTTCCCTGACCCTCCAGGTCATCCGCGTTGAAAGCTGTAGTAAACATCACCATCGCCACGTCCTGCGCCGCGTCGTAGCGCATCACCGTTAAATAACCGATATGGCCGCCGTTGTGGCCGAAGCCCAACCCCGGGGTAAAAACGCAGCCCAATCCGTAATACTGGTGGAACTCGCCGGTCACCTTGACCTGCTTCATCATCTCAACATACTGCAACTCAAGCCCCGCCTCGCCCCGCTGCCAGAGACGGACCCAGTTGGCCAAGTCGGCCGGCGTGGAACGGGCGTTGCCCTCGGCGATGTGCGGCGAGACATTGTCGACCGTTGTCTCATAGAGCTGGCCTTGATAGTAGGTGTAACCGGTAGCGTAAGGCGACGGCAGGTACCGGTCGGTCCCCAGATGCGGGAAGGCGGTGCCGCTCAAGCCGTTGGGGGTCAGGAAATTATCCTGGACGAACTGATGGAAGCTTTTCCCGGAAACGCGCTCGATGATCTTTCCCAGCATGGAATAGCCGGTGTCGCTGTAGTGGAAGCCAACGCCCGGCGCGGTGAAATAGAGGCCGGTATCTTCCACCACCTTGACCATCTCGTCGAGGGTAAAGGTATGCTCGGGCTGGCCCAGGTCCTCTTTGACATATTCAATGTATCTTTTGCCGGCGTAAGGGACAGACTCGGTGGAAGGGATATCGTTGTTGGCCACGTCAAAGACCCCGGCGCGGTGCTCGAGCAGCTGCCGGATGGTGATCTGGTCCTTGTAGGGAATGTCGTAGGTAACATATGCCTCGGTCGATCCCGGGATAGCAGCGGTGATCTTGTCCTCGATATTGAGCAGACCTCTCTGGTAGAGCAGCATGATCGAAGCCGCGGTGAAGGTCTTGGTGGTGCTGGCGCTGCGGAAGTGGATATTCTCGGTAATATTGTCCCCCATGCCGGCGGAGACAAAGAAATCGCCCCTGGGCGAAAGGATGCGCAGGGCGATGCCCCCACCCCAACCCTCCTTGTCCGCCACGTAACCCGCCCATTCCCTGTCCACCAGGTACTGAAGCTCGGACTGGTAGGTCCTATAAAGATCCTCTTCGCAGCCGGAGAGGGCAACAACCGCGGCAAGGATCAGCAGTGCGGCAATAAATTTTTTCATTTTGTTATCGACCTCCGCCAGAAGAATGCAACAATTATATCCCGCCTTTAACTAAAGTCAAATTCCATTTGACATCCCGGATGAAAGTCCTATACTTTAGGCAAAGTCGGGATTAAAAGGAGGTGAGAACGGATGAAAACAGTCAATGTTATTGCCCTGATATTAGTGATCGTGGGCGCGTTGAACTGGGGGCTGGTCGGCCTCCTGAGTTTTGACCTGGTCGCCGCGATCTTCGGCGCGATGTCGTTTTTGTCCCGCATTGTTTATACCCTGGTCGGCATTTCCGCGGTTTACATCGCGGTGATCTCCCCGAAACTGCTGAAGTAATATCCGAGAGGTATATGGCACAGGTGGGCTCGTTGCATCTGTGCCATATTTTTTTCCTGCCATGACCAGAAAACAACTTGTCTTATTCTTGCCGCACTGTGGCCGCGTTCGCGATGATGGCGTGACAGGGGCTTAGAAGTATTTGCTGCCGGATATCCTGATGGTCGTGCCGGTCAGGTCGATCTCCGGCGCGGTGTCATCGACACTGCTGATGATCTTACGCATATTGGCCAGCTTGCCCGAAAAAGAGCTTACCCCCAGACCAAAGCCCCAGTCCTCATGCACTTTCCAGGTCGCGTCCAGCGACAGGCTGGTGCAGAACCCGGAGCCCCAGCGATTGGTATTGTAATAGGTCCCGGCATTGTCATTCGTTCTGGTATAATTATACCCCCCCACCATAATCCCTGCTCCGGGAGTCGTGCTGAGCACAAAGGTCTCATTCTGAAAAATGCGGAAATCCATCACCAGCTGGGCGCAGCCATAGATCAGGAACAGGTCTTCATATATTTTTGAGCTGCTTTCAGTGAAAGCATAATTTCCCGCGCCGCTGAAACTTCCTCCGATCAAGACCCTCTGGTTAAGCGGCTTTCGCACATCGAAAGAACCGCCATACAGATTTCCTATATGGTTTACTCCCGGAAACGCATCGTTAAATTGGGTTGGATCAACTAATTGAACAAATCCGGTGATCCTTGAATTTTCGGGAGTATTGGCCTCAAACCTTTTCTGCTGCAGCTTTTTCTCAAGCTCTATCGCCTGCTCCGGGGTGAGCGCGTCAACATCTTCCAGCAGGCCGGCAGAAACAGGGAAAACCAGAACAACCAGAGCCAGGAACACCAGCATCATTCTTTTTATCATTTTACTTCCTCCTGGCCTTTACTTTTTCGTATTAACGCCCCAGTAATAGACCCCCAGGCCGGCCAACATGATGCCGAGACCGGCAAAGAGGAGAAGGAAAAAGAGACCAGCCGCCACTAAATTATGCATGGTTTACCTCCCTTTGAAGGTATTATACCCCCGCAAGCCATCTTTTCAAGCGGATCTGTCCTGAGGGGCGAGCAGATCAGTTGACAGGCGGACCGGCCGGTGGCAGAATACCACCAGGAGGTGCGTCATGAAAAAAATTTTGGTTCCGGGTCTCATCGCGGGTGCCGCCATGCTTGTCGTGAGCATGATCGTGGGGCAGCTCTTCCATCTCGCCTTCCCCTCTCTTCTGGCCGAGTATCAGAACGAGGCTCTGTTCCGGCCCTGGTCCGATCCCCTCATGAACATTTACTGGGCTCAGCCCTTTATCCTGGGCCTGATCCTGGCCTGGATCTGGGACATGACCAAGTCCCTGGTGGCCGGTGGCAACGCCTGCGTGCGGGGCTGCCGCTTTGGCGCGATCTACTGGGCAATAACCATCCCCGGCATGGTCATAAGCTATGCCAGTTTCCCGCTTTCATTGCTCCTGGTCGCTTCCTGGACGGTGAGCATCCTGGCCCAGGCCCTGGCCGCGGGCTACATCCTCGCCCTGATGAACAAGTAAGGGCCTTAAGGTGGCGGCAAGCATGAAAAAGACGCTGTTGGTGGACGCGGCCATAAATTTTATTCTCGGATCGGTCCTGGTGTTCTATCCGCGGGCGGCAATAGAGTTCCTGGGAGTGCCGCTGGTCGAACAGCCCTTTTACGCCAGCATCCTGGGCGCGGTACTGGCAGGCATCGGGATCGCGCTGGTGATCGAGTGCTTCCGCCTGCCGGCGGGAAAGGTCGGCCTGGGTCTGGCCGGAGCGGCGGCCATTAATCTCTCTGGCGGAGCGGTGCTTGCCGCCTGGCTGATCTGGGGAAATTTAAACATCCCTCTTCACGGCCGTATTTTTCTCTGGTCCCTGGCCGCGGTGCTGGTGGTCATCAGCACCACGGAACTGCTGATCCGCCAGCAATAACGGCAAATGAATGGGAAAACAGCGCCGCAGATGGGAGAATAGAGCCGCAAAGGAGGCGAAGAACATGAAGATAAAACTCAGAGCCATCGTGGCGATCCTTTTGATCGCGTTCTGGATAGCGGCGTTTCTGACCGGCTACCTGGTCTGGCTGGCGCCGGTTGGTCCGCGTTCTGGCTGGAACATCATCGCTTTGGGGCTGATGAAAAGGGAAGGAAGCCGCTTTCCTAGCCCTGCTAATCGCGCGAAAAATATTCAAGGCCTAGTTATTTATGCCACTTCTCGCTGCCCTTGACGCCCTTGTTGATCGAAGCGTAAAAAATACGCTTCCCCCTCTCTTTGCCGTACTTCTTCTGCATCTGGGCCAATACTTTTTTGCCGTCCTTGGTTAATGGCATGATGGGAAAATTCTACGCTCTCTTTTCTTAACAATCAATCCTTCGATAAACTCAGGATAAATAACCAAGATGCAAATGAAGGGAAAAGGGAAATGGGATAAGGGGAATTATGATGAGATCGGTTTTGCGGATCCCAGCTCTTCCATGACCTTGCCATACTTTTCATGGATCAATTGCTTATCAAACTCCCACATCTGCTTGAGCATCTCATCCTGTTCCTGCCTGCTGAAATAATCCATGACCGGCAGAAAAAAGCGCTTATCCTCGGTCTCAATATGCTTGGGATAAAGCTCGCTTAAGATCTTTAGCTGGGCGATGACCGTTTTGGCATCCTGGGCCGCGAATAATTTCTTAACGTTCTTCCTGGCGATGACATGCTCATCCAGCAGCTGCTTTAAGGTCTTCTGGTGCTCAGCGGAGAGCTTTTTCTTGCCCAAAGCAACAAAAAGGATGTCCTCTTCCTTGCCGTGATGACAACGGTCCGCATAAGTGCGGAAAAAATCGACCACGGTCTCGATAAACTTTCGGTCAATGGTCTTTTCCTGATCTAATCTTTTTACCTCCGCCTGCAACACCGGCACGATCCGCTCGATCAAACGATGTTCGATCATTAATGGTCCCGCTGGCAGCATAAGACACCCCCCCTAGATCTTCTCGAACAGCTCCTTGCCTACCCCGCAAACCGGACAAACCCAATCCTCCGGCAGGTTTTCAAACGCGGTGCCGGCGCAGATCCCGTGCTCAGGAACACCCTGCCCCGGATCGTAGATATAATCGCAGACTTTACATTTATATTTTTTCATTTTTGCTCGACCAAACCCAAATTCTACACCTCGAGGCCGAGCTTGTCGAGGCCGAAACCTGTTTGGGATTTAGGGTTTAGTATTTAGGATTTATTGTATAATAGCCGCATGCGCCTCTGGAGCGTACATCCGGAATACCTGGACACCCAGGGCTTGATCGCCCTCTGGCGGGAAGGACTGCTGGCGCAAAAGGTCCTGCAGGGAAAGACCAGGGGCTACAAGCACCACCCCCAGCTTGACCGGTTCAGAAAACACCCCTTGCCCCTGCGCGCCATCGCAACCTATTTAGAATACGTCCGGAAAGAAGCTCTCAGAAGAGGATACAGATTTGACCGGAGAAAGATCGGAAAGCGCATGACCAGAACCAGGATCCCCGTTTCCCAAAAAGAATTGAAAGCGGAATTCAGGTGGCTGCTGAAAAAACTGAAAAAGCGGGAACCGGAACTCTATTCCAGGATCAGAAAGCGGAAGAATATCCAGAGGCATCCGCTGTTCTCCAAAGGAGCATCATGAATTACTTGTTGACCGCTGTATTCTGCGCCCTGCTCCTTAACTTCGGTCTGATAATAAGTTTGTTCGTCACCCCTCTTCTAAGAAAAGGCTTCTTTTTCTTGATCGGGGCGTTCTTGGTGCTGGGCCTGGCGCTGGTGGTCCTGACCCTGAAACAAAAAGTGAAAGGAAAACTTAAGTTCTTTCTGATCCTGACCGGGGCTTCGGCCGCGGCCTTCACGGCCAGCAGTGTTGTCCACAACCTGCTTTACGCTTTATTGGGATTTGAAGAGCCGGTGTTTTTCCTCGTCGCGGTTCTCGTCTGCCCGATCACATTCGTGGTCGGTGCGGTGGGGAGCGTGATCCTGCTGATCAGGGGCAAAGCCGAAGCTCATACTCTAAGATAAGTCTCAAGCAGGGTCTCCCAGCTCTTCTCCGGGGTCTCGGCCGGGATCCGCCGGAAGTTACCGGCATCAAAGATATCATGGCGGACGGCGCAGGAAATGGCGGAAATGATATGGGTCCCGGGCGGCGTGTTCTGCAGCCGCCAGGTGATGAGAGGGACAAAATCCTCCAGAAAAGGCTGAAAGACGATAAGGGCGTCGAACTCGGAGAGGTCCGCCTTCAAGAAATCCTCCCGCCGGAAACTCACGTTCCGAAAATCCAGCAGCTGCCGGATATTGTCCGCCTCCCCGATCAACTCCGGGTCCATCTCATAGCCCACCACTTTGCGGAAAGTGAAAGAGGCCGCAAAACACAGCTCGCCCAGCCCCGATCCCAGATCGGCCACGGAAAATTCGGGCTTGAGCTCGGGATGGCGCTCAAGATGGGCGGTGAAAACTTCCACCGGCAGAGGGGCATAGATGCCCCGGTGGGGCGCGACGGTCTCAAAGAACGCCGGTCCGCGCTTTTTCCCCCGGCGCTGCGCCAGCCCCGCCTCGATCTGACGGACCGCGCTCTGCATGTGCTGGAACTTTTTGGATTGTACGGCTGACCGGACTTGCATGCTCTCCTCCGGTAATTCATCGGGTAAAAAGCGGGGAAATTTCAAGGAAGGCCGTAATCCTAAATCCCCAAAATCATAAACCGGGGTAAAAGCGTCAACCGAGCGCCCGGGTCATTCCTTTGCTCCAGCTCTCGCCCAGCTTTTCCAAAGGCAGGTCGATCAGGCCCTGGATCTTCAGGTTTTTTCCGCCGACCTTTCCGATCCGTTGGCAGGAAACGCTGTTCTTCTTCGCCAGCGCCTCGATCTTTGCGGCTGAGTCTTTTTTACAGGTGATGATTATCCGGGACTGCGACTCGCCGAACAGCAATGCGTCACCCCTCAATGACGAATGACGAATGACGAATGACGAATTAATGTTGGCACCCAGGGCCTTATCCTTATTTGAAACGCAGCACTCGGCCAGAGCAACCGCCAATCCGCCCTCAGAACAGTCATGGGCGGAATTGACCAGCCCCTTTTGAATGGCTTCGTAGACCACTCTCTGGGCCGCTTTTTCCTTTTCCAGGTCAAGCTCCGGGGCGTCGCCCAAGACCTTTCCATGGATGACTTTCAGGTATTCGCTTCCGCCCAGCTCTTCCTTTGTTTCCCCGAGCAGAAGGATCTCATCCCCTTCGTTCTTGAAAAACTGAGTGGTCCGTTTCTCAATATCCGGCAGGATCCCGATCATGCCGATGGTGGGGGTGGGATTGATGGCTCCCTTGGGGCTTTCATTGTAAAAAGAGACGTTGCCTGAGACGACGGGGACGTTGAACGCCATGCAGGCGTCCGCGATCCCCTGGACGCAGTTCTTGAAATACCAGAAGCGGTCGGGTTTTTCGGGATTGCCGAAGTTCAAGCAGTCCGTGACCGCCGCCGGGTCCGCTCCGGAGCAGACCAGGTTGCGGGCGGCTTCGGCGACCGCGATCTGTGCTCCGCGGTAGGGATTAAGATAACAGTAGCGGCTGTTGCAGTCGGTTACCGCCGCGATCCCCTTCTTGGTGCCCTTTAACCGCAAAACGGTCGCGTCCGACCCCGGCAGAACGGTGGTATTGGTCTGCACCATGTGGTCATATTGCTCATAGACCCATTCTTTGCTGGCAATGGTGGGTGACGATAGCAGCTGCAATAAAATCTGGTTATGGTCAGTCGGTGACGGTAATGTTTTGAGGTCAAGCTTATTCATCACCTTGAGATGTTCCGGTTCCTGGGCCGGCATCTCATAGATCGGGGCCTTGGCCAGGGCTTCGGTCTGGATTTCCGCCACCACTTTGCCCTGATGTCTGACCGTAACCTTCTTGTTGTCAGTGACCTGACCGATGACGACCCCGTGCAGGTCCCATTTCTCAAAGATGCGCTCGATCTCTTTTTCCTTTCCCTTCTTTACGCAGACCAGCATCCGCTCCTGCGATTCCGACATCATGATCTCGTAGGCTTCCATCCCTTCTTCGCGCAACGGGACTTTGTCCAGGTCGATCTCCATGCCGGAGCCGCCCGCGTGCGCCATCTCGGCAGAGGAACAAGTTAGGCCGGCCGCGCCCATGTCTTTGATGCCGACCACGTGGCCGGTGGCCATAGTTTCAAGGGTAGCCTCGATCAGGCATTTTTCCGTAAAGGGATCGCCGATCTGAACCGTGGGTCTTTTCTCTTCGCCTTCTCCGAACTCATGCGAAGCTAACACCGAGCAGCCCCCGATCCCATCCCGGCCCGTGCTTGAGCCCACGTACATGATGGAATTGCCGACCCCGGAAGCGCGCGCCCGGGCCAGCTCATCTTTTTTGCACACGCCGATGCTCATGCAGTTGACGAGGCAGTTGCCGGAATAGGATTCGTCAAAGTAGATCTCTCCGCCCACGGTCGGGACCCCCAGGCAGTTGCCGTAGAACTGGATACCGTCCACCACACCCTTAAGTAAATACTGATTGTAGGGTTCGCTCAGCGGACCGAAACGCAGGGAATCCAGTGACGCAATGGGCCGGGCCCCGGCGGTAAAGATATCGCGGATGATGCCCCCCACTCCGGTGGCCGCACCCTGCTTGGGCTCGACCTGAGATGGATGGTTGTGGCTTTCCATCTTGAAGATGATCGCCAGGTCATCCACCACGATCCCGCCGGAATCCTCGCCTACCAGCGCCTGATACTTTCCCGTCTGGGGGAAGAGCTTTAACCACTTGCGCGAACGGGGATAACCGCAGTGCTCGGACCATTCCACCGAGAACATGGCGAGCTCGGTCGAGCTCGGCTCGCGGCCCATGATCTGTTCGATCTTCTGATATTCGGCGTCAGTTAATCCTAACGCTTGGTAGACTTCCGGCTTAACCATTTAACTATCGACTCCCATATCGGCAACCCATCCGTTGAGGTCAATTCCTTTTCAGAACAGCGCTCGGGATGCGGCATCATGCCCAGCACGTTCCGTTCCTTGTTCACGATCCCGGCAATGTCATCCAGCGCCCCGTTGGGGTTGTTAACGTAGCGGAAAACGATCTGGTCGTTCTTTTTAAGCTCCGCCAGACCCTTCTCATCGATATAATAATTGCCCTCATTGTGAGCGATGGGAATGCGGACGATCTGCCCCTTTTTATATCCAGAAGAAAAAGGAGTATCGGTGGCTTCGACTTTTAACTCCACGAACTTGCAGATAAAATGCAGGTTCTGGTTCCGGAGCATGGCGCCGGGAAGAAGCCCGGCCTCGAGCAGGATCTGGAATCCGTTGCAGATGCCGATCACCAGGCCGCCGTTGTCCGCGAACTTGATGACCGCATCCATGATGGGCGAGAACCTGGCGATCGCCCCGGTCCTCAGATAATCCCCGTAGCTGAAGCCGCCCGGGATGATGATGCAGTCAAAGTGCTCAAGTTTGGTGCTCTTGTGCCAGATATATTCAACCGGTTGTTTGATAACTTTTTGGACAACGTGGAAGCAGTCCATGTCGCAGTTGGAGCCGGGGAAGACAACGACGCCAAACTTCATTAGATATTCTTTACCTCGAGCTCGAAGTCCTCGATAATGGGATTAGCAAGCAACTTTTCGCAGGCGGCCTTGGCCTCCGCCTCGGCCTTTGCCTGGTCCTTGGCTTCCAGTTTGAGGGTGATGAATTTCCCCATCCTTACCATACCGATGCCGCCAAACCCCAACGACTCCAGCGCGTGTTTTACGGTCAAACCCTGGGGATCAGCGACGGTTTTCTTGAGGGTGATCTTGATCTGGGCTTCAAACATGACAAAATCATACTACCATAAAAAAATATGAAAATCCACTTAGGAGTAGGTCGAGTAATAGTACGGCGTATAGGCCTCGAATTCCGCCGCGCAGGTATCGACCTGCTTGAATTCCGGCAAAACCTTGTGTTTTTTGCGCAGCTTGAAGATCTCATCCTCGGTTATCCCCCAAAGCTTTGCCAGCTGCCGGTCGGAAAACCCCATGGTCTTGGCTTCGCGCAGGAGCTTGAGCGGGACCTTTTTGCCTTTGAGCGCTTTTAATTTGTTCTCAAAGTCAATGATCTCCTTCATGTTGCTCAGGAACCAGCGGTCAATGCCCGTCAGCTCGTAGATCTCATCCAGACTCATGCCGATCTGCAAGGCGTATTTGACCGCGAAGATGCGCCCGGCGCCGGGATAGCGCAGGGCTTTTTCCAGATTCTTTAAAATATCGGGACCCTTCATGTCCTCCAGTCCGTAGACGCTGATCTCCATGGAGCGCAATCCCTTCTGCAGGGACTCCTTGAACGTCCGCCCAATGGCCATCGCCTCCCCTACTGACTTCATGCAGGTGGTAAGCATCGGGTCCGCTCCCGGGAATTTTTCAAAAGTAAAGCGCGGGATCTTGACCACGCAGTAATCGATGGTCGGCTCAAAACACGCCGGGGTCTTCTTGGTGATATCATTTGGTATCTCATCCAGTGTGTAGCCGACCGCAAGCTTTGCCGCCATCTTGGCGATGGGAAAACCCGTGGCTTTGGAAGCTAAAGCTGACGAGCGCGAAACGCGCGGGTTCATCTCAATGATCACCATGCGGCCGTCATTGGGGTTGACCGCGAATTGAATATTGGACCCACCAGTTTCCACACCTATCTCGCGTATGACCGCGATCGACGCATCACGCATCAATTGATATTCTTTGTCGGTCAGCGTCTGCGCCGGAGCCACGGTGATGGAATCGCCGGTGTGGACACCCATGGCGTCAAAGTTCTCGATGGAACAGATAATGACCACGTTATCGTTGAGATCGCGCATGACCTCCATCTCATACTCTTTCCATCCGATCACGGACTCCTCGATCAGGATCTCAGAGATCGGGCTGGCCTCCAGCCCGCGATTGGCAACGACCTTGAACTCATCGATGTTATAGGCCACGCCGCCGCCGGTCCCTCCCAGAGTAAAACCCGGACGGATGATGACCGGAAAGCCGATCTTTTCAACAACTTCCAAAGCTTCCTTGTAGTTGTGGGCTTCCCCGCTCTTGGGAAGATCCAAGCCGATCTTCTGCATGGCTTCCTTGAAGAGCTCGCGGTTCTCGGCCTTCTTGATAACGTCACCTTTGGCGCCGATCATTTCCACATTGTGCTTTTTGAAGACTCCCTTTTCATAGAGCTCAACCGCGCAGTTAAGCGCGGTCTGGCCGCCGAGTGTGGGTAGGACCGCATCCGGCTTTTCCTGCTCGATTATCTTTTCGACAAAGTCAGGCTCGATGGGCTCAATGTAGGTTCGGTCCGCCACTTCAGGATCGGTCATGATGGTGGCGGGATTGCTGTTGACCAGGATGATCCGGTATCCGTCCGCCTTCAGGGCCTTGCACGCCTGCACCCCGGAGTAATCGAACTCGCACGCCTGGCCGATCACGATCGGCCCGGAACCCAGGATCAGGATGCTCTTTATATCATTTCTTCTTGGCATCTTTGATCATCCTTATGAATTCATCAAAAAGATATTTGCTGTCATGCGGGCCCGCGCTCGCCTCCGGATGGTACTGGACGGAAAAGGCGGGATGCTTCTTGTGCCGCAGGCCCTCGGAAGTCTGATCATTAAGGTTAAGATGCGTAAGTTCGACATTCTTATCGGTCAAGCTCTCAAGATCAACACAGAACCCGTGGTTCTGGCAGGTGATCTCGACCTTCCGGGTCCGGAGATCCATCACCGGCTGGTTGGCGCCGCGATGGCCGAACTTGAGCTTAAAGGTCTTTCCGCCCAGCGCTAAACCCAGCATTTGATGGCCCAGACAGATGCCGAAGATGGGGACCTTGCCGATAAGTTCGCGGACTGTTTCAATCACATAGGTCACCGCCGCCGGGTCCCCCGGACCGTTGGAAAGCATGACGCCGTCCGGCTTCATGGCCAGGATCTTTTTGGCGGAGGTCTTGGCCGGAACCACAAAAACATGGCAGTCCCTCTTTGCCAGCTCGCGCATGATATTGTGCTTGGCGCCGCAGTCTAACAAAACCACTTTATATTTCCCTTTTTTGTTCCATTCGCAAGCTTTCTTGCAGGTTACTTCCTTCACCAGGTCAACCCCCACCAGCCCGATCGACTCCTGCGCTTTCTTGACCAGGTTCTTGGTGTTCAGGTCCTCAGTCGAGATGATCCCCTTCATTGCCCCGGCCGAGCGGATGTGCAAAGTCAGGGCGCGGGTATCAATCCCTTCGATCCCGATAACTTTATGTTTCTTGAGAAAGTCATCCAGGCTCATGTCCGACCGCCAGCTGGAAACGATCCGGCTGGCTTCCCGCACCACGAACCCGGACAGATGCGGTCTTTCGGATTCAAAATCTTCGATGTTGATCCCGTAATTTCCGATCAAGGGATAGGTCATGGTAACAATTTGGCCTTTATAAGACGGGTCGGTCAGGATCTCCTGATAGCCGGTCATGGATGTGTTGAACACGACCTCCCCCGTGCGTTCGCCCGTCGCCCCGAACGCCGTTCCCTCGAATACAGTTCCGTCTTCTAGTGCCAGGATCGCTTTCATTTAAGCGCCGCCTTGATGAAATGCTTGAACAAGGGATGGGCCCGGTCCGGCTTGGACTTGAACTCGGGATGGAACTGGACCGCGATAAAGAAGGGATGGTCCTTGAGCTCCACGATCTCGACCAGGTCCGCCTTCTGATATCTGCCGGAGAAAACCATGCCATTCTTCTCGAACTTTTGCTTGTATTTATTATTGAACTCAAAACGATGGCGGTGGCGCTCCTGGATCTGGCCCTTGCCATAGATCCTGGAGGCCAAAGTCTTAGGTTTGATCTTGCAGGGATAAGCGCCTAAACGCATGGTGCCGCCCAATCCTTTGATCTTTTTCTGCTCTTCCATCAGGCTGATGACCGGATACTTCGTTTTTGGCTTAAATTCAGTAGAGTTGGCCTGCTTCATGCCGCAGACATTGCGCGCGAACTCGATCACCGCGCACTGCATGCCAAGACATAGTCCCAGATATGGAATATTATTCTCCCGAGCGTATTGGATCGCCTTGATCTTTCCCTCGATCCCGCGATAACCGAATCCCCCCGGCACCAGAATACCAGAAACGCCCTCAATGCCCTTAAGGCCCTTATGGCCTTTATTCCCGATATCCTCAGAGTCGATCTTCTTGACCTCTACTTTACAATCATTAGCGATCCCGGCATGCACCAGGGCTTCATAAATGGACTTGTAGGCGTCCTGCAAACTGATGTATTTACCCACCAGGGCGATCCTGACCGTGCCTTTGGGATGCAGGACCTTTTTGACCACATCCTCATCCCACTCTTTCAACTCGGAATATTTGCAGACCAGGTCAAAGTGGTTCATGATGATCTCATCCAGGATCTGGCGGTTGAACTCCAGCGGGATCCGGTAGATGGTATCAACATCCGGCGCCTCGATCACCGCCTCTTTCTTCACGTTGCAGAAAAGCGAGATCTTGTCCTTGACCTTGTCGGACAATGGTTTTTCCGTGCGGCAAAGCAGGATATCTGGCTGGATCCCGATCTCGCGCAGACGGCCCACGCTGTGCTGGGTGGGCTTGGTCTTGATCTCATCCGCGCACTTGATGTAAGGGACCAGGGTCAGATGGATATAGAGTGAATTCTTATAGCCGACATCCAGGCGGAACTGCCGGGCAGCTTCTAAGAACGGCAGGCCTTCAATATCCCCTACCGTTCCCCCGATCTCCGCGATCACGATATCCGCTTTGGAGACCTCCGCCACCTTCCGGATCCTTGCCTTGATCTCATCCGTGATGTGGGGAATGACCTGGATCGTTTTTCCCAGGTAATCGCCGCGTCTTTCCTTGGAAAGCACTTCGTTATAAACCTGGCCGGTGGTGACGTTGTTGAACTTTGTGATCTTTGAATTCGTGAAGCGCTCATAGTGGCCCAGGTCCAGGTCGGTCTCCGCCCCGTCCTCGGTGACGTAAACCTCGCCGTGCTGATAGGGGTTCATGGTTCCGGGGTCGATATTAATATATGGATCCAGCTTCATCAGGGCCACCTTGAGCCCCCGGGATTCGAGGATCCTTCCGATGGAAGCTGAAGCGATCCCCTTGCCCAGGCTGGAAATTACTCCTCCGGTAATAAAGATATACTTGGCCATGTTTACTTCCTCCCTCACCCAGACTTTTTTATGGGTGATAATTTTCTCTTTTGTGTCCCTCTCCCAAAGGGAGAGGGACGGGCTGATTTATCGATCAATTTTTCGATTTTTCTCAGAACCGCCTTTTTAGCATCCCCGATGATATCTTTATTTTTGATCCTGACGATTCTGACACCCTCAGATTCGATCACTTCCTGCCGGAGCTCATCATAGTCTTTCTGCTTTAAATGAACGCTGCCGTCAACCTCGATCCCAAGCCGCAATTCATGACAATAGAAATCCAAAACAAATCCCTCAACCACATGCTGCCTGCGAAACTTTAATCCCATGAGCTTCCGGTCCCGAATCAGCTCCCAAACAATCTTCTCCGCTCGGGTCTGCTGCTTCCTTAAAGTCCTCGCGAATCTCTTCTTAATCTCCTTCATTATCATCTACCTGCCACTCCCTCTCCCTCTGGGAGAGGGCCATAAACCAAAAACTCACCTTAAACCCCTAAGCCCGGGTGAGGGCCGCGCTTATCCGGCGGGCGGCTTCCCTCCCCTCATAGATCGCCCACACGACCAATGACGGCCCGCGCGCCACATCGCCGGCCGGAAAAACTTTTTTGTCCTGCCATTCCGTTCCGATCTCCTGTTTCACAAAACCGATCGCCAGGATGATGAGATCCGCCTCGATCTCAAATTCCGTCCCCGGGACTTCGATCATTTTGCTGCCTTCGAATTTAACTTTAACACACTCCAGACTTTTGACTTTTGCATCCTGACCTTTAAATCTCCTGGTAAGAATAGACCATCTCCGCTCCGCTTCGTCCTCGCGGCAGGAAGCGGCCTTAAGGAGCAAAGGATACTTCGGCCAGGGACAACTCTCGTCCCGGCATTCCGGCGGCTGGGACAAGAGCTCGATCTGCACCACGCATTTTGCTCCCTGCCGGTTCGCGGTCCCCACGCAGTCCGCCCCCGTGTCCCCTCCCCCGATGACCACAACTTTTTTTCCCTTGGCGTTGATCGGCCCGGTCTTTTTGTTCGCCTGGACCAGATAGTCCATGGCAAAGTGGATGCCTTCGAGCTCCCGCCCCGGGATCTTCAAGTCCCTCGGCGTCCGGCAGCCGATCGCCAGACAGACGGCGTCAAATTCGCTCACCAGCCGGCTGTCGGCCTTAACACTGGTCTTAAACTTGATCCCTTCCTTTTTCCAGATCTCGATCCTGCGGTCCAGGATCCATTTTTCAAGCTTAAAATCCGGGATGCCATAACGTAAGATCCCACCGACGCTATCGTCCTGCTCAAATACGGTTACCGAATGTCCCATTTTGTTTAACTGCGCGGCGGCTGAGAGTCCGGCCGGGCCGGAACCGACCACCGCAACCTCGAACCCGGTACGTCGGGACGGGGGACGGGGGACAACCCAACCCTTTTTGAAAGCCCGCTCGATCACCGCCAGCTCGTTCTCCCGGATGGTGACCGGGTCATCATTGATCTCCAGCACGCAGGCGAACTCGCAGTGCGCCGGGCAGATCCTTCCCGTAATCTCGGGCATGTTATTGGTCGCGTCCAGCAGCTCGAACGCCCGCTCCCACTGGTCGTTAAAGACCAGGTCGTTCCATTCCGGAATGTAATTCCCGATGGGACAGCCCCAGTGACAGAAGGGGGTGCCGCAATCCATGCAGCGCGACGCCTGCTCGCGCGCTCCGCCTTCTCCGCGCCTGATCTTGATGAAACCCCTCGGATCACCCATCGGAGACCTCCAAAAGCTCAAGCTCTTCCTCGCTCATCGCTCTTTCCTCGAGCACCCGCTTATATTCCTTAGGCATGACTTTAACGAACCGGCGTGATTCCTTGCTAAAGTCATCCAGAATACCCTTGGCCACCGGGCTGCGGGTATACCTGAAATGGCTCTCAAGCATATCTTTGATAAGCTTTTTATCTTCAGAATTCAGTTCTTCAAGCTCCACCATGGAGAGATTGCATTTATCCGGGAACTCGCCGTGTTTGTCATGAACATAGGCGATCCCGCCGGACATCCCCGCGGCAAAGTTCCTGCCGGTCGGTCCCAGAACGATGACCCGGCCGCCGGTCATGTATTCGCAGCCGTGATCGCCAACGCCTTCGACCACCGCGAACAAACCCGAGTTCCGGATGCAGAAGCGCTCGCCCGCCACTCCGCGGATATACGCCTCGCCGTCAATCGCGCCGTAGAAGGTGGTATTGCCAACGATAATGTTCTCGTTAGGTGAATAGGTGGTTAGGTGGTTAGGACGGATTATTATCTTACCGCCGGATATTCCCTTGCCCACGTAATCATTAGCCATACCTTCAATTTCCAGAGTTATCCCTTTGGCCAGCCAGGCGCCGAAGCTCTGGCCCGCTACACCCGTGAATTTAAAATGAATAGAATCGTCCGGCAGGCCTGATTCCCCGAATTTTTTGACCAGCTCACCGCTCAGCATCGCGCCGGCGGTCCGGTTGAAATTGCTGATCTCCAGTTCATGCCTTACCGGACCTTTACCGCTCAGCGCCGGTTTAGCCAGCTTGATCAATTGATTGTCCAGGATCTTGTCCATGCCGTGATCCTGTTCCTGCGTGCAATGGGTCCGTGAACCCTCTCCACGATAAAGGATCCGGTCAAAGTCAATGTTCTTCGCTTTCCAGGGCAGGATCTTCCGGTCCACTTCCAGCAGATCAGCGCGGCCGACCAGCTCATCCACCGAGCGCACACCAAGCTCTGCCATGATCTCGCGCAGTTCCTCCGCCACAAAGCGGAAGTAGTTGACCAGATATTCCGGCTTTCCCCTGAACCTCTTGGACAGGCACTCGTCCTGGGTCGCGACTCCAACAGAACAGTTATTCAGATGGCAGTGCCTAAGCATCACGCAGCCGCACACGATGAGGGCCGCGGTGGCAAATCCGAATTCCTCCGCTCCCAGCATCGCGGCAATCGCCAGGTCGCGTCCGGTCCGTAATTGTCCGTCGGCCTGCAGGCGAACGCGACTACGTAAACCGTTCATGACCAGAGTCTGATGGGTCTCAGCCAAACCCAATTCCCAAGGAAGCCCCGCATGGCGAATTGAACTCATCGGGGACGCTCCGGTGCCGCCATCACCCCCAGAAATAAGGATCATGTCTGCATGGCCTTTGGCCACACCCATGGCTACCGTGCCCACGCCGACCTCGGATACAAGCTTGACCGAGATGCGCGCTTTGGGATTCACGTTCTTGAGATCAAAGATCAACTGCGCCAGGTCCTCGATCGAATAGATATCATGGTGCGGCGGAGGCGAGATCAGGGTCACTCCCGGCGTAGTGTAACGAGTACGTGCAATGATCGCGCTCACTTTGTGGCCGGGAAGCTGGCCGCCCTCGCCCGGTTTTGCTCCCTGCGCGATCTTGATCTGCAGTTCATCCGCGTTGACCAGATAATTGGTAGTAACGCCGAACCTTCCGGAAGCGACCTGCTTGACCGCGGACCTTCGGTCATCCTTAAAGCGTGCGGGATCCTCTCCGCCCTCGCCGGTATTCGACCTTCCCCCGATCATGTTCATGGCTTTTGCAATGGTCTCATGGGCCGGGCCGGAAATGGAACCAAAGCTCATGGCGCCCGTGGCGAAACGTTTTAAAATGCTTTCTACCGGCTCGACCTCCGTTATCGGTAGCGGTTTCGGTAAGGTCTTAATTTTCAAAAGACTGCGCAAAGTGGTCGGCCGCCCCGATTGATCGTTGATCAAAGCGGAAAACTCCCTGTACCGCTCATAATCATTGCTGCGCGTGGAATCCTGCAGCGCGGAAATGGTCTGCGGGTTCCAGAGATGGTTTTCCCCGTCCTTTCTCCACTGATAAATACCCCCGCTTTCCAGAAGCGGATCAAGCGCAAACGCCTTCTCATGGCGGAGAACCGTTTCTTTAGCGATTTCTTCAAACCCGGCCCCGCCGATCCTTGACGGCGTGCCTTCGAAACACATCCCTATTACCTCATCCCCAATCCCCAACACCTCAAAGATCTGCGCCCCGCGGTAGCTGTTAAGGGTCGAGATCCCCATCTTGGAGAGGATCTTCATGATCCCCTTGTTGAGGGCATGGCGAAAATTATTGACCGCGGTCGTGGCATCCAGGGTCAGGTCTCCCCGGGCCACCAGCAGACTCACCGCTTCATAAGCCAGATAGGGATTGATAAGCTCCGCGCCATAGCCGAACAGAGCAGCAAAATGGTGCACCTCCCTGGGCTCAGCGCTTTCTACGATCAAACTGACTTTAGTCCGCAAAGCCTTCCGGATCAGATGATGATGGACCGCTCCCACCGCCAGCAGCATGGGCAGGGCAACATTCTTCTCATCCACCCCGCGGTCGGAAAGGATCAGAAAAGTATATCCCTCTTTGATCGCCTCTTCGGCCTCTTCGCAGATCCGACCAAGAGCTTTTACCAGCTCCGTCTTCCTGAATAGAACAGATATGGTCTTGGTCCTAAAATTATTCTTCTGAATAGAACGGATCCGTTCCAATTCTTCGTTGGTCAGGATCGGTTCCTTGACCCGCAGTTTGTGGCAGTGCTCGGGTGTTTCCTTAAGAATATCTCTTTGCGGACCCACATAGGACTCCAGGCTCATGACCAGGTCCTCGCGGATGGGGTCGATGGCCGGGTTGGTGACCTGGGCAAAGAGCTGCTTGAAATAGTTATAGAGCAGCTGCGGCCGGTTCGACAGGACCGCGTGCGGCGTGTCGTTCCCCATGGAACCGACGGGTTCCTTTCCTTTTTCCGCCATGGGCTTGAGGACCATTCTCAGGTCTTCGCGGGTGTAGCCGAAGACCTTGAGCAAAGTTTTTACATCCAGTTTTTCTTCTGCCGCAGCACTGATGCGGTGCAGATCGTCCAGATCAACCATGTTCTCCCTGAGCCACTGGCCGTAGAAGCGCGTGTCGTAGATCTCCTCCTTGATTTCCTCGTCCTCCACGATCCTCTGGGTTTCAGTGTCAATATAGAACATCTTTCCCGGCTCAAGCCTTCCTGAGGATTCGATCTCCGCCGGATCGATGTCCAGAACGCCGACCTCTGAAGCCATGACCACCATGCCGCTCTTGGTCACGAGATAACGCGCCGGACGCAGGCCGTTCCTGTCAAGAACCGCCCCCACGTGTTTTCCGTCCGTAAAGGCGATGGCGGCCGGGCCGTCCCAGGGCTCCATGAAGCAGGCGTGGTAGCGGTAAAAATCGCGGACCTCTTTTTTCATCGCCTTGTTCTGCTCCCAGGCGCCGGGGATGAGCATCATCATGGCGTGCGGAAGCGAGCGGCCGGAAAGGACCAGCAGTTCAAACACATTATCTAAACAAGCCGAATCACTGCCTCCGGGCCGGATCACGTCGATCCCCCGGGCGCGCATCCAGTTGATGTTGCCGCGCAGGGTATTGATCTCGCCGTTATGCGCCAGGAAACGGAAAGGCTGGGCCAGGTCCCAGGTCGGGAAAGTATTCGTGCTGTAGCGGGAATGGACCAGGGCGATCGCACTCGTAAGCTCCGGATCCTTGAGATCAAGGAAATACTCCTCCAGCTGATGGGGCATGAGCAGGCCTTTGTAAGAAATAGTGCGCGAAGAGAGGTTCGTAATATAGAAATCCTTTGCCTGGATCTCTTTTTCCACTTCCCGGCGGATCTTATAAAGTTTTCGTTCCAGCTCGAGCCGGGTGTTGACCTGTTTTCCCTTGCCGATAAAGACCTGCTCCATCACCGGCTGGGTATCGGCCGCGGTCTTTCCGATGCCGGAGTCATTGACCGGCACCCTTCTCCATCCCAGCAGGACCTGGCCTTCCTGCTCCACGATCTTCTTGAAAACATCCTTGCAGATGCCGTAGAGCTTCTGGTTGCGGGGAAGAAAGACGAGGCCTGCGCCGTAGGATCCCGGGCGGGCTACCTTAAAGAGTTCATGGGGAAGCTGGATGAGGATCCCCGCGCCGTCACCGGTTTTGGGATCAGCCCCCACGGCGCCGCGGTGAGCCAGTCGTTTGAGAACGTCAAGTCCCTGCCGGACGATCTCATGGGACTTCTGCCCGTTGATGTTGACGACAAAGCCGACGCCGCAGCTGTCGTGCTCAAAGCAAGCGTCGTATAGTCCTTTATTCTGTTCTTCTTTAACATATTTCCACATTTCGACACCTTTACCGGGCGGGACCCAAAGGTGTCGAGCCAAAAAGCCCCGCCCAGTTTGATCTAAAGGATCGGCAGATACTTTTTCAATTCGTACTCGGTCACCTGGATCCTGAACTCGTCCCACTCCTTCTTCTTCAATTCAATGAACCTCTCGAAGCAGTGGTCGCCCAGCGTTTCGCGCAAGAGCTCGCTCTTCTGCGCCAGCTCGATCGCCTCGCCTAAACTCGGCGGCAGGGATTTGATCCCCCGCTCGGCCCTTTCCTCTTCGGTCAGATGGTAAAGGTTAAGCTCCATGGGATCGCCCAGCTTATACCCCTCTTCGATCCCTTTTAATCCGGCCATGAGCATGACCGCCAATTGCAGATAGGGGTTGCCGGAGGGATCCGGGCACCTGAGCTCGATGCGGGTGGCGGCTTCCTTGCCCGGCTGGTACATGGGAACGCGGATCAGAGCGGACCGGTTCCTCCTGGACCAGGCGATGTAGACCGGAGCCTCATAACCCGGCACCAGTCTTTTATAAGAGTTGACCCAGGGCGCCAGGATGGAAATGATCTCCGGAGCATGCTTTAGAACGCCGGCAATATAGGATTTCGCGACCTCTGACAGGTGGTATTTGTCCTTGCCGTCGAAGAAGGCATTGTTCTTGCCCTTGAACAGGGACTGGTGGCAGTGCATGCCGGAGCCGTTCTGGCCGAAGATGGGTTTGGGCATGAACGTCGCGTACACCCCATTGGCAGAAGCGATCTCTTTGACCGTCAAACGATAAGTGAACATGTCATCCGCCATCTTGAGGCCGTCGGCATAGCGCATGTCGATCTCATGCTGGGAGGGGGCGACCTCGTGGTGGGAGTATTCAACGTGGATGCCCAGTTTCCTCAAGGCGAAGATCGTATCGCGCCTTAAGTTTGAGGCCATGTCCAGCGGGGTAAGATCGAAATAACCGCCCTCGTCCAGGATCTCGGTGCCTTTTGAATCCTTGAAATAGAAATATTCCAGCTCCGGCCCCACGTAGTAATGGTCAAATCCCATCTTCTTCATCTTGGCCAGGGCCCTTTTCAGGACATATCTGGGGTCGCCTTCATAAGGCTTGCCGCCGGGCTGAAGCACGTCGCAGATCATACGGGCCACCGCTTTTTCCTGCGGCCGCCAGGGCAGGATGGCAAAGGTATTGGGATCGGGCATGGCGATCATGTCGGATTCTTCGATATCCTGGAACCCGGTGATCGAGGATCCGTCAAATCCCATCCCCTGCTCCAGCGCGCCTTCCAGCTCTTCTTTTCCAATCGAAAAACTCTTCAATATCCCGTTCAGGTCCGTGAACCATAATCTGATGAACTCAACGTCATTCTCCTTGACTAACTTTAGGATCTCTTCTTTACTTGGCATTTTCTATCATCCTCCTTATATTCGTTTCCCTCATACCTATATACAGCAAGTTTATTGCCAGGAAATCGTGCTTAAAATACAGTATATTCTACAAAAATGTAGATTAGGGGAGGAAAAGAGACAAAATTGTAGGTATCTAACTCACCCCCGCTGGCGCTAAGGACCCGCACCCCCTCTCTTAAGAAGAGAGGGGGTATCTCGAATTATATTATTTATTTATAGATGGGATTTGATTTTTGATAATACCGCGGGTAGATCGTTGAGGATCGTCTTGTTCTTAAAGCGCAGAACGCGCAGGCCCAGATCGGTCAGGGCTTCTTCCCTGATCGCATCGCGTTCCTTCCGCTTTTGGTGCACGCCGCCATCAAGCTCAATAACCAGGCCGGCTTCGTGGCAATAAAAATCAGGCACCAGAAATCTCTCCCTGCCGTTAAGCTCAAAAATTACGGGATGCTGGCGCAGGAACTTTTTGCCGCTTAGCTGCCGGTCACGCACCGCTTCCCATAATACTGCCTCAGCCCGGGTTTGACGCCTTCGCAGATCCCGAACTGTTTCCTTTATCTTCCTGCTGATCCTCTTCCGTACCACAAGGTATCCATTCTATCACACTCCCCCTCTCTTTCTAAGAGAGGGGGATGGGGGGTGAGTTAGTTAACTCACCCGATCGCCTTTCCTCCGCTTTCCCCGGTCCTGATCCGGATAACATTTTCGACCGGCGAGATAAAGATCTTGCCGTCGCCGATCCTGCCGCTGGAGCAGACACTTTCGATCACTCCCACCACCTGGTCGACTTTTTTGGCTTCGACCACCATTTCCAGCTTGATCTTGGGCAGGAATTCCACGTTGTACTCGCCCACCCGCCATTCCAGTTTAATCCCTTTTTGGATACCCCGCCCTTTGACCTCAGTAATGGTCATGCCGATATGGCCTTTTTTCTCCAGCGCTTCCCTTAATTCCTCCAGTTTTTCCGGCCTGATTATCGCTTCGATCTTTTTCATGGTTGCACCCCCTAGATGCTTTCCGCGTGCTGGGAAATGTCCAGCCCCACCATCTCCTCATCCGATGTGACGCGCAGGCCGACGAAGAGGTCGATCAAGGTGGCCAGCACGTAGGTCACCACAAAGGCAAAGGCCGCGACGGTGATCGCGCCCAGGAACTGGGTCCAGACCTGGCCGGGATTGCCGAAGAGGAGGCCGTTCGCTCCGGCGGGGTTGACCGCTTTAGTGGCAAAGATGCCGGTGGCGATCACGCCCCAGAAGCTGCCGATGCCGTGGCAGGCAAAGACGTCCAGCGACTCATCGATGCGGATCTTCATTCTGAGGACGATGATGTAATATGAGAGCGCGGCCGCAATACCGCCGATAAGGATCGCCGAAAGCGGGTCAACGAAGCCTGAAGCCGGGGTAATGGCTGCCAGGCCGACCACTGCTCCGGTGGCGACCCCGAGCACGCTGGGCCGGCGGTGCAGCCAGCTTAAGATCATCCAGGTCAGGGCTGCTGCTGCTCCTGAAGTATTGGTCACCACGAAGGCCTGGACCGCCAGGCCATTAGCCGCAAGGGCGGAGCCGCCGTTAAAGCCGAACCAGCCGAACCAGAGCAGGACCGCTCCCAGCACCACCAAAGGTATATTGCTGGGTTCCATATTATCCTTGCCGTAGCCGATCCTTTTTCCGATGACGAGGGCGATGGCGAGGGCCGAGAAACCGGCGGTGATATGGACCACGGTGCCGCCGGCAAAGTCAAGGACCCCCATATTTCTCAACCAGCCGCCCACTCCCCAGACCCAATGGGCTACCGGGTCATAGACCAGGGTTGCCCAGAGGCCGGTAAAGATGAGGAAGGCCGCGAATTTGATCCTTTCCACGAACGCGCCCACGATCAGGGAAGGCGTAATAATGGCAAAGGCCGCCTGAAAGATCATGAAGCACAGGGCCGGGATGGTAGCGGCGTAGTCAGCGTTAGGGAGCTGTCCTACTCCATACAGACCCAGCCATTTCAGGCCGCCGATCAGGCCGGCCTTGGTCGGGCCGAAGGCCAGGGTGTAGCCGATCAGGACCCATTGGATGCTGATCAGGAACACTGCCGCAAAGCACATCATTAAAGTGGAAAGGATGCTCTTTTTTCTGACCATTCCGCCGTAAAAGAACCCCACTGCCGGCGTCATCAGCACCACCAGCGCGGTTGCCACCAGGACCCAGGCCGTATCACCCGTATTGATCATTGCTGCACCTCCTGATCTGGTTACAGCAATCTTATTGCCACGAGGGATTACGAAGGGAAGGTTACAAAATTGTTGACAGTGAAAGCGGCCGGTGGGAGAATGTCCCCGGAGGTGCACAAATGATCGGAAAACTGCCCGATAACGTCCTTGCTTCGATCCTGGAGACGATTCCCATCGAATTCTCGGTTCTGGATGCGGATGACAAGGTTCTGGCGTGGAACAGGCATGAGACGCGGATCTTCAAGCGGCCCGAAGGGGTGATCGGCCGGGATGTCAGGAACTGCCATCCGCCCAAGAGTTTGGACAAGGTTTTGACCATCATCAATGAGATGAAGGCGGGGAAGAGAGAGAAGGCCCGTTTCTGGATCGACCTGCACGGAAAAAAGGTCATGATCGAATACTACGCCTTGCGCGGCAATGACGGCAAATATCTGGGCTGTCTTGAGGCCAGCCAAGATATCACTGAGATACAGAAGCTGGAAGGCGAAAGAAGGCTGCTGGAATGAAGAAACTCAACATTGTCTGGCAGCGCCTGATCACGGAAGACGGAGCGACCTGTCCGCGTTGCGGCGGCACGGAAGCAGAGTTAGGCAAGGCAGTCAAGGAACTGAAAAAGCTGGAGATAGCGGTCAAGCTGGAAAAGAAGGCCTTGAGTCCGGCTGAATTCAAGGCCGCGCCGCTGGCGTCCAACCGCATAATCATCAACGGCAAGTCCCTGGAGGAATGGCTTTCCGCCGGCGCCGGTGCCAGCCCCTGTTGTGCCGAGTGCGGTGATGAAGAATGCCGGACGGTCGAGGTTGGCAATAAGATTTTCGAAACCATTCCAGCGGAGATAATCGTGAAGGCCGCAATAGCGGCGGCAAAATAACAAATCCGCTTCACGTTAGACGCCCGACGATTCGCACCACGCCACCGCATGACGCACGACGCTCCATTGACAGGGGAAGTGGGTGGTGGGAGAATTACTACTAAGATTAAATTACCAATTACTTTTTCTGAATTCATTCCAATCAATCAATTTAGGCAAATCATTGTCACGAGTTGCTAGCCACATTTCCACAAGCTCCTTACTTTGTTCCAAGCTCGGGTAATCATCCACAAATTCCTTTTCAGGGGTTCTAGTTAAAAATCTAATGGGCGCAAAAAGGGTTTCCTTCCTTTTCTCGGACACAGGCATCGCAATTTTAATCCTTTTTGAAGGTCTTATTCTTTCATACAACTCCTCCTCAATTGTTTTCCTTATGATTGGGCCAACTGCTTTTAAATATAATAACAATTCATGAGTTGGTTTATCTCCACCATGAAATACTTTTTGGCGAGCCTTCCACAATTGGCGCAAATTAGACTCTGTATATCCCCTATTGTGTTTTTGAACCAAAGCCAATATTTCGTCTTTGGGAACACCAGAATGAGGATTTTTAACACCACATTCTTTGCATCTACTAATAATTTCTTTCTCCCCAATCAATCGCTCAAGAGCAAGCCATAAATAATAAAATTCTTCCAAGATTGGGCGATTTCTATATGAATATCTAAGCCATCTAAGTGACAACTCACAATTCCGGGTTCCTTTTTCATCTAATAATTCTTGAATCGCATTTATTGAATCATGCATAAGAAATAATCCTGGGCGCTCCTCCGAATGAATATGTCGCAGGATTATTCTCTCATTTTGACCGCACTCATTTTTCATAATAAAATCTATACTCATGCTAAAAACAGATGATTTCATAACTAAAGCGCATGCATCAAACAATTCAGTTAAAATATCTTCAGCTTTTTCACTCGCATCATTATAATTATCAGCATTAACAATCACTTGCGCATTTTGTAGTAATTCTGTATTTCCACTTTGCAAAAACTTGACGCTTGCACCTTGGCAAATGAAGTTCATATCAGCAACATGTGATCTTAAGCTTGTTTCAAAATGCTTCTGAACTAAATATTTGCTCATGAATTAACCTCTTCTTTAGTATTATATCAGTACGAACAAAGCCCCTCAAAGACGTCCAAATTCTACGCCCTTTATAGGAAAAGGCAAGGGAATACTTTGTTTAGCTAAATCGAAAGATGAATATGCTTAAGTTGTAAATAGCATTAGAACTTTAGAAGGTTGCCAGCCCCATCATAGACTTTGTAATCATCCCCAACTTTAATTAGTCTATTATGATAAAAAGAATGTTTGGGGTGTTTACGAAAGAATCGAGCCAGAACAGATATTATATGTTTCGTCTCATTCGCCTTAATCCATACAACACCAACGCTGGGACATTTAGACCTCAATGGCCTAAAATCTTTGTAATTTTTGGTTATTAAATGAAGGTTGTTTTTTTCGCAATCTTTAATAATTTTATTGTCAGGAGTTTTTACAAGGACCCTTTCCAGGGTTGCATATCTACATAGCCCTTGCTGGTATTCTTTATATTCAATTTGCTCATCAAGATAAAAATGGGGTCGTTTGTTTTCTCTGCGTGAGGGGCGATTACCTTGCTTGCGCTTTGACATAATCTAATGCGTGTTGTATATCTTTCTTAGATATACCACATGATTTTGTTCGATTAACGATAAAGTCCAAATCGTGTCCATTTGTAAGCGCCCTTAAAATATCATCTACGGATATCCTTGTTCCTCTAATGCTAGGACGCCCACCATTAATTTTCTTATTTCTTGTAATCACTTTATTATTATGATTATGGTTGTTATTTCGCATATCTATCTATTAATATATCGGCAAAATAAACAAAAAATTTCATTATCCTACCATATAATTTATCGAATTAATTAACCATAATCTTGTGCAAAACACTTCAATAATACTCCCTTTATAGAAAAAAATCAACCTTTTAGCGAGGTTTTTACAGCCCATACTTGGAGATCTTGTATCCGAGCATGCGCTCAGTAATTCCGAGGGCTTTCGCAGCCTTCCTCTGCGTCTTATGTTTCTCAAGCACCTCTTTGATCTTCTGTTTCTCAATCGATTCAACTATTCTCGGCAGCGCAGCATTCTCAGGGACGGGAAAACGGGAAAAAGCCTCCCTGCCGCTTATTTCTTGAGCCAAACAGTATAGACCGGCCTCGCGACCAGAATTATGACCAGGACGACCAGGACCGTGTAACTGATGTCCAGCAGCTGCGGGAAGAGCTTCACGATAATGATCGTGGCCGCCAGCACCCCCAGCTTCGTCAGGCCGACGTCCCATACGTCCATCTTCCTTACCATCGCGTTCAAGGCGTTGATCATGAGCAACACCCCCTTTTTCTGACCAAATTCTACACCTCGACCCCGAGCTTGTATACCCTGAGTTTATCGAAGGGTCGAGGGGCTCAGGGCTAAAGGATTAAGTCCTTAGACCTCAGTCCTCAGTCCTTAGACCTTAGTCCTCGCCAATAGCAAACCCAATCCTCCCCTTCGGCTTCTCCTCAACCTCAATGATCCTCTGAATTTCTCTAACGATATCACTTATTGCCGCATCATGCTGGTCGACCCTGCTCTCGAGCTTCTTTAAAAGGTTGACCAACTCTTGATGGTTAGCCATGGCTTTGCGCAGTCGAACAAAAGTCTTGATGATCAGAATATTGACCTGAATTGCGCGCTCACTGTTTAGCACCGAGGATAACATAGCTATACCTTGCTCGCTGAATGCAAAAGGCAAGTATCTGCGGCCACCCCAACTTGTGGTCGCAATTTGCGACCTCAAGTTTTTCGCTTCTTCTTCAGTTAAAATAAACATAAACCCTTCAGGAAAGCGCTGAATATTCCTTTTAACGGCCTCGTTCAACCGCTTGGTCGGAACGCCGTACAGGTCCGCCAAATCCCTGTCCAGCATCACTTTCTGCCCTCTGAATTGATATAATAATAAAAAAGTTGTAAGTTGTGAGTTGTAGGTCCGACTACGTCGGACCGTGTTGTTAGTTAATGGGTGTCGAAATCCCGACAGTCGAGGAGATCTTATTTGCGCCGGCGGCGGCGGGGGCGGCGCCGGGAACGGCGGGGACGCAGGGCACGGGGAACATAGACGTTCATCACGCCCTTGAGACGGATGAAATCGGAATCGTTGGTCACCAGCCCCTGGTATTTGCCCGAGCGCATCACGTAATTGGCGATCATCGCGTCGTTGGAATCCAGAAGATAACGCTGCATTAGATCGGAAACCTGGTCAAGATTGAGATTGTAGGCGCTCGCTCCGCGGTCAAAACGGAATTTCCGCTTGAGCTCCCGGTGAGCCCCGGTCAGGTGCTTCTTAAGATAACGCGCCAGCTCGGCGGAACGCTTCCTCCCCAGCCGATTTAAGATCTTGCCCTTGAGCTGCTGCTTGTAAAAAGAAGCGTTCTTCCTGACCAGACGCCGCCGCTTGGCCCATTGGATAATCAGATGCTGGCGGGAAAAAGAGAGGAATTCCTGGGCCACGTTCAGATTGACATAGAAATCGAACCCGCGCCGCAAACCCTGGTAGTAGCGCCGGAAAGCGCGGCGGTTCTTGAGCCGCGGCATCAGCACCCCGATCACGAACGAAGAATCAGCCAGCAGGGCCCGCTTCTTCCGCTTCGGCCGGCGCCGGATCTCATCTTCAATGTAAATTACCGCCATTTTCCCTACCCAGCGCCCGGAACGATCTTCACCAGCTCGATCTCAAAGATCAGGACCTGGCCCGCCAAGGGATGGTTCCCGTCAAGGACGATCACATCCTTTTTGACATCAATGATCAAAGCCGCCAGGGCCTGGCCGCTGGCGCTCATCAACTGCAAACGCTGGCCCACCTGTGGCTCGACCCCCTCCGGCAATTTGTCGCGCCCCATCTCCACCACCATTTCCTTGCGGCGGGGCCCGTAGGCCTCCTCCGGAGGAAGCTTGATCGTCTTCTTCTCTCCTACCCCCATGCCCGCTACCGCCACTTCGAACCCCGGGATGATCTTGCCTTCACCCAGGGTGAACTGGAGCGGCTCGCGCTCGCGGGAACTGTCAAAAACCCTGCCGTCTTCCAGCTTGCCCGTGTAATGGACCTGGACCGTGTCTCCCTCTTTCGCCTTTGCCATAGCTCTATCCTCCTTTTTATTGGGCGGGCCCTTTTCTCTCCAGTTCCAGGTAAGCGACCACCGCCCGGTCAGCGTAATTTTCCACCAGATGGATTATCTCCGCCACCGCCGACTTTATGGGGAGGTTCCCATCTGCCGTCTTGGCAACAATATCCTTGATTTTCTTTTTTGTCTCCTGGTCCATAATAATCACCCCATCATGAATCAATGATCTTGGCCAGTTTTTCATAAAAATTGCTGGCCTTCATTTCTTTTTTTGCCAGGTTGCTCGCCTTTTTTGCCAGCTTCCTAGCAGACTTTCCGTTGCCGATCAATTCCTTATAAGACTCGATGAATTTATCCGGCCCCTCAAAAAAGACGGCCGAAGACTGAAACTTGTCAAAAGCCGGAAGCGGGTTGAGCAAAAGCGCTGTTTCGCAATAAGCGCTTTCATGGGTAGCCAGGGAAAAGGACTCGGAAAGGGATGGGTTCACAAAAATATCGCTGAGGTAGTAATACTGGAAAAGCGTTTCTTTCTCCAAATACTTATAATAAAAAAGCTGCCGCGGGAATCGCCTCAGAAGCACCTTCAATTTATAAAACAGACGCCTTTCCAGGACCTTCCCCACAATAACAACCTTTTTGTTCCGGTATTCACTCAGCAACCCCGGAAGATGTTCTATTAATATCTCAGCGCCTTTGATCTTCTCCAAACGACCGACGTAAATAGAAACAACGTCCCCTTCGTTTATTGAAAGTTTTTGTTTAATTTGTTCAATGTCTTCTTTCTGGGGAGGGTGAACCTGGATCGTGTTCTCAATTAACATTGCCTTGTCGGAATATTCGGGAAAATATCGCATGAAGTTATCGTATTCAAAGCGCGAGGGGCAAATAATCCGGTGCGCGATGTCGATCATGCTCTCCTGATTTATTAAGAACCGATTGACCGTCCTAAATCCGGACTCTCTTTCCCTTCGGAGTAAACTATGGAAATGATACACGATCCTGGTATTTTTTCGGATTTTCTTTAATTCCTTCACCCAATTCACGAAATGCTGGATCACATAATCAAATCCGTCCAGCGGCAGGGCCTTCCGGAAAGCGGAAAAAGCGGGAAATCTTTTAAGGGAGCCATCGGGCATCAGGACCCTCACCGGATATTTCTTCTGGAATTCAGGACTTATCAGAACATAGACTTCATGCCCAAGCTTTTTAAAAGTCTCCCGGGAAAGCTTGACCATCTGCCCCACCCCGCCGCAGTATTTTTTACCCACCGGATATTCGAAGCTCATCAGCAGAATTCTCTTCATGCTTCCCTTCCCAGCATAAACACGCCGTTGTTAACTTTGCGCTTGAAGGAATAATACGCGAAATCCTTGATGGTCAAATAAGAGCGGTGCGTCTCATGGACGTTCCTGAATACCGCCTGCTGTTTCAGGACCTCGTTCTTTGCTCCAACGGGTATCGTGATAATGAGGCTTCCTTTCCTCTTCAGCTTCTTTAACATATTGTTCACCAGAAAATGGACCTGATCTTTTTTAAAGTGCTCAAGCAGCTCGGTGGCAAAGATAATGTCATAATTGCCGTCTTTTAAGGCCGGCGCGAGCTTCAGGCAATCGTCGATCATCACTTCAGTATAATAATAATCCCAGATAGGATTCTTATAGCCCTTGAATATCTCAATGCCTTCCAGGCGATGCAGCCACTGCCTGGGGCGCAGGCGCAGATAGCGTATCTCAAACATTTCCCGGAAGATAAAGCCATTATGGCCGATGCCGCAGCCCAGGTCCAAAACATTAAGTTTTTTGCCCAGGACATGGTTTTGTTCAATAAAAGCTATTATTTCTCCGGTCGCGTAGGCGTTGCCTATCGGCATTTTTTCCCCCTCAAAAAATTAACGCGTCAGGACGATGGCTTTTTCGCCGTTCTCAACGTCGATAACCTTGACCAGCCCCGGATCTTTGGCGTTTTCCTTCTTCACGATGGCGTCACCGCACTTTTTGCAGATGCGGTTTCCCTGGCGATCTATAAGATAAGACTTCTTTGGATCTTCGATCGGCTTTTGACAGGCCCTACATCTTGGCAGATGCTTATCAATCACTCCTTGCCCACCTCCTTCTCAGTTATTTCAACCGGCGATCCAACCAGTTTTGAGAGCTGTTTCTCCAATCCATCCACCTGCCGCTTACTCTGGAACGAATTCCGCCAGATCAACACTCGTTCATTATCCGTCAGCATATAGAGCCTGCCTTTGAATTTGATTGACTTGTCCGGCCTTCCCTTGAGATGCAGCTTGAACTTTTTGATCCGGGAAAAATGGAACTTGAGCAGGCTCTTTTCCCCGATAAAAAGACTTCGGAGAAAGCTCCAGAGGCCGCTTCTTCTGAGGTAGACCATTTTTAACGGCGCATAAAATGCGCAGCGCAGATTATTTGATTTTAGGATGATGTCCTCCATGATAATCGGACCAATGAAATGACGCGGCAAAAAGAACGTTATTCCATTATCAAGCAGCTTAAGCTCACCCTAACATACTGAGAGGATCTGTCAAGGGGGGGACGAGATCTAACCGCTAAAGGCCGTATTTCCCGATCTTGTAACCAAGCATTCTTTCGGTGATCCCAAGCGCCTTAGCAGCTTTCCTCTGCGTTTTATGCTTTTCTAAAGCTTCTTTGATCTTCTGCTTCTCGATCGACTCAACGATCTTGGGCAAAGTCGCACCGGTGGGGACGGGACTAGGGACTGGGGACTGGGTACTGAGATTGGCCGGTAGGTCACGAGGCGAAATCAGTTCCTTCTGGCAGAGCACAACCGCGTGCTCGATCACGTTCTCTAATTCACGAACATTTCCCGGCCAGTTATAGGCCATAAGAATGTCTAAAGCCGCCCGGTTGACGCCCTCGATCTCCTTGTTGTTCTCCTTGTTATATTTATGCGTAAAATGCGCCACGAGTAATGGGATATCTTCCTTGCGGTCGCGCAGAGGCGGCAACATCACCGGGAAAACATTGATGCGGTAGAAAAGATCATCGCGGAACTTCTTTTCCTCGACCATTTTCTTGAGATCCTGATGCGTGGCGCAGATCACCCGCACATCGATCTTGATGGTCTGCGTGCCCCCTAACCGCTCGATCTCCTTTTCCTGAAGAACCCGCAAAAGCTTGACCTGCGTCGCCAGCGAAAGATCCCCGATCTCATCCAGAAAGATCGTGCCGCCATTCGCCATCTCAAAACGGCCGATCTTTCGCTCCATTGCGCCGGTGAACGCGCCCCGTTCATAGCCAAAAAGCTCGGATTCGAGCAGGTTCTCCGGCAAAGCCGCGCAGGCGACCTTGATCAGCGGCTTCTCGGACCGCGGACTGGCATAATGGATCGCGGAGGCCACCAGTTCCTTGCCCGTGCCGGATTCGCCCAGAAGCAGGACCGCGGCATTCGTTGACGCCACCTGCCGGGCGCCCTCCAAAACCGTCTCCATCGCCGGGGAGGTGTAAATGACATTGCCAAACTTGTACTTGCCCTTTAACTGCTGGCGCAGCTTGATGTTCTCCGCCTCGATCGCCTTGCGGTCCTTCTCCGCCAGCTCGCGCACCTTGACCGTCTGGCCCACCATCGCCGCGATGATCATCAACAGCTTGATATCCTCTTCATAGGAAATATCGCCCTTGAAAAGATGGTCGACGGAAAGGGCGCCCACGACCTTGTTGCCGACCTTGATGGGCACGCAGAGGAAGGCAAATTCCCGCTCGTGCAGGTTCTTCCTCGCCTGCGTCTTGTTAAGGAACAAGGGCTCCGCCTCAATATCCGGCACCACCATCGGCTCGCCGGATTCAACCACTTTCCCCGTTACCCCTTCCCCTATCTTGTAGCGGCCCCGGTTCTTCTCCTGCCTGGTCAGGCCCTGGGCGACCTCGATCTTTAATTCATTCGTGACCGGGTCAACCAGCGTGATGGTGCCGCGCTTCATTTCCAGGGAGTCAGATAATACCTTGAGGATGGAATGCAGGCTCTTTTCCAGGTCCAGCGAGGACGACAGCGCCTCGCCGATCTCAACCAGGACCTGGACTTTTACGTCTCGCATAGGGCTCATACAATTTTGTAGGATAATACATTATTGTAGATTTGTCAAGAGCTATTTCCCTCACCCGAACAATTCCTTAACAGTTATTTTATCTTCTTTGGCCCTCTCCCAAAGGGAGAGGGAGGGGTTGATAAATTGACAAGAACCGACCCGTCCTTCTCCCTCTGGGAGAAGGACGTTAAGAATAAAATATGGTTAAAGATAAAATCCGGATGAGGGCTGAGAATAAACTTTATTTAAGACAAAGGACCTTTTGCGAAGTGACGTCCGACAACAACTCGATCTCGCGCCTGAAGTCGTGGACCTTGATGACCTTGGCGTATTCAACTGCCTCGGGGATGAGCTTGACCAGCTGGTTGGCCAGGCCGTCGAGCCACGCCCGGTCAAAATAAACGTGCTCGTTATCCATGAAAAGCGCGGCGTAAAAGATATTCGTCTCGACCAGGTCCAGGAAAAAGTGGGAGCCAAAAGAGAGCTCGGGCATGAATCCGCCCGCCGGATCGTCGATCTCGACCAGGGAAGAGATATTGTTGATCTCGGCAAAGTTGACGGGAACCCCCAGCGTCGCGTCGCGGCTGCCCCAGCGGCCCGGCCCGATCAATAAGGTCGTCTTGTGCTTGCTTAACCTGTTGAGCCGGCCGATCAAACGGGCCACCTCGAATTTCTTGTTCATTAAAAGGTCCCGGTAGGCCTCGGTTTCGACGTAGATCAGGCGCTCGATCTTCTGTGAAACACTTCCGCCCATGAAATTGCCGGAGGTCATGAAGAAGACCTTGTCCTTGGCGACCTTCTTGGGAAGAGTGACCTGAGCCGTCTCTCCCCTGGCCTGCAGGGGCCGGCATTGCACCAGGTTAATGCTGGCCTCGCCCTTGCGCCTGAAATTGACGGTAAATTCAACGTCCACCGGATATTGGTAGGCGTTTTCCAGGGTCTTGAGCATCTTCTGCATGGTCTTTGAGAAATCTGTCTCAGAAAGAAGTTTATCAAAGGTCAGGACCCAGGATTGGCCGGGAATCCCCAGCTCCTTCATCTTCTTTTCTGCCTCAGCGTCCCGCTGTCCGATCAGGTCAAGTTTTACCTCCGGCTCGATCTCCAGCAGCTTGCCGACCGGCATGGTCTGGAGCTCATTCGCCTCGATATTCAGCAGATCAACGTCATGCTGGGAGAATTTCTTGGCCTTTTCCATGCTGCGGTAGACCCGAAGCTGAGGCTGGTCCAGCGCCACCAGCCGCGGATAGTCCCCTTCCACCCGGTTGACCGCGCGCGTGCCCAGCCCAAAGACCAATCGGAGCATTCCGGCCTTGGGATCCATGTCCTTGTGCCAGACAAAGGTGTTGTAGGAAAAACCCACCCCCGCGATAAAGGGGAAAAATGACTTTTGACGCTGCGTGCCCGAGACCCGCTGGACCAGCAAAGCCATCTGCTCGTCCTGCTGGCTCAAGCCCCGCTGGAGGCGGTAGTTAAGCGCGTCATCGTTCATGGTACTGGCAAAGACCTGGCGGATGATATCCTCAAAACGCTGGTAGCGCTCATCCGGCGATCCCTGGTTCACGTCAAATATACTTTCATACTTCCCCGCAAAAGCGTTGCCAAAGGCGTCTTCCAGGAGACTGGAGGAGCGCACGATGATCGGCGACTGGCCGAAATAGTCAATGATCTGGTGGAACTGCTCGCGGATCTCGTGCGGGAACTTTCCCGTCAAAAGCTTCTTTCTCAATTCCTCCGCCTTGGGAAAATAGCCGGTCTCGGTCTTCTGGTCCAGCCACAGGTCCCACCAGCCGTTCTCAACCATGTAGGAATAGAAGACGTCCGAGCCGACATAAAAGGAATCGTGCGGCTCAAGGATCTCTTTCCAGTCACTTCCAAGGATCTTGCGCGCCAGAAGCATCCCCAGGGCTTTTCCGCCGATGAACCCGGTGCCGATCATGCGCGCCTTGACCGCCAAAAGGTCTTCCAGGGTCAAATGCTCCTTGATGAGTGCAAGCATGCGCGGCTCTTTGCCCAGCATGATGGCCGCCAACCTCTCCAGCATCTTTTGTTTGGCCTTGATATCTTTTGACTTTGCCAGCTCTTCCGCGTCAATAAACAATCGGTCCCAGTAATCCAGGTTGCGCTCCGCGCTCTCCGCTCCCTTTTGCGAGATATAGGAGAACAATTTGGTGGCATCCGCGCTGCTTGTCATCGGAACATATTCGCCCTTCTCCTCAATGTGGGGCAGGAACATGGTGGGTGAATAGCGGTTCCAGACCTTGAGCGGCTGGACATAGAAATTATCCTCAAAATCGTAGACATCCAGCAGGAGCTGGGTGGTTTCGCGGATCCGGGCCACGGTCTTGAAGGAATGGTTGGCCCGGTAGATGGCAAAATAAGCGATGGTTTCCAGCTTGAAGAGAAAGGGACAGGTGACCATGAAAAAATTGCCGATCATCAGATCTGTGGCCCAGTCAGTTAAGAGGTCAGAAAGACAGTCGAAAACATAGAAAGCTTCCAAACCTTCTTTGGCAATGATGGAATGGACTTCTTTGGTAAAGGTCTCAAACCCGGAGCCGGGGTCAAGCTCGTAAACCTTGACGTCTTCTTCGTCCTTGATCAGGGGCTCGTGTTGGGCAAAGCGGATGTAGATCAGATTACGCTTGTCTTTGAGGGCTTGTTTGATGTAGGGCTCAACGAAATGCCGGTAATCGCGGATGTCATCCACCTGCCAGACGACATTGTCGCCCAGGCGCAGATTTTGAACGATGGCATCGAGCCCGTTTATACCTGTACTGACCATATGAAAAGACTCGACACCTTTGAGGTACTATTATACCCTCATCCGGACTCTTTCTTCTACTACACTTTATCTTTAATGGCCTTCTCCCAGAGGGAGAAGGGCGGATCGGTTCTTGTCAATTAATCAGCCACTCCCTCTCCCTCTGGGAGAGGGCCAACAACCACTAACTGCCCTCAGACCAAAAAGTCCGGGTGAGGGTCAAATGATCTCTGCAAAATCCAAAAGCTGCCCATAGTCCACCAACGCGACCAGCGCCTTGCTTTGGGTCTCGATCCCCCACTCCTCGCAGGCGGCCACGGGGTTCAATCCTCCCGGGATCACGATCCCCACCCTTTCCATCCCCACCGGCATGCCCAGCACCGGCTGCCCCGGCCGGCCGATCAGGAGGACCTTGCCCAGGCCGGCCGAATCCGCTTTCCGCAGGATCGCCTCCGCTTCATCCTTGGAGACCGCCGGGATCTCGCGCAGGCTGGCGAGAATCTTGCCCGAGCCCTCTGTCGCCTCCCGGACACTGGTCATCTTGCTCTTGAGGAAAACTTCATGCGGGTCCAGGGTCGAGCCCTCATAGCTGATCATGTCGGTAAAACGCAGGGGCTTTGAATCCTCCATCTGAAGCATCCCGCCGAACCGGGAATCCACCGGGATGGAATGCTTGAGCAAAATTCCATTTAGATTAACACTGCAGAGAGTGCCAAAGCCAACCTTTCCCTGCGGAATGACTATCCCGCCAATCTCCTCCCCGGCTTCCGCCACCACGACCTTGCTGCCCGTCCCAAAACCCCGGTCAAAAACCGCTTTCATTATCTTTAACGCGCTCTTGAAATCGCTCTTGTGGAAAAGAGAAAGGTTCAGGACAACCTCGCCGCTCCTTTTTTCCAAGTCAAAATCCATGCGGAAGGCCATGGCCTCAAACTTTGAGCTTAAGAACCCGACCTTGTCAAAGACCAGGGCGTTGCTCAGCTCTTCCTTTCCCTTGCCCGTGATCGTTCTCCCCTCCTTCCATTTTCCCCGCGTCAATCCCCGCTTGTCCAGGTCCTTCAGGTGATAACGCACCGTCCTCTCAGACATCTCGATCCCCAGCTGCTTGAGCCGTGCAGCGATCTCCGCGGATCCAACGGGATCCCGCGATCCAGATACGATCTTCAGTATTGCGTTGATCTTTTTCTCCATGCCTAAATACCCCTTGACATACGGCAACCGATTGCCATATAATACTACCCTACCTTTAAACAAATGTAAAGGTAAATTTTGGCAGGAGGTGTCGAGTCGTGGTGAAAAGGATACTGGAAGACGTTAAAAAAAGGAATCCGCATGAGCCCGAGTTCCACCAGGCAGTCGAGGAGGTATTGGAATCCATCGCCCCGGTCCTGGAAAAGCATCCGGAATACAAGGATGCCAAGATCGTGGAAAGGATCGTGGAGCCGGAAAGGCAGATCTTCTTCCGCGTGCCCTGGATGGATGACAAGGGAGAGATCCATGTCCAGCGCGGGATGAGAATTGAGTTTAACAGCGCCATCGGCCCCTACAAAGGGGGCTTACGCTTCCACCCCTCCGTTTATCCGGGCATCATCAAGTTCCTGGGGTTCGAGCAGATCTTTAAGAATTCCCTGACCGGACTGGCCATGGGCGGCGGCAAGGGCGGATCGGATTTTGACCCCAAGGGAAAGTCCGACAATGAGGTCATGAGATTCTGCCAGAGCTTTATGGGCGAGCTTTTCCGCCATATCGGTCCGGACACGGACGTTCCCGCCGGGGACATCGGCGTGGGCGGACGGGAAATCGGCTATATGTATGGCATGTACAGGAAGCTCCGGAACGAATTCACCGGAGTTCTGACCGGAAAAGGATTGGATTGGGGAGGAAGCTTAGTTCGAACCGAAGCCACCGGCTACGGCCTGATCTATTTCCTGCTGGAAATGCTAAAGGGCATCGGCAAGAACATTAAGGGAGCCACCGTGGTCAGCTCCGGCTCCGGCAACGTTTCCATCTACGCCATCCAGAAATGCCAGCAGCTCGGCGCCAAGGTGGTGGCCTGCAGTGATTCCAACGGCTACATCGTGGACAAGGACGGGATCAACCTGAAAACTGTCCAGCAGCTCAAGGAAGTGGAAAGAAAACGCATCAAGGAGTACGTCAAGCACCATCCCAAGGCGGAATACCACGAAGGCTGCAGCGGCATCTGGAACGTCAAGTGCGATATCGCGCTCCCCAACGCCACCCAGAACGAGATCGATGAGAAAGCAGCTGAAAAACTGGTTAAGAACGGCTGCTACGCGGTGGCGGAAGGCGCCAACATGCCCTCAACTCCGGAAGCAATTAAAGTTTTCCTGAAGAATAAAGTTGCTTTCGGTCCGGCCAAGGCCGCGAATGCCGGCGGCGTGGCCACTTCCGGACTGGAAATGGCGCAGAACAGCCAGCGGCTCTCCTGGAGCTTTGAGGAAACGGACAAATACCTGGAGCGCATCATGAAGAACATCCATGCCCAGGCAAAGCGGGCTTCGGAAGAATACGGCAAGTCCGGCAACTTAGTAGTTGGAGCCAACATTGCGGGCTTTGAAAAAGTCGCCCGCGCCATGTACCAGCAGGGGCTTATCTAAACCACAGAATTAAGCTCTAAAACCTTTACCGCAATATTGTCGGCGTGGTCTCCCGCGCGCTCGAGGTTGCTCAAGATGTCCAGGAAGATCACGCCCGCGCGGGGATCGCATTTACCATGGCCCAGGCGCCGGATGTGATTGTTGCGGAAGCTCTGCTCGGTGGCGTCGATCTTGCCCTCCAATTCCACCGCCGCCTCCGCCGTTTCCTTGTCCCCCAGATCAAAGGCGGTGATCGTCAGCGTCACCGCCTTTTCCACATAATTGCTGAGTTCTCTTAGCTCGCCTTCCGCCGTCTCGGAGAACTTGATGTTTTCCTCCGCCTTCAGCGCCACCAGGTCCATGATGTTCTCGGCGATATCGCCGATACGCTCAATATCGTGCATGAGATGAAGGAAGGCAGCGGTGGTCCGGGCCTGCTCCTCGGTGATGGGCTGCTGGTCGATCTTGATGATGAAGATCGAGATCTCCCTTTCCAGGTGGTTGACCGCCTCTTCCCGCCGCCTCAATTTCTCGAAGAGGTCTTCCCGGTCGCGGGCCGACCGGGCAAAGACGGACCAGTTGGCGGACTCCAGCTCTTCCTTGGCAAAGTTGAACATGCGCACGATCTCTCGCTTGGCCTGGCCGATCGCGACCTCGGGAGCCACGATCATGCGCTCGTCCAGGTGGGTAGCCTCGGGTTTGACCACCTCCACCTCACCCCGGATCATTTTGGTCACTACAAACGCCATGAAACCCGCCAATGGGATAAATACCAGGCAGTTGAAAATATTGAAAACGGAATGGCTGTTGGCCACCGCCCGCTCGATGTTCTGGCCGGCAAAGGCGTTGCCGGGCGTGATCAGATCAATGAAATAGAGAAAGATCGGCCGGCCCCGGAGATGGACATTTAAGAGCAAAAGCATATAGGCGGCGCCGAAGAGATTGAACAAAGTGTGGACCCAGGCGGTTCGTTTTGCCGTGATATTGCCGTTAAGCGCCGCCAGCTGGGCGGTGACGGTGGTGCCGATATTATCCCCCAGCACTACCGCAAAAGCGGTCGCAAAATCCAGAAGCCCGATCCCGGCCAGGGTCATGGTGATACCTACGGTGGCAGAGCTGCTCTGCACCAGCATGGTCAGGACCGCGCCGGTTAAAACCGCCAGCAAGGGGTTCCGGCTGAAGGTCACGAAGAGCTCCCTGAACTCGGGGCTGCTTCTCAAGGGCACAAAGACGTCCGTCATGATGGAAAGGCCGAAGAAAAGCATCCCGAATCCGATCAGGACCTGGCCGATATACTTGATGTTCTTTTTAGGGATGAAAAAGTAAAGGAACACGCCCAGGCCGATGGCGGGGAGCGCGTATTTGTGGATCTTGAAAGCGATGATCTGGGCGGTGATGGTGGTGCCGATATTGGCTCCGTAGACGATGCCGATGGCCTGTTTCAGGTTCATGAGCCCGGCCTGGACAAAACCGATGAGCATGATAGTGGTAGCGGAGGAACTTTGAATGATGGCGGTGACACCGGCGCCGACCAATACTCCCGCCAGGGTGGTCTTGGTGAGCATCTCCAGGATCTTGCGCATGCTCCGGCCCGCGATCTTCTGCAGGCCCTCGGACATGACCCTCATGCCGAAAAGGAAAAGCCCCAGCCCACCCACCACCCCAAAGAGGATATTATTCGTCATTGATTATTTCTCCTCCGGATATTCGGAAGCCAGGGTCACCGGCCGGATCCTATTATACCTCAGGAGCGTGACCAATACATAGCTCAATAAACTGACGATCCCGCCGTAAGCCGCAGCGGTATAGAAGATCGGGTCCGCGATCTCCTGGAAATTCCCGGTCTTGACGATGATATATCCGATCCAGGTCCCGGTCCCCAGCACCATGGAAGCCCAGGCCGCTTCCTTATTCGCTTTTTTCCAGTAAAGGGCGGCGGTCACGGGAACAAAGATCCCCACGAACAGCGTCGCCCAGGAATTGACCATGAGATTATAGATCTGCTGCACGTAGAGCGCGACCAGCAGGGAAAGCACCGCCATCACGATGGTGACGTTGCGCGCCAGGGGCAGGAAATCGCGCTTCTTCATGTGGGGAAAGATCTCAAGGATTATGTTCTTGGTCATGAGAGAGGTCGCCGCAAGCAGAGAGCTGTCCGCCGAGCTCATGATGGCGGAGAGCAGCGCCCCCAGAAAGATCACCATCAGGGGCAGGGACAACAGCTTCATCGCCAGCTGGGGGATGACGAACTCCGCGTCCGCGATCTCCGGAAAAATGATCCTTCCCGCGAACCCCAACAGGATCGGGATAAAGCCGATGGTGAAGTACCCGACCCCGGCGGTGACCGCGCTTAAGCGCGCGACTTTTTCGCTCCTGCTCGCCAGAGAGCGCTGTATCAGGTCCTGCCCCACGATGCACCCCAACCCCATCAGCGCCCACTGGCCGAAATACACCATCCAGCCGTAATAGCCCGGGTCACGCGGGATGAAACGCCAGAACTCCCTCGGCGTTGACTTGATCAATGCCCCCAGCCCGCCGACCTCAAACAGCGCGGCGGGAAGGATCACGAACAGCCCCACGATCAATATTATCATCTGCACGAAATCGGTGAGGGTCACCGCCCACATGCCGCCGGCAAAGGTATAGATCAGGACGATCGCCGCGCCCAGCATGATCCCGAGAAGGGGGTCCATTCCGGTCAGCGCGTGCATGATGTATCCCAGCGCCACCATCTGCGCGCCCAGCCAGCCGATGTAGACCGGGACCATCAGGATCGAGGCGAAGATCTCAGCGCCCTTGCCGTAGTACTTGCCGAAGATATCGGTGATGGTCAAAAGCTTCAATCTTCTTAAAAAACCGACGTAGAAGAAACCGGCCAGGATCAGGGAAAGACCGGCAGCAAAGGGGTCAGCGATCACGCCCAGGATGCCGTCAGTATAAGCGGTTCCGGCCGCCCCCATGATGGTTCCCGCGCCGAACCAGGTGGCAAAAAGAGTGGCGGTGGCAAGATAGAACGGCAGTCTGCGCCCGGCGACCAGAAAATCCGCCAGGTCCCTGATCTGGCGGCTGGACCACCAGCCGATGCCGAGCATCAGGGTCATGTAGAAAAAGACGCCGGCAAGGATCACGAAATTTACATCGGAATTCATCCTGGGGTAATTATATAATAGATCCCGCCCAGAGGCGAGGGCTAGAATTCCGCGGTGGGCAAAGCCGTCAGGATCTTCCAGAGACCCTCATCCATGAACGAAGCAGTTATGCCGACCGGCCTGCCTTCTTTAGTGCTTACGACCCGGGCTGAAACATGGGCTTCAAGACTTGAGCCGTCTTTTTTCCGGGCAACCAATTTGCCTTCCCAGCTTCCCGCCTGCTGTACGGCAGCCATGACGGTGGCGGATTTTCTCTTGTCTTCCCAAAAATCCACCGCAGATCTTCCCACAACCTCACCCACGCTGCCGTAACCCCAAAATTTGAGAAAAGCGTCATTTACGTATGCCAGGTTCCCCTTGGGATCAGAGATGGCCACGGCGCTGGCGGATGATTCGACCAGTTGATTCTTCAATGCCAGCTCCCGCTCCACCCGGTTGCGCGCCGTGATGTCACGGACAATGCCCAGCATTAAGGTTTTATCCTTGATATTTACCGCCTGGGCCTTGATTTCCACCACGGCCTCGGTGCGGTCCTTGCGCCTCAAAGTATATTGATCCAGCCCCGTGATCTTGTGCTCAAACGCCTCGACCATGCCTTCAAAAGCGACCGGGATCTGCTCCGGCGGCAGAAGGCGCAGTTCCGAAAAGCTCCTGCCGATTATTTCCTTTTTGGCATATCCGGTCAGCCGTTCCGCGGCCTTGTTGCAGTCGACAAACTCCCCATGCAGATCGATCAAAAAATACGCGTCCGGCGCCTCCTCAAAGATTATCTTGAGGCGCTCCTCCGAATCTTTTCTTTCCTTCTCCGCCTGCTTGCGCCGGCTGATGTCCATGGTGATCGCCATGAAAAAGGCGGGGCTGCCCTGAGCGTCCCTCACCACCCCCGCGGAAAGCTCCGCCGGGAATTCGGACCCGTCCTTTTTCACAAAAGCATATTCAATGCCCTTTACTGATCCTTCACCCAGCGTTCGCTTCAGGTTCATGAGGGCCCTCTCGTGGTCTTTTTTGACGATAAGATCAAAGGCGCTTTTGCCGATAAGCTCTTTTTTTGAGGCATAACCGTGCAGATCCAGGGTCGCCTGGTTGCAGTCAGTTATTTTGCCCTCCAGGTCTGTGACGGTGATGGCGTTCGGGGAAGAGTTGAACACACTCCTTAACTTTTCCTCGCTTTCAACCAAGCGTTCTTTAAGGCTCTGGCCTTCTTTATCCGCCATATCAGATCCCCTTTTATAAAAGATGACTTGTTCCTGATCTGTATAGATTATCAACGGCAAATCGGAAAAAGACAACCCGATTTAACCGGGTACCTAATGGGTATGCAAAATACCTGCCTTGGCCGACCTGGGGGGGGGGTTAAAACTACAGCTGCTGCAAGAAAGAGGCTAAATTAACGCTCTTGTTGGAAATACCCAGCTTCACGCGGATATTTTTGCGGTGCTTCTCCACCGTCTGGCAGGAGACGCCCAGAAGACCGGAGATCTCCTTGCTCGCAAGCCCCTCTTTTACCATATCACAGATCTCGATCTCCCGGGGCGAAAGCCTGAGCCGCCTATCGGAAATCTTGCGGCCGAAGGAGGAGGTCATATCCTCCAAATTACGCCTGAGCAGATCGACATATCTGCGCGAAGCCCCTCTCGCACTGAGCTTTTTCAGGATCGGCATCAGTATTTCATCCACGTTCGACAGGATATCCTCTTTTATCTTATTTTTTTCGACTTCGATCTGGGCGATGATCTCTCTCAACGCAATATTTTTTTGCTCCAGGGCCATCTCCATCTGCTTGCTCTCGGTAACATCGGTGGTGACAATGGTGGCGGAATGGATGGCGCCTTTATGGATGTTCGGCGCGACCCGCGCGTCAAGCCACATTATTTCCCCGTCAGGTTTTCGGTGCCGGATCTCATAGCGCGAGACCTTTCCGGTCTTGAAAGTGCTTTCGATCGCCTCTCTGGCCTTTTTTTCGCTCTCAGGCGACATGAAATCATAGAGTTTTTTCCCAAAGACATCTTCGACCGAAAGTCCGGAAATAGTATGATTGATAAAAAGGACCCTGGCGTCGCGATCAATGCTGATTATAATGTCAGGACAATTCCTCAGGATCGAACGCCATTTTACTTCTGATTCGTTGAGCATTTCCCCGCATGGGTCGCGCCCGGCGATCAAGGAGGCGAGCTTTTTTCTGGAAATTTCGGTCATAATTTATACCCGGTTCATACCCGCTGCAGACAACACAATTGTAGCCCCTGAGGTCAAAAAATTCAAGCTTTTGGGGTCAGTTCGCTTCGATATGTTTCTTCACTTTTTCGATCAGATCGTAAGGATCAAAGGGCTTGATGACATACTCGTCCGCGCCGCAGGCAAGGCCCTTTTTGACGTCCTCATTCGCGGCCTTGACCGAAACGATGATCACCGGTATCTGTTTGGTCTTGGGGTCGATCTTCAGCTTCTGGCAAACCTCGATCCCGCTCATTTGCGGCAGCATGATGTCCAAAAGGATCAGGGCGGGCCTTGCCGAGACTGCTTTCTTCAATCCGCTGGGGCCGTCCCCCGCCACCTCCACCTCGTAGCCGTTGAGCTCCAGGATGCTGGTGAGCATTTCCACCGTCGCCTCGTAATCCTCGATGAGCAATATTTTCTTGGCCATCTCTAGAGCGCCTCCAGGTATTTATCGATCTCCCAGGGAGTGATCTGCATGCGGTAGTCGTCGAATTCCTTGAGCTTGGCCTCGTAGAAATTCTCAAAAGTGTGTTTGCCCAGCGCATCCTTGATCACTTCGTCCTTTTTAAGTTCTTCGATCGCGCGCTTGATGGAGAACGGAAGCATGTCGATCTTGAGCTCCTCCAGCCGGGAAGCTTCGAGTTTATAGACATCCTCTTCCACCGGTTTGGTGGGCTTCATCCCTTTCTTGATCCCGTCCAGCCCCGTTTTGAGCATCGCCGCGAAGGCCAGATACGGGTTGCAGGAGGGATCCGGACAGCGCAGCTCCATCCGGGTGGACTGCTCCCTTCCCGGAGAATAGCGCGGGATCCGGATCAGGGCGGAGCGATTGACCTGCGCCCAGCAGATATAGACCGGGGCTTCGTAGCCGGAAACCAGGCGCTTGTAGGAGTTGACCGTCGGGGCTACGATCGCGGTCAGCGCCCGGGCGTGCGCTAATTGACCCGCCAGGAAACTGTAAGCAACATCCGAAAGCTTGTATTTGTCTTTGGCGTCAAAAAACGCGTTCTTTCCTTTCTTGTCAAAGAGGGACTGGTGGACATGCATCCCCGATCCCGCCTGCCCGAACAATGGCTTGGGCATGAAGGAAGCGTACAAGCCATGCTGGCTGGCAATGGACTTGATCACATATTTAAGGGTAACGGTATTGTCAGCGGAGCTCAAGGCGTCCGAATAGCGCACGTCGATCTCGTGCTGGCCCGGGCCGACCTCGTGATGGGACATTTCCGCCTCCATCCCCATGGCTTCCAGGGCGAAGATCATGTCCTCGCGCACCTCGGAAGCGAAATCCCTGGCGGGATAATCAAAATATCCGCCGATGTCGTGGGGAACGGTGGTAATGCGGCCGTCCTCTTTCTTAAGAAGATAGAATTCGACTTCCGGGCCGGTATTGTACACATACCCCATTTTGCCCGCCTCGGCCAGTACCTTTTTCAGGATCGACCGCGGATCGCCTTCAAAGGGCTTTCCATCCGGCGTAAAGACATCGCAGATGATCCGGGCGGACTTTCTGCCCTCGATCTTCCAGGGGATGACCTGATAGGTCAGCGGATCCGGCTTCAGGAACATGTCGGATTCCGCGATCCGCACAAAACCCTGGATGGAAGAGCCGTCAAACCAGATCCCCTTATCCATGGCGTCATGCAGCCGCGCCACAGGAATGGTCACGCACTTGATCATCCCCAGGATATCCGTGAACTGTAAAAGCACAAACTTGATCTCATCCGCCTTGGCCCTCTCCAACACTTCCTTTGATCCCGCGTCTAATCCCATTTTACTTTGCCTCCTCTCGACTTTTTGCCGATTATGTTTTATAAAGCGGTCACGCCAGTAGCGCACCGTGTCCAATTTTATTCCCAGATCCCGGCTTATTTCCCTGAGTGATCTCCCCCCTTCAATGAGCTTTATGACCTTGTCGACCTTTTTCTTGTCGGCGTGGAGACCATAGAGGCCGGTCAGGGCCCGCTCGGAAAAGGTCTCCCCGCAATGATTGCAGCGGTATCTTCCCCTCTCGCCCTGCTTGGTCCGGTAGGAGCCGAACTTAACAATGTTGTCCGCGTCGGTAACACGGTATAACGGGCAGTTTGGATTAGGGCAAAACAGCATTATGAGGCATTTTAACAGGTGCCTGCTGAGTTGTCAACACTATTTTGGGTCAATCAGGGGATCAGGTATTCGATCCTGAGAAGGGGGGGATCGGAGCCGTTCTCCTTGCTGAGGATAACAACAATGCCGTCATCGGTGCCCTCCTGGAGCAGGGCCAAACCATAGTTATTGGCAGGAGTACTTTGCCACTCCCTGACCAGCTCGGTGAGATTATCGTCGCTCACATTATTATAATCACCCGCCGTGTACACCCCGGAAACAACAAAGGCGCCCAGGGTCGGCCTCGTCGTCCAGGTGGTGCTGTCATCAAAGGCCGAATCAAGCTTCTTGATCTGGAGAGCGGAATCGGTAGATGAACTCGGAAAGACCAGGAAGGTCACGGATTCAATGCTCGCGCCGCCCGGGAGCAGATCCAGCAAGAATTTAAAATATGCCTCATAATGCCGGTCGGTGGCATGCACATAGCCCGCCTTCAAGGAAGTATCGCTGCCGTGCGCCTCGGAAGAATTAGCCTCATCCACATAGGTATCGGTCTCAACCGTTATTTCGACCGTGAATCCCTCCACCGTCACATAGGCCATTCCGGTAACTTCTCCTGAGACCGCAAGTATGACCGCGCTCCCTTCGGCGGTAGCCTCCAAGGTCGCGGTCGTTCCCGCGGCAGAAAGCACCCCAACCGCGTCCCCGGAAACGACCCAGGTCGGCGCAACATCCATTGCCTCCCCCGAGGTATTAATGCCGCTGGCGGTAAAGGTCTGCGATCCTGCCACCCGCAGCGCGGCTGTGGCTGGAGCGACCTCGATCGTAGCCAGCGCCTCCCCGGTGGGGGTGATCTCGCCCGTCGCCAATACCGTTACATCGGCGGCGGCGGATTTCCCGCCATAGCTTGCCGAAACCGTTCCATCCCCCGTGGCAGTGGCGGTAAAAAGCGCGTTCAGGCCGATGGTCTGCACCGTACCGATGCCATTCGTCACGCTCCAGCTTGCACTGGGGCTGGAGCTTGAGCCGTCGTCATAATGGGCGGTAGCTGAAAAGGCTTGGGTTTTCCCGACCTCCATCGTGACGAGTGAAGGGGACACGGTAATATACGAAAGGGTCCCCCCGCCGTTTACCACCTCATCCTCTCCGCAGCTTACCAACCCGACCACGACCGCCAGAAATAACAATAATAAATATGTGTTCCTCATTTGTGCTTCACGATCTCCTCCAGCTTCTTCCGGTGCTTGGCAAAGGGAGGTTTCTTGTCTTTCGGATACCCCAGCGTCAGTATGTCGATGACTTCCTCGTTCCCCGGGATATCCAGCAGCTTCTTGACCTTCTTCTCATCGAACCACCCCACCCAGCAGGAACCGATGCCCAGTTCCCAGGCGGTCAGGACCATGTGCTCCAGGGCGATCGCCACATCGATGTAATACCAGCGCTTGTTCACGACATAGGAGGCGACCTTATGCAGAAGGTCAATGGGCCCGGCGGTCGCAACCACCACCGCCGGCGCCTGCGCGATAAAGGAATTGATGATGAGATGGGTGCCCAGCGGCATCTTTTCGGCCAGGGCCTTGATCTTATCCTTGTCCCTTACCACATAGAACTTCCAGGGCTGGGAATTTGAAGCGGAAGGGGCCAGCCGGGCCGCCTCAAGGATCAGCTTGAGTTTATCCTCCTCGATCGGCCGCGACTCATACTCGCGCACGCTGCGCCGTTCCCGTATAATATCCAAAACCTTTGACTCAAGCATTCCGGCTGAATTGTATCATACTTGTAAATGTTATAGAATATCCAAAGCACAAACATGAGAACAAGAGCCCGCACCAAGATCATCTGCACCCTGGGACCGGCCTCCAGCAGCCGCACCGTCCTGCGCCGGATGATGCTCGCGGGCATGGACGTGGTCCGGCTCAACTTCTCCCACGGAAGCTATGAACACCGCCTGGAACGCATTCGGATCATCAGAGAGCTTAATAGAAAGTACCGCCGCGCCATCAAGATCCTGGGCGACCTTGAGGGCTACCGCATCCGTGTGGGCCGGCTCAAGCACCCGGTCCATCTCAGAAAGAACGGGATCGTCTGGCTTACCCAGACCGAAGCCGTTGGATCAGAAAACACCATCCCCTTTGACTATGAAGGGGACCTGACGGTAATAAAGACCGGCCATCAGATCTACATTGAGGACGGCAAGATCTGCCTGGAGGTGGCCGGCCGCAAAAGGAACGCCCTTAAATGCAAGGTGGTGGTGGCCGGCGTTGTCCGGGAGCGGAAGGGCGTGAACATCCCTCAAGCCCGGCTCAAGTTCTCGGGGCTTACCGCCAAGGATGTCCGGGATATCGAATTCTGCGCGGCCAACCGGACCGACTTTATCGCCCAATCCTTTGTCAGGAGCAAGGAGGACATCATCAAGATAAGAAAGCAGCTTACAAAGACCGGAACAGACATCAAGCTCATCGCCAAGATCGAGAACCGCGAAGGGATCAAGAACATCGATGAGATCATCCGCGTCAGCGACGGCGTCATGATCGCCCGCGGCGACATGGGGATATCGATCCCGATCTATGAAGTGCCTTTGGTGCAGAAGAAGATCATAAAAAAATGCAATCAGGCAAAAAAAATGGTGATCACCGCCACCCAGATGCTGGAGAGCATGACCGAGGACCGCATTCCCACCCGGGCGGAGGTCACGGACGTGGCCAACGCCGTGCTTGACGGCTCGGACTGCCTCATGCTCTCCGGTGAGACCGCGGTCGGGCGATATCCGGTCGAAACCGTTGAGATGATGGACAAAATAATCAAGTTTACGGAAGCGCATAAATAAGCTAGAATATTCATAGGAGGTGTACCATGGCAGAACCGCAGGAAGAATTCAAGGTAACCGGAAAACAGCTCAAGGATAAGGTCGAACAGATCATCAAGGAAGGGAACGTCCGCAAGATCACCATCAAGGACAAGGACGGGAATGTCATCCTGGCATTGCCCCTGACCCTCGGTGTAATCGGCGCGGTCCTCGCCCCCATGCTGGCGGCGGTAGGCGCAGTGGCAGCCCTCTTGACCGAGTGCACCATTTCGGTCGAACGAAAAAAGTAAGAAAGAAAGAAAATATGCGCCTGACAAAACCGCTGATACTGGCGGTATCCTTCCTTTTTTTAATAAACCAGGGAGCGGCCTTTGCACAAGAAAAGTCCGCCTCCGATAAAGTGACCCAGGATATTGAGATCATCCTGGACGCCTCCGGCTCCATGATGGCCAGGATCGGCAAACAGACCAAGATCGATATC
>Ga0180437_10000192_pt1 | contig 128710 bp, 101 predicted proteins | sample SS_ome_4_FD_132410 | JGI IMG/M metagenome (GOLD analysis project Ga0180437, IMG submission 132410) | Hypersaline lake sediment archaeal communities from the Salton Sea, California, USA - SS_3_D_1 metaG | ecosystem: Environmental > Aquatic > Non-marine Saline and Alkaline > Hypersaline >...
CCTGCCTAATCATTTGCCGTCTTTCAAGCTCTCGCATGGCCTTATTCAGGCTGTTTTCGATCCGCCGTTCGTACAATATCAGCCTGTCGAGCACCCTTGAATACGAATAATCCTTGATTATCGCCCTGCCGAGGACCAGCTCCGGCCCGGCGGCCCTCGTATCGTAGTCAATTTCCTGCAGGTCTTTCGGCAGGCAATTATGCAGACGCTGCGATAACGGGCTGGGCTCATCACGTGCTATCATCACGTTTATTGACTGGTTCTGCATACGTTCAGCACGTTTCAGCCGCCACCAGAGGCTCGCGATTCGATCGGCCAGAACAGCTTCCACCACCCCGACTGGTGCAAGCTCAGCGAGCATTTTCTCGTGAAAAACCTCATAATCAGCCTCTTTTTCGCCTTTTATGACCGATTCAGCGAACAAGCCGTGCTTAACAGCGTTCTGCGAGACCGCCGCCTTGCCCTCGTCGGTTTTAGGCCCTGTCGATTTTCTGGAATTTTGACGATTCGCTTTGATTTGTTTTTTGGTAGACATAGTTTTCCCCTTTCAGACATCAGACTTCAGATTTCAGATTTCAGATTTCTACGAAATACGACACGCTAAATACTACATACTATGTACTATACACTGCATATATGTTGTTATATGTACATCTTACATACATGCTTGTTGGCCGTCAAGAGAAAAATTGGATATATTTAAAATATATTTAACAGTGGATTTGCCCCGTTAGATAACGGTTTTTGTTCCCTTAGGGGCAAGCTATCTCACGGGTTGAACGCTGATAAGTGCCGATTTTTCAATGAATTCCAGCTTTTTTCATTGCTCGAAAGGCAAACAGAATCTATAATTAAAAGTAGCAGATTTAACAGCTTTGAAGCGGCAACGTAGTGCTTTGTGTTTTCATGCTATTTATCGAGAGGTTTGGGATTTTGTACGGAAACCATTAAAATAAGACCTTCTTAACCTCTCACATGACGTTTTTTGGGCTATGGTGGGTAAGATAAAGGTGTAATAAAAGGACATTGAGATACGTGTCTGATAAAGTATAAATTTCACCTTATATAGGAGGAATAGATTATGAATTCGACAAAAACAATCATATTGGCGATGGGATTATTTCTCATTACATCCGCTGTATGGGCCGGCCCGGATGACCCGGTGAATTTCGCGGACGAAAATCTAAAGCTGGCCGTGGAAGAAGAATTAGCGAAACAGGGAATTGATCCACCAATCACAGAAAGTGATATGCTTGAATTAATCCATCTCTATGCTATTTCCAGAGGAATAACTGATCTGACTGGAATCGAGTACGCTAATAATCTGACATATCTGCATCTTCTCAACAACCAGATAAGTGATATCTCTTCTCTCTCAGGTTTGACAAGTCTGACTGAACTGATTCTTACCGACAACCAAATAAGCGATATCTCATCTCTCTCTGACTTGAAGGATCTTATTGATCTGACTCTATATGGCAACCAGATAAGTGATATCTCTTCTCTCTCTGATTTAACAAACCTAAATATGCTATGTCTTTCCCACAATCAGATAAGCGATATATCTTCTCTCTCTGGCTCAGGATTGACAAATCTGACTCGTCTTGATCTTTCCAGCAACCAGATCGATGATATTTCTTCTCTCTCAGGTTTGACAAATCTTATTAGTCTTATTCTTGACAGCAACCAGATAATCGATATTTCTTCTCTCTCCGACTTGACAAACCTGACTACTCTCTATCTTTTCGTCAACCAGATAAGTGATATCTCCTCTCTCTCAAGTTTAACAAACCTGACTAATTTGAGTCTCTCTGGCAACCAAATAAACGATATCTCTTCTCTCTCAAATCTGACAAATCTGATGTATCTGCATCTTGGTAGCAACCAGATAGACGATATCTCTTCTCTCTCAGGCTTGACAAATCTGATTGATCTTCGTCTTTTCAACAACCAGATAAACGATATCTCTTCTCTCTCAAATCTGACAAATCTGATGTATCTGCACCTTGGCAGCAACCAGATAAACGATATCTCTTCTCTCTCAGGATTGACAAATCTGATCGATCTTCGTCTTTTCAACAACCAGATAAACGATATTTCTTCTCTTTCAAATCTGACAAATCTCTTTCGCCTGCTTATTAGCATCAACCAGATAAGCGACATATCCTCTCTATCAGGTTTGAAAAACCTGACTTATTTGTATCTTAACAACAATCCCTTAAACTGCTTTTCCTATGGCACCTACATTCCACTAATAGAAACTAATAATCCAGGTATTTATATAACCTACGATCCAAGACCGGAGTATTGTGATTATGAGCCGGATATTGATGTATCACCTTTAGACTATGACTATGGCGATGTAGAATACGGAACATCCAGCAGTGTTCTTGTAACCATCTGCAATATGGGGAATGGAGACCTTACTTTGGAAAGTTTGGATATTACGCCCGAGAGCAACAGCGATTTTGCAATTACATCTGCTCCGGCATTACCGTATGTTATTGCTCCCGTGGGAAATGTTGATATCGAAATCACTTTTACTCCATCAACTGCATTTATGTCAACTGCCACTTTAAATGTCAGCAGCGATGATCCTGATGAACCTGTTGTAGAAGTAATTCTAAATGGTTTAGGAGTAGAAGTCCCACCTGAAGAACAGTTAGAGTATATTCTCGATTTTATAGCTACATCCATTGCTGAGGGAACTCTCGAAGGTACTGGTCCGGGAGAATCAGCAGGCAATAGGCTGAATGCGTTGATAAATATGTTCGAAGCAACCAGTACACTTATTGCCGGAGGGTATTTTGAGGATGCATGCGAGCAACTCATGGATATTCTGCAAAAATGTGACGGTCAGATTCCGCCGCCTGATTTTGTTACAGGTCAAGCTGCTAAAGAACTTGCAAATATGATATTGCAACTGATGGAAGATTTAGGTTGTGAGTAACCAGTAACAAGTACATTAAAAATTACGGCATATTTTTCGCTGAGTTGTATTTGATAATGACAAATTCTTAGAGAATAAAATCATGCCGGATTGTATTTGATGTTTCCGTGCGTGTGGGACAGGAACAAGTAAAAAGGCAAAAGGAAAATGATTTAAAAGGCGCTTTACAATGCACCCTGCGCGCTATGAAACATATCGAGCAGGTTGAATCCTCGATGGTCAGCCAAACATAATGACAACTTATCCTTATGATTGCCACCGGCGCGATCCGGTTACTCTCTGAGGCTCATCATCTTCCTTTTGCCAATCCTCAAGCTCTTTTACGGCATCTTCCGGCTCTGAATCTTCCGGCGCCGGGGCTTCTGAAGGTGCCTCTTCCGGCGTTGAAGCTTCCGAATTTGTTTCCTCCTGCGTCGGGATTTCCGGCTGTGTCACGAAGCCTTCATTAGAAGGCATGCTTGCCTGCATATCGGTGAAGGCAGACTGAACGAGGCTATGAATTTTTTCAGTGGCAGACTGGAATATTTTAAGGCCCTGGATTTCGTCAGCCAGGGCCTTTATGTTGGGGACGGTCTGAGCAAGATCATTCTCATTCCTGCTCGTCTTGTGCTCGACTGATTCCAGCCTGGTGGTAAGCTCATTAAGACGAGCTTCCAAAGATGCCATCTTTTCCTCAGATGCATCAAGATTATCGGCAAGTCCATGTAGCTTAGTTTTATTTTCGGCAAGCTGATTATTGCTCTCTTGGGCTTGCTGCTCCCACCCAGCTATGCGGGATTCGAAAGAACCTGTTTTATTTGCAGCCTCTTTTATTTTCCCGACATCCTCGGATTCGAGCACTCTCATGCCTAATTCCGACAAAAGTTTCTTTACTCTCGATAGATTTGCGACTGCAAAACCGGCCGCCCCTACGGCTGATAATGTCAACAAAACTAATACTATTGTTATTGTGTCGAACATATTAGTACCTCATTTTAAACCAGGTTCATACAGTTAACCATCCGTTCACAATCCAGCCAGCACTGTTTGATCATCCCGGCTATGATTCAGCAATTCCCCATGGATTCCGTTCCGAAACTTTATCGGTCAAAAACCAGAAGGGCTTGAAGAATTTCTTAAAGCAAAACAGCAATAGAGCAAATGCTTTTGGGCTTACAACTGTTGACAGCAGCCGATTTATTTGCGATTATTGCATTTTTGGATACGTAAGACGTTAGTAGCGTCGTTTAAGAAAGGATATATTCTTATGGCTATCGAATTTCGGAAGGATTATAGATATTCTCTTGTTGTGCCCACGAGTATGGGGGTGCGAATCACGCCGGTCAACGGCCAGCCGGTTTACTCCAGCAACACTTTCATCATGCAGGCCACCAGCGCCGAGTCCAACGTGGCCAGTATTTCCAGCTATCTGGGCCTGCCGGTCAAGGTTCTTACTACATTCGTCAATGGCAGTCCGATCGCCCGGTTCATAAAGGACAATCTTGCCGGCCGGCATATGGACTACGAGGGCAAGGAAGTTGACCAGGGCGGGCCCTGGGGCTACCGCCACCAGTTCAATATCGCCGATTCCGGCTCCGGCTCACGCGGGCCACGGGTACATAACGACCGTGCCGGCGAGGTGGGACGAACGCTGAATGTTAAAGATTTCGACTTAGACAGGATCTTCGGCGAAGAAGGCGTACAAATCGTTCATCTTTCCGGCCTTATCGGCGCCCTTTCGCCTCAGACGGGCGCCTTCTGCCTCGAAATTGCCAGAGCGGCAAAGAAGCACAAGACCCGGATTTCGTTCGACCTGAACCACCGCGCTTCGTTCTGGAAGGGGCGGGAAAAAGAGCTGCACGAGATTTTTGAGGAAATCGCCGGCATTTCGGACATCCTCGTCGGCAATGAAGAAGACTTCCAGCTTTGTCTAGGCATCGAAGGCCCGGAGGCGGGCGGCAAAGACCTAACGAATAAAATCGACAGCTTCAAGGTCATGATTAACAACGCCAAAAAGGCATATCCCAATGCCACGGTTTTTGCCACGACGCTGCGACAGGTCGTCAGCACCAATTGTCATCTCTGGGGTGCTATCATGGCCGCCGGCGACGACTGGCACGTGGTCGAGCCGCGGGAAATCACGGTGCTCGACCGGATCGGCGGCGGCGACGGGTTCGTGGGCGGCATGCTCTACGGGATTCTCAAGGAATGGGAGCCGGAAAAGTGGATCCAGTTCGGTTGGGCCACAGGGGCGCTCGCCACGACGCTGCTTACCGACTACGCCCAGCCCGCCGACGAAGAGCAGGTCTGGAGCATTTGGGAAGGCAACGCCCGAGTAAGACGGTAGAAGAATTTACTATTGATTAATGACCATTGACTATTGCAAGTTGAAAGTCAATTCAAGACGCCGGGCCTAATTTGTGGCCGGGACCTATGGTGTAGAGGCGTTTCTTCGCTTCGGCGTTTACGTGAGAGCAGACGACCGGGCCGATGAAAACAATATGGTCGCCGGCGGGGACCTGCGATTCGAGCGTGCATTCGAAATTTGCTACGGCGTCGGCCAACAGCACAGAGTCGATTTCCTGGGCTTTTTCTGTTTCACACTCGAATTCGGCAAACTTGTCGACTTGGCGGCCGGACTTAGAGCCGAAAAACAATGCTGCTTCAGCCATTTCCGCCGATGGAAACGCAACAGTAAAACATTCCGAGTGTGTGATGGCTTCGACTGAATAATGCTTTTTCGCTACGGCAATCGCCATCATTGGCGGATTGCCGGATACAATCATCGTCCAGCCCAACGTGACGGGATTGGCTTTGCCGTTTCTGTCCTTGGCGATTGCTATAACGACCTGCTCGGGATACTTTGTCTTGATGGCATCGGAATATTCAACTTGTTTTTGCATTGCTTTTCTCCATGACCGGTTCTATATTTATTTACCGTAGAATAATGTAATGCTGGAATTATAAATTTTAACAACGACCCTAACAAGGAGAAAAATGTGAGTACGATTGGATTTGTCGGCAGCGGAAATATGGCCGAAGCCCTGATAAAGGGAATCATAGCAGCAGAACTTTACGCACCTGAGAACGTTTTCATAAGCGACATCCGCGTCGAAAGGCTCGAATTACTCAAGGACAGGTACGGCGTCACGGCAGTCGAAAATAACGCTGAGCTTGCGGGAAAAGTCAAGACACTCGTTTTGAGCATAAAGCCGCAGAATATGGCCGATGCTCTGGAAGGCATAAAAGACGCAATCGGCGGCGAGACGCTGGTCATATCCATCGCAGCGGGAATTAAGGTCGCGCAAATCGCCGCTGCATTGGGTGATATGGCTATAGTTCGTGTCATGCCCAACACGCCGGCCTTGATCAGCGAAGGGGCCAGCGCATTATTCGCAAATGAAAAAGCAAAGCCGCTACTCGATACAGCTAAGGCAATGTTTTCAGCGGTGGGCAAGGCCGTCATAGTCGAAGACGAGGACTTAATTGATGCCGTCACAGCCGTAAGCGGCAGCGGGCCTGCTTATTATTTCATGCTGATGGAAGAGATGATAAAGGCCGGCGCCGAATTGGGTTTGCCCGAGGATGTAGCGAAAGACCTTGTTCTGCAAACCGCCAAAGGGGCAGGACTGCTTGCGACCGAAGCCGACAAAAACGGTGAAAGCCCCGCCGAGCTTCGCCGCAAAGTTACCTCGCCCGGCGGAACCACTGAAGCGGCGCTCAAAGTATTCGCGGACGGCAGGATAAGCGAGCTGATATCCGCTGCTATTACCAGAGCGAGAGACCGGGGAAGAGAGCTTTCTAAATAGAATTATCGAAGCCTGATTTGATTTACAGGATAAGTCCGGATGATTAAGGCTGAGAATCTAAAGAAAAGTTACGGGCCAACCGTCGCCGTGGACGATGTCAGCTTCGAGGTGCAAAAAGGGCGGACTTTCGGATTGCTCGGGCCTAATGGAGCGGGTAAGACCACGACGATTCAATTGCTCTGTGGGCTTTTGAAGCCGGATGCCGGAAAGATTACGCTGGATGGAAAATCCGATCCCGGCCTGATCGAAGTTCGGATGTCTTTGGGAGTAGTGCCGCAGTCGCTGGCGTTGTACGAAGAGTTGTCGGCACTGGAAAATCTTCGCTTCTTTGGGAAGATATACGGACTGGGCGGCCAAAAGCTGAAAGAACGTGTAGACAATTGTCTGAATATTGCCGGGCTGGCGCAGAGGAGCAAAGAACGGGTCTCGAAATACAGCGGCGGCATGAAACGCAGGCTGAATATGGTTTGCTCCCTTTTGCACGACCCGCCGATTTTGCTGCTGGATGAGCCTACGGTCGGTGTGGACCCGCAGTCCCGCAATCTGATATTCGAGACGATTGAGAATATGAGCAAAGAAGGCCGGACGATCATCTACACAACTCACTATATGGAGGAAGCCCAGCGTCTTTGCGACAAAGTTGCGATTATAGACCACGGCAGGATTCTGGACATGGACAGCGTTGAGAACCTCATTACCAGGCACGGCGGCCCGTCGCATATCGAGGCCGAGTTCGAAGAAAAGCAATTTGACATTGATAAAATAAAACCATTCATTGATGATAAAAATATGCAGTTGGATGGGACAAAAATAAGGTTCCAGACCAACCGGCCGATGGAATCTCTGGCGAAACTTAACAGCAGCGGCGTACGTTTTCTCTCGCTGAAAGTCCAGACGGCGAATCTTGAGGATGTTTTTCTGAATCTGACCGGGCGGAGACTTCGAGACTGATGAATAAGGTAATATCTCTCGCTATCAAAGACCTGCGCGTGCTAATCAGTGATAAGAGCAACATTTTCTGGGTTTTCGGTTTTCCGGTTCTTTTTGCTTTGTTTTTCGGTGCTATTTATTCCGGCGCCGGCAAAGGGCCGTCCGGCATGGAAATAGCCGTTGTGAACGAAGATGATTCCGACTTTTCAAATTCATATATTTCAAAGCTGGAATCCGACGAGGCATTAAAAATTGTCAACCTGAGCCGGGATGAGGCCATCGAGCAGGTTAGAAAAGGTAAAGTCGCTGCGGCGGTAATTTTAAACAAGGGCATCGGAGACGGTTTCGAAGCATTATTCAGTCAGGACGATCCAAAATTAGAGATAGCATCAGATCCATCGCGGAAGATGGAAAGCGGCTATCTTCAGGGACTCCTTGCCAAGGCGCAGTTCGAGGCTTTAGTCGAGAAATTCACCGACCGAAAATGGATGAAAGACCAGGTGGCTCTATGGAGAGGGGAACTGGAAACCGCCTCCGACCTTGATTTCGAAGATGCAGAACTGTATCTGAAATTCATGGACTCCCTTGATACTCTGTTGACGGACGTCAACGATGAAAGCTTTGGAACAGGTTTCGGCGGAGATATACTGAATTTTGCCAAACTGGATGTAAACAGGGAATACGAAGGGCCCATCACAGCGTTTCAAATTACATTTCCACAGGCTATGCTCTGGGGAATACTCGGCTGTACAGCGACATTTGCAATCTCGATTGTAAAAGAGCGCACCGCCGGGACGTTTGCCCGTTTGCGAATCGGCCCTATCGGCCGTGCCCATATTCTTGCAGGCAAAGGCATGGCGTGCTTTATAACATGTGTCTTTATAATGTGCATTCTGCTTATCGGCGCAAAGACAATCTTCAAAATGCCCATAGGAAATCATTTGCTGTTCGTTCCGGCGGCGCTTTGTACGGTGCTGTGCTTCGTCGGTCTGATGATGTTTATATGCACGCTGGGACGCACCGAGCAGAGCGCCGGCGGCGCCGGCTGGGCGATAATTATGATTATGGCAATGATCGGGGGCGGCATGGTTCCCTTGGCTTTTATGCCGTCATGGTTAAGGCCGTTCAGTCACATCAGCCCGGTGAAATGGAGTATATTCGCCCTCGAAGGGGCCATCTGGCGAGACTTCAGCCTTACCGAAATGGTAAATCCCTGTTTAGTGTTACTGGCTATAGGTATTGCTGCCTTCTTGCTCGGTGTAATTATGCTGCGAAGACAGGACAACTAAGAAACCTGCCGAATCTTATTCTACGATGATTGCCTCTACGGGACACTCATCGGCGGCCTGCTGGACGTCGTCTTCGTGCTCCGGGGAAACTTCATCGACAATAACCTCTGCAAATTCGTCGCCCATCTCGAAGACTTCCGGGCAGGTATCGACGCATAGCCCACAGGCCGTGCATGTATCTTCGATTCTGACTCTCATAGGATTTCTCCTTCCTCGCACCTGAGATTCAAATGCCTGGAATCACAAGCGAGTCGCTATTCTATTCACTTTTCTTGATACATTTTTCAATCGTCCGGATTCGCTGACGCAGAAAATAGCTTTCGAAGCAATATTTGTCAAATCGAAAATGTTTTTGTGGAAAATTGTTTTTTTGCTGCTATAATGGTGAAAAATCAACCGTAGATAATTATTTACGGCCGGGTCCCATGCAGACCGAGCCCGTGAACCTGGTCAGGCGGGGAACCGAGCATCCATAAACGAGCCGCTTGGTCGTGCTGTGGGTAAACCCGGCCGCTTTTTTATTGATAATTGATAAATGATTATTGATTATTGGTAAAAGATAATTAAGAATATCTTGAGCAGATGAATAAAGATGACCTGATAATACGGACCAAAGAATTTGCGCATCGATGCGTCAAATTGAGTCTGGCTCTCCCAAAAACTGATTTGGGAAATCACATAAGAAAGCAGTTGATCAAGTGTTCAACATCCGTAGCTGCTAACTATCGCGCGGTTTGTGTTGCACAGTCAAAAGCTGATTTTGTTTCTAAGCTGAGTATTGTAGTAGAAGAAACAGATGAATCCTGCTTCTGGATGGAGTTTATCATCGAAGAAAAACTGCTAAATAAACGCCAGGTTTCCAGTTTGATTGAAGAAGGTAAAGAGTTATCCGCTATTTTTATAAAATCGAGAAAAACAACAAAGAACAGGAGTTCGGAATTTACAGCAAAAGGATGAATCCCTTTGAAATTATCATTAATCAATAATCAATAATCATTTGAAAATGTCGTATACCGTTTTAGCAAGAAAATATCGCTCGCAGACGTTCGATGACGTCATCGGGCAGGACCCTATAGCCCAGACGCTCAAGAACGCTATCAAGACCGACCGAGTCGCACACGCGTATCTTTTCACCGGCACCCGCGGCGTCGGCAAGACCACGATGGCGCGGATTCTGGCCAAGGCGCTTAATTGTCTGGCCGTAGATAAGCCAACCACAAAACCGTGCTGTAAGTGCGATAGCTGCATCGCGGTAAATACCGGCGACGATATCGACGTAATAGAAATCGACGGGGCATCAAACAACCGCGTCGATGAGATTCGCGAGCTGCGCGAGAATGCGATATACCGGCCGGCACGTTCGAGATTCAAGATTTACATCATCGACGAAGTGCACATGCTGACCGTCTCGGCTTTTAACGCACTGTTGAAAACGCTGGAAGAGCCGCCAAGTCATATCAAGTTTATTTTCGCTACCACCGAGCCGAACAAGGTCATCGCCACGATACAATCGCGGTGCCAGCGGTTCGATTTCAGCAATATCGGCCCGGCGGCAATCGCCGAGCAGCTAAAATCCATACTCAAGCAGGAAAAGATAAAATACGAAGAGGACCTGATTCTGCCTTTGGCGAAAATGGCGAACGGCTCGATGAGGGACGGCCTGAGCCTTTTGGACAGGCTGATAAGCGCCGGCGTCGAACCTTTGAGCGCTTCGCTGTTAGAGCAGTATCTCGGCTGTCCCAACAGCGAAAAAATCTGGAACCTTATCGAAAAAATCGGCGACAGCGACGCAGCCGAAACTCTTGCTGCAATAGACGATCTTATAGGCACGGGTTTGGGCGAGGTGCAGATCGTCGATTCGCTTGTCGATTATATGCGCGACTTGATGGTGGTCAAATCCACGGGCCCCGACAGCAAGCTCCTGATTCTGACCGAGCAGCAGCGAAAGCGAGCGGGCGAATTAGCCGAAAAATTCGATGTCGCGGCACTGATTTACAACATCGCAACACTGCAAAAACTCCGCTGGGCCGTCAGGAACAGCGATACGAGCCGGGCGCTCTTGGAGGCTTCGCTATTGCGGTTCGCATTTAGCGAGCATTTCCTGAACGTCGATGAGCTTCTCTCGCAATTCAAAGGCGGAACGCCGGCCGCTACAGTTAAAAAAAAAGTAACACGCGCGGCAGATAGCCCCCCCGCTGGCGAACATCAAACTGCAAGCCCCCGGGCAAGAGATGCACAATCAATAAAAGACGATTGGCAGGACATATTGAAACTCATCAAGACCAGGCTCGGACCCGGCACAAACGGTTTAATAAGCTCCGCCGTACCGACACGATTCGATCAGGGGATATTGACGCTCATGTTCGACATGCCAACCAAGGCGGACATATTCGAAAAAAGCGGCAGAAAAGAACAAATTGAAACTCTATTGAGCAGGGAATTCTCAACGCCTGTAAAAATCAGGTTTGAAACGGCCGCCGCCGGGCAGACACAACCCGAAACCGGCACAACCCCGCCGAAGACCGGCAGCCAGAGGAGAAACGAAATAGTAAACGACCCGGCAGTAAAAACCGTCCTTATGGGTCTGGACGCAACTATAACCGGCATAGAGGAAGCCGAAGAATAACAGGATAATTTTATGAGTAGTGCATATACAGAGAGTTTGAACAGGTTAATCGAGGAATTCGGAAAGCTGCCGGGGATTGGGCCCAAGTCGGCCGAGAGGCTGGCTTTTTATGTGTTGAAGGCCCGGCCGGACGAGGCCATGGCGCTGGCCGAGGCGATACGAGATGTGAAGACCAAGATCAAACGCTGCGAACTCTGCTTTAATTTCTCCGAACAGGCCACATGTGAAATCTGCTCCGATCCCCGGCGGGATAAGACCATGATTTGCATCGTCGAGCAGCCTAAAGACGTCATAAGCCTCGAAAAAACAGGAACATGCAAATGGGTTTATCACGTTCTCGGCGGCCATATCGCACCGCTGGATGGAATCGAGCCGGGCGATTTGACTATAAACCAGCTCGTCGAGAGGGTGCGCAAAGGCGATGTAAAAGAGCTGATTATGGCGACAAATCCCAATATGGCCGGCGACGGCACAGCTTTGTATATAAGCTCGCTGCTGAGGACGACCAGCGTTAAAATAACCCGCCTGGCCAGAGGCCTTCCCACTGGAACCACGATCGAGTATGCAAGCGGTAAAATGCTTAACGATGCTATAACCGGCAGACAGGAATTAGATTAATTTTTTAAATCTCACTTTAAATCATTCAAATACTCATCAATTCTTGACGATAGCCTCAATTGTATTTATGATGGTGCTATAAAAAGATTTCGTATAAGTAGTTTGTATCAGCAATTTTACAGGTGACTTTATGAAACTGGAGATGAGAGGTCAGATGCGGCTGGAGCAGAAGATGAAGCTCGCTCCGCACATGATTCAATCGATGGAGATTCTCCAGCTTCCGATCCTCGCCCTGCAGGAAAGAATCGAGCAGGAGCTTAACAGTAATCCCGTGCTGGAGACCGAGCAACCGGAAAATCCAGATGAAGCTGAAACCAGCGCCGACGAGCAGACTGCCGAAGATATAGACGATAAAGACCTGGTTCTCAGTACAGACAATAACAAGGCCGATGATTTCGAACGTCTCGACAGCCTTGGTGACGGCTTCACGGATTATATGGCCCAGGCAGCTCCTTTGCGGAAGCGGATTCAGACCGATGAGGTTGACAAAAAACTCGAGGCCCTGAAAAACACCGCCGCCCCTCCACAATCGCTGCACGAATATCTGGCCGAGCAGTGGGGATTAGTCGAGGCCGACGAGCCCGTAAAAAAAGCCGGCGAAATGATTATAGACTACCTCGATGACAGAGGATACCTGACTGTAAGGCTCGAGCAGTTGCATAATAAGGACAGGGGCGATTTCACAGTCGATGATTTGAAGCAGGCCCTTCAGCTTGTTCAGAAATTAGAGCCGGCAGGCGTCGGTGCGCGTAACCTTAAGGAATGTCTGCTTATCCAGATGGCACAGATAGGCGAAGATATGAGCTTCGAAGCCCGTCTTGTCACTGAGTATATGGACGAGCTGCTGGATAATCATCTGCCGGAAATTGCAAAAAAAATGAATTGCAGCATCGAGGCAATCAATCGTGCCATCGAACGTATGAGCAAGCTCGACACCTCACCGGGCCTGCAAGTCGGCCGGGAACGAAACCACCCTATCACACCCGATGTCATTGTCGAATCGTCGGAGGATGAAGGGCAGTATTCAGTAAGATTGGCCGATTCCGGCCTGCCGTACCTGAGAATAAACGACTATTATGCTAAAATGGCAAAGGATGACCAGGTAGGGGAAAAAACGAGAAAGTTTTTGCAGAACAATCTACGCTCCGCTCAATGGATAATGGATGCGATCGAGCAGCGGAAGAATACTCTGCTGAAAGTCACCAGGGCGATCGTGAAATATCAGACGGACTTTTTCGAGAAAGGCCAGCTTCATCTTCGGCCGCTGCCGATGTCGAAAGTAGCGGACGAAGTCGGCGTGCATCTGGCGACCGTTTCGCGGGCCGTTGCCGGCAAATACGTACAGTGCCCCTGGGGGATTTTGCCGTTGCGTAAATTCTTCAGCGGCGGCAGAGAAGACACAAACGGCCAGGCGCATAGCTGGGAAGCCATCAGGGCCAAACTCCAGCAGATTATCGACGAAGAGGACAAGACCAAACCTTTAAGCGACGACCAGATTCGCAAGGAACTGGCAAACGCCGGCATAGAAAATCTGGCCAGACGAACCGTCGCAAAATACCGCAAGCTCATGAACATCCCGGCAGCAAGGTTCAGAAAAAAGTTTTGAGCCGAACGAATATCCATATCATAAGCATCTGACATATAACGACTTATTTCAAAAAGAAAGTATCGTCAAAATCATCGATGAAAATTTCCGGATTAAGCTTGAACTATTTGTGATTATGTGAGTATATTGTCACATAGTAATTTAATTATGAGGTTAGATATGGACAAAAGTAAACAGCTATTATTTGGAAAGCAGGCGGAGATTGCCAAGGCGATAGCACATCCATTGCGGATTGCTATCATCGATTTTCTCAAAGACGGTGAGCAATGCGTTTGCGATATCGCCGAATTCATCGGCTCGGAACGATCGAACGTATCGCGGCATCTTTCGGTAATGCTTAAAGCGGGCATATTAGATTGGCGCAAAGAAGGTTTGAAGGTCATCTATAAGCTTAAATGCCCCTGCATCACAGATTTCTTCGAGTGCGTAATCCGCGTTATAAAAGAGCAGGCCGAAGAAAACCAGCAACTGCTCACAGCTCTGCAATAGGAGATTCAGCAGTGGACTTCAAAAGCGAATGGAAGAAGCTGTTGCTGATTGCGGCGGTTTTTCTGGTCTGTTTTTTCCTGCCGGTCGGTGCGGCACGATTCGACAATGCAATCGGCGAATCGCTGCACTTGGTAAAATGGTACGCCCGTGAACACGTGCTGCTTTGTCTAATTCCGGCCTTTTTTATCGCCGGGGCGATTTCCGTTTTTATCAGCCAGGCATCTGTGATGAAATATCTCGGCGCCAGGGCAAATAAGATCCTTGCTTACGGCGTGGCGAGTGTTTCAGGCACGATTCTGGCGGTCTGTTCGTGTACGATTCTGCCTTTGTTCGCAGGAATATACCGGATGGGGGCGGGTCTCGGCCCGGCTACGGCATTTCTTTATTCGGGCCCGGCGATTAATATCCTGGCGATTATTCTGACTGCACGGATTCTCGGCCTGGAGCTGGGAATCGCCCGTGCCGTCGGGGCGGTCATATTCAGTGTAGTCATCGGTATTCTTATGCACCTTATCTACCGCAAGGAAGAAATTGCAAAAGCCAACGGCCAGATGGCCATGCCGGAGCCGCAAGTCAGCCGACCGCTCTGGCAGAACGCCCTGTTTTTTGCGATGCTGATTTGTGTGCTCGTCTTCGCCAATTGGGGAGCGCCGAATGATTTCCATGTCAAGACCGCAGAAGAAACATTCAGAGCATCTGTCCTGAAATCTCCCGAGCATGGCCAGATCGAACAGGGCACATATACGCTAAAGCTGATGGAAGGTCCGCAAAAAGGCACAGAGATTGAGATTGCCTCGAATCAGGTTTTGGAAAAGAAACCGGTCGCGGGGCTCTGGACAACTATCTGGACCAACAAGTGGAACATAACGGCAGGTTTTGCTGTAGCTTTAGCTGTGATTCTTGTGCTCTGGTTCAACATTCAATGGTGGAAGGTCGTTGTCGCCGCCGCTGCCGTTATTATTTTAGCAGTCGCCCTGCCGATGGAAGGTATGATGGTCATGATTCCGTTCACGGCCGGCGTGATAGGGCTCTCGTGGATAACAAGCACCAATAAGGGCGAAACACAGGAGTGGTTCGATTCTACATGGACATTCGCGAAACAGATTCTACCGCTTTTGTTCTTCGGTGTAATTGTTGCCGGGGCATTATTGGGCAGACCGGGTCACGAGGGCCTGATTCCTTCCAACTGGATTGAAAGAGCCGTCGGCGGCAATTCGTTATGGGCGAATCTTTTCGCTTCTGTGGCTGGAGCGTTCATGTACTTCGCAACGCTGACGGAAGTTCCGATCCTGCAGGGACTAATCGGTGCCGGAATGGGTAAAGGCCCGGCATTGGCGCTTCTGCTGGCCGGTCCGGCCCTGAGTCTACCGAACATGCTCGTTATCCGCTCGGTAATGGGTACGCAGAAGACCCTCGTGTTCGTAGCACTGGTTATCGTAATGGCGACAATTTCAGGAATACTTTTTGGCGCGTTTTGGGGATAAATCAACAGTCTTGCAATATTTTGATGTGGAACGACAATTAGAATAAAGGAGAAAAAAATTATGGATCGTAGAGGATTTCTTACAACGGGGCTTACCGTTGGAGCGGGTATAGTCTCAACAACTGCAGTCTCCGCCGGTAAGCAGAGTTCGGGCAAAATTAAGATTGTCGGTATTTCCTGCAGTCCGAGAAAAGGCAAAACAACCGCAACCGCTGTCAATGTTGCTCTTGAAGCCGCCAAAACGGTTAACTCACGGATAGAGACTCAACTGCTGGATCTTGGCGGTATGAATATCTCAGGGTGGACAGGTGGAGCAAGACCGGGCGAAGGCCAACAGGCCAAGGACGACTTTGACTTGGTGCTGCCAATGTTGAACGATCCGGTTCCGGATGGCCTAATAATCGGTTCGCCGAGTTATTTTCGATCTATGAGTGCTTTGTGCAAGGCATTTCTGGAGCGTTTGGCAGTTCTTCGGAAACCCAAGCTGCTCCTGGCAGACATTCCTGTAGGCGTATTAGCGGTTGGAGCATACCGTAACGGCGGCCAGGAATTAGTGATTGAGCAGATTCAGACGGCCATGCTGTGTCACGAAGTGATGGTTGTAGGCGGCAAGCCGAGTGCGCACCAGGGTGCAACACTGTGGAACTCATACAAAGACGATATTATGAAGGATGAGTTCGGCATTGAGTCGGCTAAAAGGCTCGGCGAGCGTGTTGCTGAGGCATCTCTTATTTTGTCACAGAAATAGAAATGAACCAAAAACAAAAAGATAAATTGAAAATTCTTTTTCTCTGCACGGGCAATTCCTGCCGGAGTCAAATGGCCGAGGGCTGGTCTAAGAAACTTAAAAGCGACGTTATAGAAGCATACTCGGCGGGAATTGAAACTCACGGCCTCAATCAGAATGCCGTTAAGGTAATGGCTGAGGCGGGAGTCGATATCTCAAATCATCGCTCGAAGCACGTGGATGAATTTAAAGATGTGCAGTTCGATTATGTCGTGACGGTATGCGGTCATGCGAATGAAAATTGCCCTGTATTTACGGGCGAAACACAGATAATCCATGCCGGATTCGATGATCCGCCGAAACTTGCCGAGAAAACAAAGACGGAGGAAGAAGCATTGGATTGCTATCGCCGCGTTCGAGACGAAATAAAAGATTTTGTTGAAACACTGCCGGAATCTTTATTGAAAGAGAGTGAAAATGTTAGATGATAAAATTAAAGAATTGATTGCCGTTGGAGCATCCATCTCTGCGAATTGTCATCCCTGCATCAAGCACCATTCAGCGAAGGCCCGCGAGTTGAAAATCGATGAAGCGGAAATTCAGCAGGCGATAGAAGTCGGCAAAATGGTCCGTAAAGGCGCTGCCGGCGAAATGGATAAACTTCTTGAAGAATTACTTTGAGGTATTGATGATGTCCGAACCGAATGAAAAAATCAGAGAAACCGTCCGTCAGGAATATACGAAAATCGCAAAGGGCGGCACAGGCTGCTGCGGTGCTTCGGCGCCCGGGAAGTTCGCCGAGGGAATAGGCTATACCGTCGAAGACATCGAAGTTCTGCCGGAAGGCGCGAACATGGGCCTGTCATGCGGTAATCCAACTGCTATCGCAGATCTCAAGCCGGGGCAGGTTGTGCTGGACCTCGGCAGCGGAGGCGGTTTCGATGTCTTCATAGCGGCAAAAAAAGTCAGCGGCAGCGGCCGGGCCATCGGCGTCGATATGACTGCGGAAATGGTCGGCAAGGCCAGAGCGGGAATCCCGAAATTCACCGAGAAAACGGGGCTCTCCAACGTAGAATTTCGCCTGGGCGAAATCGAGCACCTTCCCGTAGCAGATAATAGCGTGGATGTGGTCATCTCGAACTGCGTTATCAATTTGTCACCGGACAAGCAGCAGGTCTGGGGTGAGATTGCCCGCGTGCTCAAACCGGGCGGCAAGGCGTGTATTTCCGATCTCGCTTTGAAAAAGCCGATACCGGAAAGCATATTAAAATCCGTCGCGGCACTGGTCGGCTGCATCGCAGGGGCGGTCCTTTTGGACCGGACAAAAGAGATGATTCAAAAGGCCGGCCTTAAAATCGGTGATATCACAGAAAAAGCAACAAATATCGAATTGATGCTCGATTGTCAGGATCCGCTTTACGCGCAGGTCAAGGAATCCCTGCCGGAAGGAGCAAAAATCGAAGACTACGTCGTGAGCGTCGATATAACAGCGATTAAGGAATAAGTATGTCAAATGACAACTCAATCCAAAACCAGGGTAAAGGCCTGAATATATTCGAAAAGTATCTGACGCTCTGGGTCGCGCTGTGCATTGCCGGCGGGATCGTGCTGGGAAAATTGGCGCCGGGCGTTGCCACTTATCTCGACGGTCTTGCGATTTATGTAAACAAAGCACCGGTTGTTTCGATCCCGATTGCGATATGCCTGTTCTTTATGATGTATCCTATCATGGTGAAGATCGATTTTGCCGAGGTGCTCAAGGCCGGCAAAAGCATAAAACCGGTAGGTTTGACTTTATTTATTAACTGGGCTATCAAGCCGTTCACGATGTACGCAATATCACTGCTGTTTCTCGGGACTTTATTTTACGGCTTTATCGGCCCGGATGCGGTCGATTTGGTAAAGATGCCGTTCGGCCTGGATTTACCGGTCGGGGCAACCTATGGAGCGGGAACGGTTATCGAGTCCGGAGGCATTAAGATGCTCGAAGTGCCGCTCTGGAGAAGTTACCTTGCCGGCTGCATTCTGCTCGGCATCGCACCCTGCACGGCAATGGTTCTCGTCTGGGGCTATCTATCCAAAGGCAACGATGGTCATACACTGGTAATGGTGGCGATTAACTCTCTGACGATGCTGGTTCTTTACGGACTTCTCGGCGGCTTTCTGCTCGGCGTCGGCCGGCTGCCGGTCCCGTGGCAGGCGCTCCTGCTGTCGATTGCTATCTATGTCGCCCTGCCGTTAGTGGCGGGATATTTCTCGCGAAAGTGGATAATAGCTAAGAAAGGACAAATCTGGTTCAAAGAAAAATTTCTGCACATTCTCACGCCCGTTACAATTATAGCACTGCTCGTGACACTTGTTCTGCTGTTTTCATTCAAGGGCGAAGTAATTCTCTCGAATCCATTGACCATCCTCTGGATTGCGATACCGCTTTTCATCCAGACCAATCTGATTTTCTGGCTCGGCTACGGATTGGCCAGGATTCTGAAACTCGAATACCGCGATGCCGCGCCGTCGGCGATGATAGGAGCATCGAATCACTTTGAAGTAGCCATTGCCACAGCGACAATGTTGTTCGGTCTGTCCTCAGGCGCCGCTCTGGCAACGGTTGTCGGCGTGCTGATAGAAGTGCCGGTAATGCTGCTGCTCGTGCGAATATGCCTGAAAACCCAAAACTGGTTTACAGGAGCAAATGAAATAAAATGAACATGGAATATAATATACAGATGAAAATTAATCCCATCGGCGTCGTTCATTCGGCATTGATTCGGGCCGAAGGGGCGCCGATTCAGCCGGTTTTTGCCAAAGACAGCGAAGGCGTCATAGAGATCTATGAGCCATATAGAGAAGGCCTTAAAGACCTCGAAGGATTCGAGAGAATATGGCTTCTTTACTGGTTTCATAAGGCACGCGAACCAAGACTTATGGTAAAACCATTTCTTGATAACAGCGAAAGAGGGCTGTTTGCAACGCGGGCCCCCGCCCGACCTAATCCAATCGGACTATCGTCTGTCCGCCTGTTGTCAATAGAAGCCGGCAGTATTTGCGTTGCCGAACTTGACATACTCGACGGCACTCCGCTGCTGGACATCAAACCGTACGTATCCAAATTCGACTGCTACCAGGTAAAACGCAACGGCTGGATTGACAACGTGACGGACAAACAAGTAATCGCCGATGAAAGATTCTGCAACCACAATACAACCGGAGATTGACAAATGAAAAAAATACAAATTCTCGGCACGGGATGTCCAAAATGTAAAAAACTTGCTGAAAACGCCGAAGCGGCAGCAAAGGAACTCGAGCTCGAATTCGAGGTTGAAAAAGTTTCGGACATTAACGAAATGATGAAATTCGGCGTAATGATGACGCCTGCTCTCGTTATAGACGGCGAAGTGAAAGTCGTCGGCAAAGTGCCGTCGACCGATGAAATTAAGCAAATGCTTACTTAAGCATGAGTTTTTTGCAGGTAAGCGAAACCAAAAATAAGGAAAGGCAATTGAAATGAATAAAACAGGAAAAATCGTGATTGTTGCCGTTCTAATTGCATCAGTAGCTTTTGTGATTACTGTTAAGCAGAAAAATAATACAAAACCCGAAGCAGGCATCGTTGAGGGACCTATTAATATTGCTAAAGATTCTCAAGCAGAAGAATTGAGCGCAGTTAAGGTCAAGCCCACAAAAGCTTTGCCACGGTTGGTGGATCTTGGTGCAGATAAGTGCATACCGTGCAAGATGATGGCCCCGATTCTTGAACAATTAAAGAGCGAATATGAGGGAACGCTAATAGTTGACTTTATTGATGTCTGGAAAAATCCGGATGAGGGTCCAAAATATAATATTAAGCTTATACCTACACAAATATTCTACGATACTTCAGGTGAAGAGCGTTTTCGTCATGAAGGATTCATGTCCAAAGAAGATATTCTGGCCAAGTGGAAGGAATTAGGCGTTGACCTGGCAAGCCCGGCCGCAGAATTGCCGGCATTCGAGCGGCTTGTGCCCGCTGAGGCCGACAATCGCGCCAGAGACCAAATCTGCTACATGTGCGACAGCGACATAAACGACAAAACACTCGTAACGGTGCAGACAGGCAAAGGGCCGGTCCGGCTGTGCTCGCCGCACTGCTATTTCATCATGTACTCCTGCCTGACGGAAGATAAAACCGGCTTCGAGGAAAAAGTCTCCATTACAGACTGGGCAACTGGTAAATCCGTACCGGCAGCCGATGCCGTGTATGTTTATGACATGGACGTCAAGACCGGAAGGACCACCGTCAAAGTCTTTGCCGACAGCAACAAGGCCGAAACGGAGCAGAAATCGGCATCCGGCAGCGTAATCGGCTGGGAGATCCTGAAGGACAAGGAATTATCCACCCGCTGCGGCTTCTGCGACCGGGCGGTTTACCCGCAGGACGCCGCACGAGTAATAGCCGGCGGGCTGCATACGTGGGGCTGCTGCTCGCACTGCGCGCTGGGCGTCGCCGCAAGGACCGGCAACGATATCGAAGTCCACGAAAAGGACCGCCTGACCGGCGAGGAAATCATCGTCAAAACGCTGGACGGCAAGGTGGCCTCGCTGGAGCCAACGAGTGCCGTGGCGTGGTTCGGCCAGCGGCAAAAGCCGGACGGAACCTGGGGCTCGGCAGGCTGCTTCCACCAGGGCTTTTTCGTTACGGCACAGAACCTCAAAAAATGGGTCGAGCAGAATCCGTTGGAGACGGGCAGGCAGATAAGCATAAGCCAGGCCCTTGCCAATAAAATGAAACTGACGCCCCAGCAGATTCAAAAGGCCTGCAAGATAGGCGAATGTGTACCAAAGTAAAATATTGGAAATGGGGGAAGAAAATAAAAAATGGAAAAACTTTTCACAACGCTGACACATGCAGTCGAGGGCACCGCTGCAATTGCTCTGGCCGCCGCCTTCGTCTGGGGAATCCTGAGCATACTTCTCAGCCCGTGTCATCTGGCGAGCATCCCTCTTATCGTCGGATTCATAGGCCAGCATGGAAAGATGTCCACTAAAAGAGCCTTCATCACATCAACACTTTTCGCAATCGGCATCCTGATTACAATAGGAATAATCGGAGTTGTTACTGCTGCTTTGGGCAGAATAATGGGCAACATCGGCCGGTACGGCAATTTTTTTGTCGCTGTAATTTTCTTCATTGTCGGCCTGCACCTTCTGGACGTAATCCCAATGCCTTTCTCCGGCCTGGGTAAAGTCGGCATCAAACGCAAAGGTGTGCTGGCCGCCTTTATCCTCGGCCTTGTATTCGGCATCGCACTGGGACCTTGTACATTCGCATTTATGGCCCCAATGCTCGCCGTAACTTTTAAAGTCGCCTCAACAAATCTGGCCTATGGCATCATCCTGCTCGTCGTCTACGGTGTAGGCCACTGCTCAGTAATTATCTTTGCTGGAACCTGCACCGAGCTTGTCCAGCGCTACATGAACTGGAACGAAAAATCCAAAGGAACGGTCATTCTCAAAAAAATCTGCGGTATTCTCGTCCTGCTCGGCGGCCTGTATCTGATATACATTGCCGGATAAAAAGGTTCTAAATATGTGGTCATATTAAAAAAATTACAAAAAGCTTGACTACCGAGCTAATAAGTTATATATTTTCGAACCGATAGCTTGTATTATAGGTCTATCTGTTTCATTGAATAAAAAGTGAAACTTTACCAGAAAAACGAGGAGATTTCGGATCCATAACTCTGCATGAGTTGATATAAGAGAGCATTTAGCAAAGGAGTGTAACATGAATTTTGTGGTGAACACGAAAGAACCTCGGAAATCTGAAATTGCACAAAAACTCAATCCTGATCATTTTAACATTTCAATGCAGGAGCTCGAAGTTGAATTTCGGCCATATGGGAAAGACATATTCAATGGCTTAGTTGATCTTGTTTATGGGGATAACAACGGGCATCATCTTATCAAACTCAACGTCCCAAATCATAACTTCCAGAGATCTGTTCGTGTAGAAAACGGCTACTGTCTCGAAGGCAACGTCAACGAAATTTTCAAAAAGGATTGTGAATAAATGACCACTATGTATTTAAATTCAACTCTCGAATTGGCGGAAGCAGGTATTGCCAACTATCTTAAACAAGCACTGAAAAATAATCGGATCGATCAACAATTGTATGAGGAAGCTAAGAAGCATACTTTTCCCAATCTCAAAAAGTGGATGGAGATGGAGGTTGAACAAATCGATATTATCTCGCCTTACCTGAAGGAGGGTATACACAATGCCATTAGTAATGGGCAATGGGAGAATATCGTGAATGCCTTTCGACAGTCTATCCGTTTCGGCACCGGAGGCATAAGGGGAATGATGGCATTTGATAAGGATTCCATTATTCAACTTAATAAAACAGACCTGAAAAGTCCCATTCTTAGGGGGCCAAATACGATTAACGAGATAGTCCTTCTTCGGACCTCCGTTGGTGTTGCCAGATTTGGTAAGGACCAAAATCCGCCGTTCAATAAGGTCGTCATCGGATACGACAGTCGGATAGGAGGCCATGTTTTAGCTGAATTCGTCGCCCAGTTATTCTTGTATTATGGATATACAGTATACTTATTCGATGCTCCCTGTCCCTATCCGGAAGTAACCTTTGCCATTCCGCATGAATCGATCAAGGCGGATGTTGGTATTCTCATTTCCGCCAGCCACAACGATTATCGATATAACGGCTACAAGTTATCATGCTGTAACGGATCACAGTTCGATCCCGAAGAGCGGGACGAGATGTACGAAAAGTACATTGCAACTGCAGAACCGAAACAAATCCGTCTCTGCCTTTTCAGTGAAGCACCGAACGGTAAATTGTGGTTTCTTGGAGGCAAGGAGCCTATCCCGGCATTTGATTACGCAGGCCGAGAAGACTGTTTGATAGATATACATCAGAAGCACCGTGACCACGTCAAAAGCTTTCTGCTCACTAAAGATCTTGCACAACAGCAAAACTCATCATCAAAGCCATTACGGATTGCCTATTGTGCCTTTCATGGTGTAGGCAACGTAGCTGTCCCCAGGCTCCTCAAAGAGGTTGGATTTTCCGATATAAAGTCAATCACTCACAACAGATTGAACGATCTTAACGGGCTTTTCCCCTCCTTCTGCAGTGAGCCCGGACGCGAACAACAGCCGGATCCGGGAGATCCAAGAGCGGCTAAGATCGCTGTCGAGGCATTTAGGACCGAGTACCCTGATCAGTTCGATATTCTTATAGGAACCGATCCTGATGCAGATCGGTGTGGTGTAGTCGTCAAAGTGCCGGAAAACCAGCAACATCTGTACGGTAGTGAGGATTATTACCTTCTGCCTGCCGACGACCTGTGGGCTCTGGTTTTGTGGTATCGATTGAATTCGGATATCGAGAAATATGGTTATGTTAAAGATGCGGACAAAAAATTTGTGACTATGTCTAATACGACATCGGACAGTATCACCCGCCTGGCTCGCAAACACGGGCTTGGGGTGGTCAGAACCTGGGTAGGATTCGCATCGTTGGCGGCTGCTACACGCGATGTGTGGAACAAGGAAGAAAACGAAATTATAGATCTTGTTAATGGCAGGAACCAAAAATACACAAACCTTTGTCATCCTTTCGTTTGTGATTGTATAGGTATAGAAAATAGCACTCGATCCATCAATGTCGGAGCAATGGAACAAAGCAACGGCTTTTCCATCCTGGGAGGTCCCCCTCCGGATGGGCGTTCTCTCGGAGCTGGTGGCCACGTCCGTGATAAAGATGGAACATTTGCTGCCCTGTTAGCTGCAGAGATTGCTGCGTGGGCCAAAGAGCAAGGAACCAATCTCATTGAACTGCTCGATAAGCATATCTATCTTGATACGGATATCGGTTTGTTCGTGAATCTTTACGAACCGGACCCGCTTGATGGTGAATATCCCGGCATTGAAGGAGATCGACTCAAAAAGGCAATTCTACGCCGGGCGATTGGTTATTTCCAGCTCGCCTTGAGTGGTGACCTTGAGATTGCAGGTATTCCAGTGAAATCGGCCAGTATCTATCGAACCGGAAAGTACGATACCATCTATCCACCAACTTATGACTTTCAATTCCCGGACGAAGGTGTGCGTTTCTTCTTTGATAAAGAAAAACTTCAGCATGTTACAATCAGACCATCAGGAACCGGAAATGCGCTTCGTTTCCACATTCAACTCCATGATAACTCGGTTACGGAGTCAAATTTAATTGAAAAGAAAGAACAACTTCGAGCCAAAGGCAGGACAATTATGAATAGTATAAGAGGTTTGTTGAAGCCGCCCAAAAGCTGATAAGATACAGGTCATAAGGACCTAACAATGAAAACCTTGGATAGGTCAGTTGTAACATCTATTTGCGGCATTTTAGTAGCAGCAATCCCGAAATGGATTCCTCCGCCTTTGGCGATTGTCTATGCCTGTTGCACTTCGGTCATGTACCTGATATGGCGTCTTTTGTATTCACTTATCATTAAATGGGTAAAGGTTGATCGTCAAATCCTTGCTGGTGTTTATCTTGCGATCATTATCGTTGCAGCATTCGTTCCACTATATTTTACCCTCTTTTATTGGCACTCAAAATTACAGTTTCATGTTAATTATTTTTTATTATCCATCATTGCTTCCTATATAGTGCTAGTTATTTTTGGCATTTTACTTTATAAAATGATATGTCAAGTCATCATACAACTTAATCAGAAAGTTAGTAAAGCAGAACAGGATGTTTCAGCAGCTAACGAGAAAATCGACAAATCACAACAGGATATCTCCAAGCAATCGGCTATATCAGCAATGGAACGGCAATATCATACGAAAATATTGAAAGTACATGCGAGCGAGAAGCGAACAATCGAGGTAAGATGTTTTCCTACAATCAATAAAAACTATCCTAAAACACCGATCTCATTAAACTGGCCTACCTTTATGGAGGGTGTTGAATTTCTCTGGGAGCAAATTTATATAAAATATGGTAGGCAACTAACCATAAATCTCTATGTAGGCATTAACAATATAGGTGCAGCGATTGCTTCTATTCTGGCAGCCCGTGGAGGGAGAGTGAATCCCGTTGAATTCATAAGCACTAAGCCTGATAAATACCGCTTTGAATCTATAAAAAAGATCATTGGGGAGAAGGATTTGGAATATCGGCCGGATCAGACAGGAGTTATTTTAGTGTGCGATTTTAAGGTCAAGAGCGGTAATGCGATAAAAAAAACAACTGAGTTTCTGATGGATAAATATGGGGACGGCATCAAAATCAAGTTCGCAGTGTTTGTAGCACCATTCGTGAAGATACCTGTTCGTCAGCAAAGTTCAGACATGGAGACAATTCTAACTAAACAACGAATCAAGTTAAGTGTTAAACCAGACTTCCAACCTCCCGATTTCCTTGCGTTCATATCTTATAACGATGTGATGCTACCGCATGAAATTCGATGAAACTATGGTTGAGCAAGCACATATAACTGAACGTCAACCTGCCCGTGCAAAGCACAGAGGGATATCCAAATGAATATGAGCGAGATCATGTCAGTTGCCGAGAAAATTGTCAGAAAGGCCAGCATAGAAGCCAAGGAGATGCTCTCGTGTTCGCACGTTCTCAGGTATAAGAACTACGGTGACATTGTAACTGAAGGTGACGTTTATATTGAAGAAAAGGTCATCTCCTCGCTTAAGATGCGATTTCCGGACCACGGATTCGACTCAGAGGAAAGAGGGCAAGAGAACACAGGGGCTGAATATGTCTGGATACTTGATCCCATTGATGGGACCAAGTATTATGCCAAGGGGATTCCATTATACTCGGTCTCACTCGCACTGGCGAGAGATGAAGAATTAATTCTCGGAATTGTTTACACTCCTGAATTGGATAGAATGTACTGTGCAAGCTCGGGTCAGGGCGCCATGTTGAATGGTCATAAGATTCAGTGCTCCAATGAAACGCATCTGGACAAAACCTCCATTTGCCTGGAGATACCAAGTAGAGACTCAACTGACGCTGAATTACGGTGGGCACTGGAGAAAATGTCGGTACTCATAGAACAAGCTTATAGAGTCAGAATAATCGGGGTCGGCTCGTTAGGACTGTGCTTCTGTGCCGCTGGAGGTTTCGATGTCTACGTTAACCTGGGCAGTATGTGGAAACGCCACGATATTGCAGCGGGCCAGGTAATTGTGCAAGAAGCGGGAGGCGAATTCCTTTACGTTGGAGAAGAAGAGAAACAAATTATTGCCGGGCCGGAAACACTTTGTAGCAAAATTCGCGATATCTTGAAGATTTGAAAGACCCACGGCAAAGCAATAAGATTGATTGTTGACTTTCCACACACTTTCAGTATATATTATTCGACAATTCTAATTATGTTTGTTACGCCTGTTGGCGAAGAATCCACAAGAATTGCTTTCGGATAAGAAAATCTATATTATGGATCCTGGAATTTTCAAAAAGAGCGATATAAGAGGCGTGTATCCGGATCAAATCAATGAAGAAGACGCGTGGAAAATAGGCTGCGCTACGGCACGATTCTTAAGGTCGCTTCTTCGCGGTTACGAACGGGGCCAGGCTGCTTCTCAGTCGCTGTGCGTCGGCCGCGATATGAGAACGCACAGCAAAGCTATGGCCAAAGCCCTTATCGAAGGAATGAATTCCACAGGCGCAAATGTGATAGATGTAGGGATGATTGACACGCCCCAGATGTATTTCGCAATCAATCACCTTGGCACATGTGGTGGTGTTCAGGTTACGGCTTCACACAACCCGGCCAATTATAATGGATTCAAGATATCCGGACTTAACGCCAAGCCGATCAGCGGCGACACCGGCCTGAAAGATATAGAACATATCGCAATAGCCCTGCTTCATACCAAGGGCAAGGCTACCGGCTCAGCCGAAAGCCGTGATTTGACCGCTGAATACAAAAAGCACGTACTGAAGTTTCTCAGGCCGAATCTAAAGAAAATGAAGATTGCTATCGATGCTTCCAATGGAATGGCGGGTAAGATGGTGCCGGCTATTTTCGGCAAGCTTCCGGTACAAATCATCGAAATTAACTTCGAGCACGACGGCACATTCAAACACGAGCCGAATCCGCTGGTTGAGAAAAATCTGGCAGAGCTGAAATCGACAGTAAAGAAAAACAAGTGCGATTTCGGCGTATGCTTCGACGGCGACGCCGACAGGCTGATGATAGTTGACGAAAAAGGTGCCACTATCGGCTGCGACCTGATAACCGCTTTGATGGTACCGTATTTCCTGGAGAAAGAGCCGAAATCGACTGTTGTTTACGATTTACGCAGCAGCAGAGTCGTCATAGAGGAAATCATCAAGCACGGCGGCACGCCGCGAAGAGAAAGAGTGGGACACGTTTATATGAAGAAAGCCCTGCGGGATTCGCACTCGCTATTCGGCGGAGAACTTTCGGGGCATTTCTATTACCGCGACAACTTCTACACCGACTCGGGCATGATTACGCTGGTGCACGTAATAAATATTCTCAGCGAAGCAAAAGTACCGATAAGCGAGCTAATAAGTCCACTTAGAAGATACAGCAGCAGTGGAGAGATAAACTTCGAGGTGGAAAACAAGCAAACAAAAATGGATGAGCTTACGAGAAGGTACAGCGATGGGCAAATCGACCACCTTGACGGCGTGACAATCGGATACAAAGACTGGTGGTTTAACTGCCGACCGAGCATTTCCGAGCCCCTGCTGCGGCTCAACGTAGAAGCCAAGAGTAAAGAGCTGCTCGATGAGAAGATATCTGAAATAACCGAACAGCTCGGCAAACTCGTATGATCGATTCATTATGAACACCGATTTCAGTCTTTTCTGGAAATGAAAAAGAAATAATCAATCATGGAAATTAACACGAAAACATATCAGACGCCGAACGGTCTCGTTGAAGGCGTGCAGACCAAATGGTCGGGATTTAATATCCTGCTGGTTACAGGCTCGAAGGGTTTTCTGGCCTGCCCGGCAATTGACGTTGATGCCTGTGAAGGATACGGCGTCGCCGCAGCGATAGTGGAAAGCACACCAGACAACCCGATAGGAACGCTGGAGCGATTCAGCAACAGAAAGGTCACAAAAGCAAACGCAAAAGCCAAAGCCCTCGGCATTGAAGAAGGAATGAACGTAACAGATGCTTTTGAGCTTATTGCATGATCCGGAAATAATCCGATATATTTCTAAAACCTGGAGGTTATTATGAAGCAAAACAGTGTTTCTCGCCGTCAATTCATAGCCGGCGCCGGTGCTGTATTCGGAGCAGCCATGACCAACCGAAGTCAAGCCGGTACAGAATCAAAAATACCATTTCGTTACTGTTTAAATACCAGCACGATTCGCGGACAAAAGCTAAGCCTGAAAGAGGAAATCGAAATTACTGCCCAGTCTGGTTATAACGCAATCGAACCATGGGCTGATAAAATTCACAATTATGCCAGAGACGGCGGAGACCTTAAAGACATTCGCAAGCAATTGAGTGATTCCGGCCTGACGGTCGAAAGTGCGATTTCTTTTTTCCAGTGGGTTGTGGACGATGACGCCAGACGTGCCAAGGGTCTCGAACAAGTCAGGCGTGACATGGATGTGCTGGCCCAAATCGGCGGCAAACGCATCGCTGCTCCTCCTGCAGGCGCTACACGAGAAGCCGGACTTGACTTGAAGAAAGCAGCCAAGCGTTACTGTGCGCTGCTGGAACTGGGTGAGAAAATGGGTGTTATACCTCAGCTTGAAATATGGGGTCCTTCGAAAAACCTGCACCTGTTGGGAGAGGCAATGTTCGTGGTGATTGAAAGCGGTCATCCGAAGGCTTGTTTGTTGCCGGATGTCTATCATACTTATAAAGGCGGCTCAGATTTCAACGGCTTCAAACACATAAGCGCCAATACCATTCAAGTCTTTCATCTGAATGACTATCCCGCCGATCCTCCACATGAGAAGATAGGCGATCGAGATCGTGTCTATCCGGGGGACGGCATTGCCCCGATGACTCAAATCCTTCGCGATTTGCTGGCCAATGGCAGCCGGGCGGTTTTGTCGCTGGAGCTGTTCAATCCAGACTTATGGAAGCAGGATCCGCTGGTCGTGGCAAAGACCGGTCTTGAGAAGATGAAGAACGCAGTAGGCAAGGCATTAGATATAAGCTAAAACCACGACTTAATTCTCTATTGCGGCAAGAGAGAGGAAAACATGAAAATCAAAACATATTATCTCATTATGACCGTTGCTGCCGGTTTTTTTATCGCTGTGGTTTCCGGCCAGGCAGAGCAATCTCCACCCGGCAGGGAGCCTCTGTTAATTACCCAATCTCATCCGGCTTTTTCCGGAATAGATACATTGCATGTCGCGGTTCTGCAATACGGTTCGAAACAGGACAAAGATGTGCAATTTTGCAAACAACTCGAAGAAAATGTTAAAGAAAAATTGCGCCGGGCCGGCATAAAATTAGAAACACCCACGGCAGATAATATTCCAAGCATTCCGGAACTAAGAATTTATATAAGCACGCTCAACCTTAAAGATTCGCAGCAGTGCATATTCCACATTCGGATAGCGTTGGCAAAAACTGTCCGCCTGAAAGAAAAACGGAACCCTGTTTTCAAAGCCGAAATCTGGCAGTCGCCCCCTATAATGCAGGCCGTCTCGGAGGAAAACATGCCTGCTAAGATCACTGATTTGTTGCTGGAGCAGGTTGATGATTTTAACAAAAAATACAAAGCAACAAATCTGACTGGACAAAAACTATCAGACGTTAGTGTCAACGAAACCGACCCAACTATAGTCTCAGAGAAACAAGTGGATGCAGCCGAATACAAATACGTCGCATCGAAGAACAGTAATATCTTCCACAAGCCGGAGTGTCGCTGGGCAAAGAACATTTCACAGAGAAACCTCGTAACCTATAAGAGCAGAGAACAAGCAATAAAAGCAGGAAAAAGACCCTGTAAAACATGCAATCCATAAGGACTAACCCCGCACGGCGTAATCGAACCTGCGGAGAATTTTCGTATGAGACTTAAGTTTATTTTATGTAAGGTAATGCAGAGAGAGGCATATCTTTGTGCCGCCCACTCGAAAAACATCGTTGATATAGTTTTGATGCCGCAGGGCCTGCATGATGAGCCTGACAAGCTTCGCGAAGAAGTTCAGAAAGCTCTGAATAACACCCACGATATTCAGGGACGCCCTTACGACGCTTCACTGCTGGGCTATGGTCTTTGCAGTAACGGAATTGTGGGCTTGTCTGCGAAAATCCCGATTGTTGTGCCGCGTGGACATGACTGCGTTACACTGCTGCTCGGCTCGAAGGAAAAATATCAGGAATATTTCGATTCCCACAAAGGCGTTTACTGGTACAGCGCCGGCTGGATAGAGTCCGGCAAGCAGCCCGGCAAAAAACGCTATGAGAACACGCTCAAAGAATATCAGGAAAAATACGGTGACGATAACGCTCAATATCTGATGGAAACCGAACAGGGCTGGATGAAGCAATACAATTGGGCAACATATATCGACTGGGATTTTGCCAACTCGAACGAATACAGGGATTATACGAAACGCTGCGCCGAATTCCTTAACTGGAATTATGATGAGCTAAAGGGCGATCCGGCTCTTATGCAAAAGTTCGTCGACGGCAACTGGAACGAAAGCGAGTTTTTAGTTGTCAAGCCCGGCCGGAAGATAAAGGAAAACGTGACTGACAAGGACATAATAAAAGCCGAGTAGATAAAGATTCACATTGAAGCGGTTTTATGGAATTAATTACGATCATAGTAATTGCTATCGGACTGGCTATAGATGCCTTTGTTGTCTCTATTATCAGCGGAGCTGCTTACAGGAAGCTGCACGTAAAGCATGCTCTGCGAATGGCACTTTTTTTCGGGGCATTCCAGGCGTTTATGCCGCTGATAGGCTCATTAGCAGGTCTGAGTTTAAAAGATTACATACAGGATTATGACCATTGGGTCGCCTTTGCCCTCTTGGCGGCGGTCGGCGGTAAAATGATTTACGAGTCTTTCAAAATCAAATCCGTCGAGGAAAACCCCGATCCATCGAATATTTATATCCTGCTGGTTCTGTCTATAGCGACCAGTATTGACGCTCTTGCAATCGGCATTACACTTTCATTAATAACAAGTTCCATCGCCCTGGCGGTAACAATCATAGGCCTGATAACATTCGCACTTTCTTATACCGGAGTTCTGATCGGCAAGAGATTCGGGCATTTTTTCGAGAATAAAATAGAAGCTCTCGGCGGATTCGTTCTTATAGGTATCGGCGTAAAAATATTGTGCGAACATCTATTTTTTTAGCTTGCAAATCGTTAAAAAAATTTATAATTTGTATGTCTCCAAACCAAACCGGATAGTTGTAAAATGATAATTTGACCTTTTCGGTAGCAAGGGATGTTAATGAGTTCTAAAGTATATATTATTCAAGCTTCTGTTGATGATGGCCCAAAGAAGATTTCTGAAAAGGCCCGCAAGTTATTCAAGGCCGGCGGCTTTGCAAAATGTTTTAACGAAAATGACTTCACCGCTATCAAAGTCCACGTAGGCGAAGACGGCAACACTACTTATGTAAAAGCTCCGTATATCAAGGGATTAGTGAATGAGCTGATTGAATTGAACACAAAACCATTTGTAACTGATACTACGACGTTATATGTCGGGCGAAGGCATAACTCCATCGACCATACGGCTTTAGCTACAGAGCACGGTTTTAGTCTGGACGGGTTAGGAATACCATTCATTATATCCGACGGATTGAACGGCACGGCCGAGGCCGCTGTTAAAATCAACGGCCAGATTAACAAAGAAGTCTATATCGCATATGACATTATAAGATGTCAATCAATTCTTTCAGTAGCCCATGTAACCGGCCACATGGCCGCCGGACTTGGAGCTACACTGAAAACGGTGGGAATGGGATGTGCAAGCAAAAAAGGCAAAATGACACAGCATGCCGCTCTCACGTTGAATATCAGCGACGACTGCACTCGATGCGGCGTATGTTACAATCATTGCCCGGCTGATGCAATCACACTTGACAATGTCAAGGCACACATCGACCAGGACAAATGCATAGGTTGCGCCGAATGTATGGCTGTGTGCAGATTTGGTGCCGTAAAGTGCAATTGGGGCCGGGAAACGGAGGTTTTGCAGAAAAGTATCGCCGAGCACGCGTTGGGAGCACTGAAAGGCAAAGAAAAAAAGGCAACTTTTTTTAATTTTTTATTGTCAATAACCAAAGATTGTGATTGTTTTGATACACCTGATATGGATAAAATGGTCCGGGATATCGGTATTATTGCTTCGACCGATCCTGTTGCCGTCGATAAGGCGGCACTGGATCTGGTGGAAGAAAAAAGTGAAAAAAACCTGGCTGAATTGCTGGGCAACGTTAAACTGGACACAAATTGCCAGATCGCGCACAGCGAAAGTATAGGGCTCGGAAGCAGTAGTTACGAGTTAATAGAGATTGATTAACAAGTTAATGAAAATATGAGGATTAGACATGGGTCTTGGACAAATTATCAGACAAAGACGCGAAGAGATGAAGTTGACACTGGACGAGGTCAGCAACAAAATCGGATTTTCGAAACCGTATCTATCCACGATTGAGACCAGTAAAGTCAAAAATCCGCCGAGTGATGACTTACTGAGCAAGCTCGAAGAAGTACTCGAGTTTGAACCGGGAATGCTAATGCATATCGCTCATCTCGAAAGGATGCCATCGGATCTGCGCCAGAAATATGAAAAAAATGAGGCTGAGGTTCAGAAATGGCGGCAAATTGTCAAGGGTGTTATCGACAAGGAAATAAGTCCGAACAAACTCGGCAAGCTCGTCTCCAAGAAGAAGTTACGAATGAGAAAAAAGAGGATTCCTCTGGAAGCCGGCAGACTGGTACCGGTTATCAACAAGGTCTCGGCAGGCTATCCAAGAGATTTCAACGATCTGGATTATCCTGTGGGTGTAGCCGACGACTATATCCGCTGCCCGGATGTGCACGATCCGAACGCCTTTGCCGTCCGCGTTGTAGGCGATTCGATGGAGCCTAAATTCAAAGAGGGAGATATCGTGATTTTCTCGCCGGCGTCGGATGTAAAAAGCGGCGATGACTGCTTTATCCGTTTCACAATGCCTCACGAGACGACTTTTAAGAGGGCCTTCTTCGAGAAGGATAACAAAGTGCGTCTCCAGCCGAGAAACGATAAATATGCCCCGGCAATCGTCGAAGGCAAGCGAATCAACGGTATTTACCGTGCTATAATAAAGCACGAAACACTGTAGACAACTAATTCGTGTAACTTCAATTGATATTAGAGCCGGTGACAATCGAAAGTTAAACGAACACTTTCGAATCGCCGGCTTTATTCTATAACAAACCAGTTAACACTCTTCGGGGCTATATTAACCGTAATCTCGACATTATATTCCCGGTCAAGTTCATACTTTGTGCTCTTGCCCTGTTGCTCGCGGATATTTGCTGTTTTTGTCAATCCGGAATAGTACAGCGGAAGTTTTAATTGCTTTTCCATTGTTCGTTTCAGGGGATTATAGACCATTGCCAGGCCTTTGTGCTTTAGTTGCGGGTTGACGTGTAAAATACAGTCTATATCGCGTCCATCGGGCCGGCGAACGTGAATGATGTCCGAATCGAGTATGTCCCGGTATTCCTTGTAAAAATCCACCCATTTTTTCACGAGCGCTTTTGTCTGCTCGGTGTCGTACAATCGCGGGCCGCGATAGCACGCCTGGACGCCGGAGCCGAAATTCTGTGCAAGGTGCGCGCCGTAAGCATCGAGGTGCTCGGATAGCGGTTCGAGCGTGGCGGCGGCTCCGCCCCCGTGATACTGGACAAGCGGCACGAACATCCATCCCATGCTCGGTGTCTTCTTCCACGTGCCGTCGAAGATATTCTGCCTGCCGAGAATAATCTGTCTGTCGCGGGGCAGCGACCAGTTGACTTCCCGGTAGCCCATAGCACTTTTGTTCGAGCCGTTAAGAAAATACCAGTCCGGGACATTCAGATATACTCCCCTGCCGCGGCACCATTTATAGAAATTGGTTATTTTCTTCCACTGTTTCCATTGCGAATCATCGAGGCCACGATGTCCCGGATGACTCGTCGAAGCACAAACATCCCCGGGATAAGATCCATCATGTTCGAGCAAATCCAGACCGGTTTGCTCGATGAAAGTTGTTATTTTCTCGAAATAATCGATGCCCCACTTGCTGCACAGGCATGGTGAGTTGCCGAAAATCGCCCCGCCGGGCTTACCCGTTTCAGGATTGATAGCATCGTGTTCGTCGCTGATTTTGCGGCTGGCCAGAAGCGAATAACCGCCAAGTTCGATGTTCTTGCTGTGAGCGTAATCGACCAGTTCCTTCATTTGTGCAATATAAGCCGGCTCGACATTTTCCATATTAAAACCACTGCCGAAAGTCATAATGACCATTTCGAACCCGACATCGGCACATTGGTCGATCGCCAGTCGGACTGATTCCAGATCCGCATTGCGAACATGCATAATAATTGGATTTTCGGTACACCATGGGGCAATAGTACGATACATTCTTCTCAGCGAAAGTCCCTTTCGTTCCCGCTCAGTGCTGTCGTAGACCAACTCATAAGTACGAAAAGATTCGAAAGTTTCGCCCTGCTCAATTACCAAATCAGGGCCGACTGGTGGCCGGACTTCCAGCATTGCCGGTGTCTTTCGCTTATAGTTGACCTGCGTGGTGTACTGCGGATCGGCAACCCAATAGGCAGTCTCATTGGCATTTTTCGAATCATCACCATGAAATTCGTAATCGCTTTCGATATGGATATTCGGATATTCCCACCTGACAGGCTCTTCGACTAATGATTCATACTCCACTGCGGCAAGAATTTCGCTTATAAATGTATCGAGCCTGACCGGATTTTTACTGCCGTTGTTGATTGTCAGCCATTTTGTCAGCAGCGGAATGCCCTGATATATTTCATAGTGAATGGAAAGTTTAAGTCCTTTAAGCTTATCATCTGGCGGCACGAAATGAAGCGTCAACGATTTTCCGGCCGGCGGCCAGGCAATCTGAGATGAATAACGCTTTCTATTCCAGCTAAAGCGTTCTTTTATCTCCCCAACTTCAAAAGCTTGAAATTGGAAAGCTTCAGGATTACTACTCAGAGCATCAATCGTCCCCGGCTGCAGGTATGCGTATTCGATCTGGCCCTGCAAGCCACCAACCTGATACTTATGTCCATCAAGTTCGACAATTGCTTCAGGTTTTATGCCCCTGATGATGGATTCTTCGGTGATCAGGTTATCATAGGCAACGGTAGCAGCATTTGGCTGGATGCGAAAAGTTCTGCTGATAAGACCGTTGCTCAGAACAATTTCCTTGCCGTCGAGGCTTTTTTCGATTGTTACCGGTTCCTTGATTTGTCTAACGAGCCAGTCTTCACTGATTGGATTACCCGATACTGCACCTACAACAAGTAAGACCACAATTAACTTGCAATTTCTTTCACTTCTCAAGATTTTATTCCTCAAAACCTTCCTATCTGATATTTTTCTGACCTGCCACGGCCAGAACCAGAGCAAAAACTTTCGATGCTCCGGCTCGTTTCAGTGTTTTTGCACACTCATTCAGCGTCGCCCCGGTTGTTTTTATGTCATCAACAAGGCATATTTTCCTGCCGTTCAATTTATGACGATAACGTACGGCAAAAGCGCCGGCAACATTTTTTTCACGAGCAGCAGGACTCGCCATAGCTGGTTGCGACTTGGTTCTGCGAATCCGAATAAGGTCTTTGCTGATATTAGCTGTGCTGTGTTTCAGCTTTTTTACCAAAACATGCGATTGATTGTAGCCCCGTATTAAACGCCTTGTCCAATGCAGTGGTACTGGTACAAAAATCTCCACATCATCCATAAATTCGCTGCCCTGTAACGCGGAATTTGCTAAAAAGCCCAAAACTTTATCAAGTTCTGTCCGTCCGTTCTTAAAAGACAATATCATTTTCCGTAAAGTGTGCTCATAAATCCCAGCCCGAGCGATGCTGTCAAAACGTACTTCTTTGCCCTGACAGTCGGGACACTTGCCCGCCAGTAAAGCAAATTTGCCTGCATCACGCCCACAACGCCGGCAGTAATCGGCCCCGGTACAGTTCAGAAGCCTGTCCCAGCAATTTCTGCAGAGTTTATTATCAGTTTCACTGATGCTTATGCGACAATTTATACAAATCGCAGGCCAGAAAAGATGATTGAGGCTTTGTAAAGTGAATATACCTGCCTGTTTTACAGCATTACTGGCACCATTTGGTTTTTCTTTATCCACACTGGAATTATATAAAAAATTGAAATTGATCACAAGAAAAGCTGAAAATATTGATTTTGGCCCAGCAGAAATTGCCACAACATAAGAAATTGTACTACTATATTCAGTATCGCTTATGAAACAAGTCCTGTTAAAGAGAGTTAAATAAAGAATAAATATTTTATAATCATCTTATTAATAAGGACTTGCGCTCAGACAACTATTGATTCTTGATGTATTTTTATAAATCTTGCATTGACTTATGCTCTGCCGGTCGTTATAATACACTTTTCATGGTAAAATCAGTTAAGACAATCGGAAAGAAACGGACGAGAAAATCCTCCTCCAAGGTTGCCAAAGTTAAGAGTAAAAAGGCTTTTAGAAGCTATCAAAAGGCTATTGGCTATCTGTTTGAGAGGACTGACTACGAAAAGCAGGAGCGCCTGCGGTATAATGTTACTACGTTTAACCTTAATCGTATGCATAAGCTGCTGTCGTTAGTAGGCAATCCGCATACAAAAATCCATACTGTCCATATAGGCGGCACAAAAGGAAAAGGCTCGACGGCCACGATGCTGGCCAAGATGCTCGAAGCTAACGGCTATAAAGTCGGACTTTATACATCACCTCACGTTGTACACCTGCACGAGCGAATCATGGTCGATTCGGAAATGATCAGCGAAACGCAAATGCGAAACTTGCTAAACCGCATTTATATCCCGGTTGAGAAAATGTCAAAGAACGATCCGCCCACTTTCTTCGAGATTATGACGGCCCTTGCCTTCATGCATTTCGTTGATGAGGACGTTGACATAGCGATTGTAGAAACCGGTTTGGGCGGCAGGCTGGACAGCACAAACGTAATTCAGCCCAAAGTCGTCGGCATAACCAGTCTGAGTATCGATCACTCACAACTGCTCGGAGATACTCTTGACAGCATTGCCGAGGAAAAAGCAGGGATTTTCAAGCGGGGCGTGCCGGCCATCACTGTTCAGCAGGAACCGGCAGCGATGCATATCCTGAAATCGCGAGCTGTTGCACTGGATGCACCTTTGAGCATAACCGGCGGCGATATCGATTTTTCGCTTAGATTTGAGACATCGCGGGAGCACGGCCCGCACACGAGAATCTGTCTGACAACTCCGACGAGTAAATTCGAGCATCTGCGGGTGCCCCTGCACGGCAGACATCAGGCAATTAACTGCGGCCTGGCATTGGCAATGTTGGACAAGCTCAAATCAGTCGGCTATGAGATAGATAATAATAAAGCGGCCGAGGGACTACACAAAGTCTCATTGGCGGGACGTATGGAAATGATCTGTTATGATCCGAGAATTATGATCGACGCCGCCCACAACGCCGCAAGTATTAAGGCTTTGATACACGCAATAGGGCAAAATATTCCTTACGATTCCATGGTCGTCATCTTCGGCTGTAATGCCGACAAGGACGTCAGAGGAATGCTGGAAAAACTGCAATTCGGGGCCGACAAGGTGATTTTCACGCGCAGCAACTCGAACAAAGCAGTCTCTCCCGATGATTTGGCAGAGATGTACACGGAAATATGCGGCAAGATGTGCCAGACCGCTGTAAGCCTGGGCCAGGCGCTGCAGCTTGCCAAAAGCGCTGTCAGCAAAGAAGACCTTATCTGCATTACCGGCAGCTTTTATCTCATCGGCCAGGCCAAAACGCGCTTCCAGCCAAATTAATCACTTCCGAATTTTGAAACAACAGAATCGTACTCCCAACTTAGTTAGGAACAATTTTAATCAAGAATGTACCACATCTCAACGCGTCCAATCTGACCGTCTACCTCTTGCCAGAGATTCTGAGCGCGATGTTCATACAGATTGTACTGCATCCCCAATCTCTTCAGCGTTACAGAATGTCCGCTGATATTACTAATGAAGTTATTAATCCCGTATGAGTTATGCATTGTGCTCGTACCGGCCGCACCCAGAATGCCGATAATATCACCGGTGGAAACAATAATGTTAACTGACAATATATTACCACTTGGTTCGTCTACGAATCTTGCAAGAGAAACAAAAGCATTTGTTATAGCAGGATGATTCGGTGGAGGTGTCTGGTTGTCGAATCTGACAACTTCAATGTTTTGCCTTCCATTACCGGTTTCGTCAGGTACTCTAAGCCCGGTTATTCGAAAATTCGTCGGAGCTTCGAACCAGTACCCCCTCGTTAATGCAGAATCGCTGAATGTCTCGCTGAATTCCGGAAGAGGCATCAGTGTCTCTGAGTTTGCGCGTGCTACCCACTTAAGCGCGTTAACCATCAATAGAACTCCATCGCTTGATGAGTCCCAAAAGTTACTGTTTACGTCAGAAGATACCGGGTAGAATCCAAGATCGACACGTCGAGTGCTGCCAATCATCTTTGTCACGACCAGGGGACGACCGTCCGACCAATCCGCAATCCGAACCGCACCGGGCATTACGTCGAACGTCTGTGGCCGAAAACTCTCGCTGCCGCCGTCAAAGGAGGATACTCCCTGCATAATCGGATGCCCGGGATCGTGCACAGTGCCTAAGGTAGCTCGAGGGCCATACTTTACGCTTCCACGAGAAATAGCATAATATTGCTCGCTGTTCCAGCGGCCCTGCATAATTCTGTTGTTGTCGCTACCAGCGACTTCAAACAACATGCTGACTACCCCCCCGCCACTATCTACATAATCCGCCATTATATTCCCCAGAACCGTTGAATCCTCATAATCCCAATTAGAAAACACCATTACAGCATCGTAAGCCTGCAGGTCAGATAGAGATGGAGTCTCGTTCCTAACATTTAGGATGTCAACTGCGTCGAACTCCCCCGTTGCCTGCAGCTTCTGCTGAATATCCTCAAGTTCATTATCGCTTTCTGCCCCACAGACCAGTATATCCAGATCCCATAGTCTCCCATCAGTGGTAGTTGATCTTAGCTCGACATCATCTACAAACCAGTCATCATAAACCTCTGTGAGGTTTGCCGAGCCAATACTCCGGATTCGCAGTCTGAAGCTTATGTGCAGAGACTCCGCAGGCAAGTCTATCGATCTTTTCACGAATGTCGCCATGTCAGGTCCGCTTCCAAACTGTCGTTCCAATTCCACCCAGCCGGACCCGCTGTCGTACTCAATGACGAGGTCGTCACCATCCTCCGGAGACTCGCCGTTGCCAGACTGCTGATACCAGTATGTCAGCGTCACGTGAGAATAGGATGAAAGGTCTATGGCTCTGGACACCACTGAATCTCCACCTGATTGATGCCCGTTCAACCGCAACGAATAAGAGCCGGAAGGCTCACTTATCCCTACACTATCCACTGTGGCATGATTAACCAATTGCCACTTGGCGGTGTCGATAGTCCCTGTTTCGAAGTTGTCTTCGAATATTATGCTCGCGTCGGCGTATGGTTGTACGATAGCTTTGACGGCTGCAAACGCATCTACTCGAATCGGATTTGGCGAGGTCATCGCTGGATCAGTGGTGGGTCGGCCCGTATCTTTCATCGTCTGTACGATCTGAGCAGGGGACATCGATATCCCGAGGAACTCGGCTTTTTCGTTCATTAGAGCTGCGAGACCTGCGCAATGTGGGGATGCCTGAGATGTTCCGGTATAATTGCTTATTCCCCCACCGTATCCCGGTGCGATGATGGTTCTTCCGGGCGCAGCCAATTCGCTGCATCCGTTTCGGTTTGAGAAGATTGTGATCAGATCAGGGTATGTTTCTGCATCGTATGTGCTTGGCCATGAGCCTCCGAATCTGCTGTTGTATGTTCCGCTATCAGGCTCTCGACCGAGGTTCTGGTCATAAACTGCTACAACGGCGGCAACGGCAGACAGACATGCCGGAGCGGATATTTCATCAGTCAAACCCTGGTTACCGGTGGACGCAAAGATTGTTATGCCCGCCTGCCTGGCCGCATCAAGAGAGGCTTTGAGGTTCTGCAACCATGTGATGTTAACGTTATCACATGGGCACTCACTGAACTTCCTGTCGGTACCCAGGCTCATGTTTATCACGCAAAGGTTTCTGTAATCGGCTTGATGGGTTACCACGTAGTCCACCGCGGCAGCAACATCGCTCGAGTATTCAAATCGGTTGTTTTCATCTGATACTTTGATTGGCAAAATATCGGCATCGGGTGCGACTCCGGAATGTGCTACAATGCCTTTGGAGGTGATTATGCCCGCGACGTTGGTTCCGTGGCCGTGGTCGTCTTCGGCTCCCGGTCTGCTGCTGCCGTTGAGGAACATGTACGAACCGGCAACGATATTGTCGCTTAAATCGGGGTGGTCGCTGTCTACGCCGGTATCGAGAACGGCGACGGTTATGCCCTTTCCAGTGTAACCCGGTGTCAATTCCATATGCACCTGATCTGCACCAATAAACGGGACACTGACGCTGAGATGGCCGTGGCCGCCGACATCAAGGCCCACAGACCTGACATGCGGATCTGCAGCGAGCTTAGCCAGCCCTGCCGGACTTACATAGCCGGTCATTGATGCGAAGTTATCATAAATGTGGACGATGTCAAATTCATCCGGGCCAAGTCCTTCCAGCACGCTTCTCTGTACATCCTTGACAGCCTGCTGATTTGTAGCCAGTGTTCGAGTGGTTTTGGCTGCTTGTGATTCTTCTAACAGAACAACAACATATACAGGCTCTCCGCTATTGTTCTGGAACTCGTCATGGACGGTCGACTCGATGCGTTGATCGCCGGTGGCCTTATCACCACTTAAGGCAAATCCGGGAGTACACATCATAAGAACCATAATCAGGACTGGAATTGCCGTTAGTAGTATACTTGATTTGAGTTGCAATGCTTTCATTTCACCCTTTCCCTATAGAACCCCGTAGTCTCATCATTTGGCCCCATTATACAGACGATGTTTCCCATTTGATTTCATAATTGGTGCTCCTGAATGCCACAATGTCGATAATACTAAAATATGTGGCCTGATGTCAACACATCCGGCCATCAGTTTTCAAATAAAATCATTATAAAGACCAGGGTACTCAATTTTCAGTTTGCAAAAGCACTGATTCTGGAGTATAAGTCTGTTTTTCAGTATTGATATGCTCGAAATAAGGAGTTTACGATGGCTCAAGTGAAGAAGTATATCGCAGTTGACCTTGGCGCCGAGAGCGGCAGAGTCATGCTTGGCTCGGTTTCGGCTGACAAAGTTGTCCTCGAAGAAATACACCGCTTCGGCAACGGCCCCATCGAAGAGAACAACTCGCTGCGATGGGACTTCAAAAAGCTCCTGTCCGAGATTAAAGCAGGTATAGCAAAAGCGGCAAAGGCCGCAGGCGCCCAGGTCTGGGGAATCGGCATCGATAGCTGGGGCGTAGATTTCGGCCTGCTCGATGCCGATGGCGAGCTTATAGAAAATCCTTATCACTACCGCGACAGCCAGACCAATGGAATCACGGAAAAAGCATTTAAGCTGATGAGCAAGCGAGAGATATACGAAAACACGGGATTGCAGTTCTTGCAGTTTAACAGTGTCTATCAACTGCTCGCAATGCGCCTGAAAAATTCGATTGCCCTGGCCAAAGCCACGAATCTGGTTTTCATTGCAGACTTATTCAGCTACTTTCTATGCGGCAAGATTTTTGCCGAATACAGCCTGGCAAGCACCTCGCAATTTATGGACATGAGAACCGGGAAATGGTCTAAAGAAGTGCTGGATGGCCTGTCCCTTCCGGCTGAAATCATGCCGAAAATCATCAGTCCGGGGACCGTTGTAAGCCAGTTGAGCGCCGCAATTGGGACCGAACTACGCTGCGGCCCTATTCCCGTAATCGCTATCGGCTCGCATGACACGGCCTCAGCCGTCGCCGCCGTGCCGGCTGCCGGGGATGCAAAATGGGCATATCTCTCATCAGGGACATGGTCGCTTATGGGCGTCGAGGTGCCGCAGGCCATAATCGACGACAAGACCTTCAAGTACGAGTTTACAAACGAAGGCGGAGTTGAAAACACTATTCGGCTTTTGAAGAACATCATGGGGCTCTGGCTCACACAGGAATGCAGAAGACAATGGCAGCGTGAAGGAACCGACCTTTCCTACGCCGAGCTGACAGCCATGGCCGAAAAAGCCGAACCATTCGCCCGGCAAATCGATGTAGATTACAGCGGATTCCTCGCTCCGGGCGATATGCCTAAAAGAATAAATGACTATCTAAAAGAGACAGGCCAAAAACCAATCAAAGACAAGGGGCAAATGATAAGGACAATCCTGGAAAATCTCGCCCTGAAATATCGCTCGACAATGGAGGCTGTCGAAGATGTTGCCGGGCACAAGATCGAAGTTTTGCATATCGTCGGCGGAGGTATACAAAACGAGCTGCTCTGCCAGTTCACCGCCAACGCCCTCGGCATAAAAGTCGTCACAGGCCCCATCGAGGCCACTGCCAGCGGAAATATCCTGATGCAGGCCATTGCAACCGAACAGATAACAAGCCTTGCCGAGGCACGCCAAATCATCCGTAAATCGTTCGAGCTGAAAGAATACGAGCCGGAAGATACCTCGCTCTGGCAAAAGCAATATGAAAAAAGCAAAAAGTGAAAAAGGATTTAAGCTTTGATTGATAAACTCGAACAAGAACTGGATAGTTTCGATCCCAATCAACGAAAAAATGCCTTGTCGGCACTTTGTGAAAAGGTAGAGGCCGGGCAAATCAATTTACCCGAAGCCGGCACGGCTGTTAATATACATTGTCACACATTTTTCTCCTACAACACTTACGGCTACTCTCCGAGCAAATTTGCCTGGCTGGCGCGTAAAGCAGGACTGGCCGTGGCAGGCGTTGTCGATTTCGACGTTTTAGATGCACTCGACGAGTTTCTGGATGCCTGCAAGCTTCTCGGCCTTAAAGGCTGTGCGGGGCTTGAGACACGGGTACTCGTGCCGGAATTCGAAGACAGGGTAATAAATTCCCCCGGCGAGCCGGGCATTTCATATCACATGGGGGTAGGATTTCCCTCTGCAAATGTGCCTGTACAGCAAAAAAGCTTTCTTGCAGGACTCCGCCAAACAGCCCAGCAGAGAAATCGCGACCTGATGGAAAGGGTCAACAAGTATCTTAATCCGGTCGAGCTCGACTATGAGCAGGACGTGCTAACGCTAACCCCATCAGGCAACGCAACCGAGCGGCACATGTGCTCTGCCTATGCTCACAAGGCCGCGGCAATCTTTGACAAAGCCGATGAACTGGCCGATTTCTGGTCTGAAAAATTAGGGATGGAGATAACAACTTCGCAGCTTCCGGACAGCAGAGATTTACTCAATGCGATTCGAGCAAAAACTATGAAACGCGGCGGCGTCGGATACGTTCAGCCCGGCAAAGGTTCGTTCCCGCGAATGGCCGATACCAACAGCTTCATACTCGCAGCCGGCGGCATCCCCGTGCACACATGGCTGGATGGAACCAGCGACGGCGAGCAGGCAATGGAAGAACTGCTCGAAGTGGCGATGAGCACCGGAGCAGCGGCGATTAACGTCATCCCGGACCGCAATTACACGCCGGGAGCAAGCAGCGTAAAACTGGAAAATCTCTACCACGTGGTGGAATTGGCCGAGAAGCTCCATCTGCCCGTCGTAGAAGGCACTGAGATGAACAGCCCCGGGCAGAAATTTGTGGACGACTTCGCCAGCAAGGAGCTTGAGCCGCTGGTGCCCGTGTTCCTTAAAGGTGCCCATATTGTTTATGCCCATTCGGTGCTGCAGCGAAAAGCCGGCCTGGGATATACCAGCGAGAGGGCGAAAAAGAATTTTAAAAATGTTGCTGACAGAAACAATTTTTATAAAGAGGTTGGAAGCTTGCTGCAACCGGAACGTGAAGACAGCCTTGACGGTTTAAGTGAGTATGTAACACCAAAAGAAATATTGGCTAAGATTAAAAATTGATTGGACCTGTAGAAACCTTATTATGACAGACATTCCAAAGACACAATACGCGGTTCAGTTAGTCGGGCCGGATGAGCTTATCTTAAACAAAACCAAGGAAGTTCCAAGGCCGGGCAGGCACCAGCTTCTATGCCGGGTCGAGGCGGTCGGACTTTGCTTCTCCGATCTCAAACTGCTCAAGCAATTCTCGTCACACGTACGTAAAAGCGAAGTTGTTTCAGGTGTAGACCTGAATATTCTCAAAGAGATACCCAGCTACGTCCCGGGTAAAGCTGCAACCATTCCCGGTCACGAGGCCGTGGTGCGAATCGCAGCGGTCGGCCCCGGTGAAGAAGACTTCAAGCCCGGCCAGAGATTTCTCGTGCAGACGGATTATCGCTGGGTGCGCACGGCAACCTCAAACGGGGCGCTCGGATATAATTTCGAGGGAGCACTCGCCGAATATGTGCTTATGGATAAAAGGATAATAACCTCGCCGGAAGGAGATTCGATGCTCCTGCCCGTCGGCGAGGAACTGTCCGGCTCGGCTGTGGCACTCGTAGAGCCATGGGCGTGCGTCGAAGATGCATACGCAAACACTGAACGAATGAGCTTGAAAACAGGCGGGCACATGCTCGTTGTTGCGGATACCGATGTGCCTGAAAACGCATTCGGAGATTTATTCAATCGCTATGGTAAGCCTGCTCAAATCACCTGGATTTCAAATTCTCCTCCTCCGGAATTGGATATTGCGATTACAGAGGCTGAAAACGTTGCCGGTCTTGCAGATGCGGGCTATGACGATGTAATTTATTTCGGCTCCGTGCCGGAAGTCGTTGAAACATTATTTGCAAAAGTCGCCCTCAAAGGACTTCTGAATATTGTCCAGTGCGGCGGGAAATTCGGCAGGGATGTTATTACCATGGTCGGCAGAGTCCACTACGGCGGAATCCGCATCATCGGGAATACCGGCTCGAATCCTGCTGATTCGATGGAAATCATCCCCGAAACCGACGAGATTCGCCCCGGCGACAAAATCAACGTAATCGGCGCCGGAGGCCCAATGGGAATGATGCACGTTATCCGCAACATCTGTCAGGGCATCGAAGGCGTCAGTGTATTCGGCAGCGACGTAGATGACAGCAGACTGGCTGCTTTGACAAAAATCGCCGCCCCCATCGCCGATAAGAACGGCGTTCGGTATAAACCATATAATCCGACTAAGGAAAAATCATCCGAGAAATTCGACTATGCAGCTTTAATGGCGCCGATTCCCGCGCTGGTCGCCGCGGCGGTGCACGATTCCGCCGGGCGGGGTCTGATAAACATCTTCGCCGGCATACCGGCAACGGTCACGGGTGAAATCGACCTTGATGCTTATATCGAAAAGCGGCTTTATTTCATCGGGACAAGCGGCTCAACTCTGGAAGACATGAAGCGAATGCTGGCAAAAGCCGAGTCCGGCCGCCTCGATACCAACCTAAGTGTTGCCGCGATAAGTGGATTCGAAGGCGCAACAGACGGAATCAGGGCGGTCGAGAACCGCTCGATTGCGGGCAAGATTATCGTCTATCCGGCCTGCAGGGACCTGGGGATGGTGACGCTTAAAGATATGCCCGAAAAAATGCCCGAAGTCGCTGAGTGCCTCAACGGCGGGCTCTGGACAAAAAAAGCCGAGCAGAAATTGCTGGAAAAATATTCATCCTGAATATCAAATTGTCATAGCAAATTAATAAAGGATTCGTGATGAGCAATCTGAAGAATATAGAAAAAGCGTATGAGGCGGCAAAAGAGCGTTATGCAGAACTGGGTGTCGACAGTGACAAGGCGATGGAACGGCTGAGTAAAATAGCCATTTCACTGCACTGCTGGCAGGGTGACGACGTCGGCGGTTTCGAGAGTAGTGAAGGATTGACCGGAGGCGGTATAATGGCAACCGGCGCTTATCCCGGTAAAGCGCTAACCGCCAATGAGCTGCGCGCCGACGTGGACAAAGTCATGAGCCTGTTACCGGGCAAACACAGGCTGAACCTTCATGCGATTTACGCCGAGACCAAAGGCAGGGTCGAACGCAACGAATTAGAGCCGGAGCATTTTAAAACATGGATCGACTGGGCCAAATCTAACGGTATGGGGATGGATTTCAACGGCACGTTTTTCTCGCATCCCAAAGCCGAAAGCGGTTTCACGCTCTCAAGCGCCGATGATGAGATACGCAGGTTCTGGGTCGAGCACGGAATTGTTTGCCGGAAAATCGGTGCCGCAATGGGCAAAGAGCTCGGCAGCCCCTGCGTGACAAACTTGTGGATTGCAGACGGCTACAAAGACATTCCCGCCGACCGCAAGGGGCCTCGCGAGCGGCTCAAAAAATCGCTCGATGAAATCTTCGCTGAAAAAATCGACCGCAGCCGGCTTCTGGATGCGGTCGAATGCAAACTTTTCGGAATCGGCTCGGAAAGCTATGTCGTCGGCTCGCATGAATTCTATCTCGGTTATGCCATCGAAAACAAAACGCTGCTCTGCCTCGACACGGGACACTTCCACCCGACGGAGGTCGTCTCGGACAAGATATCGTCGGTCCTGACTTTTCTCGATGAAATCCTGCTGCACGTCAGCAGGGGCGTGCGCTGGGACAGCGACCATGTCGTGATTCTCTCGGATGAGCTGCGAGCCATTGCACAGGAAATCGTACGCGGCGGCTATCTCGACCGGGTGCACATCGGCCTTGATTTCTTCGATGCCAGCATCAACCGCATCGCAGCATGGTTAATAGGAACGCGCTGCATGATAAAGGCCCTGTTAATCGCCCTGCTGGAGCCGTCGGAAAAGCTGCGCCAAATGGAACTTGACGGCGATTTCACCGGCCGCCTGGCAATGCTGGAAGAACTCAAGACGCTGCCCTTCGGAGCGGTATGGGATTACTATTGCACGAAAATGGATACCCCGGCCGGACAATCATGGCTGGACGAGACCAGAGCTTACGAAAAAGATGTTCTCAGTAAACGTGTGTAGAACGGATACATATTTCAGTTAATAGTAAGGGAGACGGCATGGATACGGAACAACAGTCGCAGCAAACACAGGCCCCAAGTGAATTCGAGCGCGAGCCGGTGCCGAAAAGCGCGCTGCTCGGCTTCAAGAGCTTCATCGGAATGTACGCAGGCGAACATTGTGCCGGGACCGAATTAATGCTCGGGCCGCTATTTGTCGCCGCGGGAGTCAGCGCCTTCGACCTAATCATGGGACTCCTGCTGGGCAACGCGCTGGCGGTCCTTAGCTGGATGTTTTTATGCGCTCCTATTGCCACGCGGAGCCGCCTGACACTTTACTATCAACTCGAAAAAATCTGCGGCCGCAAACTTGTTACGCTTTACAACCTCGCCAACGGAGTGATGTTCTGCTTCCTCGCCGGGGCGATGGTGACCGTCTCGGCGACGGCAATCGGCGTCTGGTTCGATTTCAGAATGCCGGGCCTTAACGACCTGTATCCGAACAGCGTCGGCTGGGTTATAGCGGTCGCTGTGGCGGGCGGGCTTATCGCCATTGTCGCCGCTTACGGCTACCAAACCGTATCAAAGTTTGCAAACGTGGCAGCTCCGTGGATGGTTCTGGTTTTTCTGGCTTTCGGCTTTGTGGGCCTTAGGCAGTTCATCCAGACAACCGGCACCGAAATCAACTCGATCGGCGATCTCTGGGAATTAGCCTCGACCAAAATATGGACAGGCGGGCCGCCTCAGGAGGGGCAGGTCAAATTTACTTTCTGGCATGTCACGTTCTTCGCGTGGTTTTGCAATATGGCCATGCACATCGGCATGAGCGATTTGTCCGTGTTTCGATACGCGAAAAAGTCATGGTACGCCGTTGCCAGCGGCGCCGGCATGTACGTGGGACATTTTATGGCATGGATCAGCGCTTCGATACTTTATGCTTATCAATTGCACCTCGATCCTGCCGACACGGATGTGCTGCCGGGTCCGCTGGCGTTTCGTGCCGCGGGACTTGCAGGTCTGCTATGTGTGATTATCGCCGGCTGGACGACAGCCAATCCGACCATATATCGTGCCGGGCTCGCATTCCAGGCGATTTCGCCGAAATCGTCCCGTTTTAAGGTGACACTGATTACCGGCGCGATTGCTACGATCGCGGGGATGTTCCCGGCGATTGCGATGAAGCTATTGGGCTTCGTCGCGCTCTATGGACTGCTGCTCATGCCGATGGGTGCGGTAATATTCGTTGATTTCTGGCTTATACGCAAGTTCGGCTTGAAGAGCAATTATGCCGAACTCAGCAAGAAAACTTTCAACTGGGCCGCCGGTCTTGCGTGGCTTGTTACGCTGGGAATCTGCTGGTCGCTGGTGCTGGCCGGCACGATTCAAATTTATTTCGTGTCGCTGCCCGGCTGGTTTATGGCCGCGGCGATGTATGTGGTTATCAGTGCAATCTACCAGCGTAAGATGTATGAGCGGCCGCTGTTTAGAACAGTATCGCAGTTGGTAAGCTGGATATCGCTGGGCGTCCTGACTTTGCTTGGGATACTATTCCTGGCCGGCTCTATCACCTTGGACCAGGTCAAGTGGCTGGCGATAGTCGTTACAATTTTATGGTTCGTGAGCGCATCGCTTTGGATGTGGAAAGACAACGGAGCTGAAAAGTAAGATGCTGCTTAAATGCATGAAAGGAATGAATTATGCCTGAAGCAGACTCCGCTAAAGGAGAAAAAAAATTCTACGAAGATGTTCCCATGAAAACCGAGGGCTTTTTCCTCAAAGGGGCCGGCTCTCTCGACTGGGGCATGAAAAACCGGCTGGCGAGGATATTCAATCCCGATACCGGCCGAACGGTAATGTTTGCCATTGACCACGGCTATTTTCAGGGACCAACAACGGGGCTCGAACGAATCGACCTGAATATCGTGCCGCTTATGTACTATGCCGACGCTATTATGCTGACCCGTGGAATTCTGCGAACCACCGTACCACCTTCGCTGACCAAGCCGGTCGTGATGCGGTGCAGCGGCGGGCCAAGCATACTAAAGGAACTGTCGAACGAGGAACTGGCCGTCGATATCGAAGATGCTATTCGGATGAACGTCGCGGCAATAACTTTGCAGGTCTTTATCGGCGGCGAGTTCGAGACCCGCTCGGTGCACAATATGACCCGGTTGGTGGATATGGGGCTTCGCTACGGCATTCCCACGATGGCGGTCACGGCGGTCGGCAAGGACATGGTGCGGGATGCGAGATATTTCCGCCTGGCCTGCCGGATATGTGCTGAGCTTGGAGCACAAATTATCAAAACTTATTACGTGCCGGAAGGATTCGAAACGATAACGGCTTCCTGCCCGGTACCGATTGTGATGGCGGGCGGCAAGAAAATCCCCGTGCTCAACGCCCTGACAATGGCATATAACGCCGTGCAGGAAGGAGCATCGGGTGTGGACATGGGTCGAAATATCTTCCAGGCCGAAGCGCCCGAAGCGATGATGAAGACGGTCCACAAGGTTGTCCATGAAAATATGAAACCGGCTGAGGCCCTTGAGATGTACGAAACGCTCAAAAAGCAGGATAAATAATGCCGGACAGACCTCTCTTAGAGCAGATTCGAAAAGCGGCCCCGCTTATTAGCGTGGGAATCCTCACTGCGGATTTAATGTCGCTCGGCTCGGAGCTGAAACTCATGGAAACGGGAGGCGTCAAACTGCTGCACGTTGACGTCATGGACGGCTGCTTTTGCCCGATGATGACCGTCGGCCCTCCATTCATAAAGGCCGTGAAAACTCCCCTGCTCAAAGATGTGCACCTGATGATAGAAGAGCCCCTCGATAAGCTCGAAAGCTACGTCGCCGCCGGCGCCGATATGATTACGGTCCACGCCGAATCATGCCGGCATATACATCGCGTTCTGCAGAAGCTCGGACAAATGACCAATGCCAACGAACCGGAAAGAGGAATCCTTCGCGGCATCGCTTTGAATCCAGGCACGCCGCTTGAAACTATTATACCGCTTATTGATGAGCTGGAAATGGTCTTTCTCTTAGCGGTCAATCCGGGCTGGGGCGGGCAGAAGTTTATCCCTTCTACTGAAGGACGGCTCAGCCGAATACGAACAATGCTAAGCGACACAAAGAAAGATATTCTTATAGGTGTTGACGGCGGAATCACTCGCGATAACATAGCAGACGTCGCTCGAATGGGCGTTGATATCATAGTTACAGGAAGCGCAGTCTTCGACGGCAAAACGCCGCTGGAAAACGCAAAGTTTATGATAAGTGCCGTAAACAAAGCCGCCGGGAAATAATGATGAGTAATTTAGCTAAAATAGCGCCAATCGTTCGCGGGTTTCTGGCACAGCCGACAGATAACCCGGATGTGCCGTACAAGCCCGTCATTTTGAAATCTTTGAAAAGTAAAGAAGCTATTGATTTTACCGGGGATGCAAAAAATGCCGAATCACAGCGATATCCTGCACCTCTAACGAAGGGCAAGAACCCGCCGCTTTTCCTGGATGCTATCGATGAAAATATCGCTCCGGAGGAAATCCGGAAAACAATAGACGCTGACATTTCAAATTATTCAAAACGGCACGGCAATAAACCGGATATGGTATGCATCCGAGAGCTTGGTATATTGTACGTTGAGCAAAAGGATGATAATTCTGATTTACCGCTTTATAATAAGGTCGCGCTTGTAACCGGCGCCGCCGGTGCCATCGGTTACGGCATCTGCTGCGGACTGCTGGAAAACGGTTGCTATCTGGCCGCAACCGATCTTCCGGGCAAAAAGCTTGATAATTTCACGGCTGATCTGAAACATAAAGTGGGCGACCGCGTAATAGGAATTCCAATCGATGTCACTGATGAAGAATCGGTCGTCCAAGGCATTGAAAGTATTTCTTCAACCTGGGGCGGAATTGATATTGTGGTTGTAAACGCCGGCATTCCGCTGGTTTCGTTTTTAAAAGATATCGACCTTGATGATTTCAAAAGACTCGAAAAAGTAAACGTCGAAGGCACTTTTCTGACGCTTCGTGAAATCGCCAAACACTTCATCCTTCAGGGCACGGGAGGCGATGTAATCATCGTATCGACGAAGAACGTCCCCAGCCCCGGCGCCGGATTCGGCGCTTATAGTGCAACCAAAGCAGCGTGTCACCAACTGGGACGTATCGCCAGCCTCGAACTGGCACAGTACGGCGTTCGCGTAAATATGGTCGCCCCTGACGGCGTGTTTTCCGAAGGCAAGTACAAATCAGGCCTGTGGGCCCAAGTCGGCCCCGACCGGATGCGGGCGCGGGGACTTGATGAAAAAGGTTTGCAGGAGTACTACCAGAACAGGAACCTGCTGAAAGCCAAAATTACGGGACGGCACGTTTCCAACGCCGTGCTGTTCTTCGCCACGCGCCAGACGCCTACGACGGGCGTCACTATTCCCGTGGATGGGGGTTTGCCGGATGCAACGCCAAGATAAGTCTATCATTGCAAAAGTATCGAAAGGAACAAATTGAATGGATAAAGCGCTTGCGGATTTGATAAGAATATCAAATGAGACAGGAATCGACCCGACGCTCGTTCAGGGCGGAGGGGGCAATACATCGGTAAAAACCGAAGACGGCCAATATATGTATATCAAGGCAAGCGGCACGGCACTAAAGGACATGAATGCAAAGCAGGGATGGCGCCGGCTCCGGCTCGATTTGGCGCGCTCGGTTGTATTAGATAAATCCCTGGCAAAAATGGCCCCCAAGCACAGGGAGCCGGAGGTAGTGAACCGGCTCCTGCTGGCGTGCGACGATAAAATCAAAACCATAGCAAGGCCGTCGGTGGAGGCACATTTGCACGCGTGGCTGGATAAATGCGTCATCCACCTTCATCCGAGTGCGGTGGGCGCTTACCATAATGCGAAAAACGGCCGGGCCATTCTCGAAAAGCTGTTCAAAGATGAACCTCTGCCGCCGCTCTGGGTGCCTTATACAGATCCGGGTTTTATGCTGGCCAGGAAAATCGCCCGATTGGTTGAGGATTACCAGCACCGGTTCGGCAAGAGCCCCGCTATCCTTTTTCTGCACAAGCATGGGCTATTTATAACAGCACAAACCGCAGACGGCGCCCTTAGGCTCGTCCGCAGGGTCATAAAACGCTGCAATGATCCTCTAAGACAACCTAATAGGGGAAGCACAAAATCTATCGAACAGCAGATAATCAACGACTATAAACTATGCATCGAGCGCGCATGTTCGAAAGCATTAAAGAAGCAGCAACAGATATGGTATTATTACAACGATGCTATCGCCGATTTCCTGAAACAAAAAGATGCAAAGAAAATGCTTTCTGGTTCATTAACGCCCGATGAGCTGGTTTATGCCAACGGTGCTGCGATGTGGGTTGAGAAATGCGACTGGCAAAGCATTGCTGGGCGTATTAAAAACCAGATACAAAAAGGCAAAAAACCAGCCGCGGCGTTTCTTGTCAAAGACGTCGGCCTTTTTGTCGCCGGGACCGAAAAGATTGCCCCGACCGTAAGGGACATTGTGCTGTACTCGATTTTCATACGCACAAACGCACATCGAATGGGCGGGATTGTAACCTTAAACAAGCGCCAGGAGGACTTTATCAATAACTGGGAATCCGAGGCCTTCCGCAAAAAATTAGCGAGCACAAAGAAGCAGAGTTGATTCCAGGAAATTCAAAATAACAATTCCCTTCAAACTAATAGACTTTTGAAACACCAGAAGTTGTATATAGTGTCTACAAACATTACCAAAATGTAATCTGAAAATCTGTGTCAAATCTGCTATAATAAGGCCATGCGAATACTGTTGATTGAAGACGATCCTGGGATTGCCTCATTTATTGTAAAGGGATTAAAGGAGGTCGGGTATGTTGTTGAACATGTTGCCGACGGCCAGGCCGGTCTCGATGAGCTACTGGCTGAGGAATTTGATGCAGCGATTATTGATATTATGCTGCCGTTGCTGAATGGCCTGTCCGTGATTCAAACGGCACGTCAACAAAATGTGACCACGCCCGTGTTGATTCTGAGTGCCAAGGCATCAGTCGATGACCGGGTTGTGGGACTGCAAAATGGCGGGGATGATTATTTAGTCAAGCCCTTTGCCTTTTCGGAATTGCTGGCCCGGCTACAGGCTTTAATTCGCCGGGCCAATCGAATTGCCGAGCCTACGACTTTGACAGTTGGTCCGCTCACTGTCGATTTAATCCGCCGTAAGGTCAAAAGATCCGATCAGAATATCGAGCTGCAGCCGCTGGAATTTTCCCTGCTGGAATACCTTATGCGCAATACCGGGCGCGTGGTTTCCAAAACTATGATTATGGAGCACGTTTGGGATTACAATTTTGATCCCCAGACCAACGTAGTCGAGGTCCGTATCTGTCGCTTGCGTGATAAAATAGACCGGGGGCATAACAATAAGCTGATTCATACGGTTCGGGGAGTCGGATATGTACTCGAAGAAAAAGCATAGTTTTTTAGGTACGGTGACATTCCGGCTAACGCTGCTCTTTGTCGTTCTTTTTGCCCTGTTGCTTATTGCGGTACTGATTCCCATCGACTTTAGTCTGAGGTCCATTATGATAAGCCGGCTGGATACCAGGATTGCCCGCAAACTGGGAGATTTCTCCTATTACGGCTCACTAATGGATCGCAAGCCCAAAGAAGGCCCCGGAATAATCACTGACAATGTCACCTGGGCTGCGAGTAGTGAGGGAGAAGATAAGGTCCTCTGGCTGCTGCTCTCTGCACAACGTGATGTAATCGTGTCTTCCAACACTGAACCGTGGCAGAGCGAGCTGTCTGATATTATCAAAAGTGTTCCCGATCTGCCATCCAGGGCGGAATTACCCGAACCACTGCCAACCAGGTTACCAACATACCCGACACTGACATTTATTGAGACCACCGGAGTCAAACAACTTGCCGCACTGAGGACAAAAAGACTAACCAGCACAAAAAGGAAAGTTCGTGTCGCTTATTTGAGCTACACTAATGGAATGACCATGGTGGGGGTTTATAGTCTCGATGACGTTAACAAGCTTATGGGACAGTATCGACAGGTCCTTGCAGTTGCCTTTGGTATCGTAATGGTGATAGGAGGGGGATTGGGATTCTTCATTACCCGGCGTGCGATGTCGGGCGTACGACGGGTCACACAGACAGCGATGAGCATCGACAAAGGTGAGCTGGGTCGTCGAGTGGGTGCGGGTTTTCATGGTCACGAGATTGCGGAAATGGCCGGCGCCTTTAACCGTATGCTGGATCGCATCGAAGCATTAGTAAAAGAACTGGGAGACACAACCAATAACATTGCCCATGACCTGCGCAGCCCAATTACACGCATTCGCGGGCTGGCTGAGACTACCTTAGCGTCAAATCCCTCGAACAAGGAACTACACGATATGGGTGCTGAGACAGTCAAAGAATCTGATCGCCTGATTGAAATGATTAATACCATGCTGGAGATTGCCCAAATCGATTCCGGGCTCACTCCTGTCGGGAACACTCGCATCGACATGGTCGAGATAGTAAAGCAAGCTGTTGATTTATTTGAGCCCGTAGCTGAGGACAAGCAACAGAAACTTAATTTCGCCCATAGCGAATCTCAATTTTGGGTGCAGGGCAGCTTAAACAGTTTGCAGCGTATGGTAGCCAATATCCTGGACAATGCCATTAAATTCACTCCTGACCATGGTGAAATATCCGTATCGTTAACATCCCGGGACAATAACGTCATATTACAAATCCAGGACAATGGCATCGGCATCGAAGCAGAAAAACTGCCCCATATTTTTGAGCGATTCTACCGGGGTGATGAAAGCCGCTCTGCTGCAGGAAACGGCCTGGGCCTTAGTCTGGCCCAGGCTACGGTACGTTCCCACAAAGGCGAAATCAATGTCAAAAGCACGCCTCGGCAAGGCAGCACGTTTACAATAACGTTACCGCTAATATAACAATTGGAATTATTGACCCTGAATCACCGAATCCAAAATTACCGGATTACCACCAACAATCCCTGCTTCCCCGTTGTCCACAATATAACAGTTCTCAATAGTCGGCTCGCAATACAGGACGCCCCGGCCGGTCGAAGTATAATTCATTTTGATACCGGCCTGGCCATTGGCTGCGATCAGACAATCAAGCAAATAGGGCTTGCTACTCTGAAAAAGTTCGACGCCGTGAGTCACATTGTCCATAATACGGCAATTACGGAATATTGAATTGGTTGCCGTACCCTTGATGCCGACTGATCCGGCACGTAAGGTCAAGCCGGCAATTTCACAACCCCAGGCATAACCCTCTAAAGTCAGCACCGGTTCGTCCATGTCTGACTGTATAATAGTCCCGCCTACATAATATGGATCATTAGGATCTACCGACTGTAGATTAATATTCTTTTCTAAAATGATGCTTTCATCATAAACACCAGGTTCAATGACAATGGTATCACCCGCAGCAGCAAAAATAATCGCACGCCGGATTGAGCTGAATCGTCGTTCGCTGCTCAGGTTCCGGATCGGCCCGTTGGGATCAGCGGAACCTGGTATAATGTCTCCAGCATCAACCCAATACAGATCAAGGTTTTCATTAGTTCCATCTACGGCACGACCACGACCATAGAAGAGGTATTTGCCGTCGGGCGAGACGGTTGGATTCCATTCATCGTCCCACGTGTTGACAAGGGGCCCCAGATCGACGGGCTCTGTCCATGAATCGTCCTGGTTTCTGTAGCTGATATACAGATCTTTATTACCTTGCAGATTCGATGTAAAAATCAGATAACTCTCGTCCGGTGCAATCCAGGGACATTGTTCATCATGCCCGCTATTAATGGGAGAGGGAAGCTTTTCAACAGTAACATATTCACCGGCCACGGGTACTGATCTGAAGATTCCTGACGAACCGTCGCGTTCAGACGTGAAATAGAGTGTGCCGCTCTCGGTGCAGGTACCGGCATAGTCATTGCTGGTAGAATTGATAGCCAGTTCCACCGGCTCGCTCCAGGCAGAGCCCTCACGCTCACACATCCAGACATTGAAATCCAGCCAATTATTCACCGGTCTGGTTGAGCTGAAAAAGAGTCGCCGGCCGTCCGGTGACAGATACACGCTCCAATCAATGTACTGTCCGGAAAAAGAAGTCGCTGCAGGTGTGGACCAGACACCATCTTCTTGAGATGTCACCATAACTGCATTGACAGTCCAGCTCGGATTTGAAATCGTGAAATAGAACTCCTGCCCATCCGGCGTGAAGCTCCCTGTCCATTCGCTGCGAGTTTGCAACGTAACAATATCCGGGGCAAATATTTGAGGTTCAAGTCCGGGAGGGATTTGCCCCAAATATGGGCTGCCCGCAATCCCCTGGGCAAAAACCAGAGAACACCAAACCATACACACCAGCACTCCAGATAGTTTACTTGACATTCTGTGATTAATCATGATTAGCCTCCAATAAATAAAAAAAGTTAATATGTTACGGCACATCCGTAATCCAAATCGATTCACAGCGCTGTTTGGTTTCATTATCTTTCAGTATAAACAACGGACATTGCCGGAAGCTGACGGGAACATTACTTTTTGATAATATTGGGGAATCAGATAAAAGAACAACCCGGAGGGATACAGTCAACTATTTTAAGTGGCATCGAAGCAGAATATTTGAGCTATTCCATCAGAATGATAAAAGTCGCTCTGCAGTCGGTGGTTTATATTCTTTTAAAATTATTGCTCTTGAATCACCGAATCCACTATTACCGGTTTGCCGCCGACGATCCCAGCCTCTCCGTTGTCCATGATAGTGCAGTTCTCAATCACCGGCGCACAATAAAGAGGCATTCGACCACCCGAAGTAGCATGCATTTTGATACCGGCCTGGCCATTACCCGCAATCAGACAACCAAGCAGATGGGGGCTGCTGACTCCGAACAATTCCATGCCGTGGTTCAGGTTGTCAACAATACGACAATTACGGAATGTAGCATCGGTGGCCATTCCCATAACTCCGACTGAGCCGGCCTGTAACGTCAAGCCGGCAATTTCGCAGGCCCAGGTATATTCGCCTGAGGTAAGCACCGGCTCGTTCATGTCCGCCTGAATAATGGTGCTGTCAACGTAATTGGGATCATTAGGATCAATAGATCTTAGCATAACGGTTTTATCGGATATTTCGATGTTTTCGCGATAAAGGCCGGGATTAAGGATAATCGTCTCTCCACTTTGCGCAGCATCTATAGCAGACTGGATGGTAGGATATCCCTGTGCTCCGATTGAGATGGCCGGTAACTCTGCCGCACCGAATACAGAGAATTCCGCGATTCCCACCTCGGTACCTGCGTAATCATGAGCGCCTGTTACAGTTAGCTTTACATACCTTGCCGGCGTAACTTCAAACGTGTCTACAATTGGATAGTCCAATCTACCGGCTTTCTCATTATCGCTGCGATCCACAACCAGGGTATAAGGATCATCCAGCGACGTTCTTACCTCTACCTTGAATTGATATGCCCTGTTTTCCACACAAGTCAACTGTGTCTGATTTATTAAATGAACAAGTCCCAAATCGACCTCGATCCATTGCGGATAGCCTGTTGCTATCCAGCACGTGCTGTTATTAGCATCAATAGCATCTACAGCGGGGCAGTAGGCTTGCTGGCTGGAAAAGATCAGGTCCTTGTTGAAAATCAAGTCCGTGTCACTGTCAATGATCTCCATCTCATCGAGATAAAGCCCCGCAAAAGGAGATATTGTTGCCAGTTTGATCACATTGCTACCGGAATTCAGGTAGGCACAAAGGTCGGTATAGTTCCAGAGATCCCATGCTCCTGTTTTCTGAAAGACATGCTGGGAATGGATTACCACACCATTGACCGATATCTGTACAGATGCATCCTGATTCGTGCCGTTGGTATAACGCAGACATAGCGTCCTGGTCCCGGATGAGGAAACTAACACTGTCCATTCAATAGAGCTGTCGACCTCGGCAGGCAGATTTACATAACCGGCACCTCTGCATCCGGATGTTCCATCCTGAATCATGCCCCCCTCGATTCCAGCATCCTCTGCCTGAAGCACCGTCGGCCTTTGTGGACTGCTAAATACAGATTCCCATTGCAGGATGGGATAATCACCTTCCCCCATTATTGTCCATATGCTTTCCATATCCCAGCCGGCGTCGCGGTATGTTGCCGGGTCCTGCATCCAGGCGGTGGCCAGGCCCGTGCCGGATGCACTGACAGACAGACCGCTGGTCTGTTGATCCCAAAAACAACCTGAGACTGAAGCCCCCGAATTTTGCCCAAGAAGACCACCTGTAAGCGTATCCCCATCCACCTGGCCGGTCGAATAGCAATTGGTAATCGTCGTTTGATTACCCGATGTACCACAGAGCCCCCCTACCATTCTCGTGCCGGAGACAAGGCACGTACTGTAAGAATTGATAATCTCACCCTTTACTGTATTCCAATCGGCCCAGTAACTGTTGCCGCCCACTAAACCACCTACCGAGCTGCTCCCGGTGACATTACCGCTGGAGCTGGAATTATGAACTCGCCCGTAATTACTGCCGACGATGCCTCCCACAGAATCATTGCCCCAAACTTCCGATGTGACATGACATTTGACGATATTAACGGGTGTACCGGACCCGGCCCATATCTGTCCCACCAATCCACCCACGGCCCCATCGCCAACGATGCTTCCGCCCAGCACCTTACAGTTGCTGATAACGCCGTTGCCCTGGCCGGCAACCAAAGCGGCCACGCATGCACTTTGCGGACAATCAATCACAGGATCAATCATAGTGATATTTCGCAGCTCACCCGAACCACCTAATCCCTCGAACAAGGCGATCCTGTCTCGGGAAGTGTGATATGTGAAATTCCTGATTTCATAACCATTGCCATCAAAGGTGCCGCTAAAGGGATTTGAGCCATATTCGCTAACTCGATTAAACTGTTCTCCTGTAAAACCACCCAGATCAATATCAGCAATCTGTTTGAAATGCTTATTCCAATGTTCTCTGTGCAGATCAATGGTATTCAACTGCTCGGCCGTAGCGATCAGGAACGGATCATCCACCGTTCCCGTGCCGCCGGCGTATTGTGCCCATAGAGACTGGGAAAACAGACATAAAACACAACTGCTCAGTACTACTGCTTTTTGTTTTAGTTTCTTAAACATTTTAATTACCTCCGAATTCGTGCTCAAAAAAATGTGACATACTATAAAACATACTCTTTTTCATAATGATATCCTCTCATTCCAGCATTACTTCTATCTGCATATTCCTGATTCATATGTGGATGTTTCATTTTTCTTCAACTAAAATGAAACAAACAACGCCCCAAGCAGAATGAAGAATATGAGAAGATATGAACAAAAGCATTAACCTTGCGAAGCTCGTTAGACAGGCCCAAAAAGGCCAGAAGGAAAGCCTGGAACTGCTCGGCGTGCATGTCAGGCAGCGGGTGATTGTCTATCTGTATCGAATGACGCTGGACTATCACCTGGCCCAGGATTTGACACAGGAAACAATGCTCACAGTGATAAAGAAGCTGCAACATCTAAAAACAGACAGCAATTCGTCTCTATGGGCATGGATTTATCGCACGGCTTTCGGCAAGGTGCAGCATCATTCTCAAAAACAGGCAAGACGCAACAGCAACCGGCACATGTGTGTTGACCACGACACCCTCGATAAATTGCCTGCCTATCGGACACGAGATGGACTCGACCATGCTCAGCGCAGGGAACTGATCGAGGCCATGGGTCAGTCCATAGAGGCGTTAAAGATAAACTATCGTCACGTACTTGTGCTACGCTGTTTCGAACAGCTTTCTTTTGCTGATATTGCTGATGTACTTGGAACCGGATCGGCATTAAAAATGCGGTTGTTGTTCTTCCGAGCTAAACAAGCGTTAAAGCGACAATTACACAACCGTGGTTTTGGCCGTCAATACTTTTTGTCAGGTCTCTCTGTATTTGCCATTATTACGAGCTTGCGCACCAAGAGCATGGCTTCTGCCCCGGCAGTAACAGCAGAACTTGTGAATGCCGGGGCAGTAGCCACAGCCATAGGCACAGTCACCACCCAAGGGGGCTTAGCGGTTCTCGCAACTCTCACCATTATGCTCATCGTTGGCCCTGCCTACCTTCGTAATTCAGCAAAACCAACAGAGCAGGATTTCGTACCATGGAATTTTCCATCTCGAATCATAAATTCCTACGATCCTGACGGCAACGGATGGGAGCGTTTGATCCCAAATGACAATGGTCCGGACATAGTGGAACCTTTAGCTCTAAGTACAATAGCCGACCAGCCGGGAAAATGGTTCTTTCTTATCCTGCCGGAAGGACATTCGGTTGAATTTGGATTTACGGGCAAACTCACAGACTGCCCGGGACCTGACATTGAGTATAACTGCCTGAAAACAGATAATATGCCGCTCGTTTTCCTCACAGACAGCGGCGAACAGACTCACCGCCTTGAAAACGCCACCTGTGTATTACTAATGAACTGGGCTTACCAGGTTAATTTTGACCTGGCCGAAGTCAAATGCCCCTTTACCCCTACGGCCATACGAATAGTAGGTCATGGTCAGCTCTCACAAAAGACAGCAACAATCCTGATAAATCTTAAAGCCCGAATAAAGACAAAAAACTGAAGTTTCGAATGCTCCTGTGGAAATACTACTGGCAACAGAAATGCTTTCGTTTCTTTTTAAGATCAACTCATCTACGCATTAACCGAATGAGCCAAATTTTGAAGATCCGCTCCTGTCGGATTCTGGAAAAGACGCAGCTCGAATTTCGGGATAACAGCTAAAATATGGTCGAAGATATCCGCCTGGATTGCTTCATAATTGGCCCAGACCTGGTCATTGCTGAACACGTAAATTTGAATTGGCAGGCCGTTGGGCGTCGGTTCCAGATGCCGCACCAGAAAGGTCATGTCCTGGTGAATCTTCGGGTGGTTTCGAAGGTAAGCCACTACATAGGCCCGGAAGGTGCCGATATTAGTCAGGTGCCGGCCGTTAACAAGGTCGGATTCATCCACCTCTACAGCACGGTTATGTTCTTTGATTTCTTCCACTTTCTTTTCGATGTACTCGCTGATGTATTTGATTTTCTTAAACTCTTCGAGCATCTGTTGAGTACAGAACTTTACGCTGCTCATATCTATGTAAATGGAGCGTTTGATTCTCCGACCCCCGGATTCGGACATGCCGCGCCAGTTTTTCATGGAATCGGAGATCAGGGCATAGGTTGGAATAGTGACAATGGTTTTGTCCCAGTTTTGCACCTTCACCGTGGTTAAGGCTATGTCGATGACATCTCCATCGGCGCCGTATTTGGGCATCTCGATCCAGTCGCCAATGTGAATCATCTGATTCGTGGACAACTGAATCCCGGCGACAAATCCAAGGAGAGCGTCCTTGAAGATTAGCATTAAAACCGCCATCATGGCGCCAAGGCCGCCGAATATCATTGCCGGGGACTTTCCCATAATCATCGCAAGAATGACAATACCGGCAAAGAAATACAAAACAATCTTGGCTGCCTGCACAAAGCCGCGAATGGGTATCTTTTGGGCGAACTCGAAAGTGCGATAGATTTCGACAACCGAATTGAGGAATGAATCGAACACGAGCAGGCCGACAACGACCATATATATTTTGGCGGCGAGTTGTAATGTTACTATCGCGGCGGGCAATCCCGCCAGGACAAGCGGCGCCATCCAGTAAATTACCAGCGCCGGTGCGAAATAAGAGAACCGATTAAAAACTTTTCGCTTGAGCAGGATATCATCCCAAATCGTTTTGCTTCGTTCCACAAGTCTCTTGACTATTCGCAGCAGCAATCGTTTGGCAATTATGTATGCTATGCAGGCCACGGCGAGCATTACGACAATAGCCAGCAACCTCCCACCAAAAACCGCCGCTGTTCGCCCCACTCCAAGTCTCATTAGCCAATCACTAATTATGTACATCCCATTTCTCCTTTGCCCTTTCCCGGACAGAGTCAGTCTTTATTATATTTACAGCTTGATATGATAATATAATGAGAAATTTCGGGGGATACCACCTTTAATTCCAGACGATGCTTGCATTTCAGAGTCAATATGTTGGGTAGCTTTTGACCATACTGTTAACTTCTCTAACAAGAAACAAGGCTTCTTATCGGAAAAATACGAAATTATACGTAATCCCAAAAAAGCAATTTACTTGTTATATCAGATTCTGAAATGACCGATATATTGGATATATTGATAGCGGGATTATTATTTTTCATCTTAGATAAATCCATCTCAGGATTAGAAAACAAAACGTGGGGGTAATTCGATATGAATGATCGTACTGACCCAATAGTCATGCCGAGCGTAGCATCTAAAACAAGGAGATTGGCAAACTACATACTCGATATGATCATCTTCAGGCTGCTTCTAATTCCGACATGGTATCTCATCGGCTATTTCACTGCAAGCATTGGTATACTCAATGCGAATACTGTCGTCTGGCTGACCAAACCAATCGTGGAATGGTTACTTGGTATCGTATCATTCTTTTTCTACTACTTCGCATTTGAGACCATATGGCAGAGAACACCTGCGAAGCTTATCACTGGTACGAAAGTATTCCACTTACATGGGACGAAACCAACAGCTAAAACAATTGCAGTCAGAACTCTTATAAGACTTGTTCCCTTTGAACCTTTCTCTTTCTTGGGCAAGGATGCCAAGGGCTGGCATGATATATGGTCACAAACCTTCGTAGCAAGATTAAAGAAACTCGAAACTGAGATGCAAAATTACAATACATCATCTGTCGAGCAAAGCAGTCTCGCAGGAGGAGCATTTGACAGTGGAGCATTGCGCCAAAAAACCCTCATCCATGAACGACAAGCTACATGGTTTGGGATTAGTATTCTTATTGTCGCTCTCATGGCCATTCCGATTGTTTACTTTTCAAATACTCCAAAAGATACACAGGCAAATATTCCATCCAATCAGCAATATCGAGAACTTTCGACACCATCAAGTCAACTTGTCAGTCATTCAGAAGAAATTGTTCTCGGACCGCGTGATTCTCGATTCGCTCTCATCAGACTCCCACTAGGGATCAGCATCGAGGTCCCGGAGAATTGGTTTGTAATAGACGGCGAAATCAACACAACGATTGAAACCGGCGGTGAAGCAGTTTACAGGCTCACCGGAATGGATCTACCCACAAGTAAAAAGGTTAATCTCTTCCGCGCCAACTCAAGCCCGCCCACAACCTATGCATCTATTGCCATCTATGCCACAAACTCCGATATTTCTCCCGATGAATTGCTAGAAGCTGATGAGACTGAGATTCGTGAGCTATCTCCACTCATGCACCAGATGTTTGAACAAGGCCTTGCCACTCAAAATTGCCGTATAATTCAATTCGATAGTATTGTCCGAGAGATTGTCAATGGATATCCAGCACTCGTGATTTCATACATAAGATCAGGACCAAATGGTCCTGTGGTAGTGCAAATGACACGTCTGTTCGTGGGCGACAAGGAGATTAGCCTAAACCTCTCCTATCGCCTGAGTGAAATCCAACTTTGGAAGCCCATCCTTGACTATATGAGGACAACCTTTCAGATCAATTGACCGAATGCAGGTAAGCGGTATAGTAAGTGGAAAATGTATAATGATAAAATTCTTAAGTGAGTGATATTCTCAAGTTACGGTTTAATTTATGGAGAAAAAAACATGAAAACGCTATGCCCGAATTGTAACGCATCCGACAAGTTCCCAACAGAAAGCAATAGCCAAAATATCAATTGTTGGAGATGTGGAGAATGGTATACAATTAAAGAAGGCAAAGGTATCTTATTACCAAAACAAGAACTGATAGATCATACCTATCATTCTATAGATGATAAGATATCTGATCAGAGTTCCACATTAAAAGGGATTTATGGATGGTTGTTCATACCAGCCATTGGGCTTGTACTTGCTCCTCTCAAGTCACTGTTTGGATTGATAACAGGAATCGGAATGATCCGGAATTATGCACCAGAACTTCTAAGCGACGCGAGACTCTGGTTGTCTGGCTTAATTGATGTTTTCATGATTATCGCAACAATCATCGTAGCTATATTATTTTTCACGATGCGTCGAATTACTGTACAAGCTATTATCTGCCTTTTATTAGCATCGATTATTGCAAATTCTGTTCAAACTTTTCTTAATGTGAATATGTTTGATGAAGCAAATCCAGACACTTACATGCCCATCGTTCATTCAATCGTTTATGCTTCCATCTGGATACCTTACTTCATGATGTCTAAACGGGTTAAGAACACATTTGTTAATTGAAATTAGAAGCTATAATAATTATTATGAAACGATGCTAAATAACAAACAAGTACGCTGAGTAAGGATTAAATTATTTTTTATAGAACAATTATGCATATATTATATTATTCCATTCAAATAAGGGGAAACAAATGCAACACAATACAGTTAAGTTTATCGAAAAAGTTACAGAATTAGCAGCTCGATTTGGTTTCGAGATTTCCAATGAAACAGTTGGAGAAAGCGTTGCTACAGTATTCGTATTGAAGACTGACAAGGCGCATTTGGAAATCCAGATAACAGCTAAACACTGTTTTGTTATAGATGAAAATCAAAAACAAGAAATATTTAAGAAATCCACAATAGGATGGGATAAAAAAAGCTTGGAGTATATTAAAAAACTGTTAACAGCTTACACCTGTTTGAATATGCTTCAATAAATGATAAGCACCATACCCCTCACTAAACGAATAATACCGAAATCGAAACATATCTTACATATTTCTTCGTTGTTCTCATTGATCAGCATGGGCAGCTCGTACCTAAGGTACAAGCTGCGCCACCCTACATGTCTGGATATCCTGATCGCAAACGCAATACATCTCACACAATACAAATAATCAACGCTGTCTCACGGAGACCTTTTCATAGCTAAGCCATAAATTGACTATTTTCTATACTATTTACTATTTTTTCTGCGTTTATCCTTCGGCTTTGCTCAGGACAGCGTCTGCGTTGATCTCACGATAGATCCTTCAGCTGCGCTCAGGACGCCTGTGCCGCAGGCCCGAACGGCGTGGACCGCGTGCTCGGCGATAAAGAACGCCGTGTAATGGAGATTTTTTTAAATATGCCAGACATTTTGTGATATCGTTCGTATAATAGTTAACGAATAGAATTTAGAATGGAGAATTTAGAATGAAGAATTGAAAATAACAAAAATGTCATAAATTAATTGGTTTCTTCGTGGTTTAGAGATCCTTCAACTCCGCCCAGGACATGCTTATTGGGAATAAGCATGTTTGAAAAAACAAAGCCAATTCAAAGCCAATATACTGACCTTCGGCTGGAAAACCGAAGCACGAAGTGCTCCTAATGAAATGAGAAACCAGTCAGAAATTGTCATGCTGAGCGAAGCGAAGCATCTGTTATTAAGACTTACGAAAGAGATTCTTCACTGCGCTACGCTCCGTTCAGAATGACAGATTCCGGTATATTTGAAAGGGTACAGTTGAAAAAACAAAGCCAATTTGTCGCTTGGCAATTTGACATAAACCCTTATATGAAAGGATATTATGGTAAAATGACGTTTATTCGGGTATAATAAAACAAAGCCAATTCAAAGCCAATCTGCTGAGATTTGGCCGGCAAATTGAAGCAATAACCAATTCATTTCGGATGTAGAAAAAAATTTCAAATAATTTTTATTTTCTTCTTGACGTATTGATATATTGTGCTATAAATATAATACACTATAGATATAGCATACTAATTTTTTTGGTTTTGATTGAGAATTTGATATGGTTGAATTTAAGCTGGATTTGAAAAGCGGCGTGCCCTTCCATCGCCAGATAGTTGACCAGATTCGCTACGGCATCGCTTCAGACAGGCTCATGCCCGGCGAACAGTTGCCGACAGTTCGAGAACTGGCAGTCCATCTGCAGGTGAATCCCAACACCGTTCGTAAGGCATATTCGGAGCTGGAAATACTTGGAATACTCGACACACAGCAAGGCACCGGTACTTTTGTCAGTAACAAGCAGGTCGAGATCGGCGAAGACGAAAAGAAACGTATGCTCCGACAAATCTGCGATGAGCTCGTAGCTCGCGGCAATCAATACGGTTTTACTCTAAAAGAAATCGTTACCCATATGCAAAGGAGATTCGAAAATGGCTGAAAAAAGAAATACTGATGTCACCTCGCAATGCATCACTCGTGAGTACAAGGCAACGGCCCAACTGGAAGCCGAAGCAGTATCCCTAAACTGGGTCGCCGCTCTTGCCGCTGCTGTCCTTGTGCTGACCGGCGCCTGCCTTAACAGGCTTATCGAAGGTACTTGGCAACAATGGAATATCTACATCATTATTATAACCGCGCTGGTTGCGAATATCTGCTTTTTCGGCATCAAGATCGCCAACCAGTGGGAACGTGCCGTAGTCCTGAGGCTCGGCAAATTTCGAGGCCTTAAAGGTCCCGGCCCATTCTTTATCATCCCGATCATCGAAAGTGTCGTCCGTTCCGTCGATATGCGTATACGCTCGACCGACTTCAGCTCCGAGTCAACTCTTACAAAAGATACGGTTCCCGTCGACGTCGACGCCATCTGCTTCTGGATGGTCTGGGACGCCAAGAAAGCCATCCTTGAAGTCGAGAACTTCTACCAGGCAATCGTCCTATCGGCCCAGACCGCATTGCGTGACATCATCGGGACCCACCAGTTGTCCGAGCTGCTGACACACCGCGAGAAGCTCGGTAAGATACTCCAGGAAATCCTCGACGAAAAGACGAATCCCTGGGGAATCACCGTACAGTCAGTTGAAATCCGTGACATCATTCTACCCAGGGACCTGGAAGATGCCATGTCCAAGGAGGCCCAGGCCGAACGTGAACGTCACGCACGAATCATTCTCGGAACCGCGGAGGTCGAAATCGCCGAAAAATTTGCCGATGCCGCCAAGCAGTACGAATCGAATCCCGGAGCGATGCACCTACGCGGCATGAATATGCTGTTCGAGGGCCTGAAAGAAAAAGGCTCGATGATAATCGTGCCCAGCTCGGCATTGGAAACAATGAACTTAGGAGCCATAGGCGGGCTGGCTGCGATGAGCCAGGTAAAAAGCGACAAAGAAGAGCGTCAAAGCGAAGGCGATTAACCATGCAAACCACTGACAGTTATATAATTACCATCATACTCTGGAGCTATTTGCTTTTTATGCCGTAAGCCATCAGGGCGTCACCGTGTCGAATGTAGAGTCGACCGTCGGATATTGCCGGGTGGGCCCAGTGCTGGCCGGAGCCTTGAGTGACACGAAACGAACTTACGACTTCAAAACCTTTAGGAGAAGCCTTAACGAGAGCTACATCACCGGTGTTTTCATCGTAGCAGTACAGCATGCCGTCGGCGTAGATAACCGAGCCTTTGTTGCCGTTCCATGTGGCTTTATACATGACTTTTCCGCTGTCGAAGTCGAGGCAGACCCAGTCGCCCTTAGGAATGCCGTCGAAGGTCGAGCCGTAAAGATAGCCATCGACCAACACGACGCCGCCGTGGCCGGTATCGAGAACCTGGTCGTTCCATTTCTCGCTGACCGATGTGCCGTTTGCTGACAGCTCGAACATTACGCCGCCACGTGTGAATTCCCGCTCGACCGCGCTGGTGACATACACACAACCGTCTTTATAGATTGGCGTAACGCCGCCTGTATCGGAAGGTGTCACGTAAGGTTCCCGCCATATAATTTTGCCGTTGTCCGGATTTACACAGATGACGGATTTTTGAACCATGTTTATAAGCAGGCGATTGCCGCCCCTTTCGATGAGCACCGGCGAGCTGTACGCCGACAGCTCATCCAGGCCGGTCATGGCCCATACCGTCTGTCCGGTCATTTTATCCAGCGCGACCATGACGCCCTTTTTACCGCCGGGCGTGCAATAGACTTTGTCGCCGTCGATCATAGGCGAGCCACTCATGCCCCAGCGAATGTTCCTGCCCTCGAACTTCTCTAACGTGTTGACTTCCCAGATTTTCCTGCCGGTGCCGGCTTCGAAGCACGCCATTACTCCCGTGCCGCTGAAGATATAAACACGCTCGCCGTCAACCGTCGGCGTAGTTCGTGTCCCCTTGTACGAGCCTGTCCATTCCGGGCCGTAGGATTCTTTCCATTTCAAATTACCGGCAAGATCGTATGCGAACAGAAATCCTTCGCCGTCGATCATACCGGTCGTATAGACACCTCCACCCGCTACGGCCACGGAAGAATAACCTATGCCTAATCCTTCGACAGACCACAACAACTCAGGTCCCCCTTCAGGCCATTTCTTCAACAATCCCATCTCAGCGGATTTTCCGTCGCGATTCGGCCCACGAAACTGGGGCCAATCGTTGCCGCCTTTACCCGGCGATGAGTAGCCTGTACCGGCATCATCGAGTACTAATACCCAATCGTTGCCTCTTTTAGCTTCGCCGGGCGGATCAAACTCACGTGTTCCTTTGTTATTAAACGTTCCAGCGGTTTCAGTCCGGCCAGTGCGCGGGTCGAACCACCAGGCCCGGACTTTCTCGCCGGAAATCTTGTTGAGTACGACACTGACTTTTTGGCCGTACGGCAAATAAATGAAGGCGTAATCTTCGCCCCTTGTCGCCCGGATGTGTTCGGGGCCGCTGCCGCTATCTGTTGCGATAAGCGACTGGTCCGGCACGCGAGTCAAAAATGGACGTGACTCGATCAGATTACGAACGTGCATCATATCCCAGGCTCCCGGCAGTTCCAGCACATCGTACCAGTTGTTCCTCGCCGAAGAGATTGGCTGTCGGCCGGGAGCGTACATCTGCCAGATGTCGTGACAGCCGTAAGTATGGCCGAACGCCCCGGCGAAGAGCGACCAGTACGCCGCCTGCCGGACGTCGAAATCACCGAACCAGCCGTTCTTCGGATCCCAGTTGACCGGATGGTCCTCATAGCGGGGCTCTCCGTCTAAGCACGGCTTGACCGGGCTGCGGTTATAATCTCTCGATACCGGCTCGTAGTTCGGCCTGTCAAACTTATCGTGGCCGGATTGGAGCATGTTGAAATCCAGCCAGTCATCCATGTGAAACCACTCGGTAGAAGAACGGCCGCCCTGCGGATGATAGGTCATCAGATGCCTGCCCCCATCGCCCTGCTTGATGCCCTTTGCCATCGCCCGCCAGATTTCTTCGGCGTTGTCCGCTACCCGGTCTCCGCCGAGAATCCAGATAATATTGGGCTTATCTTTATAGCGGGAGCCGAGAAATCCGCCATAAGCTCGCGCATCGTCGAGATTGTCATTGGTGAAAATGACCGGCCCTTTGCCCCAGGCCTTCGTAACTTTGTCGCCCCAGGTCGGAAGCATGCCGATATAGATTCCTTTTTCCCCGGCCTTGTTTACAATCCAATCGACGTGTTTGAAATAAGCCTCGTTTGGCTCGGTCGGATCGTTATCATTCAGAGGTTTGTGGCCGTAGGCGTTCGGCGTGTTTAGTCCATCCAGCTCGGCGAGCACCACGGCCTGAATCACAGTGAAGCCCTGCTTTCTCCGAATTTCGAGATATTTTTCCGCTTCCTCGCGATTGAGCCGGTGGAAAAGCTCCCAGGCCGTATCGCCCAGATAAAAGAAAGGCGTGCCGTCCTCGTGGATAATGAATTGTTTGTTGTCTGAAACTTTAAGCCGGCCATGACCGAAATCCACTGATGGTCCTGTTCGTGGATTCTCGCCGGATGAAATCGATGCCGCGGGCACGACTATGCAGAAAATACAAAATAAATGACACAGGATCTTTGACTTCATTTCATTACTCCATACATCACGGCGTCAGGTTCAAGATTCTTAATGACGGCGTGATTCTAAGCATACTCGAACGGCTCTTCAAGCAAAATACATTCTCCGAAACGGCCAGTTTCTTAAAAAAGAAGCAAAATTGGAATCCTGCTATTGCTTTTGCATAACATAATGTGCTATAATGCCGCTTTTTAATGCTGTCAACTGGGCGTTTCGTTTTTTTGCCCTCAAAAAGTGGATTTTTCAGGAGATTTACAGAATGGGTTTTGGTATTGAGGACAATCGAAAGAAACCGGCTACGAAGGTTAAAGACCTGATTAAAGAAGGTATTGTCGGCCTTGAAGATGTAACCGACTGGCTTCGAACGATTTATGAGATTCGTTTTTTCGAGGAGAAGGTTTTTGACCTTTTGGGCCAGAATATCATAAAAGGTGCTTCACATCTTTATGCCGGCGAGGAAGCTGTCGCCGTCGGAGCTACCGCGGCGATTGAGCGCGGGGATGTAATCGGCTCGACCCACCGGGGCCACGGCCACTGCGGAGCTATCGGCAACAAATACGCAGACAGCGAAGAGCAGCGCCAGAACCACTGGAACCAGATGATGGCCGAGCTGATGGGCAAAGAAACCGGTTACTGCAAGGGCAGAGGCGGCTCAATGCACATCGCCGATGTCGATAAATGCAATAATCTCGGCTCGACCGGCATCGTCGGCGGCAACCAGGCACCAGCCGTCGGGGCGGCACTTGCGGAGAAATATCGAGATACCGGCAAAGTCGTGCTGTCATTCTTCGGCGACGGGTCGTGCAACACCGGCAGTTTTCACGAAGCCATGAATATGGCCTCAACACTTGCCGTGCCGCTTGTGGCAATAATCGAGAACAACCTTTACGGAATGAGCGTGCCGTTCTCCGGCAGCGAAATCGAAGGAGCGGTCCGGGCCAGCAATATCGAGGATATCGCCCAAAGAGCAGCTGCCTATGACGTGCCGGCAATGATTATCGACGGACAGGATACGATTGCCGTCTTTCTTGCTGTCCGCGAAGCTGTCCAAAGCGCAAGAAAAGACAACCAGATGACCATGATCGAGGCCAAGACCTACCGCTGGTATGGACACAGCCGCAGCGACCCCCGCGCCTATCGAACCAAGGCCGAGGAAAAAGCCTGGCACGAGCGAGACCCGATTACTGTTTTGAGCAATAAGCTCCTCGGCGAAAAGCTCTGCACGCAGAAAGAATTGGACAAGATAAAGGACAAGGCTTTTGAAACCATCGAAGCTGCGACGCAGTTCGGAATGGACAGTCCATGGCCGAATACAGCGGATTTGACAAAGGATGTCTATGTCGATGAGACTTATCCAGCCGATTTGGTCGCTTCTGAAAAGACAACTGCAGTAAAAGTAGCCGAAGCAACAGCAGCTTTCGAGACGGCGCTTGCCTCGTCTACAGCTAAAACAAAAAAAGCCGCGACCGAAGAAGCCCGCAATGAAATCAAGTCAAAGTTCGGCATGGATGTTATGACTATCGGCCAGGCCGTCTCTGCCGCCCAGGCTGATGAGCTTCGACGAGACAACAACGTTATCGTCATGGGCGAAGATGTTGGTCTTTACGGCGGTGCATATCAGGCGACTCGCGGCCTGCTGACCGAATTCGGCACAGAACGAGTTATCGATACGGCCATCTCCGAAGCAGCCATCGCCGGAGCTGCAGTCGGTGCGGCACTTCGCGGCATGAGACCGGTGGCGGAGATTATGTACGTCGATTTTGTCACAATTGCAATGGACCAACTCGTCCACGTCGGCGCTTATAACCGCTACATGTTCGGCGGCAAGGCAAAAGTGCCGATGGTTCTGCGCACAGAAGGCGGCGTGGGCAGATGTATCGCCGCCCACCATTCCGAATCGCTCGAAGCATGGCTGATGCACGCTCCGGGGCTCTATGTCGTAATGCCCTCGACGCCTTACGATGCAAAAGGCCTGCTCAAAGCGGCAATCCGCAGCGACAATCCGGTTGTCTATATCGAGCACAAAGCAACATACGGCCAGTTAGGCGCGGTTCCCGACGACGATTATATTATCCCGCTGGGCGTCGCGGATATCAAAAAAACCGGCAGCGATGCAACTATCGTCAGCTACAGCAGGATGGCAATGTGGTCGCTTCAGGCGGCTAAAATCCTTGCTGAGGAGCACGGCATCGACGCCGAGGTCATCGACCTTCGAACGCTAAAGCCGATGGATATAGATACGGTGGCTGAATCGGTCCGCAAGACCGGCCGGTTGATTACGGTCAGCGAAGGTTTCTGCACCTGCGGGGCCGGCAGGGAAATTTCCGGACGGTTCATGGAATACGAATTCAGCGACGGCTCACACGGATTCGATTATCTCGATGCGGCACCGGTGAATCTCGCCGCAGCCGATGTGCCGCCCCCGATGAGTGAACCGCTGGAAAATGCAAGTATTCCAAGTGTTGAAAGTATTGTTGAAGCCGTTAAGAAGATAGTCGGGTAAGTAACAGGTAAGCTGGTCGTGTGGCAGCCTCATCACGATGTCTTTATCGTGATGGGGATGGACGCCCACAACAACATATAATTGAGGATTTTATCAATGGCAAAAGAAGTAAGATTACCGCAGCTCGGGCAGACGATGGAAGAGGGAACCGTTGTCAATTGCCTGGTAAATGTCGGTGACGAGGTCAAAAAAGGCGATGTAATTTTCGAGATAGAGACGGACAAGGCGACCCTCGAGATGGAATCGCCCGCAGACGGTTTCGTTAAGCATATTCTCGCTAAAATCGATGAGACGCTGCCCGTTGGGGCGCCGGTTCTAGTTCTCGGCGGAAAAGATGAAGATGTGCCGCAAAGCTTTCTCGATCCGCTAACCGGTGGCGCGCCTTCCGCAGCCGAAACAGCACCTGCTGACGAAGCCCCTCCTGCCGCTGAACCGGCCAAAGCCGAGCCTGAGCCGGCCCAGCCGGCAGGCAGAATCATGGCTTCACCGAGGGCAAAGAAACTCGCAGCGGACCTCGGCGTGGATTTGGCGACAGTAACCGGCACCGGCCCGGCCGGCAAGATTACCGAGCAGGACGTCCAAAAAGCTGCCTCGGCAAAACCTGCAGCACCTTCTATCCCGCCAGCACCCGGCGCAGAACCCAAAGCGGGCCAGACCATACCGCTCAACAGGCTGCAGAGAATCACCGCCGAGAAAATGCTCAAGTCCAAGCAGGAAATTCCATGCTTCTATTTGACTGTAAAAGCAGATGTCACCGATCTGGTAGCACTTCGTGCCAGGCTCAATGAAACCGGCAATGTGAAGCTCTCTTATAACGACTTTATCCTGAAGGCAGTTGCCACGGGACTTGAAAAATATCCCATTATGACCGGCCAGCTCGCCGGAGACCAAATCAAGCTGGCTGAATCAATCGGCATTGGCCTGGCAATATCCGTGCCGGACGGCCTGGTCGCGCCGATTGTCAAGGACGTCAATAAAAAGGATGTCCGTCAAATCGCTACTTACTGCCAGGCCATTATCGAGAGAGCACGCAGCAATAAACTGGCCCCGACGGATATTGAAGGCGGCTGCATTACCGTCAGCAACCTCGGAGCATTCGGAATCGACAACTTCATCCCAATCGTGGTGCCCGGCCAGTGCAGCATATTAGGTATCGGCCGTATAACCGATACCTGCGTTCCAAACAACGGCAACATTCTGATCCGCAAGCTGATGAACATGACCCTGTCAGTGGATCACAAAGTCGCAAACGGCGCTTACGCCGCCAAGTTCCTCGATTTCGTAAGAAAACAGCTTGAAGACACATCCACATTTGGCCTTTAGTACTTAGTGCTGATTTTTATATAAGGTGGGAAGGAGCGATTAAAATGGCTCAGAGAGTTGAAGCGAAAAATTTGCCGAACATAAGAAAAGCTACGCCGAAGGTACCTGTTATTGGTGTTTTTGCTACGAGTGATCCCCGGATTGACCAGGCGAGTCGAATCCGCTGTCAGAATATAGCAAAGATGGCGGCTGATACTATCAGCGGCTCGGTAGTTTTGCCGGACAAGACGCCGGTGCCGGTTGTTTACTCGACCGTACTGGTTGACGGCGAAGCGCAGGCCGACATTGTCGCTCAGCAGTTTCGCAAAGCAGGCGTCGATATTTTAGTTTGCGTACCGGATACTTGGGCGTTTCCGCAGCTTACTACTATCTCGCTGCTCCAGCAATTCCCGCCCAACACCCCGATTAATATAACATGCGGCAACAGCGGCCCGAAGCCGGGCGTGGTTTATGCCCATGCTCTCAACGGCGCCCTGGCCCAGTATGGGCGAATGGCCGCTCTGAATGTAGGAACATGGCCGGATACCGGCAGCAATCCGAAGATGACAAACCAGACGGCAAAGAATCTTATCGACTTCTGTTATGCCGCAGTTACCACAGTCGCCCTGCGAGGCCGCAGAGTTGTAATACTCGGCCATGACTCGATGGGCATGGAAACCGCCCTTGCGCACATTATCCCGACGAGAAATACATTCGGTATGGAAATCACTCGCCTTGATATGAAGCTCCTTGCCGACATGCTTAACAAGAAGGCATACAAAGAAAAGGAACTCAAGGAGTTGCGAGGCTGGATTGATAAACACGTTGGCAAACGACTGGAGCTTCGAGACCAAGCGGACAGCGAACGATTCAACCAGTCACTTGCGATGTACATTATCGTCCGTGACCTAATGGCGGATTTAAATGCCGTCGGCGGCGGATTTATGAGCCAGTTGGAATGGGGCAGCGACCTGCGGGGAATCCCCCTGCCGGTAGCAGATGTGATGGAGAGTCTGTTCAACTCGACCTTCGACCAAAACGGACGCAAAGCCCCCCTGCCTTACGCTACCGAAGCCGACGTGCAGGGACTCCTGACCATGCTGTTTATGACGTACCTGTCCGGCGGAAATCCACCGCTGTTCATGGACTTTAGAAAAGTCTGGGAGGCATGGGAAATCAAAGAGCTGGCGAAGAAAATCGGAATTAAATCGCTGGACAAGAATGCCGACTGGTACAACAAGGGCCTTGTAGACGGTGACAATTCCGGCAGTGCGGCATTCAATTGGGCACAAAAGCCCGGAGCCTCTATCAAAAAAATCATGGACGGCGTTACAATGCCTTTAGCCGATCCCGGTTACTTCCCCGGAGGCGGCAATTCAGTTACGTTCATGACGCCGGCGGGAATAGAAGGCATCGCCGCTCGATGTGCTTATAGCAGCCCGACCGAACTGTTTAGCATGATCTGGGACGAGGCACACACCACAGAAGTACCGGCAAAACTCGCTAAAGCAATGTGCGACCTGACAACACCCACCTGGCCTCACACGTTTGTTGTACCCAAATACGCAAGCATGGTCGAATATAAGCAATATCCACCGGCCAATCATTTCCACATGACCTGGGATTTACCTGTTGCGCGTTTGCAGCATTGGATGGATTTGACAGGTGTGCTGAGCGTTACACCCTGGGCGGCCCGGCCGAAATTCATCGAAGGCGTTGACAGGCCCCAGCCCTTGGTTCAACTGATAAACGGCGGCGAAGATTCGTTTAAAATATTGTCTGCCAGAAGCTAAAAAACCACCAGCAATATCTTGTTTACGTCCAGCCTCAAAATATCATTTCAGTCAAATGACGACATAATTGTATTTTCTTGCAATGGGCCTACATTTTTGTTACTTTTTTGTTATGGTACATTTTAGACGAAAGGGTAGCTATGAAAGCAAAACTCGCCAAAGAAGTAGAGCTTTTAAGCGACATATCAAAGTCCTTCGCAGAATCACTTGACCTCGAAGAAACTTTGATGTTGATACTCAAGTCTCTCGATACCCACCTCAGGCTGCGACGGGGAATGATAACTCTGCTGGACCCTGATACCGAAATGATAAATATCAGAATCGCCCACGGATTAAGCAACAAGTCCAGGAGCCAGGCCAGCTACAAAGTGGGCGAAGGTATTACCGGCCTTGTCGTACAGAGCGGCAAAGAAATTGTCGTGCCGGACATCTCAAAGGATCCGCGTTTTCTTCATAAAACCCGGTCGCGAAAGCAGGAGAAAGGCAAGCAGATTGCCTTTTTCTGCGTTCCTATCAAACTCGAAGGCAAAACAATCGGCACTTTAAGTGTTGACAAGCAAGCCAATAAAAGTGATGACTTTAAGGCCAACGTCAGACTGCTGGACGTCATTGCCACAATGGTGGCACAGGCGATCAAATTGAACAAGCTTGTGGAGTCCGACCGTCAGAAGCTTCGAGAAGAGAATGTTCGTTTGCGGCGAGAACTGAAAAACCACTTCGATATACACAATATGGTCGGCTCCAGCAATGCAATGAAAGAGGTTTATCGGCTCATCGAACAGGTTGCCAATAGCAATGCAACCGTGCTAATACGTGGTGAAAGCGGTACCGGCAAAGACCTTGTTGCCCATGCGATTCATTATGACAGCCTTCGGACGGACAAGCCGTTTTTGAAGGTAAATTGTACCGCCCTGCCGGATACGCTGCTTGAAAGCGAGCTTTTTGGGCACGAAAAAGGAGCATTTACCGGAGCCGGCGAAAGAAAGCTCGGCAGGTTCGAAAGGGCACACGGCGGAACAATCTTCCTCGATGAAATCGGCGATTTCTCGCTGAATCTGCAGGTCAAGCTGCTTCGAGTCATTCAGTTCAAGGAATTCGAGAGGGTGGGCGGCATGGAAACAATCAAAACAAACGTCAGAATCATCGTAGCCACACATAAAAACCTCGAAGAGCAAATAAAGGAAGGTTTCTTTCGTGAAGACCTGTATTATCGAATCAATGTATTTCCTATTTATATGCCGCCCCTTCGAGAGCGTAAGGATGATATAATGCTGCTGGCTGACTACTTTCTTGAAAAAATTGCCAAAGAAAACAACAAAGATATTTCACGTATTTCCACACCCGCAATTGAAATGCTCACAAGATACCACTGGCCGGGCAACATAAGAGAGCTTGAAAACTGCATTGAGAGGGCTGTATTGCTGTGTAACGACGATGTTATACGCTCTGAGCACATGCCTCCCTCGCTCCAGATAATTAAGAAGGACGAAACTATTTCAAAGCGGTCTTTGACTGAGATCATCGAAAATAAGGAACGCGAGCTTATCATTGACGCCCTTAAGAAATTCGACGGCAAACAGCGAAAAACTGCAAGAGAGCTGGGAATTAGCGAACGTATTTTGGGCTACAAAATCAAAAAATACAACATCCATCCGAAATACATCTAATGAGCTTGTATTCTACAATATTGTAATTCATTTATGTTCCGTCTACATTATTGTAGTTTATATTTAAAACTTCCCAGGCTGTCCATAGCGGTATAAAGCACAGCCATTAAAGCACATACAGCATTTCCTAAAAAATTTATTTATTTTGGCACAGCAATTGTTATATACCAACATAGATTTGTTGTCTGATAAGTCTAAGTAAGTGTAAGTAATTAGGATTTGATCGAAAAATTTTTTAGGAGATTGTAAGATGAGACAGATCAAATGCACACTGGTTGTAATGTTTTTATCAACATTAATCAGCAATCAATCATTAAAGGCTGAAGACGAGGTTATTGCTGGAGCTTCGGCCGACGTGATGAGTAAGTATGTCTGGCGTGGACAGAACCTGGTTGACGACTGGGTACTGCAGCCTGGTGCTTACATAAGCTACAACAATTTCACGGCATCGTTCTGGGGAAACCTCGATTTGACCGATGAGAACGGTTATAAAGGTGAATTCAGCGAGATAGATTTGACGCTCGATTATTCCGGTCAGGTACCCGGTGCAGATTTCCTCAGCTATTCGCTTGGTTTTATTAACTATGATTTCCCCGTTAATGGCGGCTTTGACGATACATGGGAGATTTACTGGGGCTTTGGACTTGATGTCCCGGCCAGTCCATCTGTGACGGTTTATCACGATGTGGATGAGGCCGCTGGAACGTATGTTTCATTTGGCATCGGGCACAGCATTGAAAACCTGACCGACCTTGGATTGGGTGTTGATCTCAGCGCCAGTATTGGCTGGGGCAGCAGCGGCTACAATAAATCTTACTGGGGCCCGGACGAATCAGAATTAAACGACCTAGTACTTTCGGCAGCCTTTCCATTTGAAGCAGCGGGTTTAGCCGTCACGCCGAGTGTGAATTACATAACGATTGTAGGCGATGATATTCGTGCACCAAATACATACGGGCAAAACGATATGTGGGTCATCGGCGTAGGTTTTGCGAAAGAATTTTAAGGAACAATTTATTTAGGGCAAAAAATGAAAAAGCTAAAATTATATGCGATTTACCTGTTTCTAATTCTATTATTGACTCCAATAACGGTTATTGCAGCACCGGCTGACAGCAGCAGCATGGATTCGATTAAAGAAGAGTTACAAACAAACATAAACATTGTCTGGACATGTATCGCTGCGTTCCTTGTCTTTTTCATGCAGGCGGGATTTGCAATGGTCGAGTCCGGCTTTACGCGGGCAAAAAACGCAGTGAACATCCTGATGAAGAACTTGATGGACTTCTCCGTCGGAACAATCGCCTTCTTTTTGATTGGATTTGGCCTGATGTTCGGTAAAACAAACGGGCTTTTCGGAACCACTTTGTTCGGACTCAGCGGCGTTGAGCCGGGTGGCGACTGGAACTGGACGTTTCTGATCTTCCAGACGGTCTTTGCTGCAACTGCGGCAACGATTGTATCCGGAGCAATGGCTGAGCGTACAAAGTTCGTCGGATACTTGACTTACAGTTTCTTTATAACCATGTTTATTTACCCGATTTTTGGTTCATGGGCATGGGGAGGATTACTTGATGGTGGCGGCTGGCTTGAGAAGCTCGGATTTCTGGATTTTGCAGGCTCGACAGTCGTACACTCGATAGGTGGTTGGCTGGCTCTGGCCGGGGCGATTGTATTGGGACCTCGTATTGGTAAGTATGGGCCTGATGGAAAGCCAAAAGCTATACTCGGCCACAACATCCCGCTTGCTGCTCTTGGGGTATTCATTCTGTGGTTCGGCTGGTTCGGATTTAATCCGGGTAGTACAACTTCAGGAGATGGCTCTATCGGCTATATTGCTGTAACGACCAATCTGTCCGCCGCCGCGGGAGCAATTGTAGCAATGATTGTGTCCTGGATTATAATGAAAAAACCTGATGCTTCAATGGCACTTAACGGCGCACTTGCCGGGCTTGTCTCCATTACCGCTCCGTGTGACGGAGTCACACCAACCGGAGCGATTTTGATCGGCATTGTTAGCGGTGCATTGGTAGTCTTTGCCGTGCTGTTTATCGACCGCGTCTTGAAAGTCGATGATCCTGTCGGTGCTGTAAGTGTTCACGGTGTTTGCGGCGCATGGGGCACATTGGCGGCGGGTCTTTTCAATATGGAGAGCGGCCTGTTTTATGGCGGCGGCTTCAAACAACTGGGTGTACAGATCCTGGGTGCCGGAGCAGCTTTTGTCTGGGCATTCGGTCTTGGACTGATATTGTTCTACGCAATCAGCAAAACAATCGGACTTCGCGTAACCCATGAAGAAGAGATGAAAGGGCTCGATATTGGCGAGCATGGAATGGAAGCTTATTCAGGATTTCAGGTATTTACAACCACATAATGCTTATTGTGTGATTTAGGAGATAGACAAGTGAAACTAATAATAGCATATATTCAGCCGCATAAACTTCAAGATGTGAAGAAGGCGCTGTACGAACATAAAGTATTCAAAATGTCGGTAACCAATGCCCTCGGCTGCGGCGAACAAAAGGGTTATCACGAGAGCTACCGTGGCGTAGAGTTCGAGGTTAATCTTCTCAAAAAGGTAAGACTTGAGATTGCAGTAAACGAAGATTTTGTCGATACAACAATCGATGCGATAGTTGAAGGAGCAAAGACCGGACAGATCGGCGATGGCAAGATCTTTGTTCTGGATTTAGGTAAGTGCATTCGAATACGCACAGGTGAGGTCGGCAACAAAGCAATCGGATAGATGTCTGTTTTTCTTAGGACCATCACTTGGTCGTGCTCATCTCCGGCCGAGAATCAGGCCCCGCCAATATGGTGGGGCCCGATTCTTTATTAATATTCAAAAAATACAAATACGTAATTATTGGTATTTATTTCTACAATTATGTAGAATCATAAAAAAATGCAATACTGCCATTAAAACATATAAATGCTTACCTAAGAAAGGCTTAGAAATATTCACAGCAAAATGCTCGACTTGGCATGGTAATTGCTCAAGCAAATATGAAGCCGTTAGTCAGGTTTATTAATAGTTTATAAGCCTGTCAGATGAGTAAATTCTGATCGGCCAATAAAGGACGTAAAAGTGATGGTAAATAAGAAAAACTCTAAACTTGGTATATGGAAAATCTGTGCGGCAGTTGCTTTCTTTACAGTTGCTATTAACAGCGATGTTAAAGCCGGAATCGAAAGCCTGAACATTGAGCAGGTCAGGCAAGGCCTTGATACTGTATGGGTTCTTCTGGGAGCATTTCTGGTATTCTTCATGCAGGCAGGCTTCGGCATGGTAGAATCCGGATTCATCAGGGCGAAAAACACCTGTAATATCCTGACCAAGAACTTCCTGGACTTCTGTATGGCTTCTTTGGGCTTTTTCTTAATTGGTTATGGCCTAATGTTCGGCGACGGAAATGGTTTTACCGGGCTTAAAGGCTGGTGTTTAGTGGGTCTCGAAGAAACCGTCAATGGCTTGCCATTGTTTGCTTTCTGGTTGTTCCAAGCAGCATTTTGTGGAGCTGCAGCAACAATCGTTGCCGGCGGGATGGCCGAGCGCATGAAATTCCACGCTTACCTGATTTACTCCTTTATTATATCTGCCTTCATTTATCCTATAGTGGGACACTGGGTTTGGGGTGGAGGCTGGCTTAGCAATATGGGCTTTGCGGATTTCGCAGGTTCAACTGTTGTACACACAGTAGGCGGCATTGCAGCACTTGTTGGAACCTCTATCCTGAAACCAAGAGAAGGTAAATACGGCATTGACGGCAAACCAAATGTCTTGGCCGGTCACAATATCCCGCTGGCATCATTGGGAGTATTCATTCTCTGGTTCGGCTGGTTCGGATTCAACGCAGGCTCGACTCTCGGAGTTGCAGACGGTACAAGCATAGCACGAATCGCAATTAATACGAATTTAGCAGCAGCCATGGGCGGCATTGCAGCGATGGCAACGGTCTGGAAAAGGTTCGGTAAACCGGATTTATCAATGGCAATGAACGGAGCCTTGGCCGGTCTTGTTGCTATAACCGCACCTTGTGCCTTTGTTGAACCTTGGGCGGCATTAGTCATCGGCACAACAGCCGGCTATATAGTCGTCAGGGGCGTAGAAATAATTGATCAATTACATATTGATGATCCTGTCGGGGCGTTTCCCGTACATGGTATCTGTGGAATCTGGGGCACGTTGTGCGTTGGAATTTTCGGCAAACAAGCCCTGGGTCTGGCAAATAACGGATTCATTTACGGCGGCAATCCAATGCAATTAGGCATACAAATAGTAGGAAGCGTCAGTACTGTAGCATTCGTTGTTATAAGTATGAGCATTGTGTTCAAACTCATTGATGTAACCATAGGATTGAGAATTAGCAGGGAAGAAGAACTTCGAGGACTGGATATCGGTGAGCATGGAATGGAAGCTTACGGCGGTTTTCAGATATTCAATACGATATGAAGTAACAAATAAACGAAGGTGATAATATGAAGCTAATAATCGCATATATTCAGCCACATAAGCTACAGGATGTCAAAAAAGCTTTATATAAGGCTGAAGTACATAAAATGTCAGTAACGAACGCATTAGGCTGTGGGGAACAGCAAGGTTATGAAGAAAGCTATCGCGGCATAAAGTTCGAAGTAAATCTGCTTAAAAAGGTCAGACTGGAAATTGCCGTGAATGAGGATTTTGTGGACAAAACTATCAAAGCGATTATTGAAGGCGCAAAAACCGGCCAGATAGGAGATGGAAAAATATTTGTGCTGGATTTGAGTGAGTGTATTCGCATACGAACCGGAGAAAAAGGTAAGAAAGCGATTGGATAATTACTGAAGAAATTTCACTACAAATGAAAAAAATTGATTTTCGAAAAGAAACAAATACTGGCTCCAAAATTATCCTGCTCTGCACATTATTGTGCAGATGGCATGGGTTGTGGGCAAGGCTTGTTTGCAACTGCCCAACGTTCTAACGGGCAGTTGCCTTGCCCTTTTTTAGCGTTGCCGTCTATGGACTTACAAAATATCAAGAATGAATTATTTGATGATTGACAAAATACGAACAAAATAACTAAGATTAATTTTTAAGAAATGTTGGAGATTTAACATGAAAAAGCCAGGTGAAACAATAACCGAATTGTTTGGCTCAAACGTATTTAACGAAATAGTGATGCGCTCGCGTCTTCCGAAGGATGTATATAAATCCATGAAAAAGACAATCGAGGGAAATGAGCCGCTCGATCCAGCAAGCGCTAACGTTATCGCTAACGCTATGAAGGACTGGGCAGTTGAGAAGGGAGCGGCACACTTTTGCCATTGGTTCCAGCCTATGACGGGATCTACCGCCGAGAAGCATGACTCGTTCATATCCCCGACGCCGCAGGGCAACACGATTATGGAATTCAGCGGAAAGGAGCTTATCCAGGGTGAGCCGGATGCCTCATCTTTTCCTTCGGGCGGATTGAGAGCAACTTTCGAGGCCCGTGGGTACACAGCCTGGGATTGTACCTCACCAGTCTTTATTAAAGAGGATGGCAAAAATACAACTCTGTATATACCGAGTGCCTTCTGTTCGTATTTCGGCCATGCTCTGGACAAGAAGACACCTTTACTTCGATCTATGGATGCCCTGAATCAGCAGGCAATACGAGTTCTCAAAGCACTCGGTAATACTACATCCAAACGTGTAACAGCAACACTTGGTCCTGAGCAGGAGTACTTCCTTATCGAAAGGTCGTTTTACAAAAAGAGACTTGACTTGATTCTTACGGGCAGAACTTTGTTCGGCGCCCCTTCTCCGAGAGGACAGGAGATGGATGACCATTATTTCGGCCCGCTTCATGAGCGCGTTGCATCTTTTATGCACGAGCTGAATTTGGAATTGTGGAAATTAGGTGTATCAGCCAAGACCCAGCACAACGAAGTCTCACCGGGACAATACGAATTGGCGCCGGTTTTTGCCACAGTAAATGTTGCCACAGACCACAATCAACTGGTTATGGAAACACTCAAAAAGGTCGCTCTCCGGCACGACTTTGTATGTCTGCTGCATGAAAAACCTTTTGCCGGCGTAAACGGCTCCGGCAAGCACACCAACTGGAGCATGGTAACCGATGACGGCATAAACCTTCTGGAGCCGGGACAGACGCCGCATGAGGATATGGTGTTTCTCGTGATGCTCTGTGCGGTTGTAAAAGCGGTCGATAAATATTCAAAGTTGCTGCGTGCAAGCGTTGCCAATTCCGGAAACGAGCACCGCCTCGGAGCCAATGAAGCACCACCGGCGATCGTCTCGGTATTTCTCGGCGATCAGCTCAGCGACATTTTCGACCAGTTGGCTGCCGGAGGTGCCAAATCATCAAAGCAAGGCGGTGAGCTTAAGCTTGGCGTTTCCACGCTTCCGCCATTACCCAAGGACTGCACGGACCGCAACAGGACGTCTCCTTTTGCTTTCACCGGCAATAAGTTCGAATTCAGAATGGTTGGTTCCACACAGTCCACGTCCGGACCAATGTTCGTGCTTAATACCATTGTCGCTGAGGTTCTCTGCGAGATTGCCGATGAACTGGAAAAGGCTAAGAATATAAAATCAGCAGCACAGAAAATACTGCAGGACATAGCAACCAAACATAGAAAGATAATCTTTAACGGCGATAATTACACCGACGAGTGGGTTGAAGATGCAAAAAAACGCGGCTTGCCCAATATCCGTTCAACGGTAGCTTCGCTTGAGACTATAATGGACAAAGAAAATGTTGCTGTATTCAAGAAACATGGTGTTCTGACAGAAGCCGAATTACATGCACGGACTGAGATTCTCCTCGAGGCATACAGCATGTCTATCAACATAGAAGCGAAGACAATGTTGGATATTGCCAGGCGCCAGATACTTCCTGCCTGCATATCGTTTTCTTGTTCACTTGGAGATGCGGTCAGTTCGGTAAGTTCGGCGGGGATTGATGCCGAACCGCAAAAAGGGCTGCTAAAAGAGGTTTGTGACCTGATCGCAACTCTGAGAAAGAACATCTCCAAGCTCGAAAGTGAAGCTGCAAAAGCTGTCAAAGTAACAGATGCTATTAAGCAGGCCAGACTCTTCAGAGACAAAGTAATCCCGGCAATGGAAACATTGCGTGCAGCTGTCGATAAAATGGAAATCATAGTTGATGCGGATTTGTGGCCTATCCCCACTTACGCGGAAATGCTTTTCTTAAAGTAGAAGTATAAGTATAAGGCCTTGAGTGAAACCTTATCCGGTTTGCTCAAGGCCTTTTTTCTATCTAACCAAATTTGGCAAAAGACAGCATAATAAGGATGATGTTAGGAAGCCAGCTATATTAGCTTTTGGAATTATATTATAAAATATCTTTATGGTGTATATAAGAAGAAAATCTGTGCCATAGTTGGATAAGCTAAGTATTATATATACAGCGCTTTAACAGTATTTTTAGGCGTTGTAAGTGGAATAAGTTAATATTAGGCTTTTATACGAAGTAGGTTTTCATGGCTATACAATCGAAAAATATGGGATTGTATGATAAAAGATATGAACATGATGCATGCGGCATCGGTGCAGTTGTAAATATCTCCGGCCGAAAAGACCATAAAATCATCGAATACGGCAATGAAATACTCCTGAACCTGCATCATCGTGGTGCAACCGGTGCCGATGAGACCACAGGGGATGGTGCGGGGATTCTTTTTCAAATTCCACATGAATTCTTCCTTGCCGAATGTCAAAAACTGGGCATTTCTCTTCCAAAGCCATCCAGCTACGGCATAGGTATGATTTTCGGACCTAAAGAGACAAAAGTCAGGAAACAATGCGATAAATTACTGGAATCTGCGATAAGCTATTATGGTATGAAATTGCTGGGTTGGCGGGATGTGCCGACATTTCGTGATTGTCTCGGCCAAATTGCATTGGAGGCCGAACCTTCGATAAAGCAGGTTTTTGTGGATGGCGCCGGTTTCGAATCCGAGGAGCTTGAGCGGCGTTTGTATATGGCGCGCAAAAGGGCCGAGAGGCTGGTATCAGAAAAAATCGGCGAAAACGGTGAAGATTTTTATGTAACATCGCTTTCGTGCAGAACAATTTGCTACAAGGGCATGTTCATGGCCTGGCAATTGTTCAAATATTACACGGATCTTTCCGACGAGCGGATTAAGTCCGCCCTTGCTATCGTTCATCAGCGTTACAGCACCAATACGTTTCCGAGCTGGCGTCTTGCCCAGCCGTTCAGGTGCATTGCTCATAATGGTGAGATAAATACTCTAAGCGGCAACCGCAGCAGCATCCAGGCCCGCCAAACGAATATGGCCAGTGAGTTGTTCGGAGACGATATCAGTGACTTATTGCCGGTATTATCGCCTGAAGCAAGTGATTCTGCCTGTTTTGACAGCATGCTTGAGCTTCTTGTTCGTGCCGGCCGAAGCATGCCGCACTCGGTTATGATGATGATACCCGAGGCCTTCGGACCGAAGTATCATATCAGCACGGCAAAGCGAGCCTTTTATGAGTATCACGCCTCGATAATGGAGCCATGGGACGGACCTGCAGCAATGGTTTTTACAGATGGGCGAATTATCGGTGGAACTCTTGACCGCAATGGTTTAAGGCCGTGCCGTTATTTAGTTACAACTGACGGGTTGGCAATTCTCGCCAGCGAGGCAGGGGTTGTTGAGTTCCCGCCTGAGAAGATACGTCATAAAGGCCGCTTGCGTCCCGGGCATATGTTCCTGGTCGACACCGTAGAAGGACGGCAAATCTCCGATAATGAAATTAAGAGCAAGGTCGCCAGACAAAAGCCTTATCGCAGGTGGCTGGAGGAAAACAGAATCGAACTTCGTGGCCTGTTCGACACCCCCAAGCTTGTTCACAGCGATCCTGCGACCATCGCGCAGAGGATGCGTGCCTTCGGCTATACAAGTGAAGAACTTAGAATGGTCATAACGCCAAAGGCAGTCAACGGTCAGGAACCGGTCGGATCGATGGGGAATGACACGCCGCTGGCTGTGCTGTCGGACAAGCCGAAACTGTTATTTAATTATTTCAAGCAGCTTTTTGCCCAGGTTACGAATCCTCCGATAGACCCGCTTCGCGAAGGGCTTGTTATGAGCCTTATGATGTTTACCGGCAAACGGCCGAACATACTTCAAGAGACGGCCCAGCATTGCAAACAGCTTAAGCTACCGCATCCTGTATTGACAAATGAAGACATTGAGCGACTTCGGACAGTCAGCCGGGATGATTTTAAGGTCGCTACCATATCGGCTGTATTCGAATCCAATGGACCGGATGCCGGCGACGCTCTTCGTAGTGCACTTGACTTGTTGATCGATTCTGCTGAAAAAGCCGTTAAAGAAGGAGCCTGTCTTATCATTATAAGCAACCGGGACAGTTCCGAGACAAGTGCGCCGATTCCGTCGCTGCTGGCCACGGCAGCCGTACATCACGGCCTGCTAAAACGGGGGCTGCGTGATCAAGCCGGATTGATAGTCGAAAGTGGCGAGCCAAGAGAGGTTATGCATTTTTGCCTGTTATGCGGCTATGGCGCTAATGCGATCAATCCGTATATGACATTCGAAGCACTCAATGAACTGCATCGTCAGGGTGAACTGCCTCCGGAGCTCGAACCTATCCAGATAGCGGACAATTATATTGCCGCAATTAAAAAAGGTATCTTAAAAACGATGAGCAAAATGGGCATTTCGACTCTTCGAAGCTACTGCGGTGCCCAGTTGTTCGAGGCGATTGGACTAAACAAATCTTTCGTTGATGAATATTTTACAGGCACAAGCTCCCGCATCGGCGGTATCGGGCTTGATGAGATAGCACAAGAAGTTCTTGCCCGGCATAAATCGGCATACGAAGACCGTCCGGCGGGTTCCCTCGATCTTGATTTCGGCGGCGAATATCATTATCGGCATACCGGCGAGGAACATCTGTGGAATCCGACAACGGTCTCGCGGCTGCAACATGCCGTGATGAACGATGATGCGACAGCATACACGGATTACGCCCGGGCTGTGAATGACCAATCACGAAAACTTTGTACGCTACGGGGATTGTTTGAGTTTAATAAATCCGAGGCGGTCCCTGTCGGAGAAGTGGAGTCGGCCGGTGAGATAGTCAAGAGATTCTGCACGGGAGCAATGAGTCACGGCTCAATCAGCAAAGAAGCGCACGAATGTATGGCTATAGCGATGAATCGACTGGGCGGCATGAGTAACACCGGTGAAGGCGGCGAGAATCCATCACGTTACATTCCGCTGGAAAACGGCGACTCGAAGAACTGTGCCATCAAACAGGTCGCCAGCGGCAGGTTCGGAGTGACCATTAATTATCTCGCTCACGCAACAGAGCTGCAGATTAAGATGGCCCAGGGAGCCAAGCCGGGTGAAGGCGGTCAACTGCCGGGTCATAAAGTAACAAAAGAAATCGCAGCATTACGATACTCGAGTCCCGGAGTGACGTTAATATCGCCACCGCCTCACCATGATATATATTCGATAGAGGATTTGGCGCAGCTTATATATGACCTGAAGTGCAGCAATCCGGGAGTGAAAGTATCGGTCAAACTGGTCGCCGAAGTGGGTGTAGGGACAATTGCCGCCGGCGTTACTAAAGGTAATGCCGATGAAGTTCTTATCAGCGGCCACGATGGGGGAACCGGCGCCAGTCCGCTTTCTTCAATTAAGCATACCGGATGCCCGTGGGAACTCGGCTTGGCTGAGACCCAACAGGTGCTTTTAATGAACGGTCTGCGTGATCGAATTAAGATCCAGGCGGACGGCCAGATGAAGACAGGAAGAGACGTTGTCATAGCCGGTTTGCTTGGGGCTGAGCGTTTTGGATTTGGAACGGCGGCACTTGTAACACTCGGGTGCACGTTGTTGCGCAAGTGTCATCATGGCGCATGCCCGTTCGGAATTGGTACACAGGATCCGGAGCTTCGTGAGAGGTTTGCGGGCAGGCCCGAGTATATCGAGCGATTCATGCACTTTGTTGCTGAGGAAGTGCGTCTGATTATGTCCGAACTGGGCTTTCGCAAATTCGATGACATGGTGGGCAGAGTTGACAAGCTCTCGGTAAGTAAGGCTGTCACCCACTGGAAGGCAAAAGGACTGGATTTTTCAGCCATCTTTCACCAACCAGACATCAGCGACAACAAATCAGTACGGCAAATCCACGCCCAGCCATCTAAGATCGACGACAACCTTGACTGGCAGATTCTGGAAAAAGCAAAACCGGCAATCGAACAGAAGAAGAACGCCGTTATCGAAATGCCAATCCAAAATACGAATCGTACTGCAGGTACCATTCTTAGCAATTATATAGTGCGAAAATTCGGGCCGGATGGTCTTAAAGATGGTGCACTGGAAATTGTTTTTTACGGCTCGGCCGGGCAAAGCTTCGGTGCGTTTTTAGCCCCGGGAATTACACTCAGACTTATCGGCGAGAGCAACGATTATTTAGGCAAAGGTCTTTCCGGTGGTCGAATCGTTGTTATAAAGCCGGAAACAGCACCATTCATTGCTCACGAAAACATAATCGCCGGCAACACACTGCTTTACGGCGCAACTTCCGGTGAAGTATTTATTAACGGTATGGCCGGCGAACGATTTGCCGTGCGAAACAGCGGAGCCACAGCAGTTGTCGAAGGGCTCGGCGACCACGGGTGTGAATACATGACAGGCGGATTGGTCGTCGTTCTGGGCCAGACGGGTTGTAATTTTGCCGCAGGTATGAGCGGCGGCATAGCCTATGTGCTCGATGAGATGCAACTTTTCGATACGCTTTGCAATCTCGACCTGGTGGAACTGGAAAACGTCTGGCACCAAGACGATAAAAAATTGCTACACGATTTAATTCAGCGTCATCATAAGTGGACTCAAAGCAAGCGCGCCCGGCAAATTTTAGATGCCTGGCCTGACATGGTAGGCAAATTTGTAAAAGTTATTCCGATAGACTACGGCATAGCCCTCGAGAAAATGCGGGCGGCGGAGCGCCGGGATACCGAAACAACTCCAGCAACCGAAGAGGTATTTCAATGGGTGAAGTAAAAGGATTTTTGAAATATGACCGGCAGGATGTAGGGCACCGGCCGATTGCAGAACGGATCCGTGACTTTTCCGAATTGGATCTACCGCTTACGCCCGATGAAATTAGACATCAGGCTGCAAGGTGCATGGATTGTGGAATACCGTTCTGCCATGGCGCAGGTTGTCCACTGAAAAATTGCATACCTGATTTTAATGAGCTGGTATATAAGAACCGTTGGAAACAGGCATGTGACTATCTTCATTCGACGAATAACTTTCCGGAAATTACCGGTCGTGTTTGCCCGGCTCCGTGTGAGACAGCATGTACTCTGGCCATCAGTGACGAACCTGTGCTGATTAGACATATTGAGTGTCAGATTGTCGAGCACGGCTTCGAACAAGACTGGATCAAACCGCTGCCGGCCAGGCGAAAAACAGGAAGGAAGGTTGCGGTGATTGGCTCGGGACCAGCGGGTTTGGCTGCTGCACAACAGTTGACACGGGCTGGTCATAATGTAGTCGTTTTCGAAAAAGATGAGCAAATCGGAGGACTGCTGCGTTACGGCATTCCGGACTTTAAGCTCGAAAAGCAAATCATAGATCGCAGACTGGAGCAATTAACTGCTGAAGGAGTCGAGTTTCAAACGGGAGTACTTGCCGGAGAAGATATTTCCGCACGCTATCTGCAGAAGATGTTCGATTGCATCTGTTTGGCTATGGGGGCGGGTCAGCCCCGAGATCTTAACATACCCGGAAGAGGATATGACAACATCATGTTCGCAATGGATTACCTGTCGTCGCAGAACAAAATGTGCTCCGACGAATCAACAGATAAATCAGGCGCTGTCACAGCCAAAGATAAAACAGTAGCTGTCATAGGCGGTGGAGATACAGGCAGCGATTGTGTAGGAACGGCTCGCCGACAGGGGGCAAAAAAAATATATCAATTGGAAATTTTGCCCAAGCCTCCGGAGACTCGACCACAGGATACACCCTGGCCGATGTGGCCGAGAATTATGCGAACATCTTCATCGCATGAAGAGGGCTGTGAGCGGCGCTGGGGCGTAAAGACTAAGAAATTTTCAGGTTATGATACCCAACTTAGACAAATTCACTGCTGTGATGTCGAATGGATAAATAAGTCCGGCAACTGGAAGATAAAGGAAGTGCCCGCCACGGACTTTACTCTTGAAGTTGACCTTGTAATCCTGGCAATGGGATTTTTACATGTTGTCCATGAAGGATTAATTAAAAATCTTGGTTTGCAATTGAATGACAAAGGTGATATATTAGCGAACGGATGCCAAACCAGCGAACCGTGGGTATTTGCCGCGGGCGACTCTGCAAGTGGCGCTTCACTGGTAGTAAGCGCAATCAATAGTGGCCGTCAGGCAGCCACTGCAATCGACCGGTGGTTGCAGAGTAAATGAAAGTAAGGAAACATGAATAACAGAGCTTTAAAAATATATCTTTTTTACTGCTCGAACAGCCTTGATGAAAATGAATTGTCGCTGTGCCGCAACGAGCTGACAGATCATCAACTCAAAACTATCAGTCTGCCCTGTTCGGGAAAGGCGGATATTCCATATCTTGTCAAAGCATTCGAGACCGGTGCAGATGGAATTGTAATAATTACGTGCGAGCTGGGTCAATGCCGGCATCTTGAGGGTAACATGCGTGCAGAAAAACGTGCCGAAGCCGTCGATAAACTGCTCGAAGAGATTGGTGCCGGTACCGGCCATATCACCGCTATCCACGTAAAAGACGGCCGGATAGAAGAGACCATAAATGAAATTAAAAAGTTCTGTGCACAGATAAATCAGCCACAATTAACATCTGCAACTCAGGAGAGATAATTTTAATGAAAGTCGACGGTAAACTTGCAAATGCGATAGAAAGTGGAGATTTCATCCTTACCGCCGAATACCTGCCGGTTGCCGGAATTGACAGTTCCATAGTCGAGTCAGCAGCAAAATCTTTGGGCAAAAGCGCTTTGGCGGTTAATGTCGCCGATAATCATTACAGAGTTGCTATGTCCAGTCTTGCGGCCTCGGTTGCTGTTATGAAGGCAGGTGTTGAGCCGGTGTATCAGATTGTCACACGTGACAGAAACAGAATTGCACTTCAATCGGACTTGCTTGGCGCGGCATCTCTTGGGATAAAAAACGTGCTGTGCCTGTCCGGCTATCACCAGACATTAACCGGCTCTCCTGAATCCGCAAACGTCTTTGATATCGACTCGATTCAGCTTGTCGCTGCAGTAAGGAATATGCGCGATAAAGGCGTACTTCTTGATGGGACAAAAATTGATGGCGAATTCTCCATGCTAATCGGAGCAGTCGCAAATCCTTATATAACGCCCCTTGAGCTAAATCTAATCCGTCTCCATAAAAAAGTCGAGGCAGGAGCAGATATCATCCAGACCCAGGCGGTATTTGACATTGAAGGATTCAGCCGGTGGCTTGATGCGGCACGCAGCGAAGGTATTACAGAAAAGACAGCTATTTTAGCGGGTGTTATGCCATTGGAAAGTGCCGCCGAAGCTGAAAGGCTTCGTGATACTTATACGGACCTGCACATATCCGATGAGCTGATTGAGCGATTAACAGCCGCCGGCAGCAAAGAAGCACAAAAAAAGGAAGGCCTTGCCATCTGTGCTGAAACAATCAAGAAAGTCAAAGATATGAAAGGCCTAAGAGGAATACACATTCTCTCCGGCGGAAAAGAAACCGTTGTGCCTGAGATTCTCGCTGCATCCGGATTGTAAACAGGAAATAACTTATGCCGGAAAAATACCATATAAAAACAAAACCGGTTCCGCCCCGACGTCCTCGTATCGGAAAGTACGGCGTCGTGGACTGGCGGGAAGATTGCGCCAGGTGCCATAATTGCGTGAAGAAAGCGTGCGTATATGACCGCTACCGCAACGAAAACGATTATATACAGAATCTTACTGATGTTGACGCTCTTTACTTCGATTGTATGGGATGTTTTTCCTGCGTACAGGATTGCACAAAAGGCCTTTTATGTTTGTCGATTAATCCGGTCTACGAGGGGATGGGAAACAACTACTGGACTCCGGACATTATCAAAACGACCTGGCTCCAGGCCGAAACGGCCAAAATTCCGGTTTCAGGAGCCGGTTATGGCGGCCCTTTTACAGGAACCGGCTTCGATGCAATGTGGACTGATATGTCGGAAATTGTCCGACCAACCCGTGACGGTATACATGGGCGCGAGTATATCAGCACATCGGTAGATATCGGCAGAAAACCTTCCTTTCTCGTTTTCGAAGAAGGCAAACCAGCCGGTGATTTTCCGCCGCTCTTGTCATTGCCGATGCCGCTTATAATCGATATGACCCCTTCTCAATATAGCCTGCCCGACCTTGGGCCCGTTATCAGGGAGACTGCTGCTCGTACCGACCTGATTGCTATCGTCAATCCGAATGATTGGAATTTTCAGGATTCTGACCAGCAGCAGTACCTGCAGCACGTAGCATTTTACCTGGATTCCGACACTTCAGTGCCACCGAAAGAGGTCTTACGCAAGACACGGCTCGTGGAAATCGCCGATGACAGCAAGGTGCTCGATCGCATAAAGAAGTTGAAAAGCATACATCCCGACACTGTCGTATCCATCAGAGTCGAATTGAATGCTCATGGCTCGCAGCGCGCTATTGAGCTTGCCGGCCTCGAAGAAATAGAAGTCATACACATTGTTGCCGACCTTAACGGCAATGAAATCGGAACAAAGAAGCCTCGCTTCGTAAAGGATATGATACGTGAGATTCATACCGGCCTGATCGAAAAAGGAATACGGGACGATATTACGCTAATCGCAGGCGGCGGCATCGCCCTGCCGGAGCATATGGCCAAGGCAATTATCTGCGGAGCCGATCTGGTCTCAATCGACTTGCCGTTACTGATCTCGTTAGAATGTCATCTTTGCGACAAATGTGAGCCGGGGATGCCATGCCCGGCAAAACTTGAAAATATAGATCCGGATTACGGCACAGGGCGAATGACAAATTTAATCGCAGCTTGGCACGACCAGTTGATTGAGGTTATGGGTGCGATGGGAATGCGTGAGGCACGCCGTCTTCGCGGCGACGTCGGACGTGCAATGTTTTTTGAAGACCTTGAGGAAGAGACCTTTGGCAGACTATTCGGTACAAGAAAAAACAATTGAGGAAATACTGCCGGAAAACACGCTGAAAACGCGAGTGCCACAGACAAAGGTAGCTCGCGGCATAAAACCGGCACTGCCCCGTTTCCGCAACGAAATCGGTAAATACATTGTTCACCGGAGCAGCGAGTGTATAAGTTGCGGCAAGTGCGCCAAGATATGTCCTTACGGCGTGCACGTATTCAAGCCGGGCTATAAATATTTTGCCTCGCCCCAGGACCACCTTTGCATCGGGCCGGCTTGCGAGAAAACTGACCATTACTGCGTGGCATTATGCCCGACCGGCGCGCTGAAAGTTGCCGATAATCCAATGACCGAAGGGCTTGGTGATTTCCGCTGGACGGCGGACATGATTATGGCCACGTGGAAAATGGCACAGACCGGCGACGTGCCGCCCGAAAAATACGGACTTGAATATCAATGCGGCGATTCCGGCGGCGGTTTCGACCGACTAAGGTTTAAATTCCCCGACAAACCGCCCATTGAAATCGACGAGGAGAAGATCGATACCAGCATCGAGCTTAACAAACGCGATGACGGCCGGCCTAAAATCAAAATCGACGTCCCCTGGTACGGCGGGGGTATGTCGTTCGGATCGGTCAGCAATGTCACGCAGCTCTCCAAGGCTCGAGCAGCGGTGGCATGGAACACTTTTACGTGCACCGGCGAGGGTGGATACATGGAACGAATGCGACCTTACGACGACCATGTAATTACGCAGGTCGCCACGGGGCTATTCGGGGTGCGCGAGGAAACAATTCAACGCGTTCCGATCGTGGAATTCAAATATGCTCAGGGCGCAAAGCCCGGTCTCGGCGGACACCTGCTGGGTGACAAGAACACGGTCAGCGTCGCACGGATGCGCGAAGCGGTGCTCGGCATATCGCTGTTCTCGCCTTTCCCTTTCCACAGCGTGTATTCCATCGAAGACCACATGAAACACATCGACTGGATCAAGCACATTAACAAGCGTGCATTAATCGCTACGAAAGTCTCGACTCCGACTGATGTGGACATGGTCGCCGTGGGAAGTTACGCCGCAGGCACTCATATCGTCCATATAGACGGCGGCTACGGCGGTACGGGTGCGGCCCCGAACATCGCAAAGAAAAATATCGCGATGCCTATCGAATATGCCATCGATAAAGTCCATGGCTTTCTCGTTGCTGAAGGCGTTCGCGATAAAATAACCCTGATAGCCAGCGGCGGAATACGCACTGCGCACGATATAGCAAAGGCCATCGCCCTCGGCGCCGACGGTGTTGTAGTCGGCACCAGCGAGTTAGTGGCGCTCGGCTGCGTCAGATGCACTCGCTGTGAAAGCGGTCGCGGCTGCCCGCGGGGCATTGCTACAACCGATCCGGTGCTGTCAAAGAAAATGGATATCGAATGGGGCACACAACGCCTTATCAACGTTTACAACGCCTGGCATAAAGAGCTTGTCGAAATCCTCCGAAGGTTCGGCTTAAGCAGCATCGGGCAGTTGAGGGGACGAACAGACCTTCTGATGCATCTTGATTACAGCAATGACGTGAAGGTGAAAAGATGAACAGAGATTTAATTGAACGACTCACACGCTCAAGAGGACGCCTTGTAGAAGGACTTAATCCTGGCCGTAATATAAAAAAGAGTGCCGATGAAGGCGGCTGCGGCGTCGTCGGCTTCTGTTGCACAGAACCTGTCGCCGGCGGGCATATTTACGAGCCCTCCAGGCAAATGCACAATCGCGGCAACGGCAAAGGCGGCGGAATCGCTGCTGTGGGATTCGATCCGGAGCAGCTTGGCGTCAGCCGGCAGGTGCTGGACGATTATTACATGCTGCACATCGCGCTGCTGGACGCAAAAGTACACTCCGAGATGGAGAAGCGATTCATCAAAGCCAATTTCGAAATAGCATCTTCCGGCAAGCTTGATACCATCGAAGACTGGCAGTCTGTCGAAGGTCTTCAGGTCAGACCGCCGGATGTCTGGCGTTACTTTGTTCGTGTAAAAGACAACGTGCTCGACAAATTCATAGCAGAAAACAATCTGCAGCAGCTTGAGCGGCGTGATGCCGAAGATGAGTTCGTTAATCAGAACAGCTTTAAGCTCAACCAGGAATATTACGCTTCGCTCGGCGAGCAAAAGGCCTTTGTCCTCTCGCACGGCAGAAATATCATGATACTCAAGGTCGTCGGCTACGCAGAGGCGATTGTAAAATACTACAAAATCGAGGACATCCGCGCCTACGTCTGGATAGCTCATCAGCGATACCCCACGAAAGGCCGGGTGTGGCACCCTGGCGGAGCGCATCCTTTTGCCGGGATTGATATGGCGCTTGTGCATAACGGCGATTTTGCAAACTATCACTCGGTCAGCGAATATCTCAGACAGCGAAATATATATTCGCAATTTCTAACCGACACCGAAGTTTCCGCCCTGTTGTTCGACCTGCTGTCAAGGACTTATCGCTATCCGCTCGAATATATTATCGAGGCGATGGCGCCGACGACCGAACGTGACTTCGATTGTCTCGACGAAGAGAAACAGAAGGTTTACAGGGCAATCCAGGCCACACACATTCACGGCTCGCCGGACGGTCCCTGGTTCTTCATCATCGCTCGTAATATCGCCAGGCAAAACATGTTCCAGCTACTGGGCATCACCGATACGGCAATGCTCCGGCCGCAGGTATTCGCTTTCAGCGACGGCGAAGTGCAGGTCGGGCTGATTTGTTCGGAAAAGCAGGCAATTGATGCTACGCTGTTAAGCCTGTCAAAAGATGACAAGCGAATTTGCCCGGTGGCCGACCGCTACTGGAACGCCCGGGGCGGCAGTCATACGGACGGCGGCGCTTTTATCTTCAATATTATGCCGGATGCATCCAGCAGGATGCGGATGGAGTGTACTGACAAATTCGGAGTGCCTGTTCCTATGCCCGGTGGAACCGAGGAGTGCGATTTTTCCCGGGGTATCTCATTATCAACTGAATCAGAAGAAACTATTCAGGAAATAATCAGCGAGAAATTCGTACCCGGCAACGCCCCAGTTATTTTTGAAATGATTTGTGAAGCACTGCCGCAATGGACGTTCGATGAGTTTCGTCTGGCTTGCCGGCAAATCGCCATGCAGGCAAAAGACGCTTCCAGGACGGCTATTGCGATTGAAGTTCTGACCCTGCTGAATGATAGAAAATACTCTTGTGGAAACAAAAAGAGCAGCCACGCCATACATATTATCCGTGAAGAACTTAGACGGATTTTCCTTGGTCTGCCCCGCCTGGGATCCGAAAAAGTACCGGACAGCACCTTTCGTTTGATTGATTTCAACACTCGCGATGCACTACGATCGCCGCAGGAAGGTGAGAAGATTCTCGTAATTGATGCTGCCGACTTCCCTGCTGAGGGTGATGAATGCGACGCCGCGATTTTAAGAGATGCATATATGAAGGATTGGCAACGTTTTATTACGTTCGGATGCCGGGGCCAGCGTTTTACTGGCTGCGGTCTCGGCCCTGAGACTGATGATGTTACAATAGATGTTTATGGAAGTTCCGGTGATTACCTCGGCTCAGGCATCGACGGTCTTACTATCTCGGTACACGGAAACGCACAGGACCAGCTCGGTCAAATCATCAAGCGCGGCAAACTCGTAATCCATGGTGACACGGGCCAGACATTCATGTACGGTGCCAAAGGAGGCGAAGTTTACGTCCTCGGCAACGCCGCCGGACGGCCCCTTATCAACTCGGTGGGCAGGCCCAAAGCGGTAATAAATGGTACGTGCCTGGACTTTCTCGCCGAGTCGTTCATGGCCGGCGAACCTTTGAACAATGGCGGTTTCGTCGTGCTTAATGGAGTCAGGTTTGATGATGACGGTCATATCGTTCCGCTTCCGGAGCCTTACCCCGGCAGCAATCTGTTCTCGCTGGCGTCCGGCGGGGCAATCTATATGCGTGATCCGGAAAATAAATGTGACGAGCAGCAGTTGAACGGCGGGCAATTCGTGCCGCTGACCGATGCAGACTGGAAGCTGATACTCCCATATTTAGAAGAAAACGAACGCCTTTTTGGAATAGCCGTTGATGACCTTTTGAATGTAGACGGCAAGAAATGCGAGCCGATGGAAGTCTATCGTAAAGTCATCCCTTCGAAAAGTGCGGTCTCCGAAGCCATCGCCGACACGGACGATGTGGCTGCAGATTTTGAGGCTTCCGAGCAGGTCGTGACATAATTATAGAAAATACACTGGATTTTGGATTCCCGGCAAGAGAAAAAAGAATGACAATCACAATTAAAAAAAGCGGCAAAGAAACCGAAAGCCTGATTCGCAGAGTCGAAGAAATCTCCGGTGTTGACCTTGACGTTTGCTATCAGTGCAAGAAGTGCACAAGCGGATGCCCGGTAGCAAATTTGACTGAATCGCCCCCCTCGGAAATTATGAGACGGCTGCATCTTGGCGCCGGCGACGAGCTTCTGGGCAGCGACATTATCTGGGCCTGCGTATCGTGCGAGACGTGCTCGGCGAGATGCCCGATGGGAATCGACATTGCCGCAGTAATGGATGCGCTGCGGATTCTGTCAGTCGAAAAGAAAGCGGAAAAACAGGAAGGTAACATGCCGTTATTGAACCGTGCGTTCCTCTCGACCGTCAGGCTATTCGGTCGCACGTATGATATCGCAATGATTGCCGCTTATAAAATCGGCACGCTAAAACTTATGAACGACACCGAAAAGTTCCCAACCATGCTGAAAAAACGGAAGATCGCCCTGCTGCCGCCAACCGGCGCCGACAGAAAAGTGACAAGGCGAATCTTCAAAAAAGCGAAACAAAATAAGGCGGGCAAAGAATGAAATATGCATATTATCCGGGATGTTCGGCCCATTCGACAGCACGTGACATGCACGAATCCTCCGTGGCCGTAGCCGGGGCGCTCGGCATCGACCTTGTCGAGCCGGAAGGCTGGACCTGCTGCGGCGCCACTGCAGCTCACCAGACCGACCGAGTTCTTGCTGCATCGCTGCCGGCGGCAAACCTGCTTAAAGCCCGGGACATGGGTCTGGACATGGTTGCCAATTGTGCGGCCTGTTATAACAGAATGAAAACAGCCAATCACGAGGTATCTACAGATCCTGCCATGCGAAAGCTGGTGGGTGACGCCGTCGGCAGAGATTATGACGGCACAGTCAAGGTCAGACACATCGTTGAAGTTCTGCTCGAGGATTTCGGTCTCGACAACATTAAAAATGCTCTGAAACGCTCGCTAAAAAGTCTTCAGGTCGCCTGTTATTATGGATGTCTGCTGGTCCGTCCGCATGAGGTCACGAATTTCGACGACCCGGAGAATCCCACTTCTCTGGATAAACTTGTAACCGCGATGGGTGGAGTTAGTCTCGACTGGCCGCATAAAGTCGAATGCTGTGGCGGCGGACTCTCTTTAACGAGAACAGATATCGTCGTCAAACTCACCGATTCGATAGTGGGAATGGCAAAAGCCGCCGGAGCACAGTGCATCGCGGTTAGCTGTCCCATGTGCCAGATCAACCTGGATTTGCGGCAGCAGGATATAGAAAAACAAACGGGGACACGTCACGATATGCCGATTCTGTATATTACACAGCTTCTCGGGCTTTGCCTCGGTATTTCGCCCGGCAAACTCGGACTGAGTAAACTGATGGTATCTCCGGCAAAAGTTATTGAAAAAATAGAAGTACATGCTAATGGGTAAAAACAACGAGAAAAAAATTGGAGCGGTGCTGGTGCAGGGCGGCGGCATAGCCGGCGTTCAGGCATCGCTTGATTTGGCCAACTCCGGCTTCAAAGTATATCTCGTCGAACGCTCGGCCGCTATCGGGGGAATGATGGCACGCCTCGACAAGACGTTCCCGACCGGCGATTGCGCTACGTGCATCGTCTCGCCAAAGCTCGTCGAATGCGCGCGGAATCTTAATATTGAAATCCTGACACTCTCGGAAATAACTGATTTGCAGGGCGAGCCCGGCCGCTTCAAGGCAACGGTGAAGATACATCCGAGGTATATCGATGAGCAGAAGTGCACCGCGTGCGGCGACTGCACAGAGGCCTGTCCGGTGAATATCCCCGATCCTTTCGACCGTAACCTTGGGACACGAAAGGTTATCGCAAAGCATTATGCACAGGCAGTCCCAAATGTTTTTAGCATCCTAAAAGAAGGTCACGCTCCCTGCAAAACCACATGCCCGGCAAACATCAATGTTCAGGGTTATATCCAGCTTATCAAGAAAAAAGAATATATCAAAGCCGTCGAGATGATCAGACGTCGTAATCCACTCTCTGCGATTTGCGGCCGCGTCTGCACGCACCCGTGTGAAGATGCCTGCACCCGCAGGGATCTCGATGACCCTGTAGCTGTAAGGCTGCTTAAAAGATTTGCTTCCGACAAAGAGATGGAAATGATCGAGTCCGGCGAGCTGGCGATGCCGGAAGAAAAAACTCCCGCTCCGGATGCGAAGAAGGTGGCAGTAATTGGTGCCGGCCCGGCGGGACTTACCCTTGCCAGCGACCTTGCCGACAGCGGTTTTGCCGTTACGATATACGAAGCACTGCCAGCCGCCGGCGGAATGTTGCGATGGGGAATCCCGGAGTATCGCCTGCCAAAGAAGGTGCTCGCACACGAAATCGAGCTGATAAGGCGCAAGGGCGTGACCTTTGTTCTAAACTGCCGTGTCGGAGAAGATATTTCAATCGAAAAAATCCGCGCTGAAAATGATGCCGTATTTATCGGTGTCGGTGCTCACAAGAGCCGCAAGCTTGGTGTGGAAGGCGAAGAACTGACAAATGTTCATCAGGGCACAGAATTCCTCAGGCAAGCAGGCTCTGAGGAAGATAAACCCACGGTCCGAAAGAAAGTCGTCGTAATTGGCGGCGGCAATGTCGCCGTTGACGTCGCTCGTACCGCCCTGAGACTCGGAGCAGAAAACGTAGAGATGGTGGCTCTCGAGCAGCATAATGAAATGCCCGCTTATCCTGAAGAAATCGAAGCGACTCTTGCCGAAGGGATAAAAATCCGAAACGGCTGGGGGCCTCGAAACATTCTCGGAGATGGTTCGGTTGCCGGGATTGAGCTTAAAAGATGTATTCAGGTCTTCGACAAAGAGGGACACTTCAATCCGGTTTATGATGAAAATGACCGTATCTCAATCGTTGCCGACCAGGTCATCGTTGCCATAGGCCAGAAAAATGACGATGCTTTTCTTGAGCACGTCGGCGCCCACACCGAGCGAGGCAGTTTAAAGGCGGATCCGGTTACCCTCCATACATCGATCGAGGGTGTTTTCGCCGGAGGTGATACCGTTTTCGGCCCAGCATCCATAATCGAAGCGGTCGCCGCCGGTAAACGTGCCGCCGAATCTATCGAGCGATATCTCAAAGACCAGGACCTCCGAGCTTCCCGTTTTGAGGAAACAATCAAACCTATTCCTGAAGAGCTTTTGCCTTCGACAAAAGATATTGAAAAGAAGCCGCGGACTGTCTCCGGCAAGCTTTCGATTCAAAAAAGAATCAGCAGCTTCGATGAGGTCGAAACGGGATTCTCCCAAGAAGAGGCGATCGCCGAGGCCGAGCGATGCCTCAATTGTGCTTTATGCTCGGAGTGCGAACAGTGCGTTCTGGCCTGCGAACGAGATGCAATCGATCATAATATGACCGAACGCATCGTCGAGCTGGATGTCGGCTCGGTGCTGCTTACCCCCGGATTCGATGAGTTCGACGCAGCAAGAAAAGGCGAATTCGGCTACGGGCGCTATCCCAACGTCGTGACAAGTGTGCAGTTCGAGCGGATGCTTTCGGCCGCCGGTCCTTTCGAAGGCCACGTGATACGCCTGACAGACGGCCGACAGGCAAAACGTATCGCATGGATACAATGCGTTGGCTCGCGTGATGCTGCCTGCGGCAATGAATACTGCTCGTCGATATGCTGCATGGCAACCACAAAACAGGCCATGGTTGCCATGGACCACGTCTCCGGACTTGAGGCGACGATTTTCTACATGGACATCCGGGCGCACGGCAAAGATTTCGACCAGTATTACGAGCGGGCCAAAGGCAATGATAATATCCATTACATAAAAAGTATCCCCTCGCGGATTGTCCAGATGCCCGGAACGAGGGACCTGCGTTTGCGTTACGTCGGCGAGGATAACCAGCTCAGGGAGCAGCAATTCGACCTTGTCGTGCTGTCTGTAGGCATGGAACCTTCGGCATCGGTTAGTGACATTACATCCCGGCTCGGGATAGAGCTTAACGAGTTCGGATTTTGTGCTACGGACCGTTTGTTGCCGTTAGAGACTTCCCGGCCGGGTGTTTTTGTCGCCGGGGCATTCCAGGAACCGAAGGACATCCCCGAGACGGTCACACAGGCAAGCGGCGCCGCCGCCGGAGCGATGGAGCTTCTCGCGCCGGCAAGAAATACTCTCGTGACCAAAAAAGTCTATCCCGACGAGCATGATATCACCGACGAGGAGCCGCGTATCGGAGTCTTTATATGTCACTGCGGAATCAATATCGCTTCTGTGGTGGACGTCGAGCGTGTCACTGAAGCGGTTGCGAGCGAGCCGGATGTAGTAATGGCGGCGCATACCATGTTCACCTGTTCGGACACAAGCCTGGTCAACGTAAAAGATATGATTCGCGAGCACCGGCTTAACCGTATCGTTGTTGCCTCGTGCACACCTCGAACGCACGAGCCTCTGTTCCGTGAGACGCTGCGCGAGGTCGGTCTGAATCAGTATCTGTTCGAACTGGCAAATATAAGAGACCAGTGCTCCTGGGTGCACTCTTCCGAGCCCCAAGCAGCTACGGAAAAAGCCATTGAACTCGTGAGAATGTCTATCGCCCGGGCGCGTCTACTGGAGCCCCTCGAAGGTACATCTCTGAAGGTTGACCGGAGCGCCCTTGTGATTGGAGGCGGCCTGAGCGGTATGACTGCTGCATTATCTCTTGCCGACCAGGGATTCAAAGTGCATCTTGTCGAGCAAACTAATACTCTCGGCGGACATCTGGCTGAAATATATCGCACGCTGGAGCACAATAATATCTCCGATTTTGCTGCTGAGTTGATACGAAAAGTTGAAAGCCACTCGAATATAAATCTCTATATGGAAGCGGAAATTTCCGCCATCTCAGGCCACATCGGCAAATTTCAAACAACACTCTCAACTAACAGCAGGAAAACAGAAATCTCCAGCGGCGTAATCATCGTAGCTACCGGCGCCGAGCAGGCCGAGGCCTCGGAATTTCTGTACGGCCAATCCGATGCCGTGATGACGCAGGTCGAGCTGGCCAAACGCCTGCACGAACAAACATTTGATGCCGAAGGCCGGAATATCGTTATGATTCAGTGCGTCGGCTCCCGCAACGACGAGCATCCCTATTGCAGCAGGATTTGCTGCTCAATCGCTGTCAAGAACGCGCTGGCCATCAAAGAACAGTATCCGGATTCCAATGTATTTGTCCTTTACCGTGATGTCAGAACTTACGGCTTCCGCGAAACATATTATCAGAAGGCCCGCGAGGCCGGCGTGCTTTTCATCCGCTACGACAAAGACGAGCCACCTGCGGTTTCCGATGAAAACGGCCTTATAATTAAGCTCAAAAGCCCTGACTTTCCCGAGCCGATTGAAATAGAAGCCGACAATGTCATTCTCAGCACAGGCATCGAGGCCGGCCCGGATAACAAGCGCCTTTCGGACATGCTTAAAGTTCCTCTTAACTCCGATGGCTTCTATGTCGAGGCTCACATGAAACTAAGGCCGGTAGATTTTGCCACCGAAGGTATTTTCCTATGCGGGCTGGCACATTCGCCGAAGTGCATCGACGAGAATATTTCGCAGGCGAAGGCGGCCGCCGCACGCGCCGCTACCGTGCTTTCGAAGAAGTATCTCGACGTCAGCGCACAGGTCTCATATGTCGACCAGGACAAGTGCATCTCGTGCATGACCTGTGTCACCGTATGCCCGTACAACGCGCCGTTTTGTAATCAGGACGGCAAGGGCCAGATCGAAGCGGCAAAATGCATGGGCTGCGGAATCTGCGCCGGCGAATGTCCGGCACGCGCAATCCAACTGGCCCATTTCGAGGCCGACCAGTTTAAGGTAATGATAGACAAATTATTCGAAAGAGAAGTTTTTAATAATGAACTCAGAAGCGTTCGAACCTAAAATTCTGGCTTTCTGCTGCCATTACTGCGCCTACGCATCGGCTGACCTTGCCGGCACGATGCGGATACAGTATCCGCCGAACGTCCGCATCATCCGCACGCCCTGCACCGGCCGGCTGGAGGTCGAGTATTTTATAAAGGCTTTCGAGCAGGGCGCCGACGGTGTGCTCATAGCCGGCTGCCTCGAGGGCGGCTGCCATTTCATCGAGGGCAACCTTTGCGCCAAACGCCGGGTAAATGCCGCCCGGGACCTCCTGGCTGAAATCGGGCTCGAAGCCGAGCGCCTGCGCATGGTCAACGTCTCAGCCGCTGAAGCACGTCCTTTAGCTGAACATATCAAAGATATGGTCCAAACCGTTCGCAGGCTTGGCTCAAGCCCGATAGCGGCGAACACCACTTCAATAACGGAGAATCTTCCATGATAGTCGCACATAGAAAAAGCATACCCGAACTCATAGAAATACTGACAGGTCACAATAAAGTGCTTGTGCTCGGCTGCGGCACCTGCGTGACAGTGTGTCTTGCCGGCGGCCAGCGTGAGGTCGGCATCATCGCCTCGGCGCTGCGCATGGCGTCGAAGCTTCGCGGCCAAGCGCTCGAAGTAGAGGAACTGACAATCGAGCGACAGTGTGACAATGTTTTCATCGAGACCGCTGTCGAAGCGGTCGAACGAAACGACGCTATCCTTTCGCTCGGGTGCGGCGCCGGCGTTCAGGCCATCGCCGAACGCTTCAGCGACAAACCGGTTTATGCCGGTCTCGATACGACTTTCATCGGAATTCTCGAAGAACGGGGCATCTGGACGGAAAAATGCTCCGCGTGCGGCGACTGCGTGCTGCACAATTACGGCGGCATATGCCCGATCACGCAATGCGCCAAGCAACTGCTGAACGGCCCATGCGGCGGCTCTCGTGAAGACCGCTGCGAGGTCCGCCCCGACCGCCCGTGCGCATGGCAGCTCATATACCAGCGGCTAAAAGACATCGGCCAGCTCGACAGGCTCCGGAAAATACAGCCGCCGAAAAACTGGTCTACCAGCCTCGACGGCGGCCCCCGAGTAATCGTCCGCGAAGACCATAGAATCTAACCACTCTCAGTGAAGCTCCCATGCGGCCCAGATGTCACTTACCGCCCTTCTCCCGAAGCGTATGGGAGGCCGTCCCAATTCGAACGCCCCGAGGTCGGGCGCTTTTCCTGCGTAATCGTCGTTAAAGTTCGCCAGCCTTACACCCGCATCGATAACGGGATTCGGCACTGTCGTCACCGGATCGGTTAAGGTTACGGTCTTGTCTCCAAATTGGGTTGGAACCTTGCCCCATTTGATTCTTGTTGTCGTTGAAGCGGGATAAAACTCCAGACCGTACGATTTGACAAATGCCGGATTGCCCCGGATTCCATGCCGTTCTTTGGCGATGCCTCGATCCATGCCGGTGAAAAGGTCGTAATCGAAATCGCATGGCGTCTCGACTTCTCGCGAAGAAGTCAGCCGGCCCGGGCAATCAAAAATGTTGTTTCGCGTCACTGTATTCGGATTGACATGACCGCTGAATACATGAAACGCGCCTTTGGGTTGAATGGCGGTGTTGTGAAAGACGAATTTTCTTCCGCCTCCGAATTCGTTCCTTTCGCCTGTTTTTATCATGCTGCCACCGAGTGGATCACGATGCGTCCTGCGGCTTTCGCCGAAAACGTTCCGAAAGATATACAGCGGCCCTTTCGACGTGCACGCGGTGGCGATGTGCTGGAACGTCTTCTCGATATAGTTATTCCATATCCGAACGTTCATATTCGCCCCTTCGCTTTCGATTGCATCGTCCCAGACGTGGGTGATTATGTTGCCGTAAATGTCCGAGTCGCGATTCGGGCTTCCCTCGAAGCTGAAATTGGACGCTCCTCCTATAGCATCGTTATAGCCGTGGTCTTCTGTCGAACGAATCTCGTTGTAGCGGATGACGTTTCCGCCGCTCGAATTGATAAGGGTAATCGCCTGCGGCCCGGCCGGATGTCCCGTGTCCCAGTCATTAGATGCTCCGCGCGGATTTTCAATCAGATTACGCTGAATCGTCAGGTTGCCCGAGCGGCGCTCGGCGTAAATCGCGCTGTCGGTGTTGCCTTGGTTTCCATAGCTTTTCGGCCCCCCTATCCTGCCCCAGAATGTAAAATGGCAGTCTTCGACAACAACATCATGCTGTTCCGATTTGATTACGAGGGCGTGAATCGCAGCATTACAAAATTCGACTCCTCGAACGATAACATAATCGGCGTCAATAACACATGTGTAATTTTCCGCGTTTCTAACATCAATCGTCGCTTTCGAATCTTTTGCCGGCATGATCAAATGGTAGCCTTCCGGTGAACCGGATTCGGTTATAACCAGTGTTTTCGAGTTGATTTCGCTTTCAAGATACGTAATCTTGCCGATGGGAAAAGAATCGTTCCTTGTTTGGCATGTCAGCTCGCGGCTTTTGTCTTTAAGATTGATTTTGATGCTATAGCTTGTATCCGGCTGCAAACCTACGATACTGCCGCGATACTGGCTGTCTCGCGGGTCATAAACCAGCGGATAACCTTCCCGCCATGCCGATTCACCCTCCTGTCTGAACTGGACATCGCATGATCCCAGATCTCGTGATTTGAAATATAATCCGATACATTCATAGGTAGCTACGGCTTGAAAATCGCCCTCACCGGAGCCATAAGATGCTGAAATTCCGGCTGTCGTGCAGAAAAGAACGAATAGAATCAATTTAGTGCTGTGTGTGATTGTGCTCATAGAAGTACTCCTGAATAGTTGAATTTAGCTAATTACCCATCTTGTTCCAATCATATCAGGCACCATGCGTTTGTCAATCTACAGCAGCAAAACCAGGCAAACCGGGGCATCTGCGGGATACTGAAATTGGCTTTGTTTTTTCGCTATCTTCATTCACCTGAAATAACCATAAATCATTGTTATTACTGATTATGCGCCATTATCTAACTCCAGCAAATTGGCTTTGTTTTTTCAAATACACTCTGTAAAACGTGCTATCAGAGCTTTCATTCCACCTCAATTCCTCTTATTTCGGGTTGCGTGATTTAAACTTCCGACCAAAACCCGACGATTGGCTTTGAATTGGGTTTGTTTTTTCGCCATCCCAAAGCACATATTTCTTCATAATCACCTTTCAGTAAAGAGCATGCGCCATTTTCTCCCCAATGCAAATTGGCTTTGTTTTTTCAAGTAGGGTATAAACCAAGAAACCACGAATTTACACGAATAAACACATCTTTATAAAATCCTGATTACCTGATATCCTCCTTCTGTATTCTGTCTCCTGAATTCTGTATTCTGTTTTTTAACTATTATACGAACAGCAACTAAAAAAGCGGGCATTTTTTAAATAAATCTCCTTGAGACGGCGTTCTTATGAGATGGACAGCGTTTAGAGGATTTCTGCACTTTTTTCTTTTGCTATGCCCATAAAACGCTAAAAATGGCGTTTGCATAAAAATTATTAAAAAATCCCAAAAAATATCGCCAAATTAGGTGGATTTGTGGTACTAATAATATAGAAAAGCAGTAATTTTTCAGCGGTTGATCAGCAGCGAAAGATGTGTGGCCGGAGTATACGGTCGTTAGCAACGCCGTATGACGGGCACCTTTGAGATAAGCGGCAAAGACAGACATACGGCGGGATTTTGAGTTCAGAACGAATATGGGATTTTGTATGCACATGCTGTAGTCAGTATGTCGGGAAGCAAAACCATAGGCCATCTCAAAATTAAAATAGTAAATAGTCAATCGTCAATCGTAAATCCCAAGGCCTTTACACTCATCGAGCTTTTAGTGGTGATTGCAATCGTTGCCTTGTTGATAGCAATTTTGCTACCAGCACTACAAAGAGTCAGAAAGCAGGCGAAGGCGGTTCTCTGCCAAGCAAATCTTAGGCAGTGGGGAACGATATTCTCCATGTACACTGAAGATAACCAGGGATGGTTTCCTCCGCTCTCCCTCAAATACCACCTTAGTTCCGTGTGGTTTCTGCTAGGCTCATCCCTGTACGATGATGATCCAAACACACCTCCGGCATACTACGATGTTAGGACCGAAGGCATAGCCTGTTGTCCCATGGCCATCAGAGCCGGGAGCAATGGACACTTCACTGCCTTTGCCGCATCGCATGGTATACTTGAGATAGCTGGCACAGGGGGTTCAACATTTGAAGCCTGGGAGATTACAGGCACCCGTCCGCCATTTCGCTGCAGCTATGGCTTTAACGAATGGTTGTTCCATCCCTCATTTGGTCCTATTACCTTTTACGGAGAGAATCTGGGCTTAGACATTTCTTCCATTAGGGGCAAGGCCAACATCCCCACACTTCTCGATTCGGCACACGTTGCGCATATGCCTGACGAGATATATTTCCCACCGCCAATGACCGAGTCCGATACATATAGTACCCTCTCGTCGTTCTGCATAAACCGGCACAACGGGTACATAAACGCTCTTTTCCTTGACTGGTCAGTAAGAAAGATAGGGCTCAAGGAATTGTGGACGTTTAAATGGCATCGCCAGTTCGACACGGCAAATGAATGGACTAGGGCAGGGGGTGTCCAACCCGAAGACTGGCCGGAATGGATGCGGAATTTTAAGGATTACTAAAAGGATTCGCATGGACAGCTAGGTAACTGTTGCGAATTATCATGTTCTGCTTGATTAAAAACCCCGCAATGAATTGCGGGGCTAAATATATTGCTGTAATCGCTGAAAACAGGAAAAATCGACACTTCTTACTTCATTTCTTGACATGCCGTGTTTGTCTGGCTAAAATCCGGCGATTCTACTGTGGTCATGAGACTCAAGGGAATCGTCCAAATACAAAAATACTGGGTCTTGTGCCCTAAGTTTATACGCAAAATCGATGTTTATTAGAGGAACTTATAATGCCGAAACGTAAGGATATCCACAAGGTACTGATTATTGGCTCTGGCCCGATTATCATCGGCCAGGCCTGCGAATTCGATTATTCCGGCACCCAGGCGTGCAAAGCCCTTCGGAAGCTGGGCTATGAAATCGTGCTGGTCAATTCCAATCCGGCAACAATTATGACTGATCCCGGCATGGCGGATGTGACGTATATCGAGCCGCTAAACGTCAAAACCATAGAGCGGATCATCGCAAAAGAAAAACCCGATGCACTGCTGCCGAACCTGGGTGGTCAGACAGGCCTTAACCTTTCGGCTGAACTTTCACGAAAAGGCATACTGGACAAATACGGCGTCCAGATCATCGGTGTAAAGGTCGATGCCATAGAACGCGGGGAAGACCGGCAGTCATTCAAGGACACGATGAACAAGCTTGGCATCGAAATGCCGCGAAGCGAGATCGCAAACAGCCTTGAGGAAGCGGAAAAATCGCTTGAGAACATCGGCCTGCCCTGCGTTATACGCCCCGCTTATACCATGGGCGGAACGGGCGGCGGACTGGTTTACAACATCGAGGAATTCCGTGCCATCGTCAACAGAGGCCTTTCCGCCAGCCTTGTCGGGCAGGTGCTCGTCGAGGAATCCGTGCTGGGATGGGAAGAGCTGGAGCTTGAGGTTGTGCGCGATGCAAAGAACCAGATGATTACTGTGTGCTTTATCGAGAATGTCGATGCCATGGGCGTTCATACTGGTGACTCATACTGCACAGCACCGATGTTGACCATAGACGAGAAACTACAGAAGCGTCTCCAGAAACATTCTTACGACATAGTCGAAGCCATCGGCGTAATCGGCGGGACAAATATTCAGTTCGCCCACGATCCCAAAACCGGCCGGGTCGTAGTCATCGAAATCAATCCGCGAACATCTCGGTCGTCGGCACTTGCTTCCAAGGCAACCGGTTTCCCTATTGCCATGGTTTCATCCATGCTGGCAGGCGGCCTGACGATGGACGAGATTCCGTATTGGCGGGATGGTACACTCGAAAAATACACGCCTTCGGGAGATTACGTAGTTGTCAAGTTTGCTCGCTGGGCTTTTGAGAAATTCAAAGGAATTGAAGACAAGCTGGGCACACAGATGCGCGCTGTCGGCGAGGTCATGAGTATCGGCAAGAACTATAAAGAAGCACTTCAAAAGGCGATCCGCTCGCTCGAAACTGGCCGGCACGGATTGGGCTTCGCCAAAGATTTTAACAATAAATCGGTCGATGAGCTTTTAGATCTTTTATCAGAAGCAACAAGCGAGCGACAATTCATTATGTACGAGGCCCTCCGGAAAGGCGTCAGCGTCAAAACGCTTCACGAAAAAACATATATCAAGGCCTGGTTCATCGAGCAGATGAAAGAGCTGGTGGAGCTGGAAGAAAAAATTCTGACCTATAAAGGCAAGAAGCTGCCTGACAAGCTTTTGATCCAGGCGAAAAAAGATGGATTTGCGGACAAGTATCTGGCAGAATTGCTGAATATTCCGGAAAAAGAAATCAGGGAAAGACGTCTCGGGCTGAAAGTTACCGAGGCGTGGGAGCCTGTGCCCGTTAGCGGCGTGGAAAACGCGGCCTATTACTTTTCCACGTATAACGCTCCTGACATGGTTGAGGTCAGCAAGAAACGCAAGATAATGGTTCTCGGCGGCGGCCCCAACCGAATCGGCCAGGGCATCGAATTCGATTACTGCTGTGTTCATGCCGCATTTGCCCTTCGGGATGAAGGCTACGAAACCATTATGGTCAACTGTAATCCGGAAACGGTCTCGACCGACTACGACACTTCGGACAAGTTGTATTTCGAGCCTCTCACGGTAGAAGATGTGTTGAGTATATATCACAAGGAAAAACCGGAAGGAGTTATCGTCCAGTTCGGAGGACAAACTCCGCTGAATATTGCCGGAGAGCTGGAGGCTACCGGGATCAAAATCATCGGCACCTCGCCCGAAAAGATTGACTTAGCCGAAGACAGGGACAGGTTCCGAAAGCTGATGAAGAAGCTCGGCATTCCGCAGCCGGAATCCGGCATGGCAAGCAACCTGGACGAAGCTCTCAAGATAGCAAAGAAAATCGGCTATCCACTGATGGTCCGACCTTCGTATGTACTCGGAGGCCGTGCTATGGAGGTGGTGCATGATGAAGAAATGCTGCGATACTACGTCGCCAGAGCGACGGATGTCTCGCCGGAGCGGCCGATTCTGATAGACAAGTTTCTCGAAAACGCCATCGAGGTCGAAGCCGACGCCATCGCGGACGGTACGGATGCATTCGTGCCGGCGATCATGGAGCACATCGAGCTGGCCGGCGTCCATTCGGGCGACTCGGCATGCGTACTGCCGCCGGTAAGTATTCCTGAGAAACATCTCAAGACAATCTATGACTACAACCGGAAAATAGCCATCGAGTTCAACGTGGTCGGCTTAATGAACATTCAGTACGCCATCGCCGACGATGTCGTTTATATTCTCGAAGCCAATCCGCGTGCATCGAGGACCGTGCCGTTAGTTTCGAAGGTCTGCGGTATTCCGATGATACCCATCGCCACGCAATTAATGCTGGGCAAGCGTCTTGCAGATATGGATATAAAAAAATTAACCATTCCGCATTTCGGCGTAAAAGAAGCAGTATTTCCTTTCAACATGTTCCCCGAAGTCGATCCGCTTTTAGGCCCCGAGATGCGCTCGACCGGCGAAGTCCTCGGCATGGCTGACTCCTTCGGGCTGGCATTCTATAAATCACAGGAAGCAACACAATTGCCGCTGCCCTCGGATGGCACCGTGCTGATTACCTTTTCGGAAGAAGACAAATCTTCCGCTGCCCGGGTAGCGAAGGAATTTGAGAAGCTCGGCTTTAAGATTCTCGCTACCGAGGGGACGCACAAGCTCTTGACGAAGAATAAAGTTAAATCGGAGCACATTCTCAAGATGCATGAGGGCCGGCCGAACATTCTCGACAGCATAAAGAACGGCCAGATACAGCTTGTAATCAACACCCCGAGCGGAAAGCAAAGTAAATACGACGACTCATACATCCGCAAAGCAGCGATTAAATACAAAATCCCTTATATCACAACAGCGGCGGCGGCAGCGGCGGCGGCCAAGGGTATCGCAGCCTTCAAGAAAAAGCCATCGCAGATTAAATCACTACAGGAATACCACGCGGACATAAAATAAAAGCTGTGCCTCGTCGCAGATTATCCCTTCGAATTTCTCAGGATAGATTCTGAACACAGTCGAAGAGTAAGTTCCCTGATTCGGTTAAAAATTACTTTTAATATCTTCCGATTGAATCATGTCCGGTTCGGGGACAATTACCATAGCGCCCATTCTTCGTGAGCCATACGATTCGCGGTTGTAACCGATAAGGATTGGCTTACCGATTTTCGCCCTGATTGTATTTGACAATATCTCATATTTATGCTCACGTCCAAGTCGTCTGTCAAAATCGTGCATTTCATCAGGTACTTTCACATCGACATCGAGTTCCAACATACGATCCGACTCGATATCAAATTGCAGATTTAGTATCCAGGGCCCTATAGGAGCCTCGACGTCGCCGGGAACTGATGAGTTGCCGAACCAGTAGCCCACCGTTCGTATGTCGTCACCTAAGAACTTACGGATGTGTTTCTGCATCTGATCGGGCAACTGCGTATATTGTGCCGCTGCAATATTGTTCGTGAATGTTTCATCATCATCCCATTTCAGTTCCAGGATATGGGATTCCGGAAATTTCTCTACCACACGCTTAAGAGACTCATTAGATGCGGCTTTGCCCTGAATCAGAATCTCGACCTGAGGCTCGTCGAAGTCATTACTTTGAAGAAACTCGCTTATTTGCAGATCCTTATCTGCAACAGCATCCAGCAATTCCTGTGAAGACACATGCGTTTTTGTCCGCAAAATCATTGAAAACGACTTCATGCCTTCATTCCCGGAAGAAGTCTCAAACATATAGACGCGATATACGAGGTTTTGAACATCCTGACTTACTGCTAACTGCGAGTCTGGTACATCGAGTTTTTCAATCAAAGCCTCAATATCATTCATCTGCCCTGTCATTGCCTGAATAATGAGTCGGTTGGAGCGTGAATCCGAATGTACTTTATCAGGATTTATACTGAAAAGATCCGCTATAAAACGCTCCAAATCATCTACAGGGAAATACTTGAGTTCAAAGATTTTCATCACCATCTCGCCGTTCGAAGAGCGTGCCCTCGAAGAGCGTCTCCTGTCTGATGTCTCCATCCCATAGGGTCCCTGCAGCCTTGGTTCCGGCGATACAGGCTCCGGCGATGCTTCGATCAGTAAAGGTTCTTCCGAATTAGTTCCCGGCGATGCCGGCTCCTGCGACAGCGATAAGCCTGAAATTAACATGAGTCCTAAAACGGCTGCAAATAAGGTTCGAATCTTCATCTTTCAATCTCCTTTCTTTCTTACAAATTCCAGACAACGGCAATTTCGCCATTATCCAACGTTCCATAGAGAGTTCGCTGTGGCCGGGTAGTCTCTCCCGCTTTTTCGAGTACGATCTTCGGATTCTCGAATTCCGGATAAAACTCCTCGATCATTTTGCCCCTGTACGTTTGTGTATATTTCGTTTGCTCCACGGCTAAAAAAGGCTCCGCCGACACGGTTTGAGTAAGATCGAGGCGCTTGTTCTTAGCGACTGACATAACGATGCATCCAATTACAATTCCGAGAACAAACGCCACTGCCGGCTTTCTGAATAAATCAAGCCATGTGAGAATCCACGAATATTCTCGCGGTCGCTTCTGCCACGATTGTTTAAAGATTTTTGCTTTCTGTCCGGAAGACAATTTCGGCACGTCCGCCTGATCCAGTTGCTCGAATGTTGAGATAAAAGAATTATATTCGCTTAGCAATTGTTCTTGCGATTCGAAGCTGTCGTGAAAAAGCTCTTTGAATTCTTCCAATGACAAACGTTGATTTTTCATATACATGAACCTCTACTGATTTAGTTTTCCTGCCAGCTTAGACCTTAATGCGAGTAATGACCGGCGAATATGGGTTCGGACAGCACCATCAGTGCAACCGAGTGTTTCAGCGATCTCAGCTATCGGCATTTCTTCAAAATATCGTAGGATGAAGGCTGTTCGCTGGTTCACGCTGATTTTTCCCAGAGCTTCTCGAATTCGCTGTTGAGTAAGTTCTCCATCCAGTTTTCTTTCTCCCGGATTTTCATCAGTCGTCACTGCTCTTATACCAATTTCATCATTATCGATATGGTTCTCGTGCCTGATCCATTTCCGGTAATAATCTATTGCCGTATTGGCCGTTACGGTATTCAACCAGGCCGCGAAAGATTTACTGCACTGGAACTGATCGATATTTCGAAATACTTTCAACCACACTTCCTGAACACAATCCTGCACTTGTGAAGGATCCAGAACTATACGATAACAGATGCGATGAATCCGATCGACATGGCGATTGTATAACCAGGCAGCGGCATTTCTGTCGCCGTTTTTAACTGCCTCAATCAAGGCCTCATCTGAAACGGAATATTGTCGATTCATCGTTCAATTAATACATACGAACGATTATGTGAAAATGCATACATAAAAATGAGATTAATGGGAATTAATATAGAATAAACCCAACAATGCCCTAATTGTATGGTTTTTTTCTGCAAGGTAGTTCACCTAAGCTCAAACATAAAAGATTTCACCATCGCGGCTTCGACCCCAAAGATCGATTTTTCGGCCGGTGATCTTTCCGTCAATACTTGCAGGACTTACAGCACTTTCATCAATACGAATCCAACCTTCGACCTTTCCGAAATCACCGGCAGCAGTTGCTCCTAACCAGCCATTCTCATGCTGTAATTTTACATCAAACTGTTCATCGGAGTCATAAACGGCCATCACAGCAGCGATCCGCGTCCTTTTTGATGTTTTTACAGTTTCTGCTTTGACGTGCCAGTGATTTGCTTTTTCCCTGTGATATTTTTCGGGGATGCCGTAATTGTAAGGAGTGTCAAATTCATCCGTTTGTACAAGATCCAATCCGAGAGAACACGCTAAGGCAACCTCTAAAGTTGCCCAGCGGCGACGTGAAATCACCCGATTGCCGTGAATTTCCATCTTTTCAAAGGCATGAAGCAGCCACTGGTATTTACTCGATATCGGTGCTTCGATTTCATCCAGCAGCAAAAAGAGTCCGGGTCGTAGAAAGAGAATATGTCGAATCCACTTTTTAAGTCTGCCCATATACGCCGGCGTAGCATCGCCCGACACATAGGTATAACCGGCAGCATCTTTAAAATCGACAATCGCGCCAGCAGCATCTGCCGAACGTATCTTTTGTCCTTCGCCGTCAACAAGAATACAATTGTTGGCCTTTGTGGCACGAGTCCATTGAGCATGGTGAGGTTTGCCATAGGATGGTCCGTAATAACCCGATGGAATCGCGAGTGCCTTACCGCCTTTCATGATTGCAAAGGCATTCTGGTCGGCGTGACTGTGAGAAACGCTGCCGTAGGGGCTGCTCTTAAAAATAAGGCAGGTATCATGCTGCGGTTGTGTCATGTCACTGTGCAGGCCCGCCCAGCCGACGCCCTTGAATACCTGAGAATTAGGAATATTAGACGGCACTTTTGCAGGTAGCTCGTCCTCGTGCAACAAAGCACCAAAGCCGTCCTTTTGGCCCCGGTAATCCGGGATTTGGTTGACCCACCAACCGATATACGGATCATTATAGCGGTGAGCGTGAAAAGACATCAGTTCGGCGTATCCGCTGCCCCTTCGGACGCCGGGACCACCTCCCTCGGCGGAGTCACCGAAGGGGCGGATTTCACCGTGATTGGCCGTGCAGTAAAAGAAAAAGTAGCGCACACGATTGAAGAACGGACGCTGCCAAAGGTTATAATGGGCTAATTGCCGCAGTCCCTCGAAAGCGGGAATATAGAAGCTGTTGTACCAGAGGCCGTAAGGAGTGCCTTCGGCCCAGCCGCCGTCGACGCCGGCCCAATGGGGATAAAACGTCAAAAGTGCTTTGAGCGAGTACGTCAGCCATGTTTCGGCGTCGTCAGTTTCACCGGCCATAGCAAGTGACATGTCGGTAAGATAAGCGATTAATCGTCCATCATGGCTCTCTCCGGGAAATGTAAGATAATTATGCCGCTCAAGCCTGCGGTATGTCTGCCATGCTCGGGCCCGGCACATATCGAAAACCTTCTTTCTCTGCCCATCATTCAGTGCCGGGTAAAGCCAGTCATAAGCGATATGGGCGCATTTGGAGAAAGATAAACCGGCTTCGTCTCCCCACCTGGCGCTGACTGAGGTGACATCATCGTCATTCGTAGGCCAGGATGCTATCTCCAGCAGAATTTTCTTGGCGGCCTGAGCATATTTATCATCTTCGCTCATTAGAAATCCCAGCGATAAATCCATCAGGGCGCCGTCCACATAACCGCGGAAGTATGAAAAATAGCGCCCGTACTCCAGGCGTCTGCTGTTGGCGTCTTCGATATGGTGGTACTTCGGAAATTCGGGAATTCCTTTTTTGAGCGCCCTGTCTGCAGCGGATTTGCATGCTCTCCACGACCTGGCACGCGTAGATGACAGCGAAGCACGGATGCGATTCAAGTCGGCTTTTGGATAGAGAATACGGGAATGCTCAATTGGTACGCGAGCGAGCAGCTCTTTTGGTGCGATCCAGGGGAGTTTCGCCGCACCGGGTAAGATAGTAAAAGATTTCCTTCCCCGCCGTGCGATGTCTGTGCCCCGGTCGTCAAATGCAATTACATCCCAACGATAATCCCCTGCCGGGAACACTCGATCCGGCAAATGAACAGGATCCTTGCCTACATTTGTGCTGTAAATTCGATCGCCATTTTTCTCGAAGATATCGACTCGGTAATCTGCAGCGGCCGGGCACGGAAGCCATGCCAGACCAACCGGGGATATCGGAAGTTTGGCGCCATCTGCTGGACGTGCGAAAAGCATGCGCCCGGAGGATCGTTTTGTTAAGAACTCAGCGGTTTTCTTCTCCCGGCTAAAAACATTAACACATGGCAGTGCCGTACTCAATCCGAATGCCCCGGTTGCTTTGATAAAGGTGCGTCGTTTCATTTGATGTAACTCCTTCAGATATCAAAAAAAAACATAAACAATCGCCACCATTACTTTAGTCCATCGAGGAACATGCGGATTTGTCGTTCAGTTTCGGCCGGTTTGTCTAAGCGAACCAGATGGGTCGCACCATCGATGTGAACCAGCTTTCCATTTCGCAGCAGTTCGGCAATCTTAAGGTGTTTCTGACGGTTTTCTTTATCCGCGTCGGCTTTCAGGATAAGAGTCGGGGCGGTGACCTTCGGATAAACCTTTCCCGGCTCCCGAAGAGCTTCATCTCGAATAACTTCCACGACGTTCACACTAACCAGCAGCTTGGCTTCGGCCCAGTGGTCGTATTCGAAGTCGGACCACCCCGGATGCCGCCTGGTGCGTGCCAGTTTCATAAGCTTTTTTTTGCCCAAAGCCTTATCGGCGGCGATAAGTTTTTTCCACTCCGGGATATTTACCTCGGTCAGATATTTGAGCAGTTCGGCTAACGCCGGATCTTCCATGATAATCGCACGCGGCAAATCCGGATAAGTAGCCCCGGCAAGAGCGACCGTTCCGCTGCCCATGGAATGACCGATCAGTATGGGCTTGTTAATTCCCAGTGCCTTTATCAGGCCGACAAGGTCTTCAACGTGAGTATCCAGACTGTACGGGCCCTCAGGTTTTTCAGAGAATCCGTGCCCGCGGGCGTCATACATGATGACATCGTAATCAGCCTCGAACTCAGCTGCCAGCGACGCCCAGCTCAGGCCATAGTCCGTAACGCCATGAGCCATGATCATAACCGGTTTATCCTCGCCGCCCGTACGCCAGTAATGAATCCGGATTCCGTTACTCTCAACCGAATTTGATTCCCAGTTGGCATACGGCACTGGTTTGACCGGCACTGAGCTGCTCCCGCAACCCGAAAGCACTAAAAATATCGGCATAAAAAGAAAAGCATATTTCAATTGATCTCTCCTTCATAATAACCTCACATTAACAGAAAATATCCTATCAGAATCAATATACGTTGTCCATTTTCTTTCATAATGGAACAGCATGTATAGAAAATCATACGGTTGTATCATACCGATACGGCAGTCAATTGACAATTTCCAGATCGGCCATGTAGATTGCGGTTATGGTCTTGCCGTCAGCATCCTTTTCGTGCGAGGAATACCATGACATAACAGCACGGTTCGGGCTTATCTCGACAAAGCCCGGATAAGAATTGTCGCCGCCGCTTGGAAGCTCGGCAAATTCATGTAATTGGTCGCCCGCAAGCCAGCACATCGATGTTTTATGCCCTTTGTCACCAATATTCTTCCGCCCGCCAACCACGTAACGACCGCCCCAGCGTACGAGCAACGGCCCTCCTATGTATCTGTCGAGCTCTTTACGCTGCCATTGAGTGTAAGGTGGTTTTGATCTTAAAAGCTGGGCTTTTCTTCTGCCGCGCCGGCCGATAGCTACGATACTTCCATCCGCCTCGAATTGAAACGCGGTCTCGTCGCCGTCGACTTCCTGGAACAGGGCACGGGTGTGCCAAATTAAACCATCATCGCTCTTTAGCATTGCAGATTCGACCGCAGGACCTTCGCCCCTCGGAGCAACAGCAAAATTCTTCTTCCGCCGGCCGCATAGGTACGCCTTTCCGTCAAAAGTATTAGCCCGCCAGATATAGTGGCCGAACGTCCCTTCCAGCATGATTGGGCTATGCCAATTCAGGCCGTCCTCGGACCAGGCGGCGTAACCCAGATGTTTGTTCAGGTCGTAGTCTTCGCGTTTCAGCGTTGTCTCGCCGCTGTACCATGTGCCGGTATAGACAAAGAGCTTGCCCTTGAAAACGAGAAAATGCGGATCGCGGGTGTCTCGCTTTTCCACACTGAAGCGATGCACCTGTTCCCACTTATTTGTGTCTGTGCTGGACAGAATTATAATCGACGATGTAGGATGCACCATGTGGCCATCGGGACAGCTTCGAAACGTCAGATAAAACTTGTCTTTGAATCGAACCAGATCCGTGAAAGCATTATGCTGTCCGTTATGAAACACCCGGCGGATATTGCTGACTTTAACTTTCGGCAACTGATTGGCCATAACCTGTGCCGGAAAGCACAATAAATAAAACACAAAAAAAAGATTCGTAAGAACCACTCTCAAGCATGATTTATCAAGTCCACAATTCGTTGGTTGTCTCATGTATATTCCTTTCCAACTAAAAAATTTTTTATTAAGTCCGATTTTTGCATTCTTTCATTTTATCATTATATTTTATATAGGAGTGATAAAATTAGTAAATATCACTCCTGGGGGCAAATATAATCATTGTGACGGCTGCCTGAAGAACGTCCAGCAGATTGAGCACCCTCGAATTGGGCGGAACGTTCTGTTTACGAGTGAGCATCTCGATAGTCCCCGACCATTTGCATTGCGTTCATTGTCTTATAAAAGACGGAGTTTTGACATGACAACATATACGAAAATCAGATTTTTATTAGCATTGGGAGCTATATTCGCTTTTGTATACATGCTAAATGGCCTGCCCTGCCTTGGCGATGCAAATGAGTTTGACAGCAAAGTAAGCAGCATCCGCATGTTCCAGAACAACATCCCACCGGCACCTACTGATGAGACTAATCTCGGGCAAAGTCTCGTCGTACCCAGACTCATATCCTCCGAGCTTGACAAGGTCATTTGGGGAGTATTCCCGAGATCAATGTTTGAGGAAGTAGAATCCATCGGCAGAAGACACATTGCGGAAGATAAAGACAAAGCAAAGGGCGTACAATACGTTGTCAAAGAAGGCGATTCCTTATGGAGCATCGCAGCCGAGAAGCTCGGTGACGGAAGCCGATACAAAGAGATAAGCAAACTCAATGCCGACGTCCTGAAAAATGATCATGATCTGACCATCGGGATGCAATTGAGCCTGCCTGATCAACAAGAATAATGCTACCGTCAAAACGCTTGCAAAGACGGAATTTGCATTCACTACAAAACTGCAGACATTTATTTTCCCCTGTTTGTATAGATTCGTTTTCCTGTTGTCTTGTCCCAGATAATAGTGCGCACCTTCATGCGGTGCTCGCCGTGGCAGTCCGTGCATACAATTTTATCAGGATTGGTCTTGTCGGACTTTCGCTCCATCCAAAGAGCAACAACCTTGCCGGGCGCCACATCATGAGATTGATGACAGCCCTGACAGAAAGGATTAATCTTATCGGCCGGGTACATCTTATCAGGAGGCGTCGAGTTGCTCTCATCCGAATAATGCGCACGACTCCGCCCATGACAACTGTCGCAACTCATGCCCGCTTTTGCATGAGCGAGCGCCAGGGACTCTCCGATGTAGTCCATGTGACAATCGTTGCACATCACGTAATGCGACATCGATGACTCATCGGAAGCAGACTGTTTGTCGGTATGGTCGGCAGATTCCGCAGTGCCGGCGGCGGCCTTTTCCTTCGCACCGAGCAGGTTCATCGCTTCGCCGCTATCGAGGCGCAACGGTTTCTCTCCTTCTTGCGGTCCACTTACGAGCTGTTGTGCACGCGGACTGTCCAGTCGCAGCGGCTGCTCCTTGTCCGCGGCGCGGTCCTGCGAGCACGAGCTTATCGCCGTCAATAAGGCCGTCCCACACACGATTGTTACAACAAACCACGGCACGCGGTGCGCATGGGAATGCTTAGACATACTCCCAATCCTTCAACCACTGGTAGTCGGGCGGCAGTTTCGCCCAGGCCTTATTCATAGCATCGTCCAGCATAGCGCGTTCGGATACGTCCAGCTCACGGCGCTCCTTTATCGCTTTGACCATGTTGTCCACCTGGTGAATACTCGCCAGACCCGGCATCGGCGCGGTAATGGCCGGATTACTCAGGATGTACCTGATAGCCAGCCGTGCCCGCTGATCATCGGCTTTTGCCTGAGGGCTGCCCGGAGAGGAATCCCCGGAAAATAGCGAGGCCGACGCAAACGGCTTAATGCCGAGCACCCCGCAGTCGTGTTTTCGCACGGCGTCGAACAGGCTATCTTTAGGCAACTCCTGGCTCCTGGCCGTATAAGGCATGCAGAACGCTTCCATTTGTTCGGGATACGTCTCGACGGCGTGTTTTAACCATACACGGTCATGACTCGATACGCCGGTGAAACGGGCCTTGCCCTGCTTTTTGGCGATGCTTAACGCTTCCATTGCGTTCTCGACTTCCCTTTCTGTCTGGTCCTTGCCCGTGGGCATCTCCATGCTTATGCGCCAGAAATCGACGTAATCCAGTCCGCACAACTTCAGCCCCCAGTCCAATCCCCGAATCAGCTTGCCGGCCGAACCACGCCAGGGATGGAAACGCGGCTCGAATTCATACCACGAAAAACCGAAGTACATCTTGTCCCGGCGGCTTTTCAATGCTTCGGCATAGGCCAGGATTTCGTCGCCGGAGCACGCATCCACGTAATTGATGCCGACCTCGATACACCGGCTGACAACCTCGTGGCGGTTCTTCTTGAATGCCGGATCATCAAGATCGCAATCAAACCAATCGTGCCCTCTCCGGACTTCGGGGGCAGCAGCGTGCAGACGCTTCCAGTGACCACCCAGCGTCACGGCAGACAGCATCAGACCGGTCTTGCCAAGCCGGCGGTATTCCATTTCGGGATTATAATTGAGAATCTTGCCGGTGTTTTTTGCTCCGGCACTTTTGGAAAGCCCTATTCCGACGCCAATAGCGGCGCCTGCGACGGTACTGTCACGAATGAACTGACGACGTGTTAATTTATCATCCATCTGAAAAGCCTCCTGAATTGTAGGGATTTTTTCGAAAGACCATTTCAATCGATATTTCCATTTAATGACTCAAGAATAACTTCTTTGTTTACGGCTGATCATAATATCAGAAATTCATCTCGACTTCAAGAAAATGGCAAAAATCCGGAAAACTGTTTGCTTGCTCATCTGTCGCAGCAGTTCTATGTGATGGGCTTGACTCGATTCCATTGGATTCTCCACAGCTAAGATTCTGTGTGCGTCAATGGTATGGTAAATACATGATTGTCTCTGTACCTTTTCCAGATTACCCGCGTGCCCGCCCAACCATCGCCGATCCGATGTCCTCTACAAAGTTGAAAGGCAACAATAATAGGCATAAAAGGAATAATTAGTGGCAGGTTTCTCTTGAATGATGAAGACATCGTGCCCGGTTCCCCTGTCTTTTCATTAATGACCTGGACATCACAGATTAGCTTCCCAAGAGAATGTCCTGAGAAACCGTCTTTAAACATAAAAACAAATGTAATCACGAACCAAAGGCAACAGGTTATGGAATTTGAAGAATCATCCGCATACATCTGGTTCTGGCTTGATGCAAGAACAAAAGGCAATGCGATTATAAAAGCTACGATAAATGATACGATATTAAGGAAGATGATATCAAGAAAATAAGCTAATTGTCTGCGGTTCGCGAATTTGTAGTAACACTTTCTGCACACGATATGATTGTAAAGTAACCTTGTGTCTTTCATGTACTTGTCCCGGCTACAAAGAGGACAGATTTTAGGAGCTATTGTTTCTTTCGGATCATAAGGTGTTAAAGTTGGAGTGGGCACTTTACGTTTGATTTCTGCCGGAAGGTCCATTTGTCCCTGACATTTCGGACACTTAACAGTACGCCCCAGCAGATTATCTCCACAAGTAAGAGGCTGACTACAATAAGGACAAACAATTTTGAATTTACTCATAATACCTCTCCTGCATGATATTGACACGCTACGATATGCGATTGCTCTTCAAGTGATGTCTGCCTCCAAATAATTAATTATCAATTGATAACTTGCTCGAACAAAGTTGCTGATTTGTATTATACTTTTTCCCACAACTAAGAGCAAACATATCCGGCAAAAAATTGTCCCGCTGGATGGGCGGATTTTGCACCACAAGGTGTCCTTAGTAAGTCCCATGAGTACTGACAGTCTTTGGTATCACCTCTTGACGGATTCTGAATAATATTTTTAGATGCTTGCCAAATGAGCATTTTGTGCTATCTTTTAAGGTCAACACATGCCGGTTTTGCTGTATCCGGCAATATTTTTACAGGAATGATATTAAATACAATATTTTTCGGAGAAGACCATGAAGACTCAGAATTATAACAGTTCACGCCGTGACTTCCTTAAAACTGTAGGAGCAGTTACTGCTGCATCGACACTTCCCTCCTGGTTCATGGACGAATGTAATGCCCAACAGAGAAGGCGAAGAGCAGAATCCTTGCCGCCCAGCGAGAAACTCAACCTTGCCCTGATCGGCTGTGGCGGGCAGGGAAGAGGAGACGCAAGAAATGCCCGGAGATACGGTCAGATCGTTGCTGTATGTGATGTCGATGCCAAACACCTAGCGGCGGCTCAGAAGGATTTCCCCGGCGCCGAAGGTTACGCCGATTTTCGCAAGCTGCTGGAGCGAAAAGATGTCGATGCCGTTATCTGCGGCACGGTTGACCACTGGCACACGCTGGTCGCCATGGCTACGATGAAAGCCGGCAAAGACATTTACTGCGAAAAACCCCTGACGCTCACCATCGACGAAGGCAAACGGCTTGTCGAAGTACAGCGGCAAACAAAACGCATCCTCCAGACCGGCACTCAGCAGCGAAGCAGCGCCCATTTCCGATTGGCCTGCGACCTTGTCCGCAACGGGCGAATCGGGAAGATAGAAAAAGTCGAAGTCTGGCTACCCGCCGGCCTGCGAGACGGCCCGTTCAAGACCTCGCCGGTACCCGAAGGATTCGATTATGATTTCTGGCGCGGCCAGACACCGGAAATTGAATACGTCAAGGAGCGGACACATTTCAGTTTCCGCTACTGGTGGGATTATTCCGGCGGAACGATGACAGACTGGGGCGCGCACCACAACGACATCGTTCTCTGGGCATTAGAGATGGACGCTTCCGGCCCGGTCAGCATCGAGGGCAAGCAGCTCGTTGACATGATTCCCGGCGGCTACACCGCGGCCAGCGAGTACGAAGTAACGTACACCTACGCAAACGGCGTCGTTCATACCAGCAAAAGCACCACGGCCAGCGAGTGGCACGGAGGCGTTAAAGATCCCAACGGCCAGCAGCACGGCATAAAATTCTACGGTACAGACGGCTGGATATGGGTCACGCGAGGCATCATCGAAGCAAGCGACCGGCAGCTTCTAACACAGAAGCTTCCCGAGGATGCCAAGCGTGTTTATCTCAGCAACAACCATATGGGCAATTTCATTGACTGCGTTAAATCGCGTAAAACTCCGATTTGCCCCGCCGATGTCGGCCACCGCTCCGCGAGCCTGTGTCACCTTGGTGTGATTGCTATTCGCCTCGGCCGAAAGTTAAACTGGGATCCTGCGAAAGAGCAGTTCGTCGGTGACGCTGAGGCTAATAGTTATCTCACCCGACAAATGCGGAAACCTTACGACTATAGCATGATATAAACACCAGGAGATAGTTTATTCTCATGTTAGTGTAGATATTCCTGGTGGATGGCGGTAGTGCCTATAGCCATGTCGAATACCGCTACTTCGTCTATGACGCCGGCAAAATAATTACTGTCGGAGCTGTGTGAAGCACCGATACGTACGTTTCCGACACAGCCGGTGTTTATCCGAGCTTCTTCCATTTTGTAAATCGTTCTGCGTCTACCGTCTATGTGAAGTTTCACGTCACTGACGAGAGGACGGTCGGGATCAGCCGGGTCGAGCACAACTGCTATGTGATGCCAGTTGCCGTCCCCTACCTGCTGCTCGTTCGCAGAGACGAATCCCGACCCGCATGACAATCTGAGTCTTTGCTCTTCATCGACTTCCAGCAGCCAGTATGCTCCCGGCTCGTTTTGTCCCCAGGCAATAATTGGAAGCTTGCCGGTCGGATTCGGTTGAGTTTTGATCCAGGCCATAATTGTGCGGGGATTTTTGCCGCACACGCCTTTATAGCCTTCCACTTCGATGTAATCGTCCGTTCCGTCGAAATTCAATCCTCCGGCCGAATGGCCGGCCACCCAATGAGAACCGTCCGCAGAGAAACCTGTTAGAGAGCCATTGTGCGATCCAACGGTATCAGCAGCGACCATCCCGGCAGTCTCATCCAGCGACCAGTGTACTGACGGCGCCGGATTGGCAGCATCATTTCCCCACATCTGGCCCATTACAGCAAGATCTTTATTATCAATCACATCGTCAGCAGAAACGTCACAGTAGGAATTCCAGTTGTTATCACCCGGCGAACCAAGCCATGCCGAAGACATCGCCGACAAATCATTTACATTAACGATTTGATCGCCCGTACAGTCTTGCGGCAATGAGCCGTCGGCGGAGAATTTGTAAGTGCGAGTAAACTCAGCCGTTTCTCCCGGCGCCAGAGTAATAATGACAAACTGCTCCGGCGAGACCTGGTAAGAGGTGGTCCAGATGCCGACATAAGCCGACCTGAGCGATGAATCAATAACCACCCGCTGGTCGACGTCAGTCTGCTCTACAGCAATCGTATCGGGACCGAGATAATCTTCCGGCTTGTAAATCCAGGTCTTGGGAACGCTGGATATGGTCGTCGTATAAAGAATCATATTGACCAGGCTCACCATCGGCGGATTTTCATCCACCCATTGATGCCCCCTGCCAACCGGCTTTAGCTCCGGCGGCTTCCATTGTGTAACATTGGGCGACGCCGTCATCTGGTATGGAAAATAAACCCTGTAATTAGGCCCCACATTTCTCTGGCTGAAGGTCAAAAAATTGTGAAGGTACTGCTCTGTCGTAAATGTTTTTGTGCCGGTATTCGTCAGAACATAGTTCATAATGATGCGGTCATTTTTGACTATCAGGTCCTCTTCAAGCCGGCAACTGTAGCCGTTCGCCGTGCCGGACAAGGTCTGAATAAAACGGGCGCGATCCGGCTGCCATGTGGTCGTAGTCTGAGCCAGTTCGATCACCGGGTAGTTTGTGCTGAAATTATACGCCGAGGAATTTCGCTGGAGGATGCCGACGCCAATCTTAAGGAAAGCAGAGCCATTGGAGCCCTCGTTATATCCGGGCGGGTCCGGCTGAAATTCCTCCTGCCCGATATCGAATTCCATGGGCAATCCGCCCAGATAACTCAGAGCGCCCCCTGCCGTCGGCGAATAGCAGAAATCGCGATCGTTGAGCTGCACACGTATCACATTGGCGACCGGCGAAAAACGCAGCCCCCGGTTCCAGCGGCAGTCCGGTGAATCGGGATCTCCCACCTCCACAACCAAGTTGCCGCTGTGAAGGATTCGCGTACCGGCATGAATCGGCTGTTGGATATCGGCCGGCCGAGCTGTCCGGCAAAGAATAGCTATAACGGCGGTAAATAATAGGAAGAACGATATCTTTTTCATGGCCTCCACCTCAAATTGATATCATTAGCAATAGCATGGATTATATACCAGCTATAATAATATTATCATAACACAATCGAAGGCGAAAACCAAATCCTCTTTGACCAATAACTGCTTCTACGATTCGCTCGGCAACCGTATGGACGTAAATGACGGAACACCAACGACTTACTTGCGCAACAACCTTAATCAATACACCTCTGTAGGCGGAACTAATTACAGCTATGATAATAATGGAAACTTGACAGATGATGGCCTGTTCAAGTATTATTATGATTGCGAGAACCGGTTGATGGATGTAAACGACCAGAACGATACAGCGGTAGCCTCGTACAGTTATGATTATTTGGGCCGGCGTATATCAAAGACGGTTTATGGTTCGCCTAATGTAACTACTAAGTATTGCTATGACGGCGACCATGTAATCGCCGAATATGACGGCAGCGATAATCTGCTGAGAAAGTTCGTTTACGGCCCGGGGATTGATGAGCCAATTTGTATGATTGATGTTACCGACAGCAATGCCGTTTACTACTACCACTTCGACGGTCTGGGCAGTGTAGCAGCCCTTTCCGATGCAAGCGCCGATACTGTCGAGAGCTATTCTTATGATGTCTTCGGCGCCCCGACGATTTACGATGAAAATCAAACCGAGATCTCCCAGAGTGCAATCGGTAATCCGTACATGTTCACCGCCCGCCGGGCCGATGATGAGACCGCCCTGTACTACTATCGGGCCAGGTATTACGCTTTCGACATTGGCAGATTCTTGCAGACCGATCCGATTGGGTATCTTGGTGGTCTGAATCTCTACACCTATTGTGGGAACAACCCTCTTAGTTGGATCGATCCTTGGGGGCTTCTTCGCTATAATAAGCATGAAACTCAAGCAATAATTGATGCAGGGGAAAGTTCTATATATCAGCCTTGGAGGCACGCTCTTGGAGATCCTTTTGAAACATACGGCTGGGACTTCCAAAATATGAGTACATATGCTCATGCTACTTTTGAATTGCAGGATGGAACAATAATGAATGCCGCAGAGTTTGGTAACTATTATGCAGGCTATATGGGCACTTATCATGGAGGTGATGTGGGTTATATAGGGCAGAGAGTATTTGGCAACTGGTATGAAAATACTTCAAAATATAACAAATGGTATGATATAAGAAAGTATAATCCCTTTTGGAGTGATTGTAATGAGAGTATTCGTAACCTTCAACGTGGAAACCTGGACGGTCAAAGAGCTAAATATAAAGACTATAAAGGGACATGGGATGCTGTTAAAGATATTGCTAAAGATTATTGGGGTAAATTGAAGGGTGTATTTAAGCGTGACAAGTGTAAATAATATAGCGAGGTGTTTTATATGTCTAAAAGTAAAATTGAGCTTATAGTGGTTCCTGTGGTTTTGTTTTTCGTGATTGGACAATTCGTGGTATTTGTAGCAAGATCGTATCGATATGAGGGACTTTCGTACAGATATATGCTCAACAATTTGCGGAGAATAAATATTGCCATAAAGGACTACACGATAGAAGTCTCAAGTCAAATGCCGGCTGCTAAAGATTGGGCTGATCAAATAATTGCAAGTCAATCGAGCATACTAAAAGGAGATTTTATTACACCATCTGCAAATCCTGAGTATGGGATTTTTTATAATGCTTCATTTGAAGGTTGTGACAGTTTGGAAATGGATGCAAATAGCGTCATACTGTTTGCATGTTGTGAAGGACGATGGAATGCCTCAGGGACTAAAGAAACTTTCTTAAGACTGTCACCGACTGGAAAAAGATCGTCTTACCTAGTTACATGGAATTCTGATGTTTATAGTTATGATTCTGAAACCAAAACCGTGACAAGTTCTAGTGATGGTACAGAAATTAAAATCGACGACTTAATATGGGGGAAATTAGAAAACTAGGGACAGTGGGGCTGTTGAAAAAGTCAGTGTTTTCCTTTATACAGATTATTCTTCATCCAACTTTTCTCAACACACATTTTCTTCTAAAACTGAAAGGAACTTTACTTATCACAACATCAAATCG